>QLAH01000026.1_pt1 | contig 200947 bp, 185 predicted proteins | sample 4693081 | NCBI WGS metagenome assembly QLAH01 (sample SAMN09425401, study PRJNA476045) | Lake water metagenome, whole genome shotgun sequencing project. | reverse complement strand
GCGGAGGGTGGGAGACGCCGAAGGCGGCGGGGGTCCCACCCGGGAGTGGCCCCGGGCCGCGCGGCCAGTTGCGATCAGCGAACCGTCAGCGGAGTCAATTCCCGGCGCTCGGATCCGACCGGCGGATCGACCCACTTCCCATCCGCGCGCAGAAGTTCGATCAGTTCCTCAACCCCACGCTCCTGCGGGATTCCGTTCTTCACGACCTCGCGCTTGCGATAGAGCGTAATCTTGCCCCCGGCCGCGCCGACGTAGCCGTAATCGGCGTCGGCCATCTCTCCCGGACCGTTCACGATGCAGCCCATCACCGCGATATCCAGCCCGACGAGGTGTTTGGTCGCCTCGCGGACCTTGTGCAGCACGGTCGGCAGGTCGAACTTGGTCCGACCACAGCTGGGGCAAGCGATGTATTCGACCTTGGTCTTGCGCAGGCCCAGAGCCTGGAGGATGTCGTAGCAAACCGGGATCTCGTTGACAGGATCTTCGCTCAGGCTCACGCGGATCGTGTCGCCGATCCCCTCCATCAGCAGGGTCGCAATCCCGGCCGTGCTCTTGATCCGGGCGTAATCGCCATCGCCGGCCTCAGTCACGCCCAGGTGGAGCGGGTAGGGCATCCCTTCGGCATCAAGGCGCTGGGCCATCAGGCGGTTGGCCGCGACCATCACCGGCACGCGGCTTGCTTTGGCGCTGATGTTGAGGTTCTTGTAGCCGTGCTTTTCGCAGAGGCGGACGTATTCCAGGGCACTTTCGACCATGCCCTCGGGGGTGTCGCCATAGGTGACGAGGATGCGCTCGGCCAGCGATCCGTGGTTGACCCCGATCCGCATGGCGGCGTCGTGCTTTTTGCAAGCCTCGATCACGGGGACAAAGCATTCTTCGAGCGCGGCCAGTTCGGCGTCCCACTCGCTGGGGTCATAGGCCAGTTCGGCGCGGAGCTGATCGACGGTGGGTTCATCGCTGCGACCCCGGAGGTCGATGTTCTCTTCGGCCCCGACCTGCTGGGCCCGGCTGCCATGACGCCTAAAGACGAAGAGCCCTGGGTTCACGCGGACCTCATCGACGTGCTTGGCCGCCTCGACCGCGATATCGGTGCCCTGGTGATGGACATCGGCAGTGAGGGGGACGGGGCGATAGCGCTCGATGAGCTTGGCCCGAATCTCGCCGACGCATTCGGCCTCTTGCAGGGTGGGAGTCGTGACGCGGACGATCTCGCATCCGGCCTGGTGCAGGGCGATGATCTGCTCGACGCAGGCGTCGATGTTGCGGGTTTCCTCGGTGATCATGGACTGGACCACGACGGGGTGTCCGCTGCCCATGGTGACGGTCCCGATCCGGCAGGGATGGGTGGTGCGTCGGGGAATCGCGATCGGCTGGCTCATGAGGTGTTCTACGCCCTATTATGCCCGGGCCAAAGCAGAAAACCCCTCCCCCGCGCTAGGCGTGGGAGGGGTTTCCAATCGAGATTTTGGAAGGGGCTTATCGCTCCTCGTTCACATCGGGCTTCGGAGCGTCTGCAGCTCCGGTGCTGCCCGAGGTCGCATTCTCGTATGCCTTCACGTCCTCGCTGGTAACTTCAGATTTGCTACAGCCACACACGGCCCCTAGGACGATTGCCGCCAAGATCAGTTTTTTGATGCTCATTGTCCGAGGTTCCAGAGAGGATAGTTGATGTTGAGGTTGGGCACATTCGCATTCGGGTAGGGGAATGCGCTTGTCGCTCGGCGGCAGTTGTTGTTGAACGTACCCGCGATGGTGCTGATGGTAATGGAGGGCAGATACTCCTGAATGGTTGGGGTTTGGGCCAGGAACTGACTGGAGGACATGAACTTGGCCGAACCGTCCGCCATCGCAAGGGTCAGACCACCGGACGGTCCAGAGCCAACCGGATCGGGCTCGTTTGTTGCTGCACAGGTTCCAGTCGCAGCCTTGTTCAGGAGCGCTCTCCAATACTCTCGGAAAGCCATCGGGTAGGCAGTCTGCAGCGTTTGCCCTTCAGGATCGCGTCCGCCGTTGGTATTGGGAGTTGCAAACGGAGTGCCGTAGGTGTTGGGCATCTCGGCGATGATGAACGAACTCGATGGATTGGCGATCCCCGACTGAGTTCCACCGGTCCACGGAGTGGTGGTGAAGCCAGTCACGTTCGCGCCGAAGAGAGCCAAGTTAATGGCAAAACCGTTCAGGATTTGCCCATTCCGCGACCACTCGGTTGCGTCCCTCTGTCGCGAAGGATGGAAGAAGATTTCGACACTCTTGGTATAGGGTCGGAGATACTTTTGCCACGTTTGCCAAGTCATGGAGTGCCCAAAACCGGCGGTTCCACCACACCGCAACGTGCCGTCATTGAGAGCAGTGTTGATGGACGAGTTCAATTCGCATCCACGCCGACGGGGGTACTGGTCGTCGTAATCTCCCAGGTACAGCAGGACTGCGGTCCCAATTTGCTTCTGGTTGGAGATGGCAACGCTCTTCTTCGCGGCGGTTTTGGCCTGGGCGAAGACGGGGAACAGAATCGCAGCCAGGATCGCGATGATCGCGATGACCACGAGAAGCTCGATGAGGGTAAAGGCTCGACGCATCATGTTTTTTCTATGATTCCTCGGTTTGATGACCAAAAGTCTAGTCTCGAATCTTTAAGAGAATGTTAAGGCTCGCCCCGGTTTGTACCTAAATTCACGAACCAAGGAGCAACCCGCCGGACCAAAAAGTGGCGGTAATGTTAAAACTCCTTGCAGGAACAAGGGAGGCTGGCGCCGAAGCCAGCCAACAGGGAGTTCATCGTTGAAGACCTACACACCCGACAAAATCCGCAACGTGGCTATCGTTGGCCATGGCGGGTCTGGCAAGACCATGCTCGTCGAGCACCTTCTCTACACCGCCGGGGCGATCGATCGTCTCGGCGGAATCGAGGGGGGCAACACCCAGTCCGACACCGACCCGCTCGAAATCCGGCGCAAGATTAGCCTCAGCGCCAGCGTCCTACCCCTAGAGTGGCACGACCACAAGATCAACCTGATCGACGTCCCTGGCTTTGCCGACTTTGTCGGCGATCTCCACGGCGTCGCCCGCGTCGTCGAGGGCATGATCTTTGTCTGCGAAGCCAAGAAGGACCTCGATGTCGGCTTTGAAGCCGCCTGGGAGATCGCCGAAGAGCACGGTCTGGCCCGCTGCATCTTTATCAACAAGCTGGAGCGCGACAACGCCGACTACGAAGGCTTGATCAACACCTTGCACGAGCGCTATGGTCGCAAGATCGTCAATGTCCAGATCCCGATCGGCCACCAGGCGATGTTCAGCGGCGTCCTCGACCTGCTCAGCATGAAGGTCTATAAAGGCAAGGACCGCGGCGTCGAGATCGACGATATCCCGGCTGCCTATGCCGATGAAGCCGCCGTCCGGCGCGAGAAGATGATGGACGCCGCGGCCGAAGGCGACGACGACCTGGCGATGAAGTACCTGGAGGGTCAGGAGCTCACCGAAGCCGAGATCGAACACGGCCTTTTGGTCGGCACCGAGACCGGACGCGTGGTCCCGGTTCTGCTCGGCTCGGCCCAGAGCGGCATCGGCGTCGCCACCCTGCTCGACCGGATCATCGGCGAATTGCCCAGCCCGGCCGAGATGCCCAAGAAGCACGGCGACCTGGAGCTCAAGCCGGATCTCGACGCTCCGCTGACGGCTTTTGTTTATAAGTCCACCGCCGACCCATATGTCGGAAAGATCAACTACGTCCGCGTCTTTAGCGGGCAGATCAAGCAAGATCAGGTGGTCTTGAACAGCCGCACCGGTAATGAAGAAAAGCTGCACAACCTCTACTTTTCTCATGGAAAAGGAACCGAGCCGGCAACCATGGTGATGCCCGGCGACCTCTGCGCGGTGGCCAAGCTCCAAAACGTGAGTACGGGCGACACCCTTTGTTCTCCGAAGGCAAAGGTGGAACTGGAAAGGATTCACTTCCCCGAGCCGATCTTCCGCGTCGCGATCAAGCCGGTCACGAAGTCGGACGAAGACAAACTCGGCCCTGCTCTCCAGCGGCTCCTCGAAGAAGATCCGACCCTGCACTACGAACGTGACCCCGGTCTGCACCAAGAGATCCTGAGCGGCATGGGCGATATCCATCTGGAAACCGCCATCGACAAGCTCAAGACCCGGTTTGGCGTCACGGTGACGATCGAAGAGGCCCGAGTTCCCTACCGCGAGACGATCCGCAAAAAGGCCAAAGCCCAAGGACGCCACAAGCGGCAAACGGGTGGAAAGGGCCAATTTGGCGATTGCTGGCTGGAACTCGAACCGCTACCCCGCGGAACCGGATTCGAGTTCGAAAGCAAGGTGGTCGGCGGCGCGATTCCTAAGAACTTCATCCCGGCTATCGAAAAGGGGATCCGAGAAACATTGGACAAGGGCTTTTTGGCCGGTTTCCCGGTGATCGACGTGAAGGCGGTGGTGACCGACGGAAGCTATCACGACGTGGACAGTAGCGAAGCGGCGTTCAAGATCGCCGGTTCGTTGGCGTTTCGCACGGCGGCGGGGGCGGCAAGTCCCGTCATCCTCGAGCCGATCTTGGAGCTGCACGTGGATGTGCCGAACGAGTGCGTTGGCGACGTGGTGGGCGACCTTAACGGTCGGCGCGGACGGATCAACGGGATGGAACCCCTTACGTCGGACAAAACCGAGGTCCACGCCTTGGTGCCGATGGCGACGATGATCCGATACGCGCTTGATCTGCGATCCATCACCAAAGGTCGGGGACGCTTCAGGATGCGGAATTCGCACTATGATGAGCTGCCCGAGCACGAAGCCGAGGCCCTGGTTGCGACCTACGGCAAGACCCGAAAGGATCAAGACGAAGACCACTAGGGGAGTTTCTGCCGCGCTCTAGGCAGCGATTCCGAGTTGACTCAGGCCGAGCACCGTCTCGGCCTTGATCACTTCATTGACCATGACCTCGCCCACGGCGGGGAGCTGAGCAGCGGGAATGCCGATCTCTTCGAGAGCCGATCCGCAAACTTCATAGGCGCAGGTCGGGGCGTTGTTCAGGAAGCCGACGGTGTGGCTGAGGTCGTTCGCGACGGCGATCATGGCCGTGGTGGTCGGTTGCTCTTCGTCGAACAGGGGCTGGTGGTGAAAACGGATCGCAGCCCGGATCACGGGGCTCAGTCCCCACTTTTGGGCCAAGAGTTCGCCCACCTGGGTGTGGTCCCACCCCAAAAACTCTTGCTCGACCTCATGAATCGGGCGATTTTCAGAGATCGCTTGAGCCAGGATGAGGTCAAACTTTGCGGGCAAAAACCTCACCATGACGAGCATGCCAACGTCGTGGAGCATGCCCGCCATATAGAGTTCTTCGACGTTCTTCATCCCCTTGAGCCGGCCCATGATTTTGGCCCCCGCCCCGACCGCGATCGAGTGACGCCAGTACTCCATGGGGTCGAATTCGCCTCCGGATTGTCCGGTGCTCAGCATGGCCTGAAAGGAGGCACTCATGACGATCTGCTTGAGTTGCTGAAGGCCGAGAATGGTGATCGCCGCCCCGATCGAGGTCAGCGAGTTTCCTCCGAATTGAGCCGAAGACGCGGCCTTGATGACCTTGGCCGCAATCGCCGGGTCTTTTTCGACCACCCTTTCGATTTCTCGGGCCGAAAGATTGGGGTCGTTCGTTCGCTCAAGCATGAAGCGAGCTACCTGAGGAAGGACAGGCAGATTCTCGTTTCGCGCGATCCGAATCGCCATCGACTCCAATTCCATCACGTTGATTGTCGGTCCGAATTCCGAGAAAGCTGAATGCCTATTTTTATGGACAAGATGGCGAGAACCTTCATGAAACACTCGCGGGGACTTGAGCGTTGTATACTCATATACTTGAGCGCATGAGCACGGTGAAGAAGGATTTCTATCAGGTGTTGGGCGTCGACCGAAAGGCCGACGACAAGAAGATCAAGGAGGCTTACCGCCGCCTTGCTCGCCAGCACCACCCCGACCTCAACCCCAACAACGCCCAGGCAGAGGCGAAGTTCAAGGAGGTCAACGAGGCCTATGAGGTGCTCAGCGATCCGGAGAAGCGGAAGCTTTATGACCAGTTTGGGAGCAATTGGGACCGGGTGGACCCGAGCGCGGCCCAGAACGCCGACTTTGGCGGCGACTTGGGTTCGATCTTCGACCAGTTTTTGGGTGGGGGGATCGACTTCGGATTTGGTCAACCACGCCGTCGGGCGCAGGCGGCTCCCTCGGACTTTGAACAAGCGGTGGACCTCACGCTCGAGGAGATCGATAGCGGCACCCAGCGCGTGTTTACGTACCAAGCCGATGATGCCTGCAAGACTTGCGACGGCACCGGACAGGTCCGATTGCGACACATGGGGCCCTGCAGCCAGTGCGGCGGTTCGGGGCAAATCCGCAACATGTTTGGCATGGTGCAGGGTTGCGGCGCGTGCCAGGGGACCGGCCGAAGCAACCTGGATAGCTGCCCGACCTGCGGCGGCGATGGTGTCCTGCCCGGAACCCGGCGGGTGGAAGTCAAGATTCCGGCCGGGATCCAAGAAGGCAAGAAGTTGCGCGTCCCGGGGCGGGGTTCCCGGGGGGCTAACGGGCGCACGGGCGACCTCTACGTCTTGATCCGCGAGATTCCTCACACCCAGTTCAAGCGGCGCGGCGAAGACCTCGAAACCGAAATCTCGGTGCCCTATACCACTGCGCTTTTGGGAGGTGACATCAAGGTTCCGACGCTCCGGGGATCGGTCACCGTGACCCTCGGCGAATGCACCCAAAACGGCCAAGTCTTGAGGCTCGGCGGGCAGGGCATCAGCTTGATGAAGGGCGGACGCGGCAACCTATTGGTGCGGGTCAAAATCCAGATTCCCAAGACGATCTCTGCCGAAGAGCGCGCTTTACTTGAGAAGCTTTCTGGGGTGAAGGCATGAGAACTGAAAATCGACCGGTCTACATGATCGGGGTGGCGAGCGAACTCTGCGGCGTCCACCCCCAGACGTTGCGACAATACGAGCGGCTTGGGCTCGTCACCCCCAGCCGGGTCGGAGCCAAGAACCGGCTCTATAGCGAGGCGGACATCGCCCGCGTTCGAAAGATCCAACGGCTGACCCAGGAGCTCGGGGTGAACCTGGCCGGCGTCGAGATCATTCTGCGGATGCTCGACGATATGGACGAGACCCGCAACGAGATGGAGCGACAATTTGAGGAGTTCCGCCGAGAAGCCGAAGAGAGGATCCAGAACTTGCTCGCGGCGAGCAACCTGCCGATCCGCAAGGACGAGACACTCTTGCCCCAGCGCAGCTTCATCTGGCGCAAGCCCGAGTTCTAGACTCGCCGGGCGGGGCGGGACCCAGGGCGACGCGAAGCGTCGGGGTCCCTGGGTCGGGATTGGCCCCGGGCCGACCGGCCTCGCGGGTTTCGGACGCCCGTCTCAGCTAAAATAGGGCCGATGGCGGACGTGGCATCTCTGGCGCGGTTGGTGGAGTTGGGAAAGGAATGCGGGCAAATGGCTCGCCGTCTCCGGGCCGAACAGAACCGCCAACTCAAGCCGGATGGATCCCTTGTCACCGCCGCCGACCGCGCGATCGAGAGCTTCTTGCGCATCGAACTCCCCCGCCTGGTCCCCGGAAGCACGGTTTGGGGCGAAGAAGAGGGGTTCGAATCACCCGGGCAGGCCGGCCTTTGGCTGGTGGATCCGGTGGACGGCACCAGCAACTACTCGTTTGGTTCACCGCTCTGGGGGGTGAGTATCGCCCACTATCAGAACGGAGCCATCACGATGGGCTGCATCGCGTTACCCGATTTCGACGAGATCTATTCCGCTGGCGCGGGAACGGGCGCTTACCTCAACGGCGAACGCCTGACTCCCATCCCCGCGGGCCCCATCGAGCCTTTTCAACTCCTGAGCTATGACGACGGCTTCTTGAGGGATTATCAACACCACCCGATCCCCGGCAAGATGCGTTATGCCGGAGCCTATGTCGTCGAGGCCGCGTTCGTGTTCCGCCAGAGCTTCCGGGGTTTGATCAGCTATAAGGCGAACCTGTACGACGTGGCCGCAAGCTTGGTCATCGCAGGCGAGCTAGGGGCCGAAATTCGGTACCTTGACGGAACGCGCCTCGACCTCCCCCCCATCATCGAAGCGCGGTGCATCACAAAGCCCTTCCTCATCGGCCCAGTCGGGAGCGGGTTCACCCTACCCTTCGTCGACCGCTCGGCTAAGCTGATCAAGCGATAGATTGTCGGCCGCGTCGGAGCTGCGGTACTCCCAACTCACTTCCCCACCGGGCTGAATCACGAAGATTCCCGGCATCTGCCAGGGGTCGCCGATCGGCATTCCTACCCAGTGGCCGCGCAAAACCGCCCCGAATCCGCGCAGGAACATTCGTGGGCCAAACATCTGCCCCGGCGTCCCCCGACCCAGGCCAAAGTGGCCGTAGAGTTCCTTGTCGGGGTCGCAGATCATCGGATGAGGCATCCTGTAACCTTGCAAGAACTCCGTCGCTTGCTCGGGTGTGGCCATCGCGACAAAGGCGATGTTGAGGCTTTTGGCGAAGCGCAACTGCGCTACCTGCTCACGGCAAAAGGTTCAGCCAAAGTGCCGCAGAAACACGAGGATCAGAGGCTTCTCGTGGTAGAGCGTGCTGAGTTCAATCCGTTCACCGGTATGGAGAACGACGTCAACCTCTGGAGCTCGCATGGGTGATTCTAGGCTCTGAGTCGCTCGTTCGTTTCGCCCTCTTGAAGGTAGGCATATTCTTCTCGGATTTTCAGCAGCGCATCCTTTTCGACTTGGCGAACGTACTCGCGGGTGCATCCGAGTCGACGAGCCACGAAATCCAGCGAGTGTGGACTTCCATCGACCAGACCATAGCGGAGCCCGAGAACTTGTCGCTCTCGCAGCGCCAGAGCACGAAGGATGACCTGGACGTCCAGCTTTCGGCTGAGTGAATCGACGATTTGGGATTCATCGGGCGCGACGGGATCGGCGGTGGCATCACCGAGAGGAGTGATCGCGTCGCCGGCGGGGGCATCGAGGCTCACCGAATCGAGGCCAGCGCAGAGTAGCTGTTCCACCGTCTCTTCGCGGATGCCGCATTTTTGGCTGACGTCTGCCGGGAGAGGTTCGCGGCCCAAACTGAGGCGCAACGAATCGACCACCCGGCTGAGGCGGACCCAGCGCTCATAGGCGTGGACCGGCAACCGCATCGGTTTGCCGTTGGTCATCACACACCGGCTGAGGGCTTGGCGGATCCACCAGATGGCATAGGTGCTGAATCGGTAACCCCGATCGGGATCAAACTTGCGGACCGCGCGAACGAGACCGATATTTCCCTCCTGAATCAAATCTGCCAGGGGGACGCCACGGCCGAGGAACGCCTTTGCCTGATGGACCACGAGGCGATAATTTGCCTCCACCAGCCGGTCGTGACTTTCCTTGCAACCTGCGCGGGCGCGCCGGGCAAGGTCTTGCTCTTGGTGGGCGGTGAGGAGCTTCTTTCGGGTCATTCCCGAGAGCCATCGGTCGACCCCATCCGCAATCGGGTCACCGAGAGGATTCGTAAGTTCAGAGGCCCCACGGCCTTGGAGCGCGCCATGAAGGCGCGGATTTTGTTCGGCGGTGGGGCCCGTTAACTTCGCTTCTTGGACGAGCGATTCAGTTTTTGTAGACATGGCACAAGCCTTTTCAGTAGGCTAATAGGATCTTACTCTGTCTATCGGCTGATTCCAAGCTGTGAATCTACATTCTTTTGTCAAGATCTACTCGACACCCTTGAGGCGCCGGAATCTTGCGTTGATTTCAGCAAGTTGATCGTCGTCCAGGTCCCCTTCGATGAGGGCCAAACGTCGGATCTCGCCCCGCTCGGCGTCGCTCTTGAGAGAGGCGATGGCTCCTTCCACATCTTCGCGAGACGGCTGGTGAGGGGCGTTCATTAGGAAATCGAGGAAGTCATAGCGGACTTCGACGGGTTCGAGTCGGCCAGTCCACTCGGCGATCGGTCCTTCGGGACATTCTTTAAGGCAGCCAAGCAACATGGTCCGCCATCCAAGTGCAGCTTCGGATCGGAACCCACCAACGATCTGAAGCCCCGACCAAGCAAGTGGTCGCAACAACTCGTCGGCTAGAGCGGCAAAAACCACCCGCTCGGGCCCACGAAGATCCACCGAGCCGAAGCGTTCGCGCCGGCGACGCTTGGTTTCGGGAGTTGGGGCAACTGGGGCGGACTTGGCCCTTAGTTGCCGCATGAGCGCCTGTCGGGCCAGGACGGGATCCCGAAGCTCGGGGTGTTTGGGGGCGAGGCGCTCGATCCACTTGGCCTGTTGGAGGGCATCCTTCTCGGCGAGGAGGGCCTCGACGACTTGATCCCAGAACTCCGACTCGCTCGGCTTTAGTTTGGCCTCGATTTGGGCGATCCGAAAGTCGAGCGGTCGCAAACCCTTCTCCACCGCTTGGAGGATCGGAGTGGGTCCCACGTTCCGGAGTAGCGAGTCGGGATCTTGTCCCGGCGGCATCAGGCTCACCTGAACCTCAAATCCCTCGGGGCGAAAGATCTCGGCCGCCTTCTCTGCGGCTCTCTGACCGGCTTCGTCACTATCGTAGAGCACGGTGACGCTCTTGCACCAGCGCCGCAGGAGCTTGGCTTGGTCCTCGGTAAGGCTTGTTCCTAGGCTGGCGACCGCAGTCTTGACTCCTGCACGGTGGCAGGCAATCACGTCCAGATATCCCTCGACCAGCACGGCTCGGTCTTCCACCTGGATCGCTTCTTTGGCCTTGCTGAGACCATAGAGCACCCGGCTCTTGCGATAGAGCGGGGTGTCCGAGCTATTGATGTACTTGGCCTTGCCCTGGCCCAAAAGTCGGCCGCCGAACGCGACCAGTGTGCCCCGCTCATCGTGGATCGGGAACATGATGCGATCCCGGAACTTGGCCCCATATCCCGATTGAGGATCGCCATCGACGAGGAAGACCTCCTGGGCATCGGCCAGGCTAAATCCCTTCCTCTTGAGGATCGTGGGCAAGATGTCGGGCGGGCCGGGGGCATAGCCGATCCCCCAAGCCGCGACGGTTTCCGGATCAATTCGGCGCTCCCGCAGATAGGCCTTTGCTTCGGCCGAGGCCTCTAGCGATTCTTGGAAGAAAGCTTGGGCCGCCTCCATCAGTTGGACGTAAGTCTGCCGTTTGCTTGGCCCCTCTTGCTGAAGCTTGGCCAGTTCGATCCCGGCTCGGGCGGCGAGAAACTCCAGGGCCTCGCGGAAGGACATCCGCTGACGCTCCATCACCCACGTGAAGACGTCGCCCTTGGCTCCGCATGACCAACACCGGTAGGAGCCGGTGAGCTCCGAAACTGAAAAGGACGGATTTTTGTCCTCGTGAAAGGGACAAAGACCCGTCCAGTTTCTCCCTGACTTCTTGAGCTTGATCTCGCTCGAAATCAGATCGACGATGGAAACCCTTGAGCGAATAAGCTCGCGCTCATCCGACACAGGGCACCGACCTTACTTCTTTCCTGCGGCGACGACGATCCCAACGACTTGGTGCTTTTGGTTTGGCTTGAGTCGAGAGAGTCGGAAGGCGACGCGGTTCTTATCCAGGAAGCGAACGACGATGGTGTCACCGCTGATTTCGTATCCGTCTGGGGTGCCATAAGCGGCCATCAACTTCTGGAAGGTGTCCCCGAAGGTGACCCCCTTCTTGGTTCGTGCCTTCGGATCGCTCAGACCGATCGCCTCGATCTGCACCACCTTGTTGAACCGGTCCAAAACGAACCCGTACCGGACCGTTGGCTTGCGATAGATCCATCGGACGAACTGAGTGGCCTCGACGCCCTGAGAGGAACCTCCGCCGCCATCACCACCGCCGCCAGGGGCTCCACCACCGGGTCGACCCGGAGGGCCACCACCCGCGCGTCCACGGCCTTCTTCGCCGCCATCTTCAAACTGTCGGACGGTCACATCGTCGTTGGGGATCCCAAGACCATTTTCCGCTAGGCTTCGGTTCGGCACTGCGGGAGCCATCGATCGCTCGTTGGCCGATGCTGCGCCGGCACCACCCGAGGGACCCTGCGTGCCGCCAGAAGCTCCGGGGCCACCACCGGTCCCACCGCCGCCACCGCCGCCGCCGATGGTAACGGCTTGAAACTCGTCGGGAGATCCGAACTTGCGCACGATCGTCGCGCCGTCGTCATAGAGGGCCACATTGACGAGCGAACTCTCGGGCCCGGCCGCAGTGGCACGACGACGATTCTGGGCGTCTACATTGCCCACCGGCACGACCAGTAGGGCCGCGATCGCAATTCCAATCCAACGTTTGTTCAAATCCGTGATGCCTCCGAAGAATCCTTGTGGGAGCTAATTTACCCGCAATCCTTTGGACGGGCTGAGGGCTCCAATTTGTTACGCCCCGCGCACAAAACGGCGGGGGAATGCGTAACAATATTGTGGCTCCTGTCTGCAGGAAGCTCACATCAGGAAAAGAAATGGCCACGAACTTGACCGTATCGACTAGCGAATTCGAAGAAAAAGTATTGAAGAGTGACGTCCCCGTACTGGTGGACTTTTGGGCCGAGTGGTGCGGTCCTTGCAAGGCAATCGGCCCGCACATCGACGCGATCGCCGAAGAAATGTCCGGGTCTGCCCGGGTCTTTAAGGTCAATGTTGATCAGGAAGGCGAGCTGGCCCAGCGCTACGGCATCATGAGCATCCCGGCTCTCCTCGTCTTTAAGGGCGGCCAGGTCGTCGATCAGATGGTCGGATCGGGTCCTAAGGATACGATTAAGGCCCTGGTTCAAAAGCACGTCTAAAGAGCGGTCTCTCTTCGCGAAAGACTCGGAGCATCCGTTTTGGATCTCCGAGTTTTTTTGTCTCCGGACCCTGGTGAATCCCGTCCAACACGGTATTCCGTCCATACTGACTACCTAGCTCATGGAAGAGAACTCGTCATCGGCCTCATCGCTGCCCAATGTCGCCAAGGCCAGCGCCATCGTGATGGCGAGCCTGCTGATGAGCCGGGTCCTCGGGATCATCCGCGAGATGATCATGAACTGGAAGTTCGGCCAATCGGTCGAGACCGACGCGTATCGGTTGGCCTTCCAGATTCCCGATCTGCTCTTCTTTTTGATCGCGGGAGGCGCCCTCAGTTCAGCTTTTATTCCAGTCTTCAGCGAATACTTTCACACCGAGCGCAAGGCCGAAGCGTGGAAAATCTTCAGCTCGGTCGTGACCGTGATGTCCACCCTCCTGGTGGGGCTCATCTCGGTAGCCTGGATCTTTGCCGTGCCGCTGGCTCGGCTGATCGCCCCGGGCAAGGACGAAGCGACGATTCAGATGATCGCGGAGATGAGCCGGATCTTGCTCCCGGCCCAGTTTGCCTTCTTCATCGGGGGACTGATGGCCGGCACCCTTTACGTTCGCCAAGTCTTTTCGATCCCCGCTCTCGGCCCAAATTTATACAACCTTGGGATCATCTTTGGGGCTTTAGTGATCAGCTCTCTGGTGTCCCCGGCGGTCTCGGGCATGACCTGGGGGGCCACCCTCGGGGCGTTCATCGGCAGCATGGCTTTGCCCCTTTGGATGATGCGCCGGATTGGCTCTGAGTTCCGGCCGTCCTACTCGCTGGCCCATCCGGGGACGAGGAAGGTCTTCAAGCTGATGGCCCCCGTTGTGCTGGGCCTCTCTCTCCCCAGTGTCTTCCCGATGATCATCCAGTATTTTGCAAGTCCGCTGGGTGAAGGGGTGAACTCGGCCATGGCCAATGCAAACCAATTGATGCAGGCTCCACTCGGGATTTTTGGACAAAGCCTCGCCCTGGCTGTCTTCCCTGCTCTATCCCAGTTTTTTGCCCAAAAGCGTGAAGATCTCTTTGAGGCTCAACTGGAAAAATCTCTGCGCCAAGCGCTCTATCTGGCGACTCCGGTGGCGATTCTGATGGCCATCGTCCCGGCTCCCCTGATTCGGGTGCTCTTTGAGCATGGCCAGTTCCGCGCGGAAGACACCGCCCGGACCGCGCTGGCGCTGACTGCATTCGCGGTTGGCATCGTCGGGTGGTGTATGCAGCCGATTTTGATGCGCGCCTATTTCTCAATCCAGAGGACGGTCACCCCGGTGATCATGGGAACCTTGACGACGCTGGTTTTTGTGACGCTTTGTCTCGTGATTCGGGCCCAATCTTATCCGTTCTTCGCCTATCCCCTGGCAGGGAGCGCCTGCGCATTTCTGCTTGTCGGGATGCTGGTGGCGGGCCTGAAAAAGCGGTTTCCGGGGCTGGGCGTCACGAATCTCGGGCGGACGCTCGGATTGTCCGTGTTCTCCAGCCTGCTGGGCGTCGGCCTGGTTTGGCTGACGGTTCAGGTGACTGGCGGGTGGCCAACTGTGCTCGTGATCGGTGCCTTTAGCCTTGCCTGCCTACTCTACGCTTGGATCTATTACTTCCTTACTAAGAGCTTCCACATGCCGGAGGCAACCTATCTGGACCGAGCCTTTGCCCGCCTCAACCGAAAAACGCCCTCCGAGCCCGGAGCGTAGAGTTCGACGGCGATGGCAAAAGTAGACCTCTTGCAGCTCAGGCCAGAAGGTCTGTATTGTGAGATCGGAGATTTTTTCATTGATCCATGGCGAAAGGTGCACCGAGCTGTCGTCTCCCACGCCCATAGTGACCACGCCCGATGGGGGATGGGGCGATATCTCTGTGCCGAAGAAGGCCGAAACCTCCTGGCCGCCCGGGTCGGTACGGCCGCCCCTATCCAGGGCGTCGCCTTCGGAGAGGTCGTTCATCATCGAGGAGTTCAGGTCACCTTGCTTCCGGCTGGACATATCCGAGGATCCGCCCAGGTCAAAGTGGAATATCAGGGCGAAATCTGGATCGTAACCGGTGACTACAAGCTCCAGAACGATGCAACTTGTACACCCTTCGAGCTCGGCCGCTGCCATTGCCTCATTACCGAAACCACCTTCGGCTTGCCCATCTATCGTTGGCGCGCTCCGGAACTGATTGGAGAAGAAATCAACCAGTGGTGGCAAGCCAACCGAAGGGAGGGTCGCACGTCGGTCCTTCTCGGCTACGCCCTTGGGAAGACTCAGCGCCTCCTCTCGCTGCTGGATCCATCGATCGGCCCCATCTATGAGCATGGATCGAGCGCCAAACTCACCGAGATCTATCGAGCCAGCGGATGCGATCTTCCCTCAACAAAGAACCCGACCCAGGAACCCAAGGGCACCGACTTTGCCGGGTCGATGGTTCTGGCCCCGCCCAGCGCGGTCGGGGGTTCGTGGCTCCGGCGATTCGGGGACGTCCGAACCGCCCAGGCGAGCGGATGGATGCAGATTCGGGGCATCCGCCGCCGAGGGGCGGTGGACCGGGGGTTCGTCCTGAGTGACCACGTCGACTGGCCGGGCCTTCTCTCGGTCATCCGCGAGTCGGGCGCCGAACGCATCCTGACGACCCACGGGTATGCGGCCCCAGTCAGCCGCTACTTGGTCGAATTGGGTCTCGACTCGACTCCGCTGGATACGCCGTTTACGGGAGAAGCCAGCGCCGAAGAAGAGGAGGTGGAATCTGCGCCGGTTTAGTCAACTCTTTGCCGCTTTCGATGCGACCAACAAGACGCAAGAGAAGGTCTCGGCGATGGCCGACTACTTTCGGAACTCTCCACCCGAGGAGGCCGTTTGGGCGGTCTCGTTCCTCTGCGGGCAAAAGCTTCCGAGCATGATCTCTCGAACCAAGATCCGAGAATGGGCCGGTGAAACCGCAGGGGTTCCCGACTGGCTCTTCGAGGCTTGCTACGATGCGGTGGGGGACCAGAGCGAGACGATTTCGCTCCTTTTGGGTTCGGGGGATGCCTCCCTCCGCCTCGGGGCAGAGCCCCGGCGTCTCGACGGGGCGAGGGCGCGGGCTTGGGCCGAGGCGGAGGGAGGGCACCTCGGTGAATGGGTCGAGAGTCGCCTGTTGCCTTTGGCCAACCTCGAGGAGACAGACCAGAAGGACCGGCTCCAGGAGCTGTGGACCCAACTAAACCCCCAGGAGATCTTTCTGATGCACAAGCTCCTGAGCGGTGGTTTCCGGGTCGGCGTAAGCCAAGACCTCGTCGTCCGCGCGCTAAGCGAAGCGACTGGCGTCCCGGTTCCGATTCTCGCTCACCGCCTGATGGGCAAGTGGAAGCCCACGCCCGAATTCTTCGGCGAGCTCACGTCACCCGACTTGGGAGCGACGGGCGACCGTCAGCCTTTTCCCTTCTGCCTGGCTCACCCGATCGGCGAGGATCCGGCCTCAATCGGCTCCGCTTCCGACTATGATTTCGAGTGGAAGTGGGACGGGATACGGTGCCAGGCCATCCGCCGTAACGACGTCCTCAGCCTCTGGAGCCGAGGGGAGGACCTCGTTAACGAGGCGTTCCCGGAGATACTTCGCACACTGCAGGCCCTTCCCGATGGGATTACCATCGACGGTGAAATCCTGGCCTGGGATGGCGAGCGGCCCATGCCCTTCACGAGCCTCCAGCGACGACTCGGCCGCAAGAACCCGGGCAAGAAGCTTTTGGCCGAGGTCCCCACCATCCTGGTCGCCTATGATCTGCTCGAATTCGAGGGAAAAGATTTGCGCGAACTCGAGCTGGACCGGCGCCGCGAACTCCTCTCTGCTCTGACTCAATCTCATGCGGACCTACCGGGGCTGCGGATCAGCGAGGGAATGCAGTTTGCCGATTGGCCCGAGGCCGAAACCGCCCGGGCCCGAGCCCGAGAGATGGGCGCGGAGGGACTGATGATCAAGGGGCGAAGCAGCCTCTACCTAGGCGGCCGCAAGCGTGGAATCTGGTGGAAGTGGAAGCTCGATCCCTTCACCATCGACGCCGTTTTGCTGTACGCGCAGCGCGGGACTGGGCGACGAGCCAGCCTCTACACGGATTACACCTTTGCCGTTTGGCGAAGAGAAGAACTCCTACCGATTGCCAAGGCCTACAGCGGCCTGAACGACGAGGAGATCGCCGAAGTCGATGCCTTCATCCGCAAAAATACGCTTGAGTCCTTTGGCCCCGTTCGCAGCGTCAAGCCCGAGCTGGTCTTCGAGATCGCCTTTGAATCGATCCAGCTCTCGTCTCGGCACAAATCGGGGATCGCGGTGAGGTTTCCGAGGATCGCACGCTGGCGCAGGGATAAGTCGGCAACCGACGCGGATACCCTGGAGTCGGTCAAGGCCTTGCTGGCCACGCTCCGTTAGGGTTTTTGGCACAAAAATTGCCGACTAAGCCCATCATGGAAGCCAAGGCACCCTCCGACAGCCCCACGACCCGGCAAATGTTCGGGGAGGTTCTATCGCCCCAAATGGAACAAGAAGGGCGGGGGAACATGAATCAATACGCCGAAAACCGGGGACCGAGAGGCCGTACACGGGGCCGCCGAGGCTTTTCCATGCTGGAAATTCTCGTGGGGCTCTTTCTTCTCGTGACTAGCCTCATGTCGGTGCTCGCACTTTCGACCGCGGCGACGAAGATGTCGATGCAAGCTTCGGCGCGAGCCGTCGCGAGCCAGATCGCTCGCCACAAGCTCGACGAGGTTTCGATCATGTCGCAAAGCAACCGAAATCTCGGAACCGACATGACCTTCGAGATTCCGGATGACGCCAAAATGATGTTTCCCGGCGGCGTCTCAACTAGCCGCATCGTCGGGGTCTACTCGGTCAGCAAGATCGACGGAAGTCCTTTTCTCCAAAAGATCGATGTTACGGTCCGCTGGAGAAACATGTCGGGAAGCCTTGGCCGCAATCCGATGTCGAGCGTGACCCTGAGTCGGATCGTCGCGGCCCCGGGCAGCAATGTCGGAACCAACGTGGATCCTGACGACCCCACGACCGAGCTTTGGCACACACCACCACCGCCGCCACCGCCTCCTGCTCCGCCGAAACCAGCGCCTCCAAAGCCGACGCCGCCCCCACCGGTGCAGCCGACGCCGACGCCGACTCCGCCGGCGCCTCCAAAACCGGCACCGCCCAAACCGGCACCGCCCGCGCCTCCGAAACCGGCCCCCCCCAAACCGGAGCCGCCCAAGCCGCCGACCGACCCGGGTCCACCGGCACCAAAGGGCTTCCCAGGGATCAAGCCGGGATACGGATCGAAGTGGAAGTAACGACTGAAAGAAACGGAGAGAATGGATGAAGAAACGAACTCAACAAAGCGGGATGAGTCTTCTTGAGACTGTCGTCGCGAGCGGAGCCATGATCGGAATCGGAACTCTGCTCTTGCAAGGAACGCTTACCACGGCCAAAACGCTGGCAAAGGTGAGTGCGTCTGCAAACACCGTTTCCTCCAGCCGACTCGGATTCGACCAAATCGCCCAAGACCTTATGACCTCTAGCGGTCTGTTGGTTTCTCTCGGGAACGAGTTCACAGCCGACTCCTCGACGACTCTTATTGTGCGGAAACCGAAGACAAACGACTCCTATGAAGTTCTTCCCAACTCTCATGATGTGATCATTTATCGTCTTGAGAAGATCTCGGGAAAGGGAGAACCAAGAAGTGCGATTCTTCGATACACCAGCGAGATAAGCGACGGTGTCCCGTCTAAGGTCGTTTTCGATAAGGTCGTTGTCGACTATGCAGCCTCGTTCAATATTCTTCAGTCGCTCGAAACAACGGTCATGGGCGACAACAACACTAAGACCTTCACGCTAAGGGGGGCTCCCTATACACCACCCAACTTCGGCGGTAGTGGGACCATCAAGACTCCTGAAGAATCTGACGTCAAGAGCCTGTCAGCGGTGTCCGCCGTGAAAACGGTTTCGGAGGACACCCTCAAATCCCTCACACAAGCCAACGAAGATATCTTCAAGAGCACATGTAAGTCAAGATATCGCCTCAAACCTTCAGTGCGCATGGCGGGTCGAAATGTCATTGAACTCGGCAATTGTACACTTGACGGGACACTGCTCCGATTCGAAAAGATCCCTCGCGCTGGGGTTCCCATCGACGTGCGTATTCCAATAAACCCCACGGAGTCCAAAGACATCGGTGGCCTATCGGCGGCCTCTACCGTCTACATTGAAGTTAAGGTCTTGGCCAAAGGGTCCGTCGAATTGGACTCCCCCAAGCCTGAAATTAGTACCTACTCCACCACGGTGAAGCTCAAAAATCGATGAAACGCATCACAGGAAGTCTAAAGCGACACACTCAGAGAAAAGACCGGGGTATGTCAACCGCGGCGGTGACACTCTTTGTGATGACCTTTACCATGATGGGAGCAGGAATGTTGACGTTCACTCGAACGTTACACCACAATACGGCTCGCTCTGCTCAAAAGCAGCAAGCAAATGCTCTCGCAGAAAGTGGAATTCACGAACTATACGACCAAATTCGTAAGGAGATGCCTGGGACTGGTACCTATCCCCTCCTACTAGCGGAGAAGGACGGAAACTCTGGCTATGGCGGATCGACGTGGAGAATCGGGAAATATCGAGCACATATTGTTGACGTCGACACGAGCTTCACTGAGGTAAGCGAAGGCAGCGGATGGTATCGGAGAGATCACCGCTACACCTTCCAACTAGAGGCAACTGGTCGATCACGCAGTGGAATCACTTCGACCTATCGGGCCACTTTTCATGCTGATCTCAGCGAAAAGCTGCGAGATGTTTCCTATGAAGTGTCCGGGGGGAATCCAACTAATCTTGACACATTCGGATTTCCGACCGGAGCGATGGTGTCCAATAACCGAATCGTCCTGCGATCAAGAGGTGGAATCCGCACTTACGACTCAGGAAACAATGCTCACCTGATCGCCAACAAGGGGATCCAGTGGGATCCAGCTGGGGGAAAGGCAAGCCTGACCAATCCGAACATAATCGATATTCAAGGTCAGTACTTGGTTCCCGGAGGGTCGACCTATGACTTTACTGTTGGAGTGGATGGATTAGGCAACGCAAACGGGACCAAGAACTATCGAAACCCATCAGCACCCGGAGGCGAGGGCTTTGAAGCAGGACCCGAAAATCAAGTTCTTCCGATGTCGGGAGAAGTTACCTTTGCTAACGAGAGCAACACGGCAAAATGGGAAGCCGACTGGCGCGGCTTTGCGACCGGCCCGACATCAAAGGTCTATTCAAGTGAACTCAAGACCTCCGATATCGCACCCGACCCAATTACTGGCCAAACGATGCTTCGGACACCCGCTTACATCGATGGGGACCTCAAGATCAAAAATGGAAGGACGCTGCGCTTGACGCCGAGCTCCACCAACCCACGACTTAATGTGGTCTATGTTCGTGGCGATATCAAAAACATGGGCCAACTCATGAATTTAGGCGTCACCGTTGTCGTGCTAGGAAAGTACCAGGATGGGCCCTCTTCGGAATACAAGATCGACAATCAATATAGCCCCTTTGGGGCCATGGATCGTGTTTCCGAAAAGTCAGCAATGGTCAGTCTCTCTAAGTCCCCGGATGCCATCTCGTTCAAGAGCAACTCTAGCGTCCGAACGGGACTCATTTACGCGGCCAACGGTGGAGTGACGATCGACAGTAGTAACCTGGAAGTCCGTGGAATGATCTTGGCCGGTGGGGTTGGCAATAATGGAAACATCACGGTGAATGCCGGCGGAGGCAACAGCTTTGTCGTCCACTACGATCAGTTTGCGGGAATTCCCGGAGCGGTCTCCGGTGGAAACAGCGGTTCCGTCACTCTCATCCCGAAACATTGGGAATCTAACTTCAGACCGAGCGAAATCTACAACTGGATCCAGGTAAAATAGGAATCAAACAGGCTTCCGGCTCGGCTTCTCTTTAGGATTAGATTGTTCCGAAAGCGGATGCTGAGTCTGGAAGCCTTGACTGTTTAAGGGCGCTTCTCCGGGCAAGGGACCTCTCCGCTCATACTGCCCTTCACTATCCAGAATCCACGCATTCGTATTGTCTCCCAATGCAGAATCCAAGATCAATCTCTGGACGAGCTCCTTGTGCTTTTGGGACTCGAGAGGTACCAAGACCTCAACGCGCCGATCCAAGTTTCTCCGCATGAGGTCCGCACTTCCGATGTACATTTCCGGATCGCCTCCATTTTTAAAGGCATAGATTCGGTTATGCTCAAGAAAACGGCCCACGATGCTTCTCACGTGGATATGGTCACTCAATCCTGGAACTCCGGGCCGAAGGCAGCAGATCCCCCGGACGATTAAGTCCACTCGGATACCGGCTTGGCTTGCGGCGTATAGGGCATCGATGACCTCCGGGTCCACCAGACTGTTTAACTTAAAGCAAATTTGAGCGGTTCTTCCCGCACGATGATGCTCAATCTCCCGTTCAATTCTTTCGATGATCCCTTCACGTAAGTTAATCGGCGCAACGAGGAGCTTTCGGTACTCCGTTTGCCTATTGAATCCGGTCAAATAGTTGAAGAGTTCACTGATATCCTGAGTAATATCAAGATCGTCGGTAAAGAGTCCTAAGTCGGTATAGATTCGTGCGGTTTCCGGATTATAGTTACCGGTTCCAATGTGGGCATAACGCTTGATAGTTCCGCCCTGCCGACGTACAACCAAGCAAAGTTTAGCATGAGTCTTCAGCTCGGCAAACCCATAGACGACATGGGCGCCTGCGCGTTCTAGAACCCTCGCCCATTCAAGGTTATTGCTTTCGTCGAACCTAGCCTTTAATTCCACGACAACAGCAACCTGTTTACGAAGCTCTGCCGCTGCCAACAGGGATTCGACGATTCGGGACCGTTCGCCTACTCGGTAAAGAGTTTGCTTGATGCCCGCAACGGTCGAATCCTTCGCCGCCGAATCGACGAATTTCTCCACGGCCCGGAAACTATCGTACGGATGACTTAGTAGAATGTCTTCGTTGTCAATCGCCTCAAAGATACTCTCCGAGGTTTCCAATAAGGGATTCCGATAGGATAAATGGGCGGGAAAACGAAGGGCTGGTCGATCTAACGAAGCGACTTGGAAGAGACATTCCAATCCAAGAAGCCCTTCGAGGTCAAACGTTTCTTCATCGGTGAGCTCGTGGGCATGCTGAAGAGCTTGGCGGACTTCCTTGGGTGTTCGGGCTTCCAATTGCAGAAGAACAGGATCCCCAAACCGCCGTCGCCGGAGAGTCTCTTCAATACTTGAGACCAAGTCTGCCGCTTCGAGTTCCTTAATCTCAAAGTCCGCATCTCGAATCAAGCGAAAGACGTAGGATCCAAGAATCTCAACCCCGGGAAACAGTGTGTCAAGATTGTGCTGAATAAGATCTTCGAGTAGGATGAATTCCGACCGCTTTCTGCCTATTGGAATGACTCGTGAGATCTCTGGGATCTTTAAGCGAACTAAGCGGCTGGGTTGATCCGGACTCTTGACCTCGACGACAAGATTTATGTTCCGATTCGAGATGAACGGAACATTCTCTCCCGGCCCAAGTTTGAGTGGGGTGCAGAGAGGAAAAATCTCTCTCATAAAGAGATCATCGGCCCAGGTCTGACGCGCATCGGAAAGCTCGCTATAGGGCAAGATCACGATATTTTGCTTTTCAAGATGCGGACGTAAGGTCGATTCCCACAGCGCTCCGGCTCTCTGGCGTAGCGGCAAGGCCACATCTTGGATGAGGTCTAGTTGTTCTTGAGCACTTAGGCCATCTGGAGTTCGGGTCAAGACTCCCGCTTCAGCTTGCTCGATTAGTCCGGAAACCCGGACCATGTAAAACTCATCAAGGTTTGATTCAAAGATGGCGAGAAACTTCACTCTTTCGAGTAACGGATTCTCGGGATTTTCAGCTTCTTCCAGTACCCGTTCGTTGAACTTTAGCCAGCTAATCTCACGATTAAAGTAACGCTGCAAAGATGTTTCTTCATTCGGTTTGACCTTCGCCATAAACTATTCCTTAACCGTCCCCCAAGCCATCGAGAGAAGCGCCCCTTCGCGGACTCCAAATTCACTGACATGGATTCGGTCCATCTGGAATCGATCCATAATTCTACGATAGACAAGGGCGCCCGGACCGAAGGTTCCCGCTCGTCGATGCTTGACTCGAAATCGTGCGGCAATCTCCTGGTGGGTCAGTCGGCGGCAGCAAGAGAGGACATAGTCCAATTCATCAGCAAAGAGGATCGGGTCCCCATCCGGGTGGAGGCCCCGGATCAGCCCTCGGGCGATCCCGCCACTCCCAACGAGGCATTTGCCTTGCTGCATCTCCCAACAGCGGTCGAGTTCGATTTCAACAAGTTCGGTGAGGCGAGCTATCATTTCCCCGGTCATCGGGTAGGTGATTTCGGCTTGTGCGGTCAGACGACCGGTCCCGAGTGGAAGGCTGATCTCCTCGTGAATTTCTAGGTCGCTAGCCCGGGCAATCTGGGCACTGCCGCCTCCGACTTCGACCATCAATAGAGGAAACACTCGGGGTGTATCCAGCGAGGTCCCGATCAGACTGAAGCGGGCCTCCTGTACCGGCGAAATGATTCGGACATCGATCTGGGTTTCGCGGCGGATGCGGGCGATCACTTCGGCGTGGTTCTGGGCGACCCGCATCGCCTCGGTTGCGAATACGTAGAGCCTCTCTGCTCTCGCGCGCCGCGACTGTTCGGCAAACTGCCCGATCGTAGCGACGAGCTTTTGCTCAAGGTCTCCAGGGATCGCTCCGCACCGACTGACGACTTCTCCCAGGCTCAGCCATTCGCTCTCGTTCAGGATCCGCCGGACCGAACGGCCGTCTGTCTCGCCCACCAAGAGGTGCACCGTATTGCTGCCGATATCGGCCGTCCCCAAGATCCGGGCCATCGGTTAAGATGGTGACATGAACGCTCTCCTTTTAGGGTTCGCCTTTGGCCTCATGACTCAGTCCGAGCCAGCCAGAGTGCAGAGTTTAACGGGAAACATCGAGAAAATTGAGGCCTTTGAGTCGAAAATTCTTGGCAACAAGCGGACGGTGCAAGTCTATCTTCCGCCTCAGTACAAATCCGAACCAACCCGCCGGTTTAAGGTCGTCGTGATGCACGATGGCCAAAACTGCTTCGACGGTGCGACCAGCTACATTCCGAATCAGGAATGGCGGGCCGACGAGGCGGCCGAAGGGCTCATCGGGGCGGGTTTGCTGGAGCCCATCATCATCGTCGCAGTTGACAACATGGGGGCAGAACGAGGTGATGAATTCTTGCCGATCCGCGTCTCGTTCCGGGGCAACCGGGCCGGGGGCAAAGCCGACCTCTACACCCAGATGATCTGCGACGAGCTCATCCCGATGATCGACAAAAAGTACCGAACCCGGACCTCCCCGGCCGATCGCTTGGTGGTTGGGTCAAGCTTCGGCGGGGTGATCTCGCTACATATCGTTTTGAATCGCCCGGAAGTCTTTGGCAACATTGGGGTCGTTTCTCCTTCTCTTTGGGTGGGCGAGGGTCGACAGATCCGTGATGTCGAAGCCCTTCCGAAGAAGCTGCCTCTCAAGATCTGGACCGATATGGGGACGGGCGAAGGAGCCGAGCTGGTCACCGCGCTCGGCCGGCTTGGCAAGGCTTTTGAATCCAAGGGCTGGGAGCGGGGCAAGAACCTGGCGGTCTACGTCGACCATGGTGCCAAACACAATGAGGCGGCCTGGGCGATCCGCTTCCCCGCTCTATTGATGTACTTCTTCGGGCGGTAGTTGGCACGCAAGCTCGCCGACCCGGCCCGATGCCGCGCCCTCGCCCTGTGGAAGTCAACGAGTCCGGTGAAACCAGAATTTTGACCCCACAGGGCTCCGCCCCGGGCCGGCGAGCCTGCGTAACCAAAGGCCAGAAGCAAGGGCGGCGGGCAACGGTTTCGCCCCGGGGCAGGGCTGAGGCGCTGGCCGCCGAAGCCAGGGCCAGGCCTTGGGCCGGGGCGGGACCTTTGCGCTTTTCAAACCCGCAATGCTACGAATCTGGAACCGAAATCCCGGATCCGATAGTAACCTATAGAAAAATTCGGATCCCACCGGATCCGTTGATGGGACCATGATTCGACTGACTCTCAAGCCGTTTGCCCTCGCTGGGCTCCTCGCACTCTCACTCACCGGATTCTCGCAGGGACAGCCCCAGGCCCGGACGAATGCCCTAACCGATGCCCAAAAGACCCGGCTCATCGAGTCGATCAACAAGATCATGACCGAGTTCGCCTTCGTCCCCGGGGTGGACTTCAAAAAGTGGCCCGATTTCTTGGCGGAGCAAAAAGAGCGACTCGATAAAGCCAACGACCACGGCAGCTTTGCCCAAGTCATCACCCAGGCCCTCAATAAGTTCGGAGTGAGCCACGTCGTCGTCAGCACGCCCCAGGCTGCTGAGGCGATGCGCACAACCAGCACAGTTGGGATTGGCGTCCGACCGATCAAGGTTGAACAAGGGGTCAAGATTGAGCAGGTTCTCCCGGGGACCCCGGCCGAAGAGGCGGGCGTCTTGGCCGGGGACATCATCACCGAAATCGACGGCAAGAAAGCCGATAATTGGGACGGCCTGCGGGGCGAAGAGGGCACCAAGGTCATCCTCACGCTGATGCGCGCAAATGGCAAGGTCGAAAAGGTCGAAGTAACTCGCCGCAAGTTCAGCGTCCGGGAGCCCGAGGCCATCAAGTGGAACACCGAAGAAGTCGCCACGCTTCGGATCCCCAGCTTTATGCACTATGAGCAAGAGCGCGTGGATAAGCTGATTCGAGAAGCGATCGACAAGGACGCCAAGGCCCTGATCGTTGACCTCCGCGGGAATGGTGGCGGACAGGTTCTCCACCTTCTGCACCTGGCCGGCTACTTTGTGCCCGGTCAACAGGCGATCGGCACGTGGCTGACCCGGGCCGCCGTCAACACCTATGTCAAAGAGACCAAGGGGTCGCCGACCGACTACGTCAAGATCGCCGACCATACCAAGTCCAAGGTTTTTCCGTTTGCCAAGTTCAATAACGAGCCGAAGCCGATCTTCAATGGCCAGGTGATCGTGCTCACCAATGGCGGCACCGGCAGCGCCAGCGAGATGTTTGCCGCCGCCATGCGCGAACTCCGCTCGGCTCCGATCATCGGCAGCAAGTCGGCCGGCGCCGTGCTCGCCTCGATGATCCGCCCAATCGACTTTGGCTTCACGCTGCAGTATCCGTTCCAAGATTACGTCTCGATCAAGGGCGTCCGGCTCGAGGGTAACGGCCTCGTCCCCGATATCCAGGCCCAAACCCCACGGGAGTTCTTTAAGGCCGACGACCCCGGCGTCATGGCTGCCCTCGGCTGGCTGAAAGACAAGAACATCGTCGCCGGGAAGTAAGCGAACCGTGGCCCGGCCGAGACCGCTCTCGGCCGGGCTTTTTTGTGCCTGAGAGAACAAAGAATTTGCCCATTCTCTAGGTGAGTGCGTTAGAATGAAACCATGCGAAAGTGCTGGGCCTCATTTCTGATTTGCCTCTTGGGGGTCGTCGCTTTTGCCCAGTCACCCACGCCCCACTGGACGATCCCGACCGGTTATCGAAGCTTCTTCGCCCGGGACCTTCAGGGGACCTACATCCTGACCCGAGACGCCCAACGCTACGATACGGCGAGTTGGACAAAGACGAGTGGCGTTGGCCCAGTGACCTATGAAAGGTGTGCCTGGTTCAACGCCGATGGTTCCCGCGCGTATTATCTGGCCGATGGGTCGATCACGGTCTACGTGAAGTCGATCGCCCGGGCAACCGGCATGGTCAAGCCCTCGCTCACCCCACTCGCCACGACCATCGTCGTCGATCAGGATACGAAGATCTATCTGGCCAACGTCACGGGATCCCGAACGAACGTCTTCGTCTATCGCACTTCGGACTGGAAGACCGAGAGCACCTTTAGTTTGGCCGGCCAAGTTGAATTGGTGGACTTTTTGGACGGGACTCAGGAACTCTTGGGAATGCGCGATGGGCAACCGGTTCGCATCACCTTGGGGGATATTCCTACGAGCCACGATCTGGCCCCCACCTTGCCCCGGTTGACTCAATACCGATACCATCGCCTTTCCAAAACCTACATTGGAATCGACGAGGGCGGACAAATTTGGCGCATCCCCGTCTCTCAACCCGAATCAGCTCAGCTGGTAGGACAATCCCCGGCCGGATTGGGACTGGTGGACCTCTCGGTTTCCGGTCGCGAAGCGCTGTTCCACCACAAGAACACCTATCAAGTCTTCGATCTCGATCGGGGCCAGGGGGGGCCGCTAAGGCGGGAGCCACGCAACATTACGGCGATCCTCTTCGGCGACGAAGCAGGTGAAGTCGTTGTCGCTTATGGGGATGCTTCTGTTCGACTGACCTCTCAGGTTGAGACCTATGTCGAGCAAGGAAATCAGCGAATCCCCCTCACCTATCGAAGGCTCACGGTTGAGGATAGTTTGCTCTCCAACCATGTCCTTTCGAGCTCAAAGAGCCGGTCGATCGTTCTTGCTGAGCAGTCCTTTCAGCCGGGGATCTGGAGATTCCTTAGCCTTTCGGACGGCACCGAGCTCGGCGAGATTGATGATCCCAACTTAGAGGCCAGCACCACTAACGTCCACGATCTCGAAAACACGGTGACCATTGACACTTTCAGCCCCAATCTGCGGCGTGTCTTCGATGCAGATAACGGGCGCTTCCTTCGGCAGGAACCGAGCCCGCTCAAGGGAAAGTTCTCTCCCAGCGGTCGATTCTATGCCCAGACCAAGCCGCACCCGAATGTTGGTTTCATCGCTGAGGTTTACGATGTCGCCACAAACTCAGTAATCTTTACGGAATTCTCTCTCGGAGCTCGCGAAGTTGCGTGGGCCCCGGCTGGTAACAAAGTCCTATTTTACGGCCAATCGGGCGGATACAATTTGACCGACCACCTATTGGGGTTTGACGCCGATACTCTAGCTCGACCACAATTCGATTCGTTTTTTACCGCCGCAAACATCAAGGGATCCATCCAGTTTTCTGGGGATGGCCGATTTGCACTGGCTTATATGTACTATGACCTCTCCTTTCCTTGGTGGGGATATGTGTTCATCGACTTGAGTTCTTCGCCGTGGAACACACGCCTTTACAAGAGTGACCTGCCGGCTAGCCTCGATGTCGAGGGACCGATTCACTTTAGAGCGGGATACCACGGAGTCTGGGCCTATGATCCCATCCAGCAAAAAGACCTGGCATACAAACAAGTCTGGAATCGCCCAGTTCTGGAGGTGGGATTTGTCAAGAACGGACAGTGGATTGTCTCTACCGAAGGACGCAACGATTTCGAGCAAGAAGCTTACGGTGCCATCCGTAATCCACTCAGTCGTTACGGCTTTACCGTTCGGAGTACCGTCCAACTGCAGGACTTTGTCGGCGACCTTTCGGCTCTGGAGCTGACGACTTTTGCCGGCGACAAGTTTGTTCAACAAGCTCCAAAATCCACCGGCGCAATGGGGGCCGAGTTTGATGGAGTCTTGAGGGGCGAATACGATCTCTTTGTCAAGACCAAGACCTCACTCTCGCGCCGAGTTGGCCGAACAGCTGTCGGCACCACTTTGGTCGAACTTCCTCCGGTGACCCTGATCAATGGCGACGTCAACGGCAATGACGAGATCGATCTCGGGGATTCGCTCCAGTTGGCCCAAGCGTTCGGATCGTTACCGGGAGATTCGAACTGGGACCCCGCGTCCGACCTCGACGGCGATGGGGAGGTCACGATCTTTGACTACATCATCGTGAGCACGAACTTTGGACTCATTGGAGACCGCAGAGGTTGAGACTTCCCGCGTTGTCGCGATGGGAGGAGTGATCTCTCGCCCCGTTCCCAAGGCCCCCGGGTTGAGAGTTTGCCACCGGACAGGATGTCCGCACTCGGTTCAACTCATCAGGGCCCCAAAAACACTTGCCCCTCGCCGAGGGTCGTGTTATCATAAGCTCATGGTTTTTCGTGTTGTTTTAGCTCTTTTGGCTGTCGCAGGAGCTTTGGCCACTGGCCAAGCCAGCCCAAACCGGTTCCGGATTGGAGCAGAGGTAGCATTGGGAGGATCCTCCATTGGAGAGATGGGGCGCGCTCGAGGAGGAATGTTAACCTTTAGTTCGGGGGGCCAGGCACACCTTTTGTCGACTGGAAAGGTCGAGAACATCTCGGCGAAATTCCCAAAGGCTCAGAACCTCCGCCTGTTTGCAGTCGGCGAACGCTTGATCTCAGCAGTCTGGCGCTCTGAAGGTGAGTCGCAGTATGGATATTACGCCAACGGGCAGCTCGTGGCGGTGCCCGGCCTCTCCGGCGCAGAAAAAGGCGGGGGCGACTGGATCGGGAGCATCCGAGCCTATAATCCGTTCCTCAACCAGTTCGTAGATTGCCCAGATCATCCCCAGCGAGAGATGGTCGCCTCGAATTCCCGGGGGACCATCGTGTTTCAAGGAAGCGAAGAGCTCAATTGGATCTCGCCTCAGAACATCTATAGTTGGAGCGACGGGGTGATGAGGCAACGCACCGCTGGGGGCTATGCACGAGCCTTGAACGATAAGGATGTGATCCTTATCCAAGATTTCTCCAAGATGTACTACCTTTTCCCCGACAATCGGCTTATCCCGGTGGTGGGGAACGGGCTAGTTGGATTCGACACCATTGGTGGTCAAATCAGTTATTCGAACCGGGTCATGCTCACCCGCAACCTACTCAGCCAGGGCCACTTCTATCTGAATGACGGCGACAAGTGGTCCACGCTAGAATCGCTCACCGACGGTCTGCCGGAGAGCCGCCTGTTTTATCACGCCGAAATGGACCCCGTCACCGACAGCGTTTATGCCTTTTATCGCGAGGGCAACAAATGGGGGTGTACCCGCCTAGACCCCGTCCCCGAGCCGGGGACGCTGGCCGCGTTGGGGTTGGGGGTGGCCGCCGTGCTCCGCCGGCGGCGAAGCTAAGTAGAGTCTAGGTTGAGGTTTATCGAGGCTAGGTTGAGGGTGGATAGAAGTTTCCACTGAACTTCAATAAACCTCCACCGAACCTCAACCTAGACTCAACCTAGCCTCAACCGAGCCCCTGGACCTCGAACGTTCCTTCGGCGGTGTGGTCGCCGAGTTTCAGCTTGACTTTATAGGTGCCGGGCCGGACGTGGAACGGCTGGATCCAGGGTTCTTCGCCCTGATCGCCGACCTGCAGCCACTCCTCGGGGACCAGATCCCAAGTCACCCGGTTGAAGCCGGGGGCCGCGCTGCCTGTCAGCTTCTTCATCTGAACCCCCTTGCTATCCTCCACCGTGATGCTGAAATCCTCGTTCAGATACTCGCGGACCCAGTAGTCGATGCGGACTCCGGCGGGCGGGTTGGCGGCGCGGAACATCTTGTGGGTCCAGCTACCCGGGACCTCCATGCTATAGCGCGGGCGGGCGGGGTCGATACTGAAGAGGTGAAGAGGCTTGGCGAGGTTCTCGGCCGTGCACTGGCTCAGCCATCGAGCCCCATCCAAAATCCAGATCGACCTGCCATGGGTCCCGAGGACAAGGTCGGACTTGTTCGGATGTTGCTTGATGTCGTCGATCGGGGTGACGGGCAAGCCCTTTCCGTGGGCCCACACCCAGCTTTGGCCCCGGTCGGTCGAGACATAGAGGCCACGCTCGGTGCCGACATAGAGGACTTCGGGGCTGAAGAGGTCCTCGCGAACGACCTTGACCGAGCGCCCCTTCGGCAGATCGCCGGTGATCTCACGCCAAGTCTTGCCGCGGTCGTCGGTGACCAGGACGCAAGGGTCATAGTCATCGGTCCGGTGTCCGTCAATGCTGGCATAGCAGCGATGGGCATCGTGCGCGCTGGGGTGGAGCCGCGAAACGTATCGCCCGGCCACCAGCTCGGGGGTCACGTTGATCCATTCCCCGCCCTCGGCGCGAACGTGGATTAGGCCATCATCGCTACCCGCCCAGAGGAGTCCCTTTTCGACCGGGGATTCGGCCAAGCTGACGATAGTGCAATAGGTCTCGGCGTTGCTGCCGACGGTCTCCATGCGGTCGGGGTTCTTGGTGGTCAGGTCGCCGCTGATCCGCTCCCACTTTTCGCCCCGGTTGGTCAGCTTAAAGACCATGTTGCCGGCGTGATAGAGCACGGTCGGGTCGTGAGGACTGACAAAGAACGGAGAGTTCCAGTTGTAGCGGTGGCGAGGTTCGCCTTCTCGGGCCTCGGGGGCCAGGTACCGCTTCTCGCCGGTCTTCAGGTTGACCCGGGTGATGTGGCCACCTTGCCATTCGGCATAGACGCAGTCGGGGTCGGTCGGGTCGAAATCGGCATGGAATCCATCGCCCCAAAAGACATCGTACCAATCCGCGTTGGTGATCCCGGTTTCGGGAGTTCTCTTCCCTTCGTCCTTCTTTTCGTTGCGGACGGTGGCGCTGGGCCCGACCCAGGTCCCGTTATCTTGCAACCCTCCAATCACGCGGTAGGGCTCGGAGTTATCGAGCGAAATGTTATAGAACTGACCCGTTGCGATGGTATTCAGGAAGTCCCAAGTCTTGCACCCATCGAACGTTTGGTAGGTCCCGCCGTCGGTCGCGATGATGACGTGATCGCTATCGTTCGGGTTCACGAGCAGGGCGTGGTGGTCGGCGTGGAGGAGGTCGCACATGCCTCCGCGGAAGGTGGCGCCGCCATCGTCGCTGACCTCGGTCGTCCAACCGAGCATGTAGACTCGCTGGTCGTTATTGGGATCGAAGTAGATCTTCGAAAAATAGAACGCACGGGGGGAACGCTGGCTGAGCCGCGTCCAAGTTTCTCCACCATCGTTGCTCCTAAAGACCCCGCCGCCACGCATTCGGTCGTCGCGGATGCTGTTGGCTCCGGTCTCGGTGCTCTCGACCACGGCGATCAGCTTGTTGGGATCTTTTTCGTAGATATCGAGCCCGATCCGACCGGTCTGGGCCGGGAGCCCGCCCGCCAGTTTGGTCCATGTTTGGCCACCATCCGTGCTCTTATAGATGCCGCCATTGGGTCCGCCGCTGGTGAAGCTCCAACCCGTCCGCCGCCGCATGTAGAGCGCGGCGTAGACCGTATCCGGATTCTTCGGGTCGAGAAGGACGTCGCAGCAGCCGGTGTTCTCGTCGATGCTGAGGACCAGGCTCCAAGTCTCGCCACCGTCGGTGGTCTTGTAGAGTCCTCGCTCGGGGTTCGGTCCCCAGAGTCGGCCGAGGGCCGCGGCATAGCAGACATCGGGGTCGCGCGGATCGACGGCGATCCGGGGAATATCGTGAGTGGCGTCTAGGCCGAGGTGCTTCCAAGTTTTGCCGCTATCGGTGGAACGATACATGCCGTTCCCCCAGCTAGAGCTGTTTCGACCGTTCCCCTCCCCGGTTCCGACCCAAAGGATCTTCCCTTTGCCTTCTTTCTCTCGGTCAGCGGGCTTGGTGGCATCGGTCCAACCCTTCCAATTCTTGGGCGCGTCGCAGCAAACGACCGCGCCGATACTACTGGTCCACTGGTTATCAAACAGGGGTTCGAACGTGGTCCCCATGTTGGTGGTCCGCCAAAGCCCGCCGGAGGCGAAGCCCATGTAGAAGGTCTTGTGGTCGCCAGGCTTAAAGCAGAGATCGCTGACGCGGCCGCCCATGTTGGCGGGGCCAATGGAGCGCCAAGGGATCCGCTTGAGGTCGGTGTCGGTCAGAGCGCGCTCGACGCTGAGTTCGGGAGAATCCTTTTTCCGAGCCATAGAGGTGCCCCTGAGTATACGCAGGGGCACCCGATTATCGTTTGCGGATTATCGGATCCGGCCGCCGGCGGCCACCGTCTGGCCGCGGTAGGCCACGGCGATCTGGCCGGGGGTCACAGCGCGGACGGGGGTATCGAAGACGAGCCGGGGCTCATCGCCGCCGAAGAGAGTCGCCGGGGCAGGTTCCATGTTGTATCGGATCTTGGCCATCACTCGAGCCGACTCTTGGTCACCTAGGTTCCAGACCAAGTCTTCGAGCCGGACCTCGGTTGCCAAGAGATCCTCTTCGTGTCCCACCACGACGCGGTTGTTCTTCGGCTCGAGCTTCAGCACAAAGAGTGGCCGAGCCCCCGGAAGAGTGACCCCGATCCCCTTTCGCTGGCCCACGGTGTAGCCCGCGACCCCGGCATGATCGGTGATCTTCTTGCCATCCGAGGTGACGATCTCGCCCTCTTGGAACATCTCGGGCCGCTCCTTCTTGAGGAACTCTCGGTATCCCCCGGCCTCGCTGACAAAGCAGATCTCTTGGCTGTCTGGCTTGTGAGCCACCGGCAGCCCCATCTCGACCGCCATCTGGCGGGTTTCGGCCTTGCTCCCCAGCTCACCCAAGGGGAACATCACCCGGCTGAGCTGGTCTTGACCGAGCATGTAGAGTACGTAGGACTGGTCCTTGCCCCCTTCTTTGGCGCGGAGGAGCCGGTGGTGGCCGTCGGCGGTCTTGCGCACCCGGGCATAGTGTCCGGTTGCCAGCTTGTCGCATCCGAGGTCGTGCATTGTCTGCAAAAGCGCCTCGAACTTGACTTTGCGGTTGCACTCCACACAAGGGTTCGGCGTTCGTCCGGCCTCGTACTCGTTGATGAAGTAGTCGATGACGGTCTCGCGGAACTTCTCCTTGTAGTTGATCACGTAGTGGGGGATCCCGAGGATCCGCGCGACCCGGCGAGCATCTTCGACCGCCCCGAGTGAGCAGCAACCCGAATGGCGCGGATCCTTGGTGCTTTCTTGCCAGATCTGCATCGTCACGCCGATCACGTCATAGCCTCGGCGCTTGAGGATGCCCGCGACAACACTACTATCCACCCCGCCCGACATGGCGACGAGGACCGTTGGCTTATTGGACAAGGCCAAGCTCCTTGGCGTAGTCCCGCCGAAGAATGGTCTCCACTTGCCCCTGAGCCAGCGCAACGCGGCGCCCTGGAGCGAAGATGAAGTAGCTCGGGGTCCCTTGTGCTCCCGCGTTGACGGCCGCGGCTTGCATCGCGGCAACCGGCTCAATCAGCGTCGCATCTCCATTTGCCAGCCGGCCCTCCAGCGCGACGATGTCGAGTCCGATGTTAGCCAAAGTCTTCATGAGCCCGGCGCGGTCGCTGATCTTTTGCAGATCGGTTTCCATCAGGGCGGCAACGGCCTGCCAATATCGGCCCGATTCTCGAGCAAACATGGTGGCCGCAGCGGCGTCGGCGCTCAGCTCGTGCCCAGGCTTATTGAAGAGCGGATAGTGGCCAAAAGCGATCCGGACCTTTCCGGGGAAGGTTTGGAGAAGCCGCCTCAGTTCGGGATAACTGCTCCGACATCCCGGGCAGTAAAAGTCGGCAAACTCGATCACCGTCACGGGTGCGTCCTTAGCCCCCTCGAACATGTCGGGAAAAGGAATCAAGGATTCCACGGTGACGTTTGCAACCGCCTTGGTTTGCGATCCCAGACGCTGTTGCGTCGTCGCGACTCCCCCGATCCCGCCCAGAGCCAGCACTGCAAAGGCGGCCACTAGGGGCAGATCCGCCGACGGGTTACCCTCCGACTCTTGGTTCAAGCCATGCAGGGCGGCCAGGCTGACAAAGAGGAGAGTCATGATCGCGGCCGAAGCAAGGCACCAATCGCACCGGGCCCTCAGCTCGAACAGAGCGTAGTAGCTCAGATAAAGGCTGATCACGGTCCCAAACCCCGAGATGTTGATCATGGCGATTCCGAGCTTGGTCGAGCCGGCAAGGCCTTTCTTGCTGCGGATCACTCCCAAAAGAGCCAGCGTGAGATAGGCCCCGAGTCCAAACACGGCAACAGGAATCCCGAACCACTGGGACGATGGGTGGTTCTGGATAAAGTTACACGCCGAGTCCGGCCCGCAAGGAACGGTGATCTTTGCGAAGTGGGAATAAGATAGATAACCCGCGACAAAGATCCCGGCGAATGCGAGGAACAAGGTCCAACGGTGCAGGAGCGCCGACATTACCTTCAATTATACGATTTAGCGGAAGAGGTGTTCGGAGGAATCCGCGTTTATCGGTAGGCAAGCCAATCTCGATCGTTTCTGGCCGCTTGACGAGAACTTTTCGCGATCGGCAAGTCCCCGCCGGTAAACTAGTGTCCTCAGACTCGAAGCGCATGGCCCAGATCCTCCTACGACCCAACACGCTTACCGAAACGACCCGCCCCGGCACGCGGCGCGGTACCTACTTCGTCCAGACCTGGGGTTGCCAGATGAACGAAGAGGATTCGGAGCAGATGGCCCTCGCACTGGAATCGATTGGCTTCGTCGCGACGAAAAACATCCAAGAGGCCCACGTCATCCTCCTCAACACCTGCTCGGTGCGCAAAAAGCCGGAGGATAAGGCCTTCTCACTCCTCGGCGAACTGGCCTTGCTTAAGCAATCCCGTCCCGAGATCGTTGTGGGTGTCTGTGGGTGCATGGCCCAGCTACGGGCAGACGAGATCCGGCAAAGGGCGCCGCATGTCGATTTCGTCCTCGGCACCGGGGACCTCTTGCAGGTAAGTGGCCTGGTCGAAGAAGCTCTGCAGAAGCGAAAGTTCCAGAAGCGTCTGGAGCTACCCGAGCGCAAGGGTTCCATCGTTACCGAGATCCCTCAGCGACAGGTTCGACGGGCGCCAAAGCTCAAAGCCTTTGTCCCGATCCAATACGGATGCGATAAGTTCTGCACCTTCTGCATCGTTCCGACGACCCGTGGCCGGGAGCGAAGCCGTCCGACCGAGGATATCGTCCAAGAGGTCACCGACCTTACCCTCCACGGAACCCGCGAGGTCACCCTATTGGGCCAAACGGTGAATAGTTATGGGAAAAACTTGGCCGAAGGACGGGTGCCGTTCAGCAAACTACTGTGGCTGTTGAACGAGGTTGAAGGGCTCCAGCGGATTCGCTATACGTCGCCCTATCCGCGAGACTTTAAGCAAGATCTGATCGAGACCATCCGCGATTGCCCCAAGGTCATGGAGCACGTCCACATGCCGCTTCAGAGCGGGGACGACGAGATGCTCAGGACGATGAAGCGGCTTTACAACCGAGAAAGCTTCCTTCAGATCATCGACGATTTGCGGGCGGCCATCCCCCAGGTGGGCATCACGACCGATCTCATCGTCGGCTATCCGGGTGAGACCGAGGAGCAGTTCGAGGCCACGCTCGATATGGTCGAGCGAATCCGTTTTGACGGGGCCTACATGTTCATCTACAGCCCACGACCCGGCACCCCCGCGGCGGATCTACCCCAGATCCCCTACGCAGAGAAGCAGGCCCGACATGCTCGACTGGTCGAGGTGCAGAACCGAATCTCTCTGGAGAGCAACCAGGCATGCGTCGGACGGGAGTTTGAAGTCCTCGTCGAAGGCCCCACGCCTAAGGATCCCACTCGATTCCAGGGCTACACCCGCGAATTCAAGATGATGCACTTCCCTGCTCGTCCCGAGTTCCGTGGGCAGCTGGCGACCGTCCGGGCCACCAGCGCCCACCTGTGGGGACTCAGCGGGGAAATCGCTTAGGCCACCGAGAGCCGATATTCTTCGGCTCCTTCCAAAACCTGTTGAAGCCGGTTCGTGATCAAGAATTCGACTTCTCTCTCATCGCGGGCAACACAAACATAGCGCCCGGCACCCCGGAGTTTGCTATAGGTCTGAAGAATGTTGAGGGTGTCGATGACACCATCATCGAGCCGTGACGCACACGAATAATCGAGCTCGAACGAGAAGCCAGAGACCTGGACTTCATTCAGTTCGCGGACGGCTTCGTCCACAAAAACCTTGGCCTCAGATGCGGTCACATGACCGCCGATGCTTGCAACAAGTTTGTTTTCCTCTTGATTCCAACCGATGAAATACATTGGCTTTATCCCCTGGGACGAGTCCAAGAGACCCATCACCGATTCGGTTGTTCCGGAAAGTTTAGTGCCAAATCCTTGATGTTCCTACCAGGGTATGGGGAATCAAGGGCAATCGCTGGCTGGAAGCCCTGCGGGGTTCCCGGCAAGGCTTCCAGTGATGGACGTTAGTTGTTAACGTCCTTGGTGACAAGGATCGTCCCGTTGATCTGATCGGGGGTCATCGGATCTCCATCGTCCACGGTCACGATCACATACTCGAGGTCGATCGTGTTTCCATCGGCGATGCCGGTGAACGAGATGCTCTCGAAATCCGGAACCGGAAGCGTAGTGGATTCCCCGGTCACGTTGCCGTCCGCATCGATGGTGAGTTCCAGATCACCGAAAGTGGGCGAGCTGACCGAGAGGGTCGCTCCGTTCTCGTCATAGGGGCCAATCAAGACATCGGGGTCTGGATCGCCACCGCCGAGCACGTTACCGTCCAGGTCCATCGTCAGGCTGGCTTCCTCGGTATCGGGGAACAGCACGATGTCGATCGTCGCATTTCCACTGCTGCCAAAGGTGGTGTTGTTCCACTGCCCGGAATAGCTACCTACGAAATCGGTCGCTTGGAAACTGCCACCACCGCCGCCGCCGCCGGTTTCCTTCGGAAGATTCATCACACCATCGGCAGTACCGCCTCCGGTGAAGTTGACGACATAGGTGAGGTTGATCGCGGTCGCCGAAACCGTACCCGTGAAGGTGACGGAGTCAATTCCAGGATTCGGGACGTTACTGGCCGTTCCCGTCACAGAGCCATCCTGCTGGACGGTGAATGAAATCGGGCCAAAGTAGGTCGAATTGACCGTGAAGGTCGCGGCCGTCCCGCTCACCGTCCCCGGAAGCGTATCGGCGGGTGGGTCGGTCATCTCGCCGAAGACCGGGCCATCGAGGTCGACGACCATCTGATTGTTGCCCCCGGTGTTCGAGAAGACGATGGACATCGGTCCCATCGAACCCGCAGTGTTGTTTGTCCAGGTCCCTCGGAAGGTCCCCACGAAGGCGGACGCGTCGAAGGTTCCTCCCCCGCCACCGCCGCCGGTGGTCCCTCCACCACCGCCGCCGCCACAACCTGCGAGCAAAGCACCTAGCAAGATGCAAACCGGCATCCAAAGTTTTGAAAGCTTGATCATTTTTCTCCTTACCTGTCGGTAGGGCCAGTCTAGTATAAAAACCCGATGAAAAATACGGGCAAAGGGAGAAAAATGGGGAAAAATCTGAAAATTCAGATGGCGCGCTCGAGAGGACTCGAACCTCCGACCCCCAGCTCCGCAAGCTGATGCTCTATCCACTGAGCTACGAGCGCAGGCTTGGGAGAATACCCGAATCACAAATTCCGGTAGGAACACAGTGAACGTTTGGCTACGATCTGCCGACTAAGAGATATTGGGTGTGTCCACCGAGGCCGAATCCATCGCCAAGGCGCTGACACCTCGCTCGCTTCGACAAGGTCGAGGCGGAAACTGAACAAAGTGCTCGTCAACCAAGACCGACACATGTGAAGGGAGCGTCCTGAGAAACAGGGGCGCTCTTTTTTCTTTGCTCCGCCCCTCCGGATATGATCCAGGGGGAAGCATGACGTGGCTGGATGGGTTGAACAAGGAGATTGTCGGATGCAAGCGGTGCCCGCGGCTTGTTGAATGGCGCGAGCGCGTGGCTCGAGAGAAGAGAGCGAGTTATGCCGAGGAGGACTACTGGGGGCGGCCGGTGCCCTGCTTTGGCGACCCCGAGGCGACCTTGCTCATCGTGGGCCTGGCCCCCGCCGCCCATGGCGCGAATCGCACCGGGCGCATGTTCACGGGCGATCGCAGCGGAGATTGGCTCTATCGGGCTCTGCATAAGGTCGGAGGCGCAAGCCAAGCATCTGCCACCGGACTCGGGGATGGCCTTGAATTGAAGGGCGTGTTGATCACGGCCGTCGCCCACTGCGCCCCACCCGACAACAAGCCCACACCCGACGAGATCCGGAATTGTGCCGCATTCTTGACCCCGATCCTGAGTCGGCCGTGGAAGGCGGTTCTCTGCCTCGGCCAGATCGCCTGGACCGAGGTCCATCGCCACCGGGGGATTCGTCCACCGAGGTTCGGGCACGGCGCAGAGTCGCTGGCCCCCGGAGGGCCCGTCATTCTCGCGAGCTATCACCCCAGCCAACAAAACACGTTTACCGGCAGGCTGACCGAGGTGATGCTCGATGACGTGATCAGTCGCTTTTGGGCAAACCGTTGATCAGATAGTTCCGCTCGACCTCATAGCGCAAGATCTGACCATTGCGCGAGGTCACCAGCTTGACCTTGCTTCCCTTTTCGCCTTCAAAGAGCTGGTTGAGGGCGCGGAAGCTCAGTTCGCGCGGCTCCTCTCCATCGACCCCCAAAAGGAGGTCCCCGGGCTTGATTCCGGCCTTATCCGCCGGACTCTTGGGCGAAACGTCGTAGATGATCGTCCGGTCGGATCGTTCATCATAGAAGGCTCCGATCCCGATTTCGGCCACGGGTTCGTTCTCAACCTTGTCGGTCCAACGCTCCAACCAAACCCGCCGACGCTTCATGTCGAAGGTGATGTTGAAGTTCTTGAGGAACCCAAATCCGACAGTTCCATCATGGGCGGCGTCGCTGCTGGGCAGGTCGATGATCGACCAGACACTGCTCTTAACCGGGACACCGTAGATGTTGACCTCGGGCATCAGCATATAGAAGCTCTCGACGGCCCCCGAGGCGACCATGGCCTGAGTCATGAACTCGACCTCTTGCCCGGGCTTCCAGATTCCGACCCGCTCAAGGACGTCCTTGTGGGTCGTCGCATAGAATCCGTTCCCCGTGTCGAGGGCAAGATACATCGATTGCCCATCCTTGGTCTTGACCTCCAGCTCCATCGAATTGCCGCCCTTGGGCAGCATCTTGGCCAAAAAGGTCTTCTGGTTGTCCGGAGTTCGCTTGCTGATGTCGTAGCTGTCGGGATAGAAGATGAACTTCCGCTTTTCAAAATTGATTTCGGTAACGTAGTTTCGGATGACCTCAAGCCCCATGATGCCGTCGCAATGGGTGTTGTAGCTCTCGGACATGCGCCCGCTCGGCTGCTTGACGACCGTCATCCCAGTCGGGTCGATCTTGAGCGGCCCCAGTTCGAGCGACTTGACCGAGACGGTCTCGGCTTGGAACGACCCGACGAAGTCGCGCAACGTCATGGTTCCATCTGGCTTGCCGATGTCGATGGGGGCATCCATGACGATCACGCCGCTAAAGCCGGTGTCAAACATATAGGTCGTTGGCTTGCCATTCAGGACGGCATCCACGATCATGGCGCTGTCGGTGACACGGAAGGGATGCTCCACCGGCTTGGTCAGCGGTGGACCACCCGCGAGAATAGAGAGAGCTAGGATTGCAGTCGTCATTGAAGATGCTTTATCTTACGACAAACTTTCCGGGAATCCCCACTACCGACGCCCGGCCAGCATGTAGATCGGCAAGGCCAGAAACTGCAAACCGCAACATGTGCACGGCACGAGCAACAGCAGCCAAAGAAAATTCCCTCGGCGGTCGATGATGTCCGTGATGACCCAGGCAAAGGTTGCCGCTGCGATTGCGTAAGAGAGGGTCGAAACCCAACCCGGCACCGCTCCCTGCATCTGCTGCGCGAATTGATCGGGATCTTGGCCCCGACTCACGGATTCAAACATCTCGGTGATGAGCGGACCCATAGTGGAGAGCGTCACGAGGAAGATCACGAACGCCAACGGGCCCAAGATCCAACCCGTAATCGTCCAGATCGTTTGGTTTTTGCCTACCCACGGAATCGTATGGATCGTCCCGTCGGCGGCCTGGTGATAGCTCGGCGCCTGGCGATAGTAGTCGGCATATTGCTGCTGACTTCCCTCTTGGACCCCATAGGGCATGCCCGGAGCCGCCGGGGCGACCGGGGGCGGAGCTTGCTCTGACTGGATCAAGTTGATCAGTTGCTGGGCCGAAGCATGGTTCGGGTCTTGGTTGAGAGCCTGGCGGGCATAGGCCATCGCTTCTTGCTTTTGCCCAGTCTGATAAAGGTGGGTCGCAAAGTTGTACAGGGCCTTGGGATTGACGGGGTCGATGGCGATCGCGCGCCGGAAGGCATCGGTGGCTTCACCTGACCGCCCCATTTGAGAAAGGGAGATCCCTTGGAGGACCTCTGCATCATAACTGCGCGGGTCCTCGCGGAGAGCCTGCTGAGCAAGCTCAAGGGCGGTACCAAAGTTGCCAGCATTCAGCGCATCTGTAGCCTGTCGGATCGTTTCACTCATCGATTCGGGTTACCTCGGCGGGTTTACGGTGAGTATACGAGCGAATCGCCTCGGAGGATGCTTCGTGCGCATTCCCGGCCAGATGCGGATAGAATGACGGCACTCCTTTTTTAACGAGGAGAACAAGACAAGAAAGCGGATTGGTTATGAAAATCGAGATCAAGGCTTCTAGCTTGGCGGCGCTCGCCGCGACTAGCCTGTTTTCCCTGAGCCTCATCGGATGCAAATCTGAGGCCGAGAAACAAGGCGGTTCGACCGGAACAACTTCGGGGACGGCCTCGGGCGGCGGTAGCGCCCCCAGTGGGGTAGGACGCCCGGCACCAACCGGTACCGGCAACGTGCAGTCCGGCGACACGATCAAGCTGGGGATGATCGCCAGCCTGACCGGAGACCAAAAGCCGTGGGGTGACGACAGTCTCGCCGGGGCCGAGATCGCGGTCGAAGAAGTTAACTCGGCCGGGGGCGTGAATGGCAAGAAGATCGAACTGAAGATCGAAGACAGTGCCAGCAAGCCTGAATCGGCCAAGACGGCCGCCGAAAAGCTCCTTGGTGAAGGCGTTCTGGCAATCATCGGCGAAGTGAGCTCGGGCAATACCGAGCAGATCGCCCGAGCCGCCTTTGAGCGGGGCGTACCAGTTGTGGCCGTCGGCGCAACCAAGACGACGCTCACCGACATCGGCGCCCACGTCTTCCGGGTCTGCTACATCGACGACTTTCAGGGCGCAGTGATGGCGCGCTTTGCCTTCGAAGAGCGAGGCAAGAAGAACATGGCCATCATCACCGACAAGAAGCAGCCCTATAGCCAAGGATTGAGCGAAAACTTCAAGTCGTATTACACCAAGCTCGGCGGCCAGATCGTGGCCGAAGTGAGCTACCAAACCGGTGAAACCCAGTTCCAGAACCTTCTTACCGAGCTCAAGAACAAGAACCCGGACGGGATCTTTATGAGCGGGTACTTCCCCGAAGTCGGACCGCTGGCCGCCCAAGCCCGCGCAGCCGGCATTACGGCCGAGTTCTACGGTGGTGATGGGTGGGATTCCAGCCAAATCTTGCAAAGTGGCGGCGAAGCGATCATCGGTAGCTTCATGTGCAACCACTACAACAACAAGGAAGATCGGCCCGAAATCGCGGCCTTCCTTGAGAAGTTCAAGGCCCAATCCGGCGGCCGAGAGCCCGGCACCACGATGGCGGCTCTCGGTTATGACGCGGCGAAGGTCGCTCTCGAGGCGCTGAAACGCACCACCGAACTCAACTCCGTCAATCTCATGAAGGAGATCGAGAACACGGAAAACCTCAGCGGCGTGACCGGGACGATCACCCTCAAGGGCAAGAATGGTAACCCGCCGAAGCGCGCACTCGTGGTCGAGATCCGGCCGCTGAATGAGGGCTTCCAAGTCTTCCGCAAGGCATACGAGTACTTCGAATCCAAGTGATCGACGTGACTTCGCTCTTGGTGGCAGGGATCGAGTTTGGGTCCCTGCCCCAGCAACTTCTCAATGGGATCCTGATCGGGGGCGTCTATGCCCTGATCGCTCTGGGCTATACGATGGTCTATGGCGTCCTGCGACTGATCAACTTTGCCCATGGAGAAGTGTATATGTTGGGAGCCTATACGGCTCTCTTTGTCTCCTGGATCATCTATGGCCGGGCCCAAGATCCGGTGACAGTCGTGTGGTATGCGCTTCCGCTGATGCTGCTTTCGGCAATGACCGTCTGCGCCCTGATCGGGATCGTTCTGGAGCGATTTGCCTATCGCCCGATGCGCAACCAACCCCGCATCGCAAGCCTGATCACGGCGATTGGCCTTTCTCTCTTGCTTCAATATGGCGGCCAACTCTTCCTGCCGGTCTCGCCTGCCCCCAATATCAGTGGAAAGGTTAATCCTTACCGGGACAACTTAACTTTTTATCTGACCCAGCCCGCGCCTTCGCTGGTGAAAGAAGCCGACGCTCTCAAGCCCGAGATGGAGAAAGCTAAAGCGGCTCTGGATCAACAACTAAAGCTTGAAAAAGATGAGTTCAATCTCTCCGAAGCCGGCCTAGCTCTTCGAAAGGAATTCTTTGAGCGGCAGAGCGCCTATAACAAGGCCCAAGGCGCAGCCCAAAGCTCGGCCATCAGTATTACCTTGCCCAAAGGCCAGCTGATCATGTTCACAGTCACGCTGATCCTAATGGGCATCCTTCGCCACATCGTCCTCTTCACAAAGTCGGGACGGGCGATGCGCGCAGTCTCTCACGACTTTGACTCGGCCGCGCTGATGGGGATCAACGTCAACAAGATCGTGACCCTCACTTTCGTCTTGGGCTCGGCTCTGGCCGGGGCCGGGGCGATGATGAGCGCGACCTTTATCAGCGGCGTCAAGATCGACACCTTCTTCGGACTCTTGCCCGGGGTAAAGGCCTTTGTCGCAGCCGTTCTGGGTGGCATCGGCAACATTCCCGGAGCCGTTCTGGGTGGCATTCTGATGGGTGTGGCCGAATCTCTGGTGGTATGGGCCGGCTACGATCAGTATAAAGATGCCGTAGCATTCCTAATTTTAATCGTGGTATTGCTCTTCAAGCCAAGCGGACTTTTGGGATCCAACAAGGTGGAGAAAGTATGAGATTTTGGGGAGTCCGACTGGCATCCATCGCGGGTGGGATTGGCCTCGCCTTTCTCATCCACTGGGTTGCGCTCTCCCAGCTGAGCGCGTTCGGCGTTCGATTGGTCGTTCTGGCCGGACTGTATGTCACTTTGGCCGTCAGCCTTAACTTGATCAACGGCATTACCGGCCAGTTTTCGATCGGTCACGCAGCCTTCTATCAAGTAGGGGCCTATGCGGCAGGGCTATTTACCGTCAAGGTCTTCTCCTCTCAGCCGCTGACCTTCATGCTTTGGGTTCCAGTGGCAATGATCGTGGGTGCGGTGGTGGCCTCGGCGGCAGGACTCTTGGTGGGGCTTCCTTCACTCCGGCTTCGCGGCGACTACCTAGCCATCGTGACCCTGGGCTTTGGAGAAATCATTCGGATTTTGAGCCAAAACCTAAAGGTTGTCGGAGCCGCAAGTGGGATGGCCATCGAGCCCAAGATGCTCAGCCAAAGTCCCATGGTCTGGCTCTGCTGGCTCCTCGCGATCGGCTCGATCGCCCTCTGCCGAAATCTGCTGCAGACCGCCCACGGCCTCAGCTTTTTGGCTGTCCGAGAGGATGAAATCGCGAGCTCGGCGATGGGGATCAACGTCACCCGAACCAAGGTCGCGGCCTTTGTCCTCGGCTCCGCGCTGGCCGGCGCGGCGGGCGGGTTCTATGCCCATTACGAGGGCTTTCTGATCCCGACTCAGTTCGGGATGGAAGTTTCGTTCATCATCCTGACGATGGTCGTTCTCGGAGGTTCGGGTTCGATCACCGGCTCCGTGATCGCCGCAGTTGCTCTCTCCGCTCTTCCCGAACTCCTGCGCAACATCAAGACGATTCCGTTGGCCACCGTGATCGGCCTCACCATCGGCGTCATCGCGGCGGTCTCGCTGGGCCGCCGGTGGAGCGAACAGCTTCACGGCCCCGTCCGCGATCGGGTCCTCAAGCTCAGCGGTCTCACCGGTTTGTGTCTAGGTGGGGGCTACTTGCTCGGGCTGGGTCTGCGGGCCCTGCCCGCCCTGAGCGAGGCGACTACAGATGGCAACCGCATCCGGATGGTCATCTTCGCCGGAACGTTGGTCCTCTTGATGTTGGTTCGGCCCCAGGGCGTGCTGGGTCACCGTGAGTTTGGGCTTGGAAAATGGCTCCGGGAGCCGGCCCGATGAAGCCTCTGCTTTGCATGAAGGGCGCAACCATTCGCTTCGGCGGCTTGGTGGCGGTGAAGGAAGTCACCTTCGACATCCGTCCGGGGGACCTCTTTGGCCTGATCGGACCGAATGGTGCCGGGAAGACGACTTGCTTCAACCTCATCACCGGGATGTACCAAGTCTCCAGCGGCGAGATTCTTTTCGGCGAGGACTGCATCAACGGAGCGCGAAAGCTGCCCCCCAACAAGATCTGCGAACTCGGGATCGCCCGAACATTCCAGAACATCCGCCTCTTCGGGGCCCTTTCGGCGCTCGAAAACGTCGTGATCGGGGGATTCCTGCGGAGCCGAAGCTCGCTGTTCTCGGCCCTGACCCTTATGCCACCGGCGATCAAGGACACACGGGCCCTGGAGGCCAAGGCGATGGAGTACCTCAAGGTTATGGACCTGGACGAAGACGCTCACACCCGCGCCCGGGACCTGCCTTATGGCAAGCAGCGGCGCCTTGAGATTGCCCGCGCTATGGCCACAAATCCGCAATTGATCTTGCTGGATGAACCGGCGGCGGGCATGAATCCCCAAGAGAGCGAGCAACTCAGCCGCACGGTGCGAAGGATCCGCGACGACTACGGCAAAACGGTCCTTTTGATCGAGCACGACATGCGCTTTGTGATGAACCTCTGCGAGCGGATCGTCGTGCTGGATCACGGTGAAGAGATCGCCTTTGGCGGCCCCGACGACATTCGAAACAATCCGAAAGTCATCGAGGCCTATCTGGGAGAACCGGTTTAGGGCTTCGGCTTCGGTCCGCGGTTCCCACCCTCGCCAGGGATATAGTCCTTGTAATTCTCCTTTGCCTTCTCATATCCGGCTTGGATCTGCTTTCGGATCTCTTCGGGAAGATCCTTGAGTTCGACGGCCTTGGCTGATTTGGGCCCAACTTCTTGGAGTCGAGCTCGAACGAAGAATCTCTCGTTCAGGGGGATCTGCATTTCGAGGGTTGTTGCCGTCGCGTAGCGATATCGGTCCCGTCGGGGCTGGTCCCGCATCCACTGGAACTTATCCGGATTCTCCATGAAGTAGATGTTTTGCCCAACGTCTTCGACAGCCTGCGGATAGGTCCAGTCGAACTCCTGGGAGGTGCTTGGGTAGGCAAACATCATCGTGAAGGACTTATTGCTACCGGTGACGAACGCCCCGTCGGGAACGCCTTTGCTCCAGAGATTGGTGGGCTCACTCTCGACTCCGACTTCTGACCCGTAGTCATAGAAATCGCTGTCCCTCGGCCCAGTATCTTCATCAGGGCTGGGTACTCGATGGATCTTGGGGCTCGCGCCATAGACGAGCCCGGCGAAGGCATCGCGCTGCGGCTTGGTGAGCTGGGCGTAGGCGATCTTCCCGCCCGACCTCAGAACACCCCTTTGGGTCGAGGTCAGGGTGCCGTAGAACTTCATGGCCGGGAGAGACAGGGAGGTTAAGCTCGCGCCGGCACTTGCCTGAAGATACATCATCAGAAGCCCCATCCCAAGTTGACCGGCCTCTGAACTGGCCAGGAGATCGGCAAGCGGATCGATCTGGACCTGACCCGATTCTCGAAACGCTTTCAGGAATCGTGCTAAGGCCGCCCGATCGGTCCGCCCAGAGAGATCGGTCGCCTCGGGCGAGAAGCTAAACCACCCCGATTGAGTTTCGCTCGGAACCATCGTCGAAAGTGCTTTCAAGAACGAATCGACTCCCTCGACCGTCGGTGGCGGGTATTCACCATAGGCTCCCATGAATCCGAGCGTATCGGGAAGCACCGTAATCGCCTGTAGGTTCTTGGCGTCGAGCCATCCGGAGAGGAGGTCCGACGGAGCAAAGCCGAGGGGTTCATACAGGTCCGGGCGGAGGTGGATGTCGGAGTACTTTTCGGCTTTTCCAGAAAGGATCGTGGCCCACTCTTTCTTGTACTCCTCGGTCTCGGGGCGGAGAGGAATCTTGACGGCCGTGGGATTCGGTCCGCTCGGGTTCCAGAGGCTCTCCATCTCGTCCTGAGAATCCATCCAGCCCCCAAGTTGAGTTTCGACCGAATTCGAGTAGCTCGATGATTCTCCATCGGGGTCGGGATTGGCGCTGTAGGCCGCGATAAGCCGCAGCGTCACCGAACCATCGCCATAGAGTTCGTTGCTCCTCTCGACCACGAAGAGAGATTGGTCAAGAGAGATCTTGGGCGCCGCGACGACGACAGGTTCCTCCGTCTGGGTCGCCGAGGGCATGTCCTTCTCGTGCTCAAACCACTCCGGGTGAAACTCCCGCATCAGTCTTTGCTCGATCTCTTCGAAGCGGGCTACCCTCTCCTGCAAGTCTTGGACGATCCTTGCGGCGGCGGCCGGTAGCGGCAACTGAAGGGGCTTGGGACGCATCGAGTAGACCAGCCGGTCGCCGGGCTTCATCATCGAGATCCGATCAAGATCGAGGGTGGAAAAGATCTCGACCGCCGCTCGATTCATTGGCGCCTGCTCACGAAGTTGCATGGCCTGGATCCACCGGTTCCCATCGGGGTCAGCTCCTTCCTCGTCGGCGTTCTCAAGCTTATTGATCTGACGAAGGTTCTCCTCCATCTTCTCATCAGTGAGAGGCTCCTTGAGGGTATCCAGTCGCTTCTTGAGATACTTCCTTAATCGATCTCCGAAGAGCGACTTTCCTCCAGGGCGGACCGAGGCCTTCGGTCTCAAGAAGAGCTTGTTCGAGTTGTCCCTCACCCACTCACCGTGAACAGCGGTAGCAAGTCGGTCATAGAACTCTTGGACCGGAAGATCTTTCACCCGGACGAGGACGATCTCGTTAGCGAGTCCGGGAGCCGCGCTGACCTCAATTCCCGTCCCGCGGGAGAATTCTTCGAGGACACGAATCACGGAATCGGCTTTGCCAGTGTAGGAAACTTTCCCATCCACGACCTTGGCCGGGGCGGTGGCTTGGGCAACAACAAGAGCAGCATAGAGACACAGCATTTTCAGTAGCCTTATTCTATGTGGGAACGGGCCAGAACTCCAAGGGGTTCCGCCGCGATTTTCGCAAACGGTGTGCGTTTCTGGAATTCGGCGGAGACGAATCGCAAACTTTGGATGTTGCCGACGACAAGGAGTGCGAGTACTCCGACGAGGACCCACGCTGGAGACTTCCGAAGAATGGGTCGTGCGCCGGTGGCGAGCAAGATCACTATCGGAGCAATCGCAGGGTACAGGTATCGGGCTTGAGCCTGGAAATAGGTCAGGTTAAACCGAAGGAAAAGGAGCGCGACCAGTAGGACCAGAACCCCACCGAGGACGTTCAACGGAGAGCCCCACCCTTCCTTCTCTCCGCGGCGCTGGAGATAGGCCCCAACCAACAAGGCAAGGACTACGATCCCAAGGATTCGATAAAGGTTTGGTTCATAAAAAATATCCATTTGACTAAAGGCCCCGAAGAAGGAACGCAGGGTCCACCACCCGAACCAATTGAGCCAATAGTCGGCCGCCGCCCCGCTTGGGGAGAGTCCTTGAGCCTCGCGCATGGCGGCTACCAACTGGATCATGAAGTCTTTTTGGGCCGTGTTCACAAAGGCTTCTTGGAAGACCTTGAGTCCAAGAAAATCACCGTAGAGCTGATTGTTTCTCAGAAACCAGGGCATTGCTATCAGGATTGATACCAATACCCCCGCATAGTGGATCAACTGAGCTTTGTGGACCCGCTGCGCCATCCAGACCCCCAGTATCAAGACTGGGACCAGGACCAGCGCCGTTGTCTTGGTCAGAAGTCCGAGCCCAACCAATACCCCCACCCCGATCGACCGGGGCATCGTCCAACCAAGATCGGCAAAGCGGAGACAGAGGGCCAAGACCCAGGTGCAGAGGCAAAAGAGGAGCGGATCGTTGCTCACGGCGCCATGCAACGCCAGAAACATTGGGAGGAAGCCTGCGACCATCGTCGCGAGGAGTGAAACCTCTTCCGAACACCCACCCCAGCGGGCGGCGAAGAAGATTCCGAGCAGCGTGATCGGCCCAATCAGCGCGTTCAGCCAACGCAACTTTCTGCCAGATTGAGAGTCGGCGGGGTCGGCCCCTACGAGCTTGGACCAACCGACCGCCAAGACATAGTATAGGGGAGGCTGGTGCGATTGATAAGACTCTCCTAAGTCGGGTGACCCAGGACGGAGCACCGGGAACCCTTTTCCGTCGAGCAGATGCTTAACGTAATTTGCATGTTGCCTCTCGTCTGGATTACCAATATCCGTGACCTTTAGAGGTTGATTGTCGGGACCTCGCTGAAATACCAGAAATCCTTCGGACCGGTAGGGGGTTGCGCTCTGGAGCGCAATTGTGAACACAAAAGACCCAATCAGAAGTAGGGGCAACATCCAGCGGGCGAGCATCTTCTGCATCCTACCGATTCGTTTTCCTGCAATTCCACGAGCATTTGCGCAGATATGCCCTACAATAGAAGGTAGATTTCGGAGGACTCCGAACGTCAAGAGAACTATACGACCATGGCAATTACACTGATCACCGCGACCGTGGCCCTTTCGCTGGCCAAACCGATGCCGGCTCCGCTGGCCAAATATGTCGAAATGATGCAGGGCGCCAACGGCGTCTCGGCCACCTACTTCGCCCAAGAGATCGGCGGCGGCAAGTCGCAGTACACCGTGACGCTGAGCAAGCCGAACTTGGTCCGAATCGATACACCGGAAAAGCGGATCCATTCCGACGGCACCAACATCACCGTCTTCATGAAGGCCTCGAAGGAGTACTTCACGAAGCCGACGAACGAAGTCAACCTGGCCTCGATCTTTAGCGAAGATGCACTGCGCCCCTGGGGAGCATTCTTCAGCAAGGATGCCTTCAACAATCTCACGATTGAGTCCAAGAGCTCGGTCAACCGAAAGGGCATGACCCTCGACGCCGTGCAGGCTGTGCTGGATGCCTCTAAGGGCAAGACGTTCACCTTCCTTTTCGACCGAACCAAGGGCGAGATGAAGCAGGGTCTCCTGGAAGTCAAGAGCGGCTCGGAAACGAAGACCACGGTGATCGAAGTCGAGACCTTTGCCGTGACCGACAAGCGCGATGCCGAGGCATTTGCCTTCAAGGCCCCCGAGGGCAGCAAGCAGATCCAGGAAAGCGATCTCTACGCGGCCAAGTGGCTCTATGATCTGGACGAGGCGATGGCCGTGGCCAGCAAGAGCAACCGGATGTTGCTGATCGACTTCTTTGCCACCTGGTGTGGCCCCTGCAAGCTGCTCGAGAAGAATGTCTTCCCCACGGCCGAGTTCAAGGCTCTGAGCAGCAAGTTTGTCTTCGTCCAGATCGACGTCGACAAGCAGCAATCGGTCGCCCAGAGCTACAAGATCGAAGCCATGCCCACCACGATTCTGGCCAACGCGGACGGCAGCGAAATCGGTCGATTCGTCGGCTATATGCCGGCCCCCGAGTACATCGCCACCGTCAAACAAACGGCCGGGCTCTAACCCGACCTACTTCCTCAAATCAGCCCTCTCCGGACCTCTACCGGAGGGGGCTTCTTGCCGATAAAGACCAAAAAGGGGTATTTTATCTAGGTTCAAAGTTCGCTTTGGACGATGCCCTTTTCCCGGAGACGATCTTTTGGCGATCACCGCAAGTCAAACCAACACGCCACAGAGCAACCTTCTTCCTGACGGAGAGCCTTTACCGAGTTCCCAACTCTCGAAGGAAGACCATCTTGAGATCCTGCGTCAGCTCTATCTCGCCCGCTACTTCGACGTTCGATTGATTAAGGAGAAGAAGCGAGGGCGGCTGCGTGGCACCCTCTACAGTTCTCACAATCAAGAGGCCGTCTTGGTCGGTTCCCTCTTTGGCCTCAAGGGGACGGACTGGATCAGCCCGATTCACCGAGACATGCCCGCGTTCTTTATGAAGGACCTCCGGGCGGGATGGGACAACAACGACCGAATCGGCCTCACCATCGAGCAGGTCTGTTGTCAGGTCTGGGGCAAGCAAGACTCGCCCGGACGCGCCCGCGACAACTGGAGCCACATCGGCAGCAAGTCCAAGCGGATCATCCACTCGACTTCGATGCTGGCCGGGACGATCCCGGTGGCCGCTGGAGTGGTCTATGCCGATCGGCTGAACGGAGGCGATGCCGTCGTGCTCACCTACAACGGGGAGGGTTCGACCGCGCAGGGGATCTTCCACGAGGCGATCAACTTTGCCGCCGTGCATAAGCTTCCGGTGATCACGATCGTCGAAAACAACCACTGGGCCTATGGCACCCCTACCAACCTGGAGTATTCGCAAGAAGACTTTGCCCGCCGTGCCGATGGGTACGGAATCCCTGGGCTGATCGCCGACGGCCAAGACGTCTTTGATGTCTATGACAAGGTCATGATGGCGGTCAACCACGCCCGAGCCGGAAAGGGACCGAGCATCATCGAGTGCAAAACCTACCGCGCCTATGGACACGGCGACCACGACGATGATCGCGCCGCCAACTATCGGCCCGAGTACGACGCGAAGGCGCCGTACAAGGACGACATTGAGCATGCCCGCCGAGACCCGATCGACGTTTGTAAAAAGAAGCTGGTCTCGCTCGGTTTCATCACCCAGGCCGATGCCGATCGCCACGTTTGCGAATACAAGAGCGCGGACAAAACCAAGGACGAAGATTTTCCACCCGAGGTCGTCGCGTACCTCAAGCGCGGCGTCGAGTACGCCGTCAAGAACCCGGTTCCACCGGCTGAGGAAGGCGGCATGTGGGTGTTCAGGGAGTAGAACATGGCAGCAATCGCAGAACCCACTACCGGAATCAAAAAGAACTATTTGACCGCCATCCAAGAGGCCCTGGCCGAGGAGATGGCCCGGAATTCCGACATGATTTGCCTTGGCGAAGACATCGGGATTCTCGGCGGAGCCTTCGGTTGCACGATGGGTCTTCAGGATCAATTCGGCCCACAACGCGTGATCGACATGCCGATCAGCGAGGCTGCCATTGTCGGGAGCTCGGTCGGGATGGCGCTGAACGGCAAGACCGTGATGGCCGAGATGCAGTTCATCGACTTCATCTCTTGCGGATTTGACCAGATCGTCAACATGATGGCGACCTATCACTACCGAACAGCCGGCGAAGTGGCGATCAATGTCACCCTACGCGGACCGGCCGGCGGCTATGGCGGAGGAGCCCTCTACCACAGCCAGATGAACGAATCGTGGTTCTGCCACTCGCCGGGCCTCAAAGTCGTCGTTCCGAGTACCCCGTACGACGCAAAAGGCCTCCTCAAGGCGTGCCTTCGCGACCCGAATCCGTGCTTGTTCTACGAGATCAAGCAGCTCTATCGCGATAGCAAGATCGCCGAGGTGATCCCCGATGAGGACTACATCGTGCCGCTGGGTTCGGCTGCGATCCGCCGACCTGGGACCGATCTGACCTTTGTCACCTACGGGCAAAACGTCTATCACTGCCTTCAGGCCGCCGACATCCTGGCCGAGAAGGGCTACAGCGCCGAGGTCATCGACATCCGCAGCCTAGTCCCGCTCGATGAGCAGACGATCTTGGAGTCGATCAAGAAGACCAACCGCGTGGTGGTGGTGAACGAAGCCCCCAAAACCTGCGGCTATGCCGGTGAGCTGGTGGCCCGCATCAATGAGTTCGCTTTTGAGCACTTGGACGCTCCAGCGCTCCGGGTTACGCGACTCGATACCCCCGTGCCCTGGGTCCAGCCGCTGGAGCTCTTCGTGCTGCCAAGCGTGGAAAAAATCGTCGAAACCGCCACCCGCGTCCTGCGGTTCTAGGCTGGTCCGAATTCCTGGGTTTCTCATGATGGGAACCCAGGAATTCATGGGGGCCGGAGAAGGAGCCGTCTCTCCATGCGTAGAACATAGGCAACGGTGATGAAACATCTAGCTCAAGTCTCGGTTATTCTACTTCTAGGTTGTGTTGGGTGCGGTGTGTCCCGCATAGGACCGAGTGGCTCCGATGCGTCTGCCGAGGCAAGTCGGGGCTTGTACCGCCCCCAGTCGCTGAGTCGATTGGTGACGAAGCTGGAAAAGCAAGCGGGGAAACGTTTAGCCGTTTCGCCCGAATTGTCTCGCACCATTGTCGCGATTGATGCGAAAGATGCCCCCATGGAGACGATCCTAGAGCGGCTGGCGGATGCCACCCTTGCGACTTGGATTGAAAAGGAAGGAGTCATGGTCCTTGAGCCTTCTCCCGAATTGAGAGCCGCGAAGGGTCAAGAGATCCGTGACGCCCGGGTGGGCCACTTCAGATCGTTCCTCACCAAGTACGATCCCAAAAAGAACCCTCAGCCATCGCCCGAAGAAGTCGCCCCTTTATTGGAGGCATCGAGTGATGGATCCGTGCCCGGCCTCGACGACCCGGCAGCCCGGATGAAATTCAACTGGTCGCAGCCCATGTTCCGGGCCCACACGGCACTACTCCAGGCCTTGGGACCAGAAGAGTTAGCAAACGTTTTTCCCGGAGAGATGACGACTTGGTCCTCGGCTCCGGTAGAGGGTCAACGGCCGCTCGGCACAGATCAGTTCGTGCAATCCCTTTCGGGCGCCTATAGCCTCGACCTACAAAGCGATCAACCTTTTGTGGTGTCGCTCATGTTCCGCGACTCAGCGGATGATCTCTCGATGGTCCTCTCGGGACCAGGAATCCCCCAGGAACCAGTGAGGATGTTCTTCCCAGAGGCTCACGGGTCTTCCATCAGATCCAAGGTGACGCCGAGTCCTGAGCAGGATGCGATCCGAAAGGCGCGCAACGGTAAACAGCAGGACTTGCACAATAAGGAGGTCTTCGAGATCCTGGCCGACTTGGAGAAGAACGAACCGATCGACTTGCTCGGGAGCTCCCAGATCTTTAGTGAATCCGAGTCTCAAGAACCCAAGATCTGGATTTTGCCCGACTATGTGCTCGCGAATCCTGGTAACCCGCTTCCTCCACTAACGATCAGACTCGCCGAGATGCTGAAGGATCCCCGTTATTTTCATTTGGAGCAAAAAGATGGGTGGAGGATCACGCGCCCTGTTGAACCGATCACAAACGACCTCTGGTTTGATCGGGCGGCAGCCAGCGCTCTGGTCCGGGAGGCCTTTGGAGGCGAATCAACCAATCACCAAGCAGCCGCCAGGTTGATCGCCAGTACCCCTCCCCTGATGCACGAGTTGGTAGAGCGCATCGAGCCTGTGTCAGCCGCACATTCAAGTCGCACGACTCTAAGAAGGAGTTTGTGGATCGGGCTTCTGGGAGCTATGGAACCAGACCTCGTTGCCGGACTCACGCCGGATCCCGTCAAACTCTCGGCAGAAGAGTGGAGTCCAGAACTTCGAACCCAACTCGCAAGAGAGTTCAGGGACTACCTAGCGGCGGTGAGTCACTCTGGCGGGCAAAACTGGCAGTCGCTCCATCCGAAGAGGGTTCATTCACGCGATGACGTACTTCTGACCCTGGAGGACTTCACTCGAGAAATGCTAGCCCCCGGGGCCAGCATTTGGATTTCACGAGACGAGAAACCCGCTGTCGGCGTTTTCAGCGGATCAGAGTTCTCTGTACAGCATCCCGAGCAACTCAAGACCACCCCTGGTAGCTCGCCGCAAAGTCCCAACGAAGCCTTCGGAGCCTCGGTAGCTCTTGATGTCTATCGGATCGACTTCAGAACTGCGAGTGGAGCCCGTCGGACGACTGAGTTCACCCTCGTCCGCCGCCTGCCTGGCCAGTCGCTGAAGCCCGTCGCATTCGCCCAGGGTTCCAACCAGACGAAACTCCAGATAGGATCTCCCCACCTCCAAAAACCCGACTGATTCTAGGCAACCCCGGATCGTTTTGGGGCGTGACGCGTTATAGTAGATAACGCGTCACGCTCATGATTTCGGCTCTTCTTGCCCTCAGCTTGTCCCAGGTGGCTCCCGCCGCCAATCCCGCTCTTGCCGCCGTTTACCGGCCCCAACGGCTGGCCGTGATCCTAGAGGATCTCAGCCAGAAGACCGGGACCGCACTCACGGCCGACGCTCGTCTGGCCGAACTCGTCGTGGCGATTCATGCCCCCGGAGTCAGCGCGACTGACCTCCTCAAGCAGATCGCGGATGCGACCCTCAGCGAGTGGATCAAGCAAGAAGACGGCCTACGCCTGCGCGTCGTCCGGTCCAAAGAGACCGCCGCAGCTCGGAAGTACGAAGCTCGGCGGGTGGCCGCCATGCGAAAGGACCTCGCCGAATCGGCCAAAGAGATCAAGCCCTTCGATCCGGCCGTCGCATCCCAAGCCCAGGCCGAACTCTTCCAGATGTACGAGACAGAGAATGGCTATGACCAAAAAAGAGCGGAAGAGCTGGGCAAAATCCTCTCGAGCATGAGTCCGAATGGGCAGCTCAAGGTCGACTTCCTTCCGCTACTCGATCAGGGCCAACTGGCGAGACTCCGCCAGGGCGACCGCATCGTCTTCTCCACTCATCCCACCCGGATGCAATTCGGGCTCAATCGGGCAGCTCTGGGACTTCTGGAGCGGTTTGCGAGCAACAACGAAAAGCTGAACGAAGCAACCGGGGGCGGCTATGTCGACGAGATCCCCATCGATGCTCCCACGGTTGCGCCAGGTTCGGAACCGGCCGAAATACCGGAGGGTAACGTCCCTCCGCCGATCAAGTTCGGACCGATGGAACGGGTTCTGGCGGTTGCGACCGTCTCGGGCTCAGAGACGTCCGAGCGCATCAACATCCAGATTTCTGGCTTCGATCCAAAAGGGTTGCTCAAGACCGTGACCACGATCTCGGTTCCTCTCGAAAAGGAATTTGAGGCCTTTTTCGAACCGGGTGAAGAGACCGGAAAGCCCCCGGTTCAATCCAAAGTCGAATGGACTGAGCGCGATGCCGCTTTCCGCGAAAGACTCGCGATGTTCACCGGCGACGAGGCACTCTTCACCACCTCGGCGGACGAAAAGCTGCGCAAGTTCATGATCGATCCGGTGGTCTATGAGCCCATCGACTCCATGCTCGGAACTGCGCTGATGACGATGTTGAAGGACACGTCGAAGCCCACGATCTGGATCATCCCCGATCAGCTTGCGGCCCAGACGTTGATGCAGAGCGGTATCCCTGACTTGGCCTATCCCGAGTCGATCCGCCGGGTGTTCGTGCCCGAGCGGCTGAACTTCGAGGAGGTCGAGGAAGGCGGCTGGAAAGTCCACCGACCGATCGCGTGGTCAGGCGAAAACCTGTGGACCGATCGGATGGCATTTCGCACTGGGATGCAGGTGCTCGACCGAGCCTCGGTGACCCCAAGCCTGGCCGACCGGATCGTCATGACCGAGATGATGAGGTTTGAAGAGGGTCTCTCGCTTCCGACCCTCTACGGATTCCTGATGTCGCCCGGCGTGCTGATGAACTCGATGGGCTTTGAGGATTCGGGCGGAACCTTCATGAAGATCGTCGAATCGGTGCGAGGCTCGTATTCGGCCCAGATCGGTGAGCAGGGCCTCGTTGCGGCCTATGGCAAGCTGTCCCAGCCGGCCCGAGTCGCGATCGAAGAGCTTCTCTATCAAAAAGGGATCTCGAATCGAGTCCAACGGATGGGCCGCATGGAAGCCGAAGGGGGTGAAACCAGCATTTCTCCTTACTTCCTCGAGCCGACCGTCTCCTTCCCGGCGGGCGTGCCGAACGACACACTGGTTCGGATCCAGCGCACCTCAGAAAGCGCCTATCACGTCCAGATGCGCGGCTGGTCGCTGACCATGTCCCTCGATGAACTCGCGTCGATGATGGCGTATGGAGAAGAAAACTCCCAGGTGCTGAGTCTGTTGCCGGTTCAAAGAGATACCTACTCGGTCACCATCACCTTTGCTCCCGAGTACGAGCGATCCGGGATCGTTCGCGATATTCGAGCGGTCAGCGGGGCCAAGGCCATGAAGGTGGAGGAGCTACCTGCAGATGTCAAGAAGAAACTGGACGACCTTATCTCTGCGGCCAAAAAGCAGGTCGAGGAAGAGATGCACAATCACCGCCGGCACGCGGGCAGCGGGGACGGAGACGGACTGTAACCGGGTCTGCGATGCGGGCGTCTAAGTCGGTGTCGTGACCTTGAGCTCTTCCGACGCACTCGATAGGGGGATTACCGATCCGGACCGCTGGCTTGTCCAACAAGCCCAGGGCGGATCGGCCGATGCCTTCACGCAACTCTATCGAAGCTACTACGCTCAGGTACTCAGAATCGCCAAGGGGATCCTTTTGGACGCCGACGAAAGTGAGGACGCGGTTCAAGAGATCTTTCATCTCGCCCGGCGGAACCTTCCCCGCTTCGATTTCCGATCCCGATTCAGCACCTGGCTTTTCCGGGTCGCGGTCAACCACAGCATCCAACACGGGCGAGGTCTCTGGAAAAGGAAGAACGTATCCCTGGAAACCGCGGCCGAAATCGGCCACTCCACCGAGCAGAACTGGGATCGAGAGGTGGTCCAAACCGCTCTGGCCCAATTGAAGCGCGAAGACCGGGCCATTCTGATCCTCTTCTATTGGCACGACCTCTCCCTCACCGAGATCGGCGACGTCCTCAACTGCAACGCCAATGCGGCTAAAACTCGCCTCTTCCGCGCCCGCGACCGATTCCGAAAGATCTATGAGGAGATGGACGCATGAGAGGGATCCCCGCCAGCATCGACGAGCTGATGTGGCTCCTCAGCGAGCAGGACGATCCGGGCGCGGTCGAGGCTTTTGAGCGCCGATACCCGGAGTATCGCGGCGAGCTCCTCCGCCGGATGAACATGGTCCGCAGTCTGCGAGAGGCCAAGGCCGACGAAGGGAGCGCAATCCCGCCTTACCGTCCGGCTCGAGCGACCCCGCCGTCGGGATTTTCACCGCGGCAAGCCGTCTTCGGCCTAGGGTCGGTCGCTTTGGCGGCGGCCGTTCTGGCCAGTTGGGTCGCGCTTCGGCCTGCTCCAGCGCGACTTGAGCTCGAGGAGACGACTCCGCAGGTTGCCTCGACTCCGACCAACTCTCCCTTTGCCGCCCGAGACCTCCAACCCGAGCCCGCCCCGCCGGTCGATCCTCCGACTGCGACCGCCGATCCCGCCCCCGAACCGGTCCCGGTCCCGGCTCCGACGAGCGCGATTACCCTCCGCCTTCGCGATGTTTCGCTCAGCCAAGCCCTTGCAATTCTCAATCGCGAAACCCAGCGACGATTCGAGATGGCCCCAGGTCTCGATGACCCCACCGTCGAGATGGATTACTTCGATGAGAAGTTGGAGTACATCCTGGCCGATCTGGGTAATCGCTACGGGTTTACGGCCTTTGATCAAGGGGATGGCACCTACCTCTTGATCCCGGCTCGGGACCCGACGGGGCGTGATCCGAACGTGAATGTCCCTCTTCCTCCGGACGGAACCCTGCCGGAATTGCGACGCTAAACGCAAGAATTTTTTCTTACATTTATGTGTTGATTCAGTTGAAGGATAATTGAAAAGGATGTCCAAATTCTCACATTAGGAGACATGGACATCACATGAGTGCAGAAATCCTAAGCCGCGTCCAGTTTGCGGTGACGTCAGCATTTCACTACATCTTCCCCCCGATCAGCATCGGTCTTGGACTCTTGCTGGTCCTCTTTGAGTGGTACTACCTTCGCACCGGCGACCAGTTCTACAAGAACACGGCCAAGTTCTGGGTCAAGGTCTTTGCCCTCGTCTTTGCGATCGGGGTCGCCTCAGGAATCGTACTGGAGTTCCAATTTGGCACCAACTGGTCGAAGTATTCCCGCTACACCGGGGACATCTTCGGAAGCGCTCTCGCCGCCGAGGGCGTGTTCGCGTTCTTTCTAGAGAGCGGATTCTTGGCCCTTTTGGTCTTTGGTTGGGACCGGGTCAGCAAGCGCACCCACTTTGTCTCGACTTGCCTCGTGGCCCTCGGCGCGCACTTCAGCGCGATCTGGATCATCGTCGCAAACTCGTGGATGCAGACCCCCGCGGGATACAAAATCGTCGGCTCGGGCATCAATGAACGGGCCGAGATCACCGACTTCTGGGCCATGGTCCTGAATCCCTCCACAGTGGATCGCCTGACCCACACCGTGGTCGGCGCATGGATGACCGGGGCGTTCTTGGTCATGAGCATCAGCGCTTTTTACATCCTCAAGAACCGCCACTTGGACTTTGCGAAATTCTCGATGAAGCTTGGCTTCGCCGTCGCGCTCCTAGCGAGCTTCCTCCAGATCTTCTTGGGTCACCAGAGCGCGGTCGGCGTCGCCAAAAACCAGCCCAGCAAGATGGCGGCTCTAGAAGGCCACTATCAGACTGGACCGATGGACCTCTATGCCTTTGGGTGGGTCAACGCGAGCACTGGCCAAGTCACCGGGCTCAAGATTCCCGTCCCTGGATTCGGCAGCACCCTTCTCTCGGGTTCGAGTAGCACGATCGTCAAGGGACTCGACGAGTTTGCAGTCGAAGACCGTCCGCCGGTGAATTTGACCTTCCAAGCCTATCACCTGATGGTGGCCTTGGGCTTAGCGATGGCCGCAATCGTGGTCGCGACGGGAATCCAGATGGCGCGGGGCAAGCTCTGGGAAAGCCAAGGACTTCTGAAGATCCTTGTGATCGCGGTGGTCTTCCCACAACTCGCCAATCAGTCCGGCTGGATGGCCGCCGAGGTGGGCAGGCAACCTTGGATCGTCTTCGGTCTCTTGAGGACCAAAGATGCCCTCTCCCCCAGCGTCAGCGCGGGAGAGATCCTCACCTCGTTGATTCTCATCCTCTCGATGTATCTCGGCCTCCTCGCCCTGTTCATCTACCTCTTGAACAAGCGAATCCAGGCTGGGCCTGACCAAATCGACAAGGTTTCGGAAGAAGTTCCGCTCCTGTCGAAGGGGATCGCACAATGAGTTACCCTCTAGACCTCAACATCTTGTGGTTCTTGCTGGTCGGCGTTCTGCTGACCGGCTACGCCATCCTCGACGGGTTCGACCTAGGTACGGGCATGCTCTTGCTCCGTACCAAGGACGACATGCAGCGCCGGATCATGCTGAATGCCATCGGTCCGGTGTGGGATGGCAATGAAGTCTGGCTCGTGGTGGGCGGGGGGGCACTGTTTGCTGCCTTTCCTCACGTTTATGCCACCGTCTTCAGCGGGTTCTACCTTGCTCTCTATCTGCTTCTTTCGGCATTGATCTTCCGGGCGGTGGCGATCGAGTTTCGTAGCCGTGAAGAGGGCCGCAGGTGGCGTCAGTTCTGGGATACGGCTTTCTGCGTGTCCAGCTTTGTCATCGCATTGCTCCTTGGGGTCGCGCTCGGCAACATCGTCGTCGGAATCCCCATCGGGGCCGACCGAGAATACACGGGCGGTTTCTTCAATCTCCTGAATCCCCTGGCATTGGTGCTGGGCTTGACGACGGTTGCGATGTTCTACATGCACGGCGCGATCTACCTCTCTCTTAAGGTCGAAGGCGAGCTGCTGGACAAGACGAAAGCCTGGATGAAGCAGGGCATCGGTGCCTTTGGCGTGATGTTCCTCTTGCTCTCGGTGGCGACATTCTTCTTTGCCCCGCAGATGGCTTTGAGCTTTGCAAACAAGCCGTGGCTCATCGCGATCCCCATCGTGGGCGCGCTGATCATCGCCAACATTCCGCGCGAAGTTCACCACGGGCGATATCTGCTGGCCTTTGCCAGTAGCTCGGGCTCGATCGCGGCCCTGCTGGCCCTCTTTGGGCTCGGGATTTTCCCAAACATCGTGCCCGATATTGCCAACATCAACAGCCTGACGATCTACAATGCCGCGAGCTCACAAGCGACCCTGACGATCATGACGACGATCGCGATCTGCGGGATGCCGTTTGTGATCGCCTACACGATCGGGATCTACTGGGTCTTCCGAGGCAAGGTTCTGATCGAGGAACTCCACTATTAACCCATGGAATCGGCAGCCGGGATCTCAGCCTAGCGTCCCGGCTTGCCGAAACTTTTTTTAGCTGAACCCAAAATTGTGCTTGGCATCTTTCGTCTTTGCTGATAGAATGAAGGTGGCGCGCAGTCAACACAGGGTCGTGGAGAACAGTGCATGTCGAGAGTAGAAAGAAGCTCGGATCTGATAGAGCAACACGGAGAACACGTGTTGGAGTTTGGTGTCGGCGGTCTGGTGGCGCTAGTTCTGGGTGCCTTGATGATCTACTACCAAGGTCTGCTTCTCTACTTGGGAGTTCTCCTCGTGCTGGGAGGTGTGGCCGCAATCGGCTACGCTGGAAAGGAGTATTCCGAACTCAAAAAGGTTCCCGTTGGGGCGACGATCTCTTGCCCGTATTGCCACGCCAAAAACATCTTTGCCGCTGTTCCAGAGGATGATGAAACTTGCCGTGAGTGTCACCGCTTGATGCCCATCGTGCGCGGGACGGTTCTAAAGGTCGCCCAGGTTCGTTGCGGCTTCTGCAATACGCTCAACTACTACTCCGAAAAATCGGTTGGATTGATCTGCGAAAGCTGCGACCGAGAGATTCCCATCGCCACAACCGGCGAGGCCTCGGCCGCTGCTCATCACTACAGCTTTAAGCAAGACGATAAGAAATACGACTTGGTCCTCACCGCCGGTGGAACCAAAAACGAACAACTGATTCAGGCTCTCCAGCATCTTTTGGCGCTCAACCGCAACCAAGTCAAGGAAATCCTACAACAGCTTCCCTGCACCTTGATGTCCGGTGTCCCACGACTCAAAGCCGAAATGATCCAAAAAGATCTGGCCAAAGTGGACGCAAAAACCGAGACCATCGAGACAAAACCGGCCTGAATCCGAATGAGGGTGACGATTCGGCCGCTTCTCTGGGGCGCATCCCGACGGGGATCGCGCCCCTTTTTTCTGGGTTCAAACGAGCCGTTCGGGTAATATCTCGCCGAATTATTGCTCTCCGAGCCTCTAGGGGTTTCGAGAGCAAGGAATTTTGGTGCACCCCATATGTCTAGGATGACGAAACAACCAGAACAACGGGCAGGGCGCGTCGGGATGATGATGCGTGTCTTGCTCGGGGCCTTTTTGGCCGCCTTATCAGGCGTGGCCATGGCCGCCGGCGGGGAGAATGTCCGCCTGGTTTTCACTGATCAAGACAAGATCTTCCTCTACATCTCACTCGCGGCCGGACTCGTCGCCATCATTGGCGCGATCGGACTTAGCTCGGGCTTGAAAAAGCTCTCCAGCGGCGATGAGAAGATGCGGGAAGTTGGCGACGCGATCGAAGCTGGAGCGATGGCCTACCTGCGCAAGCAGATTACGGCGATGCTTCCCTTCGTTCTGTTAATCGCCGGTCTTCTCGTCGCGATGTACTTCCGCAGCTACGGATCGACGCTCGCGATCTTCGTCGCCGTCAGCTTTATCGGCGGCGTGGCCGCCTCCTACATTGCCGGTTATGCCGGGATGCGGATGGCCGTCAAGGGCAACACCCGAACTGCAAACGCCGCACTGACCAGTTATGGCCGGTCGCTGGAAACTGCGTTCCGCTCGGGCGCCGTGGCCGGACTCGTGACCGTCGGTATGGGCCTTATTGGGGCCACCGCCATCTTCCTCTTGGCCGGATCGGACGCGATGAAGCTGCTGGTCGGCTTTGGCTTTGGTGGATCGCTCGCCGCCCTCTTTATGCGGGTCGGTGGTGGGATCTACACCAAGGCCGCTGACGTTGGAGCTGACCTCGTCGGAAAGGTTGAAGCCGGTATCCCCGAGGATGACCCGCGTAACCCAGCGACGATCGCCGACAACGTTGGAGACAACGTCGGAGACTGCGCCGGTATGGCCGCCGACGTCTTCGAATCGTACGAAGTCACTCTGGTTGCCGCCATCGTTCTCGGTGCCGCGACCTCCGCAATTTTCGACCAGTCGACCTGGATGAAGCTCATCATCTTTGCGCTCCTTGCACGAGGTGTTGGCATCCTGGCTTCGCTGATCGGTATCTACACCGTCAAGGGATCGGACGACCTGAACTCCGACCCGCTGACCCCCATCCGAAGCGGCTTCTATCGATCCGCCTTCATTGCCCTGGTCGGAACCGCCGCGGTGGCTTTCCTCCTCATGGGCGGAACGCCAGGCACGGAAATCCGCGCCGCCAACCTTCAGAGCCAAGCCGAACGACAACAAGAGGTCTTTGACCTGGTCAAGAAGGAACAGCGACTCGCCGCGGCCGAAAAGGCCAAGAAGCCAGCCGCAGAAGTCACCGAGGCCGATCTGGCCAAGGTCGAACCGGCCGATATGCGCAACCGCGCCGTGATCAAGGAACTTGGGCTTGATAAGCAAGAGCAAGAATTCCAGCTCAGCGGCCTGCTGCGACAGCCTCTCGATCAACGCCCGACGAACCCGCGCTCTTTGGCCGGATTCGCCCCGCTCTCGCTCTCGGATTCGAAGAATCCCGTCCTCAACTACACGCTGGTCGTTCCACCAGCCGACGCAACTCAACCCAACCAAGAGCAGCAGTACATCTCCGTTCGAGACTTCTTGAAGGATGTCGCTCCGAAGCTCCGGGTCTGGGAAATTGAGGTGCGCAACACGCCACCTGCCTCGGGCCCCGAAAAGCCACAAGAGCAGGTCAACAAGAGCTTCTTTGGCCCGATCGAAAAGGATCGGCTCGAAAAGCTCATCCAAAATGCCACCGCGCAAAACAACTCGCTCAAGGTCACCATCGTCCCTGGGCAAGACAAGCCTGCCATCCTCCTCGCGGACAAGAACGGCAAGCTCGCGATGGGCTACCAAAACGTCGACATCAACAAGCCGATCAACCAATTGGCTTGGCAGCTGAGCTACTACAAGGAAGATGCGGCCACGGTCAAGAAGGCCATGGACGCCGCCAAGACCGACCCCCAAAACGCCCAGGCCCCGACGGCCGAGCGGATGGAAGCCGCTAGCCTCAAGTTCTACAAGGCTGAATGGTGGCGCTTCCTCCTCTGTATCGCCTTTGGCTTGGTCATGGCCGTCTTCTTCGAGATGCTGACTGACCACTACGTCAGCTTCAAGAAGAAGCCGGTGCGCGAAGTCGCAGACGTCGCCACCGCCGGTCCCGCACCGATGATCATCCAGGGTTTCAGCTACGGTCTGGAATCCAGCGTTATGTCGGTGCTTGCCATCGTCGTCGCGCTCTTTACGCCGCTGATGATCTTCCCGCCGGATGCCTATGGTGGATACCTGCTGAGCTTCTACGGGATCGCTCTCGTCGGTCTTGGCTTGCTCACCACGACTGGCTACATCCTCGCGATGGACACCTTCGGTCCGATCTCGGACAACGCCCAAGGCGTTTTCGAAATGTCCGGAGCCGCTCACAACAACCCGGATGGCGCCCGCGCTGTCCAACTGCTCGATGCAGCTGGGAACACGACCAAGGCCCTCACCAAGGGCTTCGCGATCGCCACTGCGGTGGTCGCTGCGGTCGCGCTCTTCCACAGCTACGTCGAAGAGGCTCGCCTCACCGACGTCGGTATGCGCTTGGAGGTCCCCGAGATCTTCCTCGGCTTGCTGATTGGTGGTGCGGCCCCGTACCTGTTCTCGGCATTCTCGATCAACGCAGTCGGCCGCGCGGCCTTTGCGCTGATCAATGAAGTCCGACGCCAGTTCCGAGAAGATGCCGGAATCATGGCCGGAACGAGCAAGCCCGACTACGGTCGATGCGTTGCCATCGTGACGGCCGCAGCCCAAAAAGAACTGCTCGGCCCTGGGATCCTCGCGATCTTCTTGCCGGTTGCAGTGGCCTTCGGCTTCTCGATCGGAAAGCCCAATACGTTCATCGGCGGTGCCGAATACAACCTCGTGGGGGCCCAGGCCCTCGGTGGATTCCTCGCCGGGACCATCCTTTCGGGTCAGCTCATGGCCGTTCTGCTCGCCAACTCTGGCGGTATGTGGGACAACGCCAAGAAGCTGATCGAAGACGGTATGCACGGCGGAAAGGGGACCGATGCCCACAAGGCCGCCGTTGTCTGCGACACGGTCGGTGACCCATTCAAGGACACTGCCGGACCGGCACTGAACCCACTCATCAAGGTGATGAACCTCGTCGCGTTGCTCCTCGCACCGACGATCATCCAGCCGATGTCGGACCAAGTCCGAGCCATCATTGCTGGGGTTTCGTTCCTGTTCTTGGTCGGTGCCTTTGTCGCCAGCAAGAAGGGCTCGATGTCGAGCGGAATGAATGCCGCCGCCGCCGAAACCAAAAACTAAGCCAACCTTCGGCAAAGACAAAACCAACTGGCCGGATTCCCAAAGGGATCCGGCCAGTTTCTTGTTTAGGGGAATGGTCGGCGTCAGGCGAGGGTCGACTCGCGTCCTCGCACTTCTCTCATCAGGTACCCGTGGTAGCCCTCGCTCAGATCCAACACCTTGGTCGCTCCGAGTCGCTTGGCCAAGGCCGCAGCCATCAGCGACCGGGACCCCGCGTGGCAGTGGAAAATCAGCGTCTTGTCGGCTGGCACTTCGCTCCAACGGCGCTCGAGGTGCCCCAGTGGAATCGAGAGCGTGCCCGGCACGTTGCCCGCCGCCACCTCGGTCGCTCCGCGCACGTCAATGATGACGGCGGCTCCGGTTGCCTGCAAGTCGAGCGCCTGCTCCCAGTTAACCGTCGAGAGCGACTCCGTGCGATGGCCAGAGCGCAGGTACTGGACCGGGACCTCGGGTCCAAACCAAGCCACGACTTGGTCCAAGCCGATCATGGCGAGGTCTCGTACCGCTTCTCGAACTTGAGATTCGGAATCGGCGATGAGGTAGATCGGCTTTTCGTAACTCAGGAACCAGCCGGCCCACGTCGTAAAGGATCTCGACATCGGAACGAGCAAAGACCCTGGAATGAGATTCTGGCGAGCGGCATCCCCTTGCCTCAGATCGACGATCTGGGCATCGGTGCCGAGGAGCTCACCAATCTTGGCTGACCCAAACCGGGCCGGAGTGCGGAAACCATTGAGCAGAGCGGGGCCGACCTTGTTGATCCGCTTCATCTCCTTGAAGTAGATCGGGGGTTCGGGCTGACCGGCCAGAACGTTCTCGACGAAGCTCTCCGCATCCTGAAACTGAAGCCCCCAGTTGGCGCTCTTTTCGTACCCCAGAGAGGAATCCGGCACGCCACCGAGCGATTTTCCGCACGCACTTCCCGCGCCGTGGGCGGGCCACAACAACAACGAGTCGGGATAGGCTTCCAGGAACCGAGAAAGCGACTCGAAGAGAGCATGTCCGCCCATCGCCATCGTTCCCTCGACTCCGGCTGCTCGCTCCAGAAGATCGGGGCGGCCGACGTCGCCTACAAAGATGAAGTCGCCCGTGAACGCCCCGAGGGGTTTGGTACTCGCGGGTTCATCGGTGAGCACGAAGGTGATGTGCTCCGGAGTGTGTCCCGGGGTCTTGATGACGTCCAACCTTATTCCGCCCGCTTTGATTACGCTACCCTCTTTGACGAGGACCACATTGGGCTGATCGGCGAAGGCATATTTCCAGTTCTCGTCTCCCTCGTCGCTCAGATAGAGCGTGGCATGGGTGCGAGCAGCGAGCTCGCGGGAGCCGCTGACGAAGTCGGCGTGGATATGGGTCTCCGTGACGGCCGTAATCTGAAGTCCCTCTTCGGCGGCGGCGGCAAGGTACTGATCGACATCGCGGTTCGCGTCGATGACGATGGCTTCTCCGCTTCCCGGGCACCCGACCAAGTAGCTCGCTTGGGCAAGCTTTTCATCATAAAATCGTTTGAGGATCATCTTCGTTTCCCTTCTCCCATCGTGGCGATAGGAGCTGTTATCGGTGGAGAGACATGGCGGAAGAAAAAGGATTCAAGCGGCCCAAAGGGTCTCCTTTAGGATCAAGAGCGTGCCCAAGACGAGGACGAAAAAACCAAATGCGGGCTTCAGCTTTTCGCCCGAGACCCGCCGCGAAAGCCAGGTTCCGATGGCAATGCCCAAGATGGCTATCCCACTTATCGTAAGCAAGAGTCCCCAATCGATGGCCGCCGCCCGCTGAAGATCACCTCCAAAGCCGATCAGCGACTTGAAAGCGATGATCACTAGAGAGGTGCCGATGGCTGTCTTCATAGGAAGCCGGGCCAAGAGGACCAAAACGGGAATGATCAGGAACCCTCCCCCAGCACCGAGGAGTCCGGTGAGGAAGCCAACGCCTAGTCCCTCCGCCAACACAATCCACCCCGGCGACCCCGCAACAGACTCCTGAGGGGCAACCTTTTGGGGGCGAATCATCCCCGCCGAGGCCAGAATCATCAGGATCGCGAAGAGAATGAGCAACAGCGTGTCCCGCTTCAAGCCACCAATCTGATCGGGCAAGCGCGGCATCACCAGCGACCGGGTGAGATAGACAGCAAGGATCGAAGGGGCTCCGAAACTGACCGCCACCCGGAGATCGACCTCGGATCGCCGGAAGTAACTGAACGAGCCCACAAGGGCCGTGAGCCCGACGATGAAGAGCGAATACGACGTCGACGTCGTGGCCGAAAGCCCAAACAGATAGACCAAGACCGGCACCGTCAGGATGGAACCACCCCCACCGATGACGCCTAGGCTGATCCCAATCAGGGCCGACGCGATGTACCCAAAGACTTCCAACATGCTCTTCTCTCACTGTTGGGAGTCGGCAAGAGCAGGAATCGATTCATGGCGAGTCGAACTCTTCACTAAGATGAGATTGATGACCTCGGTTGCGCTAGCACTCTTCCTGACCCTGTTGCAAGCCGACACCGGCCGACCCCCGCGCCCAGAAATGGACGTGATCACCTACTCCTCGCGTCCGTATGCCGAGGTGGTCGAAGCGGTCAAGAAGGCCGCCGTCGAAAAGGGCTTCAGCATCGTCTTTGAACTCGACCTCCAGCAGAGGATCAAGGCGAAAGGCTTTGAAGCTCCTCCGACCATGGTGATCGGTGTCTGCGGCGCCGGGTACGCGGCCAAGGCGCTCGCGAATGACCCCCGAGTCGCAGCCAATCTTCCTTGCCGGATCGCGATCATGGACCTCGGCGAAAAGCGCCAGGTCTCAACCCAGAACACCCAGCTTCTGGCATCAATGTATGAAGGCGAGGAGATGGCGACGGTCGGAAAGTCGGTGGATAAGATCCTCCGAGCGATCTTGGAAGCGACTGAGTAGCCCCCTTCGAGTCGATCTCCGACCGGGATTTTGGACTCACTCCGGTCCAAAGGCTTGGGCGCCGAAGAACATGACCCCCATCAGAAGGGCCGCGGCAACCACCGAGAGCGCGTAGGCCCGCTCCAGGTTGCCGGCCGCAAAGTCCTTGCTCGCCATCAGCGCAAAGAGCAAGAGCGCCACTCCACAACCCACCGACCAATAAGCCGGACGCCCGGGAAGCTTTGAACCGCTCATGACGACAAAGAGGATACCGAACGCAGGAATCCGAGGGCCCAACTCAGAAATTTGAGTTAAGGGAGGCACACCATGTCGGACCCGAAAGATGTAGAAGCCAACAAAATCGTGCGCCGAGAGTTCAATAAGCGTCAACTCGACATCACCCTTGCGGACCTGCGCGTTTCTCACGGAGTCGTCTTCATCCGCGGTGTGATCAGGCCGCAGCCCGGGACCACCGCCGACGCCAGGACTGAGGTGGAACATATTGTCCACCTGCTGAAGCTCCGCCCCGAGATTCGGGACGTCGTCATCGAAGCCCAAATCAAGTAGCCTTTCAACCAACATGATCACCGAACGCGTTCTTGCTGAATTCAAGGCCCGCACCCTCACCGCCCAAGATGCGGTCAAGGCGGTCCGAAGCGGGGACCGCGTCTACATCGGTTCCAACTGCGGCCAGCCGATCACCCTCTGCCGAGCCCTCACCGAGCGCCGTCACGAGTTGAGCGGGGTGGAGATCATCCACCTGATCGTCTTTGGCGAAACCCCCCACGTGGCCGCGGGTCTCGCTGAGAGCTTTCACCACACCGGATTCTTCGTCGGAGCCAATACTCGGGCCGCCGTCCAAGAGGGCCGGGCCGACTACGTGCCCATCTTTCTCAGCGAGATCCCGGCTCTCTTTAAGTCGGGCCAATGCCCGCTGGATATCGCCCTCGTCACGGTCAGCCCCCCCGACGAGCACGGGTTCTGCAGCCTCGGGATCAGCGTTGATATCGGGCTCGCAGCCTGCAAAAGCGCCAAGCACATCATCGCCGAGGTCAACCCCAACATGCCTCGGACCCTCGGTGAGGGGTTCCTGCACATCAGCGAGATCGATGCGTTTGTACCCACCGAAACCCCGATGCTGGAACACCTAGCGGGAGAGATCGACGAGGTCAGCGAGGCCATCGGCCAGCACATCGCCCGGCTGATCGATGACGGAGATACCCTGCAAACCGGCATCGGCAAGATCCCGAGTGCGGTCCTGAATGCTCTGGTGGATAAGCACGATCTCGGCGTGCATACCGAGATGTTCAGCGACGCTCTCGTCGAAGCCATCCGACGGGGCAACATCAACTGCCGAAAAAAGAGCCTCCATCCGAACCGGGTGATCTCCACCTTCTGCATCGGCACCCGGGCCTGCTACGAGACGATCGACAACAACCCGTTTTTCCACTTTGCCCCGACCGAATACGTCAACGACCCCTTCGTCATCGCTCAGAACGACCGCATGATCGCCATCAACGGAGCGCTAGAGGTGGATCTGACTGGGCAGGTCGTGAGCGATTCGATCGGACACAAGCCCTACAGCGGAATCGGTGGCCAAGTTGACTTCATTCGAGGGGCCAGTCGAAGCAAGGGAGGTAAGCCGATCATCGCCCTCCCGAGCACGGCCAAGGGCGGCACCCTGAGTCGAATCGTCGTGCGCGTCGCTCCCGGCGCAGGCGTTGTGACGTCACGGGGAGACGTGCACTACGTCGTCACCGAGTTTGGCGTCGCCTACCTCCACGGAAAATCGATCCGCGAACGGGCGCTCTCACTGATCCGGATTGCCCACCCAGACTTTCGGGACCAACTGTTGGCCGAGGCAAAGGCAATCGGATTGATCCCGGCCGAGCAACCTAGTGTCCAACCCGAGTATCCCCACCACCGGGTCCGAGAAGTGGAGACCAAAGACGGGTCGTCGATCATCCTGCGTCCGATCCGGCCGACCGACGACCAGCTCTTGCGGCGACACTTTTATTCGCTTAGCCCCGAGAGCGTCCAGCGCAGATTCAACCGCATGGTCCGGACTCTCACCGCCGGCACCGTTCGGGACCTTGTCAATCCGGACTACCAGAGTCACATGGCAATGGTCGCCGTCCTTCAGGAGGGCGAAGCCGAGACCATGCTAGCAACCGCACGATACTACGTGAATGAAGCCAACAACACGGCCGAACTTGCGATGGCAGTCCTTGACGATTGGCAGAATCGTGGCCTCGGTCGACAGCTTCTGCGGTCGCTGATCCAGCACGCTCAAGAGACACGGATCAGCGCCTTGATCGCTTACGTACGCCCCGACAACATCGGCATGGTCCACCTCCTTCAGACCTGTGGGATCCCGTTGGAGGAGAGACTCGAAGAGGGAATGCGGCTCTTCACCCTATGGTTGCGTCCGGCTCGGACGAACCTCGGCGACGCAGACTCCGACCCATCTCTCCCACTAAGTAGAAGCTCCCCGTAACCAGCAGTGGGATTCCTAGGGCCTCCGCGTGGCGTAGCCCCCGGTCGAGGGCGTCTCCGGGATCGGTGGTCGCTTCGGCATGAAAGCCAAGCTGAGCGAGGGACTCGGCAGTCTGATGGGGGTCGCGAGCTCGATAGAAATCAATTGGGGAGACGACGACTCGTTCGACCCCGTCGCGAAGCGAGCGGTAGAACGGCTCGATCTCGTGCCCTTCCAGCATGTTCGTGATCAGAACGACCTTTTCGATCCCCTCGGCGGCGAGGGTCTCGCGCAGGACTTCGGCCGAATCGAGGTTATGGGCACCATCGAGGATGATCTGGACCGGCCCCAGTTTCCGCTGTTCGAACCGTCCAGGGATCCTCGTCTGGTCGAGTCCGGCCTGAATCAGTCCGGGATCGTGAAGAGCTCCTCCAAGCCAAGCGGTCGCCACGGCGACAGCGGCATTTTCCATCTGTTTGGCACCCTTGAGTTTAGGTTTAAGTCCCTTGAACGAACTCTCACCGATCTCAATCTCAAAACTGATTCCATCCGTTTGGTACCGCAATTCTTGTCCTAGGAAGTGGAGTGGGGCCCCGACTTCCCTCCCGACGCGACGGATGCTGGCCTCGGCCTCGGGATCGACTCGGCCCACTACGGCGGGGACTCCTGGCTTGAGGATTCCGGCTTTTTCCGCCGCGATCTTTCCGAGCGTGTCGCCCAGAATCGCCATGTGGTCCCAGCCAATGCTCACAATCGAACAGGCCCTGGGATGGACGATATTGGTCGCATCGAGCCGTCCGCCTAAGCCGACCTCCAGCGCCACCCAGTTGGCCCGGCGATGGGCCCAACACCAAAAGCCCATCGCGGTCTTAAACTCGAACTCCGTCGGGCCCTCGAGTGGGGTCTTCTCCATCGCACTCGCGGCCGGCAAAAGACTCTCAACCGCAAGAGCAAAGTCCTCTTCAGTGATTTCCCGGTTCCCGAGCTGAATTCTCTCCGTGATCCGATAGACGTAGGGACTGAAGTACCCTCCGGCGAGATGACCTTGAGCCGTCAGAAGACTCTGAAGCGTCGCGGTCACACTTCCCTTTCCATTGGTCCCCGCGACGTGAAGGAACTCTGGGGAATCTGGCCCTAGGCAGGATTCGAGCCCGGCGAGCTTCACAAGAGCGTGCATCCTGTCCAAGTCGAGCCGCCACCCCCGTCCCTGGCAACTATCGATGATCGCGACCGCTTCAGGAAAAGTCATGCTGGCAAGGGGATACCCGACCGGATATGATCGGTGAATGGCCCAGCACCAACCCGACTGCGATATCTGCGAACAAATTGCCGCCTGCCGCGCGGGAGAACACCCCCGGCTGATCGCGGAAATGGAGAGCGGCTTTGCCGTACTGGGTCCGCATCAGTACTTTTTGGGCTATTCGTTGCTTCTGTGCAGTGAGCCCGCGACCGAGGTGGATGACCTGGAACCTCTCTTTTGTCGACAATTTCTGCACGACCTGACGCGACTCTCTCGGGCCGTTCGGCGGGTGGTCCGCCCACATAAGGTCAACCTGGAAAGTCTCGGAAATGTGTGTCATCACGTTCACTGGCATGTGTTCCCTCGCTTTTTGGAGGAAGAGCAAGCCAATTCCCCGGTTTGGAACATCATGCCCGAGGGGGCAGCCATGGAGCCTTATCTCTTCCGGCCGGAGACCCACCAAGCTCTGATTCTGGCGATCCGAACTGAGCTAGACCAAGTTTGATCTCAACTTTGAGAGAAAACTCCTTATAATGATGTTTTGACGATAATCATCCTCTTATAACGACCATTTTGAAGGTCGCGGGTATACTCCCGTTCGTGACTTCCCCCACTACTCCGATGCTCTTCCCTGGGCCGCGTTCGGCCGAAATGCTGGACGAGATGAGGAAGTATGTGGTGTTTGAGCCGTATCCTTTTGCTCTTGACCTAGAGCGCTGTGAGGGGATGTACCTCGCCACCGTCGATGGCCACCGGCTCTTCGACTGGGCTGGCTACTATGGGTCCAAGCTGATCGGCCACAACCATCCGGGTCTCTTTGAACCGGACTACCTCCGCCGGCTGAGCGTTGCCGCCAACAATAAGACAGCAAACCCGGACTTTTTAACCCCTGAGTGCCTTAACTTCTATCGATTCTTGGTCAACAATGCTCCCGCCTGTATGAGGGGACTCAGCCTGGAGGTCTATGCGGTGAACTCGGGCGCCGAGGCTGTCGAGAACATGATGAAGTACATGGTCTCGCGCTTCAACAGTAACCGGGCAAAAGAGGGCAAGACCCCGAGAAACGCGCGATTTATCTATTTTGAAAAGGCCTTCCATGGACGAACAGTCTTCGCGCTGGGCGTCACCCAGACAATCGACGAAGTCGCAACCAAAGACTTCCAAGGCTTAGCGGGAACAGGAAACATCAAGCTCCCCTTCCCCAGTGTGGGCAGTAAGCACACTCCCGAGGAAAAGCGCCGGATCACCGAGGATGCGCTCCGGATGGTGGAGGCAGTTGCCAGCCAGATGGCAGAAGAGATCGTTGGGATCGTCGTCGAGCCGATCCAAGGGGCGGGGGGACAGCGTTGCGCCGAGCCAGAGTTCTTTCGGGGGCTGAGCGAGATTTGTCACCGGCACGGCATCCTCCTCGGATTTGACGAAGTTCAGACGGCCGGAGGAACCCTGGGGACGATGTTTGCGATCGACCAGTTTGATCTTCCCTATCCTCCGATCGCAGTCGCGACGGGCAAAAAGTTCGGGACCGGGGTCGTCTATATGCTGGAGCCGCTTGGGGAAGTGGGCGTCCTAGACAGCACTTGGGGGGGCACCCTTGCCGACATGGTGAGGGTTCTACAGGAATTCGAGATCGTCCGCCGCGAAGGATTGATGGAGAAAGCCGTCACCAAGGGCGCGCGGCTGCGGGACGGCCTCCTTCAATTGGCCGAGGATTTTCCGGATCTTGTCCAGAATGTCCGAGGGATTGGGCTCTACCAAGGGTTCCAATTTCGCACATCGGAATTGAAGGCAGAGTACGCCAAGAGAGCTCTGGAAGAGCACCAGATGTTGGTTCTAGGGGCGGGGTACTTGAGCATTCGGACCCGGCCGAACCTGAGCGTGACCGAAGACGAGATCGACCTCTTTATCGACATCACCCGACAGATCTGCCGCACACTTTAAGGATGATTTAGCGGCCCGAGATGTCTTCGCTTCCGGTTTTGCCTTCGAAGCTCTCTCCGGCGTGGGGCATCATGATGTCCTCCACGGCGGGTCCGTAGGTGTTCTGGTCGAAGAGGACGTCTTCGCCACCAAGCGGGTATTCCTTGCGGAGAGGATAGCCGACCCAGTCGTCCGGGAGGAGGAAGCGGCCCTCTTGCTCGTTACCGGCAAAATGGATACCGAAGAGGTCATTAACCTCTCGCTCCGGATACTCGGCTCCGAGGAAGACGTGCTTGAGTGTCGGAATGGTTTGGCCGTCATCGACCCCAACCTTGAGGAAGATCCGATGCCACGAGCGGGTGGACATCAGGTTATAGACGACCTCAAACCGCTCGGAAAAATCGCGTTCGTGTTCCCATCGGGAATAGTCGGCCCCCACGCACTCGCTGAAGTAGTCGTATCGGAGTTCCGGGTCGTTCTTAAGAAATTCCACTACCTCGACCAGCTTATCGCGCGAGACGCAGACGTAAAGCTCGCCGATGCGGTCCTTGACGCTGACGATGGCATCGCCGAATCGGCCCTTTAGGGCTGCGACTTCGGGCCATTCCAAAACCGCCATTACTGCGCTGCTCCCTTGGCCACGGGTTGAAGAGTGGTCACCGTCTGAATCGGTACTTCGGCTTCATCGACTAGCTTGGCGGGATCCAACGAGACCGCGTCATCCCAGTCGATGGCGTTAACGCGGAGAACGTAGGCATCCCCAAGGATCCAGAGCGCCATGTAGATCATGATCGCCCAGAAGCTGAAGATCTGGAAGTCAAGAGAAGCATCACGGAAGACGCTGATCCAGCTCCAGAGAAAGACGACTTCAATATCGAACAAGATGAAGAGCATCGCGACCAGATAGAACTTGATCGGGAAGCGCTCGCGGGCGTCACCCACGGGAGCCACGCCGCACTCGTACGGTGCTTGCTTCCAGGGAGTGATCTTTTTCGGACCCAGCACCCAACTGAGGGTGACCATCGCGGTGCAGATCAGGGCGGCTACGCCTACCAAGACCAATATGGGAGTGAAGTCGGCATTCATCCTGCAACTAGATCTTACTCGAATCCTCGGTCGGTAATCGGCCCGAGTAAACTACATTTTCGAATGCAAGCGATTGAATTGATGGAGGCCCTGGCCCGAGGAGAGCAGCTCGACCGTGCCTGCGCCGAGCAAATGATGGACTTGATCCTCGGCGGCGAGCAGCCCGAACCTTGGATCGCGGGGGCCCTGATGGCGCTCCGGGTCCGTGGAGCCACCCCGACCGAGATAGCCGGGTTTGCGGCGGTGATTCGCCGGAGAGGGGTCGTGATCCCCGACGTGCCCGCGAACGTTGTGGACAGCTGTGGGACCGGCGGCGGAGCTCCGAGTTGGAACCTCTCAACCGGAGCCGCGATCTTGGCCGCGGCGGCAGGGGCGACCATCGCGAAGCACGGCAATCGAGCCGTGACGAGCGCTTGTGGCAGTGCGGACGTCCTTGAAGCACTCGGAATCAGCCTTGCAACAACTCCCGCCGAAGCGACGCGCGAACTGCGCGAGGCGGGCATCAGTTTTCTCTTTGCACCTTCCTTCCATCCCGGTCTTCGGGTGGTTGCGGCGGTGAGAAAGTCGCTCGGTGTCCGGACCGTTTTCAACCTGCTTGGCCCACTTGCAAATCCGGCCGGGGCCAAGCGGCAACTTCTCGGGGTTTATGATCCTGCCTTGGTTTCGCCGGTGGCCGAGGCCTTGGCAGAGCTTGGTACCGAGCGGGCTTGGGTCGTCTGCGGAAAAGATGGGCTGGACGAAGTGAGCCCGAATGAGGCAACGATCGTGGCCGAGGTCAAGGGGAACGAGGTTTCCATGGGAGAACTCGAACCGGCCGACTTTGGCATCAAGGGAACCGTTGACTTGGCCCCTGGCTCCAGCCTTCAAGAAAACGCTGCGATTCTGCGTGCTGCCCTGACGGGGGACCGGCCCGAAGCCAGCGAGGCCCTTGTGCCCAACGCGGCTTGCTGCCTTGTTTTGTCGGGACTCGAGACCGACCTGAAGACGGCCGCCGAGCGGGCGCGAGAAACGATTCGCAGCGGTGATGCGGGACGCAAGCTTGAGGCCTGGAAAGAGGTTTCTTCCCGTTGAACGTTCTGGATGAGATCTTCGCGGCGAAGCGCCTCGAACTCCTCGAAACCAGTCGTGCCATTCCCTTAGAAGAGTTGGTGGCGCAGTCGCGAGACTTGCCGCCGACTCGGGGTTTCCAGAGGTCCATTGAGTCAGCTAGGGCACCGGCCCTCATCGCGGAGGTCAAAAAGGCAAGCCCGGTGAAGGGCGTGATCCGCGAGGATTTTGACCCAGTCGAGATTGCTCGGGCATACGAACGAGCCGGGGCGACCTGTCTCAGCGTCCTCACCGATCACCGTTTTCAGGGTGAATCGGCCCACCTGGTGGCTGTACGCGGGGCCGTGTCGCTCCCGATCCTGCGCAAGGACTTCACGGCCAGCCGCTACCACCTTTATGAAGCCCGCGTCATGGGGGCTGACGCAATCCTGCTGATTGCCTATGGCCTCGGCGACGATGAATTGCGACACCTTTCTGGCGAGGCCCAAGAGATTGGGCTTGACGTCCTTTTTGAAGCCCATACCGCAGAGGAAGCCGAGCGGTGCCTGGGCGTCGGGGCCAAGCTCCTGGGGATCAACAACCGCGATCTCACGAGCTTTCAGACCAACGTGTCAGTCGGACTGGAGCTGCTGCCGAGCTTCCGCGGCCGGGCGACCTTGGTCAGCGAGAGCGCTCTAAAAACGGCTGACGATGTGCGGGCCGTGCGTGCGGCCGGAGCCCAGGCGGTTTTGATTGGGACCGCTCTTTGTGCCTCTCCAGACCCAGGAGCAAAAGTCCGTGAGGTCATGGGCTGGTGAGCCGGGTCAAGATCTGCGGCATCACCGAATTTGACCAAGCTCTCGCTATTCACGCCATGGGGGCTGACCTTCTCGGGGTCGTTCGCGAACCGAGCTCGCCCCGTTGCGCCGAACCGGATCTGATCCCAAGACTACTGGAAGCACTTCCCGAAGTCCCGATCGTCGAGGTCTGGGGCCGGTACCCGGGAGGGGAGATCCTGGGAGAGAACCATTGGATTCAGGCGTCCGAATTCACCGGGTCGCCGCCCGGCCCGTAGGCCAATCCCGAGGGTGGGGCCCCGTCGCTTCGCGCCGCCCACCCTCCCGCCCCCGGGCGGCGACCCCAACAGCACATCCTCGCCCTGCGAGTCCAATCGCCCCCCGAAGGACCGACCGAATCCGCGCCGTGTTACCTGTTGGATGCCTTTAGTCCTGCACAGTACGGCGGCACGGGACAACGAATTGCTCCGGAAGTCGCCTCGGCGTGGATCGAGCACCTGCGTCCGGCCACGGTTTTGCTCGCGGGTGGGCTGACACCCGAGAATGTGGGCGACGTGATCAAGGCACTCCGGCCAGACGGGGTGGATGTGAGCAGCGGCGTGGAACAAAATCCAGGGCGCAAAGATCTAGAGAGGGTGCGAGCCTTTATTGAGGCCGCGAAGGCTGCTTTTCGAGCCTGAGACAGCAGTTGAAAGATCAAAAAAAATCGCGGGAACACTGAAAGGAGAGCAAAGCGTGTTCCCGCAAGTTCTGTTCAAACCGTTTCTCTACGCCTCTCCTGCAGAACGTTGCCTGCAACGTGAGCAATTGGTTTGCTATGGATATAGTACCAGCAATTCCCGAAAAGCGATAGCTCTTTTTTGCGCTAATCAGCACAATATTTAAAATTCCCTTAATCTCTGTCACATTCGGCATTCCTGTTACTTTTTACAGGTGACCGGACAGCCGGGAACGCGCTTCCCCAAAAGACCGTCGTACCTGCCTAGGTATAATCGCGCCGCAATTTTACGGGAGGTTCCTACTTTGGGAGCTGCCATTACAACCACAAATCTGACAAAAACTTACACGCTCAGAGGAAATCGACGCGTCAATGTCGTTCAAGACCTTAACCTCGAAGTCGAAGAGGGAGAAATTTTTGGATTTCTTGGTCCGAACGGGGCGGGCAAAACGACCACGATCAAGATGTTGCTCAACATCATCGAGGCCACCTCGGGTGAGGCCACGATTTTTGGTCACGACGTCGACGACATGACGGTCCACCGGATCATCAGCTACCTCCCCGAAAAGCCCTACTATTACGAGCACATGACCGGGCAGGAGATCTTGCGCTTCTATGCTTCCCTCTTTGGAATCAAAGACGAAGCCAAGTGCAACGCACTCCTCGAAAAGGTCAACCTCTACAACGACCGCACCAAACCGATCAGTCAGTATTCCAAGGGGATGCAGCAACGGATCGGGCTCGCGCAATCGTTGCTGAACGACCCCAAGTTGCTCTTTCTGGACGAACCCACCGGGGGCCTCGACCCCATCGCCCACATCGAGATCCGGGATCTGATCCTTCAGTTCCGCGATGAGGGCAAGACCGTCTTCATCAGCAGCCACGAGCTGAGCGATATCGAACGGATCTGCGACCGGGTGGCGATCATCGTCAAAGGGAAAATCGCTCGCCAAGGCAAGCTCGAAGACCTGCTCGCGGGGGGACGAATCGAGATCACGGCCGAAAACGTGCCCGATGCCATTAGCCAGAACCTCAAGTCGAAGCTGACCGACGGCATCGTCTCGACGAGCCATAACCGCTTGATCGTCGACCTCCCGGATTCTCACACTCCGAATGAGGTCCTCGATGCGCTCCGCGGTTCGGATGCCCAAATTCTCAGCGTCATCCCACGTCGAAAGCGGCTGGAAGACCTCTTCCTCGAAACCGTCCAAGAAGACAGCACTACTCCGGAGGCCAAGGTTTGAAAGTCATTCTCTCCATCGCAAAAACGACCTTTGCTGAAGCCATTCGAAGAAAGGTCCTCTTCATCATCTTCCTCATCGGACTGACCTTCGTCGGGATCGCTCCCGGCCTCTCGGTCCTCTCCGCTCGCCAGGAGCGCACGGTCCTCGTCGGATTCACGCTCGGGATCATCCAGCTCACCAGCGCTCTGATCGCCATCGTCCTCACCGTCTATCTCATCCCCAATGAGATCGAACGCAGAACGATCTACACGATCTTGAGTAAGCCGGTACGGCGAGTTCAGTTCTTCGTCGGGAAGTACCTCGGCGCGGTTGCCGCACTCGGGATGATGATGGCGGCCATGACGGCTCTGCTGATCCTCGTTTTCGCCTGGCAACAAAAAGAGACGAGTATTGCTCAGCTGGCCCCCCTCGCCAAGGCCCCGGTGCTCTACTTCATCCAGATGAGCCTGCTCGCGGCGGTCGCCATGTGTTTTTCGGCTATGGTCCAACCGATCGTGAACTTCTTCCTCAGCGGGGGTGTTTACTTGGTTGGGACGCTCTTCGGAACGGTCTTCCAGACGTTGCAGGAGAACCAGGGCACCCACCCGGCGACCAAGGCTTTTGCGACCTTCGTGATGAGCATCCTGCCCAACTTCAACCGGTTTAACGTGCAGAACCCGATCATCAACCCCAATGCCCAGATCGGCAACGAGGCGGCCTACTACCTGAGCAGTACGGCCTACGGTCTGGCCTACATTGCGGTGCTTCTGATCATCGGGATGATCGCGTTCGACCGACGGGAGTTCTAAGCACCGATGAAAAAGCGCACTCGTGGTCCACTTTTGGCTCTTGCGGCGGGGCTCTTTGCTTTTCAGGGCCTCCTGGGGCACCACTATCTGCACCCCCAGTGGGTCAAGAATTACGCCCCCAAGCAACAAGGGCTTTCGGCAAACCTGAACCCGGACCAGTTGCTCGCTGCTCTGGCGGGCTTCCGCGAGATGGTTGCGGGAATCCTCTGGGTCCGCGCCGACTCGTTCTTTGATTCGGGCAACTACGACGCGATCTTGCCGATCATCCGGCTGGTCACGCTCCTTGACTCGCGCCAGATCGACGTCTATGCCACGGGGATGTGGCACATCGGCTACAACTTCACCGATATCGAGAACCGGTCCGACCGGCGGTACCTACCTTCGGCGCTCGCGCTTGGGGCCGAGGGGTCCAGCAAGAACCCCGAGACCTATGAGCTGTTCTTTGAGACCGGATGGCTCTGGCACCACAAGATCGAAAACACCCGAGGGGAGCAGGTTGAGTGGTGGCAAAAGGCGGCCGAACGGGAGGACATGATCCCTGCTCGGAAGAACCTACTCGCCAGCGGATTTCTGCGTCAGGGCAAGCCAGACCGCGCACTGGATGAGTACCAGCGACTGCTCGATGAAGCCGAGGCCGAGCTCAAGAAGAGTAACGAATACGGCAACTTCCAGAACCGAGACACGATCGAGCGGAACCTGGATACGCTCATGGTTCGCCTTTCGCAGCGCGGCTTTTTCCGAAGCAACTTCCAAGGCGAGGTCGGGGCCAAGTACGACACCGATCCCCCATTCGATGTTGGCTTCAGTGTTAAGGCCACGGTGATCGAGTCAAAGGTTCTCCAGATCGAGGGAACGTGGAACGTCTTGCCGGTCGGAACGCGGGTCCGGGTGATCCTCCGCGATGCGGACTACCCGCACGCGCAGATGGGAACCGTGGACTGGGATGCGGACGCCACCGCGGTCAACCTCGACCCACCCACCGGGATCACCTACATGCAAGATCAGCTCTTTGTGCGGAACCGCCGGTTCAACAAGCGGATCAACATGTCGGCCGACCCGACCATGTACCCGTTCACCAAGGACAAGTACATCCTGGAGTTCTATTACAACCCGCGCCTCGCACCGCCCCACATTCAGGATAAGTTCAGCTGGAACGGCGAAGGGATGACCGACAAGAACTTCCTCCGCACCGATATCCAGCCGGGAGTCCGTCTGATGTACACGAGCTTCGAAGTCTCGCGGGATGAGATCCTACGGCGCGGCGAGTGGAGAGACAAGACTCCGATTCGCCAGACTGCGAACTTCAAGGACGCCAACCGGGGCGACGCCGGAGGGGACCTGATCAAGGTTCCGGGTCTGCTTTCGCAGCCAAAAGATAAGCCGTCGACTCAGCCCTAACAGAAGGAGCTGGAGCGCAAAAATCCGGCTCTCCCCATAAGCCTGCGGGGCCGACCCGCCCCGCAGGTGCTACACTTACAACCAGCCTGCCGGGAACTGCGCGGCAGCAGGCCGATGAACCCCGCCAGGACCTGACGGTAGCAACGGTAAGTCGAACCTCTGTGCGACGCACCCTTCCCGGCTCCCGCTTTCTTCACCGTGTCCCACTTCGCGCTCTACCGAAAGTATCGGAGCCAGGCTTTTCAGGACCTGGTCGGTCAGGGGCATGTCGTCAAGACCCTGCAAAACGCGATCTCATCGGGCCGGATCGCCCACGCTTTCCTCTTCACAGGCCCCCGGGGGACCGGAAAGACCAGTACTGCCCGACTCTTGGCAAAAGCCCTCAACTGTAGCAAGGGTCCAGCCCCCGAGCCCTGCAACGAGTGCGAACACTGTCTCGCGATCACGGCCGGTACCCACATGGACGTCATGGAACTCGACGCCGCCAGCGAATCAGGAGTCGAGAACGTCCGCGAGAAAATCGTCGCCGCGACCGAATACAAACCAACCTCGGCGCGCTACAAGGTCTTCATCATCGACGAAGTCCATGACTTGAGTTCGAAGGCGTTTGATGCCCTCCTCAAGACCATCGAGGAACCCCCCGAGCACATCGTCTTTATTCTCGCCACCACCGAATACACCAAGGTCCCCTCCACGATCCGGAGCCGGTGCCAGAGGTACGAGTTCCACCGAGCGACGCTCTCAGACCTCGTCAGCCGATTGCAATATGTGGTGAAGGAAGAGGGCTACGAAGCCGAACCTGCCGCCCTGACCACGATCGCCCGCATGGCCGACGGCGGATTTCGTGACGCCCTGACCCTCCTTGAGCAAGCCCTCGTGACCAGCGAGGGCCAGCTTTCTAGCGAGCACGTCTTCGAACAACTCGGGCTCATCCACGAGGACACCGTAGATGAGTTGCTGAGAGCGGTCAAGGAGAACCGGGCCAAGGACATCCTGTCGATCCTCGACCAGGTCTATCGATCCGGACGTGACCCAAGATCCGTGCTGGAGTCTTGCCTCCTTCGACTCTCGGAGTTGACCCGGGCGGCGATCGGGATCGAGGGCGAGAGCCAGAACGATGCCGCAGAGACCGCCAAAATTCACGCAGTGGCGGCAGGTCTCGGGATGGAAGAAATGCAACGAGTCCGGGGCCGACTCAGTGAAGCCCACCGGGTGATCCGCGATATCAGCATGCAACGGATTTGGCTGGAGGCAGAGCTTCTCTCTCTGGCTTCTCCGGCTCCCACCGCCCCAGCCCGAGCCGTCGTCCAGACCGCGGCCCCCGCTCCAGCTTCAACGCCTGCCTCGACGCCGGCCCCGGTCTCGACTCCATCGACGGCCCAGTCAACCCCACCATCAATGCCACAACCGGCACCAGAGAAGGAGCCCGCCGCCCCTGTCCAGACTTCGGCAGATCCGGCCGTCCAGACCTGGCACCAGGTCGTGCAGTCCATTAGTCAATTGAGCAAGACCGCCGCCGGCAGAATCCAACGCACCAAGGTCAGTGACACACGAGAAGACGCCGTGATTATCACGGCGAGCGCACTCGACGTCGAATGGATGAATAGCAAACCCGGCTTTTGGGGGACGGTCCAAAAGGAATGGGAAAAGGTACGCGGCGCCCTACCTCCAAACGTAGTTCTGGAAGAAGACGAAAAAAAAAAGTCCGTCCCGGTGAACGCTGAACAGGTCGGTCGCCCGCTGGAAGGGGAACGACTCAAGGAAGTGGCGAGCCAGATCTTTAAGGACTTCTAACCCAGCAAAAATCCACTACAATAGAGCAAGACGATGAAGCTACCCAAGAACCTCGGATTTGGCGGCGGAATGCCGAATATGGGCGACCTGATGAAGCAGGCCCAAGACGCCATGGGCAAGGCCAAGCACCTAGAAGAAGAGCTCGCCAACGAACGATTTGACATCGAAAAGAACGGGGTCAAAGTGACGTTCGACGGACGAGGGATGGTTGTGAGCCTCAAGATTGATAAGGAATTGATCGATCCAGAGGATGGCGAAACCTTGGAAGATGCCATCTCACTGGCGTGCCGAGAAGGCTTTGAGCGCGCGGTCGAGTCGCGACAAGAACGAGTCGACCAGTTAATGCCGAACCTGCCCCCCGGCCTCCTCGGATGACCTTTGCCAAGCCCCTGGCCGAGTTGATCTCCAGGCTAGAGCGATTGCCAGGCGTAGGACCGAAATCCGCCCAACGCTTGGCCTTTCATGTCCTGCGAATGCCCGAAGATGACGTACGTCGGCTAGCCGATGCCTTACGTGAGGCACGGGAATCGCTAAGGCTCTGTCTTGTCTGTCAGAACTTCAGTGCAGAAGAGACCTGCGCCATTTGCCAGGACCCGCGTCGCGATCCCGGCCAGATCTGCGTCGTCGCGGAACCAAGGGATATTGCGGCGATGGAGCGACTCAACGAGTACCGGGGGCGCTACCACGTGCTCCATGGCTTGCTGAACCCAATGGACGGCATCGGGCCCGAGCAACTCAAGGTCCGAGAACTGCTCGCTCGGCTGAGTGGGCCGGTGGAGGAAGTGATCGTGGCCACGAATCCTACCGTCGAGGGGGATGCGACCGCGCTCTACTTGGCCAAGCAGCTCCGCCCCATGGGGATCAAGGTCACCCGCCTGGCTCATGGAATGCCGGTCGGAGGCGAGCTCGATTATGCCGATACGGCAACCCTGCTCAGCGCACTCGAGTACCGGAGGGAGATATGAAAATCCTGATTATCGGATCGGGCGGGCGCGAGCACGCGCTCGCTTGGAAGCTCAGCCAAGAAGCTGAGGTCCTGGCCGCACCGGGGAATCCCGGGATCGCCGAAGTGGCCCGGTGCTTCGAAGTCGCGGCCCACGATTTCGCCGGGCTGGAGGCCCTCTGCACCCGGGAAAAACCTGACCTCGTCGTCATCGGTCCCGAGGATCCCCTGATCGCCGGGCTCGCCGATCGAATCCGTGGCCTCGGGATCCCGGTATTCGGACCCGGACGCGACGGAGCCGCCCTCGAAGGGAGCAAGGCGCTCAGCAAGGAACTCATGGTCGAAGCGGGTATCCGAACGGCGGCCCACCAGACCTTTCTGGAGCCTGAGGCTGCATTGCACTACAGCCTTCAAAGGATCCAAGAGGTGGGCGGCGTCGCGGTCAAGGCGAGCGGGGCCGCGCTCGGAAAAGGGGTGGTCCTCTGCCGCACCGCCGATGAAGCCGAAGACGCGATCCAGATGATGATGGTCGACCAAGAGCTTGGCCCGGCCGGGGCAACGGTCGTGGTGGAAGACCTGCTCGAAGGATTTGAATTCAGCCTGCTCTCGCTCTGCAATGGCGAGGACTTCTGGAGCTTGCCCGTGGCCCAAGACTACAAGCGGGCGCTCGACGGCGATCGAGGCCCCAACACGGGTGGGATGGGGACGTTTAGTCCAGTTCCAGCGGTGAGTCCTGCGTTGGTTGCCCAAACCGAGGCCGAAGTTGTCGGTCCTACCCTCCAAGCGCTTCGAGCCAGGGGAATCGACTACCGAGGGGTGCTCTTCACCGGCCTGATGGTTCAGGGGAGTCAGCCCTACGTGCTGGAATACAACGTGAGATTTGGCGACCCCGAAACCCAGAGCATCCTGCTACGGATCGGGTCCGGATTGGCAGCCGCTTTGCTGGCCTGCGCTCTCGGGGAATCGATCCCGGAGGTCTCTGTCTTGGACCACGCGGCGGTGACCGTCGTGGCCGCCAGCCGCGGATATCCTGGCGCCTATCGAAAGGGTGTTCCTCTCTCCCTTCCGGCACCTGGTGAGGGAGTCACGATCTTTCATGCCGGGACGACAAACAGCGCGGAAGGACAGCTCGTGACCGCCGGCGGGCGCGTGCTTGGAGTCGGGGCCATCGGAACCGACTTGGCCGAGGCACGGGGCCGCGGTTATGCCTGGTTGGACTCCGCGGGCCCTGAAGGGCTCTACTACCGAAGAGATATTGCGGCCCCCGAAACGCTAGCGTGAAAATTTGCGGGAAACGCAAATTCGTGCGGGAAACTGAACCTACCATGAGTAGCTACTCAACTTTTCGCTCACTTGCGCTTGCCCTTGCCGTTACTTCGACCGGTTTGGCGGTGGCTCAATCCAGCCTTACGAACTCCAACGCCACGCCTTGGGCCCAGGTGGACCAGCCCTTCATGTACGCCTATCGAACTGGGTCGTTGGGAAGTCCGGTGACGTACCCGGTTTCCACCGACCGACCAGACATCATGAATCTTCCCGCCTCGGTAACTCTTGGCGCGGGAGCCAGCAACAACTTCTTCTACTACACGACGAACGCAGTGACCCAGGACACCCCGGTGAGGGTCTTTATCGGTGGACTCCACCTCGACCTCATCGTGAAGCAGGTTTTCGTCTCCTCGATCGAGCCTCAAGAAACGTCGTTCTTTGGTTTCGGGCCCGAGCGGTACACCTACTTGCGGTTGCCCACCATCGGCAAACCGGGTGGCTTCAACGTGGCCCTTGCCAGTTCAAATCCTGCGGCGCTGCCCTTCCCCGCTTCGTGCACGATCAACGCGGGGGCGACGAACAACTTGTTCTATTTCAACTCAAACGATGTCGCAGTGGACACGCCAGTTCGGCTCACGGCAACTCTCAACGGTCGACAAACTACCCAGGACTTCTTAGTAAAGCCGCTCTTCACCAAGCCCTTGGAGCCTGAGGTCGTCGAGCTCATTGGGGGGACGAAAAATCCGTACATCTACGCTCGACTCAACACTTCGACCCGAGGAAACTATCCGATCAATCTGAGTTCGAGCCATCCCTCGATCATCGAGCCCCCTAGTTCAGTCACCATTGCGGCCGGCTCGACCAACAACTTCTTCTATGTCACGACCACTCCCGTCGCGACGCCGACCCTAGTCACTTTGACCGGTAAATCGGCCCAGCTCGGCGACACCGCGATTGGTCGGACGGCGCAAATCCTGGTGAAACCCAACACACCCTCGATCGAGACATCGGAGAATCCCGTCCTGGGTGGAACAAGCAATCCGTTCCACTACGTCCGGTTGTTGGCTGCTCCCACCGTCAATTCTCCGGTTCAGCTAAGCACCTCGCCCCCGAACATCATCAACGTGCCCGCGAGCTTCCAGATTGGGGCCGGTGCAACGCAGAACTTCTTCTACAGCACCTCGCAACTCGTCCCGTTTGACACGACGGTGAACATTCATGCCGACTATGCCGGGATGCGAGCGACGGTACCGGTCAGGGTTCTGGCCCAAAAGCCGGTCAACTTCACGTGGTCGGCCAAGACGATTGCCCACAATTCGTCGGGCCACTACTTCTATGTCCAACTACGCGGGAACGCAGGACCGGGAGGCGCCAACGTCCAGATCACGAGCGCCCCGGCCGGCCTCGCAACCCACGCCAATAGCCTGAACATTGGAGCGGGTACGTTCCAAAACTTCTTGTACTACTCGGTCGGCAGTGTCACTCGACCCACCTACCTGAACATTACGGCCACGTTCAACCAGAACTCCCACACCGACGCTGTTGCGGTGGTCCCACCGGGCAACAAGATCTCGGGACGGATCTTCTGGAACGGACTGGCGGATCCGGCGACGGCCCCCGAGACGGTGGACTTAGAGTTCCGACAGGGAGCCACGACCGTCGTCATGAACGATGTCGAGCTCTTTGACGACCTCAGCTACAACGTCACTGCGCCGGGATCTGGCCTTTGGGACATCTCCATGAGGGACGGCACCTGGCTTCGACGCACGGTCAAGGGCATCGGCGTCAACCAGACCTTTGTGGACTTCAACCTGATCAATGGCGACATCGACGACGACAACGCGATCACGGTGTTCGACTACATCGAGCTCAGCAACGCGTTCGACAGTTCCGAGGGCGATTCCAACTTCAACGTTCGGGCGGACCTCGACCGCGATGGTTCGGTCTCGGTATTTGATTACATCCTGGTCTCCCAAAACTTCGATACCGACGGCGACCTCTAAGGGGAACTCTATCCCCCCGACCCCCGGCCTCCTCGTTGGCGGCTGGGGGTCTTTGTCTTTTGGGGACTTTTCTGAAGAATTTGCGAACGCCAGCGTGAAAAAAGGTTGGCCCAGATTTGGGCCCTATCGAAAACTAGGGGCATGATGATTCGGTTTTCCTCCTACCGCATTCTTGCCCTTGCCCTCTTGGCAACCTCATCCGGCTGGGCACTCGCCCAATCGAGCCTTACGAATAGCCACAGCACCCCTTGGGCCGAAGTCGACACGCCGTACATCTATGCCTACCGGACCGGTTCTTCGACTCAGCCGGCAACCTACCCGGTCTCCACGAATCGCCCCGACGTGGTGAACCTCCCAAGTTCCGTCACGATCCCGATCGGCGCATTGTCCAACATCTTTTACTACAGCACCAATTCGGTCACCGAAGACACCCCCGTGCGCATCAACGTGGGCTTCCTCCACGAGGACATCATCGTGAAGCACGTGGGGGTCACGGGGCACTCCTCGAGCAGCACCACGTTTTTCGGGCATACGACGGGCCACTGGCACTACGTGAACCTCCCCTGCAACGGCAAGGTCGGCGGATTCAACGTGCAAATGACCAGCTCTCGGCCCGATGTCATCCCCGTCGAACCGACGATCAACGTCCCGCAAGGCGCTCAAAGCAACTTTCAGTACTTTTCAGCAAATGAAGTCGCAGCCGATACTCCAGTTCGGATCACGGCCCGGCTGAATGGTCAGCAACGGCAGTGGGACTACCTCGTCAAGGCCAGCTTCACCCAGCCTTTAGCGCCCAACGTGACCGAAGTCGTCGGAGGTTCGAACACTGTGGCCTGGGTCTATGCCACTCTGAACAATTCGCCTCGCAGCGCCTACCGCGTCAACCTGACCAGTAGCGACCCGGCGGCCCTGCCCATCGCATCTTCGGTGGATATTTCCCCCGGCTCCTTATCGAACTTCGTGTACCTCGGTCACCAACCGGTCTCTTCGCCAAAGCTCGTGACGCTGACCGGTAAATCGGACCTGCTTGGCGCGGGAGCCCCGGCGCGGACGGCGCAGATCTTGGTCAGGCCCAACACGCCATCGATCGACACCAGTTCCACCACGGTGATGGGCGGGACGGAGAACCCCTACCACTATGTGCGCGTCCTGGCCCCTCTGGGAGCAGCCACCGACTTTCCGCTGACGAGTAGCGCGCCAGAAGTATTGGAAGTTCCCGAGAAACTCTCCGTCGCCTCCGGCTCCAACAGCAACTGGTTCTATAGCACCAGCAAGCTCACGCCGATCGACCGGGTGGTGACCCTCAGCACCCAATATGCAGGGATGGCTGCAAGCGTCAACGTGACCGTGCTCGCCAATAAGCCGACCCACTTTGCGTTCGTTCCGCAGACCGTCCCCCACAACTCCGGCGGGCACTACTACTACCTGTATCTGCGGGGTAACGCGCCGAGCGGCGGGGCTAGCGTTGCGCTCAGCAGTGACAATCCGAGCGTTTTGGACCCCGGTGGACCGATGGCCATCAGCGCCGGAACGAGTAACAACTGGCGTTACTTCAGCGTCGGATCGGTGACCCGCCCGACCTACGTGACGCTCAGCGCCACCTGGAACCAGAACACGGCCAAGGGAACGGTCGCCGTCGTTCCTCCGGTGAATCGAATCTCGGGCCGCATCTTCTGGAACGGACTCGCCGACCCGGCCACCGCGCCGGAGACGGTGGACCTCGAGTTCCGCCAAGGTGCCACCACCGTGATGCGAAACAACGTGCCGCTGCATGAGGATCTGAGCTACAACGTCGCGGCTCCGGGCGGTGGCAACTGGGACGTCTCGATGAAGGCAGGCACCTGGCTCCGCCGCACGATCAAGAACATCTCGGATGGCCGGACGTTTGCCGACTTCAACCTGATCAATGGCGACATCGACGACGACAACGCGGTGACTGTTTTCGACTACATCGAGCTCAGTGGGGCCTTCGACACCTTTGCCGGTGACCCTGGCTTCAACGAGCGCGCAGACCTCGACCGAGACGGGTCGGTTTCGGTCTTCGACTACATCATTCTTTCCGAGAACTTCGATACCGAAGGCGACCTGTAAGGGTCGCAGTACGGCCGAAAATCAGTTTGCCCCCGGGACCTGCGGTAGGTTTCCCCGGGGGCCTTTTTGCCTCTGACTATCTCACAATTCTGGGGAATGCGGGCATCCGCCGGTCCGGGGCAGAGTCCCCCGAACCTCGGGGGGCGAGGGCGTGGCCTTGGGCCGGACCGGCGGCGAGGTCGGACCCGAAATTCCAGAAGGAGAATCCGCCACGCGCCGCGAAAGAAGCATCCAGAACTCATGATCGTCTGTCTCAACCGAAAATGCGGCCAGCCGCTCCGGGAGGATTTTTGCTTTTGCCCCGAGTGCGGGGCCGACAACCGTCCGACCGGGGTGCGGGGAACGCCGATCGCCACCATTTGCCCCCACAACTTTGAGGGCATCTTGGAGTTCTGCACCATGTGCGGCGCCAACGTGAACCCAAGTGACATCCGAGCCTCCTGGACCGGGGACGCGGCGATGAGAAAGAAGGGGCTGACGTTCATCGCCGTGGCGGTGCCCTTCTTCGTCTTTGCAATCCTGGCCGAGTCGATCATCCGGGGCCAGTACGGGGATCTGCAACCGGTCGTGGACTTTACCGAAAACGCCGTTCAAACGGGCCGGATCGAGAAGGTCGCGGCGAGGCCCTTCAACTGGTTCAGCCCGATCTTCGCCCTGATCGGAACGGGCCTGGGAGGGTACGGGGCGTACCTCTTCTCCCAGGCCCGACAAGACTATTTGGACGAGTAAGCGGGCTTACTTGACCTTGCTGACGCCGTTCTTGGTGCCGGCGGCGGCGGTTGCATCGACTTCATTCTTGAAGGTGCGGTCTCCGACCTTCTTTTCGACTCGGAAGATGCCGGTGACGCTGACCTTGTCGCCGTTCTTGACCGGGTTCTTGAGGTGATCGCGCATGTAAACGTTGATGACCTGCTTGTCGCCCTTCAGTTCGAAGGTGGTGTACTTGTTGCCCTTGCGACTGGTCTTGGCTTCGAACTTCTGGACCGTGCCGGTGACCGTGACCGTCTTCTTGTCGTGGTCTTTTGCCTTGGCGAGCAGGGCATCCACCTTGAGAGGAGCGGCAGTCGCGATGGCGAACAGAACGAGCAGCGAGGCGCTGGCGACAAATTTCATGAACCTATTATGGCTCATGGCGGGGGTCCCAGACCCTCCGAAAAGTCAGCAAAAAGGCCCCGGATCGGAGGGATCCGGGGCCTGAGAAAGGAGATTCGAACTTCGCTTAGAAGTATCCGCCCGAGCTCTCTTTGGCCGCGTCGAGGAAGTTGGCCATGAACTTGAGGAACTCTTCCTCGGTCACGCCTTCTCGCGGGATGAACCGATAGAACACGCCGTCGATGTCGTCTCCACCGCGGAACTTCTCGACGAACATTCCCCACTTCAGACCCTGGGTCGAACCGTAGAAGGTCCCTCGGGGCCCGCGGTAGAAGAAGGCCGCAAGCTTGTTCTTCTCTTGGCTGCTCGACATCCCGACCAAGGTGATCGGGACCACGCCTCGGCTTTCGGTCTTGATCTCCGCCCGTTGGAACCGCTCGATGGTCCAGCCCTGAGCGCTAAAGCAGACGCGTGGGTCATGGAAGCTATCCCGGCTTCGGCTCGCGATCACGACCGCGTCGTACTTCTTGACTCCGTCGGTGTAGATCCGGCAGACGATCCCGAAGGGCTTGAGCGTGTTGTAGCTCACCGGGTCCATCTTGTAGCTGATGCGCGGATCGGTGCCCATGTGGTCGACCATGAAGGGCATGTTGTTCACCTTGGTCGGCATCATGGCGATCAGCTCATCTTCGGTCTTCTGGCGGTATTCCCGCGGACGAGTGACGTTGATGAGGATGCCAGAAGCAATCAGAACTCCGGCGATGACGAATGCTCGTTTGATCAATCCTTCCATCCGAGGAACCTCGCTAATTTGAAGAGCAGGAAGAAGCAGATCAGCAGCGTGATGTATCCGCTGTAGTCGTGGAACTTCATCCCCGCGTCGCGGCCATAGATGTCACCGACCACTCCGATGAGGGCGATGCGCAGGCCATTGATGAAAAGGCAGAGCGGCAACACCGAGGAGACCATCACGAGGTTCCCCCAGAAGTTCAGCTTTGCCACACACATAAAGAAGATGGTGAAGGCGGTGACGGCCAAAACCAGCTTGAATCCAGAACACGGAACACCCACGTCGAGAACGAAGTTGTTCAGGTAGATGATCGTTTCGGTGTCCTTGAACGGCTCAAATCCACCCACGTTCAGCATCCAGAAGGCGACGTCGGTCGAGAGCCTCTGGAGCGGGTTGGTGTAGTTGTCGATGACGGCGGTCCAGATCGGCAACATGAAGAACAGGTAGCCGACTGGGATGATGGTAAGCCACATCCAGCGTCCGCCGAGGGCAAACCAGATCCCACAGGAGATACACGCGACGAGACAGATCGACATGATCTGCTGAATGTCCGTGATGTAGGCCGCCCGGTAGATCACCAGAAAAGCCAAGAAGGGGATCAGCGCTGGATAGAAGGGCTTGACCGGGGTCTTGCCGATACGGGGCCACCAGCGATAGATGATGTAGGCCGAAATGAACGGCACCAGCACGCCGTGCGAGTAGTAGCCATCATCAGCAAACCACTTGTCGGGCAAACCTTGTAGCAGGTGCCAGAAACAGAAGAGAATGGCGGCCAAGATCGAAACACCCGGAATAAATGCCGGATGCTTGCTAATGGTCTGCCAATCGAGCTTCTGCTGAGGCGGATTTTGTTCGAGTACTTCAGTTCCTACCGTCGCCATGCTCACTCCACGCCAACACCTTCACCTACGTTCAGAGTTCCCAGAACGTGCGAGAAAGCGCCGACAACGCGCCCAATTGCGGGCTGGTTGTCCACGTTCAATCTTTATGCCAATTATGGCGAGTTCGCGTCTGATTCGGAACATTTGCCGGGGGGTACAACACCAAACAGTGATGAAAGGCGTCGTGATTCAGCCGCTGAAAGCCCATTCCGATAGCCGGGGATGGCTCATGGAGCTCTACCGCGACGACGATGCTCCGGACGGGTTTCGACCCGCAATGAGCTATCTCAGCGTGACAAAACCAGGTGTGGCCAGAGGGCCGCACGAACACGAACACCAGACCGACCTCTTCGTTTTTCTGGATGGCGAGTACGAACTCCATCTCTGGGAAAATCGCCCCGGCGAACCCGAAGCCTACGAGGTCCATCGGGTTGGCCGCGAGAATCCCTGCTCGGTCATCGTCCCCCCAGGGGTCGTCCATGCCTATCGCAACGTCGGCGCAGAAGATGCCTTCGTGGTGAATCTTCCTGACAAGCTCTATGCGGGTTGGGGCCGGGCCGAACCTGTTGATGAGATTCGCCACGAAAGCGATCCGGAATCGAGGTTCAAGCTTTGAACCTTCTTGTCTGTGGGGCGGCGGGGTTTATCGGCAGTAACTTCGTGCGCCAGCGATTGGCGACGAACCCCGAAGACCGGATCGTAGTGCTCGATGCCCTGACCTACGCCGGAAACCTCTCCACCCTGGCCGACGTCCGAGACCGAATCGAATTTGTCCCCGGCCGGATCCAAGATCGAACCGTGGTGCGCGGCATCCTCGAAGACCACAAGATCAGCCATATCGTAAATTTTGCCGCCGAAACCCATAACGATCGCTCCATCCTCGAGACCGATCTCTTTATTGAGACCAATTGCCTCGGGACGCACGTCCTGCTCGAATTGACCCGCGAGTTCGGAATCGAGAAGCTGGTCCACGTCAGTACCGACGAGGTGTATGGATCGATCCGGGAGGGCGCTTTCACCGAGGCCAGTCCCCTGGAGCCCAACACCCCCTATAGCGCGAGCAAGGCGGCCGGGGACCTGATGTGCCGAGCCCATTTCACGACCTATAAGACGCCCGTCGTGGTCACTCGGGGAGGCAACAACTATGGTCCCTACCAATATCCCGAGAAGCTGATCCCGTTCTTCATCGTCCGTCTGCTCCAGGGGAAAAAGGTCCCGCTCTATGGAGACGGGTCGCAGAGCCGAGAGTGGATTCACGCGATGGACCACTGCCGAGCCATCAGCCTGGTCCTGGAACGCGGCGAACCCGGAACGGTCTACAACATCGGGACCGACCAAGAGGTCCAAAATCGAGTGATCGTCGATCAGCTCCTCACCGCGACCGGCCGGGGCCCTGAGCTTGTCCGGAGCATCCCCGACCCACGGAAAGGTGCCCACGACTGGCGCTACTCGATGACGACCGACCGCGTCCGGGCTCTAGGCTGGGAGCCTGAACACCAGGTCGAGAAAGAAATTCCAAAGGTCGTCGATTGGTACCGAAAAAACGAAGGATGGTGGCGCCCGATCATCGAGCATCCCGAATACGTCCGGTTCGTCCAGCGATTCTATGGCCCTGGCTTGGGAGAGGATCTTTGAGATGAAGGGACTCATCTTGGCCGGAGGTAAGGGCACCCGCCTTCGCCCCATCACTTACTCCATGGCAAAGCAGTTGGTTCCTGTCGCCAACAAGCCGGTGGTGCTCTATGGGCTGGAAGCCATCGTCAAGGCCGGGGTTACCGAGATTGGGGTCATTGTTGGGGATACGGCCGAAGCAGTTCGAGAAGCCCTCGGAGATGGATCGAAATTCGGGTGTCAGATCACCTACATTCCCCAACCGGCGCCGCTCGGCCTAGCCCACGCGGTTCAGACTGCACTTCCCTTCTTGGGTACCGACGACTTCATCATGTACCTCGGCGACAACCTGATCAAGTCGAGCCTCGAGGCCTTAATCGACGAGTTTCGTCAACACCGTCCGGCGGCGACGATCCTCCTCGCCGAAGTCGAAGATCCCACCCAATTCGGGGTCGCCGAGATGGAGAACGGAAGGGTGCACCGGCTCGAAGAGAAGCCCCGCCAGCCCCGAAGTAACCTCGCTCTCGTCGGTGTTTACATCTTCAGCGCGGCCATCCATGACATCATTGCCGCACTCCAGCCCTCGGCTAGGGGCGAATATGAGATCACGGAGGCCATCCAAGGTCTGATCGACAGTGGCCAAACCGTCAGGAGTCACATCGTCCAGGATTGGTGGAAGGACACCGGGGACGTCGCCGCCATGTTGGAGGCCAACCGATTGATCCTTGAGGGCCTCGATCGACGGATAGAAGGTGCGGTGGACTCCGGTTCTCGGATCGAAGGGCGGGTCGTGGTTGAGTCGGGAGCCGAGATCGTAGGTAGCGTTATCCGGGGACCAGCGATCATTGGCCCGGGTTGCAAAATTGAGAAGAGCTACATTGGCCCTTTCACCTCAATCGATGCCCATTCGATCGTTCGAGAAGCCGAAATCGAGAATTCCATCTTGCTCGCCGAGACCTCTGTGATCGAGGTCCGAGGCAGAATTTCGAGTTCATTGATCGGTCGCGGGGCCAAGGTACGGCAGACCCAGCAGGTGCCCAAAGCGATCCATTTGGTCCTAGGCGATAGCTCCCAGGTCGAACTTCCTTAACCAGAAAAGAGCAGAATAAGGGAGACCGATGTCGTCGAGTTCCTCCCGCCTCCAGGATCTCAGCAGCTTGCGCTATGCGAAGCTGGATGTCGCCCTTGTCAGCGGATTCGCGGCCCTGATCGGTGGACCGTTCCTCGTAGGTTTCTTGAAGGAGATCGGGGCGAACGACGTCCAGGTCAACCTTTTGAGCGTGATGCCGGCCCTGATGGGCCTGATGCAGATCGTGGGCGCGGTCGCGGGGCGCCGCTACACCAGTTACAAGAGGTTTGTGGCTCCGGGTGGGCTCATCTGGCGATTGATGCACTTCCCACTGATCGTCATGCCTCTGGTTCCCGGTCTGGGCGAGCACCGCATCACGATCATCATTGCCTGCCTGGCCCTGGCGAGTTTTGCCGCCCAGCTGGTCGATCCGATCTACAACGACTGGCTTGCGGAGATGATCCCGGCGAACTCTCGCGGTTGGTTCTTCAGCACCCGCAATGCCGTGGCTGGAGCCGTCGGGGCGGTTGTGGGCTTGGTGGGGGCGATCGTCTTCGACCGGATCAAGGCCGCCGGGTACGTGATGCAGGGCTACACCGGGGTCTTTGCCGTCGGATGTGTCCTAAGCCTCATCAGCATGTACTACTTCTTGCGGATGAGCGACCGGGTCCGGGCAAATCCCCAGCGGTTGCGACTGCGCGACACGCTCGCCCTAATCGCCGAGCCCTACGGGAACCGCTCCTTCCGAGTGGTCCTACTCTTCCTGTTCGTCTTCGTATTTGGGCAGGTCTTCATGGGGGGACTCCTCACCGCCTATGCCCTCGAGACCCTCCAACTGCCGTTGACCATCTTGCAGATCACGGGTCTCATCCAGGCATCGGTCTCCCTGGCTTGCGGAAAGTGGTGGGGCTACTTTGCCGACCGGTACGGGAACAAGCCGATGCTCGCAATCCTATGTCTCGGGATCTGCATCACCCCCGCGATGTGGTTTTTCACCCGACCAGGAGAAGATCTCTACAATTTTCTGATTCTGATTCCCGGTCACGTGATCGGCGGGATCTTCTGGAGCGGGGTCGGGGTTTGCCAGTTCAACCTCTTGCTCAAGAACGCGCCGGAGGAAAAGCGCGCGAACTACATCGCCGCCGGCCAAAGCCTCATGGCCATGACGGGCGCGCTGGCCCCCTTCCTTGGCGGACTCCTGATGCAAAACCTTCGCGCGGTGATGCCCGCAGGCAGCGCATATCTCACCGTTTTGGGAGTGACGACCGGCCTCCGGTTCCTCTCGGTCTTCTTCTTGTTGCCCGTGCGCGAGGCAGGCTCGGCCGCGATCGGACAGACGCTCAAGCAACTCACCAAGGCCTCTCCGACCGGCTTCTCGGCCCTCAAGCGGCTGACCAGTAGCCCCGACGTCGATGAGCGCGAACGGGCAATTGCCAGCGTCGGCGAACGCAGCTTTGGCATGGCCGCCGACGAGATCATCAAGTCGCTGCACGACCCAACCCCCAAGCTCCGCCGCCAAGCCGCCCGCACGTTGGCTCAGATCGGAGACGAAAAGGCCGTCGAGGCTCTGGTCCATCAGCTCGAACACCACCCCGACCTGGTCGAAGAGGAGACCATCATCTCACTGGGTCGGCTCGGCAGCCCGATTGCGGGCGAAGTGCTCATCCGCTATCTGAAGTCTCCCCGGCCCCAGATCCGCCGTTCGGCCGCCTGGGCACTGGGCCGGATCGGAGGCCCCGAGGCGGCCAAGGCCCTCATCGAAGCAGCCGGTAACCCGCACGACCCCGACCTCCGCCGATCCTCACTCCAGGCTCTTCGAGCCCTGGAGGTCACCGAAGCCAGTGAAGTGATCGCCATGGGATGCCTCGACCGGCACCCGAGTGTCCGAATCGCGGCCAGCGAAGCCGCGACCGAACTCGGGATCTCCGACGCCGCCCCGGCCTTGCGCGAGAGCATCCTTCAGTTTCGGGACGAGGCCACCAGCGAGGTTGCCTATGCCCTCGGAGCTCTCGGCCAACCGAGCGATATCCCCGCGATCATGGAGGTCGCCGGGGAATGCGTCAGCATGATCACTCGCCGGAGGTGCCTGCTGGGAGTCGCTCGATTGCTGGGGGTCGAGCGAGAGAGCTATCGACTCTTCTTGCAAGAGGGTCTGGCCCGCGATTCCCTGCTCCTCAACGAATTGGGAACCGCGGCCAAGACCGATCCTGGACTCAAGCGCGCTCTGGCTGCCTATTCCAGCGGCGACGAAGCGCGCGCGATCCAGGCCCTGGCCAAACGCCGGCCCAACTTTGAATCGTTGACCACCCCGGTCGTCGATGAGGCGTTTATCGTGGCCGCTCTTGGCTATGCCCGGGCCGCCCAAGAGGGTGGACACGGGTGACCGCGACCGAGCCCCTCGGCCTGATCTTGATCGGGTTCGCGGGAATGGTGGCGAGTGCTATCAATGCCATCGCCGGCGGAGGTTCGTTGATCTCCTTTCCCTTGCTGGTGGCCCTCGGGGTTCCGACCATCCAGGCCAACGCCACCAACAGCAGCGCTCTTTGGCCGGGCTCGCTGAGCAGTGCGTTCGGCTTTCGGGATCAACTGGCGGCATGTGGGCAGTCGCTGTGGCGATTGATGCCCCCCACGGTCTTGGGGGCCTTGCTCGGCTCTTTGATCCTTCTCAGCACTCCGGCCCGGGTCTTCGATCTGGCCGTGCCGGTTCTTATCGCCTTCGCCACCCTGCTCCTGGCCTTTCAACCACGGATCAAGCGTTGGGCGATCGCCGGAGAGCGGACGATCCAGCCCGGCTGGGGAGCCTTTCTCCAGTTCTTGGTCGCGCTCTATGGCGGCTACTTTGGGGCGGGAATGGGGATCTTGATGCTGGCGTACTTGGGACTGATGCTGCGAGGGAATCTGCATGAGCAAAATGCGGTCAAGGCTTGGCTGGGGGTCGCCATCAACTTCTTTGCCACCGCTTTCTTCGCTTGGAACGGGCTGATCCTTTGGCCCGTCGCGGCGGCCATGGCGGTGGGGAGTGTGGTCGGCGGCTATGCGGCAGCGCGGATCTCGCTGAAGGCCGATCCCGAGCGGCTGCGGCGGGGCATCGTGGTGATCGGGGCCGTCATGGTGGTCTGGTTCACCTATCGCACGCTGGGGGTGGCGTCACCCGGATGAGATGGGGCATCGTCATCATCGCCGGAGGCACCGAAACCGGCGACCTCGTGACCCGGATGGGGACCGACCACAAGGGGTTGGCCCAGATCTCGGGGAGCACGAGCCTGGCCCGCACGGTCGCGGCCGTGCGCGAATCCGGACTCGGCCCTTTGCGCGTGGTAGGCCCCGAGGAGTTCCGCCCCCTGCTCCAGCCCGACGAGTGGGTAGCCGAAGCTGATGGGGCGATTCAGAACGTTCTGGTCGGCCTCGATGCCTTGCCCGGTGACTGCGAGGCGGTCCTCACCCTTCCGGCCGACACGCCCTTGATGCGGGGCGAACACCTGACCGATTTCTGCCGTCACCTCGACGGAATCGCCTGGGCCGAGCCGGCCTGGGTGGCGACTGGTCTCTGCCCGGTCGATCGGTTTCTCAGCGAGTATCCGGGAACCCCGGCGGTGGCCCTGCGGCTGCGGGGGGTCAAGGTCGTGACCGGAGGACTCTTTGCCGGTTCGCCCGCCGGTCTGCGAGCCGGGGCGGGCGTCGCCAGGGAGTTCCGAGAGTTGCGGCGGCACCCGTTCCAGATGCTCCGTCGCATCGGCTATGGCACGCTTTGGCGCTACCTGCTCGGCCGGATCACCCTGGACGACGCGTCGAAGATCCTCGGCGACCTGTTGGGCAGTCGGGTCTTTCTTTGGCCCCACGCCCACCCGGCGACCTGCATGGACTTTGACAACGTGGCCGAATTCGAGGCCGTCCTCCGCTTTGGTATGTAGTTGGGCCACCTTTCAGACCGTAGTACAAACATTCCGCCGTAGGAAATCAAGGGTTTCAGCTATGCTCGGTCGCCCGGCGGCCTAAGGCCACCGGGCGGGTCAGTTCACTAATCACGTCCTCCCGATCAGGGGCCGACTGGAGTCGGGGGCGGAGCTTGAATTGGCCCCGGACCCTGATTAGGCATCGTTCCCCCATTTTCCAATTGGTTGGCCCAGACCACGGTGTGGTTATTCACCGTGATTAGGCCAGTAGGCCACTTTTTGTAGTCTACGACCTTCCAAGGCAGGAGTGTGTTGAACTGGCTCAGAGCACCCGGGCCATTGGGAGAGTTCACGAAATCCGATGTCCGATATCGGACGACGTTGAAGGCCGAGAGGAGCAACCTTCCGGTGATGCTGGCATTATCATGCCGGGCCAGGAATCGGTCACTTTTATTATCTAAGAACGAGACTGTGGTTTGATTGGAATCCCGCTGATTCCTCCAAGTCGTCCAGTCAGGGCTTGATCCGCTCGTCTGGGCGTACAACACTTCCCTCAGGTCGTTTTCCGCCGGGAAGAATTGATAAGCACTCCCCGAAGCATATCCGTTCCAAGGGAAGTTATCCATCGTGAGGACCGTGGTCTGGTTAGGGAGCGGCTCTCCAAATGGCTGAGTCCCAAAAACCCGAGCAGTGGGCCGATTGATCAACTGAATGAAGCTATCGCTTGCCCAATACTTACTCCATTGGAGAAAGTCTGTGCAATTCAGATACTGATTTTGATCGATGAGGTGGAATCTTCCGCCGTTCATCTTGATCGCCAGATCGCATTCCGAGAAGATGTTCAGGGCGATGTTTTGCCCGCAAGTGGCATCATCCAGCTGGATTGCAGCTGGTTTGTCTGCGACCAACGAAAGGTTCTGATAGCCCCCGTAGTTCTTCCTAACTTCTGCGATAAGATTGTTCTTTACGTCGTTGCGGACGTCAAGAAGTCCAGTATCGGGTCCTAGACCTGTGCCGATGGCCCCTGCGTCTGTAGCATCGCGACATGCACCGATAATCGTGTTATCTTGGATGAGATTCCCGTAGCCGTTGAAGTTAATCGCCTGTCCGGCGGCGTCCTTGATCAGATTCTGGAGAATCGATGCTCCAACGGAGTGCCCTCGCAACCGGATGGTTCGATGGTCGCTGTAGAGCTGACCAGAACTCCGGAGGAGTTTGTTACTTCCACCCGGCATTTTCTGGGCTGTGATCCAAGAAGGCTCAGCTGGACCCACGCCGCCGACTTCGAAGGTGTTGTTCATCACCAAGACTTTTGACTCGTTAAGACAAGCGAATGCTTGCCAGATGGTATGACTAGGTTCCGGCCATTGGAACTCCCACCTCGCATCAGAGATGTCCAAAAGGCCCTTGTAGCCGTTTCGGAACGTACAATTTACGACTTGAGTGCGCAACTCCGGATGCGAGACCGTCGGACTTGTAAGACTCTTGGGCGGCGTTGACTCGGCCCGGTTGATTTGCACCCCTGCCTGGCCCACATTCTGGAAGGTGCAATCATCGATCACCAGCCCAGTCACTCGGTCCGCGTAGATGCCCCAATTGAGACACGTATCAAAATCGAAGCCAGTGATTTTGAGTGCTTGATTAAGGTTGAGTTCGATTGGAGCCCGAGCGACTTGATCACGTCGTCCGTAGGGGGAGTCCGAAGTATCTTCGATAGGTAGCCCAGATGTTGCTGGATTTCTCGTGAGACCAGGAAACGAGATATTCAGTCGATGCTCCGGTTCTCCGGAGTTGTTTTCTGGAGGTGTTGTGAAGGGGATAAAGAAAAGCCAACCCGACTTGATGTCATAGGCCATCTGGCCAGGCTCACGCAACAAGTCTGGACTATTGATGATCTTGTACCGCTGTTTGCGGTCAAAAAGATCGTCAGGATCCGTCTTGAACGGGTTGTCCGCTAAATGCACGAGGGCATGAGGTCCAAAGTAGGTGAGCATGTATTGCACTCCGATGTTAATCGGGGCATAGTCCTGCTCTGGGTAGACCACGGCTCTCCTGCTCCAAGGGAAACCGGCGTTGGGCAACGGCTCATTGAAATTGGCAATCAAGGGATCCCCTCCCTCGATCCAGAATTCGTCACCTCCAGCCGGATATAAGGCATCTTCATAAGAGAAGTACCACGGATTATTGCCGGAGTTCAAAATGGTCGTGCTCGACCAGTGCATTTGTGCCCCTAAAGTCCAACCAGTATCGGAGGGACGCTTGTAGTCCAAGCTAGCCACAAGCGGCTGCCGGGCGTCTCCGCCGGAACCCGCATCACTGTTATGAAGGTCACTCTCGGGATTGGGCAGAGGCCAGCCTGCTGGGATATCGCGCAGTTTTCCGTTTGAAACTTGCTTCAGATCAACTGCGTAAATCGCGTGGTTACCTCCGAGGGTTGCCCCCCAACTCTGGGGCGGCCAGTTTTGCGGCCAGTTGGTTGGGGGTGGAAAGCCTGGCGCATAGACCTTCAGCCAGCTATTCGATCCGAAGTAGGTACCGTGGACAACGCGAATTCTCTTGCCCATTGGGGGCTTAAGCACTGGAAGCTGATTCTCAGTGTTGGTGGTGTAAGTGACTAACCCCTTCTGGGGATCCCCAGCATCTCTGTAGCCGATTCCCCTACTCACATTGTAGGTCGTGTACGGTCCCGAACCAGTCGTTGATGAGCCGAGGCGTCCGATATGGACATACCCCCGGCAATAGTACGTGTGCTTGAATACGTCAGGTTCAAGTTGGGTGTTCGACTTGGCACGAACAACAACGTTGTTGTCGATCGCGTCTCGAATGGCGAGCTGAAGGTCGGCTGCATCGTCCGTCAGGTAAATCGTTGCCTGGGCTCCCTGAATTGACGAGAACAGTATCGCGACAAGCGCAAGAACTGATTTCATAAGTTATTGATCACCTCTGGATCTTCTTCAGAATAACGCATATCTACGAGGATCGACCTAGTAATTATGCTAATATTAATTTACAAGATTTTGTAAAGATTTCCAATCTTCCGAAACTCATGTAACATGTAGTTCATGGAACGCAAGTTGCTTTCTTTTGCTGTGGGATTGGGGATGATCGGCTTGGCGGCAGGAGCTACGGCTGGGCCGAGGCCGTATCGGGTGCGCATTTTCTCTGAGGTCGAATATCAGGGTGTCAAGTACCAGCCGAATCTCGGATCTCGGCTCTCTGACGGCACGATGATTTACAGTAATGTAACCCCTACCGGTACCTACTTTATCATCGGAAAGCCGGGGTCGTTCCGTAAGTGGGAATCCTTCGACGCACCTCTAGGAACATTCCCAACCAAACTTCATGAGGATGGTCATATAGCGTTCGCTGGCGGAAGCGGCAGAACCCTAGGCACACTCGGTCCGACGGGTTTGAAGACTTACGGGATTGATCCGAACTTGCCGAACTCTTACATGAGTGTCTCAAGCCTCGGTCCGGGGGGCTTTCTCGCTGGAACCTACAGCTACGCCTTCGATAGCGCCTCCCCCGAGTCGCGAGGCTTTGTAGCTGAGAATGGGACGATGGCCTTCATGAGAGGACAGAGTGTCTTTCCAGGCTACCAAGACTCAGCCGTGGTGCGGGCAAACAACGCAAAGCAAGTCGTGGGTGGATGGGCAGACACGGGCGGTGCGGCTGTCGATGCCTTTCTCTATGAAAACGGCAGTTATTTGGAGGGTCACCAATTCATACCTGGCCAGACCGGGATCGGCTTTCTGCCCAAGGATATTAACGAGCACGGGTCTATCCTCTATGCCGGAGGGATCTTGCGGGCCACCCTGCAAAATGGCAATCGAACTTGGAGCATTGTCGAGCTCGGCAACACGGGCAGAACACTGGCAAACGCCAAGTTCAACTCGAGCGAACTCATCGTCGGCCACTCGACCAGCGACACCTCGGGCACTCCCAAGAAGATGCATTTTTGGTCCGAAGGACAGGTGTATCCAATGAACGAGTGGCTCGTCAATGGTCAGATTGACGACGTGAGTGGGGGTATCAGTCGGGTCTATGACGATGGCTCAATCCTTGCATCGGGGGACATCAACTTCGCGGGATACTCCAATGCCGGATATGATGGTCAGAACTATAACGGCACCTTCCTTCTCGAACCCGTCCCCGAGCCGGGGACGCTGGCCGCGTTGGGGCTTGGGGTGGCCGCGCTGATGCGTCGAAGGCGCAAGGGATAGCGCGGAGTTGTGCGGAATGGTGGGGGATTGAGGAACCTAGACCAGGACGGCTTCTTGGCTTCGCTCGGAGTAGGTGTGCTGGATGTTCAGCAGGTGGATCTGCTCCGGCGCCTCGCCCCATAGGACCTGCGAGCTGCCGAGAAAGACCTTGTAGATGTGGGCGCCATCTTTGGTCATGCCCCAGCCATTGGTACCGCGGCCGCTGCTGACCCACACATATTGGCTGCTGGCGATATACACGTCATCGCTCAGGACGACCGGGAACGGCCCCGCGCCGGAGAACCAACGGGCACTCACAAGCGCATGACCTCTCAGGTGTGCCCTCATGGCACCCTGGTTTTGCAACAAGATGAACTCTGTATCCGGAGTGGGACCCTTTTGAATTCCAACGATGCGGATCATCGGCGTGCCTCGAATGAATGTGAAGAGGACGCGCGGGGTCGGCGTTAAGATTCGAGGGCTTTTTCCATTGTCGCGATCAGGCGATCCATGGTCTTGGTGAGCGTGGCCCGGGCGGTATCGGGGATCGCCTCTCGCAGCAGGGTCTCGATGACCCCAATCTCGACGAGAGCGCGGTCGAGAAGCTCGTCGGCCTGAGCCGTGAGCACCAGAATGCGGACGCGCTTATCCTGGGGGCTTCGAGTCTGTTCGAGAAGGCCCCGGCGCACGTGTCCGGCGACCGTCTCGCTCAGAGTGGCGGGCGTGACCGCCAGCCGCCGCGCGATTTCGGCCTGCGAAGCCTGGTCCCCCGCGCCGCGAACCGCGGAAAGGAGCTGGAACGTCGAGAGGCCGATACCGATTGCCTCGAGGCGTGGCTCCAACAACGCGGCTTGAAGTTCATAAAGTTGGGCAAAGCGAGGCGTCAATTCCAGCATGAGCGGCAACCGTTAGGGTACCGAATCATGCTGGACTTTCGCCGCCCGCCGCACTTAGACATACATATCAAAACTGATGGCCATGAGAGCCCCCTGAGCCATGCGAATTGCCCGCTCTGCCATGAGCTGACGTTGCGCAAGGTCTCCCTGAGTATTTGCCGCCGCAGACTGCTGAACTCTTTGCAACTGTTCTTGCTGTAGCTTGTCATCCAGTTGGAGAAGCTGCAGAAGACTGTGCGTCACTCCGCTCTGCGATGCTTGGATCACTTATCTACCTCACAAAAGATGATTTCCCGAAAGTCTGATTCTGGCAGCCTGTCAATTCAACCTTTTTGACCCCTTTTCTGCCTCAAACCCATACGTACCTCTCAACAATGAGGGCGAGGTCCCGCGCCGTAGCATCTGTCTGCGCAGCGGGCGATGATGGGTGAAGGCGATGGGCGCGGTGGCCCAGAGGGCCCAATCCTGGGCGGTCCATCCAAAGGTCTTAGGGCGTTCGATTTGCATTTTCATGGGTTGCCACCTGGTTGCCTCTTTTTGACGCCGCAACCATCATGCCAATTCCCTGGCCCCCAGATCGATGAGGTCAGAAAAAACACGAGATCCTGTCCAAACTCTTACACTCTTGCCAGCCTTGAGGGCCGATTTAGCCACCTTCTCCATGTTTCCGCCGGGGCTGGGGCAGATGAAATCCAGCCGCCGCGCCAGTCCGCCGATCAGCCGGTCGCGCTGGGCGTTGGCGCTAGGAAAGAAATCTCGCAAGGGGTGAATCGTGGAAACCACGAGGTCGGTGCTGGGATCAAACTGATGCCGCCAGAGCCGGGCAATGCGAAAAGGCTCTTCCTTGAGCGAGTGTCCGAGAGCCTTGTAGAACCCTTGATCGAGGACCAGGATGCGGGGGGCGCCCCAACGGAGCGGGACCACGGCCGACCGTTGATACTCGGGGGTGTCGTGCCCCGCGACCAGCACTTCCCCTTCTAGGACGCCTTCTTCCACCGCTTGCTCCATCCGGACCAGCCCGGCTTCGTGGGTCTTTCGCGAGCTCAAGACGGCAAAGGTCTTGGCTCCGAAAAGGCGCTCGTTGCCGTGCAAAAACAAAACGCCTGGCGGGTTGCGGTCCATCAGCTCCAGCCCCGTCGGGTAGCTCGCGTCGATGGGGGTCACAAAGCGGATGGAGTCGGCATCGAGCTTGTCTTGCAGGATCCGGGCCGAGTCGAGGGCTTCGTGGTGGGATTGAGCCCAGGTGTGGGCCACCTCGGCCCGCAATCCAAAGTCCTCAATCAGGGCCTCGGGGCTGAGCTTGAGAAAGTCCTTCGGAGAGAGTCCGAGAAGTTCGTTGCGGGTCGCGATGCGGGCCAGCGACCGACCGCCGAGCCCCGGCACCGAACCAAGAGCCAACAAGAGAAGCCGTGGGGGGACGTCGCTCGGTTTCACACCAGTGTTGCCGCTTTGAGCAGAAGATCGGTCGCGGATTGTCCGGCCCTTCCTACAACCTCCACCACTTCTTCGTGGGTAAGCGGGCCTTCATTCAATCCACTGGCGAGATTGGTCACGATACCGAGGAGTCCATACGGCACCCCTACCTCGCGGAAGCAGACGGCTTCGGAACTGGCCGTCATCCCGACCAAGTCGCCGCCGAGCTTGTCCACCATCCCGATCTCGGCTGGGGTCTCATAGCGGGGTCCATTCAGGCCGACATAGACGGCCTGGGGTTGCACGTCGAGGCCAAGGGCATCGGCGGCGGCCTGCAGATGGACTCGACCGCTGAGCGGGTCCGAAAAATCGACGTGGCGCACCTGCCGGTCGTGCATCGTGAGGTTGCGAAAGGTGAGATCGAGGAAATCGGTGCAGATCGCAAGGCAACCCACCGGCCACTCCGCTCGCAGGCATCCGACGGCGGCCGTAGAAAACGCGGCCCTGGCCCGACGAATCTGGGCGGCCCGAGCAATCGCCCGGTAGTTGACTTTATGCGGGGGATTTTTATGCCCCGCGCCGTGGCGCTGCACGACCATGATCCGCCTTCCCTGGTGGACTCCTTCCGATCCACGAACCAACCCGAATTCGGTCGGAACCGCCACGCTGGGCCAGCCAAAGGCCGCTAAACGCTCTCCGACACCCGTGCCGCCGATCAGGACGACCTCACATTCCCGCATGATTGCGATGCTACCAGGCTCTTGAGACCGGCTCACTTTGAGCCGAAACTATCCGATATGAGCACACTGCGCGAAGCTCGGCCCAATGACCTGTATGAACTGCTTGATCTGGCTCACTCGGATGGAAGTGTCGAACTTGAGGAATACCTACAGCGTGTCGTAGAGAAGGCTCTAGACTGGTTCTCTGCGCAGGGAATCTCCATCTTCTTGCGCAACGGCGGCACCGAGACGTTTGGGCTTGCGGTGGCTTATGGTCTGCTCTCGACCGTCCCGAGAGATGCGGTGATTAGCGACGGCCAAGGGATCGCCGGGGTCGCGATCGCGGAGGGCCAGCCAAGACTCTTGATCGATCCGACGTCGGACAGAGACCTCGCCCGGCAAGGAATCGAGCGTAAAGAAACGATTGGATCGTCACTTATCATCCCACTGATGACGCGCAATGCGGGGTGTATCGGGGTCATGAACGTCGCCCGGGCAGCCGAGTCGGCTGATTTTTCGGAATCTGACCTGGAAGCGGCCAGCTCTTTGGGGCGACAGATCGCACTCGCTCTGAGCCAATACCGAACTTTGGTCGCGGCGCAGACCCAGAAGTATGAATTGCAGAGCGCGATGGACGTAATCGGTTTTGGATTGCTGATGATCGGGCCCGGGGGGCGCTTCCAAGATTTCACTCCCGAAATCGCGACGATCCTCGAATCGTCGCCGCGGAACCACTTGACCGTCGCGACTTACTTCCAAACGATCAACCCGAACTTCCAGCGGCCGCTGAATCTGGGGATCGAGCGAGCCAGAAAGAATCTGAGCTACCGATTCCGGGTGGATGACCCGATTCGACACGTGACCTATGCCGCTGTCACTGCGCCCATGCAGAACGGCGGAGTGATCGTGGCCATTCACGATATCACCGAACATGAGAAGGCTCGTGGCGCGATCGACCGCATCCAGCGTCTGGCCGAGATCGGACAACTCACCGCGAGCATCGCCCACGAGATTCGGAATCCGCTGACGGGAATCCAGTCGGCCGCCCGGATGATCGTCGACGACCCCATGCTGGCCCCCGAATTCGGAGAGATCATCGAACGTGAGGCCTGCAAGCTCAACCAACTTTGCACGGAGTTCTTGACCTTTGCGAAGCCACTGAGCCTTGATTTCGAGCCTATTCGCCTGAGCGACGTCGGCCGCCGAGTAGTGGACAGCATGAAGCAGGAGTTCCACGACGAGCGGCTGCGGGTGGAGTTCCGAGTCTCCCCCGACGAGCCAATTCTCTACGCGGATCCAGTGCGGGTGGAACAGGTTTTCCGGAACCTGCTCAAGAACGCTATCGAGGCAAGTTCGCCGGGACAATTGATCTGCATTGAGATCGATGAGCAGGGCGTTGCCAAGGTACGCGACCAGGGTATCGGCATGGAGCCGCACATCGTGGATCGGCTCTTCACCCCGTTCTTCACCACTAAGCCCAACGGGACCGGTCTCGGACTGAGCATTTGCCACAAGATCATGGAGGCTCACCGCTCGACCATCCGGGTGAACTCGGTCGCCGGGAGCGGCACCACTTTCGAGCTGAATTTCAATGCGAAGGGGGCGGCGTGACGGAAAAGAAGCGGCTCCTCATCGTCGATGATGAACCGGCAATGCGCCGGATTCTTCAAGTTGCGTTTGAAAAAGCGGGATACCAAACCGTGGTGGCCGAGTCGGGTCCCCAGGCGCTTCAGTTGCTAGCCGACCAACCTTTCGACTGCGTCCTCACCGACGTGACCATGCCGGGGATGACCGGCTACCAACTCCAGGTTCAGATCGCCCAGGAGTTTCCCCAGATCCCGGTCGTGATCATGACCGCCTACGGGACGATTCCAGAAGCCATTGCCGCCATCCGGCGCGGAGCCTTCGAATTCGTTCCGAAGCCGTTTGACCTCGAAAACCTGAAGAAGATCATCAAAGCGGCGGTTCAAGAAGGGGCGCAGGTGGCCACCCCGAAGGCCAACAAAAAGGCCTCAAGTCGCGGAGACTTTATCGCTGAGAGCCCGGCCATGAAGTCGGTTCTGGAAACCATCGACCAGGTTGCGGATTCCAAGGCGACCGTGCTGATCACGGGCGAGAGTGGGACTGGAAAAGAGGTCGTGGCCAAGAGGTTGCACCAGGTCTCTGGGCGGAAAAACGAGGCGTTCATCGCCACTAGTTGCGCCGCGATCCCCGAAACTTTGCTGGAAAGCGAGCTCTTTGGATACGAGAAAGGAGCCTTCACCGGCGCCCAGGGGAGCAAAGCCGGTCGATTTGAACTCGCCCAAAAGGGCACGTTGTTCCTGGACGAAATCGGTGAGGTCCCCCTCCCCATCCAGGCCAAGCTGCTCCGGGTTTTGCAGGAGCGCGAATTTGAGCGACTCGGCGCGACCAAGAGCACGCAGATCGATGTGCGCTTAATCACCGCGACCAACCGCGACCTCGAGCGAGAAGTAGAAGCGGGAACCTTCCGGCTCGATCTTCTTTACCGGTTGCAGGTCATCGAAATCCACCTGCCGCCCTTGCGCGAGCGTCCGGAGGACATCTTGCCGCTGAGTCAGCACTTCGTGGCGAAGTTCAGCGCAGAAAATGGTCGTTCGACACTCCAGATCGGGCCAGACTTCGAACAAGCACTGTTGGCCTATGCCTGGCCGGGGAACGTGCGGGAGCTGAGCAACGCGATTGAGCGCTCGGTGGTTTTGACCGCTCCGACGGCGGACCAACTCTCGGTGAAGGGACTCCCAAAGAGCCTGCACGCAGCCTGAGAAGAAGCAAGGCTGGGTGGCGGACAGGGTGGGATTCGAACCCACGGAGGCTTGCACCTCACCGCATTTCGAGTGCGGCGCACTAGACCACTATGCGACCTGTCCGGGGAGATTATAACATCACTCTCCGGCCGATGGCAGTTCCCCACCCCGCAGAACCCCCACCGCGCCTTCTGGAGACATCGGTCCGGCGGCTCTTCCCTCGGCCACAACGTAGATTCCGGGGCGCGTGATGCCCAGCTTCTCACCTGCGCCAAAGGCGGGAAGAACCAACCCCCACGGGGCGAGGGATTCCACATTTCTCGCAAGGTTCTGACTGTCGGGTCCGACAGTGATGGCAAACCTTCCGGTCCGGGCGAGCCAAGCCGCCCGGTAGAACCCCGACACCCGAACCTTCATCGCATTGGCGATGCCGGCAAATCGGGTGATGACCGCCTCTGCCCCGGGTAATGCCCAATCGGGCCCCGTGGGAGCCACCCCGATCTGCTGCAGAGCTCCATAGGCAAACAGAAGACGGACCACTACGGCAGTGGGGGACTCGCCAAGACCATCGCTGATCACCGGCGAGGGGGCATCAACAGGACCCGGCATCTCGGTGGGCCAGGGTTCGGCAGCTAGATAGACCCCGGGCTGACGGCCCTCAAATCGTTCGAGGCCGACCTTCAAGATTCGGAGCCCGGATTCGAGTGACTCTTGTCGCCCAAAGGTGATGTAGTCCTGCAGCATCGCGTCGGCGTAGCCGAGGTAATCGCCGAGCGAGATTCCCATGTCGGACCAGTCAGTGGGGCGCCGAGGAATCGAGCTCCCCGAACGCAAAGCCCCGACTCGGTCGACGAGGGCGCTGGCCCTCTTGAGACGTTCGGGGTCTTCGAGGCGGCGGGCCGCTTCGAGCAGTCGAGCCGCGGCAAAGCCACTGGCCTCGGTGGTGGCATGGCGGGCGTATTCTCGAGGAACGTCCTTCTTCACGGCTCGCATCCGCTCCAAAAGGGCGTTGAGCTTGGGCCAATCCGATTGATCGAGATCTCGCATGGAGGGCAGCATCTGGGGATTCACCTCGACCCGCAGGCCCAATTCACTGCGAAGGAATTCTCGTTCGTCTTGAGAAAAGTTATCCCGAAGTGTCCTCGGGCTAAAGCTTGCGTGGGCGCTCCGGCTTTGGGATTGTTCGTCCCCGACTTGGTACGGCACGATGAACCCATCCTTCGAGAGGCTCGTAAAGATCCAATCGAAGATGCGCTCCGCATGACTCCGATAGAGTGAATTCCCGGTCGTCTGGGCGAGAGTCGCCAGGAGTGCCGCCATCTCGGCGTTGAGGCTGGTCAGCTTGTCGAATTCGATGAACTCGAAGGTGGGCCGTGAAGACCGGACGAAGATTCCACCGTCGATCCAATCGATGAGAGGCGAACGCAACAACCCCTGGACCGAACGCTCGACGGCATCAAATCTCCCCTGAGTCATCAAGAAGTTCCAGGTCATGGGCTGGAGAAACTGCCGGTCGTTGATGACGATTCCCCCGAGTCCCTCGGGAATCCGGTTCAGAAGTTCGCGGGTGTGCTGGTTGAAGTCTGGATCCTCGGGCCGCATCTCCAGCATGGCGAGGTCACTGGCCTGGTACCGCGGGTTGTCGAGGGCCGCATTGGGATTCTTCATCGCGGCCTCAGAAGCATCCAGGATCCCCTGAAACCAGCGCGTCCCGGGCGTCGTTCTCGGATCCAAGATCACCCCCATGCTGAGAAGTTCTCCGCGTGGATCGAGAGTAATCACTTGGAACAACGGATCGAAACCCATGCTGGCACGGGAGAAGGGCAGATAGGCCCCCGACCAGCCGCCAAACTCGTAGGCATCGATTCGGACCGGAAGATACTCGCGGTTGATTCGAGAAGCTAGATCTCGGTCATCGAGCGCGATGCGGTCGGCAAGACGGGCCGGAAACGAGGCCACGCTACCGATCAGCAGCAGGATCGGCTTCTTTCGGTTGCTCGCTTCTCGAAACGTGTCCGAATTGAAGGGCCGCCAAGCGATATCCTGCTTGGCCGCAGCCTGAAGGAAGTCCTGGTCGGCGGCGGCCAAACTGTTTCGCCCTTCATCGGGGATCAGGGGCCGCAGAGCCCGCCCGGCAAGGCCAATCGCGCAGACCAGAACGACGACTGCCGTCACAGCTGGATAGTTGTGTTTGCGATTACTTTGAGGCATGGCTCCCTTCCATTATGGGGCTGAGTTATAATCACCCCATGCCCATCACCTATGATGAGGTCCAGCACGTGGCAAAATTGGCCCGCCTGGAGCTGACCGAAGACGAACTGCGCGCCTTTCAAGACGAGTTGAATGCGCTTCTTGGGCATTTTCAAGATATTGTTGACTTGGACGTGGAGGGAATTGAACCCAAACCCCACGCCGTCGTTCGGACCAATGTCTGGTCGGAGGATGTTCCCCGACTTGGCCTGACCCGGGAGCAAGCGATCAGCCTTTCCAAGAAGAGCCGAGCCGGACTCTTCGTCGTCCCCACCATCATCGAGGAATAAGAGAGTTTGTTCACCCAGCTAAGTCTCGCGGAACTCTCGGGCCTGCTTCAGCGCCGGGAAACGTCGGCTCGTGAAGTCACACAAGCCTTTCTCGACCGGATTCATCAACTCGATGGTCGGGTCGGGTCCTACTTGACCGTGGATCCGGAAAAGTCTCTGGCCCAAGCCGATGCGGCCCAGGCACTTTTGGATGCGGGCGGATCGCAACCCCTCACCGGAGTCCCCATTGCGATCAAGGACAACATCAGCACCGACGGGATGCGCACCACGTGTGCAAGCAAGATCCTCGAAGATTACGTCCCGCCCTATGACGCCACCGTGGTGTCCAAACTCCGGCAAGCAGGGGTCGTGAACCTGGGCAAAACCAATCTCGACGAATTTGCCATGGGGACCAGTTGTGAGAACAGTGCCCTTGGGGTAACCCGGAACCCTTGGGACCTCGACCGGTCACCAGGCGGCAGTAGCGGCGGATCCGCAGCCTGCGTCGCGGGTGAACTTGCCCCTGCTTCATTGGGAAGCGACACGGGTGGTTCGATCCGGCTTCCGGCAAGTTTCTGCGGGATTGTTGGATTCAAACCCACCTATGGTCGGGTCTCTCGGTACGGCTTGGTCGCGTTCGGTTCTTCGCTTGACCAGATCGGGCCGATGACGCGCACCGTCGAAGATGCCGCGCTTCTGGCCGAAGCGATCTCCGGCCACGATCCGCTCGACAGCACCAGTCTCCCCGAAGCCCCGATCTCGGCCCGTGAACTCAAGAATGGAACCCTTAAGGGTCTCCGATTAGCCGTCCCGCGCGAGATGCTGGAGGGTGAAGTGGAGCCCGGAGTGCGCGAAATCTTTGAGCAGGTTTGTCAAACTGCGCGTGCCGAAGGAGCAACGGTGGAAGAGGTTTCGATTCCGGCCATCAAGTTCGGGGTCACGACCTACTACATCATCGCTCCCGCAGAGGCGAGCAGCAACTTGGGCCGATATGATGGGATCCGGTATGGATCGCGACTTGACGGAAATGGACACGTCGGCATGGTGGCCAAGACTCGGGGCGAACTCTTTGGTCACGAGGTGAAGGCCCGGATCATGATCGGGACCTACGCGCTTAGCGCGGGATACTACGACGCCTACTACCTGCGGGCCCAAAAGGTCCGGGCGCTGATGGCTCAGGAATTCGAATCCAAGTTTGCGGAGTACGACCTCGTCTTGAGCCCTGTGAGTCCCGTCGTCGCCTTCCGACTCGGCGAACTCAACGATCCGCTTGCGCTGAAGCTGCTGGACGTCTGCACGATCCCGGCCAACATGGGCGGGTTCCCGGCGATCTCCCTCAATGGCGGCTTTAGTGGCGGACTCCCCGTCGGTGTTCAGCTGATGGGACCGGTCTTGAGCGACGAGCGACTCCTGCAGGCGGCCTACGCTCTGGAGCAGGCACTCCCGTTGGCGGCATTCCGGGCACCTCAATTCGCGTAATCTGCATATCACCATGACATCCATTAGCGAGCGAGACCGACAGCTCGTGGTGCGGGAGTTTCTCCACCCGCTCCGGCTTCTCGGCTTGCTACTTGGGTTGGGGTTGGCCATTGCGGTTTGGCCAGGTGGGCAGCAAGGGTGGCTCGGCTCCGTTGCGTGGTTCTTCTTTCTCGTCTTTCTGACCGGAGTCGGGTTGATTGCCTTCGACGCCGTCCGGAGCGCCAGAAAGAAGAAGTTCCATAGTCCGACGTTACGTCGACACTGGGAAGCTTGCGAACTGCGTCTGGGAAAGCTCGACGAAGCGCTAAAGCAAGTTCGCAAACAGCAAGTGGCAGAGCTCACGGAACTTCCCACCACGGTCCACCGGATCGCCGACCAGCTCTACAACAGCCTGCGCCAAGCCGACATCGTTCAGCACGAGGTTGAGAAGAGTGAAGGCTGGATCGCCGGCCGCCTTCAGCAGTCGCCACCCTACGTCCGGCCAAGCGAAGACAAAGTCGTGAACGAGCTTTATCAGATCGCAGATCGCAACGTGGCCGAATATCGGCAGCAGTACACGGCGGTGGTCAGCGGGGTTCAGCGGACCGAGGCCCAAGCGGCCGTCTTCGCCACCACACTCGACACTCTTCGACTCAAGATCTTGGGCTATCGCCTGACCGGAACCCAACCCGAGATCTCCCGCACCGAGTTCCTCCACGCCCTGACCGAGGCTCGGGCCCAGCTTGACGCCATTGACCGAGCCCTAGATGAGCTGGATCTCAATCCGCTCACGGCTCTCGGGATTCAGCCAACCACTCAGCCGCCTGCCGAGGACCCGGCTGAGCCCACCCAAGAGCTGAAGGGAGACTCCTGACGTGAAATGGATCACGCGATGCCCGGCAAAGATCAACACCTTTTTGGCTGTGGGCCCGGTGGACTCGCGCCGGTACCACCCGATCCGATCGATCTTCCAAGCCGTCTCTCTGGTCGATGAATTGACGGTTGAGATCGCTGAGGAGCCGAGCCTTGAGGTCGAGGGCATGGTGTTGCCGCCCGAAAACACGTTGACCAAAGCTCTCCGGCTCTATCGCGAGTTGATCGATCTCCCCCCACTGAGGATCCACCTTCGCAAGGAAATCCCGGCCCAGGCCGGGTTGGGCGGGGGGAGCACCGATGCCGCGGGACTTCTCCGGATTCTCCGGCGGATCGAACCCGATGTTCCCTGGGACCACGCCAGCCATGTTGCGGCCGCGGTTGGTGCCGACGTACCCTTCTTCTTGGTTGGGGGCATGGCCAAGGCGACGGGTTACGGAGAGATTTTGGAGCCGATGTCCGACTCTCCACGCCAGTGGCTCGTGATTGCCCAACCGGCGGAATCGTGCTCGACGGTGGCGGCCTATCAGGCTCTGGACGCGAAGCCGTATCCCTGGCGAGACTTCCCTGCCGATCTGCAGGAACTCTACAACGACTTTGAGCGGGTGGCCCCCTGCGGTTCACTCGATCTGATCGAGCGACTTCAGATCCACGGCTGCTCGCGGGCAGGGCTGACGGGATCGGGTTCGGCGGTTTTTGGTTTTTGTCCGGATGAGGTGACGGCTGAATCGGTGGCGGCCAAGCTGGAGGGCGCGGTTTTCGTCCGAGTGTGCCACACCTTGACCCGCGAGGAGAGCCTTTGGATATCCTGATCTTGGCTGGGGGCCGGGTTCCGACGGATTTGGCCGAGTTTGCCGGGGTGGAGCTCCGAGCCGAACTTCCCTTCCGGGGTCGGCGGATGTTGGATTGGGTGGTGGATGCCGTCTCTCACCTCGGCCAACCCTGGATCGTCGGACATCCAGACCCAGACTCGCCCCGCGCAATCCCCGGTGGATCCTCCTTTATCGACTCGATCGAGAAGGGACTGGAGCATTGCCAGGGACCCGAGATCCTGATCGTGACCGGAGATTTGCCCTACCTCACCCGGGCAGCGGTCGACGACTTTCTCAACCAATGCGACCGAAGGATGATGCTGAACTATCCGATCATTCGGGCCGAAGCGGCGGGGCAGCAGTTTCCGGGAATGAAGCGGACGCTCAAGAAGCTCCGCGAGGGCAACTTCACCGGGGGCAACATCGCCTTGGTCGATCGCCAACTCCTGCTGAGCGCATTGCCCAAACTTCAGTCAGCGTATCAGCACCGAAAAAGCGTGCTGAAGCTGGGCCAGCTCGTCGGTCCGCGGACCTTGTTGAGGTTGGTGGTGAGCTTCGCCTGGCCCCAAACGCTGAGCGTCGACACCCTAGCTCAGAGTGTGGGCAAGATGATCGGCGGTCCAGTCAAGGCAATCCTGACGAACTACGCCGAAATCGGGGCCGATATCGACAACTTAGATCAATATCGATCCGCAATTTCTGCTGCGAACCCCTAATCCACGGGGACGGCGGGACCGATATTTTAGCATGAAGACCGTCATGCCCCGCACCGTGGATCCGAAGATCACCGAACAGTTCCTCGTTGGAGTTTCGGATGTCTTGGACGCTTCGGTCTGGTGGCACGAAGGCGACCTACGGGCCTGCGTCACCGTTCGGGACCCAGACCACATCAGTAGCCGCGAGCTTCAGCGAGAATGCCTTGAGAACCTCGGCCTGCACCAGACCCCGCGGGAGATCACGATGGTGCAAGCGCGCGGAGTTCCGGGTTATTCGTCCTCGTCTTCTTTGTCGAGGGTGTCCATTTCGGCCAGATCCTCGACTTCGTTGCGAGTCGCCTGAGCCGTCTCGGCCGCGAGCTGACTAATCGGCTTGATCTGCCGATTGGGGCAGTTGTTGCAGACAAATTCGACCTCGACTCCTTGGAGCCAGCTCGGGATTTTGTCGATCGTCTTTCCGCACGTACAGTTAACCATTGGATTTCTTTAGGACTGAGCCTGGGAGGGTTGATCCTCACCATCTCCATCAGCCTGGGCCGCTTCGGACTCCTCGGCTTCGTTGTATTCAAAAACGGTTGAGCGGTGGCTCATGATGCCGTTGGCGATCATGATGATGGCGGCCGCAAGGTAGATCCAGACAAGCCCGGATTCTTCTCGTTGGCCTGGATCGCGAATGACTTGGTCGCCGGAGGCAAGCCCCCATAGCGCCAAACCAATTAGGATAAAGCCGATCCAGAAGTAGGTGTTTTTCCACCACTTGGGTACGGGCCGCTTTTTCTTCTTCACTCGGGGGGAGAGGATACCCGCTCAGGCTCGGATATCGAGGTTCTTCCCTTTTCCTTCCAAGATTTTGAGCAGTTCTGCGGCTTGGGTCTCTTGTCCATCAAGAACCTGGCGGAGCAACTTGGCCTGCAGCTGCTCGCGGGTTTGCGCCGGAGCGGCAGCCGCTTCGGCCAGCTTGGCGACGGTCTCTCGCGCAGAAGAATCGACTCTCATGGCTATCGTTATTGTTGGCAGTCGGGCCAAAAAACACGAGGCCCCTCAATGGTGAACATTGAAGGGGCCGCCGCTTCGGAGAGCAATGAGCAGAGGTAGAAACTTCTAGAGGGTGTTGGGAAGGTCAAGCCCGCGGGCTTGCACGATATCTCGGAGCAACTTGCGACCGCGATGGATTCGCGACCGCACGGTTCCGATGGTCGTGTTTTGCCGGTCGGCGATCTCGGCGTAGCTGAGGTTTTCGAGGTCGCACATCACGATCGCGGACCGATAGACCGAGGGAAGCTCGTCGAGCGCCCGGTGAACCTCCGACCGAAATTCTTGGTAAGCCAAGAACTCATCTGGGGTCAGTCCATTGTCAGGGATCGGCAGCTCTTGCACTTCCCCATCACTAGGGCTGATCATCGAGTTCAGCGACTCCGCTTTTCGGATGGGATTTTCGCGTCGGCGATTATCGAGGTAGGCGCGCTGCATGATCCGGAGCAGCCAGTTCAGGAACGGGCGACCCGGCATGTAGGTGTCGAGCCCTTTCCAAGCCTTGGTATAAGTCTCCTGCACGAGATCTTCCGCGTCAGCCGAGTTGCGAGTGAGCTGAAGCGCCATGGTGTAAGCCCTTCGAGCCGTGCCTCGGACAAGCTCTTCAAACTCCGCGACCGTGAGCGAAGTTCTTTCGGTGACCAGTTCTGATTGTGAAGGACTCAATGGACTCATACCAACTTATCTCCGCAAGATTTCCTTGCTCTATCATATCATAAATCGGTGATAGATCACGGTTCGCTGATGAATTTCAGATAATTTATTGAAGACCTAGTACTTTTACCGTCCGCAGAACGTCTGGTGGAGTGGGTTAGATTAAGAATGTTGCCAGTAATGGTGACGAGGTCAACGACGACGATGAAACTGGTAATCGTAAGCACGGACACAGAGGTTCGCGACGCCGCTCAGACGGCTTTTAAATACGAAGAGAATGTCGAATATTTCGACCGATGGCAAGAAGGACTGGACGCTGCCACCGAGGCTGATCTGATGATCGTTGACCTAGTGGATACGCTCCAAGAACCCCACAAGATCGCCGGGTACGAGCAGTTTGCTCACGCCAAAATGGGGCATCCAAAAGCAAGCAAAGTCCCACTTGTCGTTCTGAGCCCACCCCCGACATACGAACTTGACTTTATGAGCGGCTGGCCGGATTTCGTCTTTGCTCAGCTGAGAAAGCCCATCCAAGAAAAGGTCCTCCGACGCGTGGTGACGTACCTCTAACCCCACCTCGCCCCCCATTCTCGGGCCCTCCGGAGTTTCTACAACTTCGGGGGGCCCTCTCTTTTTGCGCCCCGGAGATTAAGAACGGAAACTCGACTGGGTAACTTTCTCGTATCTAGTGGAGCAGTCGGCAAGATCCGTGAAATCACACTTCTCATATCATTGCGGTATGCTCTGCCTAATACGATGAACATCGACGAATGCTTCTTCGGATCAGTGACGGTAGGAGAGAGGGGTCAAGTCGTGATCCCGATTGAGGCCCGGCAGCACTTCGGCATCAAGCCGGGGGACAAGCTGATCGTGTTGAGAGACCCTGCGGTCGACGGATTAATGCTGGCGAAATTGGAGTGCCTACAGAGCTTCTTCACCGAGTTCAGCAAGAAAATCAACGCCATTGCGGAAACCCAACACGAGGAGCCCGAGGCGTGAGACTCATGACTCTGGCGATCCTTGCCGCAGCCCACGTGGTCGCGACGGCGGCACCGATTTTGCCTGTTGACGAGGCTGTTCGAATCGCCGAAGACAACAGTTACTCCATCAAGATTCGGGAAAGTGCCCGCCGCCAAGCCTTGGACAATCTCCAACTGACCCGGGGCGGTCTGGGGCCACGCGTCATCTTGGGCGCTAACTACACCCGCTTCGACCGACCCAGCCCTGGCCCCTTTGCTGGTCCGATCGACCAGAAGTCCCTGAGCCTCACCGTGGGATTCAGCGTGGACATCGGAGGCTACATTGGTCTCGCGGTCAAGGCTGCGAGTGCGGCCCGGCTCGCGAGTGATTTCAATCTCAAGAGCGAGATCAATGGAATCAAAGGCCAAGTTCGCACGGCTTACTATCAAATTGTCTTTGCCCTGTGGGGCGTCCGCACCGAAGAACGGGGACTCGAAAACGCTCGTGCACGACTCAAGAATGCACAGGCGTTTTTTGAGCAAGGGGCACTCGCCCGGTTCGATGTTCTGAGGCTCGAAACCGAAGTCACCCGCGCCGAGGCCCGTCTGGTCGAGGCTCAGAATCAAGTCACTCTGAGCAAGGCCGCCCTCAATAATCTGCTCGCCCGACCTGTGGGAACGGATTTTGAGGTCGAAGAGGAACTCTCACTCCCACTCGCCCCGGCCGCAGAAATGGAGCTTTCCGAACTGGCCCAGATAACCCGGCCCGAGATCCAGGCTCTGAGAAATGCCAGCCAGTCGATCGAGTTTCAGCGCAAGGGCGAAAAACGCGCCACCGCGCCTCAGCTCGAAGTCGGCCTCGTCGGCACGCAACGCATCGACAAAGGCCCTTTTGAAAGAGAAAACGGGGTCGTTGGCCAGGTCAATCTCACCTGGACCCTGCTCGATAGCGGCGTCACCAAAAACCGGATGAAATCGCTCGACGAGCAGCGCATTCAGAACGAATTGCTGACCGAGCAGACCCAACTCGCGATCCGCCTGCAAGTGCGCCAAGCACGGCTCAATCTGGACAATGCGGCCGAGCAGCTGCGGCTCTCGACCAAGCAACTCACCGAAGCCCAAGAGGGGTACCGCCTGGCGGCATTGCTCTTTGATAACGGTCGCGGCATCCTGCTGGATGTCACCACCGCACAAGAGAACCTCCTTCGAGCCGAAGGCGCCTTCAATATCGCTCGCTTCTCTTATCTCACTGCCTATGCGGCGCTGCAACAAGCCGTCGGCCGCGACGACCTGCCCCCAATGCCCACTCAAGAACAATGATGCCCCGATCCTCACTTGTTGTCTTTGCCCTCAGCGCACTCTTGGTCACTGGCTGTGTGAACCGCGACGCTCAACGGCAGGCGGCCCGCACCCAAGCGGCCCTGGCCGATAAGTCCATCGCGGTCAGCGTTCAGCCCGTTCGTCTCGAAAGTTTTATCGACGAGTTCCAGATCACCGGAACTCTCCAAACTGGGCTCGATACCCAGGTCACCGCCGAAACTCCCGGCCGCCTGATCCAGGTTCTGGTCAAAGAAGGGGAGCGGGTTCAGGCCGGGCAAGTGATTGCACGCCAGGACACCGACGACGCCCAGACTCGGGTTCGCCAGGCACGGAGCGCGGTGAACGCTGCACGTTCGACTTACCAGCAGGCTCTGGCTGACTCCAATCAGGCCCCGGTGCGCAGTAGTGCCGGAGTCAAAGCCGCCGAAGCCCGCGTCCGCCAAGCCCAAGCCGCCCTTGAACTCCTGAAGAAAGGGGCCCGCGAAGAGGAGCGCAAACGAGCCCGCGCCGCCGTGGACGCTGCCCGCAGCAACATGGAGACGGCCAAGAAGGAGATGGAGCGCAACGAAGAGCTTTTGCGCCAGGGGGCCATCAGTCAGAGCATTGCAGACCAAACCCGAAACGCCTACCAATCCGCCCTCGCCGGCTATGAGCAGGCGCTAGAAGGCGAGCGGATCCTGACGAACGGGGCCCGGGCCGAGGAAATCTCCCAAGCTGAACAACAGCTCCGCGCTGCTCAGGAGGACCTGCGAATTGCCAAGAGCAACCAACAGCTCGATACAACTTTCAAGATGAGGGTCGATCAAGCCCAGGCTAACGTCGAATCGGCGGAAGAACAACTTCAGCTCGCCCTCAACGCGGTCAGCCAGGCGGTGATCCGGGCCCCTTTCAGCGGCGCCGTCCAGGGGAGGCCGATCCAAGCCGGTACGTTCCTTGGGCCAGGAACCCCCGTGCTCCGGCTCGTGAGCTTAGATGGAATCTACTTTGAAGGCGAAGTTCCGGAGGCGAATCTTGAGAAGGTCCAGCCAGGAAACAAGATTCGTCTGACGGTCTCCGCGACGCCGAACGTGACCTATGAAGGAACGGTGGTTGCCTACAACCCTCTAGGGGCCGAGGCAGGCCGAATCTTCAAGGTACGTGCAAGCCTTGATACCACCAGCGAACTTCTTAAGCCCGGAATGTTCGCCCGGGCATCGGTAGAGGCCGGCCGGACAGCCAAGGCAACCACCGTACCGGTCAATGCCCTCGTGCGGTCGGGACGGGAGACCTTCGTCTTCGTGGCAGAGGGTGACAAGGCCGTTCGAAAGGCGGTGAAAGTCGTCATCGAGCAGCGAGGCCTGGCCCAAGTTGAGGGAGTTACGGAAGGTCAACAAGTTGTCGTCCGTGGCCAAGACAAGCTCACCGACGGAGCCGCCATCAAGGTCGAGGCTCCGACCACCAAGGGGAACTAAACGATGGGCTTGACAAAAACCGCGCTCACCCGCCCGATTTTCATCTTCATGCTCATGGCCCTCTGCATCATCGGGGGGTTCTGGGGCTATTCGGGGATGCGCAAGGAGCAAAACCCGGACGTCCAGTTCGGCTTCATCTCGATCACCACGATCTATCCCGGCGCGGGTCCTGAAGAAATCAACACCCTGGTCAGCCGAAAGATCGAAGACGCAGTTTCGGGCGTCGCCGGTCTCGTGGAGGTCACCAGCACCTCGCAAGAAGGGGTCTCGGTTGTCGGCCTTCAGTTCAATATCGGGGTCAACATGGACGTCGCCCTTAACGATGTCCGGACAGCTGTCGATTCGACTCTGAACACTCTTCCGAGAGAAATCGAGAAGCCCGTTGTCGACAAGAACGACACCACCAGCGAGCCGATTCTCTCCCTCGCCGTCAAGCATCCCACGCTGGACGCTCAAGAGCTGCGCGACCTGATCGATGAAAAGATCAAAGACCGCTTTGGCCAGATTCCTGGCGTGGCTCTGGTCGCGGTTAGTGGGGGCGACATTCGCGAGATCCAAGTTCGGCTCGACCGCGAGAAGATGCTGAGCTACGGCGTCGGGATCGGCAATGTTCAGCAGGCGATCGCCGCCGCCACCGTCAACATTCCCAGCGGCCGGGTCGAGTCGGGTGGAACCGAAACGAGCGTCCGCGTCTTGGGCGAATTCGAATCGGCCGAAGAGATGCGACAAATGATCCTGAACATTCAGGATCCCAACAACCCCCAGGCCAAGGCGACCAGTGTCCGCCTTGGCGACGTGGCGACGGTGGAAGACACCGTGGCCGAAAAGCGGCAGATCACCCGCCTGGACGGAAACGAGGCGATCGTCCTCAGCATCCAAAAGACCCGAGAGGGGAACGCGGTCGAAATCAGCAAAGCCGCCAAGGGCTTGATCGCTCAACTGAAGGATGAGTTCGGCGTCGAAATCACCAAGACTTTTGACTCGTCGATCTTGATCGAAGAGGCCCTCTTGGACCTGTTGATCGCGCTCTTCTTTGGGATCTTCCTCGTCACCATCATCGTCTACGTCTTCCTCCACAACTTCCGGGGGACGATCATCGTCGGCATCGCGATTCCGGTTTGTCTTCTGGCGACCCTGATGCTGATGCGGCTCTTCGGATTCACGGTCAACAACCTCTCGATGCTGGCGCTCTCGCTCGCCGTCGGGGTCTTGGTCGATGACGCCATCGTCGTTCTTGAGAACATCTTCCGCCACCTGCGCATGGGCGAAGAGCCGGAAGAAGCGGCCGTGAACGGACGGAGTGAGATCGGGCTTGCTGCGATCTCGATCACCCTGGCCGACGTGGTCGTCTTCGTTCCCGTCGGACTGATGGGCGGGGTCGTCGGGCAGTTCTTCAAGCCGCTGGCCTTTGGCTTTGCCATTGCGGTCATGCTCTCGCTGTTCGTTTCCTTTACGGTGACTCCGTTGCTCGCGGCGCGATGGTATCGCAAGGGCGAGGACGTGGAACACCCGACGGGTCGCTTTGCCCAGTGGTTCGACCGCGGGTTCACTCGATTCGAGGGGTTCTATGGTCGGCTGCTTCGCTGGTCCCTGGCCCACCGGTGGTTTGTGTTCATCGGCGGATTCGTCGTCTTGATCGGCGTGTTCATGATGATCGGTGGTGGATTTACTCCCAACCCAGGGGCGGCCTTTGGGGTCGGGATACCGCTGCTCATCATCTCGACCGTCATCGGACTCATCGTCGGATTGGTGAACCTCGTTCGCGGGTATGGCTTCCTGAGGTTCATCGCCTTTGGAGCTCTGTTCGGGCTCGCGTTCCCGCTCTTTGCCCTCGCCGGCTATGGCTATGCGCAGTACAAAAAGGGCCCACTCTTCAACTTCCAGTTCTTCCCTGAATCGGACTCCGGGCAGGTCCAAGCCGCGATCACGATGCCTTCGGGTACCTCGCTTGGGGAGACTCAGCGGGTGGTCGAAGCCATCGAGAAGGTGATCATGGGCCACCCAGACGTCAAGTACACGGTCTCGCGGATCGGGGTCAAGGGTGGCGGATTTGGCGCCGCGGACCAAGGGGCTAACTTTGCCCAGATCAACGGGACGCTGCACGACAAGGCGGCCATTCTCGATACCGTCTTCTTCTGGAGCAAGAAGCCAGATAAGTTGCGCTATCAGCGGGATACCGCCGTCGTGGCCGACGTGATCGAAAAGGTCGGCAAGATTCCTGGGGCGCAGGTGATCATCAGCGCGGGCCAACAGCAGGGCTTCGGTTCACCGATCCAGATGTCGTTCCAATCGGATGACCGCGAGAAACTCTTGGCGACGGTCACCGACATTCGGGACCGACTGGCCGCCGGAGAGATCGATGGAGTCATCCTTCCCGACATCAGTTCCAAGCCCGGAAAGCCCGAGCTCCGCGCGATCCCAGATCGCACGGCGATGGGTGATCTTGGACTCAGCACAGCCGAAATCGCCCTCGCGATGCGGACGATGTATGAAGGCAACACCGACGTCAAGTTCCGCGACCAAGGCAAGGAATATGACATCCGGGTGATGATGTCGCTGGAAGACCGCAACAACCCTGACCTCGTCGGCCAGGTCCCGATTCGGTTCGTCAATGGGTTGCCGATCTATCTGAACAGCGTCGCCCGGCTAGAGCCCGGTTTCGCTCTGGACAAGATCGACCGGCGGCAACGGATCCAAGAGATCCGGGTCACCGCCGAGCTCGTTCCGGGCAAGGCGGCGGGAACCGTCCAGGCCCAGATAGACCAGTGGCTGATCGAAAAGAATCTGATCCCCGAGGGGGTCAAGCGCACCAACCTCGGCCAAGCCGACGTTCAGCGCCGCGAGTCAGGCTTCCTCTTCGGAGCGCTGCTGACCGGATTCTTCCTGGTCTATATGCTCCTGGCCTCGCTCTACAACAACCTCCTGTATCCGTTCATCATTCAGCTGGCCCAGCCCCAGGCGCTCGTTGGCGCCCTGCTGGCCCTGATCTTCACGGATAAGTCGCTGAACATCGTCGGCTTCATCGGGATCATCGCCCTCGTGGGCTTGGTCGGAAAGAACGCGATCCTTTTGGTGGACTACACCAATACCCTCCGGGAACGGGGGAGATCGCGCTTCGATGCGCTGGTCGAGTCGGGTCCGGCCCGACTGCGCCCGATCCTGATGACCACCCTCGCGATCATCATCGGAAACATTCCGGTGGCGCTGGCAGTGGGCCGCGGTTCGGAGTTCCGAGAGACGATCGGGATCATCATTATCGGCGGGGTCGCAGTCTCGACGATCCTGACTCTGCTCGTCATCCCGGCGTCGTACACGATCTTCGACGACCTTTCGATGCGGCTCAGCCGCCGCCACCGAGAGTACTGGGTCCGCCGCGAAGCAGAACTCGCGGCCGAAGGAGCCCTGGGCTACACCCCAGCCGCGAACGGGACTCTTGCCGAGGTGCCTGAGGATCGGGAAGAAGCGCAACAGCCGACCGACAAGTCACCCTAGCGTGGGATCGACCCGCGGACCCTTCTAGCGAGAGGTTCGCGGGTCATACAGATCAACGTTCGCGTCCGGGCGAAATGTTTGATCAAAGGTGAGAGCCTTAGCGTGCCAATCGGCAAAGAGGTAGTTCGCCCGTCCGGCATGATGGCTCTGCTGCAGCTCGCGATTGGGATCAAGCACAATTCCATCTTCGTTATCGGGATACCAAAGGCCCGGATGAAAGTGTTCCGAGACACTCCTCCAGCGGAGCTCGGCCAGGTAGATCGTGCTCGCCGGGGTCGCGATCTTGCTCAGTTGGTTGTATCCCGCATAGACGCTTGGCGTAAGTTCATTTTGTTGGCTCAACCAAAAACTCGTCCCGTACGAAGAGAGTCGAACCTTTCGCGCTCCTGGAAGCGGCTGCAGAAAGTTAGGACTCGGGTCCATCGGACATCGAGTGATCTCCTTGGACTTGGTATAGACCAGCAGAGTGGTAATCCATGCGTTCTCCACTCCGAGATGAGAGTCGAGCGGGAGGGTGTCCTCCCAATCCCCCATGTAGAGGTTCATGCCAAGGCCAATCTGCTTTAGATTGCTGAGACATCCCGCATTTTTGGCCGCCGACTTGGCGGATGAGAAGACGGGAAAAAGGATCGACGCCAGGATCGCAATGATCGCGATGACGACCAAAAGTTCGATCAGAGTAAAGGCAGTTCGTTTGTTGTCCACGTGAGCATTTGCCCTCATTTCTAAACATGAGTTCCTGGAAAGGGCAGACCTTTCCAGGAGAACCAAGCGTCGCTAGAGACCCCTTCGGCCCACCAAAGCCGGCTTCCCAGGAGCTCCGACTGGTGAATCTTTGGCCGGGTTTCGTAGCTGGGTGGCGCTGACTGCGGCACTCACTACCGCCGGAGCCGCCCCTCGATTGAACAGGAGTGCAAATCGCGGAAAAGTGACGGCGGAGGGTCCACCCAAGTGAATCGCCTCCAAGTCGAGTCGATAGACCCCGACCGACGTGGGGTCACTTTGTGCTACTCCCACCAGGTTATACCGGTAGTGGAAGTGGTCATTCGCCCCGACCAACGTGGCGTAGCCCATGGTTGGACTGGTCGATGAGGTGAGAAGCGTGTTGGTTCCTAGGGTGATCCGAACTTGCCGACCCGACGGAACAAACGCCAATCCGTTCCAGCGGCGCAAGGGGGCCACGATTCGAAAGCTTAACGAATGACTGAACTCGACAGTGGAATCCCAAGACCAGCCCGGATCCGAGGTACTAAAGGCTCCTTGGCTCGCAATCCAGTTCCAGGGAGTGACCCAAACTGATTTGTCCGTCAGGTATCCGTCCTCGTCCAACTCGCCGACCATCGGGCGGCCATTGTCGCGGTAGTGGTGGATCGTCGCGCCGTGGGGCATGGCGGCGGGGACTAACCCCGCCACCATGGCCACAAAAGACGCGCACTTGAAGGTGCTGATTTTCATGGCTCTTATAGATTTAGCGCGACTTACGGCGTCGAGCGACACCCATCAGACCGAGCGCCAGGGCAGCGAGGGTCGCCGGTTCGGGCACGACGTTCGTCTTGGCGTAGCCGAAAGCACGGTCATAGACATCCGTTGCGGCTCCGCGGTTGAAAAGCATCCCGAAGGCGGGATAGACAACCGTCGTTCCGGCCGCGTGGGTACCCAGCACTGCGTCGTCAATCGAGGTCACGAAGGTGCGTCGGGCCTCGTAGTTGAGCCGATAGACTCCAGTGGCGTCGGGATTATCTTGAGCAACGCCGTGGAGCGAATGCCGAAGGTGCCAATAATCGGGAGCATCGCTAGACGTCATCGCGAACTGGAAGCCGGCCGTACCGTTGGCAGGGTTCGTAATGACCTGATAGTTGTTCCCGGCGATGGTGTAGGTGATCCGGGCGTCAAAGGCCGAATCCACAAACATGCCGAGGGTGTCATCCCACTTCTGCAGCGAAGTCAGAACTCGGAAGCCGAGGATGTCGCCTTCGCGGGGCTTGGTGCTCCACGAGGGGCTGGAACTGGAGAATGCACCGGTCGGCGCGTGCCAATTCCAATTGCTTCGGCTAACACGGTCGGGCCAGGCGTCGATTTGACCAGTGGACGGATTATTCCAGCCCAGTGCGGCTTGGCCGTTGACCTGGTGGAAGTAGATCCCACCATGGGCAGCAGCGAACTGCGGGGCGGCGGCGATCGCAACGATCGCGGAGAGAACGATTCGGTGAGTGTTGTTCATTTTGTTGCTAAGTGAATGGCTTTTTTGATAAAGCCGTGGCTAGCACTCAGGGCACAGCCTGGAGTGAAAGTGAAGAGCTACGGTTGGGCTGGCTCGTCAACTTAGCAACGGGGGAGGGGTAAGGGGCGTCGGGGACCAACTTTGGTAGTCGACGCTTTCCAGATGGGCCCTTGCATTGCTCGGCACCTCACACTCCGGTACATCTGGCATGGCGCAATCCTCATAGAAGAAGAGCGTCGGCTGGATCTCGAAGCGCGTTTGCAGCATCTTCTTTTCCGAAGCTTCGGCCGCCTTCTTCTCGGCGCACCGGCACTGGACGAACTCAATTTCTCCAGTGACCGGCTTGCGCACCTTCATGAGGCGGACAGGCTCGGGAGTAGTACCGGTGGATGGCAGATCGCGCACCCACTGAATCTTGGCCGTGGGACAATGCTTGCCGAGAGGGGTCTGGGGCGAGATGATAAGATAGCTCTGGAGGGTGAGGCACACAGATGCCAGCACCAGCAAGAACAATCTCAACGCGCATAACCCAGATCCCATTACAACGGTTAGAACAGTACCCCAGCGCGGCAAGCGAGAGTAACCTCAATCCTCTTGTAATTGTTCAAATCCCTAAAGACAACAAAATCACACAAGAGGATGCCGCAAAGACACCATCAAAAAGTCTTTTAGCTACACCCCAGCCGCGAACGGGACTCTCGCCGAGTCGTCTGAGGAATCCACCGAAAAGGCTCCGGCGGAACCCAAGGACTAGCGACCACTTCGGGCGACTCCTCTTTTAGAGGAGTCGCCCGAAGCACAGGAAACCCCGGCGCTCGGTTACGTGAACCGGACAGAAACGATGAAGGTCGCTCAAAACTACCGGGCTGGGATGCCTGTAAGGGTTTGTTGTCCCGTAGCAAAAGACGCTAAATAGGTGGGGGTACAGCCTCCCAGTACCTGCTCGCCAGGATTTTTTTGAACCGTGATGAGGAACCTGAAGTGTCATCACCCGGTTCCAGCGGACCGTTCCAAAATGATTCTTAAGAGCCCCGGGAAACTTGGGGTCCTCTAGCGAAATGTCTCCTGTGGCCAGTAAAGAAACTTCCTCTGGAACTGGCAAGGAATAATCACGATTCGTCAGACCGAAATAGTTTAAGCATCTTGGGTCCTGGTGACACTTGATAACTCGTGGGATGACGTCGAAGGAAATTTTCCGTTGATCGACCGATATAGAGTACGCTGATGTGTTTAGCGGATCCGCGAGAAGACGATTACAAATTTGAGCGCGAGCACATCTCTTTAGCAGCCCTGCGCAAGGTACCGATATCATTTGAGGTGCTAAAGGCGCCCCCTGGATCGGACCAGAATACATCACCAGCGATATCTGGTTTGCCCAAGTTCTTTGTGGGTGAAAATGCTTGGCGTAGATGCGCTTGAGTTTCTTGAGTAACTCGGCCCCCCGTCTCCTAGGATTACCTCGAAAATGCTTGATGCAAGCCGCAACCTGTTGATGCAACAGAGCCAGGTTCGCGGATGCGGGCGGTTGATCGTTAAAGAAGGCGAACTCCCAGATCCCGCGGACACTCAACGGCTGTCGATGAGAAACGCGGGTTACCTTTTGGCTAGCCTGCTGAGAGAGGAAAGGCTCCTCCGACTGTTCAACCCGAACACCGGCCGGGATCACAAAGTCCATAGCCCGGACCGTTTCCTCATCCAGACCTGGACCTGCAGAATCCGGCTCAGAAACATCTTCTTCTGGTCTTTCGCCACTCCCGTCGATGTAGACGACGCGGGCATTTGGCCCTCCATATCGGATCACAAAGGAGGCCGGATCGATCAGAAAGTGAAGAAACACCCCGGAAGCGCGAAGAGTGACCGCCAAAAGCATCCTCTCGACAAGTGGCAAATAGGGCAAGACCACCGTCTCAACTCTTCGGGATTTCAGGAGCCGCTGGAGACCAAACACGTGATCTTCGTGGAAGTGTGAAAGGACGACCAGGTTAATCCCTTGGGATCCGAGGGTGGACAAATAGTGCCCAATCTCGCTGATGAGAAATCTGCGCGTCGTCGTGCCGCCACAGTCGAAGATCCAGTTGAAGGTATTGCCCTGGTGATTCAACAACTGCCCCGTTATGAAAAGCCCCTGGCCTACCGGTCGAAAGGCGTAGTGAAAATGGATGCAACGCGGCGCCATATTGACTTTATTCTAGTCCATCCGGACATAGAGGTCCTTTAGAGCAACCGATCACTTAGACTCGGCTTGCCCCGCAACGACGGCGCGCTTGGCGGTCCACTTCCAGACGAGCGTCATCGCGGGTTCGTCGCTGCTCGGGAGCGGGATCTCTTTCACCGTGAGTTCGCCTCGCTCGCTCCACCCCCCGCCGGGCATGAGTTCCACCCATCCGGTCGCTCTCAGCTTGCTGTCGGGCTCCGAATAGCCCAGGGTCAGCCGGGTCAACGGGTCGGTCTTGGTCCGCTGCAAACGCTCCAGCTTAACCGTCCACTCGGCCGCGGCGATGTCCAGATCTTCGTCACCCGGCGCGGGGACGGTCCATCGATCTCCGACCGACCGGTCCCCACTCCCTAGCCCAATCGCCTCGAGTCGGCGGAAGCGAAAGAGGAGGCCCGGGTCTTCGGGATCCGGCGAAAAGAAGGCAAGGGTCCCATCCGCGCGAACGGAATCCATCCGGACTTCCACCATCGGGGGGTCGGGTTCGGGCAAAAGTTCGCCGTCCCATTTTTCGCTAAGGACCTCGATCTTGGCTTCCAGGCCGATATAACCGCGCGAGTCCTTCTGCTTGGCCTCGACTCTCCGGCGGCGGACGATCTCAATCTTCTCGCCCTCTTGGGTCGTATAGGCCAGCTGATCCTCGTACTCCACCCAATCGCGCAGCGAGGGGGCGAAGGCGATTTTCACCGGCTCCGCAGAGGCGGCCAGCAGCGACCCTAGCAAAAATCCGATCATCACTCTGCTCAGACGCCCGAGGGCTTAGGGGAGTTCAAGGCGCTTCTCGCCGGGGCGCAGATATCCGCGAGCCCGGGCGGCTTCTTCGCGGTGAGCGGGCGAGTCGATTTTCGCCTTTTCACGGGTCATCCGGATCTGCTCATCTTGGAGCTTTTGAAGTTCCAAACGGACCCCGTCAGCTTCCTCGCGTTGCATCCGATACGCCTTCCAACTGCCGAGACTCATGAAGATCCCGGCCATGATTGCCATCACCACGAGCGTGGTGCCAATAAACCATCGAGTTGCCATCCTTAGCGACCTCTGCCCTTACTGTATCACATTCACTTCAGGGTTTCGACTTCGATCAGGTTCGTGTTGCCCGTTTTTCCGGCCGGAACGCCCGCGGTGATGACCACGGTGTCGCCGATCTTCAGGCGCTTCGCGCTCATGAACTGGTCGATGGCCCGCGCGACGATCTCATCCGTGGTGCTGGGCATCTCCATGTACACGGCCTCAACCCCCCAAACCACGCTGAGCTGGGCCTGGGTGCGGGGGTTCCAGCTGGCGGTGAGGACCGGGCATCGGGGCCTGAACTTGCTGACCATTCGGGGGGTGAGCCCGCTGGTGCTGGTGGTGACGATCGCTCGGGCCTTGAGCGTGGTCGCCAGTTGGACGGCGGCTTTGGCGACCGCTTGGGTACTGAAGTCGGGGGCACTGGAACTCAAGGCCAGGGTATCGAAACGGTCATCGTGATCAAAGTGGGTCTCCGCTTTTTCGGCGATGCGGGCCATCGTCTTCACGGCTTCGATCGGATAGTTGCCGGCTGCGGTTTCGCCGCTGAGCATGACCGCGTCGGTGCCGTCAAGGATGGCGTTGGCGATGTCGCTTGCTTCGGCCCGGGTCGGTCGGGGGGCGGTGAGCATGCTCTCCAGCATCTGCGTCGCGGTGATGACGGGCTTCCCGGCTTGGGCAGATTTTTGGATGATGGTTTTTTGTGCCAACGGGACGTCCTCAATCTCCATTTGGAGGCCGAGATCACCCCGGGCCACCATCACGATATCGGTCGCCCGGAGGATCTCGTCGAGGTCCTTTAGGGCCTCGCGGGTCTCGATCTTGGCGCACAATCGGACCGTCGGGTCATATTGATCGATGAGGCGGCGAAGCTCGCGAAGGTCGGCCGCGCGACGAACATAACTGAGGGCAATGAAGTCTGCCCCAGCCTGCATGGCATGATAAGCGTCCTCCTTATCTTTGTCCGTCAGGGCCGGGACCTCAAAGCTCTTGCCGACCAAGGTGACGCCCTTGCGGCTTCCGATCTTTCCGCCGGTGACCACCTTGGCGTCGTACCGATCCGGATTTCCACCCACGATCTTGAGCTCCACTTCCCCATCGCCCAAGAGCAATCGGCAGTTCGGGGACATCGCCTCCAGGATCTCCTCCCCGGGGATCGGAATGTCATTGGCAAGGTCCCGGCCCACGGTGAGGCTTTGGCCAGTCTGCAGTTCGACCACTTTTTCGCGGAGGTCGCCGATCCTAAATTTCGGACCTTGGAGGTCGGCGAGAATTCCGATTGGCCCAAACCGAGGGCTCTCGGCTCGGATCCAGTCGATCCATTGCTTCTTGCTTTGCCAGTCCCCGTGGCTGCAGTTCAGCCGGGCTACGTTCATCCCCGCACCGATCAGTTCTCGGATCCGGGCTTGGCTATTGGTCGCAGGACCCAAGGTGCAGACGATCTTTGTGCGGCGCTTCACGAAAGTTCCAGACGGCCCGGCCCGCGCAACAGCCGCAACCCGTTCAAGATCACGAGAACCGTACTTCCCTCGTGGCCCAAAACCGCGAGCGGCAAAGGCATCTCTCCGCCAAACAGGCTCGGCCAAAGAAACGAGAAAACGGTCAAGACAAAAATCATACCGGCAGCGAAAAATAGGTTGGCCCGGATGATTCGGTTGGTGATGCGACCCAGAGCAATCATCTCGGGGATCCGCTCGATACGGTCTTGGACCAGTACGACGTCGCTGGCCTGCAAAGCTGCCTCGCTTCCGAGGCCCCCCATGGCGATACCGATCCGGGCTTTGGCGAGGGCGGGCGCGTCGTTGACTCCGTCACCCACCATCATCACTTGGCGACCTTGCCCGATCCAATCGGAAAGAATTCGGAGTTTGTCGCCCGGCAACAGCCCCGCGTGGACCTCGGTTACTCCGACTTGACTCGCAATGGCCTGAGCTGTACCTGGGTTGTCACCCGTGAGGATCGCTAGATTCTTGACTCCCAAAGCTTGGAGCTGGCGGACGGTCTCCGCTGCTCCCTCTCGCGCGACATCCCGCATTCCGAACGCGGCCCAGCCCGCTTCCGTACGGAGAATGACGCTGGTCAGGCCCCGGTCTTGCATCTCGCGGACGTGCTCCCGAAATCCGCCCGGTAGTTCGTCGAAGAACTTTGACTGCCCGACCTGGACGGGCTCGCCTTCGACGGTGGCTTCAATTCCGAGACCAGGGATCGTCCGGTGGTCCTCGACCGACCGCCATTGAAGGTCATACTTTCGGGCCGCGCGCACAATGGCCTCGGCAATGGGATGCGTGCTGACGCTCTCGGCGGCGGCGGCGATGCGCAACATCTTTGCCGCCTCGGGACTCAGGGGCGATCCCGAATGCCAGCAGGTGATACAGCTACATTCGTGACAATCTTGTCCGCAGGCGCCAACTTGGTTTGGCCTCACCGACGAGGCAAGGGCTGCGACCGGCACGGTGGCGGGCCGCATTCCCGACCCGATGCAGATTTCGACGAGTTCGGGGCGGCCTTCGGTAAGGGTCCCGGTCTTGTCCATGGCGATCGCGTCGATTTGGCCCGCGGCTTCGATGAACTCGCCTCCCCGGACCAAGATTCCACGCCGGGCGCTGTAGGCTAACGCGCTCAGGGTCGTCGCTGGGGTCGAGATGACCAAGGCGCACGGACTCAGGGCGACCAGCAAGATCAAGGAAGCATAGACCGCCTCGCTGGTCTCGTGACCCAAAAGGGCCCGTCCGGCGAGAGAGAGGCCGAACGCTCCAAGAACGAAGATCGTGTACCGCTGGCCAAACCACTGGCTGATCCGCTCGCCCGAGGCCTTGTTGTCTTGGGCATCTTGAACGAGGGCCACCACCTTATCGAGGGTGGTATCCCCAGGGGGCGCGGTGACTTCAAAGGTCACCAGGGTGTCCTGGTTGAGAGTCCCGGCAAGGACGGGGTCACCGATGGCTCGCTCGATGATTCGACTCTCGCCGGTCATGGTGGATTCGTCGAACCGGCCCTCGGTCAAGAGACGTCCGTCGGCGGGGCTTGCCTGGAAGGGCTGGATCCGGACGTGGTCTCCGGCTTTCAGGTCCCTCGCGGGAATCACCTGATCTCCGGTCGGAGTCACGAGGATGGCGGATTCGGGCTTCAGCTGGACCAGTGCCTCGATGGCCGACTTGGTTTTGCTCAGCGTGAGAGCTTCTAGAGCGCCGCTCAGACTAAAGAGAAAGAGCAGCGCAGCCGCGTCTTCGGGGTGGCCGACCACGATGGCTCCGATGGCGGCAAGGAGCATGAGGAGATGAACGTCGATCTTTCGCTCGCGGAGCGAATCCCAGGCTTCTTCAATGGCATGCCATCCACCTGCGGCAATGCTGAGGTAGGGCATCCAAGCGGGTAAACCGGGAATGAAGCTCAAGACCAGGAAAAGGCCACAGAGCGCGGTCAACACGATCTCGAGGTCTCTCCACCAGAGAACCTCACGCTTTTGTCCGCACATATCTCATTGTATATCGGGAATTCCGAAAGAATTGTGCACGCTTCACTTTTGCCCCCCGGGCAAGCATCGCCAGGTTCGGGACATTAGCTAGCTGGTTCCCTTTTTTCTGTGATCCGCCTTTCGTTCGGCAAAAAACCGCAAAAATCTGCGCACGGGCTGAGCTTTGTTTGCGTATACACCGATGTTCAAACACTCCTGAAGGGGAGTAGCCGCCCTCCACCGGCATTCGGATGAGGGGATCTCGAAGCGTCAATACGCGGCCAGGCCAGCCGCTCGGGATCACAATCGGCAAGACCTTCGGTGACTCGAAAACAACTCGAATCAGCGAATGGAAAGGCTTCTTAAGACTCTCGTCTCGGGGCGGCGTAAGCGTCGTTCCTCCCCAACCTATGGCGGCCGCATGGTCGTCAAATCCCTGCTCGCCAAGCTCCTCGTGAGGCTCTTGCGCAAGGTGATTTCTCGATGAACGTAATGGAAAAACCCGCCCTCCAGAACCCTACTTGGCATGCCCAAACCCACGATGAGGTCCTGCAAAAGCTAGGCTCCTCGGCCGAAGGGCTTGGCAAGACCGAAGTCGACCGCCGACGCGCCGAGCATGGCCCCAACGTCCTCCCTCGCAAAAAGGCCGACGGCCCGCTTCAGTTGTTGTGGCGACAGATCAACAACCCACTCATCTGGGTGCTGATCGCCAGCTCGGGGGTGGCGATTGTCGTCGATCCCAAGGACGGCTTGAAAAACGGGCTGGTCATCCTCGCGGTCGTGGTCCTCAACACCATCATCGGGTTCGTTCAAGAGTTTCGGGCCGGGCAGGCTATTCAGGCGCTTGTCAACATGATCCCGGAAACGACGACGGCACTGAGGGATGGGGAAAAGGTGACCATTCCTGTCGCCGACCTAGTCCCGGGCGATGTCGTCTTACTCGCCAGCGGAGACAAGATCCCCGCCGACCTGAGACTGCTTCAATCTCGGACCTTGATGGTGGAAGAAGCCGCTCTCACCGGTGAATCCGTGCCAGTCGAAAAGAGCTTGACCCCAGTGGCCGAAGACGCGAGCCTCGGCGACCGGACCAATATGCTCTTCGGCGGAACCCTTGTGACCTACGGAACGGGAACGGCCGTCGTGGTCGAAACCGGGGCGCGGACCGAACTTGGACGCATCAGCGAGATGCTGGAAAGTGCGGCGGATCTTGAGACCCCGCTGACCAAAGCTCTCGGTCAAATTGGCAAGATCATCACCATCGCCATCGTCGCGATCTCGGTGCTGATGCTGATCATCGGCTCGGTGCGCATGATGAACGAGACGGGTCTGGCTCTGGCCGATGCCCTTCGCGAGACGGCAATCTTTGCCATCGCCCTGGCGGTGGGTGCGATTCCCGAAGGGCTTCCCGCCATCGTGACGATCGCGCTGGCCATCGGGGTGCAACGCATGGCCGCCCGGCGAGCCGTGATCCGCAAGCTGCCGGCGGTCGAGACGCTGGGTAGCACGACCGTGATCTGCAGCGACAAGACGGGCACGCTCACCAAGAACGAGATGACCGTTCAGGCGCTCTGGACCCCCGATGGAACCTACACCGTCACGGGAGTCGGATACGAGCCGGTGGGCGACTTGCTCCGGGCTGGATCTGGGGCCGAAGTCTCGGTTCCGGTTCGGCAACTGCTGGAAGCGGGATTGCTGTGCAACGATGCGGCGCTGAAGCAGGAGGGCGGGCAATGGAAGCTGACTGGCGACCCGACCGAGGGAGCTTTGGTGGTTTCTGCTCAAAAGCTCGGCATCGATCCGGAGCCTACGAAGGCTCTCTCGCCGAGGCTGGATGCGATCCCGTTTGAGTCGGAGAACCAGTTCATGGCGACTCTGCACCGGGTTCCGGTCGGGGACAACTTGGTCTTGATCAAGGGCGCGCCGGAGGTGGTTTTGCGGCGCAGCACTCTGCCCGAAGGGATCACCGAACAAGACGTCTTGGACCAAGTGGAGCTCTTTGCTGCCGATGGAATGCGCGTACTGGCCTTTGCTCAGAAGACATTGGGTGACAAGTCCGAGCTTGCCTTCGAAGATGTGGATGGAGGCCTGACCTTCCTTGGGCTACAGGGGATGATCGACCCACCGCGCAAGGAGGCCATCGACGCGATTGCGGCCTGCCACCGGGCAGGGATCGAGGTCAAGATGATCACCGGCGACCACAAAGGAACGGCGGCTGCGATTGGGCGGCAACTGGGCATCCTGACCGATCAGAAGGCGATCACGGGGACTCAGCTGGCCGAGATGGACGACAAGCAGATGGAGGACGCCGTCCGGCAGACCAACGTCTTTGCTCGTGTTTCGCCGGAACATAAGCTGCGGCTGGTGCGGGCTTTGCAGGCTCGTGGGGCAGTGGCGGCGATGACTGGCGACGGGGTGAACGATGCTCCGGCTCTCAAGCAGTCCAACATTGGGGTTGCGATGGGGATCACCGGGACCTCGGTGACGAAGGAAGCGGCGGACATCGTTTTGACCGACGACAACTTTGCGAGCATTGCGGCGGCGGTCGAGGAAGGGCGTCGGGTCTATGACAACTTGATCAAGTCGTTGGCGTTTGTTTTGCCGACGAACTTGGGCCTAGCCTTGATCTTGATGTATGCGGTGGCGTTCTTCCCCTTTGTGGGTGGGGAGCTGCTGGTGCCGATGCTGCCGACGCAGTTGCTTTGGATCAACCTGGTGGCGACGGTGGCCTTGGCTTTGCCCTTGGCCTTTGAGGCGAAGGAGCCGGACGTGATGTCTCGTCCTCCGCGCGATCCGGGGGCTCCGGTGTTGAATCCGTTTGTGGTTTTCCGGACGTTTTTGGCCGCGATCATCATGACGGTGGGTGCGATTGGGCTCTTTTTGTATGAGTTCAATGCGGCGAAGTCGGCGGGGATTGCGGAGGCTTTGGCGATCAGCAAGGCCCAGACGATGGCGGTGACGACGGTGATCGCTTTCCAGATCTTCTACATGCTGAACTGCCGTTCTTTGAAGGATTCGATCTTCCGGATCGGGCTCTTTAGCAACAAGACGGTCTTTGTTGGGATTGCGGCCTTGATCGGTTTGCAGATGGCGTTCATCTTTGCTCCGCCTTTGCAGCAGGTCTTTGGGACGCAGGCTTTGAGCTTGCGGGACATCGGCTTTGCAGCCTTGGCGGGGGCGATCATCTTGCCGGTGATCACGGTGGAGAAGCTGGTCCGGGGTCGTCGGAAGGGAGGTTGACAGCCGGTCGTAGATTAGGGAGGAAATTACTTTCTTCCTCCCTGGTATCAAACTAAGGGGGGGATCCGGGGGGGAAATTTTGGGAGGCAGTCGAGCGGCGGCTTTCCAAGCGACCTGGGTGGGCTCGGGGAGAGGATCTCTCCCCGCTTTCGGTTCCCTTTGAAGGCTTACCGGGTTGTGGAGATCCCGTGTAGACTTGCTGAGCGATGATCGCCCAGGCCCACAGTGCGACCCTGAATGGGATCGAGGCTCTGCCCATTGTGGTCGAGGTCGATCTGATCGGCGCGCGGGAGCCGAAGTTTGTGATCGTCGGGTTGCCGGACAAGGCGGTGCAAGAGAGCAGCGAGCGGGTGAAGTCGGCCTTGCGGAACGGGGATTTTCGGATCCCGAACCAAACGATCCTGTGCAACCTAGCTCCGGGTGATATTCGCAAGGAGGGCCCGAGCCTGGACCTCCCGATTGCGGCGGCGGTGCTTGCGGCGACGGAGCAGATCCCGGCGAGCGAACTGGCGGGGACCTTGATTTTGGGTGAGCTTGGTTTGGACGGTGCGGTTCGCCCGATCCATGGGGCGGTGAACGCGGCCCTGCTGGCGCACGAGAAAGGGTTCCGCCGCATCATCTTGCCCCGTTGGAATGCGCCGGAAGCGGCGATTGCTTCGGGGGTGGAGATCTATGGGGTGGAGACTCTGCTGGAGTTTGCGGAGCTGATGAACGGCTCTCTTTTGGTCCAGCCCTACCAGCCTCGTCCGGATGAGCTTAGGCCCCATCCGACCTATGAGATCGACTACAGCGACATCAAGGGTCAGGTCCACGCGGTGCGGGCACTGGAGATCGCGGCGGCGGGCGGTCACAACTGCCTGATGGTGGGGCCACCGGGGAGTGGAAAGACGATGCTGGCTCGGCGACTTCCCACGATCTTGCCTCCGCTCACCCTGCCAGAGAGCATCGAAGTGACGCGCATCTATAGCGCGGCGGGCGAGAAGGGCGAAAAGCCCGGGCTGATGTGGGAGCGCCCCTTCCGCACTCCTCACCACACCGCGAGCTATGCGGCGGTGGTGGGAGGTGGCAAGAACCCTCGGCCCGGAGAGATCAGCCTTGCTCATCTGGGAGTTCTGTTTTTGGATGAGATGCCCGAGTTCGACCGAGGCGTTCTCGAAAGTTTGCGGCAGCCGATGGAAGACGGGGTCGCGACGGTGAGCCGGGTGAGCAATACCCTCACCTTTCCGGCCCAGTGTTGCGTGATCGGGGCGATGAACCCCTGCCCTTGCGGATTCAAGGGCTATCCCGAGGCGCAGTGCGTCGGCAGCCCGGCGACTTGCGGCCGCTACGCTTCGCGGATCAGCGGACCGATTCTGGACCGAATCGATATCCATGTTCAGGTTCCGCGACTGAAGCCCGACGAGCTTTTGGACCTGAAGCCCGGTGAACCGAGTGCGGCGATCCGTGAGCGCGTCATGCGGGCCCGCGAGCGTCAGGCCCAGCGCTTTGGCGCGGCGATCACCAACGCGAAGATGTCGCCCCGGCAGATCCGCGACGAGATCCAGCTGACGGACGAATCGCGACAATTTATGCAGCAGGTCGCGACCCGGATGAACATCTCGGCCCGAGTGTTTGACCGGCTACTGAAGGTCGCCCGGACGATTGCCGACCTGGCGGAATCGGATGCGGTCGAAAAGCGCCACCTGGCCGAGGCGGTCCAGTACCGCGAGATCGGTTGGTAGCCTTGCCGGATCGCGGAAGCCTCTCTTCGTAGAGCGCGGACCTTGACCACCCGTAGACTAGGGAGGAAGAAAGAGGTCCCTTCCCTAGCCCCTAAACCCCTTACCCGCTACTCCAGGCCGAGGTGTTGTTTGACCCAGGATCCGATGATCCCCAGGCCGGGGTGGTCGGGTTGGGGCCCCCTGAGCGGTCCCCCGACGATGGTGACGGGGCTGAACTCTCGGGTGTGGTCGGTGCTGTTATCGGTGGGGTCGTTTCCGTGGTCGGCGGTGAGGATGAGGAGATCTTTTGGCCGGAGGGATGCGAGGACGGGGGCGAGGATTTGGTCGAACTCTTGGAGGCACTTTCCGAACCCGATGGGGTCGTTGCGGTGTCCGAAGAGCATATCGAAATCCTCGAAGTTTGCGAAGATGAACTGGGCATCGGAGGCCATGGCTTCGGCGAGCATCTTGGCGTGTTGGGGGTTGCTTTGGGTTCGGGGTACTGACCGGAATCCTCGGCTGGCGAAGAGCTCGGGGATGACGCCGATGCCGAAGACATCGCCGATTTGATCGACATCATTTGGGGGTGGGATGACGGGGAAATCCTTGCGTTGTTGGGTCCTTTGGTAGTCTCCTGGGGAGCCTATGAAGGGTCGGGCGATGACGCGCTGGACGTTGTGGGGTTCGACGAGCATTTCTCTGGCGGTTTGGCAGATTTGGTAGAGCTGGTCGATGGGTATGACCTCTTGGTGAGCGGCGACTTGGAAGACGGAATCGGCGCTGGTGTAGAGGATGGGTTGTTCGGTGGCTTGGTGTTGGGGTCCGAGTTCTGCGAGGATGGCGGTTCCGCTGGCGGGTTTATTGCCGAGGACTTTTCGTCCGATGGCTTTTTCGAAGGCGGTGACGACTTCTTCGGGGAATCCGTTGGGGTAGGTCGGGAAGGGTTTGGGGATGGGGATTCCCATCATTTCCCAGTGTCCGGTGACGCTATCTTTGCCCTGGTTGAGGGGTTGGAGTCGTCCATAGGCGGCGGCGAGGTCGGGTGGGTTTCCGGTCTCGATTCCGACGGTTCGCCACCATCCGAGTCGGTCGAGGTGGGGGGTGATGAGTCCCTGGTTGGCGTGCCAGACATTGAGGAGGGTGTTGGGGCTGTGGGGGTCGCCAAATTGGGCGGCATCGGGGGCGGCTCCGGCACCGCATCCATCGAGGACGAGGACGATGGCTCGGGGTTGCATTAGGCTTGCTCCTGGGGGAGGCCGAAGTGTTGGGCATAGCGTCGGAAGAGGTTGTGGGCGGCGGGGTAGCAACTATGGGGCGACATGAAGTGGCTGAACTCGAAGGTGATGATCTTTTCGGCGACTTGGCTTGCGGTTTCGAGTTTGAATCGGAGGTACCGCCAGTCGGCGGGGGGGAATTTGATGGGCATATCGCGGTCGAAGCATTCGAGATTGCTCCAGATGGTGATGCCGTGTTTGCGTCCGAGTTCGCCGATGCCTTCGACAAAGCGGGGGAGCTCTTGGTAGTGGACTTGGCCATCTTGGAAGGCGCAGAAGTCGATGTTGTGGGCGGTTTCGGCAAAGACGCGGTCCCAGTGCTCGAAGCTTTCGTCGAGGGTGAGGGCGTTTTCGCCGAGTTGCTTAGCGCCTTGGGGGTAGGGCGAGATCAGGACGGGGACATCACGGAGCTCTTTGCAAAATCCGCCGATGTGGTTGAAGAGCTCGATGATGTGGACGTCGTTGCGCCCGGTCTCGTGGCTGAGATACCACCCGGCGAAGCTGGGGTGATGGCCATAGCGCTCGATCGCTTCTTCGAGGAAGGGTTTGTTGATCTCGACCTCTTTCCACCAGCTTCTTCGCCACCAGTGGAAGCCGGAGTCGTAGGTTCCGAAGAAGACCTTGATCCCAAATTCGTCGGCGAGGGAGTAGAAGATCTCGCCGATGTCTTCGTAGACCGGGAGCAGATCGGGGAGGGACTTGGCCGGAAAGATGCACTTGTTTTGGTACCCGGCGCGGATGATGATGACGGTGTCGATGCCGATTTTCTGGAAGAGTTCGAATTCTTTGCGCCACTCGGGTTCGCCCCAGTTTTGGCTTGGGATGTCGTGGGTGATTTCGTCGAGGAAGGTTCCGGAGATGCGTAGGGTTGTCATGCGGAGCGCATGAAGATTGTAGACGGTCTTGAGGTAGTAGGTCTCATAGGGCCTATAGGACCAATGAGACCTATCGGATCTATCCCATCAGGCCCAGACGGTTCGGGCTGAGGCCCCCGAACACGGATTCCATCTCTCCGAAGCCGAGCCCGCGTTCGAGTACCTCGGCCAAGACGGTGCGGTAATCGTTGGCCACCCGGAGGTCGCCCACGGCATCGAGGTCTTGCGGGCGCAGCCCGGGCCAAGCGCCATGGACCCGGCCACCTTGGACCCCCTTGCCCATGACCATCATCACCGATCCCCGGCCGTGGTCGGTGCCGAGAGCGACATTCTCGTGCAGTCGGCGGCCGAATTCGGTCTGCACCACCACGGTCACTCGTTCCCGGTCGGGACCGAGATCGCGCCAGAAGGCGGCGAGGCTCTTGGCCACGTCATCGATCAGGCCGCTGAACCAGCCATCGGTGGAGCCCTGGGCAACGTGGGTGTCCCAGTTACCCTTGTCGAGACACGCGATCTCGAGACCGATCTCGCTGCGGACCAAGGCCGCAACTTGGCGCAATCCTTCTCCGAGCTCGGAGTCCGGATAGCCCCGGCGATCGGAGCCCATATCGATGTTCTTGAGCCGATCTAGGGCTGAGAAAAGCCGCGTTCCAACGGCGCCGATCGGATCGCCGCTTGCGGCCGCGTACTTGGCTTGCAGGCGTCGGATTTGGTCTGGGTGTTCGGTCTGCACTCTCAGTTCGGCTAAAGATTGGATAGGGATCGAACTGCTACCGGCTAGCGAATCGGGCAGCAATCCGCCAATCGCCACGGCCCGCAAGGGCGAATCGGAATCGGTCGCCGCGAGGTACTGAGCCAGCCATCCGCCGAGCCGTCCTTCACGAGGGTCGAAGAGGCCACGCTCCATCAGATTCATCGCCTCGAAGTGGCTACGGGTTTGGTCGCCCGAACCACAAGCATGGACAAATGCAATCTCTGGAAGGTGATCCGTCAGCGGAGCCATCGCCGGATGCAACTGGAACCGGCCATCGAGTTTAAGGGCCCGGTTCGCCGCGACGGCCACGGTTGGACGCTCGCGGTAGTAGGCCTCTTCGAACGCGGGGATGACCCAGTTGAGTCCGTCCGCCCCGCCTCGCAAGAAGACGACGACCAAGATCTGGTTTGGCTTGGGCTTCTCTTTGACCAAGATCTGTCCGAGCGCGCTAGGCCCCATCGCGGCAGCGAGCAATCCGGCCGAGGTGAGGCCGAGGAAGCGGCGGCGACTGAGAGCGTTTTCGCAGAGGTTCCAGTTGTTCATCTTCAGGTCCATTGGAATTCGGGGGCAGCAAGTGCGAGGGCAGTCGATTGGTCGCTGGGGAGGTCCGGTTCGCGGTCCGGGGACGGCAGGGTGGGCAGGCGCGTCGCGCCGCGGGTCCCACCCTGGGGATTGGCCTCCGGGCCGGACTGCGAACCGGAAGTGAGAAACTGCGCCAATCCTTCCCCTTTCAACCCGGTTGCCTTGGTCAGTCCCGTCCAAGAGATCCCTGTGCCGAGGATGCGACCCTCACAGAGGGCCAATAGGAAGTTCCACCGAGGCAGAAGGGCACCTTCCCAAGACACCTGGTCGATCGGGAATCCGTCCGGCATGGGCCAGAGGTGGAGGGGTTGCCGCATCGCCGCGAGCTGGGCAATCAGTGCTGGATGAGCATCCGTTTCTGCTCCAGTGACCCGCAGCGCACTCACCATCAGGTCGAAGGGTCGCTTCAGGCGTCGATGCTCGGGATCGGTAAAGTCAGGCCGGCTCAGGATGGCTCGGAGAACAGGCGCGATCGCCCCGTCTCCCTTCAGATAGATTTGTTGAAGACGTGCGATCTCTGGTTCGGTGGCGGGCAGGCCAAAGAACGCCAAGAGCTTCCGACTTAGGTGCCTTGCTGTGGAGGGGTGCATGGCCAGAATCTGGAGCACTCGCTCTCCGTCCCGCTCTCCACCCCCTGCTGGGATCTCGACCCCTAGGACTTTCTTGGCCCCATCATCGTGGAGGGCCGGATCAAATCGGAAGCCTCCCTTTCGGCGCAGGAATCGCTCTTCGATGGTCCAGCCCGTAAAGCATCGGGCAACTTCTTGGACATCGCGCTGGGTGTAGCCACCGTCCACTCCCAGGCTATGGAGCTCCATGATCTCCCGGGCGTAGTTTTCGTTCGGAGCGCCCCGCTTGTTGCCGGCGTTGTCGAGGTAAATCAGCATCGCCGGGCTGCGGGCACTGGCTCGAAGCATCTCAGGAAACGATCCCAGCGCATGACTGCGGATGACCGAGTCATTGTCCGCCGCCATCAGATAAGGGCCGAGTCCCTTCTTCGCGTAAATATTGAAGTGGTTGCTCCAAAAGTCGACCATCCGCTCGCGCAATTGATTCGGGCTATAGACGGCTCGCAGGATGGCGGCTCTCTGCATCTGGGTGATCACAAAGTCTTGGGGCAAATCCTGGAGCTCCATGCCGTCCATGCGCAGCACGTCAAGCCGGTGAAGCTTGGCCTTTAGCCACAGCGGCTCTTCTTCGCGGGCCGCGAGTTGGGCTTCAATCCATTGATCCTTACCTGCTTCCCGAAGGCCCTGCAGATCTCCGGGGCGGGGTCCAAAAGCAGCTCTGGTTAGGAATCGATGCTCCTCGGCCAAGTCGTCGGTTTCGACCCTTTCGGGCAGTTGGCTTTCGGCCAGCTTTCCGCACCCGGCCAGGACCACTCCGGCCGCCGCCGCGGCACCGAGGGCGATAGGATGAGGTGAGCGAGAAGTCATGGGGTCACTCAAAGGGATTGGGGGGGTGCGATTTTCCGCCGCATCGGGGCAGAGGCCCCGGGGGAGGCTTGCCTCATCCGGGGCCGAGGGAATGGCCCTGGGCCGAGGCGGCGGAAAGAATTGCGATCAGATGCTTAGGCCTGCGTCGCCTCCGCCTGCTCCCGACGGTTCATCAAGGCCGAAGTTCCCAGACCGATGCCGATGATCAAGACCAGCGGGGCAACCAAGAACCACCCCACGAAGGGCAGCAGACAAGCGCCGACCAAGAGCATCGCCGACCGGGAATAGGCCGTCAACGGTGAAACGTTCGGATCCCAGGTTCGCCACCGAGCGGCCATCAACCAAGCGATTCCGCTGGCCCCCAGAAGTGAAAGCATCATGACGAACAAAAGGAACAAGATGCCGACTGCCTTCAACAAGGGCACGGGGAGGGAGGCGACGACGATCCCAAACAGCACCGCGGGGACACCAGCTCCGATCCCCAACAATCCTCGCCGCCAAGGGTTGGCCCGAAGGCCCTCGCTCGCCAGAGACACGCGCTCGGGAAAGAGCAGGCCGTGGGTCAACATCGCCGCGGTGGCAGTGAGGAAAATGCCAACCAGCGTGGCGATAACGGCGAATACGTCTCCTAGAATGAGCATGGATCTTCGGGTCTCCTGGTTCTATCCTAACGGATCCCATCCCACCCACCGGGACCTTTGGCCGGGTTCAGAGATATTCAAACAAATCAGAAACTTCACCGATTGGCAATCCGCCTTCGACTAGGATCTCGTCCTCACTGAGGTGCCCGACCACCCCGCACACCTTCATCCCCGCCGCAACTGCCCCCCGAATGCCTGCTCTCGAATCTTCAATCACTAGGCAGCCCTCAGGCGCAAAACCCATAGACCGAGCGGCATGGAGGAAGAGATCTGGAGCAGGCTTCCCCGCCGCAACCTCTTCGGCGGAGAACGCACGCCCTTCGAAAAGATCCCAAAGGTCAGCCGCGCGAAGGGAGGCGCGGACCTTCTGCGCCGGACCGTTGCTCGCCACGCAGTAGGGCAAATGCAGACGGGCTAGCGTGGCAACTACCCCAGGAAGAGCCTCGACGCCCTGCCCAATGGCTGCCAGCTCGGCCTCCATGATGACCTCTTCTAGCCCTTCTACCTCCATGATTGGCGACAACAACTTGATGCTATCGGCGGTACTCCGGCCGATGAGAAGAGCCATCATCTCGGACTCGGATCCCGGAAAGCCGCGGCTGGCCAGGGCCCGATGGACCTCTCGATTGCAGGCCGCCTCGGTATCGACCAAAACCCCGTCACAATCGAAGATCACCAGCTCAATCGGCATCAGAACGAATTCGACGTTACCCGGTAAAATAGGATCAGAAAACGATGGCTTCTACCGAATTTTCCTTCGACATCGTCAGCAAAGTTGACCAACAGGAAGTCCGCAACGCAGTGGACCAAGCTCAGAAAGAGCTGATGAACCGTTTCGACCTGAAGGGGACCAACTCGGAGATCGACTTCGAGAAAGAGAACATCACTCTTCTCGGTGGAGACGAAGGCAAACTGAAGCAAGTCCGAGATATCCTGTACAGTAAGCTTGTCAAGAGAGGCGTCGATGCCCGCGCAATCGAATATGGTAAAGAAGAACCAGCTTCGGGAATGACCGTTAAGCAGAGTGTGACCTTTACAAGTGGCATCGCGCAGGACAAAGCCAAAGCACTGATCAAGCAGATCAAGGAAACCGGACTGAAGGTGAATGCACAGATCCAAGGCGACCAGATTCGAGTAAGCGGAAAGAGCAAGGACGACCTTCAGAAGTGCATTCAATTTGTGAAAGGTCTTGACCTCGACTTCGCTGTAGACTTCCTGAATTTCCGCTAAACCTCATGAGCGATTTCATCATCGTATTTGACCTTGGCGGGGTCATGGTCAAGGTTGCCTATACCTGGGAAGCGGCCGTTGCAAAATCACAAGAACCGGCAACTCACATGGAGAGGCTTTCTGAACGTTTAAGTCTGTGTCCTGGATTTGATGCATTCCAAGCCGGCGCCGTCTCCCAGGATGATTACCTTGGCGACCTTAAGGACTACTTGGGACTCGCGGATATAGCCGCTGCACTTCGCGTTCACAACTCGATTCTTCTGCATCCCTTTGATGGAACCCTACAGAATATCACGGATCTTCACACAAAGGGAATCGAAACCGCCTGCCTGAGCAATACCAATGGTCCCCATTGGGAATTGATGAGTAATCCAGACATCTTCCCGGCCATCGCCGCTCTACGCCAACCAGTACTGAGCCATGAGCTGAAAGCCGAAAAGCCCCACGCTGAAATCTACAGAAAGTTCGAAGAAAAGACCGGATACGCCAGCGAACAAATTATCTTCTTTGACGATCTAGAAGCAAACGTAAAGGGCGCGATTGACTGTGGATGGGATGCGATTCAGATCGACCCAGATCGGGCCCCCGCGGCCCAGGTCCGCAGAGCGCTCGAATCCCGCAAGATTCTCTGACCAGACCGTTTCAAAGTACAATAGGGGGACTTTGGCATCTCCCCTCGCAGAACTCAACTCGCCCCTGATTCGCGCGCTTGAGCGCGGAGTCCTCCTTGGAGATGGAGCGAACGGCACCTGGCTTCAGGCACAAGGATTCGACAAAACTCCGTACGATCTGGCCAATCTCTTGCGGCCCGATCTGGTCGAAGCCGTTCATCGAGCGTACTTCAATGCTGGCTCGGACTTTGTCGAAACGAATACCTTTGGAGCAAATCGCCTCCGGCTCGGGCACACGAATTGGTCCGTAAGAGAATTGAATCTTGCCGGTGCAGAGTTAGCACGTAAAGCCGCAGGCCCCGATAAGTTCGTGGTCGGCGCTATCGGACCTGCAGGCAAGAACTTAGCCCCCATCGGCACTCTTACCGAACAAGAACTCTTCGAAAGTGTTCACGAACAAGCGTTAGCTCTGGTTGAAGGGGGAGTGGATGCTTTCTTCTTGGAGACCTTTGTCGACCTAGAAGAGATTCGGATTGCGGTCCAAGCAATTCAGGAAGCATCGCGACTTCCCATCTTTGTCACGAAAGCATTTATCGAAGATGGAGAGGCTCTTGCCGAGGGGCTCCCAGCGGCTTGCGCCAAGGCTCTTGAAGCCCTCGGGGTGACCGCGATTGGAGCGAATTGCGTCGTCGGACCTCAGCGGATGATCGATATCGTTCGCCAGTTTTCCGAGTCAACAACCTTGCCCGTAATCGCTTTCCCGACCCCTGGGCTTCCTCAACTGGTAAAGGGCCAGATCGTCTACGACACATCGCCAGCCTACTTTGCCAAAGCCTCAGCCCGACTTGTGGAAGAAGGAGCACGCATTGTGGGAGGATGTTGCGGTACTTCTCCAGAGCATATCCAGGAACTTCGCAAGTTAATCGATCTCGGAATTGCCAAGAAGCAACAGCAAAAAGTTACCACCGCCAAGAGCGCCGATAAGAAGCCGACTCCTCAAGCAGAACCCACGCGACTTTCTCAAAAGCTTGGCAAAGAATTCGTCATCACCGTCGAGATGGATCTCCCACGTGGGCTCAACGTCCAAAAGGTTATCGAAGGGACTCAATCGCTGAAGGAAAAAGGTGTGGATCTCATCGACATCAGTGACGGAGCTCGTGCAAGACTTCGCATGAACCCTTTGTCGATCTCCAAGATCCTTCAGGATCAAGTTGGGGTGGAGGTGATGATGCACTTCGCTTGCCGAGACCGAAATCTGCTCGCCGTCCAGAGCGATCTTCTGGGTGCCCACGCTCTCGGCGTGAAGAATATCCTCGCGATCACTGGCGATCCGGCAAATATCGGTGATTATCCCAGCGCCACCAGCGTCTATGATGTCGACGCAATCGGCTTGGTACGGATCCTTTCTCGGTTTAATGAAGGGATCGATCTTGCTGGAAATACGGTGGGTCTAAAGTGCGCCTTTACGATCGCAGTCGCCTATAATCCGTTGGCCCACGACCTGGTTATGGAGAAGGAGCGATTGAAGAAGAAGGTCGATAATGGCGCGCATTTAGTCTACACCCAGCCCATTTTCGAGTCGGCAATCGTTGAAGAAGCCCAAACCTACTGCAATTCTTTGGGCGTACCGCTCTTTGTGGGCGTGCTTCCACTCCGGTCCTCGCGCCATGCAGAGTTCATGCACAACGAAGTTCCTGGGATCGAAATCCCCGATCGGATCCGGGCCCGAATGCAGGAGTGCGCAACCGACGATGATGCACTAAAGATCGGGATCGAAGAGGCTCAGTCGCTCAGCGCCTTCCTGAAGCCGATCAGCCAGGGGCTCTACCTGATGCCACCTTTTGGGAACCATCGCATTGCCGAAGCTGTTATCGACGCTGTACGATAGCCCATGGCCGATGACCTCCAAACAAGCCAAATCAGCCGCCGCCGGTTGCTCAAAACCGGAGCCGGAGCCACCGCTTGTTTGGGGGGCTATCTATTCGGAAACCAAGCTGATCAATTGCGGATCGAGAGAAATACTCTTAGGCTCCCTAATTTCCAGCATCAGGGCATCCGAGTCGCTTTGGTGGCCGATCTGCATGCCAATGAGCCGATCAGCGCCGCCAGGGCCCAGAGAGCTCTACGAATGGCAATTGAGGAGAACCCCGACGTGATCCTCATGGCTGGCGACTACCTTGATTATCCCACGGCCGAGTCTCTCCAGAACCTCAGTCATGCGCTCTTGCCGCTGACGGATACTTCGATCCCTTGTCTGGCCACATTCGGGAACCACGACTATTGCATCCGATCAGGCGGAAAGATCGACCGCCAACTACCCGAACAAATCTTCTCGATCTTCACGCGAATGCGCGTACAGCTGCTCCGAAACCAGGTTCAAGAGGTTCAGGGCGTCCCCTTTTGGGGGATCGACGATGCCCTGGTGGGATTGGATCGTTACGACCTCTTCACCTCCGGGCTACCGCAATCGGTAGTGGCGATCTTGCACGAACCCGATGCCGTTGACCGCCTGCCAAAAGGGGTCAGCCTGATGCTGGCCGGGCACAGCCACGGAGGCCAAGTTTGCTTGCCCGGAGGGATCCCGATGCACGTCCCTGCTGGGGCTCGTCGCTACATCTCTGGGTTCTATCCCAGGGCGAGCACGCCCCTGTATGTCACGCGAGGAGTGGGGAGCAAGCGGCATATCCGAGTATGCTGTGCTCCAGAGGTGAGCTTGCTTGAGCTCCAATCCGCATAAATGCATTTCGGAAGATATCTTTTAGGTGGCCTAACGATCGGCGCGGGTGCGTTGTTGTATGGGGCATTTGTCGAAGTCGATCGTCTGGAGTTGGAGCGAGTAACTCTTTGGCTTCCTGATCTTCCGGAGAGTCTCGATGGATATCGAATCGGCTTCCTAACGGATTTTCATCTAAGGGATCGCCAGACCGTGAACTTGGCCGAAAGGGCCGTCACGGCCGTACTTTCCGAGTCTCCGGAGATCGTCGTGCTGGGTGGCGACTACGTTAGCCGATGGCGGCCCGAGTCTCCGGCGATGCTGGGTCGAGTATTGGAGCCCCTCCTCATGATGGAAGGCTCCGTTGTTGCGGTCCCGGGAAACCGGGACTATTTGGATGGCGACCCTAGTCTGCTCCAAGCCCTTTTTGACGAACTCAACATCCGTCTTCTGAGGAATGAGAGTTGGGTGCATCACGGCATCGAATGGGTCGGGATCGATTCGGCGAACGCCGGGGAGGCGGATCCGATCGGGGCTTTTGAGTCCGCCACCGGCTCCCATCCCCAAATCTGCATTTGGCACGAACCCGACTTGGTCGATTGGACCCCACGCGATGTGTTGCTTCAGCTCAGCGGACATACGCATGGCGGCCAGTTCATCACTCCCTGGGGATATGCCCCGGTGACAAGTCGCAATGGATCGCGCTATCTGCAGGGCTACTTCGACGGCGTCGAGCCACCGCTGTATGTCAGCCGTGGGCTTGGCACCACCGGGCCACCCTCTCGGCTCTTTTGTCGACCGGAAGCGACCGTTCTAACCCTTCGGCGCTACCCCGAGGCCTAGCCAGCCAGCGGCATCAGCAGCATCATCAAACACCCGCATTCCAGGGGGGAGATTCTCCAAAATCTCCTCTCCGTACCGCTTCGTCCTCAGCCTCGGGTCTAGGATAGCGATGATTCCTCGATCGGATTCGCGCCGGATCAGCCGACCGACTCCCTGGCGAATGAGGGTTTTAGCGGTTGGGAGAGTCCACTCTCGGAAGGAGTCTCGGCCATCGCTCTGCATCCAGGCTGATCGAACCAGGCTCGGGGGATCGTATGGCACTTCAAAAGGTATCCGAACGATTACGACGCAGGCGCATGTTTCCCCTGGGGCATCGAAACCTGTCCAGAAACTTCGGAGAGCGAACAACGACGCCTCGGGGTGACGTTTGAACTTCTCACCGACCCCAGCGGAGGCTCCCCTTGGTTGAATCAAGATCGGAAGGTCCTCTCGGGGCGATACCCTCTCATAAACGGCCTCCATCTCGACTCGACTGGGAAAAAGTGCAAGGGTCCGCCCGCCGATGAGTTCGATCATGGATTCGATCTGCTTGGCCACCTGGTGGTAGTAGTCCGCCAGAAGCCCTTCGCGCCGGGCGATGGTCGGATCGGGGATCACGCCGGGTCCAGGAGCATATAAGGCAGCCTGATGACTAAAATCAAAGGGGCTCTCTAATATTTCGGTTACCACAGGAGTGAATCCGATCTGTTGGCTGAAGAACTCAAATGACCGATCGATTGCAAGAGTTGCAGAGAGAAAGACCGCTTTCTTCTTGGACCAGAGCAGCTCGTCCAAGAGTCCCCTAAGATCCAAGATGTCCTTGCGCATAGCAACCATCTGCCGCTCGACGATCGAATACAGCACTTCGACCCCCTGGGACTCGAGCAGAGCGCGGTTCATTGTGGCGAAGCTGCCCAGCATCGAGATCATGGTCTGCCGCGAGTCAAGCACAAGCTCAAAGAGAGACCGATCGCGCTCGGAGAGCTGGACGCTGGCGATTCGGAGCTTTTTGAGCTCATCCAGAAAGCTCTCGATCGAGTCTGCGGTCGCCTTGGTGAGGTTCAGCAGGGCCTGGGCATCCTTGGGGCGAAGATAATCGGAGATCCCTTGACTCGTTTTGAGTGGCTCGGGGGAAACGTGGAAAAGCTCGGGTGACTTCGGAATGGGTCGGGTCTCTAGCCAACTATCGAGCCCCTTCATCACGTCGATTGATCCTTGAGCAATCTCTTGAATTCTTTCTGATACACCCATTTTTGATGCAAAAGGTCGGCATTCCTCGGTAATTCGCTGAATTATTCCGACGCTTCGCCCAATTCCTGGTCGAGACAGGATCATTTCCAGCCCACTCTGTGCGGCAGAAATGAAGTCATGCCCCTCGTCAATGATCAAACGATCATAGGGGCCCAAAAGCGAGGACTCGCCTCCAGAATCCTGCGACAGGAGTGCATCTTGTAGAACCACCGAGTGGTTGGTCACGACAATCTTCGATGACTGAGCTTGCTTTCGAGCATTGTAGAGATAGCAATCTCGGAAGAAACTGCAGAATCGACCTTCACAATCATTCGGAACACTAACGTCTTTCCATTCGGGCCGCTTACCCTTGATTCCCGAACGATTCCGAAACCATTCGATCTCATGACCTTCTGATAGCCGAATAGTCTTCTCTTGCCTGCTAAGCTCCCTTTGGCAGGCATATCGGGCCCGTCCTAAAAGGAACCCGATCTTGGGCGGAGTTGCGAAGAGCTGGAGTGCAAAGGGAACATCCTTGGACCAGTACTGCTCGGCCAGAACGTTTGTGTAGGTCGCGATGACAATCCGCTCACCGGTTTCCTGGTGCGCAGTGATCGCACCAAGGAGGATCGCTAGCGATTTGCCTAGTCCGGTGGGCGCTTCAAACGCCGCGGGAGACCCATCCACAAGGCAATCGTAGAGGAGGTGGGCTAGGTGGCGCTGGCCGGCCCGAGCCGTAAATCCAGGTTGCTCTCCCAATCGATCCAGCGCCGATTCCAACTCATTTTTTCCTGCGCCGTCCATCTACCCAAGGAGTCTAGCAGGTAGGCTCATCAGGTGACCGCACGCATGAGTCCCGCTTTCCGCTGGTATCTGGGACTTGTCAGCTTCTCGATTCTGGGGAGCCTTCTCAGCCGACTGACGGGGCTAGATCCGGGCCCCATCGCCCCCATTGCAGCGGTCGCAACTCTTCTCCTCGGCTTCTCGGTGGCTTGCCGTGGTCTGAAATTCGGAGTCATCTTCGCCATCTTGACGATTGGCGCGGCGAGCGAGGTGCTGGGGCTCTACACGGGTCTCATCTTTGGCCCCTATGAATACACCAACGCCTGGCAGCCCATCTTGAACCTACCCGGAGGCAAGCCGTTTCCTTTACTGCTCCCTTTCGCCTGGGGCATGATGGCGGTCTCGGCTTATCGTTTGGTTTCCGATCTTTCTTCTCGATGGCTCCGGGCGGGGTCTGTCATTCTTGTTGCTGCGGGCTCGTTACCAAGTCTTTGGCTGACCCCGCTTGCCATGGCCGGAGGATGGTTCGTTCTCCGTAGCAACATCCTCGCTGCGGCATACCTCGCCGCCGCCGCAGATCTCTTGATGGAGTACACCATGGTCCACTCTCTGGGCTATTGGCGGTGGTTTGAGTCAGGTCTCTTCTTTGTCTCGCCCCCGCACAACACCCTGGGATGGATTGGGGTCTCACTCCTGGCAGCGATCCTTCTCGCCAAGTTTCCGGCTTCAGATCTCGAATCCAACAAAGAACCGGGCCGAGTGATTTTGGTTCACCTTGGCTTTACACTTCTGATGACTGGAGTCCTTGCAATCCCCGGGCCTCTTGGCAAGTAGAACAGGGAGATATTCATGCCAAAGAACTTCATCGTCATTGGGGCAGGAATCGGTGGACTTGCCACCGCACTCCGCCTAGCCCATCGCGGCCACCGGGTCACGATCCTTGAAAAAACCGATCAGATCGGGGGACGTAACCGGCCCTTGCAGGTAGGGCAAGCGCATTTCGATTCGGGACCGACTCTGATGATGATGCTGGACCCGTTCAAGAAGCTATTCGAGGATATCGGTGAAAAGATGGAGGACCACCTCCACATTGAGCTCTGCGACCCCAGCTACCGTGTGTTCTATTCGGACGGAACTCGGCTTGATGGAACACCCAACGTGGCTCAGATGATTCAGCAGATGCAGGCCATGGGTGCGACGCGCGACGCGGAGAACTACCCTGCTTTTCTCGGCAAGCTAGCCGGACTCTACCACGACAGCATTCCCCACTTCGTACGAAAAAACTTCCTCAATCCGCTGGACTTCGCCGGGCCCAAGCAGCTCGGCATCGTGCTTAAGCGGAAAATGTTGAGCAATCTGGCAAAACAGGTCGATAAAGAGATTCAAGACCCAAAACTGAGAATGCTTTTCAGCTTTCAGACCATGTATCTCGGTCTGAGCCCGTTCGACGCCCCCTGGGTTTATGGAGTTCTTACTTACATGGAGTACGGCGAAGGAATTTGGTACCCAAAAGGTGGAATAGTCGAGATTTGCAATGCAATCTTTCGACTAGCCGAGCAAAAGGGTGTCGAAATTAACACGAACACACCGGTCTGCAAGATTGACGGATCGTCCGTCATTCTGGAAAACGGACGTCGCTTATCGGCGGACGCCATCATCTGCAACGCCGACCTTCCCTATGCCGAACAGGCCCTCATCCGACAGCCTCCAAAGAATCACGACAAAAGGCGATATAGCTGCTCGGCTTTCATGATCTATGCCGATTTGGATCAGGATGTGCCTTCAATCCTGCACCACAACGTCTTCTTTGGTAAGGACTTCAAGGGCAATCTCGATCAGATTTTCCACCAGCGAGCCCTCCCCGACGATCCTGCGTTCTATGTCTGCGCGAGTTCCAAATCCGAACCCCACCGCGCGAGACCGGGCGGAACAAGCTTGATGGTATTGGTTCCATGCGCGAACCTTGACCGGCCGTGGAGTCAAGACGATCACGATTTTCTTGTCGAAAAAATTTACGATCGACTGGAAAAAGAGACGGAATTCAATCGAGAAAACATAAAGCAGGTGAGGACGCTCACGCCCGAAGATTGGAAGAGCCAGCTCAACCTCGACCGTGGAGCGGCCTTTGGGTTAAGTCACGACTTCTTGCAGAGCGCCTTCTTCCGGCCAAGCAACAAGAGCAAAACGAATCCCAATCTGTACTACGTCGGAGCCAGCACCCAGCCCGGAAATGGACTTCCCATGGTGCTGATCTCTGCCGAGCTTGTGGAAGACCGAATGCGCCGAGAAGGATTGATTTAGAACGATGCCGCAGGTCGAAGGCTTTTTGGGCGTCGTGGTCGAAAAGATGATCGAGCGCAGCGTCCGAGCCAGATTTCACACCGTGTTTTGGCAAAAGGAAGCCTTCGAGTTCCAAAAACCGGTGATCTTTGTGCCAAATCACCACGGCTGGCACGATGGGTATCTGATGTTTCACCTGATCCGGAAACTCGAGATTGAGTGCTTGGATTGGATTACCGAGTTCGATGCCTTCCCGCTCTTCGCTAAGGTCGGGGGGATGCCCTTCCCCGCCGATGACCCGGCCCGCCGAGCCAGCACGGTCCGGAACACTATTCGCCGGATGAAAGAGGAACAAAAGTCGCTGATCCTCTTTGCGGAATCTCATCTGCACCGTCCGCCCGAGATCCTTCCGCTAGGCAAAGCACTAGAGACTGTGCTAAAACATGTACCGGGAACCCAGGTCGTCCCCGTGGCCATCGTGTACCAAATGTCTTTGCATGAGCGCCCCGAGGCAGCCCTCTCGGTCGGGGCCCCGGTTCCGGATCCCAGTCGTGAGTCCGTTCGAGGAGCGCTCGAAACATTGCACCGCAAAACCGTGCAACAAATGCAGACTCCGGAGCAGCACTTCGAGGTTTTGGTGAAAGGGACACTCGATGTCAACGAGCGGTGGGACGTGCGCCGCCGGTTCGGAAAGAAAAGATGACTTACGCCACCGCTGAGGACTACCGAATCTGTGCATCGTTGCACCGCAAGCACGGGACGACCTACTTCTTCAGCTCCCGTCTGTTTCCTCGCGAGCTACAGCGGCGGGTGGATGCAGTCTATGGATTTGTCCGAGTTGCGGATGAGTGGGTCGATAACCCGGGCGAACTGACGTTGGATATGCGCGGGGCTCTGCTTGAAGATTACGAGCGGCAGTTCGAACGGGGGCTAGAAGGCGAGATTCCCCAGCAGCCCGTCTTGCGGGCCTTTTGCGATGTGGTTCGAGAGGTCGCAATGGACCCCGAAGAGCCTCGACTTTTCCTGAGGGCCATGGCGATGGACCTTTCGGTCGATCGCTACCCGACTTATTCCGATCTTCAAGGCTATATGCGGGGCTCGGCGGCCGCGGTGGGCCAGATGATGTGCGACGTGATGGGCGTGGACCGCGACCCCGACCTGCGGCGCTGTGCGATGGCTCTGGGGGATGCGATGCAGCTGACGAACTTCTTGCGTGACATAGGCGAGGACCTCGAGCGCGGCCGGATCTATCTTCCGCTGGAAGACTTGCACCGGTTTGGGCTGAACGAGCGGGACCTCTTTCAGCGCGAGGTGACCCCCGGGTTCGTGCGACTCATGCAGTTTGAGATCAACCGCGCGCGCGCGCTTTACCAAGAATCCGATCCTGGGATTGCGGAGCTTCCGCGGTCGATGCGCAAGGCCGTCCGAGCGGCTCGAGTCCTCTACGCCGCGATTTTGGACCGGATCGAGGAGCAGGAGTACGACGTCTTCCGAAGCCGAGTCCGGACCAGCCGGCTGACGAAACTTGCGACCGCCGCCCGGATCGTCGTGCTCCCCTGAGACTTGGTTTCTTCTTGACTTCGGTCCTATAAGTCCTATAAGACCCAGCAAACCCCCGCGCGGTCCAACGCGGCAAGAACGGCAATCCATCGACCCGGGGCATAATCACCCCATGCTCTTAGAAGGCAAAAAGGGGCTCGTCCTCAACGTGACGAACCAGAACTCGCTGGGTTGGGCGATCGCCCAACAGGCCGCCGCCCATGGTGCCACCGTCGGGGTCGGCGCGCTCAACGAGCGCATGCAAGCCGGAGTCGATAAGCTCATCGGCGACAACCCGGCCTACGTGCCGCTCCAGGTCGACTTTAGCAGCGATGAATCCATCGAGCAGCTGGTGCGCGATACCGCCGAACGGATCGGGCGCATCGACTTTGTGGTCCATGCCGCGGCCACCGCCAAGCCCGAAGATCTGAAGGGACGCTTTATCGAGACCTCGCGGGACGGGTTTGCCCTCGCCCTGGATGTCAGCGCCTATAGCTTCATCGCAATGTGCCGCGCCCTCGAGCCGATCCTGAACGATGACGCGAGCGTGGTCACCCTCAGCTATCTGGGCAGCCAGCGGGCAATTCCCGGTTACAACGTGATGGGCGTCGCGAAAGCGGCCCTGGAAGCGAGCGTTCGCTACCTGAGCGTGGACCTGGGAGAACGTGGCATCCGGGTCAATGCCCTCAGCCCCGGGCCGGCCCAGACGATCAGTGCCCGGGGGATCAGCAACCTTCGCGAAAAGATGGAGCGCGCGGCCGAGATCAGCCCACTGAAGCGACCGGCCCAACAAGACGAAGTCGGCCTGAATGGACTCTGGTTGATCAGCGACCTGAGCCGGGGCGTCAGCGGACAGGTGGTCTATATCGACGCTGGCTACAACATCGCCGGACTCTGAGATGCCATGATCGCGCCGATCCTCGCCGTCCCTAATTGGTCCTTTGGCCGCAGCAAGACCCTGCTGCGCGAGGTCGGCGAGGAACTGGCCCGGCACCCGGTGGAGGTCCACTATTGCGAGAGCGACCTGGACCACAACCGAACCGTGACGGCATTTTCGGGGGAAACCGAAGCCGTGCACGCAGCCCTTTTGGCCCTGGCCGACCTGATCCTCCCGGCGATCGATCTGAACCGGCACGCGGGGGTCCACCCACGGATCGGGGGCCTCGACGTCTGCCCAATTATTCCGTTTGGAGCCGAGGGGGTTGCGGCCGCGATCGAGAGCACCGAACGTCTTGCGGCGGAACTCGCCGGTCGGCATCATCTACCGATCTTTCTGTATGAAAAGAGCGAGAAGGGCCGCCATGAAGCGACCCTCCCCGAGCTCCGAAAGGGAGGTTTTGGAGGGCTTTTTGGCCGGGAGCTCCAACCCGATTTTGGCCCGAGAGAAGCCCACCCCAACCTTGGGGCGACGATCCTCGGGGTGCGAGATTTTTTGATCGCGCTGAACGTGAACCTGGTGGGCGAGCGGATTGAGGTGGCGCGTGAGATTGCGAGCAAGATTCGCCGCAAACGCTCCGAAGGGGATCCGCGGTTTCTCGGGGTCCGGGCGCTGGGCTTGCCGCTGGCTAGCCGCCAGCAGATCCAGGTCAGCATGAACCTGACTCTGCCCGATATCACCTCCATCGACCCAATATTGCAGTGGGTCTGGATGCAGGCGATGGAGCGCGGGGTGGCGGTAAGTGACAACGAACTCATTGGCGTGATCCGGCCCCAGGACCTCATGGCCGCGACTCGGCTCCCGCACCTGCCGGCGCAAGTGGTAAAGATAGGAAATGCAGTTTGATCTGGGCTTCCTCGGTGGAGGCCAACTGGCTCGAATGTCCATCCAGGCCGCCCAGCGCATGGGGTTGCGCTGCCTCAGCATCGACCCCGACGCGGCGTCGCCAGCCAGCCAGGTAGCCCCCGCCGCGGTCGGCAACCTCAATGACCCCGATGCTCTATCCTCGGTCGTCGAGAGCTGCGCCCGAATAACGCTCGAGAACGAGTTCATTCCCGCGACCGCCATCGAGCGCGCCTTTGCTAAAGTCGGCCGCAACCCCGAGGCCCTGATGCCGGGGCTGGAGACGCTCGCCCTCATTCAAGACAAGCTCCTTCAGCGAGAAGCCCTGGAAAAAGCCGGACTCGCTGGCCCTGAGGCGGTCGCCATCGAAGACGACGGCACCCGGGCGATTGCGACCATCGGCTTTCCGATGATGTTGAAATCGCGAAGAGGGGGTTACGACGGAAAAGGAGCCCGGTACGTCGCCACTCCCCAGGACTTTGAAGATCTGCGAAGCCTGTGGCAAGACGGTGGATGGATGGCCGAGCAGTACGTGAACTTTAGCCGCGAGCTCGCGGTGATGGTCTATCGGACCCCGCAGATGGTCGGGTGCTTTCCGACCATGGAGACGATCCAAACCAACCACGTTTGCGATTTGGTCTATCCGGCGGCGACCGATGCCAGCGAAGTGGCGGTGGCGGCGGTCGAGGCGGTCCAGGGTTGGGGGTTGTACGGGGTCGAACTCTTTGAGACCTCGGGCGGCAAGATCTTGGTCAACGAGATCGCACCGCGCCCGCACAACACGGGCCACTACACCCTGGATTGGGGCGGCCCCTCGCAGTTTGAACAGCACGTTCGGGTGGTTCTTGGCTTGCCCCCGGCACCGATGGATGGACTGCCCACTTGCATGGCGAACCTGCTGGGGATCGCGAAAGCGGGCGACTGGCGGAATGGATTGCTCCGCGCTCTCGCCTCCGACCCCGGGATCCGGGTGCATTGGTATGGCAAGGCCGAGAGCCGCCCGGGCCGCAAGATGGGACACCTCAACGCGACCGGCGGCGACATCGTCGCCCGAGCCCGCGCCGCCCGCGAGGCGTTCTACTCGGGCTGGGCAGAGTAGCCGCGGGGCGGGTTCGATGCTGGTCTTTATCGATGAGAGTTATTCGCCCTTGCGAGAGGATGGCGTGCCCTACGCTCTCGCCGGATTCGGAGTTTCGGAGTTCAACTACCGAAAGCTGATGGCTGCGATCTTTCAGATAAAGGAGTCCTATTTCGAACCGGCCCAAGGACTTTCTTCTGAAGAACGCAAGTTACTCCGCGCGTCTAGGATTGCCTCGAAGAGCCATCCGCACGAGCAAGAACTCAAGGCCACAAAGCTCCTTACCCGAAAGGCGGCCGAGTATCACCAACAAACCGGGCAAGCGGCGAGCATTCTTCTCGTGGAAGAACTCCTTGCCGAGGCTGAGCGCCTTGATTGTCGAGTTTTTGGAACTCTGTCCCACCTTCAGCACATGCACGAGGTCTTGCGCCCGGACGGTAAGTTGCCGGATCAGCTCATTAGGTTGATTGAGCGAGTGCAATGCTGGATGGCAGAAGATCACCCCGACGAGAGTGCAATCCTAGTTTTTGATGCAATCGACTCGGAGACGAGTCGCACCCTCAATCAATCAATCTCTGACTTCCTCTTCCGTTCGCGAGCTGGAAAGGAAATGACCCAGATTGTTCCTTCTCCTTTTTGGGTTGCCTCCGATGCAACTCCGGGTTCCCAGGTTGCGGACATCATTGCGCACATCCTGATGAATTCAATGTTGCCCAAAGCCGAGCGCAAGCAACTCGACCACCTTTGGTCAGCCGTCGCGAGGATGGAATTTCGCTCCAAAAACGGCTCGATGCGCGGCATCCGGAGCATTAGAAGAAAAACAACAGACGGGAGCGATGCTCACTGACGCGCTTGGCACGCCATCCGCCTGTTTCACCTTTTATGATAGCAGAACGCCTCAGGAAGTTCACCCTGGGAATCGAAAACTGGTTGAAAAACGATCCTCAACCAAGTTGGTCCCAAAGCATGAGGAGTCCGGCTTGGGTGGCTCGGTTGCGGATCGTCTCGCGGCGGCCGATGAACCGCCACTCGCGGCTGGTCACCCCCTCGGGGCCGGCAAGGCCCACGTAGACCAAGCCAACGGGCTTCTCGGGCGTTTCGCCATCCGGACCGGCGATGCCGGTGATCGCGATGCACCAATCCACCCCGAGGCGTTCTCTTCCGCCGCTCGCCATCGCCTCGGCGCAAGGGGCGCTCACGGCCCCGTGCTCCTCCAGCAGAGAGCTCGAAACCCCAACGAGTTGCTCCTTCATCCGATTGGAGTAGGTCAAGAATCCGCCCACAAAGGCCCCGCTCGACCCCGGAACGCCGGTGAGTCGCCGCCCGAGTCCGCCTCCGGTGCAGCTCTCAACCACGCCGACGGTCTGTCCGCGGGCAATCAAGGCACGAACGACCGCCGTCTCCAGGGAATCTTCGTCCAGGCCATAGACGGCGCGGCCAAGGCGAGCCCGGATCTCTTGAACCACGGGCAAAATCGCGGCCTCCGCGGCTTCGGCACTTTCCGAAGCCGCAGTGACGCGCAAGTGGACCTCGGCGTCCTTGGCATAAGGTGCGACGGTGGGATTGCCTCCTTCCATTAGGTCCAACAACTGCTGCTCCACCATCGCCTCTCCGATCCCGGCCACACGCACGACCCGGCTGAGAAAGACACGACCGCCGCTGAGGCGTCCGAGTTCGGACCGAACCGAGGCGTTCACCATTCCCTCGAACTCGGGCTTGGGACCGGGGAGGGCGATGACGGTCTTTCCATCGCGGCGGCAGATCAGCCCCGGCGCGGTGCCGTTGGGGTTAGGGATGGGCTCGGCGCAGGTGGGCCGCAGGGCTTGGCGGAGTTGAGAATCGACCCACTTGAGGTTCCGTTTCGCAAAGAGGTTTTTGAGCTGCTCCTCTAGCGCGGGGTCCGCGATCAGTTCGTCCCCGAGCGCAGCCGCGATCCCATCCCGGGTCAGGTCGTCCTGTGTGGGGCCGAGCCCACCGATCGTGAAGACCAGATCCGACCTTGAGAGCGCGAGCCGAAGGCATTCCGTCAACCTCTCAAGATTGTCGCCGACGGTCTGGCGGTGGGTGTGCTCCATGCCATACTCGGCCAGGACCCCTCCAAGATAGGCCGCATTGGTGTCCACGATTTGGCCCAAAAGGATCTCCGTCCCCACACTCACAATTTCCGCTCTCACGGCCTGATTGTACATACTCCTAGGTGATGTTCAAAGCGCAGGGGATCGGACACCGCTTCGGGTCTCGCTGGCTCTTTCGAGAACTCGAAATTGAACTTCAGCCGGGGATGGTGCTCGCGATCCTCGGGAGAAACGGGAGCGGCAAGTCCACTCTGCTCAGGATTCTCGCCCGATTGCTCGACCCAACCGAAGGGCGCGTGGTGCAAACTCCGGCGGTCGGATATGCGGCGCTGGATCTGGCGCTCTATCCCAGCCTCACCGGTCGGCAACACGTCGAGCTTCGAGCCGCCCTCGCCGGCCTTCCTCCATCACCGGGGTACCTGGCCGAGTTCGATCTGGCTCGGGCCGAGGACCAACTCGTCAGTGAATACTCAACCGGAATGCGGGTGCGGCTCAAGATGGCTCTGGCCAAGCTCGGGAATCCGCCCATTCTGATCCTCGACGAACCGACCGCAAGCCTAGACCGAGAAGGGGTTTCCCTCATCGAACGAATCATCCAACAACAGATCCTTGGGGGAGCCGTCCTGATGGCCACCAACGACCCCGACGACCTCCGTCACGCGACCCATTCCTTGAACCTCGATGAACACGCTTCGAACACTGTTTCTTAAGGAAGTGCGGGCCGAGTGGCAAAACCGGCAGGGCCTTTTGGTCACGGGGGCGTTTGGGCTCACGGCGGTCGTGGCCCAGAGCTTTGCCGGTCGCCTGGGAAGCCCTACCCCGGCCGACAGTGCGGGGATGTTGGCCATCACCCTCATTTTCACCGCCAGCATGGCCATCCCGCGGCTGTTCTTGAGCGAGGACGAACAACGGACCATCGACCTCCTCCGGCTTTGGGCCCCGCCTAGCCAGATCTTTTTGGGAAAATGGCTCTATGGCGCTCTGGTCATGACCCTTAGCAGCTTGGTGCTAGGAGTGCTTTTCTCCCTGTTCGTCCGGATGCCGATTGTGCAACCAGAACTCTTTGCCGCCGGGCTGTTCGGCCTCGCCCTCGCCCTCACCACCGCCTCTAGCGTCGCCGGATTGCTGAGCATGGGGGCCAGTCACCGGTGGCTTCTCGCCGCCGCGGTGTTTGTGCCCCTCGTGCTTCCCCCAGCGATCCTGGGGATGGACGCTCTCGGGCAAGCCCTCGGAGGGAGCGGCACGACGGGCTGGCGATCCGTACTCGGGCTCGTCGGTTTCGGAGCAATCACGATCGGCATCGCGCCGAGCCTCGCTCACTCGTTACTGCGGCGGACCCCCGTCGATCAGGATTCTTGAAGCTGAAGATTGGGCTTGAGGAGGCCTCGAATGGTGTCGGGGTATTCCTCAATCACGGCGAGGACAGACTCTCTCACCGCGGGTTCGTGATCGTCGTGGTGAGGATCCATCTCCAGGCGATGCCGCAGGGCTTCACCGGGCTGAGCATGGCTGCAGAGACCGCGATACCAACTTAGGGCCTCGTGGTCCTTGATGTGGACGTGGTAGCCATTGAGCCTGAGAAAGGCGAGCCCCGCCACGAAGGCGGTCGCCTCGTTGCAGGTCTCAAACGGAGCTTTCTCGGCGAATCCCTTCAGGAATCGGCCGGCCTGAGCCGGAATATCGACGCTCTTGCCGTAGGCATACTGGTAGTAGGTCCCATCTTCCATCCGGGCGTAATCGAATGGCTCCACCCGCTTGGCGAGCTGCAGGTGGATCCACAGCATATCTTGGACGGTCAGGTATTGAACGAGCGACATACCGCCCGCCATTCTACCGCCCGCAGTCAGAGCCCTTCTTGGTCAAAGCTGTTGCTCAAGATCACGTAATCGAAGATCGTGACCTCATCATCGCCATCCAGGTCGGCCCACTCGAGGAATCCGGCCTCGCCCCAGGCGAGTCCAAACGACTCGCTGAGACCGATGTAGTCGAAGATCGATACGACGTTGTCTCCGTCGACATCCCCGTTCGTCAAGGTGAAGTCGGCGGTCGTAGTCACCGCTCCAATCGTCTTGATTCCGGCGGTTCCGCGCAAGAAATGGCGACTCTTCAGCCGTACCTCAAAGTTTCCGTCAAGGCTCGGGCGGGCCAAGTAGGTCCCGTCGGGGTTGATGAGGGTCGGAAGTTCATACACCAGCACACCGCTCTGCAGGAACTGGAGCACGGCTTGCACTCCGTAGGGATCCCGACCGAAATCGGTGAGACTCACCGTACCTTGGATGCGTCGCGGATCCTTGATCGCGACGAAGGGCAAGTCGATGGAACTGGACAGACCGCTTCCATTGGTCACCGTCATTCGTGCCCAGTACTGAGTGTTCGAGGCCAGACCCAGACCACTCAGGACCGTCGAGCCGCGCATTGGATCCACCTCGGTATCGCCCCGAACCTGGCTTCCCCCTTTGGTCGTGCCAACTCGCAGCTTAACGCTGTCGATGCCCGACTCCGTGTCATAGGCCCATCGATCCAGAGAAAGCGCGCTGTTTGTTGCGGTCACGGGTTGCTCAAAACGAGCGATGACCGGCGGAGTGGTGTCTCCGGGTTTGCCACCAATCCAGAAATCGACGCCCGGAGCGTTGGCCCCGGCGACCACCGTGACCCGCTTGGTTTTTTCGTTGAATCCGGCCCGCGCCTTTAGGTCATATTCGCCTTCGGGCAGACCAGGGAATCGGTAGTAGCCCACCGTGTTCGAGTTCGTGGAGGCCGTCGGATTGGTCTGCCCAACCCGGGTCGCGGTCACCACCGCAGCCACGGCCGGAGTCCCGAAATAGACTTGACCCTCGATGGCCCCACGTGTGGCTCCTCGGGCGTTGGCCTCGTTCATGGTCTCGAACATATCGAGATCCCCGAAGCCTTTGGTGACGGTCCATGGGGCGGCGGTCGTGGCGCTGGGGTTGTTAGCCCCACGTTCCAGCGCCTGCATGGTTCTGATGTGGCCCCATCCACCCCGTCGTTCCAGGTTCCAGCGATCGATGTAGTGGCTTGCCGCGCCGGCCACGTGTGGAGCCGCCATCGAGGTCCCGCTCAGCTGGGTGTAGTCGCTGAGAACGGGGAAATAGTACGCGGCCTCATTGAGCGCGCAGGGATAGGTCGGCATCGTCGAATGCACGAACACATAGTAGAAATTGAAGCTGAGATCGATCAGGACGTCTCCCCCGGGGGCGGAGATGTCGATGTAGTTGCCCGGCGCAGCGTAGTTGCCGGCCGGGATTTTGTTCAGCGTGGCGGCGGTTACGGCCATGACCCCACTGCAAGCAGCAGGATAGAACGGAGGAAGGTTGCTCGGCGTGGCCCCTTCTCCGGCGGCGGCGACCAAGAGCGAGCCCCGCTGGAAGGCGTAGGTGCAGGCGTCCTGCATAGCTTGGGAGTAGTCCGTAGTCCCGAAGCTCATGTTGATCACATCGGATCCCCGCTCCGAGGCATACATGATCGCGAGAGCCGCGTCGAAGTCGTTGCCGGTGCCGTTCGCTTCGATGATGCGGAGGTTCATGCCCTGGCTGGCATAGCCGGTGCCGATAATCCCGTGGTCGGCATAGGCGCCGTTGTTTCCTGCGGCGAGGGCGGAACCGGCCACGTGGGTTCCGTGTCCGTTTTCATCGTTTCCATTGGAACCCGGAATGACTTTCCCGTCGATCACGGTGCGGCTGCGGGCAAAGTCCCACTGCCCCCCGCCGCGGACATCGGCCGTACTCCCGCCGGCGGCAATGAAATCGGGATGGTTCATGTCGACCCCCGAGTCGATGATGGTCACAGTCGCCGGATAGCGAGGCTTGGTGAGGGCGGTGTACCAAGTATTGGGGAAGTTTTGCCAGGCCGAAAAGGCATTCACCTCATCAAGTGACCAGAGATAATTGAACTGCTCAAGCGGACCCTCGATTTCGAAATAAAGGTCCTCGCGGTCGGCCACTCGGTTCCAGTCGCGGTCGTTGGGGACGTTGAGAAGCGCGAAGACGGTAAAGAGAGGTTCCGCATTCCGGACCCCAGCAAGATTTTTGGCCCGGTTAGCGACCTGCAGGGGATCCTGAGATTCGGGAATCGAGAAGAGTTCCCACCCAGTCGAGCCGAGCCGCTTGCCCAGTGGCTTTGCCCCGATCTGCCGACCCACCGCTTCGGAATTGACTCCAGGCTTGAGCTGGATCTTGAGCCGCCCTTCGATCACGTCGGAGTGGTGGTCGCGCTTGAAGGTCTCCGAACCCATCGGTCCAGCCAAAGCGGCGCCCGACACGAGCGCAAAAGCAAGCAATGCAACTGACTTCTTCATTCCCTCACCTGCCCCCACATTGTAAGGGCAAAACACCGAAACTCCAAGTCCGACCGACGAGATTGGTGCAAGGTTCCAAGAAAAAGGCAAAATGCGAAGGATGGGTCTCTATCAAGCCGTGCTCAGAAAGCTCCTCTTTCGGCTGGATGCGGAGACCGCCCACCACTTGGGCCTTTGGGTCGTAAGCCGTGGACTTCTGGCGGCTCGACCTCTTCGCGATCCCCGATTGGAGGTTGAGGCGATGGGAATCCGGTTTCCGAACCCGATCGGTCTGGCCGCCGGATTTGACAAGGACGCGGTCGCGATCAACCAATGGTGGCGGGCCGGGTTTGGATTCGTCGAAGTCGGAACCCTGACCCCGCGCCCCCAGCCGGGCAACCCGAAGCCGCGGCTCTTTCGGCTCCCCGCCGATCAGGGGCTGATCAACCGACTCGGCTTCAACAACCAAGGGGCCAGTGCGGCCGCAGCTCGGCTCCGCACAAACCGAGCTGGGATCCCGATCGGCGTCAATATCGGCAAGAACAAGGACACACCTCTGGAGCAAGCCCACGAGGATTACCGAGTGGCCGCAGAAGCCCTGCGCGGACTCGGATCCTATGTGGTGGTCAACGTCAGCTCGCCCAACACCCCGGGCTTAAGACAACTCCAAGATGCCGATTCGCTGCGCCAGATTCTGAGGGTCGTCCGGGAGGTGGATCCTGTCACGCCGTTGCTGGTCAAGGTCGCTCCGGATCTGGAATTCGACACCCTTGACGAGCTCTGCGCAACTGCCCTGGATTGCCAGGTCGATGGCCTCATCGCGACCAACACGACCCTTTCTCGCGAGGGACTTAGGACCAAGATCGACGAAGCCGGCGGCCTCAGCGGTCGCCCAGTCGCGGCACGAAGCGACGCGGTTTTGCAACATCTGGGCCGTACGGTTGGAGACCGCTTGACGCTGATCGGGGTCGGGGGGATCTTCAACGCCGACGACGTCCGCCGAAAGCGGGACCTCGGGGCCAAGCTCGTGCAGATGTATACCGGTTGGGTTTATGGCGGTCCGGGCACGGTTCCCTGGATCCTGGCCGACCTGCTCTCGTAGTAGCTGCTTGATGCAGGTCCTCTGGCTTCGCAACAACCTGCGGGTGCACGACAACCCGGCCCTTATCAGCGCCCTTCGCGCCGGCGGGCCGATCCTGGCGCTCTACGTATGGGACCCCAGGGTGGACCGGACGACGCAGTTTGGATTCCCCAGCATCGGGGACCGTCGTCGCCAGTTCCTGCTCGAAGCGCTGGACGATCTTCCCTTCCCGCTTCATCAGGCTGTGGGACCCACTGAGGAAATCCTGGCCGAACTCGGCGCGGTGCAAGTTCATTTCCAACACGACGCCGCACCGTATGAGCGGGAAATCGAGCGAGCCGTCATCCGCAGGGTCCGGGCCGCGGGTGGGAGTGCAATGGCCTACGAAGGGATCTCGTTGATCCACCCCGACGACCTGACCTTTCCGCTCGACCGATTGCCCGAGACGTTCACGGAGTTTCGGCGGCTGGTGGAGCGGCATTGGGTGGTTCGGGATCCCCTGGGGGTGCCGGATCTGGGAGCAGCGGAGTTCGTGCGGGAGTCCCCGGTTCGACGCCCGGGGGCGGAGCCCCGTGGCGAGCCACGGGGCGAGGGCCTGGCTCGGGCCCGGGCGTCGAAGTTTGTCGGCGGGGAGAGCCACGCCCTGGCGCGGCTGAAGCACTACCTTTGGACGGCAGACCGGCTCCGGATCTATAAGGAAACACGAAATGGGATGCTCGATCTGGACGACAGCAGCAAGTTCAGCCCCTGGCTCGCCTGCGGGTGTCTCTCGCCGCGGCAAATCTATGCTGAGGTGAGGCGCTACGAGCAAGAGCGAGTCGCGAACGACTCCACTTACTGGTTGATCTTCGAATTGCTTTGGCGGGATTACTTCCAGTTCTGGATGCGCCGCCATGGAGCCGAAACGTTCCGCCGAGCGGGGGTCCACCGATTCGACCTGCCCTGGGTTCAGGATGCCGACCTCTTCAGTGCTTGGCAGTCGGGGCAGACGGGGTACCCGATCGTCGACGCGAACATGCGCGAGCTCGCCGCGACCGGCTACATGAGCAACCGGGGGCGGCAAATCGTCGCGAGTTTTCTGACCAAAAACCTCGGACTCGACTGGCGGATGGGAGCCGAATGGTTCGAGAGTCAACTGCTGGATTACGACCCCGCGAGCAACTATGGCAACTGGCAATACGCAGCCGGAATCGGGGCCGACGCGCGGGGCTTCCGGCTGTTCCACTACCGAAAGCAGGCCCAGAATTACGACCCCAACGGGGACCACGTGCGGGCTTGGATCCCCGAGCTCCGCCACCTCAAGGGCATGGCCGCCCACGAACCTTGGACTCTTCGGCCCGACCAGAGGAATGGCTACCCCGACCGTATAGTCGACTTCGAAGAGTCTGCACGTGAATCCGAGCGGCACTACCGCCGCGTCACGGGTTGGAGCTCGAGTCCGAGCGGCGGGAGGCCTCAAAGTAGACCCGGTCGGTATCGGGGAAATCGGTAAGGCCTTCAGTCTCGGCTAGGCCACGTAGATGGCCAAGGTGGTAGGTCTGGTGATTCAACATGTGGTGAAGAACCGCCTCGGCCTTGATTTCACCTTCTTTCCAAAACGGCACCTGACGCCCGAGATCCGTCTGGCTGGCCCGGTGGAGTTGATCGAACACGACCTCAAGATCCGCATCCACTCCGTGCGGAGTCATCGATCGGTCGTGGCCCTCAAGCAAGAGGGGCAACCAAGCCGCAAAGCAGCGCAAGATGTGGCTATAGACCTTCTCGGCACGCTCGGCATCTTGGAATCGGGGGACCACTGGGCGCCATTGCTCCAGCGCCCAGCGGTGATATTCGATGATCTCAGTCCAGGAGTTCACTCCTTCACTTTAGCCGAGCGACGAGCGCGGAGGCCCGCTAACCCGACCAGCACCACGAGCGCCGTGGCGGGCTCGGGAACGGCTTCGACCCGCAAGTCGTCCACCGCCAGCGTATGATTTGCACGAGCGCGGTCGAGTCCGGTCCATCGGAGCCAAAGGGACTCGCCGGGTTGCCAATCCAGACCGGACAACACTCCGGAGACTTGGGCGCGGTTCTCGGCGAGGTTGCCATCTCGTCGGGTTGGGCTCCCAGTTTGGTGGAGCGCAGCAAAGTCCATGCTGGGCACGGCGTTCCAGGTCCCGCCGGTGAGGGTCGGGGCGCCGATCTGGTAGCTGAATCGAAGGGCATCGAAGCCGTCTGCCCCTTGCCGCCATTGCTCCCCGAGGTAGGAAATGCTGGCCTCGGTCAGGACTTGGCCGGTGGTGTTCACCAACCGAACGCCGATGTGTTGGGTCGGCAAGTTGCTACTGGGAGTGAATCCGAGGGCTCGCTCGGTCGATCCGAAGGCGCCGAGACTCCAGAGGGATCCGCTCTCGGCCGAGCCGTCATCGACTCGGAAGCGATTCTCGACACCGGGGGTTCCGTCCGAGATCAGGGTTCGATACCAGTTGGGAAGAGTGCTGTTGTCCACCCAGTTATCGAGAAAGGTGAAGCTATTGGCCGTCGGAAGGGCATCCAGGTTGTCGGAATATGAGAAGCTGGCGTGCGAGGCCGAGACGAGAGTCAGGAGCAAGAGAGTTTGGAGATGCTTCATGGGAGTTCGATTGGCGAAAGAAGGGCCCCCGTTCCCAGGGGGATCGGAGGCCCGTTCGACTTTCAGGTGAGCGAAAGGTCGAACTTACTTCTTGCGGCGTCGCAGAGCGGCGGCAACACCAAGGCCAAGAGCAGCCATGGTGGCCGGCTCAGGAACCGGTTGGCCGCTGACTTGGACGAGATCGTAACCGACGGTTCCCGAGGTCGCATAGCTGCTACCCGAGTTGGAGGCCTGGTACTGGCTGGTCGACGGGTTGAAGACCGACATGATGCGGAATCCGAAGTTCGCATTGTTGGCCACGCCAGCAACCGAGCTCAGATTGTACGTTCGGACGTTCCACTGGTCGCCACCGGCAGTGTTTTCGAACAGAGCGCCAGCGATACCAGCCGAGGACCAGGTCGTACCACCGTCGGTCGTGATTTGGAACAAGCTCCAGCGGTTGGAGGTGTTGCTGAATCGCTGGTCGAACTTGACGATGATGTTGGTGTAGAGAGCGGTGCTGACGTTGAATCGAGCGCCGCGGGTTCCGCTACCGGTGCCTTGGGCCGGGTAGGTCGAAGTATTCCAGCGGTTGTCGCTGCTCACTGCCGGGTCGTTGGGGCTACCGCCAGCCGAAGCACCGGTTGCGCCACCGACGAGAGAGGCTGAACCGACTCCGATCGAAGTAGCCGGACTCGTGGTGTTCAACGTACCGTTGAAATCCCAAGCAGTGATGATTTGGGCGTTGGCGACGCCACCGAGAGCCACGACGGTGGCCGCGATCAGAAGATTCTTCATATTGCTTTCCTTTCTTGAACTCAATTTGCAGCCGCAAACCGCGACTGACTGGAGGAAGATACCAACGCAATGTTAAGAATCCGTTAATAATGCCCCCGGGCCGGACCCGGGGGCGGATTCCCCGTATAACTACTTAGAGAGCTCGTACCAAACGGAGCCGGTGGCCACCCCGACTTCAAATCCGAGTTGCCCGGTTGAACTGACGGTGGGAACGGGTCGTTTCCGCTCCCCGGTACCGTCAAGCGAATAGACCTTTCCGGCTCCTCGCGTCCTGAGGCTGAAGGTGATCGGGATCGCTTCGGCGCGCATCGGCCCGGTGCCCCACTGGTCACCGACCGAGTTCCGCTCGGCGTTCCACTTCATGCCCGTGTTCTCCACCCGACCGACGACGGTGAGGAGCATCTTCTCGGATTCGGCCAACGGTTTGCCATCCATCGCGACCAACATCAGCGAGCCAAAACCGGCCCCGATCTTGCCGACCGAGAGAGTTCCGAGCTTGGTCTCGATCTTTTGGCCCGAGATAAACCCAGTGACGGTCAGCGCCCTCGGGGTGTCGATCACCGCGTAGTCACCGCCCGTTCCTCGGCGAACTTCCATCACGTCCCCACTCGGCGTGCCCTTGGTCACCACTCGGCGGGTCTCCCCGGCTCGGACGGCGATGCGGCTCGCCCGCAGATTCGGCTTGGTTCCCGCAATTCCCCAATGGGCCTGGGGGATCAGGCTTTCGAGATAGGCGTCCTTCGGGACCTCCAAGATCAACTCGTGGCCAAGCTTGGGCACGAGCCCCTGGCGAATCAACATCGCCGAGGCCGGATAGAACGCGGTCACGGCTGGGTTCCCCCCGGTGTCAAAGAAGCTCTGGATCCGATCCGTGGGCCGCCCTGCGACGTGGTCGGCATAGGCGAAGGTGTAGAGGATGTCCCAATCGTGCATCGCGCCAAAGTTGGCGTAAAGCGGCATCATCTCACTCTGGAAGTCGTTGGGCGCAGGGTGGTTGTATTCCGAAACGGTGTAGGGCTTGCCCGCCACTCGGTAGTAGGCCAGATCGGCCAGAGTCCCCATCGACCCGGTGAGCTCGTTGACCAGCGCGCGCCGATCGACTCGGTAGTTGACCGGGTCCCAGGCCGCGCCGAGGAAGGTCGGGTGATTCCAGTAAGCGTGGTTGTCGGCGAATTCCATCTGGGCTTCGCGGGTGAGCGAGGTCAATCCGCCCCAAGAGATCTGGGTATCGATGATATTGACTCGGTCGAACCCAAGGTCCTTCCGCAGAAAGTCCCGCATCTCGTTGCTATAGGCGGTCTCGGTTTCGACCAGGAACCGGGTCCAGTCTCGGAACCGCGGCGAGGCTTCGGCCCCGGGGATCGTCAGGTTGGCGGCGGCGAGCGACTCGCCCGCAGGAATGCCCTTGGACCGAACACCCTTCACCACGCGAAAGTCGGAGATCCAGACCTTGCCCACGATCTCGCCCAAAACGAATCCGATGCGAGCGTGATTCGGTTCAGATCCGTTGGGAACAAAGGTGAAAAGGTAATCCTGCCAATCCTTGCTCATCCGCACCGTGGTGCCCAGACCCAAGAACCGCCAATCGGCCTTGTCGAGTCGAGAATCCATCGGCACGGCCAGGTCGCGATCGGCCTTGGCGCGGAACATCACGGTGTAGGGCTGCCCATTGGTAAGGTCAAGCCCGGGGACGTGAGCCTGGATATGCCAGCCGGGACCTTGATGTTTGCGAACTTCGGCGATGAGGGTTGGGATGCCGTTGGCGTTGGGCTCGAAGCTGAATGAGACGTCGGAATTGCTCTGGTTTTCGGTCGTCCATCGGGTCGAGGCCGTGGTGAGCGAGGGACCCTCAAGCTTGTTGATGTCGGGCCAGGCTTTGGCGAGGGCCGCGTCTGTTTTATAGGTTGATTTGAGCCACTCGTTCCATCGGCTCACGACGATCTTGCGGAAGGTCGGCGGGAGCCCGTCGAGCCCAGCTCCGGGGGATTCTCCCGGCCAGCCGACCAGCGAGTTCTCGTTGTTGATCTCGATCACGGCGAGGCCCGGTTCGTCCTTGTACTTGCGGCCGAGGTAGGGGTTGGTCCGGTCCAACAAGTCGCGAGCGTATTGCTTTTGCAGGGCGATCATCCGCCGATCCACCTTGTCGATCTTCTTTTGGAAGTTGGGAATCTGCTTGACCTCTTCGGGGAAGCCGAGTTCGGGCACGTATTCCCGACTGGTCTGCAGGTTCATGTTGATGTAGATCCCCTGCTTGATCAGGGCCGCGATCAGGTAATCCAGCTCGTCGATCTTGACCGGGTCGATCTCGACGAAGGTTCGGCCCTTTTTCCAGACCGTGCCATCGGGTTCCCAGCCGTTGTGAAGGTGGTGGAGTCGAACGATGTTGATGCCGTACTTGGCCAATCGCGCGGCGAGCTTGTCGGCCTCAAGCTTCGTGGGAAACGCGACCCTTCCGCCCATATTGGTGCCGAGGAACCGGGTGCGCTGGCCGGTCTTCTCTTCGATGAAGACGCCATCCTTGACCAAGATCCGACCGTTGCGACCGGCGGGCTTGACGTTGAGTCGGCTCATGTCGGTGAGCGTGCCGGGCTTGCCATCATCCCAGGGGATTTCGACGACAAAACTATTGGCTTCCGTGAGCGGGGGAACATTGACCGATTGACCGAGTAGCGCGACTGTAAGGGCGATCACCATTGCTTCTGCACCTGCCCTCATTCTATCGCGGAATGTTCTTTAGTTGGTTGTCTTTGCGATACCATTTGTCCGTAATTTTCATGGGATGCGTGACGATTGGCCTGCGATAGCCCGTGGCCCGATGCCCCCCGAAACATCGAGGGCGCGTCGGGAGTAACAATGAAAGCAATGCTCACGATCCTTGCCGCTGCGGCCCTGTTGCAAAACGATCCTCCGCGACCTGCCTTCCTCGATTCTAGAACTCAAGTCAAGGTTTGGCTGGAACAGCCCATTGCCGAAAGCGACCCACGGCCCAAGATCTTCACCGTCCGGATCGGCGAGCGAAACGTGCCGATCCAAAAGATCGAACTGGCCGGTGAACCCGAGCGCGAGCGACTCCTCCCCCGAACCCCCGGACGCGTGATCCTCGCCGGAACCCTGCAGCAGGCCCTCGGCGGCAAGCCCTGGGACCCCGATGGTGACCTGACCCAGATGACCGAGGTTCAACCCGGAGTCCACGAGCTGGTGGTGAAGCTCCCCAAGGGCACCTACGAATACAAGGTCACGGTCGACGGGAGCTGGAACGAGAATTACGGCCAGAACTTTGTGCGCGGCGGAGCCAACCTATCGATCACGATCCGCGAGGACGATACGCTGGTCCGGTTCCGGGTGGATCGAAAAAACAACCGGATCCTGAACTCCTACCAAAATTCCGAGGAGGTCGACGTCCCCACCGTGGCCGACCTGCCAAAGCGCGAAAAGACCGCCGCCGACCGGTTCCCGATGGCCGTTCTCACCCTCGCGACCCCGATCTCCGACGAACAGATCGACGACCCGATGACGGTCGACGATGGACTGAGCGGCAGGCAACGACCGATCTTTGCCCGAGATGTCCTCAGCGACCCCGCCTTTGTCTATTCGCGAGATGATCTCGGCGCCCGATGGAGCCGAGCCGCGACGCAGTTCAAGGTCTGGTCCCCCGTCAGCGAGCGCGCCGAGGTCTTGCTCTATCCGGCCCAAGGATCGAGCCCCGAGGTGATCCCGATGCGCCGAGGGACGGCCGGGGTTTGGTACGCCAAAGCCGCTGGAGACCTGCACGGACGTTATTATCAGTATCGATTTTGGAATCAAGGCCAAAGCCGTGTCGCCACTGATCTGTACAGTTTTGCCGCCAGTAAGGATTCCAAACGCTCGATGGTCGTGGATCTGGATCGCACCGACCCCACCGGCGGCCTGACCGGCACCAAGCTGCGCCACAAGAACCAAAGCGAGGCCGTGCTATATGAAATTCACGTCCGCGACTTTACCGTCCACCCGAGCAGCGGGGTCACCCCCAAAAAGCGGGGCAAATACCTCGGCATGGTCCAACGCGGCACCAAAGTCCCGGGGACGAACATCAAGACCGGCCTAGACTACATGGTCGACCTGGGTGTGACCGACATCCACATCTTGCCGATCCACAACTTCCTCACCGGAAGCGACGACGAATACACCTGGGGCTATGCCACCAATCTCTTCAACGTCCCCGAAGAGAACTACTCCAGCCAGCCCAACAACCCGGTGGAGGTCATCCGCGAGTTCAAACAGATGATGAACGGAATGCACCAGGCAGGGCTCCGGGTCATCTTGGACGTGGTCTATAACCACACCTGGCCGCCCGAGGGCGCAGATTCCAACTTCTGGCAGACCGTCCCCTATTACTACTTCCGGACCAACGACCGGGGCGATGTCCTCAACGAATCGGGGGTGGGCAACGCGCTGGCCGATGAGCGCCCGATGGCCCGCAAGTTTGTGCAAGACAGCTTGCTCTATTGGATGCGGGAATATAAGGTCGATGGATTCCGATTCGACCTGCTGGGGATGCACCGGCCCGAAAGCGTGCGCCAGTGGGCGGCGGCCATGCGCGCCGAGCGCCCGGATGTGGTGCTGTATGGCGAACCCTGGACCGGCGGAGGGCCGACCTACTTCCCCAAGGGTGCCCAGCACGGGCTCGGGATCGCGGTCTTCAATGATCGATTCCGCGGAGCCTTCCGCGGCGAGCTCGATGGCCCGGGAGCCGGGTTTATCAGCGGAGGCCGGGTCGACCGCGAGGCCCTGATGCGCTCGATCGCCGGGCACATCGATGGCGTTGCGGGCGAGGGCTTTACCGATAGCCCGGCCGAAACCGTCAACTACATTTCGGCGCACGACAACCTGACCCTGTGGGACAAGCTGGCCCTGGCGATGCCGCGCAGCAGCCGAGCGGCCCAAGAGCAGTCCGTCCGGCTGGGCCATGCCGCCGTCTTGCTGAGCTACGGGCTTCCCTTCCTAGAAGGCGGCCCCGAGATCGGGCGCACCAAGGGCGGAAACCACAACAGCTATAACGCGGGCGACGCGGTCAACCAATACGACTGGCAACGCGGGGTGGAGTTCCAAGCGCTGGCGAGCTATGTCGAGGGCCTGATCGACCTCCGGCGGCACTACGACCTGGGCGAGGCATCAAGCTCGGCCTTTGTTCGGCAATCGCTCCAGTGGATCCCGGTCGAGGGGAACGCGATCGCCTATCAGATGAAGACCGCGAAGGCGACGGCAGTGGTGGTGCTGAACGGGGACGCGTCTCCCCGTTCGGTGACTCTTCCGTCCGGAACCTGGCAGCAAAAGGCCGACGCCTCGCGAGCCGGTCTCCCGACCCTGCGAACAGCCTCCGGCCCGGTCACCGTCCCTGGCCTCTCTGCGGCGGTGTTCGTGCGGGAATAGCCCTACCAACCCGGTAGGCGCACGTTTGGGGCGGGGAGGGCATCGACGCCGCGGGGGGCTTCGATGCGGACCTCTTGGGCCACGGGGGGCGCGGGTTGGGCCGGCATCGAGGGGCGATAGACCGGGGCCTCGGGCACGGCCGTAGACTGGCCACGGCTCGCGAGCACTCGCTCGGTCGCGTATTGCTGGATCTGGTCGAGTTCGGATCGGCCGAGCGCGGTCGCCTGGTCTTGATACACGTCCCGAAACTTCTCTTCGATCGGGAGTTGGCCCTTGGCGGTTTGTCCGCGGGGGATATGGGGCATCTGGACGCACCCGACCTCGACAAAGACGGCGAGCCCGAGGAGCCACCATCGCCCCTTCGCCGACGGGGGCGGAGCGACGAGCTTTGCGAGTCGCGAGGGCGTGGCTCGGGCCCGGCGGCGAACCGCGGCCCAGTCGGTATGCCAGATCGAAAGCTTCATTCCCACCACTCTCATTGTAGGTATTCCACATTCGACTCCGTATTTATTTGGAGGAGCAAACCTCACCGATCCATTTTCCGTCACCTACAATAGAAGAACAGCTTCATGCAGCCCGCCCCGCCCAACACGATCGGGAAATACCAGATCATCCGGGAAATCGCCCGCTCAAACGACATCGTTTACGAGGCGTACGACCCGGTGATGAACCGTCGTGTCGCGATCAAGGAGCTGGCTGTCCCGACCAGCAGCACGGCCCAACAGCGCGAAGAACGGCTGCGGCGCTTTTTGCGCGAGGTCAAGGCCGCCGGATCGCTGGCCCACCCCAACATCGTCACAGTCTATGAAGTCGGCGAAGATGCGGGTCGTAACTTCATGGCAATGGAGTTTTTGGACGGCCAGACCCTGCGCCAGTTGATCGATACTAACGGCTCCCTTGGCCTCGATCGAGCTCTGGAAATCGCCACCGATGTCCTCTGCGGACTGGACTACGCCCACCGAAACGGCGTCATCCACCGCGATATCAAGCCCGAAAACATCCAGATCCTCAGCAACGGAACGGTGAAGCTCACCGACTTCGGCATCGCCCGCCTGACCTTTGAGCCCAACATCACCATGGACGGCCAGGTCTTTGGGACCCCCAGCTACATGAGCCCCGAGCAGGTGGTGGGCAAGGATATCGACGTCCGCAGCGACCTCTTCAGCGTGGGGACGGTGCTCTACGAAATGGCCTCGGGATCCAAGCCGTTCCGGGGCGATAACGTGATCGCCATCACCCACGCGATCTTGAACCAACAGCCCGAGCAGGGCCAGATCCCTTTTGGTCTTTGGACGGTCTTGATGAAAGCTCTGGACAAGACCCCGGCCATGCGGTTTTCCAGCGCCCAAGAGTTCGTTCAGGCCCTCGAAAGCGTCCGGACCCAGCCCGTCGTCCCCCCGCCCCCGGCTGCTCCCGACCCCTATGCGCACCTGACTCTGCCACCGGCTGCCTTTGGCTCTCCGCCTCCGCCCCCGGTCGTCATCCCGGGTCAGCCGTACCCGCCCGGATACACTCCGAGCTATCCAAACCACCAGCAGCCCTTGCCGCAATACACCCAGCCCTACGGGTTCTACTACCCTCCGATGGGGACGCCACACCAAGGCGCAACTCCGGTTCCGGTTTACTATCCGCCACCCCCTCGACAACCCTTGATCTCGCCCGAAGCCAGGTCGGTCCTCTTGAGGATGTTGCTGATGCTGCTGGTCGTCGGGGGCTTTATGGCTCTCGTCTTTGCCGCGATCAACGCCGTTTCGACTGCAATCCAAGAGTCCCAAGCCGCGCAGCGGGACGCTCCCGTCCAACGCCAGATTCAGCAGGAAACCAGCGAGCAACCCCTGGCCGAACGGATCGAAACCCGCGAAGAAGCCATCCCCAATCTGGAATCCCGAACGGCCAAGGACGCCGAGGGTCGTCAGCTCGCCCTCGACCACTACCAGATGGCGATGACGGCCGAGACCAGCGGGCGATATGAGGAAGCCGAGCAGTGGCTCGACAAGGCCGAAAGCGCGGACCCGGTCAACCCCCGGTGGAGCTATGAGAGGGCTATGTTCTTTCAGCGAGCCCGGGCGCGACTAGGTTCTTCCGGCGACGCGACCCCGCTACTTCAGGCCGAGGCCGTACACCTTCGAAACGCCGCACGCAAAGCTCCGGACGAGAACACCCGCTACCGCATGGCCCAGCGATCGGCCGACATTTACCTCTCCCTTGCCCAGCAGGCCTCGGTCGCCCGCGAGGCTCGCGCCCTCTATTACGACGCGCTCGAGGTCGCCCCTCCGAACTCAGCCCAAGCTCAAGCCGCCAAGACGGGCCTCGACCGGCTAAACCCTTAGGCCGGCGGTATCATCTTCCTCGGAGGGATGGCAGAGCGGTTGAATGCACCGGTCTTGAAAACCGACAGGGCGCAAGTCCTCAGGGGTTCGAATCCCCTTCCCTCCGCCATCTAGTCCTCGAAATCTACGCGCCAGAGGTGGATGGCTTCGGTTCAACTGCCAGGCGCTTAAGGAACTGAAATCAGGGCCTGCATTCGGTCTCGAACTAGGATCGCTCGATCGAGAGAATCTTGCTGAGATGCCAGCGAGCCCTCGATGAACTCGAGCAGATTACGACGTTTCAGGATGCCCTCAAAGGTATCGCTCAGAAAACCCCTTAACACTTCGGGAGACTGCAAAACCTCATCGGCCAGCTCGGGACGACCGTTGACCACGGCCACGATATCTTCAAAGTCATGACTACTTCCCATGTCTCCGAGACCACGTGACAGAAAGGCTTCAAGCTTCGTCGCGACAAAGTGGGGCGCGTCGATCACTCGAAGGCCTGCTCCGGAAGGTAACTTGCGGGTATGCGATGTCCTAAAAGCGGAGGCATACCATCTGTTGGAAAATCCCAGAATGGCCGCATCCATCGGCATCGCATCCAGAATCAGGCCGTGGCCAAACCACCGGCAGACCACCGGTTCTTGCGGATCCTGAGAGAAGCCTAAGTCTCGAAGCCTGTCCTCGAGTTTGTAATATTCAAGGCGGGACTTGATCTCAATAACAATATCGATATCGTTGGTCGGCCTCACTGGTGCGGACCCAGGGTCGGTCAACAGCAACTCGACGACTGCCCCTCCAACCACCACAACTTCATCGGCAAGAGATCCCAGGTACCGAGCTAGAGCTTCGAGCTGAGTGATTTGCGGTGAGGACCTCATCACTTCTACTGGAGCCAACTAGAAAGGCGCTGTCTTGCGAAGTGTTGCTCGCGCTGATTCCCGATGCGGAGAGTATCAATCAAGGCGAGATACGCATAAATCTCCGGGTTCCCAAGCGCTACATCCGGAGCCGTCTTGTAAATGGGTTCGCAAGCGAGACCGCGAACCTCACCCATTGGATGCGGCCAGACCGGGATCCGATCGTCTCGGTCCATGATGTAGTCCACCAGAGGCTCGGCCGCGCTCCCGGTCGGAATCCCACGGACTTCCCCGCCCCGAACGGCGGGCAAAAAGTACCGGAGAGCCATGAGCACATCAAACAGCGCACCAGACCGTACGGTCATGTCGGGCCGCAGAAGGCCGGCCACGTTCGCCCTTTTTGCCGCCGCGTGGGCCTGAGACGCACTGATACCGATGGATCTCCCCAACTCCGCGTACGAAGCCGGACCTCCGGTTACGATCCTGAGCAGGAGCAAGATGTCTTGACCACGTAGCATGGCCTGACATTCTACATTCTAGAATATAGAATGTCAAGCCTGGCTGCCGCCGCTAGCTCCCAGGAGCGGCGGGGACGACGGTGAGCTCAAGGCGTTTGCCGTCGCGGACCACGATAACCTTGACCGCTTCTCCCGCTTTGGCCGTGGTGAGCGCGGCTTGAAGATCCTCGATATCCTTGATCACCTTGTCCCCGAACTGGACGAGTTTGTCACCGGCCTTGATTCCGGCCTTCTCGGCCGGGCTGCCGGCGACCACGCCCTGAATCATCATGCCGTCCGTCGCGGCATTGCCCATATCAGGAATAAATCCGACCCGAGCGCGGCGCGGCTGTTCGTTGGTGGCGGGGCGCTCCGTCCGGTTGTTGGGGGCCGGGCGGAAGATCATCTTGAAATTCAGTGCGTCGGCGTTCTTGATGAGTTGGATCATGCCTTCGGTCACCAGTCGCAACCCCTCATAGTTCAACGTTTCGGGGGTGTCGCGCTCGTTGTGATACTCGGAGTGCATCCCGGTGAAGGCGTGAACGGCCGGCACCTCGCGGCGGGTGAAGGCGAAGTGGTCGCTATTGCCGCTGATCGATGGGGTCGCGGCGATCTTGAGACCAGGGATCTGAATTCCCTCCAGCAGCCGAGGCATCTCGCGGGTCACTCGCCCGCCGAAGACAGTGAGCGTGTCGTTGCGAAGCCGTCCGATCATGTCCATATTGACCATCAGGTGCGTATCGCGGAGGACTTCGGGATGGTCTTTGGCCCAGGCCTCACTCCCGACCAGGCCAACCTCTTCGCCGCTATACAGTTGGAAGATCAACGTCCGGCGGTTGGTGCGGTTCTTGGCAAAGTACTCGGCAACGGCCAGAACGCCGGCCGTACCACTGGCATTGTCATCTGCCCCACAGTGGATATCTTCTGTGCCGCTGGTGGACCCCACTTCCCCGTGCCCGAGGTGGTCATAGTGTGCGCCGACGATCACATATTGGTGACGGAGCTTGGGGTCCGTTCCGGGCAAAACGGCGATCACATTTCGGCCACGGCCCTTGTTGGGTTCCAAGTCCAGCGCCATTCGGGCTTTGGCATTCAGGGCCTTAGTCTGGAAACCGGTATTGGCCAGTGCCGCTTCGAAGTCGAGACCGGTCAGATCCTTGAAGTACTTGCGGTGGATCCCCGCTCCGGCCAAGGCCGAATTTCGGGGCAGACCCTGCCGCGAACTGGTCACCGGGAGTTCCAGCGGGCTTTTTCCGAGGGGCCCCACGACAATGAGTCCAACGGCACCTCGGCTGGCCGCCGATTGGGCCTTGGTCGCAGTGGGGACCGGAGTCCCGCCGGGGCCGCCCCGCAGAGCCACTGCGATCTTGCCCTTGAGGTCGACACCCTCAAAATCATTCCGACCCTCATTCTCGAGTCCGTAACCGACATAAACCAATTCAGCTTCGGCGGTTTGTTCGGAAGTATTGGCGAGCGGTCGATAGTCAACATTGGGGAGCAAATTGATCTGGCGACCGTCGGCCAAGGTCAAGCTCATTCTGCTATTGGGTCCAACTTGACGGTTGACAGTGATGTCAAAGAAGTGAAAGTAGCTCTGACCGAACGGGCCGACTCCAAGCCGCTTGAGCTCCTTCGCGATGTACTCGGCCGCCTTGACCTCACCCGGCTGGAGAGTCATGCGCCCTTCCATCTCTTCGGCCGCCAGAATCTCGACGTGTTCCCGAAGACGGGGTCCGAGATCGAGCTGAGATGACGAGGGAGCAAGGACTGCAAGCACAGCCCCTAAAGTGAGAATCGCAGGCATTGCGGGGATTTACCCCGATTAGGCCTCGGATGGTTCGGTAGGGACCACTCGAAAGATCAATCTGGCGTTTCCTAGCGCAATTTCGTCCCCTTCGGTCAGCGGGGCAGAGTCGATCTTCTCGAAGTCGGTGCGGAGCAAGAAGGTCCCATTGCTGGAGCCAAGGTCCTCGATCTTCCAACCGTCTTCGTCGCGGGTGATCCGGGCATGCTTTCGGCTCACGTAGCTCCCTTCTTCGATGTCACCCAGGTCGATGTCGATGGGGCCGACGCTCGGATCGAATCGGCCGATGACGGCGGGGGCGGCGAACTCGAAGACGATATCCGTCTCAATTCCTCCGCGCTTGATGGTCAGCGAGGCGCGGTCCGAAACCGCTGCCGGTTCGGTCTCGCCCTCGGTCGAGGTCCCAGCGAGGGTGTCCACGGGTTCCAAGACATCGCTTTCTTCGGTCGGAAACTGAGTCATTGCTTTGATTTTCGGTCGAGTACCCGGCCAATCCCCAGCACAAGAGCAGAGATCAGAAGGGCTGGCAACAAAGTACCTATGTTGACCTGTTGACTAGACGCGATCAGGGCCTGAACCGGTTCGCTGTGGCCTGAGTTCGGGAGAATCCAACGCGTTTCGCCATCTTGGACCACCCTGGCAACGGTCAAAAACGGATTCCCGGTTCTCATCCCGTAGATCATCCAGGCGAGTCCAGCTCCAAAACTCACTAGCATCGAAGCCAGCACGATCCCGCTGGAGAACCCCGTCCGCCGCTGCGGCCCAAAGCCTCGCCCTCGTCCCGGGGAGAGATCACTCTCCCCGGGACTCTGCCCCGCCGCGGCGGATCCCAGCCAGCCAAAGGCGAGCACCGTTGGGATCAGCATGGCCCCAACGATGAGCCCCGCCCAGGCATACCAAAGACTGACGACCGAATTGATTGTCGTCGCGAGCGCCAGACCGAGTCCAGCCGCGACAAACAGACCCACTTGAACCGCCCGCTTGATCTGATCATCCCGGAGCTCGGGCCGCAGTCGGGCGACGATCTCGCGACCAAAGGCCCCGCCACCCACCAGCGTGTAGCCCACACAAGCGCTCAGGATCGTGCCAAACATTCCGCAGAAGAACAGCGCCTTGAGACCGGGCGGCAGAACCTTCTCTCCCAGAGCTGGATAGGCGAGGAGCGGCTCTTCCGGCCGAATCACCCCGTTCGCCAAGGCGTACATTCCGGCCGAGACGCTGAGGCAATCGAACAGCATCCAAAACCCAACACTGAGCAAAACCCCTTTCTTGGCGACTGCGGCGGAGCTAGCAGAGGCGGCGCGCTGGTGCATCCCCGGATCGACGAGGGTCCAGGCGCCAAGGATGAAAGTCGAGAGGACCATCGGCCATCCGGCCCCGCCATCCCAACTCTTGTTGACGGGCGGCAGATTGGCCCAAGCGACGGATGGAGGACTCTGCCAAACGGCGTAACCCACCATCGCCCCGAACCCGATGTACATCATGAGGAAGGCCAGCAAGCCCACGCGCACGTCCGCCAAGAGGCCGCCTCGGACCAAGAACACCAATCCAAGCCCCAACCCCACCATTAGAGCGATCGGCTTCGACAACCCGGTCACGGCCATGATCAAGACGCCGAGCATCAAGATGTGTGCGGCCGGAGCGGCAAGCAGAAGGGTGAAGAGTCCCCCGACGAGGCCTGCAGGTCGGCCGTAAGCTCCGGCAAGGCGTTCGGGAATCGTGATCTCGGCCGCCGCGCGGAATCGAGGGGCCAGATACAAGGCAAAGATGATCCCGAAGACGTAGTAGGGCAAACCGAAGAGCACCAAAGTGCCCAACCCGTAATAGCTGACAGACTCACCCACTCCCAGGATTCCGCCGTACCACGTGCTGACCAACGTCGCGACAAATGCGGGGAGACTGAGATTGCGCCCAGCGGCAAGATAGCTCAGGACCGAATTTTCTTTAAGCTTGGCACTCAGACCCAAGACCAAGATGCCAGCAACAAAGAGTCCGACGACCCACCAATCGAGGGCGGAGAACGTCACCAGGTCACCTCGGGCGGGCCATTGGTCCCGACAAAGAAAAATCCATAGCCACTCCCGATTCGCACCCCAACCCGGTCGCCATTTGCCCGGTTACTGATACTCCGCAATCCAGGGGTCTGGAGGCTCGCGCCTTGGAGTGGCCATTCCACTCCCACAAGGTCAACCCCGGATGTGGGCGTCAAGGGGAGGAGTGAGACCCGGTGCCCGGGCGTCGATTCAAACTCCTGTGCCTCTCCAGGTCCGATGACATAACCCAGCCCGGTCCGATAGACGATCCGAACACTCAATCCCGATTCTGCGATGCTGTGAAGCGTAGCGATCTCATGGTCAGGGAGGTCTCCTTCGCATCCGATCATCGTGAGCTCTTCGAAGCCGCGCTCCTTGGCGGTAGCCAGGAGTTTGTCGCAGTCTGTGCGATCCTGTTCGGGCATATAGAGCCGGTCGCCGGGGTCGGTGGATCTCAAGCTATCGAAGTCACCGACCGTGAGACTGGGCCGGATTCCAACCGCCATCAGGCGATCCGCTCCCCCATCGGCGGCCAAGATCACCTCGGCTTCCCTTGCCCACTCAGCCAACTGCTCAAGGGGAGCATCGGCCCCGGCCAGCACTCCGAGTACTCGCTTCACAGAGAGAGGCTACCCACTCCGATCTATCTCGCGGCCTCTTCTCGCAGAGCACTGAGAAGGGCGCGGCTCGCCGAATCGACCAACCGGTAGACCTCTTCGAAACCCTCGGGACCGCCATAGTAGGGGTCGGGCACATCCGTTCGTGGAGCGTGGGCATCCCATTCGAGCAGCAACGACACTTTCGATTCCGTACCGGGAGGAGCTAGCCGAAGAAGGTCTCGGTGGTTAGCTTGGTCCATGGCAATCACGTGATCAAACTCTAGGAAGTCTTCGCGGCGAACCTGCCGACCTCGGCCACGATAAGGGATTCCGTGGGTCCGGAGAGTGGCCAGAGTCCTCGGATCCGCCGGGTCTCCGACATGCCATGAGCCCGTCCCAGCGCTATCGACCTCGCACTCAAAGCCCGCCTCTTGGGCGAGATGGCTAAAGACCGCCTCGGCCATGGGCGATCGGCAAATGTTGCCGAGGCAGACGAAGAGGACTCGCGGGGGCATCGACTCCTAGTTTAGTCCGTCTCGCCGATCACCCAAATTTGGGCTCCATAGAGGACCACATAAAGCATGCTGATGAAGACACTCACGAGGCCCCAAATCCCGAGGGCACCGCTGACCAGAATGGCCATGCCGAGGCCTACCAGCGAAGAAAGCAGGTTCATTCCGCAGAGAAAATTGGCCGCGCCCCGGATCCGCTCGACCTTCAAGATCAAGCCGAGTCCGATCAGCATATTGATGATCCCAATCAACATCCCGGCGATGCCCCACGAGGCGAACGGGTTTCCTGACGCAAACTCGTCGAGGGTCGGTACCAGGAAGGCAATCACGACCCGTAGACCATCGAACATCCAGAGCGCGGAGAAGAAATAGTAAAGCCGCCAGACGAGCTTCATGTTGTGGCGACTCGTCGCTCCGCGAACCCTCTGCTTGACCGGCACGACGGGGCGAGGAACCCGGCTGACATCAGTGCCACAGAATTGGCAAACGGATGCAGTCAGCGCCAACCATTGTTGACACTTGGGACACTGGATGGCATCGGTGCGGGGATAGTTGGTTCGAGCCGCAGGTTCCTTAGGCTCAGAATGCTGGGGGGTGGCGGTCACGGCGGTCGCCGTCGCGACGGCTGGCCGGGGAGCGGGGGCCACTGGGACGGGAGCCGGACGTGGGCCAGGAGTCTGTGCCGAGGTCGGAACTGGCATCTGCGGGGTGGCTGTCCCCTGGGTTGGGATCAGGTCATGGAGGTGCAACCGGTAGGCCATCTGATCGAGGTCGTTGCCTTTGGCACCTCGCTGATAAGCCGCCCGCACCAGAGCGATCGCCTCGTCTTTGTGCTGGTGTTCAATGAGCTTATCGGCCAAGAGTGCGACCGGGGTCGAACTGAGGGGTGAGAGCTCAATCGCCCGGATCAAGTGCCGCTTTCCTTCTTCATACTGGAACAGAAGAAACGATTTGTCGGCCAATCCTTCGAGCGCCTGCACCAATGCCTGCCTCGCATAGGGGTGACTGGGATCGATTCGGTGGGCCTCTTCGAGTTCCTTGACCGCTTCTTCAAATCGCCGCTCCCGGATCAAGGTGATGCCCAGCCCATAGTGGGCATTGACCTGTCCGGGACCGAGTGCGACGGCCCGACGAAAGCTCTCGTCCGCCTCGGCGTCTTGGTGGAGCCCAAATTGGCAGAAACCAAGCGCCTCCCAGCCGGCCTCCAGCTCGGGATTCTGCTTAAGGGCTTCGGTCAAGAGGGGGATCGCCGCGTCATATTGACCCGCTCGATAAAGTTGCAGACCCTGATCGTAGGCAGACATCGTCACCGTTTCCGTTCCTGACTTCTCTTTCGACATCAGCCCACCGTAACTCCTTCTCTGCTGCAAATTCTGTCACCTTCCACTGGGTCCAAAGGGCAGTTGGCCGACATAACTTTTGCTTTTGATGCCATAAATAGAGAGAAGATGCACCTTACCGTTGAACTGGATTCGGGGTACGAGCTTCGTATGGCTCGTGGGCGGTCTTTGATCCGCGTGAGCCTGATCCGAGATAACCGAGAAATTGAGCATCGCAGCACTTCGCACACCAACCTACGGTCGCTCTGCGATGCAACCCGCGGTTCGTTATTTCAGGGCTCGCTGCACCTGCGGCGGCGGCGCAAAACGATTTGGATCTACGTCAAAGGCAGCCCGGTCACCAGCCTCCCGGCCCAACTCTTGGACGTTTCCCTAGATCTCCTCCGGCGGGGTAGCTAACCGCCACGAACCGCCAGGGCTGCCGACGGGCACTGCTGGGAGCCGTCCCGGCGAATGTGGATCGGTTGAGAACATCCGGGCCGTCCGCCGAGCCTGGGCGATGGCCAAGTCGGTCGCCAGCCGAGCCGCACTTTCGGGGGCTGACGGCCGAGAGGGTGTAGAGGGGATCGTTGGATGATCTGACAGGGCGGTTCGTTTGAGATGATACGAGACCCGGGTCTCCGGATGCGGAACTCACCGTGACCAAGACCACGCGACGGCGCTCCCAAAAGAGATCTGTGCTATGGTGACCTATGCGCTTGTTAGTCCTATCCTTCCTCGCGGTTGCCGGTTTGTGTGCTAGCAGTCCAGCTCTGGCAGACGGGAAGCACGGCAAGTCGGGCCACGGCTCGGCCTTTGATTCTGGTCTGAGGACCCGCCCGTGGGAGATGAAAGGCATCGGGTCCGCTCCCTTTCCGATCACGACCCAGAACCCAGAGGTCCAGCGTTGGTACAACCAGGGAAACGCCCTGCTCCAGAGCTTCTGGTTCGAGGAGGCGGAACGCACCTTCCGGTGGTGCCACAAGCTGGAGCCCGAGAACGCCATGGTCTACTTCGGCTTGGCCCGATGCGGGCTCAATTGGTTTAATCTCAGTGGCCCGGCTGAGGGGACCAAGCGTTACCAAGACTTTCTGGCCGAAGCGGTCAAGCGGAAAGCAAGCGTCACCGAACGCGAGCGGATGTTCATCGAAGCCTGGGAAGCGGTCTTTTTGGACAAACCCGAAAAGCCACAAGAAGTCATGGTTCGAAAGCTGGAGGAGATTTGCCTGAAGTTCCCCGAGGACCTCGAGGCAAAGGTTCTGCTGGGGTTCGCCAATATCGGCCTGAGCGGGGCTTACGCAACGGACTCACTCCTGCGTGAAATTCTCAAAGTCGCCCCCAACCATCCGGGTGCTCACCATGCACGAATCCACAATTGGGACGGCGTGAGTTCTGAACAAGCGATGGACAGTTGTGACGCCTATGCCCGCGCGGCTCCTGGAACCGGACACGCTCGGCACATGCCGGGGCACATCTTTTCGAAGATCGGGATGTGGCATGAGGCCGCCATCGCCATGGACTCCTCCACCCGATTGGAGCTGAAGTACATGAACCAGCGGTTGGCCCTCCCTTGGGAAACCTGGAACTACGCGCACAACCGCGACTACCTCTGTTACATCCAAGAGCAGCTGGGTCGGGCCGAGGCCAGCATCCAGGGCGCCCGGGATCTGATCAACGCGCCAAATGACCCTGACCTCGACCCGGGAAATGACTACTGGTCCATGGGATCGCTGATGCGCGCTTTGGTGAAGTTCGAGCGGTGGGAAGAGTTGTTGGCGTTGCCGACGGCTACCGCAACCTTCGATCCGTTCGTCTTGACCGTTCAGAACAGCCTCCAGTCGATAGCACTCGCCAAAACCGGACGGGTTAAGGAGGCGCAAGAGAAGCTGATCCTCCTCAAGAAAGGGCTGGAGCAGGTGAAGAAGATGATGGCTGCGGCTGCGCCCGACGACGCGGCCTTTGAGCCAGGGATTTTCAGGGTTGCAGAGGCCTTTGTTCGGTTTGCCGAAGGAAACCGCGAGGAAGGACTCAAGATCCTCCGATCCGCGGCGGAGGCCGAGCGGAAAGACCGAGCCGCGCGCCGATATCCCAACGACCCGCCCATGGACCCTTGGCCGGCTCTTCGACTCTTGGGAGATGCCCTTGCCGAAGGCAACGACCACCGCGGCGCGATCCGCGCGTACAAGGAGGCCCTCACACAAGAGCCTAACGACGCCTGGTGCCTGGCTGGGTTGGCAAAGTCCTATGCGGCACTAGGGCAGAGGAGTGACGCCAAGCGGTATGCCGACCGACTCTTAGCCGTCTGGAGTGGCGCAGATAAGGGCCTCCGGGTGAAAGAAGAGGTTCTGGCCCTCAACCTAGGCGCAGAGGCAAAAGCCGTCACGCCCCGGCCAGAGCGAATCTACGATCCGGCCAAGCTCAACGCGCTCGGGCCGAGCAACTGGGCTCCCTTCGCGGCCCCGAAGTTCTCGGCCCTGGGCACAGACGAGAAACCTATCAGACTCGAAGACTTCAAGGGTAAGAACGTCCTGCTGGTGTTCTATCTTTCGGACCAGTGCGTCCATTGCGTCGAACAACTCGCCGAAATCAACAAGAATTTCGACAAGTTCGCCGCGCTCGACACGGTCGTGCTCGCCGTGAGCTCCGACTCACCGGAGAAGAATCGAACCAATGCTCTCGCCTCGTTCAAGCTCACTTTGGTCTCGGACACCCACCACGAGAACGCCCGGCGATTTGCCTCCTACGACGACTTCGAGAGCATGGAGCTCCACTCAACGATCCTCATCGACCGCGATGGCCGAGTGCGATGGAAGCGTACGGGCGGCGATCCCTTTATGAAGATCGCGTACCTACTCGGCGAGATCAAACGCTGGGGGACCACCAGCCAGTAGGCCTTGCAAGGGGCCTACCAGAACCGGAACCAGGGCCGGGCGTGGCCGGCCAAGAACGGCCATGGGACGGCGGAAAGGATGACCAACAGGGCGGCGGAAAACCAAAGGAGCGCCTGACGGCTTTGGTCGTGGGGGGTCTCTTCTCGTCGGATCCGACTCAGCCCAAAGTGAGCCAGCCCCACCGCTATCATCATGAGCACGGTGTGATTCACCACAAAAAACCGGATTTCCGGAGTCGCGAGGGCGCGGTCGGGATTCTGCATGATCATCGACCCGATCGACTCGGGGAGGGCGAAAAGCGTAAAGCCCAGAAGGAGTTGCAAAGTCAACGAGTGGGCAAATGCCACCGGCAAAACTCGGTCGATCGCACTGGATCGTCCCGCCTTGAGGCCCCAGCCGGCACGGATCACCGCGCCCAGACCCGCCCCCAAAACCAGCCAACGAGTCAGATTGTGCAGGACCAAGATGGAGAGATACATCGCGCCCCTCTCATTTCGCCCCGAAGAACTGGCGTTCCTGCAAGTTTTGGGCAGAATTATCGAGGTCGGGCGGCGTGGCGGAGGAAGAATTCTCCGAGCGACTTCATCACGTCCCGAGGCAGCTCGCCGGTGACGGAAACTCCGACCCCGTCCGAGGTCCGGCGGAACCCGTCGCTGGGGGCCGTGGCCAGCTCGGGCCGCAGATCGGCATTGTAGAGATACGCGAACCCGAAAGCAAGTCCATCACCGAATTGGACCGAGACCACGGCGCTCTCACCGCCCTCCAAAAGATGGATGGCTTGGGCCACCATGCCGAACGGCAGGGGCTTGAGGGCAGTGAGCTCAAGGCGACACGGGGTCCCCGCGTCCGATAGCCGACGCATCGCGGTCGGGGCGGAGATCTTCTGCTCCCTCCAGCCGCGCCCCGAGGGGCCGTCGGTGTTGATACCCTTACCTCGCTCGAACTCGATCGAATGGGTATCGAGAAGGGTGCCGTTCAAGGTCCCCGATAGTTCGAGGCGCAACACCGTCATTCCCTTCTCGTCGACATAGATCCGGCGGGTCGGCATCCCTCGGTGGCGTGGCTCGGCCAACACCAAGAGCGAATCTCGCCCTGCAATCTCAGGCCCGGGGCGGACCGAGACGCGATAGGCCTTTTCGACCAACTTAAGCCGATCCTTTGGGTCCGGAAGGAAGTTTCGCGGCGAGGGCATGACCCGAATGACCCGACTATCTGGGTCGTATTGCCGCACCTCGCGACCGTTATCGGTTCGAACATGGCCTTGCTGACTGACGGGCTCCAGAACGGTGGTCTTGGTCTGACCCCGCAAGTCGCCTTCCACGATCATGCGGACAGCGGGCCGGTTCTGGGTCGAACGCATCGTCACAACCTGCCGATATGGGGCCTCGGGAACCTGTCGGAACAGCGCCGTCAGGATCTTGTCCGCATCATCCTTGGGCCCGGCAATCACCCCCAGTCCAGGGAGGACTGAGACCAGGATCAGCAGGCGAAGGAGGGGCTGGAGATGCCTAGCGGGGGGCGCTGCCGACGGTGAAGACCGGGGCCGATCCAGAGACCGGGTCCGATCCGACGAACATCGACTCATAAGCGCGTACCTCCGCAGTAAGTTCGGGAGCTGGAGCCCCCGGCTTGGGCTGTTGCCGACCCATGTTGAAGACGACGAAAGCCATCACCACGGCAGCTGCCGCTGTCAGCGAAAGACCAAGCATTTGAGACCGCTTGCGGATGGGAAGTTCCAGCACTTGTCCCGAAGAAGATGCATTTCCCATGACCTTGGCCACAAGGGAATCTTCGAAATCGGCAGAGGGTTCACAAATCTCAAGGCCTTGGACCAAGTGCTTGACTTGGCGGAAGTACTCAGCTTCGGCAGCACAGGCCGGGCACTGCTCCAGGTGCTGTCGGACCCGAATCATCTCGGTCCCGTTGAGTTCGCCATCCAGGTAGGCGCTCAGCTCGTTTTGTACTCGCAGGCAGTTCATCGACCTCCTCCTCGAGCGTAATCGGGGAAGCTCGTTTCGAGGTACTCGCGAAGTTGTCGCCGTCCTCGGTGGATCCGCGAGCGAACAGTGCCAATCGAGATCTGCATGGTGTCGGCGATCTCTTCATAGGCCATGCCTTGCACATCAGCCATCAGCACGGCACTCCGGAACTCGGGGCTCATACTCTTCAGGGCTAGTTCCATGGCGTCGGGGAGCCCCTCCGATTCGAGGGCCCGATCCGGCGATTGAGATTCATCCGGGAATTCCCACGCACCCTGTCCCTCATCCGAGGCACGGTCGATGCTCGTGGTCTTAAATCGTGACTTGCGGCGCACCATGTCGATGTGGGCATTCGACATGATCCGGTAGATCCAACTTGAAAACGGGAGGGTGTCGTCGTACCGGTGGAAGAATCGGAAGGCTCGGACGTACGTTTCCTGGACGAGATCTTCGGCTTCGGCAGAATTGCCGGTCAGCCGGTATGCGAGGTTGTACGCGTGACGGCTGGTCGCTCGCATGAGGGACTCAAAGCGTTCGTGATCACGCTCCGTACTCACCTCCCTCGTTCGAAACACGCTCGTCAAGACTCCCATCTTCTCACGTTTGCTTACTACTTCGCTATAGTCGAAAGTTCCTTTGTTTGAAAAGCGCGGAAAAGCGCGCAAAAAAGCGGGTCGGTTTGCAAGGACCATCCGGCATTTCCCAAGATCTTCCGATGAACCTGGGCGACCTCCTGGATCAGAGGTGCCGCATAGGGCATTCGTCGCCGCACCCACAGCCCGAGACACCTGAGTTGCTCGGCATGGATCGCCCTGGCCGTCCAATCTTCGCCTTCCCAGAGCTTTTCAACGTCTCGGAACCGCTCGGCCCCCAACAGCGCTCCGGATGGCCCGAGTCCGGGAAGCTCTTCCAAGATTCGGTAGAGCTCGCGGTAAAAGGCGGGCTGGCTCTCGATCCGCTGCCGCAGCCCCGGAGTCCCCTCGCTGAAGAGAAGGGTCATCGCGTCCAACCCTTCGGGCGGAGGGGGAATCGCCACCGCGAGGCAAAGGCACCGGCTCTGGATGGTTGCCAGAACCCCCGAGAGTTGTTGAGTGGTCAGGATCATCTTGGCCCGGGCCTGGGGCTCTTCCAACATCTTGAGTAGTGCGTTGGCCGCGTCGGCATTCATCCGGTCGGCGTCGTCGATCCGGACGACCCTTACGCGGGCCTGAAACGGGGAACGCGTGACGAACTCGGAGATGGGGGGCGCATCGTACTCCGCGTCATTGGCCCCCGGGACAACCGCGCGCAACTTGATCAGCCTCTGGGCTCCCCAGGGACGGATCGGGAGGTAATCCAGCGAACTTCGACGGTCCATCGCAAGGCAGACAGGACAATCTCCGCAAGCGGCTCCTTCGACGGGTTGGGAACACATCCAACCCCGGGCCAGCCGATCGGCCCATTGCTCGAGCGGAGCCCCCTCGGTTCCATAGAAAAGGACGGACTGAGCAGAACTCTTTCCGAGGATCAGCTTTTGTAGGATGAGGTCGTGGTCGGCAGGCATGAAGAGTCAGAATCGTTCGAAGCGCTCGACGGGCATGACGAAGACCACGGCCCCACCCACCGGAACCTTCACTGGACTCACCATGAACGCCCCGGCGGGACTGGGCTCCATCGGAGCGACGTTAACGATCTGCTCGCGGCTCTTGCAGTGGCTGCGGATCAGTGAGAAAAGGCCCTCCATGTCGGCCTCCTCCACCCCGATGAGCATCGTGGTATTTCCTTCGCGGAGGAAGCCGCCGGTTGACCCGATGACGGTGAATTTGAAGCCAGCACTGACCAGCTCGTCGCTCAGCCGATTCCGATCTCGGTTATGCATGATGCAGACGCAGAGCCTCATGGGGTTCTCATTATAAACCGAGTTTTCTCAATCGAGATAGATTCGTTCGGCTTCGGCCCTAAAATCGGCCTCTTCGGCCCGAAATCTCTCTTCGATCTGTGCCAATGGCGTCTGATTCTCGACCGCCTCCCTCAGCCATTGGGCACCGAGAAGGATGTCGATGGGGTCTTTGTCATAGACATATTCGTAGGGCGGGACCTGCCACCGAAACTCGTTCGGGTGGTGCCGGAGGAAGGCTTGAAGGATCGCAATTCCGGTGAGCACCGGGCGGTACGCCTCGCGGTCGGTGACGTGCAGAAAGGCCCCTTCACACACTTCCCCAACATGCTTTTGGAAGGTCGGCTGAAACTGAACTGGGCGGAAGTGAGCCCCAGGCAGTCCGGCCCCATTCAAGCCCGCGCAGAACTCAGATCCATCCACATAGGGGGCGCCAAAGATCTCGAACGGCCGCGTCGTGCCGCGACCCTCGCTGGCCTGAGTTCCTTCCAGCAGACAACCGCCCGGGTAGACGATCGCGGTGTCGTAGGTCGGCATGTTGGGAGAAGGGAGCGCCCAGTGTAGCCCTGTTTCTGGCCAATGCAGGCGGCGATTCCAACCTTCCATCTCGATCACCTGCAGGTCAAGCTGGGGAAACTCTCTGGCCTTGAAAAGCAGAGCCGCCTCGCCGATGGTCAGGCCATGGCGATGGGGCAACGATCTCCAACCGACGAAGGACCGGAGATCGGTCTCGATTCCAGAGCCTTCCACGGCAGTCCCCCCGATCGGATTCGGACGGTCGAGGACCAGAACCGGCAGGCCGAGTTCTTGTGCGGCTTCCATCGTGAGAAATGTGGTCCAGATGAAGGTGTAGTATCGCGACCCGACATCCTGGAGGTCTACGACGATGAGGTCCAGATCGCGGAGCATCATCGGAGTAGGCTTGCGATGCTCTCCGTAGAGGCTGTGATACATCAAGCCGGTCCGGGGGTCGCGGTATCCCTCCCACTCGATCATGTTGTCTTGGGTATGGCCCCAGATCCCGTGCTGAGGCCCGAAGACGGCCCCAATCGAGAATTGCCCTTGCTGGTGCCCCGGCAACAGATGGTCGAGGATGTGACGGAGGTCGGACGCAATGGATGCCTGGTGGCAGACCACACCGATCCGCTTGCCTCGCAGAGCGTCGAGATCGGAAGCTAAGAGTCGGTCGAGCCCGGTGCGGACACTCATCGTTGCTTGAAAGTACCAAAGTCGGCCCCCAAAACGGTTGTGGCCCCTCTCGGAAATCTCCGAGAGAGGCCAATTTTTCGAGTCCTTTGACTGAAATTAGGCGCGGCGGCGCTTGCGGGCCATCGCGGCCACACCGAGGCCGAGGGCGGCCAGGGTTGCCGGTTCGGGCACCGGATTGTCGCTGCACTGGGTGGCGAAGTGCTCATAGTCACTCCAGCCTTGCTTGTCGTACTTCCACTTGGTGAGGAAGTTGTTGTCATAGGCGGTCTTGAGACCGTTGACCGGGTGGAACCACCAACCAATCTTCTTATCGAACTTGGCGCCGGTCCAGTTGGCCGAGCTACCGAAGAGCGGGGCGTGACCGTTGATCACGCTCGGATTGATGCGGAAGCCAATGGTTCGCGTGCCGTCGCCGTTGTCCTTAGCAACCAGTTCCTTGATGATGCTCGGGTCGGCCTTGCTCGACCAGATCTTGTCGCCACCATCCGGATGACCGTCGCCGTTGCCGTCCCTGAAGCTGCTGTCGCCGTTCAGACCGTTGTAGGCATAGGCGGTAAGGACCGGCTTGCTGATGTCGGTGACATCCATGTAGAAAATCGCCAGTTCGTCGGCGGTGCCCTTCGGATTGGGACCATCGTTGATGGCGAGCCAGAAGCCATCGGTCTTCTTTCCGTTAGCCGGGCTCTTGCCAAACGTGGCATACCAGGCGAGGTCGTCACCCGTGGCCTTATAGCTGGCCTTCAGGTTCAAAATGTTTCCGCCGTCCTTGTTTTGGTGCGGGTGATTCACGCTCACGGCGTAGTAATCGCAGTTCTTCAGCGTCGCGTTGGCACTGCTAGCGAAGATTCCGCCCAGCAAGGCAACCGAAGCAACAATCATCAAGTTCTTCATGATCCTTTCCCCTTGGGCAACTCATCAGCATTGATGGCAAACCCACAAGCTTCAACAAGTTACACCATGGAAAGCGAAAAAGAAACCCGTAAAGCCACCGTTTGTACGCTCGGGCCCGATAAAGTTCCCAGTTCGGGGAGAAAACCAGCAAGATTGCTGTAAAGATGTGCTACTCAGGTTCCGAGGGACTCACCAAACGGTCACCCGATCGGATTCGGGCCCCATTGACGAAGTCCTCGGCGGACATCGTCCGCTTTCCTGCAGGCTGAACCGTTTTCAGGATCAAGCTCCCCTCCGCAAACCCCAAAACCCAACCTTCGGGCCGATGCTCCAAACGTCCGGCTTGAATTCCTTCGGGACCCAGCCTAGCCTCATGAATCCGCAGAGACCCTTCGGGCAGGGTCAAGAACGCCCCCGGCGCCGGCGTGAACGCACGAAATCGGTCGTACTCACCCCTCGCTGGACGGAAGACTGAGAGCTCGGCCTCGGACTTCTCCACCTTCGCCGCGTGGGTTGCCAGCGACGAATCTTGAACGGTCCGGGGGTAATCCCCGCAGGCCAGCCGGGGGGCCCAGTCGGCCACTTGATCAGCAGCGAGTTGGGCGAGGCGGTCTTGGAGTTCGCCATACGTCTCGTCGGGGTGAATCGGGGTCCGGACGACGTCGATCATGTCACCGGTATCCATCCCCTTGTCCATCTGCATGAGAGTCACCCCTGTTTCGGATTCACCGTCCAGAATCGCCCGCTGGATCGGGGCCGCCCCGCGGTACTTGGGCAAGATGGACCCGTGGAGGTTGATCCCGCCATGGCGGGCACTTTCGAGAAGCTTGACGCTGAGGATCTGGCCGTAGGCGGCAACGATCAGGGCGTCGAGTTCCAGGCCACGGATCCTTTCGACGAACTCGGAGTCGCGCGCCTTTTCCGGGGTCTCGACCGGGAGGCCGAGTTCCAAAGCTCTCACCTTCACGGGAGTTGACTGGAGTCGGTGTCCGCGTCCGCTAGGCCGGTCGGGTTGAGTGACTACAAGAACCACCGATTCGGCCAAACGCTCGAGCGCTGGGACGGCGAAGGTCGAGGTCCCGAAGTAGGCGAATCTCATTCGTTGTCTTCCGGATTCTTGTCCGGGTCTTGCCAGTGCAAGGTTGCAGGATCCACCTTGTCGATGAAGAGAACCCCGTCGAGGTGGTCGATCTCGTGCTGCACGACTCGGGCCGGGAGTCCCTCGAGTTCCATCTCGATGGCGCGTCCCTTTCGGTCGAGCGCGTGGACTACCACTTGGAGTTGGCGGCTCACATCGCCATAGAGACCGGGGATGCTGAGGCAGCCTTCTTGGCCAGGAATGCTTGGCCCCTCAACCTTCACGATCTCGGGGTTGACCAAGGCCATTGGGCGCATCCCATCGGGAGCGATCAGGATCACTCGTTTGCCCACCCCGATCTGGGGAGCCGCGATCCCAATTCCGTTGGCCTGTCGCATGATCCGCTCCATGTCGCTGATCAGCTTGTGGACCTTGGGTCCGACCTTATCCACCTCTGTGGCGCGTTGCCGAAGTACGGGATTCGGAATCTTGACGACGGGGCGCTCTTCGTTGGTCACGTAGAGGTGCTGATATTCGGCGGGAACATCGACCTGCATAGATATCGGATTATGGCAGTCGCGCGAGGACCGTTCTTGGGATGCCGGCAAGGTCGGGATAGGTCTTGATCCTAATGAGGCCAGCGGCGCGGATCCGATCGACCACGGCGGGCTCCTGTCCTTCGCCCATTTCGAGCAAGAGGAAGCCGTCCGGGCTCAGTCTGTGGGGAGCCCCGTCCAGTACCCTCTCGATCACGTTCAACCCTTCTTCTTCGGCGTAAAGCGCGATGGAGGGTTCAAAAGCATGGACCTGCGGGTCGACGCGGGGATCTCCATGGGCAATGTAGGGCGGGTTGCATAGGATCGCCGAGAACTTTTGGTCCCCGACGGGATCGTAGAGGTCGCCTGCTCGGCATTCGAACCGGGCATCGCTGGAGAGGAGTCGCTCGGCGTTCTGTTGAGTGACGGCGACGGCCACAGGGTCGAGGTCAACGGCGACGACGTGGCTGTCGGGTCGGGCGAGGGCGATCGAGATTCCGATGCATCCGGATCCGCAGCAGAGATCGAGGACGGTGGGGTTCCGCCGCTCCGGGGCAGAGGCTCCGCCGCCGACGGCGGAGCCGAGGGGTTGGCCTTGGGCCGGGGCGGCGGACAAGAGATCCAACGCCACTTCCACGAGGACCTCGGTTTCCGGTCGCGGGATCAAGACTCCCGGCCGCACCTGGAACTCGTGGCCCATGAACTCTTTCCGTCCGAGCAGATAGGCGATCGGTTCGCCCGAGAGCCTTCTTTGCAAGAGGCCGAGCCCGGCCAACTCGGGGAATGGAGCCTCGGGGTGGGCGAAGAGCCATTCTCGACCCACGCCCAGCACATGCCCGGCGAGCAGGTCGGCTTCGATCCGTGCGGATTCAAAGCCTGCCTCCTCCAGCGTCCGCCTCGCGGAGCGAACCCACTCACCGACGGTCACGGCTTCGCCGCTTGTTGGGGACTGAACCGGGGCTCTGAATAGTTTCGCGACTCGTCCACCGGCTTGAGGTTGCTTCCGTCCAGGTTGATTGTAAAGAGCGGGCGCTTGCCATCTCGGTCCAACGTCAGGGCAAGCCTCTGTCCATCCGGAGAAATGTCAAATTCGCGAACCGCTCCTTCGAAGATCGGCACTCCACGCTGAACGCCAGCCTCTTCGGCCGGGATCCGGGCCAAGAACTGGGACCGAAAATCACCGGCCTCGTCCACCGCCCCAAGCAGAACGATCAGATCAGCTCCATCGGGCGTGAATCGTGGATGTCCAAAGCCTTGAATATCCTCAGGACTCGCTCCAATGAGCACCTGCTGCGGACTCTCTTGGGTGGGGTCGAGCAGCCCGAGTGCGTTGCGGAAAGGCGGAACCACGCGGTCGCCTTGGATGAACTCTTCGGGCACATTGCGCGGATCCAGAAACTTGAAGCCTTGAATCGAATACGCCACCCGCCCGTTGCGGTCGACATCGAACTCAATGCGGTCACCGGCCGCGACCGGAATCGGAGCCGCCAAACTCGAACCGGCGGGCCCCTCCACTCGGGCGAGTTTTTGGATGATCAGGACTTCCCCGTCGTCTCGGCGCAAAGTCGCGATGACCATCTCGCGATCCTTGCCCCACTTGGCTTCCTTAAAGCTGGTCCCGAGATCTCGGTAGACAGCCTCAAAGGAGCCGACTCCCCCACCCTCCTCATTTTGTGCGGCGGTATTCCCAATGGGGGGCAAAACCTGCTTCAGTTCCCCAGTACGGGGGTTGTAGTCTTGGACAAACCCGCCCACGGAGACGAGAGCGGTCAGCTGGTCCGGATAGCCAGGCGGGCCGAAAGTGATCCGGGCCTTGCTGCGCTCCCCGACGCTGCGGACTTCGGTGGTCTTCTTGGCGACGTTCCAACGAATGATCTGGAAGACTCCGTCCTCGCGATCTCCGACGAAGAAAATGCGGTTCCCATCGGGTCGCCAGGCGAGGTCTTTGTCGGTGCTTCCTGCCTTGTAGTCGGGGGAATCCACGCGCTTTCCGTCGGCTGTGAAATACACGGCGTGAGCCCCATCGGGTAGGAGTTCCACGGCTGCGATAGCGCCGATCGTGTTGGCCACGCCGGTGTCGGGGTCCTTCAAGAAGTTCTCGAGGGCTCGGTACCCAACGTAAAGGCCCAATATCGTAAAGAGCCCAAGGGCTGTTCGAGTAGCGATCCGCTTACTGCTCACGCGGTCAGTGATACCCCGTTGCCTAGCCTGCCTTTGGGAAGATCGACCTCGGAGCCTTAAAATCTTCCCACCAACCAAACCAGGCGACATCGGTCGCCCCAATCTGCCACTGCTTTACGGTCCACTTTCCCTTGGACTTCACGAAGAGAGCGCACACCCAGTCGTCGAAGATCCCCTCTTGGACTTGGTCCCACAGCTCGGTTCCCCGGTAATCGAAGGCCTTGCCGCTCGGTTGCTGGGGGACACCCATCATGAACGCCCAATCACCCTCGACCATGAGGTGATTCACCTTCCAGACCACGGGCTTGTTGGCAAGCACCTTTTTCGTGGCCACTCGGAGTGAATCCATGAGTTCCTTTCGCACCTTGCTGCCCGGCTTGGGGGTGGTCGGTGCAGCAGGGGCGAGGACGACTGCGAGCGAAAACAGCACCATCGCGAACGATTTCATCTCCTCATTCTAGATGGAGTTTCCATGGGCCGAAATTCATTGTCGAGGGTCTCCGGCTCGAAGTGTGGACTTTTTTCTACCACTGTGGGTATAGTCACTTCGTCCGCAGGGTTGTGATCCTCGGGAGTTTCGATCGATTCGGTCGTAGTTGGTCCAATGACGGACCCGTTGACTCCTTATTTTTCCGACCGAATTGCCCACGAGAATGGCGGACTTGCTCGTGCGCCTTTTAGATCAACACGAACGCCCGATCCACGGGCCTCCCGATAAACAACCAATCAGAATCCATGTCTCAAACCCAAAACTGCAGTGGCTTTGAAGCCCTGCCGCTCACGGCCGACTTGTGCCGCCTGCTGACCGAAAACAACCTCATCACCCCCACTCCCATCCAAGCGGCTGCCATTCCGATTGCGGCCGAGGGCCACGACGTCATCGGGATCGCCCAAACCGGCACCGGCAAGACGCTCGCCTTTAGCTTGCCGATGGTGCAAAACCTTGCCCCGGGACAGGTCGGCCTGATCTTGGCTCCTACCCGCGAACTCGCCCTCCAGATTCAAGAGACCCTCGACAAGCTCCGGATGCGCAGCGTCCTGATCGTCGGCGGCGCCAGCATGCACGTCCAGGTCAAGCAGATCCGGATGAAGCCGCAGGTGACCGTCGCCACCCCCGGCCGTCTGATCGACCACCTTCAGCAAGGAACGATCCGACTGGACCGAGTGAAGGTCCTCGTCCTCGACGAAGCCGACAGAATGCTCGATATGGGCTTTTTGCCCGCCATTCGCCGGATCCTCACCGAGGTTCCCGGTGAGCGCCAGACCCTTCTCTTCAGTGCGACCATGCCGCGCGAAGTCGAAGACTTGGCCCGAGACTTTATGTCCGACCCCCAACGGATCGAAGTGAGCCCGCCCGGCACTGCTCCCGAACTCGTGGAGCAACAAATGATCTATGTGAAGTTCGAGGAGAAGCAATCCAAGCTCGCCGAACTTCTCTATGACAACGCCGGATCGGTGCTCGTTTTTGCCCGCACCCGACACGGCGCGCGGAAGCTGACCAAGGTCATCCAGAACGATGGCCACCAAGCGGCGGAAATCCATGCCGACCGAACTCTGGCTCAGCGACGCGAAGCCATCAACGGATTCAAGACCGGCCGATACCGCGTCCTTGTCGCGACCGACATCGCGGCCCGCGGGATCGACGTGAAGGGAATCTCCCTCGTCATCAACTATGATCTCCCCGACCAAAGCGAGGACTACCTCCACCGGATCGGCCGAACCGGACGAGCCGGAGCGACTGGACGAGCCGTCTCGCTAGTCTTGCCCGATCAGAAGGGCAAGGTACGGAGCATCGAAAAGCTGCTCGGCGTTTCGCTGACCGGCGACAAGATCCCGCAGAACGAGCGAGGAGGCCGCCGGAACACCGAAAGCTTTGACAAGGCCGTGGTCCATGCCCCGGTCGAAGAGCCTCGCCGACGCGAAGAGCAACCCGGATTCTGGGAACGCAGAGAGCGACCGGCTCGAGACGAATCCCGTAGTTGGGAAAACCGCGGTGGCGACCGACCCCAAAATCGAGACAACGGCCGACCGTGGGAAAACCGGAATAACGACCGACCCCAAAATCGAGACAACGGCCGACCGTGGGAGAATCGCAGCAACGACCGACCGCAGAATCGGGATAACAACCGACCCTGGGAGAATCGAAGCAACGATCGACCGCAAAGCCGGGACAACAATCGACCCTGGGAAAATCGCAACAACGATCGACCTCAGAATCGGGACAACAACCGACCGTGGGAGAATCGCAGCAACGACCGACCTCAGAGTCGAGACAACAATCGACCCTGGGAAAATCGCAACAACGATCGACCGCAAAGCCGGGACAACAACCGACCTTGGGAAAACCGAAGCAACGATCGACCCCAGAATCGGGACAACAATCGACCCTGGGAAAATCGAAGCAACGACCGACCCCAGAATCGTGATAACAGCCGACCCTGGGAAAATCGAAGCAACGACCGACCTCAGAGTCGAGACAACAACCGACCCTGGGAAAATCGAAGCAACGACCGACCGCAAAGCCGGGACAACAACCGACCTTGGGAAAATCGAAGCAACGACCGACCGCAAAGCCGGGACAACAACCGACCTTGGGAGAGCCGTCCGGGCAAACCCGCAGGGGCCCAGTCGAAGGTGAGCTACAAGAAGGGTAAGCCGAGCGGCCCCCGACCGGCCTGGACTCTCGCCAAGGCGAAGCCCGCAAGCTGGAAGAAGCGTCGAGGCTAATCGAACGACCGGCTGCGCTCTCGGTCCCCGAAAGCGCAGCCCCGACCCGATCCTGTTATCGGATCAACTTCTGGAGACCATAGATTGCGGTGTCGCCGCTTTCCAGTCGGATGAACCCCGCTCGGGGATGCTCCAGATCCACCAACGCCGTCAAGACGAGGGCGAAAACCGCGGCCAAGATGAGACGGTGGAACGTTGGCGGATTCTTTGCTTGGGCCATGGCCCGCCCCGCCAAGACTGCGGCAATCGCGGTCAGAATTCCCAAGAGACCCAAGATTGGCGTCGGCAGATGGGTTCGCGCTGCGACTTCGCGAACCGTGGCCTGGTCGAGCATCTGGTTAACCGAGTCCAGAACCAGGCGACGATCCGCTTCTTTGCCCGATGTTCGCTGCACCGATTCCTCCCAAATCTGGCGCCCGATGAGGCCAGACCTTTCCCACTCCTTACCCGCGGCTGTGAGATCGGGAAGCGCCTGCTGACCGGCGATGCGGGCCTCCAAGAATTCTCGATAGAGTGGCTGGACGGCTCCGGGATCGGAAAGGAGGTCGGTCCTCAGATAGGCCGTTCCGATCGCGTTGGCCTCTTGAACAAGGGCATTCCGGCGGGTTTCCAACCGGGTTTGGGCCCCTGAGAAGGCAAACGAAAGTAGAAACCCCACGAGCGCAAAAACGGCGGCGTCGACGGTCGAGATGCCGGGCGATTCCTCATGCGAGCTTCGCTTGCCGATCCGGTGTCCGAGCTCAATGCAAAGCACCAAGACGGCGGCGGTACCGAGAAGAACGGTCAGGATTAGACCCGCAGGACTCATGAATTGGTTTTACCAAGGATTGCCTGCTAGAACTTGAGTCGGGGGTTAGGGCCCAGTCTTGCGCGGGCGGCCTCGGCCTCTCTTGGCCAAGAGTGGGGTCGGGCTACACTGTGAGAGTGCGGCCCTGCTGGACAAGTCGCCTAGACGAAAGCAACTTCTTTGCCGAGGTCCGGCCGGATCCGACTCTCTTCGGCCGAATCGCGATCGGTTGCTTCGCCGCAGTCGCGGCCACAGGGCTCGCTCTTGCCCTCTCCCCGAGACCTCTGATCTAGGTCCTCTTCTTCACCCTTTTGGCGGCGACCTGCTTTCCCGTGGCGCTCTGGCTCGGGGCCAGACGCTCTCGGTACTCGGTTTGGGTGGACTTTCTCTCCCGAGTGATCCGGGTGGAGGAGGTCCGGTCCTTCGATTCCCTCCGGAAGTTTGAGGGCCCCCTCGACGATCTGACGGTTCGGCAAGAGGGAGCGAAGTTGATCCTGGCTTGGCCCGACGATCCCGATGCTGGGGTCCACCTCACAGCTCGTGACGAACGCGAGGCGAGCGAGGTCATCTCCCGCATGGGGGCCCTCGGGGCCGATAGCTAGGCCACCCAAGCAAAGGGTTGACCTGCGCGCAGCCCGTCTGCCACACTTGCTCTAGTTCTCGTAAGAGACTACTTTAAGGAGGTCCGAGATTATGAGAAAAGCAACCGTCCCATTCGAACTCGTGGCCCCCTTCCGCCTCAAGTACTGAATCTGGAACCTGGGTCACGGCACCTTTTGCCACGCGTGGCAACGCCACTTGCGACCCAAATTTGAACCCAGAAAACCTTGAAACCCAAAATCAGTAAGCAGTGCTCTGCGCGCTTTGCGCATCTCGAACCTGTCCAACTTTCCAATCTCATCGACCGAGCGGATCAACTCCGAAGGCGGTCGAACGCCCCTGCTGGACCACTCGACTCGTGGATCGATCGCGTTCTGCGCGCCGACCAGCGCCGACTTGAACAAGCCACGGACACCCGATGCGGCATCGTGAGCGGTGTCTTCGGGGCGACAGCCCTGGTCGATCTGGCCGGAGAGACCCTCCGGGCCGAAGCCGGGACTCACCCCGTGGTCGCCGGAGACCAAGTCACGGTTGCCGAAATCGGAGGAAACCTGACGATCGTCGGACTGCAACCCCGCCGTACCAAACTCTCGCGCCCCGATGTCGGCACCGGCGGTGAACAAGTCATCATCGCCAATATCGACGTGGTGGTGGTCGTCGTATCGGTCGCCAGTCCGCCTCTCCACCCGCGCCTGATCGACCGATATCTGGTCGCGATTCAGCAAGGGGGCGCCGAGTCGGCCATCTTTGTCAACAAGCTGGACCAGCTCCGTGACCCGTCGGAACTCGACTGCTTGACCCCCTACATCGAAGCTGGGGTCCCCGTCTTGATGGGATCGGCTGCCGAGCAATCGGGGTTCGAAGAGTTGCAAGCCCATCTTCGCGGCCGGGTCTGCGCCTTCGTTGGGCACAGCGGGGTCGGCAAATCCTCGATCGTGAATCGCCTCGCTCCCTCGGCCCAGCTCGATACCGGGTCGGTGAGCGAGGGGTATGGCCGAGGGACCCACACCACCACGACCTCATCGCGCCACTGCCTGGCCGATGGAACGGTATTGATCGACACGCCGGGGGTGCGTAGCTTTGGCCTCTATCGTCTGACTTCCGAGGAGATCGTCGCGTCGTTTCCCGAGTTTGCCGGGTGCGAGTGCCGATTCGCCGACTGCACCCACACCCATGAGCCATGTTGCGGAGTTCGCGAGGCCCTCGACTCGGGGCGAATCAGCCAGGTTCGGTATGAGGCTTATGTTCGTCTTCGCGATGAACTGAGGTGAGAGTTCTCGGGCCCAGCCGGTGACTTCCGGTTGGGCTCGCTCGCCGACCCGGCCCGATGCCGCGCCCTCACCCTGTGGAAAAGAAACCAACCGGCCGAAACCAGACTTCTGAATCCACAGGGTTCCGCC
>QLAH01000025.1_pt1 | contig 203930 bp, 185 predicted proteins | sample 4693081 | NCBI WGS metagenome assembly QLAH01 (sample SAMN09425401, study PRJNA476045) | Lake water metagenome, whole genome shotgun sequencing project. | reverse complement strand
GCCGACAGGCGAGGGAGGGCGTGGCCTCGGGGAGGCGAGCGGCCTTGATTGTTGGCACAGCCACGGGCGGAGGTGTCCGTGCACACTTTTCGAGTCCATGATCGCCATGCGTCACGGGCACCCTCACCCCGTTCGCATGGCTCCCGGACCTCTTCCTGAGGGAGAGGAACTTGGATTTTCGGGCGGAAGAGGACACTGGGCGGTGCGTCCGAACTGCCCCGGAGCTGGAACTCCGGGGTGCAAGCGGAGCAGGAGCTCCGCGCTCCGGCTCGTGCGACTGTGGCACGGTAAGCCGCGCAGTGGAGAGAGAGGGTGGGGAGGCCCCCAGCCGCGATCCCCTATCTGCGCAGGAGTCTCCAGGTGAACCGCTGAGGGGCGAGGGTTGAGCCTCGTTCGCCCGCGACGACCTCAAAATCCGTATCCACGGGAAGGCTAAACGAGCCCTTGCCCACGTTCCAGTAAGCCCGGAAGACCTGCTTTTGATACCGCCGTTCGAGGGCATAGACTCCGTTTTTGGCATCCGAAATCAGGGTCCGGACGTCCCCACGTGCGAGGACCGGGGTCTGGGTGCGCAGCCGGATCAGGGTCTGATAGAACCCCAGAAGCTCTCGATCCCAGGTGGCCCCCGACCAATCCATGCATCGGCGGCAATCGGGGTCATGGCCACCTTCCATCCCGACTTCGTCGCCGTAGTACACGCTCGGGATGCCCGGATAGGCGAACTGGAAGGCGACGATCATCCGCTCTCGCCCGCGATCGCCCTTGAGCACCGTGCGCAGCCGAGGCGTGTCGTGACTCCCCAAGAGGTTGTACATCGCGTGGAGCGTTGGCGCGGGGTTGTCGTTGGCGATCTGCTCGAGCCGTTTGGCAAAGGCCGCGGCGCTGAGCGTCCCCTCGCCAAAGAAGGCGAGTGCGGCCTGGCGCCACGGGTAGTTCATCGTCGCATCGTGCTGATCGCCCTGGAGCCACGCGCTGGAATCGCCCCAGTTTTCGCCCAGGATGTAGCACTGCGGATCGACCTCCCGGATCGCCTTTCGCCAGGCGCGCCAGAAGTCTTGGCTGACCTCATTGGCCACGTCGAGCCGCCAGGCGTCGATGCCAAACTCGCGGATCCAGTACCGCCCGATATCCTGGAAGTATTCGCGAGTCGGAGGATGGTCCTGGTTGAGCTTGGGCATGTGGATCACCCCGGCCCAGCCCACATAGGTTTGTTGGCCCTCGGCCACCTCGATCGGAAACTTTTTCGGGAAGAACCAATCCTTATACATGGACTTTTCTCCCTGCTCGCGCAGATCGCGGAAGGCGAAGAAGTCCACTCCGCTGTGGTTGAAGACGCCATCGAGCATGACCTTCATGTCCCGCTTTTTGGCTGCTGCCATCAAGCCGCGGAAGCCGGCGTCCCCACCGAACCGGGGATCGACCGTTTGGTAGTCATTCGTGTCGTAGGCGTGGTAGCTGCGGGCGGCGAAGATCGGGTTCAGATAGATCCCATTCACCCCGAGGCCCGAGAGGTGATCCAGCCTTTGGGTGACCCCCACGAGGTCGCCACCAAAGAAGGTTCGGTTTTCGGGCGAACTCCCCCAAGCGGGGGCCTCTTTGGGATTGCTAGCGGGCTCTCCATCGGCAAACCGGTCGGGGAAAATCTGATAGAACACTCGCCCATAGATCCAGTCGGGGAGGTCGGGGCGGGGCAGCGCTCGAGGTTCGGCCGTGAAGGTGCCTTCGACCGGAAAGCGAGCGTTGAGGCTTCCTTCGGCGATCTCGAACCAATACCGAAAGCCATCGAACGGGACCTCGGTTTGGGCGCGCCAGACCTCATACAGCTCATCCTGGCGAACCACCCGGGCCGGGGCCGAACGCAGCCGGTTGGCTCGGTCGATCCACTTGACGGTGACCTTGTGGGCGTCTCTCAGACGGGTCCGCAGGTCGATCTGGAAGATCTCAGCATCGTAGCGGCGGAGATCTTCGGGAAAGCCGCGGTGTTGAAGGGCTTCGGCGGTGAGAATGCCATCGCGGCGGGCGCCCGGTTTTCCGTCGTAGCTGGTGGGCTCGACCACCAGCAGGTTGTTGGTGTTGCCGTTCGGGTCCTTTCGAGTCCGGCGGTTGCGGTCGGGGACCCAGGATTTGCCGTCGATGCAATAGAGGAATTCATAGACCCCGGGCTCAATTTCGACGGTCACGGACCAGGTTTTGCCATCCGCGGTCGGCGTCAGGCGGTGGCGAGTTTTGTCCCAGCCGTTGAATTGGCCGACAACGGCGACCCACTCGGGTTTTCCGGGTGGGATGTATTCAAAGGTGACCGGTCGGGCGTTGGGCATGGAACTCAGCGCGAGCAGGGCCAGGGCCGCTGACATCATGCGTGAATACTACTCGGTTACTCGGGATTCAGCGAGGTTTTTTCAGCCTTTCGGCCTCCTCGGGGGTGTAGGCTTCGGATTGAACCCTTTCCTGCTCGGCTCTCGAGATCGGCTCGCCGCCCGAGATATCCTCCTCCTTGCTACCGCAACCGCCACAAACGACCGTGACGAGAGCGAGACCCACTAGGACTATTCGGCTCATTCGTCACTCCAGGGCTTGCCCCAAAACGCCCACCGATTATTGCGTTCCATGGCCGTGCAGTATTGTGCAAAGCTCCGGGCTTCTGATTGGCTCGGGTTGTCGCCATAGCGAGCAACAAACTTTTCCTTGCCGAACTTGCCCGCGTGACCATCGGCGTAGGCACCGATGAAATTGCCGGTCTTGTACTCTCTTCTTGCGTCGAATACAAGTTGCTTCCAGTCCCAAGGGTTTCCAGAAGCTCGGCTCGCATACCGGTCAACCAGAGGCCAACTTGCGTCGGAGCCATAAAAGCGCATCCATGCAAACTCAAGAGTTTCGTACCGAATAGCGGTGACCGCCAAGCGACTGGCAGGATCCTCTAAAGAAGCTAAGTTGCGCGCCGTTTCACCTGCGTCAAATCTCATCGTGTTACAGGATGTGCCTGTGTACTTTACGGAATACCCGTCTACGTTGATCGCGTAGTGCGTGATCCACTGCCACTTGTAGACCAAACCAGCGTAGAAGGGGTCCTTGAAATCATCTCCTTTAGGTTCTCCCTTCAACGGGTCAAAAAAGACACTTCGGTTCTTGACGTAAGGATAGATGTCTCCGACCCAGGTATCGGTTCTTTGGTAAGCCGTGCCGTAGTGGTAAGCGGCCACGTCATCAAACTCTTGGCTGTACATCTGAAGCCCGAGGGCAATCTGCTTCAGGTTGCTGGTACCGGTGGTCATCTTGGCTGCGGTTTTGGCTTGGGCGAAAACCGGGAACAGGATCGCGGCCAAGATGGCGATGATCGCGATCACCACCAGTAGCTCGATGAGTGTGAAGGCCTTCCTCATGCACCTACTTTGCACGGCAAAGGTTATGGGAAGGTGAATAACCTGAAGAATTCCCAGTATTTTTGCGGCTCCGCTCGGTCGGCCTTCGGCGGGGAGTTCTCGTACAATGCAAGGATGCTTCGCAAGGCAATCATCGGACTCGCCCTAGGGGTGACGGCGCTCTCGGCGGCCCAGTACCGTGAGACCCGACCGATCCGGGCCGTCTGGTTGCGGCCCCCGGCGAGCTTGGTGTCGCTGGAATCCTATTTGAACTGGTTCGCCGAAGCGGGGATCACCGATCTCTATCTGGAGACCTTCTATCACGGCCTCAGCACGGGCAAGCAGGGGGTCTTCAATGCCCGCTTCGGGTTCGACTATCTGGCCGCGACGATTCCCCTCGCGGCAAAGTACGGAATCCGAACCCACGCCTGGCTAGAGGCGGCCTACTGGCAGTACGACACGACCGGCGCCTATCTCTTTGCCGCGAATCCGGAGTACCGAGTCATCAACGTCGCGAACAACGCTCCTGGGGGCGACGTCGCCTTGCAGGTCTTCGCGAACTTGACCCATCCGGGGGTGCAGCAAAAGCTCCGCCAATACACGGCCGAACTGGCCGCCTATAACGGACTCTGGGGAATCCAGACCGACTACCACCGATTCCCGATCGACAACAACACCTCGGACAATTTTCGCGCTCCGTGGAGCTACGACTCGACGAGCAACGCGGCCATGCAGGCACTCTATGGTTCGGGCGTGAATATCACCTCGAACGCGGCCCGCACCAACCACACCTATTGGAATCAGTTCTTGGCTTGGCGGCGGCAACAAATCAGCGAAGCCGCCCGGCAAATGTACTTGGGCATCCAAGGTGTGAATCCCGATGTGGTCTTTAGCGGCGCAGTCTTTCCCAGCGCCATGACAAGCTCGGCCCAGCTGAGCAAGTGCCAAGACTGGCCGAGCTGGTGCGTCGGGGGATATATCGACCACATCGTGCCCATGTGCTACAGCTCGACGACGACCTCCATCAAGGCTGAAATCGATGTCGCCGACGACCAACTTTCGGGCAAGCGCATGATTCCTGGGCTGGCCACCGGCGGAACGAGTCCCCACCCGCCCCTTGGCGACCAGCTCACGGCCTTGCGAGAGGTGGGATATGAGGACTACGCCCTCTTTGAAGGTCTGGAACTCGGCAACGTGACCGCCCGCACCGCGGCCAAAAATCACATGACCAGCGGTCCCAAATATCGCGGCGATACGGACAACGACAACGCACTCGAAGTGCCGGATTGGCAACGCTTTTGGACCATTTATCGCGGCATCCCGATCAATGGCGCGGCCACGACCAATCGGTACAACTATGATGGCGACACCGATGTCGATAGCGCCGACCACGCGATCTTCCGGGAACAGTTTCGGCGGTTCCGCTTTGGCGAAAATGGCGTCTTTGGGACCGGCGATCAGTTGGCCTGGACCCAGGCAATCGGGGCCTCGGTGAGCCCGACCTATCGGCACCTCTATGACATCGACACTGATGGAGATGTCGACCAGACCGACCTTGATTGGGCCTACCTGCTCGCTCCCGCGACTCCGATGGTGTTTGGGACTCTTTCTCTCGGCGATACCACGCTGGCGCCCAATCGGCGGTTTCTGTTCGAGTGGCTCGACGGATCGGGGAATGTCGTCGCGAGCTACTGGTTCACGGCCGACACTCAGGGCCGATTTGCGGTTCCCAGCCCGGGGGCTGGGACCTACCGGCTTTCGGTGAAGCACGAGCACTGGTTGCGGCGGAGCGTTTCGGTGACAATCGGGACGGCGGATGTGCCGGGGGTGCCCGTCTCGTTGGTTAATGGAGACGCCGATGGGGACAACTCGGTCTCGATTTTTGACTACATCCAGCTGAGCGCTGGGTTTGATTTGAACGTTGGCGATCCGGGTTTCGACCCGATGGCGGATTTGGACGAAGATGGGTCGGTCACGATCTTTGACGTGATCGTTGTGAACAACAACTTTGACCTTTTCGGGGATTAGGTTGGTTTCGCCGCGAGCCGAGGGCGGGATCCAGGGCGGCGCGGAGCGGCGGGGCCCCTGGATCGGGCGCGGCCTCGGGCTCGGCGAGCGGCGAACCTAGCCACGAATCCACCCCCCAGGCAAGTACAATAACCCCGTGAAAGCGATCGCAAAGGCGCGACCGGAACCAGGTGTGGACATCATCGAGATTCGTGAACCCGAGCTGAAGCCGGGGCACGTCAAGATTCGAGTCGAGAAAGGCAGTGTCTGTGGCACCGACCTCCATATCTATAGCTGGGATCGGTGGGCCCAAGGACGCATCCATCCACCGCGAGTGATCGGCCACGAGTTCTGCGGAACCGTCGTCGAAGTCGCTCCCGACGTCACCAGCCACCAAGTGGGGGACTTCGTCGCCAGCGAGTCGCACATCGTCTGTGGCCAGTGCAAGCAATGTCTCGCCGGCCAGGCCCATGTCTGCATCAACACCGTGATCTTGGGCGTGGATATCGATGGCGGCTTTGGCCCCTATGCATCGCTCCCGGCCCAAAATGCTCGGATCATTCCGGCCGAGGTTCCGCGTGAGGTGGCGAGCATGCTTGATGCGCTCGGAAATGCCGTCCACACCGCCATGTCGGGACCGATCGAGGGTCGAAGCGTCCTCATCACCGGGATGGGCCCGATCGGCTTGTTCAGCGTGGGGATCTGCCGGGTTCTCGGGGCGGAAAAGATCTATGCGACCGAAGTCAGCCCCTACCGAATCGCCCTCGCTGAGCAGATGGGTGCGGACGTGGTACTGAATCCGGCCCAAGAAGATGTCCCCGCGGCGCTACGCCGTCTGGAATCCCATGGTGTGGATGCCACGCTGGAGATGTCCGGACATCCGTCGGCGCTCGCCTTGGCCGTGGATCACACCCGCCCAGGGGGCCGCGTCTCCCTTTTGGGTGTCTATCCCGAGAATTCCGAGCCGATCGACATCAATGCCGTCATCTTTAAGGGGCTCCAAGTCCAGGGCGTGGTTGGTCGCCAGCTCTGGCAGACCTGGGACCAGATGATCGACCTCTTGGTCAACCGCGGACTCGATATTCGTCCAGTCATTACTCACCAGCGAGGGTTCGACGAGGTTCGTGAGGCGATGGAAAGCCTCCGCGCGGGCCAAGCGGGCAAGATCGTCCTGGACTTCGCCGGCGCGGCTTAAAATAATCTCATAGAGTTCTCTCCCGAACGCTATATAATGAGGTTATGGTTCGGGAGAAACGAAGTGGCCTGGCAGTAGTCCTAGCCTTGGCGCTTAGTACCTCAGGGTACTCAAATCTGCTCAGGAATCCTGGTGCGGAAGAGTTTGGAAATCCGGTGCCAGGTCCGGGGGTCCGACCGGCCTACTGGTACCTAGGATTTGGCTCCGAGGACCAAGCCGATGGCTATAGTAACGACGGAAGCATCGGCCTTCATCCCTCGTTTGAAAGTCGATTTATCGGTGCAACTAGCTACGATGGGACAAAGTTTGTCGGCATCCGATCTCGGCCAGGATTCGTCACATCACTGACCATTCCGATGAATTCTTGGCGCGAGGCATTCAACAAAAGATATCGATTTGAATGTGCACTGCGGCAACATACGAGTCCACTTTTTGGGACTGCTCCTCAAATCGATGTATTCCTCAATGTTTCTCCCGAGTACGTCTTCCTCCAAGAACGACACTACCTCGGCCGACTTTCTCCTCCGGAGCATCCTAGTATTGGCTGGGGCGTTTCATCGGTGGAGAAGGAAATCTACGAGCCATCTTGGGCGGAATCTATCACCTTGGAAATCACTGGCGGAAACCAGTCCGCTCTCGTCGGAATCGATAGAGTAAGTCTAGTTGAAATCCCACTCCCCCCTGTTGAGGCGATTGCCGATAGTGTTCTGGCCTATGCTGGACCACGTCAGACTACGATCGAGAAATCGTTCCTAAGACTCAACGATAATCTGCCAGGCGGAGCATTCACCTTGCGCTGCTATAGCGGGACGAACGTTTTCGTCACGGATGCAGACCAGTACAGCCCTACTGTTCGAATTGCGCCCCAGCAAACGGACCGCTACCTTTCAGGGGAATTCGGGTACACCGCCGAACTCTACAATTACACCTCCGTCTCCGCGCGTGTGGCCGTCACGTTCGATCTTCCCAATTTTTGGATTCAGACATTGCCAGAGACCTTGCTCAACGCTCATATAAACGACTTCGGGTCGGTCGCGGGAACACTCCTGGTGAATGGCGTCGAAAGACCCTGGGTTGACGGAACAGAGCCGTTCCATATGTCTCCGCCGCCAGCGGCCCGGATCAATGCAATCAACAATTCACGTGGTTACGCAGGGTCCGTAACGCAGTGGGACGGATCGATCCACCCCATGATGTCGACCAGGCCTGGAACCCTGTCCATCAATCCGTACTCGGTCGTTGAATCATTTTCTCCATTGGGTGGAGAGATCCTTGATCTCAACGACAACTTTGGTGCGGTAGGGTGGGCAACACTCGCAAATGGAGAAAAAATAGCAGCCCAGTGGATAGAAGGTGTGATCAGCCCGGTTGGCCCGAGCGCAAGTTCAAGCCGAGCAGTATCGATTGATAACCTAGGAAGAATATTCGGAGACGCTATTGATGTGCAAGGCAAGAATAGAGTGTTTGCCTGGCGAGATGGCGCCCAGATTCCTCTTGAAGTTCCTTCTGGATGGGAGAGTTTCGCTCTCGGGGAATTTTGTGGGTACGTAAGAGACCCACAAGGTAGGGAAAGTGGTGCCCTCTGGAACCAAGAGTCAGGCGCTCTGACTATCCTTCCAACTCTTCCCGGTTCTCAGTCCCGGCTGCTTTGCCGACAAGGCGGAACTACTAGTTGGGATGGATTGTCCTTCAGAGCTTTTCCCGAAAGTTCAAACCTGATCAAGGCTTGGTGGCCCAATCCACTTCGTCCCGATCCATTTGCCGGAAGTTGGACTCACCTTGAAGACTCTAGCAATTCGACAAGGCATTACATTTATCGCGGAGTACTAGGCGCTGGGCCTCAGCTCTTTGCGGTTCGAACGCGCGAAAAGGACGATTGGGAGCGCCAGAGAGGAATCGGTGATGTCAGTCTTGTTCAAGCTCAGATTGTTGGAGGACAGTCAGCTCGAGTTAATTACCAGGGTGACTCTACCGGCATGGAGTCTGTGATCGTTAGGTCAGACAGGCCTGATATCGTTCCGATTCAGCAGCTGTGGCCTCAGGATGGGCAACTTAGAGTTCGCACAACTCCCGTCGAAGCGGCCGCGGAAGTGAACTTGACTTTCGACTTCAGCTTCTCAGAAGATCCTTTGGGAAGTTTGTCACTGACGGTACTCCCGTCCAAGTTCAGAAGACTCGTGGGGACCTGGAATCGTAGTGCAAACGGCGGCCCCGGGGCCGTTCAAGGCATGGTCACCCTCAACAGTCCAGCTTTACTGAATGAGGTAAGAAATATTCCGATCCGTGCCTTGTCGTCCGGAATCTTCACGGCGGAGACCCACTTACCAAGTGGTGTTTACACAGTTAGACTTGATGGAAGATCGCAGCTAGCTCAAGTCGGGGTGATCACTCTCGGCAACGAACAAGAGGCAAACCTCACCATCGACGTTGTCCTCGGGGACGTGGATGATGACGACGCAATCACCGTCTTCGATTACATAGCCTTGAGCGATTCCTTTGACTCAAGTCCGGGCGAGCCGAATTGGGACCCACGCTGTGATCTTGATCTGGATGGATCCATTACCGTATTCGACTACATCATCCTGTCTCTGAATTTTGATCGGAGTACAGGGTAGTCGTCGAACGCAAAGCAGGCTTTGCGAGATTGGACTGGGAGAGCGATACCCGAGAAGGTATCCTCCCCAACTGCATGAGCTTTGCCCAGCGCTCCCACACTTGCGGAGAAATCCGCGCCGAACATGCCGGACAGACCGTGGTCTTGAACGGTTGGGCCCACAAGGTCCGCGACCTTGGGGGTGTCACGTTCGTCGATCTGCGAGACCGATCTGGCCTCGTCCAATTGTTGATCGACCCAGCCAAGCTCGATCCGAAGGACATCCGTAACGAGTGCTGCCTGAGCCTCGAAGGAGTCGTCCGGCTGCGGAGCGAACAAACCCGGAACCCCAAAATGCCGACGGGCGACGTCGAAATCGAGGTCACAGGTTTCCAAATCCTGAGCGCCGCCAAGCCCCTGCCGTTCCCGGTAAGCGACGAGGACCAGATGAACAGCGTCAACGAAGAGCTGCGTATCAAGTACCGCTATCTGGACCTCCGGCGACCCAGCATGAGCAAGAAATTCGCCCTGCGCGCAGCCGCGATCCGCAAGATGCGGAAGTATTTGGACGACCGCGGATTCACCGAGATCGAAACCCCGATCTTCACCAAATCGACCCCCGAAGGAGCCCGCGACTACCTGGTGCCCTATCGGTTGGAACCCGGCAAGTTCTATGCCCTGCCCCAAAGTCCCCAGCAATACAAGCAGATGCTGATGGTGGCGGGCCTCGAACGGTACTACCAGGTCGCCCGATGCTTCCGTGACGAAGCCCAACGTGCGGACCGGCAACCCGAATTCACCCAGCTCGACCTCGAAATGAGCTTTGTAAAGCAAGAGGACATCTTGGATCTGATCGAGGGCCTCGGCGTGAGCGTGACCAATGAGCTCAACCAAGAATTCGATCTTGGGCTTCAAGAGGTCGAACCTTTCTTCCGGCTGACCTACACCGAATCGATGGCTCGATTTGGATGCGATAAACCGGACTTGCGGTTTGGCTTGGAGCTCTTCGATGTCAGCGACGTGGTCGCGGGATCGGGGTTCGGCGTCTTCAGCGGAGCCGTTGAAGCTGGCGGAAAGGTCCGCGGCGTCCGGTATCCAGGCGGAATCGCCCTGAGCCGCAAAGATGTCAGCGGACTCGAAGACTTCTGCAAGGAGTTCGGGGCCAAGGGAATGGCGTCGTTTTACGTCGCGCGATCCGCGGACGACGGAGAGGGCGTGATCGCCTTGCCGAACGGCATGTTTGTCCGCGGAGGATGCAGCAAGTTCCTGAGCGAGGCGGAATTGGTCGGAATCCTGTCCGCCGCACAAGCCGAAGCTGGCGATCTTCTCTGCTTCATTGCCGATGAATATTCGGCCGGGAACAATGTCCTCTACCGACTCCGAGTCGAGATCGGCGAGCGCTGCGGACTAAGGGACCCCAAGATTCTTCGGTTCGGGTTCGTTCTGGACTTCCCGCTGGTGGAATGGAATCCCGAAGGCAACCGTTGGGACTCGGTCCACCACCCATTCACCTCGCCAAAGGCCGAAGATCTCCACCTTCTGGACTCGGACCCCGGAAAGGTCCGGGCCGACTGCTACGACGTAGTTTGCAATGGCTCCGAGTGGGCCAGCGGGTCCATCCGAATCTATCGACCGGACGTCCAGTCCCGCGTTTTTGAACTACTCGGCATCGACGAGGAACGGCAGCAGGAGCGATTCGGCCACATCTTGGAAGCTTTTCAATACGGCGCTCCACCCCACGGAGGGATTGCGCCGGGGATCGACCGCTATCTGATGTACCTGCTCGATGAAGACAACATCAGGGAGGTCATTGCCTTCCCCAAGGTCGGCGGCGGATACGACCCCTTTATGGATGCTCCAAGCACGATCGACCCACAACAATGGGCCGAAATGGGGCTCCGCCTAAGCTAGACGGTAAAATTCAGGTTCAACCATGGCGACGAAACTTCAAGAGGGCTCAAAAGTTCGGATCATAACGCGTCCGGTAACGGCCGAGGATCGAAAATCCAACCGATACTTTGAGCACATGCAAGGGCTCGAGGGAGTCGTGACGGCGGTTTATTCCGAGGAGGAGGTCGCTCTGGAAATCCAGAAGGGGACCGTCAATGCCGTCTGCACCGAGGTTCATGCCGAGGCCGTTCGGCGGTTGCGGAACAAGTACAAGGAAGGCTCGAGCGACGAGTCGCGGGCCCACCTGACGCCAGAAGAATTGAACTTCGACGCGCACTACATCCTTCTTGCCCGCGCCGACGATCTCGAAGCGATCTGATCCATCCCCAGGGGACTGAAAGAACATGGCAGGCCATAGTAAATGGAAGAACATCCGAATCCGCAAGGGTAAGCAAGACGCCTTGCGGGGCAAACTCTTCACCAAGCTGAGCCGCGAAATCATCATGGCGGCCAAGAGCGGTGGGGGAGACCCGGCCACCAACTCTCGACTGAGGGTGGTCATCGAAAAGGCGAAGGAGAATTCGCTACCCGCCGATAACATCAAGCGCGCGATTCAGCGTGGAACGGGCGAAATCGAGGGGGCCGACTACGAAGAACTGACCTATGAGGGCTATGGCCCCGGCGGTTCGGCCCTGATGGTGGAGGTCTACACCGAAAACCGAAATCGAACGGTCGCCGACCTGCGGCACGCCTTTAGCAAGAACGGCGGCAACCTCAGCGAAAATGGCTCGGTCGGATGGCAGTTTAAGCATGTCGGGCAGATCGTGGTCGCACGCCCCGGCGTGGATGAGGACGCTCTGACGCTCGCCGCCTTGGATGGTGGCGCGGCCGACGTGACGAGTGACGATGAATACTTCACGATCGAAACCGCGATCGAAGACCTGCATGCCTGCAACGATGCGCTCATCGCCGCCGGATTCAAGTCGGAGGACGTCACCTTGGCCCGGATTCCGACCAATATGGCCAATCCTGGGCGAGAGGACCTCTTCAAGCTCGTGAAGCTGATGGATATGCTGGAAGACCTCGACGATGTGAAAGAGACTTACGTGAACGTCGAGATTCCAGAAGAGATCTACGCCGAGGCGTAGTTCCACGATGCCTGATTCTCCTTGCCCCGGGCTGGGTTCCTTGCCGCTCGCTCGGTATTGGGGCCTCGCCGGCCCGGGGGCGGAGTCCCGGGGGGTTCCCACGGGACGAGGGCGCGGCTCGGGCCGGGCCGGCGAGGACTCGATGACCCAATGAAGACCAGGCAGACTCCTTGGGTGACCTTGATCCTCGTTCTTGCGAGTTTGGTCGCGAGTTTTGTCGTCGTGGCGGCTCCGGAGCTGATCAACGAATATGGCTTCAAGGCCCATGCACCGAGCCTCGTGACCGGCTTGACCGCTATTTTTCTCCACGCCAACGTCTTCCACCTGCTTGCCAACGCGCTGACGCTCGCCGCCGTCGGATCCTGGGTAGAAGAGGCCCTCGGTCCCATCCGGTACACCTTCATCTTCTTGCTCGGCGGGATTCTGGGGGCTGTGGTCCACTGGGTAGCCCTTCGCAACGTCGCCGAAGCGGCCCCGCTGATCGGGATGAGCGGAGCCGTCGCGGCCTGCACAGCTTACGGCGCGATTCGCTATATGTGGAGTCGAGTGCCCCTGGGGCCCCGAATACAGGTGCCGGTAGTGGCGGTAGCTGGACTCTGGGCCAGTCTCCAGGTCTTAGGCGCATTCGTCACGATCGGGGAGGACCGCGGGGTGAGTTTCTGGGCCCACCTTGGAGGCTTGGCCGCCGGACTGCTCGCCGCCGCGATCTTTGCCGCACCGCGACACGCGAGCGCGCAACAGGGTCGCAAGGTGGTCGACGCCGCCGGTGATCAGTCTCCAGCCGCCGTCGTAAACGCCGCAAGGGATTACCTGCGCCATCACCCGCAAGATGTACCGACCTGGAACAAACTCGTCGAAGCCCAATCCATGCTAGGAGATGAGGAAGGCGAAAGGGAGAGTCTGGCGAAACTCGTCGATTTGGTTGGCCGAGAGGAGAAGCCACCGCTCTACCGACGGCTTTGGGACCTCGGGCACTTCTCCCCAGCAAGTCCTCGCAAGCGGACCGAGGTTGCGTCCGAGATTGCAGACGCCGATGCGACCCTGGCGCGGGAAATCCTGCTGGGGGTAGTTCTCGAATCGAGCGGTCCCGCGCGAGCCGATGCGATGTTGCAGCTGGCGACCTTTCTGCGTGAAACCCAACCCAAGGAAAGCGCAGAGTGGGCAGCCCGGTTGGCCGAAGAACACCCGATGGACGACGCCGTAACGGTGGCTCGGGGCCGGGGGCTGCTGCCATGAAGGCTTGGTGGCGTCGGATTCGGCCCAGGATTCTCCCCGTACCGATCTATGGATTGGTCCGCCTATTGGGCTTAACCATTCGGTTGGATGTCGAGGGATATGAGGAGGTACGCCAGCTCGAAGGATCCAAAATCTACGCTGGCTGGCATGGCAAGACGTTCTTTGGCGCCCTACTCTTCCGTGGACGGGGGGTCTGGACCATCATCAGTCAGTCTCGAGATGGAGAGATGCAAGATGGCATCTTCCGCCGATTTGGATTCAATACGATCCGGGGCAGTAGCGGACGCGGGGGGCTCGAAGCGCTTGCTGCCTGCGTCAAGGTACTCAAGACCGGAGTTGAGATGGCCTTTACTCCCGATGGACCGCGCGGGCCGAGCGGGGTCGTTCAGCCGGGCATCCTGCTGATGGCCCAAAAAAGCGGAGCTTGGATCGTGCCGGTCGGGGTTTCCGCACGGAGGCGGTGGCTCGTGCGATCTTGGGACCGGTACATGGTTCCTAAGCCGTTTACACGAGGAATCATGCTGTTTGGCACTCCAGTTAAGGTTGAAGCGAAGATTCCTGCAGAGGAGTTTGAGCGAATCCGCCTCGAGTTTGAGCAAGAGATCCATCGCTTGGAACAAGAAGCCGAGCGTAGAATGGGACACCTGCCATGATTGAGATCGTCGAAGTTGGCCCCCGGGACGGGCTCCAAAACGAACGCGCCCCGATCCCTCTGGAAGTCAAGCTGATGTTTATCCACCAATTGGTGGAAGCTGGATTGACCGAAATTGAGGCCACAAGTTTCGTCAGCCCGAAGTGGGTTCCCCAGTTGTCCGACGCGGCGGAGCTTTGGCCACAACTCCCGGTTGGCCCGAAGTTCTCGGCTCTCGTTCCCAACGCGAGGGGGCTCGAAACGGCCTTGAGTTTGGGTGTGAATCGCATCGCTCTCTTCACCGCGGCAAGCGACGAGTTCACTCGGAAGAACATTAACCAGTCGGTTGAAGAGTCAATAGAGAGCTTTGCACGACTCGCGTCCGACTTTCGCGCAGCCCAACCAAACGGTTGGATCCGGGGATATGTCAGTACGGCCTTCGAATGTCCCTATGCGGGCCAGATTGAGCCCCATCGGGTGGTGGAGGTGGCCAACCGATTGGTGAGAGAGGTGCGCGTCGATGAGATCTCTTTTGGGGATACGATCGGGGTCACTTCCCCAAAAGAGGTCAAAACCTTGATTAACCATTTGGTGAATGACTTCGCTGGAGAGTTATCGAAGGTCGCCTGGCATTTCCACGATACTCGGGGTACGGCGATCGCCAACGTCGCGGCCGTGCTAGAGACCGGCCATTTCCACCGATTGGATAGTAGTGCGGGCGGGCTGGGCGGATGCCCCTATGCCCCCGGAGCGGGAGGAAATCTCGCCACCGAAGACCTGGTGTACTTCCTTAACCGGGAGGGCTTGGAGTGTTCGGTAGACCCGGACCGGCTGGCGCAGGCGAGCTTGGAGATCCTGGATTTGCTGGGACGCCAACCGGCGTCTCGGGCGCAGCAGGCGTCGCTGGCGCTTTGCGCGCGAGCAGAATCCCACTGACGGCAAGGCCCACCGAGATCGCGGCCACGATCCACGTCAGGACCTTCTCTTGGGCGGTCATGGTGAATTCGCGCGCGTTGACGATTAGGACCGTCAAGCCAATGGGGACTAGGGCCGGCAACATCCCGAGTTGGATGGGACCAAGGCGGACATTGCCAAAGAACAGCACAATCCCGAGATAGCCGATCAGCGCCGGGATCAGCCAGAGAAGTGTGTCCCGAGCCCGCATCCCGAACTTGTGCAAGGCCACAAAGAACATCCCGATGAAGATGAAATCGGCAGGGCCGATATAGGCTCCAGGCCCTACGACGGCCAGGCCGTCCCCGGTGGGCGCCACGCTCGGAACCTTGGCGGCGATAGAACTCAGGAGCTCAGGACGCGACTCCATGAGTCGGCGCGTTGGGGAGACGGGGGAGAAGATGACGAAGGCATCAAACCCGGCAAGGAAGATGGAGATCGGAAGCAGGAGATTCTTGTCGCGGAGGAACACCCCTAGCAGAGCCCCGAGGCCAAGGGTCCAGAACATCAGCCCCGTTTGGCCGACGGCATCCAAAAGGTTGGGAAGAACGCCGGTTTTTTCGTGGAAGACCGTTCTGAGCAGGGCAATTGAAAGCGCCTGGGCGGAAACCCCGACCGCCAGCATTGCATAGGCGCGGAGCGCGGACCACCGATCAGCTGCGGCCACAAAGATGGCAAAGATGGGAACGGCGACGAAGATCACCGTAAGGAGCACCGAGAGCGTCCCGGCGAGCGCTCCGGGCACGCGAAGGTAGTTCAAGCCGAAGCGAAGCAGGAGCAGGACCGCTGCTACCAGGAGAAAGGCACGATACCCGCCGAGTGTCTTCATCGGATGCTCACCGGCTTGGGCGAAGAGACGCCCAGCACATCGCGATAGACGTCCAAGACTTGGTCGGTGGTGGCTTCGACGCTCAATTCTCTGGCCATTTGTCGAGCCTTAGTACTGACCTGCAGATAGAGGCCATCGTCGTCGAGCAAGTTGGCGACCAGTTCGGCGAGGTGCTGAGCATCGTTCCGTGCGATGAACCCGTTCACGCCGTCATCGATCGCCGCACTTGCCCCGCCTCCCTGGACAACCACTGCCGGCAATCCGTGACTCATCGCCTCGCTGATCACGAGGCCCTGGGTTTCGGTCATCGAGCAAAAGAGAAAGAGATCGGCGGCCGCATAGTAGGGCTCTACTTCTGGACGAGGAAGAAATCCGATGAAGCGAACGCGGTCGCCGATCCCGAGGGCGCGGGTGAGTTCGACGCATTCGGCCCGGGCCGGCCCATCTCCGACGAGCCATAGTCGGACCCTTGGGTCCCGTTGCATGATCAGCGCAGTGGCTTCGAAGAGCGTGTTCATGTTCTTCTCGGCGGCGATCCGGCCGGTGTAGAGGATCATTCGCTCGTCGGGGTGAAGCCCGAGTCGGCTTCGGGCTTCACCCCGTCCGGGAGAGGGATAGCTGCGAACTCCGGTGGGGATGATCGTGGTCGGCGTCTTGACCGAATGTCGACTCAGCCAGCGGGCTGAGGCTGCGCTGGGGGTGATCACGTGGGCGACTTGATTGTAATAGAAATTGGTATGTTTTGCGATCTTGTAGCGCACATATCGCTTGGGGACAAACGGGATGTAATGGGCATACTTATCGTACAGCGTGTGATAGGTACTGACCACCGGGACATCGTGGGATTGGGCCCAACGGAGCCCGACAAATCCGATGGTCCAAGGGGTGTGCGTGTGGACGATATCGAAGGGGATGCGCCGAAAGTGGCGGAGCATCGGATAGAACGGGGGAATCGCGAGCGGGTAGCCCTTGGTCCAAGGCGTTTCGACGGCGAAGAACCGGTAGGTGTGAGGGTCGGGATCTCGAAAACGAAAATGGGCTGCGGTGAAAACGTGGACGCTGTGTCCACGTGCGCGCAACCCCTTTACAAGAGAATCGATTGAGACGCTCACCCCGTTGAGGATCGGCAGGGCACTATCGGAAAAAATCGCGATGCGGAGCTGCCGATCCTGGGTGGGGGTCATTCTTCAGGGTGCCGTCCGTGTTCTTCCACGAACTTTACCACGCCGCTCAGCCTGAACCGGCGCTGTCCTCCCTGCGTTCGGTGATGGCCCAACCAGCCGCGATTGGTGTATCGACGGACCGTAGCCGGGCAGACTCCGAGGAGTCGGCTCACTTCTTCAAGCGTGAGTTCCGGGTCCAGCAGGCGGCGGATGAGTTGCTGCCGGGTTTCCTTGAACTCGCCTCGGTAGTAGTTGGCGGTCACGCTATCATCGAAAAACGTTCCGAGGAAGTGGATGTTCTTGGGCAGAGAACTCCAGATTTCTTCGAGTTCGGGGTCGATAACTTCAACTTTTTCGTCGATGACCTTTGCCTTACGGGGCCGGGGCGCGCTCAATTGGCGCTTCCGGAACTTCACCTTGCCGTTGCTGGCTTCGGTCGTGACATCTTCGCTGGTCTGGGCCAACATTGGCCGGTCGGAGAATCCTTTCTCGATGTATTCGAGCGGGTCGAACCCCTTTTCCTTAGTAGTGTTCATCTTTTCTTGCAGGGACAATTATTTTACTCTTGTGACCGCCCTCCCGATCAAGTTGTTCGGAATCCGTATTCACGATTTTAGTGAAAATTTTTAAAACAAGTTTAATCGGTTCACCCTAGACTGATGATTTTCCGGAGCGGGTAACGAACATGGAGTCGCCGAAGCTCAGAAAACGGTATCCCGCCTGGAGGGCAGCATCATAGGCCCTTTGGAGCGCGGGTTCTCCGCAGAGCGAGCCGACCATAAGGAGCATCGTTGTTCTGGGCATGTGGAAGTTCGTGATCAACCCATCCACCACCTGCCAGTTGTAGCCCGGACGAATGAAGATCTCGGTTGTCGTTTGTCCCGGGCGGAGTATACGCTCCCCTATGGCAAATGATTCAAGTGTTCGGGCAGAAGTTGTTCCTATTGCAAAGATTCTGCCTTTACAGCCCATGATCTGCTCGGCCGCTCTCTCGCTGATGGAACATCGTTCCCCGTGCATCTTGTGTTCCTCGACCCGCTCAGCCGAGATCGGTCGAAAGGTATCGAGACCGACATCGAGTGTCACCGTTGCTCGATGGACCCCCATCGCCTCGAGGTCGGCCAGCAACTCTGGGGTGAAGTGGAGGCCAGCCGTCGGGGCGGCGGCGCTACCGGCATGCTGGGCATACACCGTCTGATACCTTTCTGGGTCGCTGAGCTTGGCGTGGATATAGGGAGGCAAGGGGACCTCGCCGGCCCGGTCGATCTTGGTGAGATCATCGAGGGCGAATCGCAGAGTCCGGCGACCGTCTTCATGGACGGCAATCACCTCGGCCACGAGATTGTCCTCAAACTGGATTTCGGCTCCCACCGGAAGGCGCTTACCAGGCCGGACCAAGGCAAGGAAAGTTCCGGGCTCTCCTCCGCTGGCCAAGAGAAGAGCTTCGATACTTGCCCCCGTTGACTTCTTGCCAAAGAGACGTCGGGCACTCACTCGGGTGTCGTTCATGACGAGGAGGTCCCCGGGACTAACGATCGACGGAAGATCGCGGAAGATTCGGTGCTGGATCGGCGACGAACCATCCCCGACAACCATCAGTCGGCTGCTCGCACGATCCGCGAGAGGGGTCTGGGCGATGCGATCTTCGGGGAGCTCAAATTCGATCATCTGGTCAGGTCGGATCTATTGAACCCATAATTCATTCCACTCGTTCAAAGAAGTGAGTCCACTCGTCCCATGAAGCTTTCTCTGCCCCGCGCCGTTCTCGTCATCTCTCTCGCCGGCCTCGCCCTCATAGGGGGCGCGCAAGATGCGATCAAGCACTCGTTGCGCTTCAAGCCGACAGTAGGCCAAGAGAGCCGGATCCGGTCTTCGGTCAATATCAACTTGGAAGGCGAAGAGGTTCAGTTCACCTCCATCTTGCGAGTCAAAGTCACCGAGATCGATAAAGACGGCTCGTTCACCCTCGAGGAAGAAGCTGTTGAGGTCAAGATTTTCGTCTCGGGAACGGAGATTCCGGTCGATGACGACATGAAGAAGTCTGCGTCCGGGACGTCCCGGGTCGACCCTCGCGGGGTCGTGAAAGAGCTCACGGGTGGAGAGATCGCCGCTCCTGACTACCGGCTTTCGAATCTCATGAGCTTTGTGGCCCCCGAAAAGGATGTGGCCGTCGGAGACAGCTGGACCTATGAGCACCCGGCGAGCTCGAAGACCGGCGCGGTGAAGGCTCGGAGCGAGTACAAGTTCGAGAAGATCGAGACCGTCGGCGGACACGAGTGCGCCGTGGTTAAGGTGGAATTCAAGGAGTTGGAGGGAGAGAACCCCAGCTCGATGTCGGGCACGTTCTCGATCCGACTGAAGGATGGCCAAACCGTGAAGCTGGTCGGCAACGCCAAGAAGGTTCTGCTCGACCAAGAAATGGAACCGGTCGACATCGCTCTATCCTACGAACTCCAGTAAAAATTACCGATACTGAGGAGGGATGGTCTCGACGATTGCCGCCCTCCTCTTCTGCTCCCCGGCCTCGGCCATGGCGCTCCAGCCCAAACCCACGCTCGGCAACACCCGGGCCTACCGGCTGGAGATGACCGTCCGTGCAGGAAAGATCGAGAACCGACTGACGGCCCAGCTGACCGAATCGCCCCTGCGCCGCGAACAAGGCGAGATCGTCTGGCAGCGCTCGGTTCGAGACTTGAGAGTGCAGGACGGAGACCGCCAAGTTTCGCTGCCTGATACGGCCGACCAGAGCGTCTTTGCGCGCCCATTCGAAGGTCGGCTGAGCCCAGGCGCGGCAGGATTTGTCCGACTTTTTGACGCTTGGTGGCCGGCCTGGCCCGATGCGGCGGTGACGCCCGATTCTCGCTGGAGCGGGGCGGACGGTTCCGTTTTTTCGCTGAAGGAACGCACCGCGGACGCCGTCTTGATTGGGATCGAATCCCCGAGCAACCCCAAAGTCCTGCGCCGCAACGGGTGGATCCGCCTGGACCCAACCGAACTGCGACCCACCGCCGCCGAAATCACCCTGGACGGGGTCGCCCTCGGCAACAAGTCAACCGCCACGGTCTGGCTGAAGCTCAGCCCCCGATAGCGCGGAAACCCAGAGCGCCGCGGAACCGTTATGCTCAGTGAGAGCCAAGCCATGCAACATCCGCGGACGATTCAGGAATCGGAACTGGCCGACCTTTTGGGCCTATTGAGTTGCCCCAAGAGGTAGCCTGTACTGGACGCACCCTGTGAAATATCACACCCAAGACGTAGACAGACGGTCTTCTGCATGATGGATAATTGATTCATGGATCCCCTGGTCTTCCGACAAATGGTTGTGAACCACGCGAGGCAAGCGCATGGAGTCGACGTCAGTTATGTTAGCCAGGTCTGGATAGAAGAGTGCATGAAACTGGGAATGACGCCTTTGCAGGTTGGAGACCAAGCAGCCCAAGGCGCCATGAGAATCGCACACCGGCCTCCAACGTCGAATCAGTCCATCTTTACCGACTTTGGTAGTTGGCTGACCAGGATTCTTGCCAAGTATCCAAAGGATACACAGGTAGGAATCAAGGCTGTCGGCGGTGCAGTTTTACTGGGAGGATTCATCTTGTTTGGGGGGATCATGATCCATAACTATAGGAGAGAGTCTGCCGAGACGGCTAGAGCTGAATCTGCGCGGAGACTCGCAGAGGATAAAGAGGCGCTTCGTCGCTCAGTTGAGCAAGGAAGGCAGGAGGCGGCCCGGAGGGTTGCCAAAGAAGCCGAAGAAGCCCAGAAAGCACGAGATTACGAACGAGCAAGAAACGATCCGAACTTTCTCGGTCCAGAACCGCCGACCCTTGCCGATGGTGTCCCGCTAGAAGCAGCCGTTTTTCTCTCGGTTACTCTCAAAGATCCGAGTAGCATTTCTTTCTCGTATGTAGGCCCATGGCGGTATACCCGAGACAACAAGTGGACTAAGCGAATCGGCTTTAGAGCGAAGAACAGCTTCGGAGCTACAGTCCTAAACCATTTGGAATTAGTGTATAAGGGCGACAAGTTGCTAGAGAGCGAGTCAAGAGTATTGCCGTAGTTCGAGGGCGTCTCTGAATTCTACAAACCCGGACTTGATTTTTTTTTCAACTAGCTCTATGGCGGAAGGTGTAATCCAAGTTGACTGAGGTTCTGCCAGTATGCGGCGATAGCCTGATGGGGGTGAAGCCAATGGATCGAGGCAACCTATAGGGTGCGACGGTCTTGCTAAACCTCGGCCTCCGTTAATAGGGATTGTCGAAGCAGAGCAGGTGTTGCAACTCTGGCCTTCGACTAAAGCAGCTTGCCGACCCGGCCCGAGCCACGCCCTCGCCCTGTGGCGAGAACGCAAAGGGCCTAAGCCAGATCATCGATTCCAAAGGGTTCCGCCCCAGGCCAGCGAGCGAACCCCACCACCGGCCAGATGCTCCGGAGGTGACCGTCAACAGCAACTCGGGCAGGCCGGGGCACCGGGCAACAGGCTTGAACTCAACTTCAGGGGAGTAGAGGGAACATTTACGGCCAAAACCGTGGTAAAAGCCGGGAGTGAAAGTTCGGTTGGCCACGGGGGCGGGAGCTCTCGTTTTTGTTCTATCGGCAAGCGCATGGGCGCAAACGGCGGCAGGGGGGGCGATCCCCGAGGCGTGGGCCAAGGCGATCCCTTGGCGCAGCATCGGACCGGCAGGGATGTCCGGGCGCACGACCGCCATCGAGGTCGACCCAAAAGATCCCTTTACGTGGTACGTCGGCCTTGCGACCGGAGGGATCTGGAAGACGATCAACAACGGCGTGACCTTCGAGCCGATCTTTGACCGCTACGGCAGCAGCAGCATCGGCGCCCTGGCTATCGCGCCGAGCAATCCTCAAGTGCTCTATGCCGGCACCGGCGAAAACAACCCGCGCAACAGCGTGACCTTTGGCGACGGGATCTATCGCAGCGCGGATGGAGGAAAGACCTGGACCAACGTCGGTCTGCGCGATAGCTATCAGATCGGGCGAGTCGTCGTCCACCCCAAGAACGAGAACGTGGTGTATGTGGCAGCGCTCGGTCGACTTTGGGGCCCGAACCGCGAGCGCGGACTCTTCAAGACCACCGACGGAGGAAAGACCTGGAGCAATGTGCTCTATCTGGACGACCGAACCGGCGCGATCGACCTCGTCATGGATCCCAAGAACCCCGACACGCTTTACGTCGCGATGTGGGAGCGGATGCGCGACGGCTTTGACAGCCACAGCGGCAAGCCCGAGATCCCGAACGGCTATGACGGCTATGACCCGATGGTCAAATGGGGCGCCAAGGCGGGGATCTATAAGACCACCGATGGCGGCAAGAACTTCCGACGTTTGACCCAGGGACTTCCGACCAGCAAGATGGGCCGGATCGGACTTTCGATCTATCACAAAGACCCCCGCGTGCTTTTTGCCGTCGTCGATAGCGAAAAGATCGGCACCGGTCTGCCCCAGCCACTCTTGACGGTCGGCTTTGCGACCAGCGAAGATGCCCAAGGGATCCAGATTAGCCAGATCGTCGAGAAGGGCCCCGCCGAAAAGGCCGGGCTCAAATCGGGCGACATCTTGCAGACTCTGGATGGGCAGAAGCTGACCGACCTCAAGCCGCTCTTTGCCGCGCTCCGCGCCAAAAAGGTGGGAGACACCATCACCTTCGGCATCGAGCGCAAAGGCGCCAAGCAAGAGATCAAGGTGACGCTAGAACTCCGACCCGGGGTCCCTCCCGGAGCCGCCACCATCGGTCAAGCCATCGGGGCGAGTGTCGAAAACACGGCCGCCGGGCTGGTCCTCACCCGCATCCGCGAGGGCCGTGCCGCCCAGAAGGCGGGGATCCAAGATGGTGACCTGATCCTGAGCGTCGACGGAAAGGCGATCAAGGACAGCAATGAACTCCTGGCCCACCTGGGAGACAAGAAGGTCAACGACAAGGTGCTCTTCAAGGTCAAGCGGGGCGAAGAAACCAAGGATCTGGAACTCGTCCTGAACGAATCCACGACCCAGACAGGACCCTTTGCCAACCGACCCTACACCGGGGACCTGGCCGGGCAACAGGCGAATGTGCAAGATGCCCAAGGCCCCGATGGGGACCTGACCGGAGGCGTCTATCGCAGCGACAACGGTGGGGAAACCTGGCGCCGGGTGAACAGCATCAACCCTCGCCCCATGTACTTCAGCAAGGTAGAGGTCGACCCGAGCGACGACCGATACGTCTATATCTTGGGGATTAACCAGCACCGAAGCAGCAACGGAGGGCGAACCTTTACTCCCGACTTCGGTCGCCGGGTCCACGCCGATGGACACGCCCTCTGGATCAACCCGGCGGACGGCCGACACATGATCATCGGCACCGATGGCGGCTGGTACATGACCTACGACCGAGGCAACACCTGGGAGCACCTCAACAACTATCCGCTAGGGCAGTTCTATCATGTGGCCTTCGATTTCCGAAAGCCCTATCGCGTCTATGGAGGGCTGCAAGACAACGGCAGCTGGGGCGGCCCCAGCCACACCCTAGAAGGTGAAGGCCCGGTGAACGAAGACTGGATCAACATCGGCGGCGGCGACGGCTTCGTCTGCCGGGTCGATCCATTCGATCCGGATATCGTCTATGGCGAGAGCCAAGGCGGATTCATGTACCGCCGAAACCTCAAGACCGGCTCCTCGCGCTCGATTCGTCCCCGCCGAGTGGAAGGCAAGACGTATTTCTTCAACTGGAATACGCCGTTCATTCTGAGTTCGCACAACCCAGGGATCTTCTATGCGGCCGGAAACTATGTGTTCAAGTCGATCAAGCGCGGAGACGATCTGCAAGAGATCTCGCCGCTGCTGACCCGCACGACCCGGGGCTCGGCGACCGCGCTTAGCGAATCGCCCCGCGATAGCAACGTCCTCTGGGCGGGGACCGACGATGGCTACATCTGGATCACCCGCGACGGCGGAGCCAAGTGGACCAACGTCACCGAGAACCTGAAGCTTGGGTCGTACCGCTGGGTGGGGACGATCGAAGCCTCACGCTACGTGGATGGCCGGGCTTATGTCTGTTTGACAGCCCACCGATCCGATGACGACCAGGCCTACCTCTTTGTCACCGAAGACTTTGGCGCGACCTGGAAGAGTCTTAACGGGAACCTGCCCAAGACGACGACGCGGCCCCTGCGCGAAGACCCCGTCAACCCCAATCTGCTGTATTGCGGGACGGAGATCGGCGTCTTTGTCAGCTTGGACCGAGGCGAGACCTGGGCCAAGATGGACAACAAACTGCCGGTCGTTCCGGTTCATGAACTGGCGATCCACCCCGAAGCTCGGGAGCTTATCGCCGGGACCCACGGACGCAGCGTCTGGATCTGCGATGTGAGCGCGCTCCAGGGCATGAACAAGTCCACGATCGAAGGGGATGCGGCTCTGTATGCTCCGGCTCCGGGCACCCTCTGGCGTTCTCTGCCGGCTCGCGGCGCGGGCAGCGGTCACGAAAAGTTCTATGGCGAAAATCGGCGGTACGGCGTGACCCTCTGGGTTTCGCTGAAGGCCGATGCCAAGAAGGTCGAACTGAAGGTCGTGGACGTCATGGGGCGCACGGTTCGAGATCTGGAAGTGCCGACCAAGGCCGGCCTTCATGCGATCCAGTGGGATCTCCGGGGCTCCGCTCGGTCGGGCTTTGGTGGCTCGGTTCGGGCTGGTGAGTACCGGGCGACCCTGACCGTGGACGGCAAGGAATACTCGGTTCCGGTGCGGGTCGAATCGGATCCCGTGCTCGGAGACGAGCCCCAGGTGACCGAAGAGTTCACCGAGATCATCAACTGATCTCTAGTCCGTTTGGGGGCCTTCGCTTCCCAAACGATGAAGTCCGCCCCGCACCGAGCCGGGGCGGACTTCATACACGCCCGCATATCGCCCATGGGAACCGGTTTGGGCGATCCAAGTTTCCCCGACGAGGACCGGCTCTTCTAGCACGGTATGCGAATGCCCCCCCAGGATGAGATCGATTCCTGGGACTTGTTCGGCCAGCTCGCGATCGCGAGAATGGCCAATATGGGTCAGGGCAATCAGGAGATCGACCTTGTCCCGAAGCTCGGCGACCTGCTTGCGGGCCTCCTCGATCGGCTGGGTCCAGAGGTAGTTGCTGGCGGCAGCGGTCTTCATGGCCGAAGTGACCATCGGAACCATCACCCCAAAGACTCCCACCCGGAGCCCATCGACTTCCAGCTGGAGGGATGGGGAGAAGAAGGCGGTATTGTCACCCTTCCTAAAAAGGTTTGCGACCAGGACCGGATGAGCGGCTCCCTCCAGTTTTCTGCGAAAGGCAAACTCTAGCGGGTGAGTTTCGCGATTCCCCAAGACACTCGCCGTACAACTCAGTTCGGCCAATGCCGCCCAACCAGGGTCCGGAGCCAGGGGGACGGCCAAGTTTCCGGCTCGGATCAGGTCGCCGCAGTCGAAATAGAGGTCGCACGTCGAGCGCAAAGAACGCAAATCGGCAAGCCGACTCTCGGTCAGCTTGCCGTGAAAATCGTTGGTGTGGAGAATCCTCAGGGCTTGGCCGGGGTGCTCGTGGCAGGGACCTGGGGAGCTCCGGGAGGAGCCGACTGCGTTGCCGGGGCTCCGGGAGGGGTCGAACTCGGCGCGGTTGTCTCGGGGTTAGCCGGAGCCGATTTCGCCGCAGGAACGCCAAGATTCAGCTGTCCGGTTCGCACCCGCATCTGGTTGGCGACGTCGAGCCCCAACATCAGTACCATGAAAACGACGCCCATGATCAGCGTCACGCGGCTGATCTGCTCGTCGATGGTCGCTTTACCCTTAAAGGTCGTGCGAATCTGGCCACCGCCGGCGCTCATCGCGTCGCCCTTGCTGGTCACGAGGATCAACAAAGTAAAGAACACCGCGACCAGGACCGCAAGTGCTAGCAACGTATAGTAGACGCCATCCGCCACAACTCTATAAGGATACCCGCAAGGGGGCCATCCAGGGAACCCAGTGAGCGATGATCACGATCAGGGTCATCGTCGTGGTCGACCCAAGAAGGATAAACGGCAGCCCAGTGGCCGCGAGTCGAGTCCAAAAGCTGGGTTCGGCGCCTGGTCGAGAGGCGTATTGGCGCAGGAGGTCCTCGCCGGCATCGATTCCAAGCTGGATCTGGCGGGCCGAGGGCGGTTTGGTCGTGACGTAGCGCTGAAGCCACATGCCGAGCGGTCGCCAGAGCATCAATGCGGCCAGAGCGGCGACAAGGGCCTTCAACTCTTGGTCGGTCGTCCAGTTACCACCGACAACGGTGAGAAAGACTAAGATTCCTGCAACAAAGTTGGTTCCACACCGAGGATGCAGTCTGGGCATTCGGCCAACGACGGCCGGCGTCAAGGGTTCGCCTTGCTCAATCGCATGGACCGTCATGTGTTCAGCGGCGTGGATCCCTGCGAGCGGCGAGGCCCGGAGTAATCCCAGGAACATCGCCGTGATCAGGAACCCAACCAGACTGAGCTGACTGCCTTCACTCAATCCCGAACCGGTGAACCAGGGCCGGTCGAAGATCGAATAAACCGTGAGGACCGAAAGGGAGTGGAGCAAGACCAAGGCCGCTCCAGTGAGCACCAGAGGCAGACCTTTGGCCCCCGCCCGCAGGGTGCCGTTCGTCAGATAGACCCCGAAAGGAGTCGCCATTCCCCCCACCATCTTGGGTCTTGGAGCCCGAAAAGGCGGCTGCACAAGATCGCTCGGCCGTATCACCCCAACCAGACGTTCCTGGGCATCCACCACTAGGAGCAAGGACCAAGGCCCATCGGCAAACATCCTGAGAGCGGTCGCAGCGGATTCGTGGGCCCCCACAGACGGAGGAGCGGCACTGAGGACTGCGCCAACCGGGGCATCGGTCTCCAAGCCGGCTCGCAGAGCCTGGGCCAATCCCTCCTGGGTGGCCATGCCCACGATGGTTCCTCCGGCCACCACCGGCAAAGCCTGGACCCCACGCACATTGAGCAGGTGGGCCACCTTACCAATGGAATCCACGTTGCTCACGGGTTCTACCACCCGATAGAGCTCACCTACCAATCGGGTCAGGTTGCCGATCATCTCGGAAAATCAGTCCTTCCAATCGGCGACGAAGATATTGGTTTCTCCACGTTCGCGTCCGTTGCGGTTGCTCCCCCAGACGAGCTTCTTTCCATCTCGAGTGAACATCGGGAATCCGTCGAACTCGGGAGTGTGGGTGATCCGCTTGAGCCCGCTCCCATCGACGTTGACGATCCAGAGATCAAATTCCCGGCCCCGAGGGTCGCCGTAGTTGCTGCTGAAGATGATGCGCTTGCCGTCGGGGTGTAGGAACGGGGCGAAGCTGGCGGCATTGAGCTGGGTGACTTGCCGCTTGTTGGTCCCGTCCGCGTCCATGATCCAGATCTCGAGCTTGCCGGGGCGGACGAGGTGCTCTTTCAGCAAGCTGTTGTATTCCTTCTCTTCCTCCGGAGACTCGATCGTGTCGCGGCGATAGACGATCTTCTTGCCATCCCAGCTGACGAATGGGCCGCCGTCATAGCCAGGGACATCGGTGAGCTTGCGGATGTCGGTCCCATCGAGGTTGCTGCGATAGATCTCAAGATCACCATCAAACGACCCCGTGAAGGTCATGTACTTTCCGTCCGGCGAGATCGTGTTTTCGGCCACATAGCCGTTCTTCTGCAGAATCCGCTCTGGTTTTCCGCCTTCAACGGGGACTCGATAGAGGGCAAACTCGGGGTTGACCATCCAGACATAGCCCTTGCTCATGTCGATAGCCTTTTGGGCCCCTTCATTCTTCTCGTGGGTGCTGCTGAAGTAAATCCACTTTCCGTCGGGGGAGAAATAAGCGCAAGTGCAACGGCCGAGTCCGGTGCTGATGAGCCGCTTGTTGCTGCCGTCGGCGCGCATGTGGAAGACCTGCTCGTCCGGGAATCCGTTGATCCGGGCCTGGAAGACGAGATTCTTGCCCGACTTATCCCAATAGGCCTCCGCGTTCTGTCCGCCAAAGGTGAGCTGGCGCACGTTTTTCAGGTGAGTTTCCTGCGGATGAGCGGCCGGCTTCGCATAGAGATGCTTGTTGGCATCCAGGTTTTCTCGGGTTGGGCCAGACGCAAGCTCGATGTGGTCGAGGTCGGGATGAAGCAGGGCCAGAGCAAGAAGGCTACTCAGAAACATCTCCCCTTCATTCTGGCCGAAAAGGGGCCCAGAGTCGGACCTTAACATCCCCGCCGGTACAATAGAGCTTCATGTCCATCCCCAACGTCCGCAACATCGGCATCATCGCCCACGTTGACCACGGAAAAACCACCCTGGTCGATGCTATTTTCCGGCAATCGGGGACCTTCCGAGAGAACCAACAAGTCGCTGAGCGGGTGATGGACTCCAACGATCTGGAACGCGAAAAGGGGATCACCATCCTCAGCAAAGTTGCCAGTGTTCGTTACAAGGATTTCAAAATCAACATCGTGGACACACCCGGCCACGCGGACTTCGGCGGCGAAGTCGAGCGGGTGCTGAGCATGGTCGATGGCGTCCTACTGGTGGTCGATGCCTTTGAGGGTCCGATGCCACAAACGCGATTCGTGCTCAAGAAGGCCTTTGCCAACAAGTTGAAGCCGATCGTCTGCGTCAACAAGATCGACCGACCGGGGGCGCGACCGGCCGAGGCCTACGACAAGACGCTAGACCTCTTCATCGACCTCGGCGCCGATGAGGAAGACCTCTTCTTCCCGCACCTCTACACCAGCGGCGTCGGAGGATTCGCTCGGTCCGAGCCCAATGGGACCGAGACCGACATGCGGGAGTTGTTCGAGACGATCATCAACGCGGTTCCCCCGCCGGACGTCGAGTTTGAGGGACCCTTCCTTTTGCAGGTCAATAATCTGGACTACAACGACTATCTGGGCCGAATGTTCGGCGGAAAGATCCTTCGCGGTTCGGTCAAGGTCGGGGACCGACTGAACCACATGAAGCCGGATTCCACCAAGCCGACCGGGTTCAACGTTACCAAGCTCTGGGTCTATGAGGGCATCGAACTCAAGGAAGTGGAGAGCGTCCAAGCCGGCGAGATCGTGATGATGACCGGTGTCGATGAGGCCGGACTCTTCGACACCGTGGCCTCGACCGACACCACGACCCCGATCCCGGCCGTCCAGATCGAGCCAAGCACGCTGAGCATGAACTTCTATGCCAACCAGTCCCCGCTGGCCGGAAAGGACGGAGGCAAGTTCCTGACGATCCAAAAGATTCGGGAGCGGATCGCGAAGGAAGAGCACGTTTCGGTCTCCATCCAGATCGACCCCGATTCGCCCGCCGACACCGTCAAGGTCAAAGCTCGAGGAGAACTGCAGCTCGCGATCCTGATCGAAACGATGCGCCGCGAGGGCTACGAAATCGCGATCAGTCGCCCTCAGGTCATCTTGCAGCGCGACGAAAACGGACAGATCGTCGAACCCTACGAATTGGTCACGCTAGAGCTTCCCTCGGACGCAATGGGCGACGTGATGGAAGACTTGGCTCGGCGGCGCGGCGAGATGCGCGACATGCTGCAGGAGAACGACGCCGTGCGGCTGGAGTACTCCATTCCGACCCGGGGTCTCATCGGTTTTCGCTCGAACTATCTGACCATGACCCGCGGGCTAGGAACGATCAGCTCTCTCTTTGAGGGCTATGGCCCCTATAAGGGTGAGGTGCAAGGCCGAACCCAGGGCTCTCTGATCGCCAAAGATCCGGGCAAGATGACCCGCTACGCCTATGAACACGTTCAAGAGCGCGGCACCCTCTTCTTCCCGGTCGGGACTGACGTTTACGCGGGAATGATCGTGGGCGCTTGTTCACGCGATGAGGATATGGTGGTGAACATCACGATCCAAAAGGCCGCCACCAACATGCGGTCGGCCAACGCGGATGCGACCTCCGTTCTGGATGCCCACAAAGAGCTGAGCCTCGAACAGAGTCTGGCCTGGCTGCGGGATGATGAACTGCTCGAAGTGACTCCTAAGCTGCTGCGATTCAGAAAGAAGATCCTGGACCACAGCGAGCGCCGAGTCGCCGAACGGCGGAACGAACTCGTGGTTCAGTAATCCCCTTCAACATCAAAGTTGTTGCTCAGGATGATGTAGTCAAAGACCGTCACGGCCCCGTCTCCATCCAGGTCCGCCCGCGGATCCCAGGCTGGGGAAGAGGCATCCGTGTCGAAGGCCAACGAAATCAGGATGTAATCAAAAACGGAGACCACGTTGTCGCCATCCGCATCTCCGTTTTTGAGGGAGATCGGACCAAGTTCGGTCGTGCCGGCCAGGATGTTGAAGGTGACCTTCTTTTGCAGGAAGACCCAAGTCTTGACCAAGATCTCGCATGGGCCAGCCGGAGGTGCCGGGAGAACGAACTCATTATTGGGACCGAGCGGGTAGTTGCCGGTTAAAAGAATCGTCCCATCGCTCCGTTGGAGCGTACAGGCGACTTGGTCGGGGATCGCCCCGCCGATCCAATCCTGAAGTTCCAATCGAACCTTGATCGCACCATCAAGCTCATGTCTATAGATGTCGAAGGTGCCGGAGTCCTTCGCCAAGGGGCTTAAGTTGTTGGACGTGCTTGAGAATGCGACAAAGGCCCCATCTCCAGAGATCGCTGCTTCGGCCCGTACGTCCAGGTTTCCTTCGGCGCCCGCGGAGTTGACCGAAGCTCGAGAGGTCGTTCCAAGGATCAAATCGTGGACATAGACGTGCCCTCTGTTGTTGAGATTTGGGGCGACAAGGTTGGTGGCAGAAGATTGAAACACCACTCGAGTGCCGTCCGCGGAAATCTCAGGGGATTGCGACGAGGAGTTAGCCTGCCCCCCCGCTGTACTCACACTCACTCTCCTCGTCGTGCCAAGAACCATATCCCTCACGAAGATGTCCGCAAATCCATTGGTGTCGCCGGTGACGAGGTTGGATGCCGAAGAAGCAAACGCCACAAATCGGCCATTGCGAGAGACCGAAGGCCAGCTTGACACTCCGTTAGCGGGCGCACCCGAGATCCCAACACTCACGAGTTGGGTCGTATTGGAGGAGAGATCCCGAAGGAAGATGTCGGCGAAGGCATTCGTATCGCCCGAAACCAAATTGTTTGCCGACGATTCAAAGGCGACATGGAATCCGCCAGCCGACATCCAAGGTCGATTGGAGTTCCCGTTCGCCTGCTGGTTCGTATTCGAAAGGCTCACCCGAATGGTCTCGGATGTTCCCGTCTTCCGGACAAAAACATCGTTCGCACCATTGGTGTCTTGGTTCACCAAGTTGGTGGCTGACGATACAAAGGCCACGTCCAGTCCGTTGCCGGAGATCGACGGAGAGAACGAGTCATTGTTGCTCTGGCTCCCGCCATTCCCCACACTGACCCGAGATGTGACCCCCTGCTGGGTATCCCGCACAAAGATATCCCGGTTTCCAAGAGTATCGCCGGTCACGAGGTTCCCTGCTTCTGAGGCAAAAGCAACATATCGCCCCGATTCAGAAATGGAGCTTTGTGTCGACTCGCTCTCGCCTTGCACCCCGGCCGAGGAGACGCTGACTAGCGTCACGGTCTTGGTCGCTTCGCTATAGACAAAGATGTCTTTGGCAATGTTCGCGTCGTTCGCCACTAGGTTGCTCGCCGCCGACGTGAAGGAGATGTGAGACCCTGTCGCAGAAACAGAGGGCTCCTCAGAATTTTCGTTGCCTTGTACGATGGAAAAGTCCGCGAGGAGCCCATCGGTCGTACTCGACACGAGATCGCGGACGAAGAGGTCAGTGCTTCCATTCCAATCACCCGAGATCAAGTTGTCCGCCGGAGACCTGAAAACGATCATGTTCGCGTTCGGCGAGAGGATGGCCTCATCGGACCAGGTGTTGGCGAGGCCACCGGCTGAAGTTCGGCTAACCAGGGTAGTCGTCGACGCGTCAACATCCCTCAGAAAGATGTCACGGATCCCATTGACGTCTCCGGCAACGAGGTTCCCCGCGTCCGAGGTAAAGGCAAGGTACCGACCGGTGGTCGAAATGGACGGTAGGTTTGACCCACTATTCCCTTGTCCTCCGGAAGAGGAGATGCTGATCCTCGTGGTGAGGCCCCTCACCAGATCCCGTCGAAAAACATCGTAGGTGCCGTTGGTGTCACTCGTGACGAGATTAGCGGCCAAAGATGTAAAGGCCACGTACTCTCCGTTACCCGAGACTGCAGGACTGACAGATTCGTTGTTGGCTTGAACCTCGCTGGTGCTGAGGCTCGCCCTGACCGTGGTTCTCGCCCCAACGTCGCGCACGAAGATATCGGACTTGGCATTGGTATCACCGGTCACCAAATTCGTCGCATCCGAGACAAAGGCGATGATCGAGCCGTCCGCCGAAGTCGATCCGGCGGAGCTTGCCCCGTTGCTCTCACCGAGGGGACCGACGCTTACTCGGGTGACGGTTCCGGTCAACCTAGAAAATCGGAAGACATCGCGGACGCCGTTGCCATCTGAACTGACCAAGTTTGGAGCAACGGACTCAAACACAACAAATTCACCCCCGCCGGACACCGAAGGATTGGTTGAGGCTCCAGTTCCGGAGACTCCGACGGAGGTCCTGCTGACAAGAATCGTTTGTCCGCCAAGCCGATCGAAGAGGTAGATGTCGGCCCCGCCGTTGGAGTCCACCCCGCTTACCACCGAATCGCTGTAGGACTCGAAGGCGACGTATCGACCGTCGGAGGAGATCGAAGGATTTCGCGAGATCTGACTCAACTGGGCTCCGGTCGTCGAAACGCTGACCCGCGTGATCTGCCCGGTCGCTTGGTCAAGGAGGAAGACATCGTCCTCACCGTTGGTATCGTTGGGAACGAGGCCGGGCGCCGCCGACACGAACGCTACATAGCGCCCATCGGAGGAGAGACTTGCCGAGCTTGCCGAACTCAGAGGCCCCCGACCGAGCGAGATGGCGACCGTCTCTCCGGCGTAGGCAGGTTGTGGATCGGACCCACCGAGTGCGATGAAGATGCAAGTCAACTTGCCGAGGAACCACCCAAAACGCCCAACGTTCGAACCCATAGACCACATGAGACCCTTCAAAAAAACGGGATTTCTCGGCAAAATGACCGGTTCCCGCCACATTGAGTAGCAGTATAACTCGAAAAAATGTCGGAACCAACAAAAAAATAGGGAAAATCAATCGCCGTGACCGAAACGGCGAGGCGGGGCTTTGAGGTTGATATCCGGGTCCCGTTGCGGGTATCCTCTCCTATCCGTGTACGACTCTTGTATTTGGGTCGCACGGAAAGAACGGAACGACCATGTACGCAATCATCAAGACGGGCGGGAAGCAATATAAAGCCGCGCAGGACGATCTTTTGATCGTCGAAAAGCTGGACGGCGAGCCCGGAGACAAGATTCAGCTCGAGAGCGTTGTGATGGTCTGCGACGGCACCAACGTCAAGCTCGGCTCCCCATTTGTGAAGGGTGCAAAGGTCGAGGCGCAGATTGTTTCTCAAGTCAAGGGGCCGAAGATCAACGCCTTTAACTATAAGCCCAAGAAGAACGAACGCAAGCGATGGGGCCACCGACAGCCCCAAACCCACCTCAAGGTTTTGAGCGTGGTCGGAGGCAAGTAACCCACCATGGCACACAAGAAAGGTCAAGGTTCATCCAAGAACGGTCGAGATTCGAATTCCCAGCGACTGGGCGTCAAGCGCTTTGCTGGTGAGGTCGTCAAGGCCGGTTCTATCATCGTCCGCCAACGCGGTACCAAGTTTCACCCTGGCGTGAACTGCGGAATCGGAAACGATCACACGCTGTTCGCTCTCATCGAAGGGCAGATCAAGTTTGAAGGTCCGGAGAAGAAGCGCCGGGTCAGCGTTTATCCGCACCAGTAATCGCCCGCTTTAAGCGGAGAGTCTCTGCCCTCTGGCCGTCTTTGGCCAGGGGGCGGTTTGTTTTGGCCTTCATAGGTCTTATTGGTCCAAAAAGCCTATAAGACCCAGCCCATCCCCAGTAAATCAACCGGAAACCCGAACCCGCCCACGGGGAGTATTCTCCTTCCATGCGCTCCGAGTCCCTCGAATTTCTCAAGGCCATCGTCAACATTCCCTCGCCCTCTGGATACGAACAGCGGGCGGCCAAGATCTACCGGGAATACTGCGCCTTTGCCGATGACCACCATACCGACATCCACGGCAACACCTGGGCCGTCCTGAACCCTCAGGCCGAGATGAAGATCATGCTCGCCGGCCACATGGACGAGATCGGATTCATCATTCACTACATCGACGAGCAGGGGATGCTCTACTTCGGCACCATTGGCGGACACGATAGCGCCATTATCGTGGGCCAACGCGTTTGGGTCCACGGAAAAGAGCGAGTCGCCGGAGTCATCGGTCGAAAGGCGATCCACCTTTTGGAAGATGACGAACGCAAGAAGAAGCCCGAGGTTAAGGACCTCTGGATCGACATCGGAGCCAGTAGCCGCGAGGAAGCCGAGGCGATCGTTCGTCTGGGCGATGTTGCGACCTATCAGTGGGAATTCCAAACCCTGCTCGGTGACCGCGCGACAGCCCGAGGATTTGACAATAAGATGGGATCGTTCATCGTCGCCGAAGCCCTCCGGTTGCTGAAGGAGGACGGTGGGCTTGATCCTGGGGTCGGCGTCTATGCGGTGGCAACGGTTCAAGAGGAGATCGGCCTGCGCGGAGCTCGGACTTCGGCCTTTACCATCGCCGCCCAATCGGGGCTGGCTGTCGATGTCAACCACGCAGTGGACTATCCCGGGCTGAGCAAGTCGCGCTACGGCCAGCTCGATGTCGGCAAAGGCCCGAGCACCATGCGCGGCGCCAATACCAACCCGGTGGTCTTCGACATGATCCTGGCGGGCGCCGAAAAAGAGGGCATTCCCTATCAGATCGACGTCGCCCCCGGCGGCACGGGAACGGATGGGAACGCGATGCAGCTGAACCGCGGCGGGATGGCGACCGGGATCCTCGGCGTGGCGCTCCGCTACATGCACACCCCCTGCGAACTGCTCTCGTTGACCGACGTCGCCGACTGCGCTCGACTGATGGCAGCCTATTGTCGGCAGGTGCGGCCGGACACCGACTTCACGCCAAGAATCGCCTAAAGCAGGCCCGCTCGCCCGGGCCGGAGGCCAATCCCCAGGAAGGGACCCCGACGCTCCGCGTCGCCCTTCCTGCCGCCACCGGGCTGCGCGGGCCTAACCGGATCTCGACGAACGCCGTCGCAACAGGACTCCTGCCCCAATCGCGACAGCGGCAAAAGTGCCCGGCTCTGGCACGACCGTATCGCAGTGCAGCTTGATCCAGTCCAGTTTCGCTTGGTCGAAGATCATCCCTGTACCACCAAACTTATCTTTCTCCCAGAGCACGGCGAAGCGCGAGCTGGGATCTCCACCACTCACCATGGTATTCACCATGCCTCGCTGGATGCCGGACTTGACGGCGATATCGCCGATCTTTGCCCCGCTCCCGAAGAAGAGCGGCCCGCCGCTATCGCCGACCGTGCTGGATCCATAGCCCAGAAGGTCCTTACTCGGTTTTCGAGCTAACCACCGGGCAGCCTCGTACTTGTACTCGTTGATCTCTTCGACGAACGTCTCGGTGGTCTTCTGGTTCCAGAATCTTTGCGTGCCCCAGTTCCACCCGTCGGTTCCGGTTTCGGCGAGCCAACCGATCGGGGTGGTACCGCCGTCTTGACCGTTCCACTCGGCCCCGCTCCGACCATAGCCATAAGCAGTGAAGTCCTTCTCGTCGTCCTTGTAGGCCTCGAGCTTCACCACCTCTTTGGCAAGCGCCCGAAACCGGTCGTCGACCATGCCGTAGTCGACCTCCAGCACAGCCATGTCCCAACGATTGGTGCCCTTGAACTTGGCATCACGGCCCTGGCGCGCGAGGACTTTGACGTTGCCCGACCAGGAGGCGACGCCGACGCTGTCCCCGTGCACCTTCATCTCCCAGTGCACAACCTCGGCGCTGGCCTTGCCATTCACGCTGATGACATGATCGGCCGTCAGCACACAAAGCTTTCCCCGGCCATCCTTTTCCACCGCCTTCAGAATCGTGCCCGTCCCGACGCCCGTTCGGCCCACGGTCTGGGTCTCGATGCGGACCGTGCCTTTGTGGCTGGATTTTTGGCCGATCGGAAAACCTGCAAACCCCACGGCGGCGGTGGTCCCCAGCAAACTCAACAGCAACAGTCGCATAACCTATGTTGGGGTGCTTTCGCGGGATCTGTGACCTATTGGGGACCAAAGACTTCGAGCATCATGCACCGGATCGATCCGCCCCCAGCGCGCTCGATTCCCGCAATCGGTGGACAAACCCCGGGCTGCAAAAGGGCCCGCTGGGCCGCAGTGAGGCTCGCTTCGGCACTGGCACTCATCACCCAAAGGGGCCCGGCGCTTCCGATGACTTGGAGCGCATTCCCGGCAAATTGGTCCACTTGGTCGGCCGAGATCTCGACGATTTGGTGGGTTTTTCGAAGTCGGTCCAACGCAGAATCGGCGCTTGAAAGAAGCGAGGTCGCAACAATCGCCACCTCTTGCCCAATCGACATCAAGACGTTGGTGTGATAGACCGGCATCCCTCGGTGTTCGGCGCAGAAGAGTTCGACCTCGTAGCCCATTTCGTCGGCCCAGGTTTGGAGGACGTCGGCATCGGTCCTAGGGCTGAGACAGGCATAAGCGACCCGGTGCTCTCGGTCGAGGACGAGGCTGCCGGTGCCTTCCAGGGCTTTTCCTTGAGCTTCGTACGGGGTGAGATCAACGATCTCCCGACCGTGCAAGAGTGGCTCGATCCATTCCAGGCGCCGCTCGAGCCGCCGAGAGGGATGGTACATCGGGTAGAGCACCACCTTATCCGAGTGAAAACTAACCCAGTTATTGGGAAAAACAGCGTCTCGACCGGATGGCGATTGGTGCACGATCACACCCACGCCGGCTTGCCGGAGGAGCTCAACCGCCTGATCGAATTCCTCTTGGGCTTGCTGGGTCGAGAGCAACTGCCCCGATTCGAAGGCGTTCGTTTCACCGGTTTCACCCGCGCCGATCTCGGAACCGGGCCGGACCATCAAGACCCAGCTTGTGAGTTGAGCATTCATTCGGAGGTTCTCCAGGCAAAGGCTTCCACACCGGTTGCACGTCCCCGGATCTCCTGGACCCCCTTTGACTCTGCTGCCCCTTGGGCGAGGTTGGAGGCAAGTTCAAGTGCTTGTCGGGTGACCAAGGCCGATGCTCCAAGTGATCGGCAAAGCCCGGCCAGCCTCGCCCCGACGTTGAGCGCATCACCGTGGAAAACGATCTCACTTTTGAGGACCCCAACTTCGGTGGCAATGACAGATCCCGCGTGAACGCCGACTTTGAAGTCGGGAACTCTCCCAAACTTGGACTGATATCGTGGGGCGCTCTCTCGAAGGGCTCGCCTCGCCAGGTTCAGAAAGTTCGGCCAATCCGCACGCGGACGGCGAGTGGTGATGGGCCAGGTGATGACGACTTCGTCTCCGATGTAGTGACTTACCTGGGCACCGGACTTGAGGATGGGTTCGGTGAGTTCGGCCATAAATTCTTGAACAAACTCGCTATAGAGTCGATCGCCGAGGGTGTGGGCGATTGCGGTGGAGTCGTTGAGGTCGACAAACATAATGACCCTTTGCTCTTGGCGGGGATGTCGGTACCGGCCTTGGAGCCAATGAGTGAGTTCTCCGGGCCCGAGTTTGCGACCCAGCGCAACAAAGAACGTCGCGATGAGCGAGGCAACAAACGCCACACCATGAACAGGGAGCATGGACGGGTTGAACAAGGCACTGCCGAAAGCACGTACTGCCGCCTGGGTGGGCGGCATTCCCTGAGTCAGCACGTACACAAAGACCACCAATACTGCGGTCATCGCCATGGTGACGATTCGAGCGAGGCTCACGAGTAGGATCTCGACCCAGTAGGCCTCTTGCCGGATCCGTGGGACCAGGAATCGCTCGACGCTGGCGATCATCCAGCAGCCACTGAAGCCAATGATCCCCGAGAGGACGAAGTTGACGGGCGACTTGGACTCGAAAGCGAAGAGGACCAGCAGAATTCCGACCACGACACCGTAGAGGCTGATTTTGAAGGTGGTCTGGATCCAGCTAGAGAGTGGCGACGGACGCATCTGGAGCGTAGTTTATTGGAAAACGGGGCAGATAAAAGGCGAAAGGCCCGGAAATCCGAAGATTTCCGAGCCTAACTTTCAAAGCTCAAAGCGATGCGTGTTCGACCTGGATATGTCGTTCCGATTGGATCGGAACGAGTACTTATCCTTAAAGGAGGTGATCCACCCACACCTTCCGGTACGGGTACCTTGTTACGACTTAGTCCCCCTTACCCCCCTCACCTTCGGCCGCTCCCTCCTTACGGTTAGGCCACGGACTTCGGGTGAAGACAATTCAGGTGACTTGACGGGCGGTGTGTACAAGACCCGGGAACGTATTCAACGCAGTATAGCTGACCTGCGTTTACTAGCGATTCCGACTTCAAATAGTCGAGTTGCAGACTATTATCTGAACTGGGGGCGTATTTTTCGGATTTGCTCCACCTCGCGGTATTGCTGCCGTTTGTTGCGCCCATTGTAGCATGTGTGAAGCCCCAGATGTAACTGCCATGCTGACTTGACGTCATCCACACCTTCCTCCCGTTTACACGGGCGGTCTCTCATGAGTTCCCGGCATTACCCGCTGGCAACATAAGACGTGGGTTGCGCTCGTTGCTGGACTTAACCAAACACCTCACGGCACGAGCTGACGACAGCCATGCAACAAGTGTCTTCAGGTCTTCCTTGTGGGAAGAGGGCCGTATTTCTACGGCTTACCATCGATGTCAAATCTGGGTAAGGTTCTTCGGTTAGTATCGAATTAATCCACATGCTCCACCGCTTGTGCGGGTCCCCGTCAATTCATTTGAGTTTCAACCTTGCGGCCGTACTCCCCAGGCGGGATACTTAATGCGTTAGCTGCGGCACAAGAGGGGTCGATACCTCTTACGCCTAGTATCCATCGTTTAGGGCGTGGACTACCAGAGTATCTAATTCTGTTTGCTACCCACGCTTTCGCACCTCAGCGTCAGGAATTGACCAGTAACCTGCCTTCGCCTTTGGTATTCCTCCCGATATCTATGCATGTCACCGCTACACCGGGAATTCTAGTTACCTCTTCAATCCTCTAGTCTGCCAGTATGCGAAGCAGTTTCCGCGTTGAGCGCTGGAGATTTCACTTCACACTTAACAGACCGCCTACGTGCGCTTTACGCCCAGTAAATCCGGACAACGCTTGCTCCCTACGTCTTACCGCGGCTGCTGGCACGTAGTTAGCCGGAGCTTATTCGCAGAGTACCGTCCTAAGTCTTTCTCTGCAAAAGGAGTTTACAACCCTAGAGCCTTCATCCTCCACGCGGCGTCGCTGCATCAGGGTTTCCCCCATTGTGCAAGATTCCTAACTGCTGCCACCCGTAGGTGTGTGGGCCGTGTCTCAGTCCCACTCGGGGGGATCATCCTCTCAGACCCCCTAGCCGTCGTCGCCTTGGTGAGCCGTTACCTCACCAACTAGCTGATGGCTCATGAGCCGCTCCTGAAGCGAAAAACCTTTAATCACAAAGGGAAGCCCCCTCATGACCACATCCGGTATTTATGGCATTTCTGCGTTTGTCCCGAACTTCAGGGCACGTTGCTCATGTCTTACTCCGCCGTTCGCCACTAGGCCCGAAGGCCTCGTTCGACTTGCATGTCTTAGGCACGCCGCCAGCGTTCGTCCTGAGCCATGATCAAACTCTCCGAAGAAAGTTCGTTCTACTCTAAGCTTACGCTAGACTAGTTTTCTGTTTACTTTTGTTTTTTCTGAATGAATTGAACGAAGAATTCTTGTTTTGAACCTTCGCCATTCTGTTGGCACGCGTCGCTATTGAGCTTTCAAAGTGCTTGCCTCCACTGCTGGGGGCGAGTGATATTGTTCCACGAACGCCCAGAGAGTGTCAAGGGGGGTCCCCCACTTTTTTCGAAAATCCCCCTGCAAAATGCCGGCCTCGACCGTCTGTATTCTTTGCGTCCCTCAACTTTTGGCCCTCGTAACGCTAACTTCCGGCCCAGCCCCTGGACGCAAGCTCACCAATCCGGAATTTCTTGACCCGGCCAAGAATTTTTCTGCGCTCCCCTTAACATTGCTAACCCTCCCTTAATCTCGTCCGACGAAACTCCAAGACGAGCCGCGGCAGAAATCCCGCGACCCAAGAGAGAGATAGATCATGAAAAAGAGCCTCATCCTGATCGCCCTTGGCGTGGCAGCCGTGTCCAACGCGGCCTTGATCACCGCCCAATGGGACTTCAACGGAAACTTGAACGCGACCCTTGGTGCCAACGCCCTCCAACCGTCCGAGCGACTCGACGGCATCGAAGCAACCGCCCCAGGAACGACCGAGTTCCTCACGGACTCCATCGACGGCAACCCGGCCGACGTGATGCGCTGGACCAACAACGAGTTTGGCAATGCCTACCTGATCGCCCGAACGAACCAAGGCCCCGACTTTGGCTTTTACCGGAACGCTTACTCCATCGCGATGGATATCCGAACCGAGTACAACGGAACGGGCCAAGCGTGGAACTCGCTCGCCGGGACGAACTTCGACACCTACAACGACGGCGACTTCTACATCCGCTACGGCGCCCTGGATGCCAACAACGAATACACCGCCCGACTCGGGATCGGAAGCTACGGCAGCAACACCTTCCTCCCCAACCGCTGGAACCGCATCGTCATCACGGTGGACGCTTCCAACACGGTCGACGGGATGAAGTTCTATGTCAATGGAACGCTGCTCAACTCGCGCAGCGGCGGCGGCCTCGACGGAACCTGGTCGCTCTACACCACGGCCGACAGCACCCCGTGGATGATCCTCTTCGGTGAAGGCGACAGCTCGGGCAACTACACCCAGCCGCTCCTCGTCAACTCGGTGGCCGTCTACAATGATGCCCTTCCCGAATCTGAAGTCGCCGCTCTGGGTGGTCCGACTGCGGCCGGAATCCCGGCCAATCCGCAGGTGAACTTCGTCGGAGAGGTCACCCTCGGCGACTGGGGTGGCAGCAACGACGCCTCTTCCGTGACCTTCGAAGTCGTCGACGCCGGTGGATCGGTGGTCGAAACCTCGGCCGCAACGCTCAACTCCAGCAACCAGTTCGGCACCGCCTTCCAGACGACCGGAGTCCACGACGTTTACGTCAACGCTCCCCGGTTCCTTCGCAAGAAGCTTGGTTCCTTCGACCTGCAAAATGGCGTTGTGACGGCTCCAGCGGTGACGCTGAACAACGGCGATGTCGATGGCGACGAATCTGTGACGATCTTCGACTACATCGAGATCAGCAACTCGTTTGACTTGAACGCCGGTGACCCAGGCTTCCTGACGCTCGCCGACCTCGATGGCGATCTCAGCGTCACCATCTTCGACTACATCATTCTCTCGAACAACTTCGACCTCAACGGCGACTAAGTTCGAGCCTTGCCAGAGGCCCCTGGTCCAGCCTGGACTGGGGGCTTCTTTTTGTTGCGCTCTTTTCCCGCGCCTAAGCTCGACGGCTCAAAAAAGTTAATTTTTTCACCTTTCAACTTCAACTCTCAGGTAGCCTGCACTCCTGGTTAGGTTGATGATGAAAAAGATTTTCCTGCTTGCAATTCTTGGCGCGGTTTCCGTTGCGCCCGCTACTCGACAGACCACTCTGTGGAACTTTAACGACAACCTCGCCCAGGACATCTTCGGACTGGCATTTTGGAACGCGATGGAACTCCACCCCCACCTTTCGGGGCTGGAGCCGACGGCGATTCCGTTCACCGATTTTCGAACCGAACAGATCAACGGGCAGCCCGCAAGGGTCCTTCGGTTCATCAACAACCAATGGGGCAATGGCTACCTGCGGGCCAGGCCACAGCTGTCGCGCGAGGACGGTGAAGGGTACGTCAACCGCTATTCCATCGCGATGGATATTCGGATGGCTCCCACCGGGGGCGGAGAACCCTGGCAAGCCCTGATCAATACCGAGAACGATTCGACCAACGACGCCGACTTCTACACGTTCTTCGAAGGACCCTCGAACGCCCTCACCGGCCGACTCGGCATCGAAGGGGACTTCGGCGCGAACTTCAACATCAACAGTTACAACCGAATCGTCATCACCGTCGATACTGGCAACCTCGTCGATGGCATGAAGTTCTATGTCAACGGGAACTTGGTCACCGCTCGCAGCGGCGGCGGGATCGACGGGCGATGGTCGCTCTACTCCGTGTACGACGCAGGCTCGCCCTGGATCACCCTTTTCGGTGAAGGGGATAGCTCGTCCAACTACACCAACCCCCTCTTTCTGAATTCGTTAGCCTGCTACGACGCCCCGCTCACGGCCGCCGAAGTCGCGGCGCTCGGCGGCCCGACGGCGAGCGGAATCCCCCAACCGGTGGGGCAGAGAACCATCGGAGGAGGGGCAAACCTTGAGGCTTGGGGCGGAACCTTCAATCAGGTCCCGATCACTTTGCAACTGGTAGAAGTCAGTAACGGAAACATCGTCGAGACGGTTGAGGTGCTCGCCGATCCCAACGGCCTCTATCGCGCGACCTTTAACGCTTGGGAAGGTTACTTTTACGTCTATGCCAATGCCCCGCGATTCTTGCGAAAGCGCGTTACCGACGTTTCCTTCGGGGCCTTTGCTTCGGGCGCAATTATCAACTTCAACCTGACCAACGGCGATGTCGATGGCGACGAGGCGGTCACCATCTTCGACTACATCGAGATCAGCAGCGCCTTCGACCTGAACTTCGGCGATCCGGGCTTTGTGCCGACCGCCGACCTCGATGGCGACGGCAGCGTCTCCATCTTCGACTACATCATCCTTTCGACCAACTTCGACAAGTTCGGCGACTGAAGTCCCCTCAGAGCGGCTGCTCGTCGCGTTTGGCGCGGGGCAGCCGCTCTTTCTTTTTTTCGGACCCCCTTTTCCGGGGTAAAAGATCGGTATGAGCAAGCTCTGGCTCGCGATCTTTGCCACCGCAACCCTGGCCTCGACCTCCTACTCCCAGGCGGGTCAAGACTTCGACTACAACATCGGTCGGGACACCTTCCAAGGGTATCTCGCTCTCCCCAAGAACAAGCGCACCAACAACCCGACGATTCTGCTCGTTCATGACTGGAACGGAATCGACGCCTTCGAGAAAGAGCGAGCCGATCGGTTGGCCGAATTGGGCTACACCGCCTTCTGCGTCGATGTCTATGGGAAGGGTGTCCGCCCGCGCAACGTCCAAGAGAGCGCGGCCGAAAGTGGTAAGTACTACAAGAATCCGAAGCTGTGGCATCAACGGCTACGTGGCGCTCTCGAGACCGTGTCGCAGCTGCCCTACGTCGATCGCAATCGAATCGGAGCGATCGGTTACTGCTTTGGCGGCACCGCGGTTCTCGAGATGGCCCGGCAAAACATGCCGGTGGACGCAGTCGTCAGCTTCCATGGCGGATTGGCGGGCCCGAGCCGAGCCGGACGTTCGGTGAAGCCGGCGGTGCTGGTGCTCCACGGCGATGCCGACACTTTGGTCCCCGAGAAGGAAGTCCGCTCGCTCACCGAGGAAATGAACGCGGCCAAGGCCACGTGGCGGCTGGTGAGCTTCCGGGGTGCCAAGCACGCGTTCACCGTGCCGGGTTCGGAGAAGTCCGGGATCGAGGGTGTCGGTTATCAAGAAAAGGCCGACAAGGATTCCTGGGTCCGAATGCGCGACTGGCTTCAGCGATACGTCCGCTAAACGGCTCCTGACGCCCCGGGGCAGGGCTGAGGCGCCCCGCGCCGAAGCCAGGGCCTGGCCTTGGGCCGGGGCGTCGAGCCGATTTCTTTAGTAGTGCCAGTCGACGTTGAGCGCTTCCTTGGCGTGGCGCTCAATGAATTCTCGTCGCGGCTCGACTTTGTCGCCCATGAGCCGACTGAACATCATCTCGACCTCGGCCTCGAATTCGGGCTTGAGCAGCACCTGGACCAGCATCCGCGACTCGGGGTTCATGGTCGTCTCGCCCAGTTCGTCCGGGTTCATTTCACCCAGACCCTTAAAGCGACTGACTTGGACGTTCTTCTTCTTGAGTCCCTTGATGATCTCGTCGCGTTCCTCGATCGTCTGGGCATAGAGCCGCTCGTTGGCCCCCACCCGGATGACGAAGAGGGGCGGCTGGGCCAGATAGAGGTGGCCATGGTCGATGAGGGGCCGCATATAGCGGTAGAAGAAGGTCAGCAGCAGCGTCCGAATGTGCTCACCATCGACGTCCGCGTCGGTCATGATGATGATCTTGTGATAGCGGAGCTTGCTCAGATCGAACATGCTCTCCTTCGCCTTCCCGTTCGGTAACGCGGCCTCGTCCTCTTCTTCCTTGCGACCCAGGTCGATATCGATCCCGACCCCGAGAGCGGCGATCAGAGACTTGATTTCCTCGTTATCAAGCGCCTTGTCGAGCCGGGCGCGTTCGACGTTGAGGATTTTTCCTCGCAAGGGCAAAATCGCCTGGGTCACTCGGTCTCGGGCATCCTTTGCCGATCCACCCGCGGAGTCTCCTTCGACGAGGAAGAGCTCGCACTTCTCCGAATCTTTGCTCACGCAGTCTTGAAGCTTGCCGGGCAGACCAAAGCTGTCCATAGCGTTGCTCCGCTTGACGCTCTCCATCGCCTTTCGGGCCGCTTCTCGGGCGCGCTGGGCGATCATCGCCTTGTCGACAAGGCGCTTGGCGATGTTGGGATTTTCGTCGAGGAAGGTGCTGAGGCCATCCCCCACCAGCGAGTTGGTGATGCCCTGGACCTCGGGATTGACGAGTTTGACCTTGTCTTGAGAGTTATAGCTCGGTCGCTCCAGCTTCAAACTGATGACCGCCGTGAGACCGTCGCTCACGTCCTCACTGGCAAAGTTCTTGTCCTTCTCCTTCAAGAAGTTCATCTTTCGCGCATAGGCGTTCAAGACCCGAGTCAGAGCGGCGTTGAACCCACTAACGTGGGTCCCACCATCGGGCTGGTGAATGTTGTTAGAGAAGGCGAGAATGGTCTGGTTATAGGCCTGGTGATACTGGATCGCAATCTCGAGTTCGTAGTTCTCTTTGGATCGCCGGAAGTAGATCACCTTGTGGAAGAGATCTTTCCCTTCGTTGAGGTCCTCGACAAGCTGCTGGATCCCTTTCTCAAAGTGAAAAACCTCTGAATCGTCGGGGGTGATCTCATCGAGGTACTCGAACCGTACGGTCGGGTTCAGGTAGGCGAGCTCGCGGATCCGCGACTTCACGATGTGCGCATCGTACTTTGTCTCGGTGAGGACATCGGGATCGGGAAGCCATCGCTGCTGAGTTCCCTTCTCGCCTTCGCCAGCCGAGCCGATTTCCTCGACCTCGGTCACGGGCACACCACGCTCGAAGCGCTGACGGTAGACCTTGCCATCTCGCCGGACGGTCGTTTCCATCCAGCGGCTGAGGGCGTTGGTACAGCTCACCCCGACCCCGTGCAGACCACCCGAGACCTTATAGCCCCCTTCTCCGCCGAACTTTCCGCCCGCGTGGAGAACCGTCATGACGACGGTCAGGGTGCTGATGCCCATCTTCTCGTGGGTCCCAACCGGGATCCCGCGGCCATTGTCCTCGACACTCATGGAGCCGTCAGCATGGAGTGCGACCTTGATCGTATCGCAGTGACCCGCTAGGGCCTCGTCCACGGCGTTGTCGATGACCTCGCGGAACATCTGGTGGAGACCGCGCTTTCCGTTATCCCCAACGTACATTCCGGGGCGGAGTCGGACGGCTTCCAGACCTTCGAGGACTTGGATCGAACTTTCGTCGTAGGCGTTTTCGACCTTGGTGGCGAGTCCCTCTTCGGTTTCGGTCAGTTCGTGGGAGGTGAGGGTCTCGTTGACCGGTTCTTGGTCGTCGGGCTGAACAATCGGGGGCTGACTCATCGTGTCCTAAAGTCGGTCGCGTGCGACAGGCGGACCGGTATTTTACCTTTGGGACGACTCTGGCGGCCCAGATGAGTCTTGGGGTGGGGGTCCATGCTTCGACGGACCCCCAAGTTGGCTCTAGGCCTCGATGAGCAGAGTGAGGATTTCGAACGGTTTGTAGTCGATCCAGATGAGGCCGTCGGAGATCTCGAGCGGCTGGATCTCGTTCTCGTTGAGATCGGCCAGCCAGGCCCCCTTGATCGGGCGCGCGCAGGAGATTTCCGTGCTTCCCCGAGTGTTGTGGCATTCATAGAGTCGGACCACCAGCCGGTCGGAGTCCTCGGCCTTCTTCACCGACTCAACCACCACATGGCGCGATCCGACGGTGAGAAATTTAGGAATCTCTCCCGCGATGCCGGGGCTCTTGGCGACGGGGCACGCTCGCGGTTCGGCGTTCAGCGCATAAGCGGCGGCCACGACTTGGCTATGCGGGACTTGATCGTAGTGCGGAAGCAAGGCATAAGTGAACCGGTGGATGCCTCGGTCGCAGACGGGGTCGGGCGAGTTCGGCGCCCGGAGCAAGGTCATCCGCATCATGTTTCCGTTGACGTCGTGACCGTACTTCCCGACGTTGATCAGTGCGACGCCGTAATCCCCCTGGCTGAGATCGACCCACTTCTGGGCACAGACTTCAAATCGAGCGAGATCCCAACTCGTGTTCATATTGTTGGGTCGCTCGACGTGGCCGAACTGAATCTCGTAGGTCGCCTTGTTCGTGTTGACATTGACCGGGAAGCCGACCTTGAGCATCTTTCGCTCCTCTTGCCAATCGATCCAGGTATCGAAGCGAATCCCAGGGGTCGGGCCGAGTGAGATTCTCTGCTTGAGGGTGGAGTTTCCGAAGCGGCGGACGACCTCGGCCGCGACCCGAACCGGGCCTCGCTCGACGATCTCGAAGCTCTCGCACTTGATCAGATCTTGGGCGGTTTCGTAGGCATAGGCGTCGATGTCCCAAGCTTCCCAAAAGAGCGGTCGGTCATCGAAGAGTTGGAAGAGGTTGCCGAGCATCCCCGGTTCGATGAACTCGATCGGGTGATCATCCAGGCTCAGGATGCTGGTGATGTTTCCGTTGGCGTCGAACTTGACGCTGAGTTCCTGGTTCTCGATCCGTCGGTTGCCGGTCTTGAGCCGTCCCCGCGGCGAAGCAGGGTGGCTGGAGAGATCTCCCACGGCGACGGACTCGAGGGCGCCTGGTGGGGTCTCGAAGATGAGGTTTCGCTCGCCGAAGGCTTCGACCAACTGGACCGGCAATCGGTCCTCGCCGGCCACCAAACTCTGCGGCACTTCCTCGGCCGACCAAGGCAGCGTCACCTGCGACGGCTCGGTGCTGTTGTGGAAGATCGCCACCGGATTTTGGTAGTGGGTGGTGTCGAGGCGTTCGGCAATCCTCTGAAGGCTTCCCTCCACGAGCGCCGAAGATTCGGCTAGGATCTTCTCGTAATCCTTATCGCTGTCCTCATAGACCTCCCGGACCGAGGAGCCAGGGATGATGTCGTGGAATTGGTTCAGGAGCACGAGCTTCCAGAGTTCCTCGATCTTGGCTTGAGGATAGGGAGCCCCGTCGAAGCAGGCCAGCAGTTCGACGTCGCGCATCAGGAACTCGCTCTGGCGATTCCAAAGCTTGTTGTTGGCCTGACTGGTATAGGTTCCACGGTGGAGCTCAAGATAGAGCTCTCCGGACCAAGTCGCGAGGTCTTTGCTCTTTTGGCGGGCCTCGCGGTAGAAGTCGACGGCTTTCTTACCCTTCTCGATCTCGGGCAAGTAGGGCGCGGTGCGGGCCCGCTGGAGGAACTCAAGATGTTGCTCGGTCGGTCCGCCTCCACCGTCGCCAAAACCGAAGAGGTACATCGATGCGTCGCTGCGGGCATGGTCTTTGTGGTTGCGAACACTTCGAAGCATTTCCTCGGGGGTGCAGTTGCCGCAGTAAGTATCAGCGGGCGGGAAGTGGCTCCAGATCTTGCTCCCATCGATCCCCTGCCACCAGAAGGTGTTGTGGGGGAATTTGTTGAACTGGTTCCAGCTGATCTTCTGGGTCAGAAAGTACTTGATGCCGAATTTGTGGAGGATCTGGGGCAGCGCCGCGGAATAGCCAAAGACATCCGGCAAGAACATATCCTCGGTGGGCTTGCCAAAGTGCTGGGCAAAGTAGCGACGTCCGTAGAGAAATTGCCGGATGAGAGACTCGGCTCCGGTGAGGTTGCAGTCGGCCTCAACCCACATGCTTCCGACCGGCTCCCACTGTCCCCGTTCGTGGGCTTGCTTGATCCGGCCAAAGAGGGCGGGGTACTGCCTTTCGACCCATTCGTATTGACTGGCTTGGCTGTGGACGTAAACGTATTCTGGGTACCGCTCGGTGAGGTAGAGCTGATTGGCGGTCGTGTGCGCCATCTTGAGCTGGGTGATCCGCAGTGGCCAGAGCCAGGCGGTATCCAGGTGGGCGTGGCCGAAGGGGTAGACCGTATGTTTGAGGTCCCGATTGAGGGAGCCCATCGCGTCGCGGATGAGGCGACGCATCTTGGCAAGACCTTCGCGACCTTGCTCGGCCCACAGGTTCACCACTTGATTTAGGGCTCGAAGCAAGGTCGCCCGAGCGGGGTCCGTCTCGTCGATCTGCTCCAGCAGGTTCAGAGTGAAATCGTAATCGTAGACGAGGGCTTGCAGGTCGGAATCGATCCGAAGGAGTTCGCAGGCCTCGACCTTCTCGTTCCGCTCCTTGCGCGGCGGCATGTCCCCCCAGACCCGGACATGGAAGGCACGGGCATAGGCCTGGATGCAAAATTCGACCGCCCCAGGAGTGGCTTCGTCCGCGATGCGAAAATGCTCATGCTCGTGGTCAATGCCGCGGAAGGGGCTGTTGTCGACCCAGACCGTGCGCTCGCCCCCGACAGGAGCCAGCATGGCCACCTCGTGGCCGCTCCAATCTGCCGGGATCTCCCCTCGAACGCGGAACCAGGTCGTCTGATAGCTGAGACCCCACTCGAACCCGACCTCGACTGCCTGCCAAGGACCCTGCGCCAGAGCGCTCGCCTGATCAGCGTGATCAAGCGGGCAGTGCTCCACGGTCATGGGTATCCGGCCCATCACGACGGCCGGCCGAAGTTGGTCGCGGAGCCAGTTCTTGGCTCGGGCTAGGGTCTGAACGGGGTGCTTTTGCATCGCAGATCTCTCGGAAGGGAGCGTACCCGTGAGGATTGGAGGAGGTTGTGGCGTATAATTGAAATATGAAAGGCGACTTGGTGACGACACTTTGCGCTTTGTACTTGTCAGGGGGTCCGCCCGTACCACGCGCGCTGGTGCCCCGCCACCGCTGGACTGAGGTCGTCACGGCACTACGGTCGCTTGGGGGGTGCCCCCTGGCGGCCCTCGCGGCCGCCGGCTTGCGAGCCGAGGCCGGGGTCGCCGCCAGTCGGTGGGACTGGGCTCAGCGCCAAGCCGAGTCCGGGTGCGTGCTCACTCCGGTGTGCACAGGGTATCCGGCGCTCTGGCGTGACCGCTTGGGGGACGCCGCTCCGCCGGCTCTGTGGCGACTCGGTCCCCCGGTCCCTTGTGGTCCGGCGGCTTCGGTCGTGGGGTCCCGCAACCTCAGCGGAGCCGAGCAAGACTTTGCCGCGTCGGCGGGGGTGGCCCTGGCTCGTTTGGGATATTGGACCTGTAGCGGCGGGGCGAGGGGCGCCGATCGGCTGGCGATGCGCGCGGCTCTCGGCGCTGGGGGGCCCGGTTGCGAGCTACGACCGATGGGGTTGGGGTCCGAGCGCGGGATCAGCGAGGGCGCGGGGGCGCATAACCTGACCCTCCTCTCGGCCACCGAGCCCAACGACCCCTTTACGGTTCCAGCCGCGATGGAGCGCAACCGGTGGATCTACGCGGCCGGGGAGTTCACCATCGTAGTCGCGGCCCAGTTCAAATTCGGCGGCACCTGGCACGGCGCAATCTCCTGTCTCCGAGATCGGCTCGCCCCGGTCTTGGTTCGGGTCGGCGACACCTCGCCCGACCACGCCCGCGCCGCCCGAGCACTGGTGGCTGTCGGCGCTTTTCCGGTCGGTGACGCCGACCTCGCGGACCTGAGCCGACTGCGCGAGATCGTATCTGCGGCCCGCACCCGGCGACACTCAGGTTTGACCCTGAGTCTATGGACCTGAGCGCTCAAGGAGCGGATCCCGGTCGGGACAGGGTCCCAAGACCTCAGACCCAGAATTTCGCTGGGACCTTGGCATTTGCCCTAGGCGTCCTCTAAAGTAAACGTTAAGGCCATGCCGCACCGGAGTCGTTCCCCCAAAACGCTCTCTCACCCTCCGGGCGGCTGGTTTTCTTACCTGTTTTGTTCCAGAAATGACCGTTTAGGGATACAATACTGCCCATGAAAGCTTTTCTCGCAACTCTCCTAGCCAGCACTTTAGTGCTTTCTGCATGGTCGACCTTCAAAGCTCCCACCGTATGGGTGGATGCCGGACAAAACGGCTACCAGGAGATTTTTTATGCCCAGAACCATAGCCTCTATGTCACGCTGGGGGACGAAGGCTCGATCAAGACCTGGCGGACCTCCGACAATCGATTCTATAGCGATTACAATGGCTTCGATTCTCCCCGGGCGATGGACCTGAGCCGCGACCAGACGATGCTGGCCTACGTCACCCTCTCCAGGCTGGTGGTGCTGCGGATGCCCGATCTGGCCGTGCTGCTCTCGACCGAGATCGGGGGCAACCTCCGAGATGTTCAGTTCGACGCTCTGAACCGTCCCGCCGTGAGTCGCGCGAACGGCACGATTCAGTCCTACACCTTGGCCGGGACTCCTTTCACCCTGACGAGCCCAGCCGGGAGCGAGGTCAGGAGCATCTTTTTGGATGCTGGGCGCGACGAATACGTGGGTGGACTCGCGAGTGGCCAGATCGCCGTCTGGTCTTCGGCGGGGACATTGCTGCGTAGCTTTAGCCCGCACGCCACCGCGATCAACGACCTCGAACCGGCAGGTGGAGGAAGGGTCTTGACTGCGGGGTTGGATGGGACAAGCAAGCTGGTGGATACGGTCACGGGACAGGTCCTCCAGACCTTCTCTCACGGGCCCAACGTGAACAAGGTGCGGCTTTCGCCCGATGGTAGCCGGGTCCTCACCACCAACCTCATCGGTGAGGCTAAGCTTTGGAACATTGCGAATGGGGCCCTCTTGCACACCTGGAGCGTCTCGCCGACGTCCCTGAGGTCGGGCAATTTCTCCGCTGATTCGACCCAGGTCTACCTGGCGCCTAATGACCAGATTCGAGGCTATTCGGCCGTCACGGGCGCGCTCCTTTTCACCACGAATCGCCCAAGCTCTCCCGTCGATGGTGTTCAATACAGCCCCGACGGAACCCGAATCGCGGCCGTGGATGGTCCCCGAGTCCGAGTTTATGACGCCGCGACCGGCGCTCTCCAGCTCGTCCTGACCGGCCACACGGCCGATGCGGCCGCTGTTTCGTGGCGACCCGACGGAACTCAGATCGCGAGCAGCGGATTCGATGCGACCATTCGGATCCACAATGCCACCACCGGGGCGCTCGTCCGGACCCTCACGCATACCTCGATCATGCGCTGCCTCGATTGGCGGAACAACACGACCGTTGCGGGAGGGAGCGACTCCGGCATCATCCGGGTCTGGAGCACGCTCAACGGAATCACCCTCGCCCAATACAATCATGGCGGACTGCTTTACGCGATCCAGTACAGCCCCGACGGTAGCCTCTTGGCCGCCGGAGGCAGCGGCAACGAGATCAAGCTCTGGGATCCCTCGACAGGGACAGTCCTGCGGACCCTGACCGGGCATACGAGCGTGATCCGGGATCTGGACTGGAGGGAGGACGGTCAGAACCTCCTCTCCGCCTCATCGGATGGCACCGCCAAGGTCTGGTCGCCCAATTCCTCATCGGCGCTCAGCACCTTTAACTCGGGGACTACGGCCCTTTCGAGTGCCCGTTACATCGGCACCGGGATCAACGCGGTGGCCTCCTCCTTTGGCGGCAAATTGTTCCACTTCCGGGTTTCGACCGGCAACGTTCTGGCCGAAGTGGAGAGTTCCACGGGGATTTCGCTCAAAATGATCGACACCGCCCCCGATGGCAAGCAGTTTGTCTTCGGTCGCTTCGACGCGACGGTAGTGGCTTACACCGATCCACTGGCAACCAGCCCTCGTCGAGTCCGGGCCTTCATCAACCCTCAAAACTTCGTCGGTCCGACCTTCACCAGTCCGGTGACGCTCACCGCTCGAAGACCCAGCGACAATAGCCTCATCGGGACCGGCAGCAGTGCTCTCGTCAATAACTTCGCCGAGATTTCGGTCAACGCCTTGCCCCAGCCGATCGACGTCGTGATCGAGGTCCCCAAATACCTCCGTGCGCGCATCGAGGATGTCCCGTTTGAGTGGAACGAGTACTTCGTCCAGGCAACCCTTTTTGGAGGCGATGTCGATGAAGACAACGAGATCACGATCTTCGACTACATCATCCTTAGCGAGTACTTTGATAAGGAATCCAGCCAGCCCGATTGGAACACTGTGGGACCCAACGGCTTTAGTCCAAGCGACGCCGACCTCGACGGCGACGGAGCCGTCACCATCTTCGACTACCTCCTGATCAGCGAGAACTTCGGCCTCACCGGGGCCTAATCATTCCTCAGCGGGGCTATCTTGAGCAGAACTCCAGGTAGCCCCACTGTTCGGGTTGGTGCATGTCGATGACCCCTTGGGGGCTCCAGACCCAGTTGTGCTCGGGGCGGTTGGGCACCTTTTGGTAGTTCCCATCGACGACCTCGAGGTCCCACTGGACCCGGCTGAAGTTGATTCGCCAGACATCCCCCTCGGCCGGGGGCGAGGCCACCCGGCTGATCTCTTGGAGCGCCGGCCAAGGGAGCAAGATCTCGACCGACCAGCCTTCATCCGTGTCTCGGGGGTCGTTCAGCGTGCCCCGGAGCTGGACCGCCGTCTGCAGACCCTTGATCTCCCAGCCGTTGATCGCTGGGCCGCCGTCGCGGTAGGGCTTGACTAGAAGGAGGTCCCACGTGGTGTTGAGGGCGTTGATCTCCAGTTCAGCGTAGAGTTCCGTGTCGCCGTCGGGATCCAAGAAGACCTCGAAGTCATTGTCGTGGAAGATCACCGAGTCGTGCTCGATGAGCGTAGCCCAAAGGTCGGGCTCTTCCATCTGGGCCAAGATGAAGAGTCCGGCGTCGTTCCAGGCCATCTTGACCCGGGTCTCGTGGCGAGGGGCGGGCTTCGCCGCGCCCTCGATATCGACGAATCGTTCGGTCCAGGGGGCGGGCTGCCACCAGGCCTTTTCGGGGTCGCCGTCGATGCCCGGATGCGGTCCGAGTCGGGGGCAACGATAGCGCAAGGACGGGTGCATGTTTCGATTCTATCGCGCCGGATCCCCGGCGATCCCCTCGTGCCGGATGGCCCGATATTCGGCAAGGCTTTTCTTCGGTTGGGGGTATCCCTCTGGCCAGGCCCGCCTACAGAGAGAGCCAAAGTAGGCCAGGCAGGCGTCGCGCCACCACTCCGATTCCTCCATCTGAATATCAAGCTTCTCCAAGGCCGGCTGATGCACGGCTCGGGGAAGGAAGGGCTCCAAGCCGGCCCAAATCTCGCGGATCGCCGCGACCTCGCGGCATCCCCAGTGGTAGCGATGGACCAGTTCTTGCCACACCGTCCGCCCCGTGGTTAGTTGGTGGTCCCAGCCCAGGTGATGAAACCACAAGAGATAGTTGAGATCGATCGTCGCCGGATCGCTCCACCGAGCTTGCCAACCCGGAGGATATTGCAACAACTGCCCGGAGCCAGTCGCGGTCCGGTCAAAACCGATCCCTTCCCGATCCGCGCGATGAAAATAGGTCGGATTCCAATCTTCGCGCGGTAAATCATCAGCCCAGGGGGCCGGGCCATAGTGATGACCGCTCCCCATCAGGTGGGCCAAACCGAGAGGGGTCATGGTGTTGACCACGGCCTCGTGCGACCGCAACAGCATTTCCGTCACCTTGCCAGCGACATTTGGATCGGGTCCAAGGGTTAGGCGGACCCACTCTTCCGCGATCGAAGCCGGAGCCAACTCCGGATCCCAGCTTAGGCGCCCGAAGGCGAACCAATTGGCTTGGTCGAAGAGGCTGCCGCACCAACTGGGCTCATCGCCCAGGTTGGCCACCCCGACGATTCCCGAGACGGCGCCCGAAACCGCACCCTGGTCCAGCGGGGCCGCGAGCACCTCTCTCCAGAGACTGGCCAGAAACGCCAGATGGGACGAGAAGCCGAGATACTCCTTTGTGATCTGGAACTCCATCACCGCCTGACTTGGCGCCAAGGTTCCGAAGAGCGGGTGGTACGGCTCCCTGGGCTGGAAGTCGATTGGGCCGTACTTGACCTGAATTTGAACCTGAGGTAGGAACTGATCCTTGAGCGGGGCAAACTCATCGTAGGCTTGGGCGGCGCGGTCGGTGGAGGGTTGATCGGAATAGACAAAGGCCCGCCATAGGACGCGGCCACCGTGGGGTGCGAGAGCTTCGGCCAGCAGATTGGCCCCTTCTGCGTGGGTCCGCCCGTAATCCTGGGGCCCGGGCTGTCCCTCCGAATTCGCCTTCACCACGAGTCCGCCAAAGTCGGGGATCCGGCGATAGATCTCGGCCAGCTTGTGGGTCCACCAAGCCCGGACCTCGGGATCGAGGGGATCAGCCGTCGGGAGTCCATCCAACTCCATCGGAGCCGAAAACCGCGCCGTCAAGAAGAGCCGGATGCCATAGGGTCTCAAGAGATCGGCCAAAGCCGCCGCTTTGTGAAGGAACGCAGGGCGCAGGACCTCAGCGGCTGCGTTGACGTTGGTCGGGCAGATCGCATTGATTCCCACCGAGGCACACGCCCGGGCGTAATCCCAAAGCCGCGGATCGGGATGATCCGGAAGGGTGGACCAATCGAACAGGCTTCGGCCCGCGTAACCTCTCTCGACGAAGCCATCCAAATCGTCCCAGTGCTGGAGCATGCGGAGCGCCACCCTGGGTACTTCGATCCTGGGGGCCTCCTCCTGGAGCCAGCGATAGGTGCCAGAGAGCAGCCCTTTTTCCGTGGTCGCGATCACCCGGTCGCCGGGTCCGATCTCGAACCCGTCGGTGCCGAGCTCGGTGTGACTCGGGTCCAAATGGAGAGTTGCCCGCCTTCCCGCTGACTCCATCTCGGCTTCCGCAATCTGGGTCGGACTCGCGCCGGGGAGCGGCCCGGGACTCGGATGCAGCCACAGTCGGTAGAGGGGATCCAACTCGGGTCGAGCGGGTTTCACCGTTCGGATAAGTTAGCACAGTCGCTGGCTCTTGTCCGCGCGCCGCGAGGATTGGGTGTGGGCTCGGATGATCTCGCTCGCCGACCCGGGGGCGGAGACCCGTGGGTTCGAAAGCTTGGTTTCCGTGGTTTGCTGGCTCCCCACGGGGCGAGGGCTTGGCTCGGGCCGGGTCGGCGAACAAGCCTCACACTGACTTCGGTTTTCGTAACTTCAGCAGGACAAGCGTCATCCCCAAAAAGGCCAAGCCCCCCGGGAAGATCCAAACGAAGACCGAGTCGAGAGCCGAACCTTTGGGCCCCGGGAGCGTGGGTGCGCGGGGCGGTTGCCATTGATCCCAAAACTCGGGGTGGGTGTCCGGATGCAGCCCCTGAGCGAGCCGTTCGCGGACGTAGCCCTGGAACGACTGGTTCATGGTGTCGGCCTTGCCGCGCAACTCTCGGAAGAGAGCGGCCCGGTCCGTCTCGGGGACCTCGGGGAACTTCACCGCGGGGAGGGCCCAGCGCATCTTTTTGCCCGCTGCCAACAGTTCTCGTTCGCGCTCAAGAGCTAGCTGGGCCAGTCCGATTCCGTCATCCTGAGCGACCAGCGCATGGGCCAAAAGTCGAAAGGCATCGGGGCTCTCCCAGGCCGCGCCCCAGGTGATCAGCCCGGCGAGCCCGGTGGCAAACTCGGGATCTTCGAGGTTCTTGGGGAGGCCCTTGGCCCCCTCGCGCATCCACTCCATGAGCCTCAGCTGGACCCATTCGCGCTTGTCGTGAGCCTCTGGATAGATGTTCAGGGCGGTCCTAACCTGCAGGATCGCTTCGTCAAGTTGCTCGCCATCGCGGTTGTGCTTCAGCCAATCGTTGACCAAGAAGGTGCCGTAATTGGCGTGGTAACTGTAGGTGTGATACTTCTGGAACCCGAGCTTATTCATCAGCTTCGGGGGAAGTGGGTGCCTCTCCTGCATCCGGGTCCACTGGTATTCCGTGACCTTCCGCATTCGCAATAGCTTGGGTTCGATGATCTCTGCCGCGCGCTCGGGTTGGCCGACCCGGTCGTAGGCCACGCTCAGGTCATCGAGTTCGGGGATGGCGGGCGTACCCTCCTCAATCAGCTCGATACGAGCCCGGTAGTATTCCTCCGGCATCCGGTCAAACCAGCCGATGATCGCGTGGAAAATGTCGGGCTTGAGCATCGCCTCCCGCCGCAACGTGTCGCGGTCGTTGAGGCACGCATTCCCCACCCCGGTGAGCCAAACGGCAGCGACAACCAGAAACAACCTCATCCTTATTCACTAGATGAGGTAACCGGCAAAAGTGTTCGACTTCTGAGAGCTACTCCGCGACTTTGAGGACGCTGAGGAAGGCTTCTTGGGGCAGTTCGACCATGCCGACTTGCTTCATCCGCTTCTTTCCTTCCTTTTGCTTTTCCAGCAGCTTGCGCTTGCGGGTGACGTCGCCGCCGTAGCACTTGGCGATGACGTTCTTGCGGAACGGCTTGACGCTGTCGGCGGCGATGATCTTGGCCCCGATGGCGGCCTGAATGCGCACCTCATACTGCTGGCGAGGGACGACCTTGCGAAGCTGTTCGACCATCGCCCGCCCGCGCGGATAGCTGAACTGCCGGTTGACGATGAACGAGAGCGCATCGACGGGGTCGCCATTGAGCAAAATATCGACCTTGACGAGGTCGCTGCGCTGATATTCGCCGAGGTCGTAGTCGAACGAGGCGTACCCACGGGTGCTGCTCTTGAGCTTATCAAAGAAGTCGAGCAAGACCTCGGCCAGGGGCAGGGTGTAGTAAATCATCACCCGATTGGGCGAAGGGTATTCGGTCTTGAGATAGGTCCCGCGCCGATCTTGGCAGAGGGTCATGACCGCCCCGACATACTCTTGGGGGGTCATGATCGTGGCATTGATCGTGGGTTCCTCGATGAAGGCGATCTCGGTGGTGCCGGGCATGGCCGAGGGGTTGCTGATGTGCTCGACCTCGTTATTGGTCATGTGCACCAGGTAGTCCACGCTCGGCGCCGTAAGCAGCAGGTCGAGGCCAAATTCGCGCTCCAACCGCTCGCGGGCGATATCCATGTGGAGAAGACCCAAAAAGCCGCAACGGAACCCAAACCCGAGGGCGGCGCTAGTTTCGGGTTCGAAGGTGAGGCTGGCATCGTTCAGCTTCAACTTCTCGATCGCATCGCGCAGGTCCTCGTATTGGTCGCCGTCGCTGGGATAGAGTCCGCAGAAAACCATCGGTTTGGCGGCTCGATATCCGGCCAGAGCCTCGGAGGCGGGCCGATTGGCGTGCGTCACGGTGTCGCCAACCCCGGCATCGCCGATGTTCTTCATGGCGGCGGTGACGAATCCGACTTCGCCGGCATCAAGCCGATCGCTGCGCTCGAGCTTGGGGGTGAAGAAGCCAACGCTATCGACATCAAAAGTCGAACCGGTCGACATCATCATGATCTTGTCGCCGGGCTTAACGCTGCCCTCCATCACGCGGATGTAAGCGACGGCGCCCTGGTAGCTGTCGAAGTGGCTATCGTAAATCAGGGCCTTGAAGGGCGCATTGGGGTCTCCGCCCGGAGCGGGGACGCGTTGGACCACAGCTTCCAGCAAGTCATCGATCCCGATCCCGGTCTTCGCCGAGGTCAGCACCGCATCGGTGGCATCGACAGCAACCGCGTTTTCGATCTCCTCGCGCGCCCGATCGGTATCGGCGTGGGGGAGGTCAATCTTGTTGATAACGGGGACGATCTCCAGGTTTTGGTTCATCGCCATGCTGGCGTTGGCGATCGTCTGGGCTTCGACCCCTTGGCTAGCATCGACGACGAGGAGCGCGCCCTCGCAGGCGGCCAGGGCGCGGCTGACTTCGTAAGTGAAGTCGACGTGGCCGGGGGTGTCGATCAGATTAAGCTCATAGGTCTTGCCGTCTTTGGCCGTATAGCTCAGCCGGACGGCGGCCATCTTGATGGTGATGCCCCGTTCTCGCTCCAGGTCCATGCTGTCCAGCATTTGTTCCTGGGCGGTGCCTCGGATCAATCCACAGCGCTCAATGATCCGGTCGGCCAAGGTGGACTTGCCGTGATCGATGTGCGCGATGATGCAAAAGTTGCGAATAAGGGATTGGTCCATGAAGTCGAGTTTGGGCCTCACCGCATTCTACCGCCCGGCTCGGTCAATCAGCGTCGAATTGTGCGGAGAAGAGCTAGGCTGGCCCGTTTGCCCAGAAGGGAGAGAAATTCGGTGGTTTCTGCGTCCAATAATCAGAGGTTGTCATGAAAAAGGCTCTTTGGATCATCGTGGGACTCGTCACCGCGTTCGCAATCGGGTTTGGCGTGTTGGCTTTCCGGGGAGCAAACAAGTCCGATAAGGTACTGATTGCAGAGGCCTTGGACGAGGCGATCCAAGCTGCGCGCGAGGGTCGCCCCGGACCGGTTTTGGACTTCATTAGCGGTCGTGCCGAGCTCGACGGCAAGTCGGGAGTGAGCCGAGCCCAGATCGCCGACTACATCCGGAAGAATAAGCCCGACGTCAACTTGGCGAATCGTGAACCCAAGATTGACGGAACGACGGCGACCATCGTAACCCCGGTTGAACTGGAACTTCGCATTTTAACTTTTCAACAAAAGATTCCGATTCCGGAAGCTGTCATCAAACTTGAGCGCGAGAATGCGACAATTTACGGCGTTATTCCTACTCAAAAGTGGCGCGTAGTGGACGTCTCCACAAATTCTTCTTTCGCCCCGGAACTTTGGACCCAATAATTAGACTTGGTATTATTGTGCGATGCACTGGGGATTTCCGTCTCTAGGGCAAGGCGGTTGCGTGGCCGCTGCACAAAAAACACAACTCTAGGAGAAAACATGAAGAAATTCCTGACTCTGTTCGTCATCAGCGCTCTGGGCGCTGCCTTCCTTGCTGGCTGCTCGCCGAAGGCCGAAGAAGCCGCCGGTGATGCTGCTGCTGCCGGTGCCGATGCCGCCAAGGCCGGTGCTGACGCCGCTGCTGCTGGTGCCGACGCTGCTGCCGCTGGCGCTGATGCTGCCAAGGATGCTGCTACCGACGCCGCTGGTGCTGCCGGTGCTGCTACCGACGCCGCTGCTGGTGCTGCCGGTGATGCCGCTGCTGCCGGTGCCGATGCCGCCAAGGCCGGTGCTGACGCCGCTGCTGCTGGTGCCGACGCCGCTGCTGCCGGTGCCGATGCCGCTAAGGATGCCGCTGCTGGTGCCGCTGGCGAAGCCGCTGCTCCTGCTGCTGGCGAAGGCAAGTAATCGGGTGTCTCTCGGATAAAACCGAGAGACTCTATCGCGTTGGCCCTGATTCGAATTCTCGAGTCGGGGCCAACGTGCATTTAGCCGATGAACTTGTAGCCGACACCCCGAACGGTGACGAGTCGCTGAGGGTTGGAAGCGCTGGACTCAATTCGTTCGCGAAGCCAGCGGATGTGGACATCGACGGTCCGAGCAGAGACAAAGCTCTCTGGTCCCCAGACCCGGTCCAGAAGGGTGTCGCGAGAGAACACCTGGCCTTGATGTTTGGCCAAAAAGTACATGAGGGCAAACTCCTTGGGCGAAAGGTTCATCGACCGTCCGTCGATCGTGGCCTCGTGGGTCTTGGGATCAATTCGGATGTTGCCACACTCAATGATCTCCTGTGGGTTTTCGATCCCGCTTCGGCGCATCACGGCCTTGACCCGAGCCGCCAGCTCACCAAGATTGAACGGCTTAATGATGTAGTCGTCGGCGCCGATATCCAGACCGGCGATGCGGTCTTCTTCACTGGCCCGGGCGGTGAGAAAGATGATCGGGACCTTGCTATCCCGGCGGATGGCCTTACAAAGATCCAACCCAGACCGGCTCGGGAGCATCACGTCAAGCACAAGGAGGTCCGGTTTGGCCTGCCGAAAGATGCGCATTCCCTCCTCCGCCGACTCGGCCGTGAAGACGGTGTAGCCTTCGCGACGGAGTTTCGTCTCGACGGTCTCCAGGATCGTTTGTTCGTCGTCTACTACCAGTACCTTCATGTGGCGATGATCTCTACGTTCGCTCGCGGAACGCAGACCACATCGCCATTCTCCAGTTTGGCCATCAACACCCGCACTTCAGTCCCCGATTCGACAACCTGCAACTGTGCGGGGAGTTCGGTGACCGTTCCTAGTTGACCAAAGTAGGGCTCTCGAATGATCCGAACCGAAGCTCCGATACCGAGTTCTCCTCCAGTCGCTGCAACGTGCGCGCTCCCAGTGTGCTCGAGCGGCACGATGATCTCGGGACGGATGACTCCAGCCCGGATCTGGGTTGCCCCATTCATGCTCGCCCTTTTTCCCTCGAGGGAGGCGAGCAGCTTGAAAGTACGGTCTGCGATGGCAAGGGTCCCAAAGCCCTCGGTCACTAGGACGGTGAGCGGGATATGCTCTTGGCCGGTGATGGCCACGCCGATGTCATATCCCAAAAATTCGATGAGGTCCGCATCACGGATTCCTCCCGCGATGAGGCCGATCACCCCTTTTTCCATCGCCTTCTTCAGGGCTCCGGCGGTGATACAAGCTCCGCCGACGAGAATCTTTCCGGCATCGTCTTCGCGGATGTGTTGGACATCGAGGACTTCGGTGTTGCTCTGGACAGCCATACGGATGACTCCGTCTCGCTCTCCTCCGATGCCAAAGATGCCCTGGACCATGGCCCCGCGGGTCTCGATGATGGCCCCTTCGTCGTCCATGATGTCGGCGACCGTTCCGCTGACGTAGGCGTTGATGTCAACCGGGATGCTGGGCTCGCGAACAAGAATCTGCCCGGTGATCTCGGAGATCGCCTCGACGGTGCCTCCGAAGTCGCTGACCACAGACGACTTGAAAAACCCAAAGAACCCTTTGGTTTCTGCAATCATCTGATTCTTCTCGATCGGGTCCCCTTCCTTGAGGTTCACAAAGTTGCGAATCTCCTTTGCATCCACCCCAAGCTTCTCTGTCAACTTGATCGTTTGAAGAATTCCCGGCAGAAGCGCCCTCGCCACCACCGATTCTGGGGTGACGGTGGCACCGGCTTGAACCAAGACCTCCCCCTTGATCGGGAGACGACGAGTTTTGCGGACGATGATGTCTCCGCTGACGGTAAGGCCTGGTGTGTATGCGCTGCCCACTGGTTGACGTTCCTCCAAACTCGGCGCAACGATGCGCCGAGTCATTAGTTTATCTCAGACCGAACTTTCAAACTGCCCGCCTCCCAGAGGGAGAGCGTTTCGAATGCTACAGAAATTCGGTTAAGGGATCGTTAACGCTTGCTCCGTAGAGTTGCTAGTCTGAAAAAGCGGAGCATTCGCTGAGCGACCCCACCAGTTGCTTTGGACCCGCTTCGCGCACGACTTTTCCGTGTCCATCGACAAAGAGAAGGGCTGTTCCGCCGAGATGCCATCTAGAAAATCGATCGAAAAGCGGGTGGAAAAAGCCGTCGTTGGTCGGAGTATCGCCCTCCGGATTCTCCCCCCGACCGGTTCCTTCTTCTCCTAGAAGCATCTGCCCTGATGGGTCCCCGATAGCTCCGCCCGACTTGCTCGAATTGATCCCAAATCGGAAATCCCCCCCAATCAGGCAACCATTGAAGGCATAGGATTGGGTCGAGCGGCCCCGGAGCGGATCATTCTGCGAGATATAGATCTGCTCGTTCTTGACGTAAGGATACAAACCGCCCCTTTTGGGTTGAAACTGACCAGGGACAAAGCTCCCGAACCGGCTGTAGTAGCTCCATCCCCCGAGGCGACCCTCGCCCTGGATCCCTTCCGTCGACTGAGGGAGGGTGTCGTCGTAATCGCCTTGGTACATCAAGGTCGCGGCTCCAAGTTGCTTGAGTCCGGAGAGGGTGGCAGTCGTCCGAGAACTTGACTTGGCCCGCGCGAAAACTGGAAACACGAGAGCGGCAAGGATCGCGATGATGGCGATCACCACGAGCAACTCGATGAGGGTGAAAGCTCTTTTCATCGGACTCTCCTAAGGGAGTACTCGTTGCGCATCTGGAATGGTTGCGTTCCGATTCTGACTTCGCGACGAAACGTAAACTGATCCCCTCGGATTTCAATCAATTCTCGGGCCTCAACCGGCTGACCACCGTCCGTCGCGTCTTTCACTGTCATCACGAGTTTCCCGCCCTTGTTGCGGATGAACTCTTTGCGGCCCGAAAAGCGGTTTCGCTGAATCTCCGGGTTATAGACCAGGAGGTCTCCCGTTTTCGGATCTAGTTCCAGTTCGACGGAATCCACACGGTTGTCCCCGGGGAAGATCGACCGAAACTCGAATCGACGGGAATTCGGGATCGGGGTTAGGTCGGCCCGCATCTCCATCTTCACGATCTGGTTGGATTGATAGTCGCGGTACGTCAGGGTCCCTTGCCAGTTTCCGATCATGGGCTGGAAGAAGGCGCGGTTTTCGGCATCGTCGACGACCGGGGGACGGTTGTAAGAGTAGACCATGCCCCCTCCGAGCAGGACGAGGGCCACCGAGGCCGTAGCGATGATCTTGGTTGAGGTGGTTGCCAAAGCGATTGTTGCTCCTTTTGCCAGGCTGGCCGTCGCCCCCGCTCCCGCCGCTGGCCCGGCCGGGAATAGGGGTGAAACCTTGGTAAGGAAGTCCAGAGGAACCGAGGCCGTGGCGTTCTGCTCGAGGCTCAAGCAGAGAGCCGCGACCGGAATCGTCATGCCAAGCCTAGAGAGTTGACGCCGAAGGCGCTCCACCGATCGCTGAATTCTCATCCTTGCCGTGTTCTCGGTGACGCCAAGTGCGGTGGCGACCTCGGCCTGACTCTGGCCTTCGATATACCGAAGGAGGATCGCCTTTTGGTCGGCTTCCTTGAGGCGACTGAGGGCGAGATTGAGTCTCGGCTCCAGGTCGTCCCAGATCTCGGTATCGGGTTCCTTTGGGGTGTCTATTCTCATGGACGCTTGAACCTCGTAATGCTCCCGGCGTAGGTTCTGCCGCTTGAGATTGCGGCAGATCAGCCGAGAGGCAGAGAAGAGCCACGATGCCAGACTGCCCTCTTTTTGGAGTCCCTTTGCCTTTTGGCTGAGGAGCAGAAAGACAGCTTGGCTGGCATCTTCGGCGAGGGTTGCATCCCCCAATTCGCGACGGCAAGTCGCCAAGACCATCCCTGCGTGCCGGTGGATCAGTTGGCGAAAGGCCTCTTGATCTTGGTCGCGGACAAAGCGTCTTAGGAGTTGGTCGTCGGTCAATGACATCGCGGTTTTGGGGAACTTCTCCTTATTGGGTTTCAAGTGTGGAATGTCCACTCGGTCTGCCCACCGCACATATCTCTTTCAAAAAGCGAGAATTTTTCGATTCGGGGAAGCTGGGCCCGGCAGCTTGAGTCTCCATCTTTGGGTGGAATAGATGCTGAAGTCCCTTGGCCGAGATCATCGGCGAGTCGGCGGTTAGTGGAGGATGGCTCGGAGGTATGCCCCGGTATGGCTCTCATCGATTCCGGCGATCTGCTCAGGCGTCCCCATCGCGACGACTCGTCCGCCGCCGGTCCCGCCCTCAGGCCCCATATCGATGATCCAGTCTGCGCACTTGATCACATCGAGGTTGTGCTCGATGACGAGAACTGTGTTGCCTTGGTCTACCAAGCGCTGGAGTACAGCCAGCAGACGACGGACGTCCTCGAAGTGGAGGCCGGTGGTCGGCTCATCCAGGATGTACAGCGTTGCCCCAGTGCTGCGCTTACTCAGTTCGGCCGCGAGCTTGATCCGCTGGGCTTCTCCGCCGCTGAGAGTGGTCGCGGGCTGGCCCATCCGCACATAGCCAAGACCCACCTGTACGAGCGTTTCGAGTTTTCGGAAGATCTTGGGAATCGGCCGGAAAAAGTCACAGGCCTCTTCGATCGTCATCTCCAGAACTTCGGAGATGTTGTTTCCCTTGTAGCGCACTTCGAGGGTCTCGCGATTGTATCGTTTGCCCTTGCAGACCTCGCAGGGAACGTAGACGTCGGGGAGGAAGTGCATCTCGATCTTGATGATCCCATCCCCTCGGCAGCTCTCACACCTCCCGCCCTTTACGTTGAAGCTGAACCGGCCATTCTTGTACCCGCGCATCTTTGCATCGGGAGTCATGGCGAAGAGTTCGCGGATCATATCGAAGGTGCCGGTGTAGGTCGCGGGATTACTCCTCGGGGTTCGTCCGATGGGACTCTGGTCGATGTCAATGACCTTGTCAACCTGTTCAATCCCATCGACGGCATCATGGGGCTCCCAAACGCCCCGAGTGCCGTACACCTCATACATCAGTCGGGGGAAAAGGGTGTCCTGTACAAGGGTGGATTTCCCGCTTCCGCTGACCCCAGTGACGCACACAAAAAGTCCGAGCGGGATCGCGGCATCGACCCCTCGGAGGTTGTGCCCTCGGGCATTGCGGATGACCAACCAGCCGCTCGACATGTGGACGTGATTCTACTCTAAAGGAAGGGATCTTCTGTCGCACTTGGCCTCCGACCCAAAATGCACGCGATAAAGTGCAAATAGCCTCGACAATGGTTGGCTGGACAGGAAAAAGAGGCTTTTGAATGCTTTTGCGTGCAATTGGCTGTTGATGTCGCGAAACCAGTGCCCATCGACACATTTTGCACTCTATCACATGCAAACCAGTAGCATTTCCAAAGAACCAGGCGATTATGATGCGTCATGAACGCTATCACATGCAAAATGGCAGATGGGGAGGTGTTCTGAGGAAAAAAATGGACCAAATGAATGCGAAGAAGTGCAAAACTGGAAACTGGGGTGTAGAATAGAGAAATGGGAGGCAGATGAATGAGATCGAGTGCAAACGACGATATGGAGTATGGAGCTCTGAGTCCGAGATTGGCCCTAGTCCGAGAGCTTGCTATTGCTGTCCGGCGGCGGCGGAAGGCGCTTGGGATGAATCAAACCGACCTCTCCTTGCTCGCGGGTTGCGGGCGTCTCTTCGTCTCCGAACTTGAACGAGGCAAACAAACACTCCGGCTGGACAAACTCTTGAGCGTGCTAGAGGTTCTTGGTCTCAACTTGACTTTGACCCCGGGCCGAGGGCCCTTGATCGTTGCCGAAGATCTCCGAACCCCGTACGACCGGTAACCTTGCCATCTACTGGCAAGAGATTCATGCGGCGGACCTCGTCCGCGAACCGGATGGAGCGGCTCTGGTGTACCGCCAAGAATTCTTGGCAAGGGAAGACAAGCCGCCCCACGGCATTGCCCAGCACCTGCCTTACGATCGAAACCCGATCTTGAACCAAGGCGTCAACCTTCACCCATTCTTCGCGAACCTTCTGCCCGAGGGGCTACGGCTCTTGGCCATCAAGGACCGCGCGGGCACGAGTTTGGACGATCTATTCACCTTGCTCGCCGCCGCTGGTCCCGACGTCATCGGCGACGTTTACCCAAGGACAGAAGCGTCGGTGGACCGCTTCGCCATCGAGCTGGACGACCCTGCGGCCATGGACTTCATGGCCGCGGCCAAGTCCCTGCAGGGAGGAGTCTCGGACGCGAGCCTGCCCGGTGAGCAACCCAAGCTTTCGGCGGCGGTCCGCACCTTTGCCGCCCGACTTCCGAGCAAACAACTGGCGATCCTGAAGCTTTCCCCCGAGCGCTATCCGCGATTGGTTGAGAATGAGGCCTTTTGTCTAGAAGTCGCGAGGGAGTGCGGATTGGCGACCAACCGGGCCGAGGTCCTGACCGATGCGAACGGCAACACTGGCCTGCTGGTCCGTCGATTTGATCGGGGAGCGCTGCGGATGTCGGGCACCTTCGAGCGGTACCACTTTGAGGATGCCTGCCAACTGCTGAATACCTACCCAGCCGACAAGTATCGGTTCAAGATGGAGGCCGTGGTCGAGGCGGTGAGAGCCGCCGTGCCGGCGGCTCCCCGAGACACTCTGCGACTCATCGAGCAATACGCCTTTAGCTACCTCATCGGGAACGGCGACCAGCACGGCAAGAATATCGGCATCGTCTGGAACCCGAAGCTCCGGGCCATGGAGCTCTCTCCTCTGTACGATGTGGTCTGCACCCTCTTCTACCCGGGGCTGGACCACCGGATGGCCCTGCCGATGACCGGGCGTGATGACAACTTTCGCCTGCGCTACTTTCTCGATTTTGGTCAGCGAAATGGAGTGCCCGAAAAGGCCACCCTGGCCGCCCTCAACCGGCTCCATACGAAGATCGCCGCTGCCTACGATCGACTCGGCGGACTAGGGTTCGATGAAAAGCGTGTTGCCTTTGTTCAGAAAGAGCTCCGCCGACGGCATGAGCTCTTTCTGACTTGATGGGAGGCTAGACCTTAGAGGTATCCGTTTCCGAACTTGAGCGAGAAGTTCGGCGCAAACCCCGTTCGTGGCCCTCGGAAGAACAGGTTCACTCGGATCGAGCGACCCGCAGCGAGGCTGCTTGCGACTCGGATTCCCTGGCTGGTGGTGTCTTGGAGCGAAGTCACCCCACCCACCAGAGTGGCGGAATTCCCAGGCTTCACCATCAGGTGGATCGGGCCGTTGATGTTGGCCAGAGCCTTCACCTCAACCATGATCGACCACTCATCGCGACCCACCGACTCGACCGACTGGCCCTTCACTTGGCTGATCTGATAGTTGGCGACGGGAACCGTGTTGGCGGCCGCCAATGTGACGATTTGGGCCAGGTTGAGGTTGATCGAGTTGGTCCCTGGATCTCCTACGACGCTCGACTGAGCGGGGAGGAACTGGTTGCTCTGCCAAGGATTGGGCAAGGGTCGCCCGCCATAGGCTTCGAAGTTGGGGTCGGTGTAGAGGAGGGTCGAACCCGACTCACCCGTCGTACCCAGCCCGACGATGACCCCAAGTTGAGCAGGCCCCGTGACTCCATTCGGGTAGAGATCTCGGAGCCGGATCGCGGTTTCCCAACCTCTCGGCGATTCGCCCGAATTCATTCGCGGGGTGTATCCCATCAGGGCGGGAATACCGGTGAACCACTGCGGATTTTGTAGCCGGAAGGCTCCCGCTTCGGCTCCAACCGTGAACGGACGGACAAGGCCACCGCCGAGAGGAGACTCGGGGGCGCTGTTCAGCTGCGAGTTTCTGAGGTAGCTGAGACCAAACTCGGCCCCGAAACCGGCGGGAGCGGTCCACTTACGGTTGCTCAGCAGGCGCGTGGCCGGACCCGAGTCGTCCTTGAGGGTCGCAAAGTTGGTCACCCCCGTCGAGGATCCGGGGTCGGTATCAAGAAAGGCCATGAAGCCGTTCATAAGACTCTCGCTCGGATCGACCCGACCAGCAACCCCAAAGTACAGGTACTCCGAGTCGTTGCTGACATAGAGCAGGTCCGCCCGGTTAAACGTTGAACTCGCTGATCTCTGTTGAGTGGCGCGGAGATTACCGGTGATCAAACCTTCGATGGGCTGCCCGCGGTAGGTCCGGTTCACATAGAAGAAGATGTCGAACTCGCTAAACAAGCCGGGGCGGCTTCCCGTATCGTTGAAGACGCGGACCTTCGCCGTGTGGAGTCCATCTTCCAGGCCTCTGAGGTCGACATTTTCGAGGAGGAACTGCCCGTTAGCCCGCCGCGTCATTGGCAAGAATCCATCCGCCAAACCTTCTCCCGTGTTGGTGAGGGGTTGCCGGCTGCCCATCGCGATTCCTTGGTTGAATCGGATGATCGCGCTCCGGCCGAGAGACGTGGTCTCGACCCGGACGTTCATAAAGTCGCCGGTCACCGAGTAAGCCTCGTATTGCTTGGAGATGCCGTGAGTGCCCTTGGGGAGATCGTACGTTTGCTTCGGAAGCTCGGTGATGACCTCGGCCCCGGTGCGGCTGATCGTGAGCCCGGGTTCGGTGAGCCGGACCGGCGGAATCCCCGCAAGCGGCTTTGCCGTCACGGGCACGTAGATGTTGAATCCACGCGCGTTGTTGCTGTTCTGGCCTTGGCTATTGCTGGGGGTGGTGATCGTGACCCGGCGGTCGTTGCCGACCGTGACGTTGGGAGATTGTCCAGTGAGATCCTCGAGCACCGTCCCGGGCTCGAAGGCAGTTTGGACCGTAGCTGTGAGACTGGTGAAGTCCCCCCGGCTATTGAGGGCCACCAGCATCAGGCTCGAACCGGCGGTTTGCCGTTCATAGATGTAATGGTTCTTGCTGACGAGCCGATTGACGAGGGAACCTCGGGCAAAACGCTTGCGGGCATCGAGCAGAAGGGGCACGACGTCGTTCGGATTTCCGAGACTATCGCCCCGACCCGGACGCGGGAAGTTGGACCAGTTGTTTGGCTGGATGTTGTTCCCGTCGTAATAGATCTTGGTTCGGCCCGGCCGGGTGAGGGTGAACGCATGGGCCAAGTTATTGCTCTGCGGCGGACCGCTGTCGTGACTCTGGACGAATGAGACTCCGACCAGGGGACTCAGGCCGCCATTCTGATAAGCCATCCCGATGCTGTCGGTGCCGTAGCTATTGCTCAGTGCGGCTCCGAGATCCCCAAAACCTTGGCTGTTGAAGATGTCGTTGAACTCGAAGAACAAGGGGAAGTCCAGCAAGTTCATGCCCGTTTTGGCGTATTCCCGATTGGCGTAGCTGTCGCCGGTGAAGTTTTCGCCGAAGATCGTGAGATCGGGCTTGATCGCGTAGAGATAGTTCAGCAGGTCACCCTCGCTAAACGAGTCTCCGCCGGTGGGCTGGTCCGGCGCGTATCCCAGGAACGGGGTCGGGATATGTTTGACTGCATCGAGACGGAATCCGTCGAATCCGATGGTCTCGACCAACCACCGAGAAAACCTCTTGAGGTACTGGCGGACGTCCTCGTCAACGGGAGTAAACGTGCCGGGATAGTACTGCGGGACCTGATGGCGGGTGAAGACAGGCTTGCCTGCGCCGCTCCAGCTAGCGTAGCTGGGGATGTTGAAGGCTCCGCTTTGGGTGTTGTTTCCGTCCTCGTGGGCAAAATCAGTAAGCCCGACGAGATCGTAGTTCCACATGTCAAAACTGAAGTCCGTGGCAACACTGAAGTTGACCTCGTTGTTCTGCGTGTCGGCAGAGGAACGGATGTGGAAGTCTTCAGGAATCAGACCCGGGTAGCGATTGATTGGTGAGCTCGCCCGGTTATCCATGTGGTTCAGGACCAGATCGCAATAGACCTCAAGGCCCATCCGCTTGGCGACCCGCATGAACTCTTGAAGCTGCTGGGTCGTGCCGTACTTGGTCCGCATCGATCCCGCTTGTCGTCGGTCACCGAGGTCGAAGAGGTCGAAGGGGTTGTAACCAACGCTGAAGCCTCCGCCACCTCCCTTGCTGGGCGGCGGAAGATAGATCGCGCCGTATCCAGCCGCGACGACCTCAGGAAGACGCTTGGTCATCGTGACGTAATCGGTCTCGTACCACTGGAGGATCGCCGACTGGTCGGGATTGGGGCTGCTGCGGACCAGATAGCCGAAGTTCGTTCCTCCGTTGCTATCAATGGCGGAGGAGCCTTGCCACTGTTCGCCACGGATGTAGAAATCCACCCAGGTGTTCTTCGGGAACTGAGGCAGGACCAGGTACCACTGGCTGTTGTTGCCGACATTACGGTCGAACGTGAATACGTATTCTCGGCTCGATTGCCAACGGTCGGTGGTGACCACGGCGACCACCCTTTGGTTGGCCGCGATCGGCCAGGTTTGGGTGGTGAGGGTCATGCTCTGACCGGCATCCAGAAAAGCCCCCCGTCTTGGGTACGCGTTCCCACGCTCAAAGAGCCCCGTGTTGCCGACCCATTGAACGGACCAGGCCACGCTTGGTAGGACCGCACACACGGCGGCTACGGAAATCGCAACGTTGCGAACCATGACGACTATTATAAACGCACTTTTGTGAAAGTCCGTCCGCTTTTTGCAGGACCTGATTACTAGGTTTCTAGTCGAGCGTTCGGATGCGCCAGAGGATCCACGTGACGAAGACTCCAGCCCCGGCGAGAATGGCCCACGTCGTCGGCTGCGGCACGAGGAACGCGGTCAGACCCAGGCTTCCCCAAAGGAAGACGAGCGCGACCCGCTTGGTGCGGGCTTTCATCGCCCGATGTTGGTTCCAGTGCGTAAGGACCGGGCCGAAAAGGCGATTGGTCAACATCCAGCGCTCAAGCCGGCGGCTGCTCTTTTGGAAGCAATAGAGCGAGAGGATGAGGAAGACCGTGCCGGGCAGACCGGGGACGATGTAGCCCACCACGCCGAGGGAGAGGAAAACAAACCCCAATCCAGCGTAAACCCATCGTTGGGGTCCGCGAGAGAGTTCGGTCGGAGCGGGGCTTGGAACGGCCGACATGGATTCCTCATCCCTTATTGTGGTTGGGGGATCCGTTTCGGCTGATGGTTTGGGCGAGGATTCTTTGCCTCGCATGATGGACCTTTAGTGGGCCACCACTTCGACCGCCTCGGGATCTGGCATCGTTCTGAGTACTTCCAGAGCATCGATGGGGGTCTCCACCTTCTGATCCACCAAGATTCGACCGTCCTTAAATCGGATGATTCGGGAGCAGTGGTTGGCAACTTCCTCTTCGTGGGTGACGATGACGATGGTCTTGCCCGCGCGGTTGAGTTCTTGGAAGAGGGCCATGATCTCCTCCGTGGTTCGAGAGTCGAGGTTCCCGGTCGGCTCGTCTCCCAAGATCATCACCGGATCGTTCACGATGGCTCGGGCGATGGCGACGCGTTGCTGCTGACCTCCAGAGAGTTCATTCGGCTTATGGTCGATCCGCTGGCCGAGACCCACTTTTTCGAGTGCGGCGGTCGCCTTTGACGTTCGGTCTTTGGTACCTGCGTACATCAGCGGAAGCTCAACATTTTTGAGTGCGCTGGTCCGGGGAAGAAGGTTAAACGTCTGGAAAACGAACCCGATATACCGATTGCGGATCTCGGCCAACTGGTTGTCGCCGAGTTTGGCCACCTCTTCCCCGTTGAGGTAGTACTCCCCGGCGGTGGGTCGGTCGAGACACCCGAGGAGGTTCATGAAGGTGGACTTTCCGGAGCCCGAAGGCCCCATGATGGCGACGAATTCACCTTCGTTGATGGTGAGCGTGGCATCCCGGAGGGCATGGACCACCATGTCCCCCATGACGTAGTCCTTGGCCAAGTTTCGAGTTTCGATGACAGCGCTCATATCAAGTTCTTACGCAGTTATTCGTGTCGCAGCGCCTCAATGGGCTGAAGTCGGGAGGCGCGGATCGCCGGGTACAGGCCGAAACAGACTCCGACCAAGGCACTGAATCCGAAGGCAGTGATGACAGCCTGCGGGTTCACGACCGGCGGCACCTGGAGCGCCTGGCTGACAAATCGGACGGCGACAGCCCCTAGGGCCATGCCAATCAATCCACCCAGGACGCACATTACGACGCTCTCCAAAAGGAATTGCGTGAGGATGCCTTCGCGCTTGGCCCCAATGGCCTTGCGCAATCCGATCTCGCGGGTTCGCTCGGTCACCGAGACCAACATGATGTTCATGATGCCGATTCCGCCAACGAGAAGCGAAACGCTGGCGATCCCGGCCAGGAGCAACCCGAGTAGGCGCGACTGGGTTTGGATCTGCTCAATCATGTCGCCTTGGTTGAAGACCCGAAACTGATTCTCCCCGGCGGCTGAACGCCGAGTTTCGGCCAAGACATCCTCGATCTGGGTTTGGGTGAGGATCATCAGGTCCGTGTCTTTGGCCTGGATCGAGATCTGATCGAGGGTGGTCTTTCCGAAGAGACGTCGCTGACCGGTCTTGAGGGGGATATAGATTTGGTCATCGGGATTCATGAACCCCGAGCCGCCCTTGTAGTTGATGACCCCTACCACTTCGTAGTTTTGGCCCCGGATCTTGATCGTGGAGCCGATGGCGTTCTCTTGGCCGAACAACTGATCGTAGACCTGCCATCCCAGAACGGCTTTGCGCTCCATCATCTCGTTGTCTTCGACCGTAAACCATTGTCCCTGGAGCATCTGGGTGGCGTTTCGGATGATCGCCATCTGGGGCTCGACCCCCATAATCTGAGTTTGGGTATTCCGGTTGCCAAACTTGGCCGTACCGCCGCCCCGCACCGCACCCGAGATGAGCTCGACTAGAGGGACCCGCTGCTTGATCCTCTCAACATCTTTCTCATCGAGCGGGACATTCGCAGTTGATCCTCCGCTGGATCCCCCCCGTCGCCAGTCGGGCATGACGGTGATCATGTTGGTCCCCATCAGCTGGATGTTTTCCAAAGACTTGCGCCGAGTGCCCTCGCCGATGCCGATCATGGCGATGACCGATCCGACCCCGATGACCACGCCAAGCATGGTCAGGGCCGAGCGGAGCTTGTTGGCTGCGACGGAGCGAATCGCCGACTGAAAGGCGTCTCCGAGTGTCATCGGCCGCCTCCTCCACCGCCGCCACCGCCACCGCCTCCGCGGTTTTGGCTCGGTCCGCGCATTTGGCCACCAGCGAGTCCGCCACCCTGTTGGGCTTGCATCATTCGCTCTTGAATTTCGCGCATCTGGGCAAGGTTGATCTCGGCGATCACCACCTCTTCACCCTTTTGGACGCCGCTCAAAAGTTCGAAACCGTCGTTCCCCATCGCGCCAACTTTGACTTCTCGTTGCTCTGGCTTCTTGGGATCTTTCCCTTTCACTCGGACGAAGGTCTTTCCACCTTCGCGCTTGAGGGCTTGGCTCGGCAAAACGAGTACCTTCGGCTTTTCGAGGGTCAAGAATTCGCAGGTCGCGGTCATCCCGGGCATCAGGCGGATCTTGTCGGTGCCTCGAATCTCAACTCGAACCTTGACAGCGGTAATGTTGTTTTCGGTCCGAGCACTCGGATTGACGCGGGTCACAGTCCCCCGCAGCTTTTCGTTCGGATAAGCTTCCAACAAGACTCGGACGGCTTGTCCTTGCTTGACGAGGGCAACATCGGCTTCATCCACAAAAACCTCGACGAACATCCGGGTGATGTCGCTCAGCTGGATCAGCGACGTCCCTTCGGAGAAAGCGCTCGAACCGGGGGGGATGACCGAGCCTTCTTCCAGATACTTCAGGGTGACCACTCCGTCGCGTGGGGCCCGGACTGTCGTCTGGCCCAGTTGCACACGGGCGTTTTCCACCGCGACCTGAGATCGGACGGTGCTCGCCTGAGCGGCGCGGACATCGGCTTGGCGGACGGTGATGTTCTTCTGTCCATCCCGGGCACGCTGCAGAGCGACCTTCGCCTGTTCTACGGCTTGGCGCGCTTCATCCAACGACTGCCGACGGACGGTGATCTGGACCCGATTTGCCTCAGATCTCTGCAAACTGGCCTGAGCGTCCTTCACCCGATTCTCAAGGGAGAGACGCTGGGTCTGGAGTTGGCCGTCGAGCAATTCGGCTTGTTTCTTGGCCGTTTCGAAGGAAGACCGGGCCGAAGCAAGGCTTGCCGTTGCTCGATCCACGACCGCCTGGCTGACGTAGCCCTTAGCGAGAAGGTCCCGTTGTCGTCGTAGGTCGGCTTGGGCGGTGTCGAGGTCCGCCTGGGCCCGCAACACGGCTTGCTCGACATCCTTACGCCGCTGAGGTTCGGTGACTTCCGAGAATTCCTTAAGGTTGAGCCTAGCGGCTTCGAGGGCAGCCTTTGCGCTGGCGATCTCTGCGTCGGTCAGCTTCGGCTGGACTTGGCTCTCGGCTTCAGCTCTCTTGAGCCGAGCTTGGGCGCTCGCCAGAGCCGCTTCGGCGTTGTCGACATCGGTGGCGTAGGTCCTGGTCTGCAGTTCGGCGTTGGCCTGGGAACTGGAGACCCTGGCGCGAGCGGCTTGGAGATCGGCATTCGCTTGGTCGTAGGCGGTCCGGGTGTCGTCAGGGTCGATTTCGGCGATCAGGTCGCCCTTTTTCACGACGTCACCCTCTTCCACAGCGAGTCTCAGGACGCGTCCACCGGCCTCACTCTTGACGTCGACACTGGTTAGAGCGACGAGCACACCATTGGCGCTGATGCTCTGAATGAGTTCACCCTCTTCCACCGCGGCATAGCGGAACTCAATTTCCGCCGCCTCACTCTTGCCGCGACCAAAGGCGAAGTACGCGCCCGCGAGGACGACGATGGTTCCGATGATCCAGGGTGTTTTCTTCATAAGCTTGCGAACTCCTCTTCACCCGGCAGGGGTTGTCCGGTCACCAGCTTCCAGCGGACTTCGGAAATCAAGAAGTCATAAAAAGCCTCGACCCGGTTGCTCTCGGCGGTTACCAAGCTGACCTGAGCCGTCACCACGTCAATGAGGTCAGAGGCTCCGAGGGTTTGGGACTCACTCGCCGCTTCGAAATTCTTGGTGGCAGCTTCGAGTGCGGCTTGGGCGGCCATCAGGCGTTCTTGGTTTTGTCGAAACTCAACGTACGCAGATTCAACCTCGGCTCGGACTTCACGAAGGAGTTGTTGGAGTCCCGCCTCACGAGACTCGAGGACGAGTTCCCGCTGACGCACGGTTTCTTGAGAGCGCCGACCGTCGAAGAGCGGGATGCTGGCCGTAAACTGCAGGTTGCTCCGATCAAAGACGTCTTCGGCGAAATTCTTCCTTAGGTTGGCATCGAGCGAGAAATTCACCGTTCCATCGATCCGCGCCTGGCGAATGTTGATCTTAGCGCTCTGGATCGTGGCGAGCTGACTCCGGACGTCGGGGCGGCGGACGGTGGCCTCGCGGAAGGCTTCTTCCATCTCGGTAGGGGGAACGGCCTCGGGTTGTCCATCGGGGCGGGCGAGTTCGGGAAGCGCCTCGGTGACGTCCCATCCGATGACGGCCTTAAGCTCGGCCCGAGTGGTCGCGGTCCGATTGGTGGCGGTGAGGACCTCGACGCGGGCGTTCAGAAAATCGGCATTGGCCTGAAGGATGTTGATCGGGGCGTCATCGCCGACCTCCACCCGGGTCTTGGTCTGGTCGAGGATCTTTGCCGCACGCTCTTGTTGAGCCTGTCGAACCCGGAGAATCTCCTCTGCGCGGAGGGCATCGTAGTAGCGCTGATGGACGGCGAAGAGGATCGTCCGGAGTTGATTTTGAAGCTGGGCTTCGCTGACCTGGACCTGAGCTCGGGATTCGGCGAACCGGGTGGACCGGTCCCCACTATCAAGGAGGCGCCAAGAGAGGGTGATGTCCGCATTTTCTTGACGACCATCGCCCCCGATGCCGGTGCCCGTCTGGAAATTGGTGCGTCCGGTGGAGAGCGAATAGCTCGGAGTTAGGGTCGGAAGGAAGGCTCCATAGGCCGACCGGCGAGCACTCTGAGAACCCTTCAGATCCGCAAGAGCGGACCTCAGATTGCCATTGCGATCAATCGCAAGGCCGAGCGCATCCTCAAGAGTGAGAGCGCTAGTTGACGTGGGAGCTTGGCCGAAAGTGAACGCGCACAATCCCCCAACGGCAAGGGCCAGAAGGCCGCGCTTGCAACGTGCAAGACAAGAAATCATCACCACCGAAATACGGGTACGTACCCTCCCCCCTCGATAGTTCCTGTTGCAAATGAATGTCGAGCTAACTTTTTGCCAATGGCTCACTTGGGATTGGTGCTCGCTTGCGGACGAAGGTATAGGTCAATCCGGCAATGATCAGGGCGAGGGCAACCAGGTGCGCTTCGGTGATCGGGAGCCCCTGGATTCGGGTGGAACTCGCAAGCTGCCGACGAACCTCCTCAACGCTTCCTGCCCGCGTGAATTCATAGATAAAGCGACTCAGACCGAGGAAGGCGAACGCCAGACCCACCGATTGTCCCAATCGGAGCACCCCGGTCTTCTCGATTCGGACCAGGATCCATGCGAACAGAAAGCACAGGAAGGTCTCGAGGAGTTGAGAGGGGAGATTGGATCCGGGTGTGCCATGAAAATGGACCCCAAACGGACTGTCGGTGGCGACTCCGAAGCAGCAGCCATTAAGAAAACAACCGATTCGGCCGATGCCGTTGGCGACAAGAAGCGGGGCAGCCATCGCTTCAGCATAGGGCAGCATCGGTTGCTTCTTGACGATCGACCAGATCCAAAATCCGATGAATCCGCCGAGGAATCCACCGAAGCTGGTGAGGCCATCGAATCGCAGAGACCAGAGTTGATCGGTATTCCTGGAATAGTAGTCCCACTCTTGGGCTACGAACAGAATACGAGCCCCCAAGATGCCGGGAAAGACGAGCCACCCGACCATATTCAGCAGTTGGTTGGGATCGGCGCCGAATTGGAAGGCTCTTTTTTGTGCCCACCAGAGCCCGAAGCCGATTGCGATGACCAGCAACACGCCATAAGTCCCGACACGAAAAGAGCCTATTTGGAAGAGATCAGGAATCATTATGTCTAGGAAATTCGGGCCTTTTTAGAACGCAACCCCGGCAAACGACTGAGAGTTCCGTGACCCAATCGGCCGAAAATGCGGAATCCGCCTCCGGTGATCGGGTACAGTCTCAAAGATACTCTTTTCTTTTCAATGAACATGATGACCGACGACCTGTCCCCGACGACAACCCAAGAGGCACCGGCTGAAGCCACCGCAACGATGGCCCCCGAAGCTCCGGTAGCCCCCGAGGCTGTCGCCGACGCCCCGATTTCTGCCCCCACCGAGGAAACTGCCTCGGCGGAGGCCACGCCCGCTCCGGAACCCGAGGTTGCGGTTGCTCCCGAACCCCAACCCGACGCCCCTGCCCCCGTAGCGGAAACAGTCGTCGAGCCCGTCGCTGCGGTCGCACCCGCTGCCCCTGCCAAGCCGGCCGCCCCGGCAGCGAGCGACGAAGATCTCTTTGCCGCCGCCATGGCCGAACTCGATGGTGGCGCCTCGGTAAGCGAAAGCTACCGCAAGCTCAGCAAGGGAGACCGGATCGAAGCGACGGTTATTCAGGTCGAGCGAGACCGAGTCTTTGTCGACTTGGGCACCAAGTCCGAAGGTGTCGTTCCCCTCAGCGAGCTCTCGACCGAAAGCCTGGAAACGGCCGAAGGTCAAGTCCAGGTGGGCGACAAGATCAACGTCATCGTGATCAAGCCCGCAGGTTCGGGCGAAGACTATCCGATCGTTTCCAAGAAGAAGGCCGACTTCGAAGAAGTTTGGTACGGAATTCTGGACAAGCACCAGAGCGGCGAGACGATCCAAGCGACCGTCATCAACCGCGTGAAGGGTGGTCTGGAAGTCGATCTGGGAGTTCGAGGATTCGTCCCCGCCACTCACGTCGGCAACGGCAAGCTCCGCAACATCGAAAAGTACGTCGGCCAGGTCATCGAACTCAAGATTATTGAAGTCGATCGCGAGCGCAAGAAGGTTGTGCTCTCGAACCGCCTGGCGGAAGAAGAGAAGCGCGAAAGCGTCAAGGGCGAAATCTTTGGCAAGGCCAAGGCTGGCGACATCCTCGATGGCGTCGTCCGCCGACTCACCGACTACGGTGCCTTTGTGGACCTCGGCGGAGTCGACGGTCTGCTCCACATCAGCGAAATGAGCTGGATGCGGATCAACCACCCGAAGGAAGTCCTGAAGGAAGGCCAAGAGCTCAAGGTGATGGTCCTGCGACTCGACGAAGGAACGGGCAAGATCAGCCTCGGTCTTCGCCAGGTCCTCCCCGATCCGTGGAAGCTGATCCGAGAGAACTACAAGATCGGCCAGAAGATCACCTGCACAGTCGGACGATTGGTCACCAACGGCGTCTTCGTCAAGCTTCCGGAAGGAGCCGAGGCGTTCCTGCCGGTCAGCGAGATCAGCAACAAGCGCATCGCCAAGCCAGGCGACGTGTTGACCGACAACCAAGAGATCGAAGTGGCCGTCATCGACCTGCGCCCCGACGAGCGACGAATGGTCCTCAGTATGCGCAGCGCCGGTTCCGCGATTGATCCTCCGGCTGGATACGATCCAGGGCCGATGACCTACGAGAGCGACCGAGATCGCAATCGAGGCGGCGGCGGAGGTCGCGGTGGCAAGAAGCGCGGCGGCGGACGAGATCGAGGCGGATACGACGACTTCGAACCACAAGCCACGACGCGAGCCCCAAGCGGCGGCGCGACGATCGGAGAGCGACTCGGAATGCTCAAGGGCCTTCTTCGCCCAGACGACGACGCCGAGACCGAAGGCGAAAACTAAACCGTTCGCCGAAGGCCAAAAAACCGGGAAGGCTCACACCGAGTCCTCCCGGTTTTTCTTTTTCTAGGAAACCGAATCGAGCGCCGCTCGGGCGGCGGCGATCCCGGCTCCGTCCAGCATCTGCAGAGCGCCATAATCCGTCCCTCGCGAACCGTCGCGCGTGGGATCGATGCGTTCCGCCAGCGGAGCCATATGGACGGCCGTCGCACCCGTCTTCTTCACAATATCGGCAACGTTTGTAGCCCGCACACCTCCGCCGACAAGAATCGTCAGTGCGGGTTCATGAGCCCGGACCGCAGCACTGAGAGCCTCAAGGCCGTCAACTGCTCTGCTGGCACCGCCGCTCGTGAGCACGCGTTGAACCCCGAATTCTTGAAGCTCTTGCAGAGCTCTGGCATAATCCTCGACCTGATCCACGCAGCGATGAAAGACGAGATCCCCATGGGCTAGGGGACGGATCCTCTTCAGGAGCTCCCAGTCGATTCCGCCTCCGGGCACAAGCCCGCCTACGACAAATCCGGTGGCTCCCGCCGAGCGAAGGACTTGGGCGTCACGTTCCATCGCCCGCCGCTCTCCTTCGTCGTAGCCAAATGCGCCGGGGCGAGGCCGAAGCATGACCGAGATGGGAAGCGAAGTGACGGAGCGGCAAGCATCGAGCAGTCCAAAGCTGGGAGTCAAGCCTCCGACTTCAAGCGCAGTGCACAGCTCGATCCAGTCGGCGCCATTGGCTTCTGCGATCTCGCAATCCAACGGAGTCGTGCAGACTGCTTCGAGCCGAACTCTCATCAGTCCATTTCCTCTTCGCCGGTGATCTCATTCAGGGTCTTGACCACCTGGTTCTCAGGATCGTATTGAATCGGACGCTCGTTGCGCAGAAGCGTCACTACGGCGTGAAAGGACATCCCGTCGAGCCCCGCGATCTCATGTTCGCCTTGGGGGCCAACCAAAAAGACTCGACCGGTTCGGGTCTGAAAGCTCCATTCCGCGCGATAGTGGGTGATGCTTAGCATGATCTTGTCGGAGGGTACCGCTGAAGCGGCCGGACTCACTGGGCGTCCTTCGTGAGGTTAATCGCCACCCATCCGGACGTGAACGGCTTAGGACCGGGTTTTTTGCAAGACACTCCAAAAAGCCGCCCACCGAGGACTCTCGGGGGCGGCTGACCTCTCCACAAAATGCCCTTCTGATCGGGGGCTTAGCTCTTCTTTCGCTTCTTGAACAAGGCGACCATTCCGAAGGCGAGACCAGCCATGGTGGCAGGCTCGGGCACCGGATTGTATTCGTACTTCACCGTCACTTTGGCCGCGGCAAAGGTATGGGTAAACGACTTGAGGCACGGGGCGCCGGTGACACTCGACCGACCGACGGCCTGGATGGGGAGCAGGACCGAACCCTTGCCGACAAACTGGCTCAGCTGATTGCCGGAGACCACCGCACTCGCCGACTTGCTGTCCTTGAGGTCTCGGATCGTTCGCCCAGACTTTCCGCCGAAGTCGTCGATGCAGTCATAGGCCGAGACGCCGATCGAGCGCTTGGCGCTGGGCAGCACCGAAATGAATTCGAATCCGGACTGGGATTTCAGGTGGATCTTGGATTCCAGCTTGGTATGGACCGTGGTCGGACAGTTGGTCTTGTTCTCGAACCCGATGGTGCCCTTGACATGACCGTCCAAGCAGAGCGTGATCTTCTTGAGTTCGCCGAGACTGGAGTCAAACTTGGGAAGGGAGGCGACGTGGTGCCAATTCGTCTTCTTGAAGTCGACTTGAGCCGAGTAGGTTTGAGTCTTCGTACCGGTATTGGCAGAGGCAATCAGACTGAGTCCGACAAGAGCGATCGAAAATGTTACTTTGGTCTGCATGATGGGCTGTTTCCTCTTCACCGGGTCATCCGGATCTGCTTCGAGGATCCCAAAATGCAAAAGCCAGGCCAAATCGGCCCGGCTTAGGAGAGAACGAGTATTTCTCTGAGCCTATGCGGCTTTCTGGGTTGAACTGAACTGCAGTGCGATCGGGTGATGCGGATCCACGGCCAGGGCTTCGGCAAAGCTCTCTTGGGCCCCGGTCTTGTCTCCGACCTGCTGAAGCGCCTTGCCCAGCATCGCCAGCGCATCGGCATAGCGAGGATTGATCGAGAGAGCTACTCGATACTGCTCGATCGCTTCTTGAACTCGTCCGAGTTCGAGGAGGGCGGTTCCAAATCGACAACGGATGTCGGCATACTTCGGACCAAAGCTGATCGCCCGTTCATACTCTTGAGCGGCTTCTTCCCAATACCCTTCGATGGCGAAGTCGTCGCCTTGTCGCAGATGGGTGTTGGCGTCCTGGGCATCTCGGTTTTCCAAGGCCCGGAAGTTCGCGGCAGCTCTTGGGAATGCCCCTTCGTGATGGCATTGCAACGCGAAGAGGTACCGCTCGTTGTTCAGTCCCTGGTCAAGTGCGACGGCCTCATGAATCCGGGCAAGCCCGGCGTCCGGTTGCCCGTCTTCGTAGAGCGCAATTCCTTCGAAGAGGATGGCTCGGGCGTATCGGGGATTGATCGCGAGAGCGTTCTGGAGGGCTTCTCTCTGCTTTGCCAGATTGCCGAGGGCGCGGAAGCAGATAGCCTGGTTGAAGTAGAGATCGGGGAAGTTCGGGTGGAGATCTAGGGCCCGGTCAAGACAGACCACGGCCTTTTCATAGGCCTCCTTCTTCATCCATTCGAGAGCCATATGGGTATAGCTTTCGGCGATATAGAACCGAACCAGCTTATTCAGGCCTGGATCTCGGGATTGGCCCAGACAAGCCTGAAGGTCCGTGATGGCTTCTTCGTACTGTCCGGAATCATAGGCACGCATGCCCCGTTGATACTGTTCGTCGTGCTGATCCCCAAACCACTTCTTTAGAAATGACATTGTCGTTGCGATATCCCCTGTCTGGGATCATCGGGACAAATGTAGGGAACTGAAGGTCGGAATGCTCTCATTTTCGAGAGCTTGTAGTGGGGCCATCCTAGCCCTCTTGGACCACCCAATCCTTGGACAGCCATACAGACGTTCGACTCGTTCTAAATGATTTCTCTTTGGACGAACTCTTCTCCCGCTCTCTGACCAATCGGCCGGACGGCGGCGACTCTCTCGGGCTCGATGTCCAGCAGCTTGAGCCAGTCGTCGAGGGTGTCCGTCTTTGGGAAGATCTCATTCTCCTTGAATTCGGCGTCGATGGCACCGGTCAGGTCTTCGATCCGAATCCCATGGGCGACTTCGGGCTCTTGGATGGCGCGGCGGATGGCCGTATCTTTTGCCCGATCGACAATGGATTTGAGCAAGGCTCCGCTCAGGAGATCCTTGTAGCCCAGAGTTTCCGAGCTTCCGTTCTTGAGAAGAACTTTCAGGAACTCGGTTTCGGGGGCGGTCCGCCAGATGTGGGCCATGCTCGCCTCGATCAGCGCCCTTCTTGCACAAGAGATTTCTCCATCGTGTTCGTCGATGACTTCGGGATCGATGGGTAACCGGTCGTGGAGGTAGATCCCCAGGATGGTTCGGCTCGACTCGCGGTCCGGTCGCCGAATTTTGACCTTTCGATCGATCCGTTCGGGGCGAAGGATGGCCGGGTCGATGTAGTCCGGTCGGTTGGTGGTGAGGATCAGGATCACGTTCTCCAGCGACACCAGGCCATCGAGCTCGGCGCAGAACTGGGGCACCACCGTGTTGCTGATGTTCAGCCAACGCCCGCTCGATCGGGTTCTGAGAACGCTTTCGGCCTCGTCCATGAAGATCACAACCAACCGGCCTTCTTTTGCACGTTCTCGAGCGGTGGCAAAAATCTCGCGGACCATGCGCTCGGTCTCGCCCAGCCACATGTTGAGGATCTTGGGACCACTGATGTGCATGAAGTACTCCTTGACCTCATGCCCTACGCGCTCGGAATACTCCTTGGCTAGGTTGTAGGCAATCGCCTTGCCGAGCAGGGTCTTGCCGCACCCGGGAGGGCCATAGAGCAGGATCCCCTTGACCGGCTTCTTGTCAAATCGACTGAAAAGCTCGGGATGGAGGAGGGGGAGTTCGATGGACTCGCGAATGACCTGGATCGCCTCTTCTTGCCCGCCAACGGCCGCCCAAGGAACCTCGGGAACCTCTTCTACGAAGTAATCCTGGACCTCGCGCTTGCCAAAGTGTTCAAGGGCGATCCGCCCACTGGAGTCGAGACGGACTTCATCACCGGCCTTGATCGGGGCCCCGGCGAGTTCGTGACTCCTCAAGATGAGGCGTCCTTGCGAGCCTTGGGAATCGGTGCTGATTCGGAGCCGACCATCCTCTTGGACCTCTCGGACGGAGACGATGGAGCCCCCGACGCTGGAAGGGAGGATGCCAATCACGGCGTAGGCCTCGTTCAGGGCCACCCGGGTGCCCGCGGTGAGGGTGTCGCGCTCGACCTTGGGGTCGCAGAGGACGACGTACTCCGTATCGCCTAGGAGAATAAGGAGGCGCTCATCTTCCAAATGGCCGACCACCGTTCCAATTCGGTTGGCGGGAGAGGTGAGCTTGTGATAGGCCTCTTCGTACTCAGCGAGCAGGGCATCCCGCTCACGATCTCGGCGCTCAATGCTCTCGGCTTCGCTCTTGATGGCAGCGAGATAGGCCCTGAGTTTCGGGTCTTCGGGGGCAAGATCTCGGGCGCGCTCGATAAGGTCGGTCAGGGACGCGTCCGGCTGGGTGCTCATGTTCTCTACTACGCGGATGTGCCGCAACAGATTGACCCTTCTCCATGGAATCCGAAAAGGGGCCGGGCTAGTTGTGGCACTTTTGGCATTCGCCGGTGATCTCGATCTTGATTTGGTCGGGGTTGAATCCCAGCGTTTGAAGTTGGGCTCGGGTCGCTTCGAGCGCTTGCCCCGGGGCATCCAGTTCTTGCACCGACCCGCACTTGGTACAGATCAGGTGCTCGGTATTGTTGCCGTGACTCTCTAGGTCGCAAGCGGTGTAAGCGTCGACGACTCCAATATGGTGGACCAGGTGAAGCTCCATCAGGGTTGAGAGAATCCGATAAACCGTGACGAGATCAACCTGATCTCCATCGGCGAGAATTTGGTCGTGGATCTGGTTTGCGGTGAGCGCGGTCGACGACCGGGAGAGCTTTCGGATGACGTGCAGGCGCGGTGAAGTGATGCGCAGGCCCCCTTCTCGCAAGGCTTGAACGGCCCTGGTTTCGAAGGCGTCGGGGGTGAAAATTCCGCCCGCAGATGGGTTCATAGCCCTATTGTCCCCATTTCTCGACCCAAGTTGCGCCAAATTCATCGCTTTTTTCGTCCATTGGCTTGAACCAACCGTCACGGCCAAGTCAAACTTACAGTGCTTGGTCCGGCGAATTCGCCCGAACCTGACATCAGGGCAAGGTGCAAGGTAGTCTGACGGGAACTCGGCTTCGGCCAGAGACAGGAGGGAAAATGGAATTCTACGATTTGAAATCGCGATCCAAAGTTGACATCGGTGACAGCGACATGACCAAAAAGAAAATGGTCCGCAAGACGAAGACGGGCGAGCAAGTCCGCTACGCACTGATGGGCAATTACCAAGGCCGCGTGCTTTACAAGTTCGTCAACGAGAAGACTTACAACGACACCAACGTCAAAGAAGTCAGCTAAGACGGGATTCTTGAGATCCCAGGAAGGAGCGCCGTGACTCTTGTGTCAGGGCGCTCCTCTCTTTTTGACTTACCCCTCGGAGCTTTCGTACTTGTCCTTCAGCGAATTCACTACTGCGGGGTCGGCCAGGGTTGTCGTGTCCCCAAGGGCTCGTCCCTCGGCCACGTCTCGGAGTAGCCGACGCATAATCTTGCCCGAGCGAGTTTTGGGCAGATCAGCGGTGATGATGATGTCATCCGGCCGGGCAATGGCTCCGATCTTGGCGCTCACGTGAGCCTTGAGTTCATCGACGAGGGCCCCCGGCTCCACGCCTCGCGACTCCAAATAACCACCCCGGATGATCACAAAGGCCGAAATCGCCTGCCCCTTGAGTTCGTGGGTCTTGCCGATAACGGCAGCTTCGGCCACCCCAGGGTGATCCACGAGGGCGCTCTCGACCTCCATCGTCGAGATGTTGTGCCCGGCCACGAGCATGATGTCATCCACCCTCCCCAAGAGCCAGAAATAGCCGTCCTCGTCCACCTTGGTCCCGTCGCCGGCAAAGTAATAGCCTGGGAATCGCGCCCAGTAGGTCTGCTCATACCGGGCTGGGTCGCCCCAGATACCACGGAGCATCGAGGGCCACGGTTCCTTCAGAGCCAGCAAGCCTCCCCGCGCTTCGCCCTGGCTGGGAGCCTCGCTCCCACTGGCGCAGGCATAGAATCCAAGCCCTCCATGGACGGGGGTGATCTCCTCGCCCTGCTCGTCGAGGACAATCGCGCGGACCCCGGGAAATGGCTGAGTGGCGCTCCCCGGCTTGGTTGCGGTGATCCCAGGCAATGGGGTGATCATGATCGCCCCGGTCTCGGTCTGCCACCAAGTATCAACAATCGGGCATCGGCCCCCGCCGATGTGCTCGTGGTACCACATCCAAGCTTCGGGGTTGATCGGTTCTCCGACCGAACCGAGGAGCCTCAGCGACGTGAGATCGCACCTCTCGGGATATTCGGTGCCCCACTTCATAAAGGCCCGGATCGCGGTCGGCGCAGTGTAGAGAATCGTGACCTTGTGCTGCTCGACGATCCGCCAGAAGCGGTCCTTGTCGGGGGCGTCGGGCGCCCCTTCGTACATGAGCACGGTCGCGGCGTTGGCCATTGGGCCATAGACCACGTAGCTGTGCCCTGTGACCCAACCACAGTCGGCGGTGCACCAATAGACATCGTCTGGCTTGAGATCGAAAACGAGCTTGGCCGTCGCCATGGTGCCGGTGAGGTATCCACCGGTCGTGTGCATAATGCCCTTCGGTTTGCCGGTGGATCCGCTGGTGTAGAGGATGAAGAGAAGCTGCTCGCTATCGACCGGAACGCAGGGACAATCGCTCGACTGGCGGTTGACGACGTCGTGCCACCAGTGATCCCGGCCCTCGACCCATTCCCCTTGGTCGTATTCGGGGGTGGCCATGCCATTGGTGAGGGTCCCAGGATCGCCTGTCCGCCGCAGAACCAGGACCTTTTCGATGGTCGGAGTCCCCATCGTGATGGCGTCATCGACCGTCTTCTTAAGCTTGACAATCCCGCCCCGCCGCCACCCTCCATCGGCAGTGATGACCATTTTGGCCCCGGCGTCGTTGATCCGCTCGTGGAGCGAATCGGCGGCAAACCCGCCGAAAACCACGGAATGCGCGGCCCCAATGCGGGCACAAGCGAGCATCGCGATGGCCAGCTCGGGGGTCATCGGCATATAGAGACACACCCGGTCTCCGGTGGTGATCCCGAGTTCGAGCAACGCATTGGCTAGGCGAGAGACCTCGTCCTTGAGTTCCGCATAGGTGAGCGTTCTCAGGTCCCCCGGCTCACCTTCCCAAACGATGGCCCGCTTGGACCCCAGACCGTTTGCCACGTGCCGGTCGACGCAGTTGTAGCAAGCATTGATCTTTCCATTCAGGAACCATTGGGCGAACGGGCGCTCCCAACGACAGACTTCCGTCCAGGGTTCAAACCAGTCGAGTTTTTCGGCCCAGCTGACCCAAAATGCTTGCGGATCCGCGAGGGCCTCGGCATACAGGGCCGGGTCGGAGGCATTGGCTTGGGCTCGAAAAGCCTCGGAAGGGGCAAAAACTCGGTCTTCTTGAAGCAGGGTTTTAATCGTCTCGGACACGGATACTTCACCTCGCCGTGATGCAGCGTGCTAGGATTCTAGCCTAGGGAGCCGCGATGCTAGTTTTGGACGTTGAGTTTGAGGCGTTTTTTGATGAGGCCAAGCAGAGACTGCCGGGCGAACGAATTTATCTCGCCCGTCGTTCGGGGCGGACCTGGCTGACCGCAGCCAATGGTTCGAAAGGGACCCTGCTCCGCGCGTCGACCGACCGCTCGCTGGCCCAGGTGGAAGAGTCCGTCCGGGTTCGCAACGTGGATTTTGCCATCGGCCAGTGGAGCGCGGACGGCCAACTTGAGGAATTTCGTAGCTTCGACGCAGTGATTGCGGGGGTCGCATACCGCAGCGAAGAGGCAAAGCCTGGCCTATGGCTGGACGCTTTTCCCGATGAGCCCTCCGTTCAGGAAGTCCTGACCAGCTTCTATAACGAACTGACACAGAGCGGGGACGCCGGGGATATCAGTTTCGAGGACTTTTTGCGTCTGGCGAGCCCCAATGTGGTGATCCTGCGCGGCGAGGAGATCCGCTACCACCTCGGCATGAAAGACGGATCGGCTGGATGACGGTCGAGCGCCAGGGCGACAACGTCTGCATTCTGCGCGACCTCACGACCGATCCGGTCCTCGTCGCGGCTTGGATTGAGTCGGAGGAGATTCCCGGCGTCGTGGAGGCCTATCCGGCGGTGGAGACAGTCGGTGTCTGGGTCGAAAGCGAGTCGGCGTTCAACCGTTTGGTGGAACGCGTCGGAGCCTTCCGCGTGGGTGAATCAAGCAGGGAGGCTCGGACCCACTCGATTCCGGTTTGCCTCGATCTCGGCCCGGATCTAGAGCGGGTCTTGGCTGAGCTTGATCTTTCTCGCGAAGCTCTGACGGCGTCGCTCGCGGTCCCAATTCGGTGCCAAATGTTGGGGTTTTCTCCGGGATTTCCTTACCTCGGGCCGATACCCGATTCTTTGCGGGGACTGAGCCGCCTAAAGTCCCCCCGAGTACGCGTGGAGCCAGGCTCGGTGGGCCTAGTCGGGGACCAAGCCTGCATCTATCCTTCCGCGACGCCCGGCGGATGGAACTTGATCGGCCGTACTCCTTTGGTGATCGCAAATCCCAGCGAGGACCGGTTTCCAATCCACCCTGGCGACTGGATTCAATTCCTCGCCATCCACGAGGACGAGTTTTACCAAATGGTTGGAGAGCATTTATGAGCACTCGTCCGCTCATCGGAGCCGACATGGCCGAGGGAAATCCCTTCGAAAGGGAGATCTGGGATTGGATTGATCTCCCGATCTTGGCGGCGGGCGCTCACGCGGGAAGCAAGCAACTCTTTCACCAAATGGTGGACCTTGCCAAGCAGGAGGTTAAGCCCTTTGCGATCCACCCAGGTTATCCCGACCCTGAGAATTTTGGCCGACTGCCCCTGGATTGGAGCGGCGCCGATATCGGTCGCGTGATGGATTCTCTACAGGACCAGATATTGATGGGTGCCGAAGCAGGGGCCGTCGCACTCAAGCCCCACGGTGCCTATTATCACCAAACCATGGAGGATGGTGCGGCAGCTAACCATTTGGTTAGCTGCCTTGAATTAACTGGGCTCGCCTTGATCGGCTACCCAGATTCGGCTCATGAGATCATTGCGGAACGAGCTAGAGTCGAGTTCTGGCCCGAGGGATTCTTGGACCGGAGGATTGGCCCCGATGGGCGGCTCTTGCCCAGAAGTCACCCCGACGCCTTAGTCACGGATCCCGAGGAAGCTTGGAACCTCTACACCGCCCTCTCCCCCCGGTGCCGCGTGCTGTGTGTGCACTCCGACACACCGCAAGTGAACCAATTGGTGAAGGAGATCCGGGAGCGTCGGCGTTGATTTCGATTACCCGGACCGTGGGACTCATGACCCTCCAAGGACTGCCAAGGCCAGGTCGGCTCAAGTTCGGCGTGCCCGTAGGAGGCGCGGCTGATCTTGAGTCCTTTGTCCTAGGCCAGCAAATTCTCGGGAACCCCGCGGAAGTGATGGCAATCGAACTCGCAATGGGAGGCCTGGTCCTCCGATCTGAATCTCCTATCCTTGTTGCAATCACAGGTTCAGTCGGAGCCATTCGAGTCGACAGCACTTCGCCAGTCGGGACCGGCCCCCATTGGCTACAGCCCGGCCAGAGCCTGGAGGTCTCTCCCTCCGGGCAGGGCGTCTATGGCTACATCTCGGTGCGAGGCGGTTGGGAGGGTGATCTGAATGAGGGGCTCCGCATCGGACACCGCATTTTCGGGGAACCGATTTCTCTTGCTGGTCGTGAAAGAGGAAAACAACCGCTGCCGTTCTGGCCCGGCCCCCAAGCGACTTCAGACGACATCGAGAAGCTCAGTTCGGAAACCTTCATCGTGACTCCACAACTTGACCGACGGGGCATCCGCCTAGCCGGGCCCCTGCTCACTGGGGGAGAAATTCGCTCAGAACCGACCACTCCGGGAGCCATCCAGATTCCGCCTGGGGGTGACCCGATCGTTATCGGGGTCGATGGACCTACTCTTGGAGGTTACCGAAAGGTTGCCGTCCTGACCCGAGAGTCACTCGACGAACTCTACCAGCGAATGCCGGGGACAAAAGTCCGATTTGTGGAAGCATGATCGAACTAGGCCTTGACTTTGTAGAGTAGGTATCGACTAGAGTGTTGAGACATTTTAGAATTTCTTAAGCGAGAGGGAACGGTGGTAATTCAGCAAGCCAAAATCGAGTTGTTCGGAGGACTCACGGTCCATATTGGCGGGCGGGCGATCAACCGCTTTCAGACTCAGAAGACTGGCTTATTGCTCGCCTATCTGTCCCTTCACCCTGGAAAGCAATTCGGACGAGAAAGCGTGGCTGAGTTGCTCTGGCCAGGAGGTGAGCGAACAGCGATCCGCAACCGCCTCAACCAGGCGATCAGCTCGCTGCGCCGACAGCTCCATCCACCCGGATCCCCGGCGCATTCGATTCTGGTGGCAGACCACCAGTCCGTGGCGATCCACGGGGAGAACACGAGCTCCGATGTGGCCGAGTTCGAAGCCGCGATCAAGGCATCGGAAGCGGCAACCGAGGGAGGCGATTCCGCCGGAGCGCTCTTGGCCCTCGAGCAAGCGACCGCGCTCTACCGAGGAGACTTCCTCGATGGCTATGACGACCCCTGGGCAAACATCCTGCGCGTTCAGTACCGCGACCAGGTCATGGGGGCTCTCAGCAGCCTGATTCGACTCCTGGCGATCGCCGGTCGGCACGATGAGAGCATCGCCTATGCCAATCGGCGCCTCCTGATGGAACCAGCCGTCGAGCGGAACCATCGGACACTCATCCGGCTTTATCTTCGCGCGGGTCGGCCCGGCAGTGCCCGTGCTCAATATGATGAGATGGCCCGTGCCCTAGAGAAATCGGGGCGTGTGCCGAGCGAAAAAGCACGGGAGCTTCTTCAGCAGATCGAGTCTCATGGTCGCGCGAGCCGATCAGCCGAGTCCGCTCCGGTGCTGACTCCGCCTCGACCGGCCGAGAGTCCGGCTGCGTTGAGCCGCCCGGTCTTGTCCTCAGAATGGCCTGAACCCCCGGGCTATCTGGGCGACTGCATCGGCCGGGAACCAGAGCTGGAGTCGATCGAGCATCAACTCGGGGACGGCCACCGCCGGTGGGTCACGATCGTGGGATTTACGGGATTGGGCAAGACCCGGCTGGCCATTGAATTTGCCCGGACGGCGGTCCCCAGCATCTTTCCAAAGGTCGCATTTTTCAGTTCGCCCCCCGAGGGCCTTCGGGACTCGATCCTAAGTGAGTTCGCTCACGCGCTGCTGAACCACCACCACCCCAATGAGAAGCGACCCGAGCAACTGATCTTGGCGTTGAACCAGGCCGGACCGATGCTCTTGGTGATCGACAATCTGAAGGACCTTGCCTCCGATCAGCTTCTTCACCTGAGAAGAATGCTCAACGAGGTGCCCACCCTCTCGGTGCTCGCAACAGCCCCCCAACCTCTGGGGTTGGAGGGTGAGTCCGTTTTGGCTCTTTCCCCGCTCGGGATTCCAGAGCCGACAACCCAGTCGATGGCTCTGGCCGAATTGGCGAAGGTTCCCAGCGTTGCCCTCTTTGTTGACCGTGCGCAGAGCGTAAAGCAAGACTTTCAGTTGACCGAGAAGACCGCACCCGCGATCTTGGAGGTTGTTCGGCAATTAGAGGGCTTGCCCCTGGCTCTGGAGCTCGCGGCCAGCTGGGCAAGGATGATCACGCCCTCGCAGATGGCCGAACAAATCCGGAGCGACCTCCATTCGCTCACGAGTCGGCGTAAGGACGTAGAGGACCGGCACACCAGCCTGCACGCGGCTCTCGACCGAACCTGGAAAGACCTAAGTCCGGAGTTGCAGGATGCCTGCGCGCTCTTGGCGTATATTCCAGGCTCGTGGACGATCGAGACGGCCAAGGCTCTGCTCGAAAATCCCAACGCCCATCAGATCGTAGCCGACCTTGTCGAGCGGGCCATCGTGCGATCGGTTCCGGGCAGCGAGCCGACAGAATTCGAAATGTTGGCCCTCTTCCGAACGTTTGCAAACGAACAGGTCAGCCCAGAACTCGCTGAGAGTAGGACCAAGCGACATGGTCAGTATTGGTTGAACCGCTTGGGCGGCATCGAAAAACTGAGCTACGGGCGGGCGATTGCCGCAGTGGCCAAGGATATTGTTCAGTACCGTCTTGCAAGCGACGTTGTCCTAAGGGATTTTCCTCTTGACCTCGCCATCCGGTATGACAGCCTCGCTCCCTATTTCCGGGAATCTGGCGCTGCCGTCGAGGGGAGTTGCATCCTGGGGCAACTTGCGGAGCGGGCGCAAAACGAGCCGCTGGACCCGGCGCGACTGGGTGTTTTTCTGTGTCGCTATGCGATGACGCTCTGGCGGGCGGCGAAGTATGACCCGATCCCAGAACTCGTCGAGCGCGCCGAGACCCTCTTCCATTCGAGCGGGACCGATCATCCCGCCATGATTCTAGGCTACATCACCGCAGCCATCAATCTGCACCGGCAAGCCCGATTCAACGAAGCCGTCGACATGTACATGAAGGGACAAGCGCTGGCGGAGAGACTGGGAGATCCAGAAGATTCGGCCATGCTGTATGCGACCATGGGCAACTCGCTCTTGGAAGCCGGCGACCACGAGGGAGCAGAATTGGCCTACCGAAAGGGGTACCGAATCGGACGGGAGACCGGGGACGAAGCCAGCGCGGCGGTCGCCCTCCAGAACCTCGGACATCTCTACTTTTTGCAGAAGAAGCTACCCCTCGCCCGGGAGACCGTCACCGAAGCCTTCCATGCGGCGAGCAAAAATGGGCGCCCCCAATCGTCCTACATCGCCTGCTTAACACTCGCCGAAATCAGCAATGCGGCCGGAGCCTTCAGGGATTCTGCCGACTGGTTGCAGAAAGCCTACGCCCGCCGAAGTGCCCAGTGGCCCTCGGCTGCCTGGATGTTGCCAACGCTGCTGGACCTGGCGGTAGGTTTGGGTGAGTTGGAACTTGCGGCCCAACTGGCCGGAGCAATCGACCACTTCAACCAATCCACTCCCAACCAGTTGGTTGGGGCCGCCCGGGCGCGGTTTGAGGCAATCCACACGAAGCTCAAGGAGCAGCTCGACCCGACGGACTTCGAACTTGCCTTCGAGCGAGGGCACCGGATGGGAGAAGAAGAGCTCGAGATCGTGCTCGACGAGCTCGAAGCAAGGACTCGCTAAGCTTCTCTGCTCTCTGGCCAGCGTACAAATTTTGCGGCCAGGGAGGCAACTCTTCCCGCTTTGAATCCTGCTAAAATAGTATAGATTGCGGCGCGGGTCACGAATGATCCGTTGGCCCATAGCGTAGTACGAGACGCAAACCTGGAAGGACCAACGCGAATGCTGAGAATTGATCAACTGAAGGCAGATGTCGAAAACAAACAAATTCTGAAGGGCCTGAGCCTCGAGGTAAAGCCTGGAGAAGTTCACGCCATCATGGGGCCGAATGGCTCGGGCAAGAGCACTCTGGCCTCCATCCTCGCCGGACGCGACGCCTATGAAATCACCGGCGGTTCGGTGGACTTCGACGGTCAAGACCTGCTCGAAATGGCTCCCGACGAGCGAGCCCACGCCGGTCTGTTCCTCGCCTTTCAGTACCCAGTCGAAATTCCCGGCGTCAGCAACGCCTACTTCCTCCGCCAAGCGCTGAACTCGGTGCGCAAGGCCCGAGGAGAATCCGAACTCGATTCGCTTCAGTTCATGAACTTCATCAAGGAGAAGATCAAGATGCTGGAACTGGATCAGACGATGCTTCAGCGAAGCGTCAACGAGGGCTTCTCGGGTGGGGAAAAGAAGCGAAACGAAATCTTCCAGATGGCCGTCCTCGAGCCGAAGCTCTGCATCCTCGACGAAACCGATTCGGGACTGGACATCGACGCTCTCAAGACCGTCGCCGATGGAGTGAACGCCCTCCGTTCGCCCGAGCGAAGCTTCGTGGTCATCACCCACTACCAGCGCCTCCTGAATTACATCGTGCCCGACTACGTGCACATCCTGATGGAAGGCCGGATCGTCCGATCGGGCGGTCGGGAATTGGCCCTGGAACTGGAAGAGAAGGGCTACGGGTGGATCGAAGAGGAACTCACGACCGGTGGCCGAGCCTAAGGACCCGAAGGATATGGCAACCAGTCTCAAGAGCAATTCCGCTCCGCTCGCCGGGTTGGAGTTTGACCCGTCGGCTTGTGGGGTCCTCGGCAAAGTTAGGGAAGAGGCCTACCAGGCTTTTCTTGATCTAGGGATTCCAACTACCCGGGACGAGGAGTACAAATACACCCCGGTCACCGATCTTGCCGATCGCTACTTCGTCCAAGGCGGCCCGGTTCCGGTTCCCGAATCGGCCATCACCGATTGGATTTATGGCGATCTCGACCAGATCCGCATCGTCTTCGTCAATGGTCACTTTTCCGAAGAACTCACGACCTCGCTCCGCGGAGTCGAAGGCCTCGAAATCCGAACGCTGAGCTGCGCTCTCGGAGGACGACAAGAGATTATTGAAGACCTGTTTGGCAAACTCGTCAAGCCGCAACAGTTCCCCTTTGCTGGGCTCAATACAGGCACCTTCAAGGAAGGAACCTATATCCGGATCTCGGCCAACACCAAGATCGAGAAGCCGATCCACATCTTGAACATCGCGACCGCCGATGCGAATGGGGCGACCCAATACGTGGCTCCGCGAGCCTTGGTATTCGTCGAAGCCGGCGCAGATGCCACCCTGATCGAAACCTTTGCGACCTACGGGGACGGTCCAACCTTCACCAACGCGGTCACCGAGATCCACATCGAGCCCAACGGACATCTCCAGCTGGTCAAGGTGCAACAGGAAGGTCTCAAGTCTCACCACATCGCCAATACCGAGGTGCACCAGGCCCCGGATTCGGCGTTCAACCACTACAGCGTAACGTACGGCGGAAAGCTGACGCGGAATGACCTGAACGTCTTCCTCGATGGCCAGAACATCCACACCCGGATGGACGGAATCGTGGTGATCGATGGCGAACAACTCGCCGACAACCACACCCGACTCGACCACGCCTATGCCAACTGCAACAGCTTCGAGGTGTATAAGCACGTCCTAGGTGGGGAATCGACCGGCGTCTTTAACGGCAAAATCTTCGTGCACCAAGACGCCCAGAAGACCGACGCCAAGCAAACCAACAACACGATCCTCCTTTCGGCTAAGGCGACGATGAACTCGAAGCCTCAGCTTGAGATCTTTGCCGACGACGTGAAATGCACTCACGGTGCCACCGTGGGCTACCTCGACCGAGATCCGGTGTTCTATATGCAGGCTCGCGGGATCCCGAAGGCCCAGGCCGAGGCCCTCATGGTTTACGCCTTTGCCGCCGAGGTTCTGGAAAAGATCACGGTTCCGGGACTCGTGGAGTCTTTGGAAGCCATGCTCTTTGCGAAGCTGAACGTTCAGTAATCTTGGACCCAGCTCCCCGATCCCTCTCGTGGGGTCGGGGAGCTTTTGCTGTTGATGGGTCCGCCTCCGGGGACGAAACCAAGCGATCCGGTAACCTGCGGACTCTATGGATCCCAAGCGGCTGATCCTGGTGGACGGCTACAGCCTTCTTTACCGAGCCTTCTACAGCACCCGAATGCTGAGCACGACCGACGGGCGCCCGACGAACGCGCTCTACGGCTTTGCCTCGATGCTCTTCACGCTGATGGAACAGCAGAAGCCCTCGGCGGTCTTGGTGGCACTTGATGCGCCGGGAAAGACTTTTCGCCACGCTGAATACGCCGAATACAAAGGCACACGGCGCGAGATGCCGCCCGAGATGGTCGCGCAAATGCCCGTCGCCCGCGATATGATCGCAGCGCTAGGAATTCCCCAAATCGAACTGGTCGGTTACGAGGCCGATGATATCATCGGCACCCTCAGCCGACTCGGTGAAGAGAACGGCTATCACACGACGATCGTCACGGGGGACCTCGACTCACTCCAACTGGTGGACCCCTGCGTCACCGTCGTGACCCCCAAGGTGGGGGTGACCGAGGTCGCGACGTATGATGTCGAAGCAGTCCATGCGCGATACGGGTTTGGCCCCGAGCATGTGACCGACTACAAAGCCCTTGCCGGCGACAGCAGCGACAACATCAAGGGCGTCCCGGGAGTGGGCGAAAAGACGGCCACAGGATTGATCCAGCGATTCGGCGCAGTCGAAAACATGATCGCTCAAGTCGACGAGATCGAGGAAAAAATCCGGAAGAAGTTGGTTCCGGTTCTGGATGAGATCCCGAAGATGAAGTGGCTCGCCACGATCGACCGGGCCGCCCCAATTGAGTGGGACTTCAAGCCTTACCATCTGGATGGTGAAGGGTATGAGAAGGCGCGCCAGATGCTCGAGTCGCTGGAGTTTCGAGCTCTCATCAAGCGGCTCCCAATCGTTTTGGGCCCCTACACCGAAGGGATGGAATCGACCGCCCCGGTCTCAGTTCAGGCCGAGCGATTGACCTTCCAACCATCTGGTGAAATCAAGAGCCCGGCAGACTTCCACCAAATGGTTGGCAACGGGCCCTATGCCGCCCTGCTCCACACTCCCAGCCAGATCAGCTTCTTTGACGACGATCCTGTGGAAGAGGCTCTGATCGCCGTTGGCGATAAGGTTTGGAAAGCCCCGCTGGAGGTCTTTCTCTCCGTCTTTGGTTCCGACCCCTCGCGAGCGATCCTGGCCGATAGTAAGCCGATCTTCCGCCGAGTCGCCCCGACTCAGACCCCGGCCCGGTTCGATGCGATGTTAGCGGGATACGTCCTTCAATCCAACCGGAGCAACTACGCGCTTCCCGATCTGGTCCAGGGCTACCTGGAAGTGGCTCATCCCCAGAATAGCGAAGAGCAAGTCGTCGGCCTTTTCCGATTGGAATCGGCGATGCGAGAGCGACTCGCGAAGGAGGGTCAAGACAGAGTCCTGGATGAGATCGAGCAACCCTTGGTGCCGATCTTGGCCGAGATGGAAGGGCTGGGAATCCGTGTGAGCAGCCAAGTGCTCGGCGAATTCAGCAAGTCCCTTGACGTCCAAATTCAGGAATCCGCAAAGCTGATTCATGCCTATGCGGGCGAAAGCTTCACCATCGGGAGCCCGAAGCAACTGGGCGAGATCCTCTTCGAGAAACTGGGAATCCCGGGCAAGAAGAAGACCAAGACGGGCTATGCCACGGGGGCGGAAATCTTGCAAGAACTCGCCCCGACCCACCCCATCGCGGCCGAAGTGCTGACCTGGCGCGAGCTGACCAAGCTGAAGAGCACCTATAGCGATGCCCTGCCCCGGATGATCGCCGAAGACGGTCGGATCCACACGAGCTTCAATCAGGCGGTTGCGGCCACAGGCCGCTTGAGTAGCAACGAGCCAAACCTCCAGAATATTCCGATCCGGACAGAGCTCGGTCGGCAGATTCGAAAGGCGTTCTTGGCCGCAGAAGGATACGTGCTGGGTTCCTTCGACTACAGCCAGATCGAACTCCGGCTACTCGCCCACCTCAGCCATGACCCGAACCTCGTCGAGGCGTTTCAGAAGCGGATCGATGTCCACACCGTGACGGCCGCGCTGATGTTCCACAAGGAAGCCGACCAAGTCACCAAGGAAGATCGGCGGTTGGCCAAGCTCTTGAACTATGCCGTGCTGTACGGCGTGACCGACTACGGACTGGCGGCCCAACTTGGGGCTGGCTTTAGTCTGGCCGAGGCGAAGGAGTTGATCAAGCAGTACGACGTCCGATTCCCGACCGTGAAGGCGTTCACGCAATCGGTGGTCGAAGAAGCTCGGAGTAAGGGGTTCACTACGACTCTCAAGGGCCGCAGGCGCTACTTCCCGGACATTCACGCCGCCAACCGAAACGAGCGGATGTACGCCGAGCGACAGGCGATGAACGCTCCGATCCAGGGCGCCGCCGCGGACATGATCAAGATCGCCATGATCGAGGTCCGGCGCTCGCTTGGCACGGGTCCGACCCGGATGTTGCTCCAGGTCCACGACGAATTGGTCTTTGAGCATCCCGTGGGGGTTGGGGCGGAGACCCTGGAGCCGATCCGGGCGCAGATGGAGGCGGCCCTGCCGCTGGACGTCCCGGTTGAGGTCGATGCCAAAGTCGGCCCGAACTGGAACGAGATGACCGTGGTGTAGGATCCGGGCTTCGTCGCCGCTTCGGCCCATGGCCACTCCCTCGTTCCTCGCTCCGCTCGGAACTCTGCCCCGAAGCGGCGGATCCGCCCCCACTAGCCATCTGTGACCGGTTCGGGTATCTTCTTGGAAGCTTTGCCGGATCGTCTAATGGCAGGACAGCGGTTTTTGGTGCCGCACGTCTAGGTTCGAATCCTAGTCCGGCAGCTTTTCTAGACCTTCGGCCCGATGCTCAGAAGAGCCCTTGTAGCCTTCCCGTCGAATCGCCGAGCTTCTCCACATTGACCCCAACCCGATCGAGCATCGAGAGATACATGTTCGTCATCGGCACGGTTTGGTCGTAGCGGATGTGGCGACCGGTCTTGATCGCTCCCCCGCCCCGTCCGGCGAAAAGCACGGGCAGGTTGTCGTGGTTGTGCCGGTCACCGTCGCTGATGCCACCGCCATAGACGATCATGGAATTATCGAGGAGGGTGCCTCCGTTCTCTTCGATCTTGGCCATGCGGTCTAGGATATAGGCCAGCTGTTCGGCATAGAACAGGTCGATTTGCCGCTTCTTTTCGAGCTTCACGCCGTCGAGGCCATGGTGGCTGACGTCGTGGTGGCCCTCGTTGACCCCGATCTGGACAAAAGCCCGGTTGCTCCCCTCGTTGGCAAACATAAACGTACAGACCCGGGTCAGATCCGCCTGGAACGCAAGGATCATCATGTCGCCCATGAGCCGGATGTGCTCGCGATAGTCTTGAGGGATGCCCTGCGGCTTGGTTCCTCGGCTGGCAAAGACGGATCCTTCCTTCTTTTCGAGTTGGTGGAGCCGGACCTCGATCTCCCGCACCGATTGCAGATACTCCTCCAACTTCAGCTTGTCGCGCTGTCCGAGCTCCTTCTGCAACTCCCCCGCCTCCTCCAAAACGAAGTCGAGCACACTCAGCTTGGTCTGCTGACGCTTCGCCCGGTTCTCGGCGGTTTCCCCGGGATCGTCTCCGGCAAAGAGGCGCTCAAAGACTGCCCGTGGATTGATCTCCTTGGGCACCGGAGTCGTCTCACTCCGCCAACTGATCGTGCTGGAATAGGCGCAGCTGTACCCGCTGTCGCAGTCTCCCGCCACGGCTCCTCTTTCACAGCCAATCTCAAGCGATGGAAAGCGGGTCTGACCGCCGATCCCCTTGGCTGCGATCTGGTCGACCGAGATCCCATTGCGGATATCCGATCCCGCCGTTTTCTTGGGGTGAACGCCGGTCAACCAAGCTGCCGAAGATCGCGCGTGATCTCCAGGGCCATCGCCTAGGGCATTGGCATTCAGTTGGGCCAAGCCAGTCAGCACGTTGAATCGGTCTCGCAGGGGCTCTAGCGGCTTGAGCACGGCGGGGACGGCATAGTTGCTGCCGACTGTGGCCGGGGTCCAGTGCTCCATGCTCATCCCGTTCGGAATGCTGATGAAGGCCATCCTGACCGGGGCCTTGGCGGGCGCGGTCGCGGCGAGCACGCTCCGTGGCGCCATCGTCTCCAGGAGCGGAAGCGCGACGGTGGCGCCGACGCCCTTGAGGAGAGTACGACGAGAGAGGGGAGCATTCATGGTTGCTGACTTCCTGCACGGCGCCGGAAAGCGTCGGTGCTGACGACTTGGCGGATCACCTCACTGAATCGATATTCCGCCTTTTGGACCGATTCGGCCATGGTATCGAAGTTGCACTCATCGTTGCGAGTGGGGCCTCGACCAAGGGCAAAGGTAAACATTTGGATCACGAAGTTCCGCGTGATCTCGGGCTTTTTGGTGAGGAGAACATCCCGGAGTTCCACCGGTCCGGTGAAGCTCACTCCCCCGGGCAGATCGCCCCGCGCATCAACCGGTCGATCCGCCTCCATCTCGCGCCAGCGGCCAACGGGGTCGAAGTTCTCGAGCCCAAAACCAATCGGATCCATGCTGAGATGGCAGCTGGCGCAGGTCGGATCCTTGCGGTGTTCATCCATCCGCTCTCGGAGAGTCTTGCCCTGGATCACCTTCTTGCTTTCGCTCAGAGTTCCGGCCCCCGGCGGAGCGGGGGGTGGGGGTGTGCCCAGCAACACTTCGAGAACCCATTTGCCCCGCTTGGTCGGAGAGGTCCGGTTCGGATTGCTGGTGATGCTGAGGATGCTGGCCTGAGTCAAGATTCCGGTGCGCCGCGGGTCGGCCATCTCGACTCGTCGAAATTCGTCGCCCTCGATCCCCTGGATTCCGTAGTGACGGGCCAGCGGACCATTGACGTGAGTGACCTTGCTGGTGAGCATTTCGATCAGCGGAAGATCCTCGCGGACCATTCGTTCGAAGAAGAGCTCGGTCTCTCTCACCGCGGCCTTTCGGGTTTTGGCATCGAAAGTTGGAAACTGCTTGGCATTGGGCTGGAAGCCCTCCATCCGGCGGAGCTGCAGCCATTGGCTGGCAAACTCAGTGGCCAAAGACCGCGACTTGGGGTCCTTCAAGAGCCGCATTGCCTGAGCCTGAAGGACCTCGGGCTTGAGCAACTGCCCCGAATCAGCCAGGGCCACGAGTTCATCGTCGGGGCAGGAACTCCAGAGAAAATAGCTCAGCCGGCTCGCCAACTCATGGGGGGTGAGGTCCCGCGGGCCAGCGCTATCGGCCTCGACCCGAAACATAAACTGCGGTGCACTCAGGGCTCCTTGCAAACTCACTTGCAGGCCCTTGAGATAGGGCTCTCCGCGCTTCCACATCACTTCGGCCAGGGCGAGGAGCCGGTCGTCTTCGCCGGACTTGAGCGGCCTTCGATAGACTCGCGGGGCCCACTTCGAAATCGATTCTCGCGCTCGGGCCTTCCAGTCGCTCCGATTCGCCGGGATCGCGATGTTCCAGCGGTCCATAAATGGGGTCTGGACGGGCGCCGGGTCTTGGGGGCCCTCCAGCGTATAGCCGGTGATGACGAGATTGCGGTCGGCGGGCTGGGCATTGGGGTCCCAAAAGTCGTTAAGGAAGGCGATCTCGATCTTGTGCTTGCCGACGCCCAGGTTCAATGGGACCGAAAGCTCGAGGGGTTTGCCGCGCTTGGCCGGGACGTCGAACTGGTGCAAGACTTCCCCGTTGACCAACAGAGCCGACTTGACGACCTCGTTCCCGGCTTGGTGACCATAAAGATAAGCCGTGAATTGGTAGCTCCCGGGGTTCTTGATTTCGGGCTGGATCCAAGCCGTCGTGCGGCTGAAGAGGACCATGCCTTCATCATTGACGTTCGCGCTTTGTCCTCCATCAAAGCTGCCACCGTCGCCCGCCAGTTGGACGGACTCGGGAACAGGGATGGCTGCCTGGGCGGCTTTTTCGGCGGCTTGCAGAACCTTTTCGAGGAGCAAAGGCGAACTACTCAGGACGTCACCGATATTGTCAAACCCGTATCCGACATCGTCGCTCGGGAACCCCTCGGCCAATCGCAGGTCTTGGCCGATCAGGTCGCGGATCGTGTTGTCGTATTCGGCCCTGTTGAGACGGCGCATCGTGACCCGTCCGGGGTCGGTCGGATCGCAGTTCTCACGGAGGGTCTTGCGGATCCACGCCACGATCTCTTTGCGTTGGGCATCGGTCGGGCTTTCGTGACCCATCGGCGGCATATGGTGGCTCTCGATGGCCCGGGCAATGCGGTCCCACGTGTCGGGATGGGCGATGATCCCTTCCACCGAGGTCAGGTCGTCAAACGTGATTCCGGCGGGCGGATTGCTCAGGGTGTGGCAGATCGCGCAGTAGCGATCGACAAAGGGCCGGAGCTTGGCCTTGTAACCTGCTTGGTCCGGCTTGGGCTTGGCGGGAGGGGCAGAAGCGGTGGCCCCTTCGCCCAGCATGCCGCAAATCACCAAGCTTATCCCGACCACTAGCCAGCTCAGACCATTGCGCACCATCATACAAACCCGGATCCATCATACGACATGCAGAGATGTCCTACAAGGTAAATGGGTAAGAAAAAGCGCGATGCTTAGCTCTGCGGGGTGAGCTCGCTCGACTTTTGCTCTCGCCGGCGCAACCACCGCTCATAGGCGTCCGGATCCCGGTGTTTGAAGAAGACTTCGACCGTCTCCGCAATCATCAGAAGGACGAAAATCCCCACCGGCCAAATCGCCCAGGTGAACTTCCATCCGCTTGTCAGCAGGTTGACCCCAGTTAGGAATGCACAAAGACCGATGATGCTGGCCCATTCGGCGATCAGTTTGCCCCGGAGATGGTCGCGGAACTCGGCTTTGAGAATCTCGGTTTCTGCGGCCTGCAGCTGCCCGTTCTTTCGGGCGATCAGACGATTCTCGGCCTCTCGAATAGCAGCATCGGAAAGGCCGAGCTCCTGGGCCGTCCGCAAGAGGATCTCACGCGAAATCCGTTCTTCGTCCCCTTCGGCGCGGATCGCCTCGCGGAGAATTTCTTCCATCTCTTCAGTCGAGAAGTTTTCGCGTTGCACGCAGCTAGAATATCACGAAAGTTGATCGAAAGCAAAGGAATCCATCGTTTTTTGGGAAGTTCGACCCATCCTGATTCAAGGAATTCAAACACAGCACCAGCAGTTCGATGACAAAATTTAGTTGCACGCGCAACTATTTCTGGTAATTCGTGCGTAGAAGGGAGCGTCATGAGCACCACTGCCACTGTTCTGAATGTTGCCGAAGCGGCCGAGAGCCGCGTTTCGATCCGAAAATACACCGATGAGCCAATCCCGCGGGAGCTGATCGAAAAAGTCCTCGACGCCGCCCGCCGCGCTCCTTCTCCTTGGAATATCCAGCCCTGGCGCGTTTGGGTTGTCTCGAATCCCGAACTCAAGCTCAAGCTTCAAGAGGCCGCCTATGGTCAGCCCCAGGTCGGCGCGGCCGCCTCGGTCCTGATCGTCGCGAGTGACATGACCGATGCCCTCGCCAAGGCCGATGACTTCATCCACCCCGGGATGGCGGCCAAGAAGGATGACCTCGTCGGCAGCATCCGAGCAAACTTTGAGAAGATGGGCGAAGAGGCTTCGCGGCAGTGGGGCTTTGCGGAGAGCAATATCTTCTTGGGTTACCTCCTGCTCGCCCTCGAAGCATATGGCATCGGTTCGTCTCCGATGCTCGGCTTCGATCCGGCGAAGGTGCGCGAACTGCTGGACCTGCCCGAGCACGTGACCTTCCCCGCGCTGGTCGCCATTGGCTTCAAGGCCGAAGAAGGCTTCAGCCAGTTCCGCCACCCGATCGACCGGTTTACGACGTATTTGGACTGAGCTGAATTTCGCCGCGCGGCCGGGGCGGGACCCAGGGCGACGCAAAGCGTCGGGGCCCCTGGGTCGGGATTGGCCCCGGGCCGGGCGCGCGGCGACTTCTGCAACCTCACCCGCCCCGCCTCGCGTCATACTCCCCATATGGATTCTGATCGACGCCACGCGCAGGTGGTGGAGGATTTTTCCGAGTACGTCAACCCCTATCTCGGCAAGCTCATGAACTTCGCCGGGTTTGGGGTGGAAGACCACGCCGAAGGTTGCCTAGTATATGACCACGAGGGGCGCGCCTTCCTCGACTTCCTTGGCGGATACGGCGTCTTCTCCCTGGGGCACCGGCACCCCAAGGTTGTGGCCGCGTTGGAAGACCAGCTACGAAAGATGCCTCTGGGCAGCAAGGTCTTCTTCAACGAGCCGATGACCCTCTTGGCCAAAAAGCTCGCCCAGCTGACCCCAGATCCGCTTCAATACACCTTCTTTAGCAACAGCGGAGCCGAGGCCGTCGAGGCGGCGCTCAAGCTCGCAAAGGGCGCCACCGGCCGGCCCAAGATCGTGGCCACCGAAGGCGGCTACCACGGCAAGACCCTCGGTGCGCTCAGCATCACCGGGCGCAAGAAGTACCAAGAGCAGTTCTATCCCCTGATGCCGGGGGCCGATTTCGTTCCATTCGGCGACGCGGAAGCCCTCGAAAGAGCCATCGATGGCACGACCGCGGCCTTCATCGTCGAGATCGTCCAGGGCGAAGGCGGGATCCACGTCGCTCCGAGCGGATATCTGCAACGCGCGCGGGAGCTCTGCGACCGATACGGTGCGCTCTTGATCATCGACGAAGTCCAGACGGGATTGGGCCGCACGGGCACGATGTTCGCCTTTGAACAAGAAGGCATCGTTCCCGACCTCCTCACGCTCGCCAAGTGCCTCGGTGGGGGAGTCATGCCGATTGGTGCAACGATGGGTACCCCTGCCGTTTGGGAGGCAACCTTCGGGCGGAACTCCTTGATTCACACCAGCACTTTCGGCGGGAATCCGTTGGCTTGCGCGGCCGGTCTTGCCGCTCTTCAAGTTGTCGAAGAAGAGAACCTCTGCCAAAAGGCGAAGGACCGAGGGGGCTACCTCGTGGCCTCGCTGCGGCGAGTTGGCGAAAAGTATCCCGACTTCGTGGCCGAGATCCGGGGCCGGGGACTCATGGTCGGCGCGGAGTTCACGATGGACGAGGTCGGCGAATTGGTCATCGCCCAGCTGACGAAGCGGGGGGTGATCGCGGCTTACACGCTGAACAACCCGCGAGTGATCCGCTTCGAGCCTCCGCTCATCGTGTCGGAAGCCGAAATCGACCAAGCCGTCGCCGCATTTGACGAAGCCTTGGCCGAAACCAGCAAGATGCTGGCCGAACTCGCGGTCTAAGCCGCGATCGCGGTCCCTCCGGATCGGTTGTCGCCAATCCGGAGCGGACCCCGAGCGATCTCGCGCATCTCGTCGAGTTCCGCCACAAGCGTCTCTTCGAATCCCGGCGGGAGGGCCGTGGTCGCGTGGAACGGTTCGGGCCGAATTCCCAGCTCGTAACTGATGAAGTCCGCACATCGCAGCAAGAGCCGCAGCGGGGCCATGTTTTCCGAGAGGGAAACATCGAAGTTCTTAATCAAATCCACCGTCGAGGGACTGATCCGCCAAGCATTGAGAGCGTGGGCCGAGAGTTGGTAGATCGAGGTCGGATAGATACAGCTAAAGGCGATGTCGAAGCTCGTACCAGTCTGAGCGGCAAAGTCGCTCACGGCCTTGAAGGCTTGAGGACTCGAAACCGCGAGGAGCAAGAATCCGATATCGTGGAGAGCACCCAAAGCCAAACCCTCATAGGGGCTCAATCCGTATTCGGGATGGTTCTCAAGGTATCGACCGATCAGGCAACCGGTGACGTAGCTGTGCTTGTTCAGACGACGTCCATCCAGAAGGCCCCCATCGGTGGACACAACGGTCCCAGAGATCACCGTCGAGGTGAGGAACGACCGAAAGGAATGGATGCCTGCTTTCTCCAGAGCCCCATAGAGCTCGATACTCCGAGTAGAGGACTGAAAGTCGAAGAGTCCGATGTTGCGGGCAAAGCGGACCGTCAGACCCGGGTCATGGGCGATGGCGTTCGCCAGGATCCCGTTATCGGCACCCATCTCCACCAACTTGGAGATCTCGCCAACCACACCAGGCTGAATTGGAACGTCCTTAGGGCGCTTGAACATCAGTTCAAGACGCTCAATGGGAGGATGACCATCCTCACGCGGACTACTGGATCGTGGCGAACTCAATTTTTCTATGCTCCTCTTGCCAATGGGACTGGTACCATCGTTTCTCTCGGATCTACAAAGAATATTGGCGAGTCTTGTCTACAATCTTTAGTACATTTTTTGAGAGTAAATCAGCCGCGACTACTCTGTCCAACCTTTGAATGATGCATTTAGATCTTAGATCAGACACAGTGACCCGTCCAACTCCCGAGATGTGGACCGCGATTCGATCGGCGGACCTAGGCGACGACGTCCTTGGAGACGATCCCACGGTGATCGCCCTCGAAGAGCACTCTGCTCAATTGACTGGGCATCAGGCTGCACTTTTCGTCCCCAGCGGCACCATGGGCAATCAGATTGCCCTGGGGGTCTACTGCCGACCCGGAGACGCGGCGATCTTCGAGTCCGATAGTCACATGGTGTGGTACGAGGGTGGCGCCCCAGCGGCGCTGAGTGGAGTGATGACCAAAACCCTTCCTGGCACCCGCGGCGCAATGGATCCGGAGGCTGTTCGGGCTGCGATCACGAAGCGCACCTATCACACTCCGGCCACGACTTTGCTCTGCCTGGAAAACACACACAACCGCTCCGGCGGGTCGGTCCTTGATGCTGCAACGATGGGCGAATACCGCCGAATTGCCGACGAATCCGGAATTCCTGTTCACTTGGACGGCGCGAGAATCTTCAATGCGGCGGTGGCTCTCGGAGTCCCGGTGTCGACTTTAACCCGCCAGGTCACCTCGGTAAACTTCTGCCTCAGCAAGGGTCTTGGGGCCCCGGTTGGCTCGGTATTGTGTGGTCCCTCGGATTTCATCGAGGAGGCCCGCTACCTTCGCAAGCGCTTTGGCGGGGGGATGCGGCAATCTGGGATGCTCGCCGCGGCCGGGATCTACGCTTTGGACCACCATATCGAGCGCCTATCCGAGGACCACAGTTGCGCTCGAAGGACCGGCGAAGCGCTCCAGGGCCTACCGGGGATTTGCGTAGACCTCGACGAAATCGTCACGAACTTTGTGATGGTCCACACCGAACGCCCGGCCGCAGATTGGATACCTCCGCTAGAGGCCGAAGGTCTGCGGGCCTTGCCGTTTGGTTCGCACCGAATCCGACTCGTGTTTCACCTCGATATTCCCGCCGATGCCCCCGGACGGATCGCCGAGGCGTTTCAGCGAGCCGGGGTCGGGCTGAGTTCGGGCAGCCCCGCATAGACCTGCTTTTTGAGGCCTTGGTAGGCGACTTCAGCCAGCCGCTCGAGGTTCACGACATCCTCGCGGTTATAGGCGATAAGCTGGTCGAGGGCCTGCTCCTTGCCCAGTGAACTGTAGTCCCGCCAGAGCCGGATCGCGTCGAGCCCATTCAGCCCGGTCAGCTCATCGCCGCGAGAGATCCCGAGCTGTTGCTCGATCTTCTTGAGTCCGCCCTTATAGCCCAATCGCTTGAGGGCGAAGCAGAGGTCGAGGTGGATCTGGTCGATCAAGAGCCCCTTGAACCTCTTGTGGAGCATGGGCACGTCAAACCCAGATCCAAAGAACGTCACGATCATACTGGCGTGGCTGATGAGGTCGCGGAAGCTCTCTAGGTCGCGACCCTTTACCAATCCGGTGAACTGCTGACCATCGTAGAGTCCGATGATCGTGACCGCGTTCCCGGTGTTGCCGCCGTCAGTTTCGATGTCCAGATAGAGACATCGGTCACGGAATTCGGGCCACGCCCGCCAGGCTTCCTGTTGACCGAGCGACTTTTGGAAAGGCTGGTGGATCCCGTTGGCCAGCCATTCGACGGACTGCTCGACCATTTTGCGGGTGTGGTCCTGCCCCGAGGTGCCGCACTTGAACTCGCCGGGGTGGTCCAGAAAAGTCTGCCAATCCGAGCAACCCTGAGCCCAAAGAGCCCGTTCAGTCTCTTTGCCGATTCCTTGGATATGGCAGAAGGTCTGGCGCAACATGCGGTCAGCGCTTACGTTCTTGGGGCACGACCTGGTTCGGCGTTTGTAGCGGCGGAAGATAGACCGTGGTTAGACCGTTGGCGAACCAAAACTGCTTGTTCTTGGGGTCGTCGTACCAGTAGGTTCCGGTGACGAGCTCACCAGTCTTTGGATCTCGGAAGAATTCGCCGGTGAGTTGGATGACGCCTCGGCCGTACATCATCGCATCGATGTTTCGGCCGAAGAATTGGACTCCCCGCCACTTGCCCGAGATGGTGATGGTTCCTTTCCCTCGGTAGACAACCCGCTGACGCTTTTCCAGCTCTTTGCGAACGTTTCCGGTGACCTCCACCTGTGCGTTCGCGGCATTGACCATGACCGAACCCTCAAAACTGAAGCGGAGGCGACCCTCGCCATCGATCACCTTAAAGGATCCCAACTGAGCTTGCCAATAAACCGTGGCGTACTCATTGGTCTTGGTAGCGCCTAACTTGTCGAGTCCGGCTCGGAACTCGGCCGGGGCGGGCTGAGCGATTGCACCGGCTCCGAGGGAGAACAGACCGACGAGCGGAAGGATCTTGCGCAGGTGAGACATAGGCTTTCTTGCGGGTTTCAGAGTCTATCTCATTCAGGCGTCCCTCGACGCCGTTGGGTTCCCCCTTTGGTCTTGTACAATAGCTCAAGAAATTTTCAATGAGCAAAACCGCAATTTTCGGAACGCTCGCGGCGGGAGCCGGCCTGACAGCCATGGTTCTCGCCCTGATGGGGTCTGCGAGTCCCTACGTCACGGTTGCCCAAGCCAAAACCCACTCTCAGGATAACCTCCACTTGGCCGGAGACATCATTAAGCCGAGTCTGACGGTGCGCCCAAAGGAAGGTACAGTCCGATTTGACTTGCGAGATGATAAGGGCGACATCATCCCTGTGGTCTATAAGGGCAACGCCCCCGCCAACATGGGAGAAGCCACCCGAGTGGTCGCGGTCGGAAAGGTCGAGAACGGAACCTTCCAGAGCCATAAGCTCCTCCTGAAGTGCCCCAGCAAGTACGAAGGGACCGATAAGCCGGGGGCAAAGGGCTAAGTACCAGTGGGCGAACATACCATGATGAAGCTCCAGGAGCCACCCTCCTGGACGCCATTGGCAGAGTGGATCGGTCGCGGCAGCATCTTCTTCGCCGCCGCAGTCTTGACCTTGGCCGCTCTCTGTTGGCTCTTTCAACCGAAGAAGGAGGCTCTAGGCAAGGTTGGCGGTTGGCTGTTCTTGACCGGATGCCTCGGATTCTTTGTCGCAATTGGGACTCTGGGCACGCTCTTCTTCCGCGAGCAATTCCAATTCGCCTACGTCTTCGCCCACTCCGACTTGGGCTTGGACCCATGGTACAAGCTGGCCGCGATCTGGTCGGGACAAGAGGGAAGCTTCCTTTTGTGGGGCGCGTGCGCGAGCTTCTGGGGGATCTTGGTGGCCCCCAAGACGGCCCACTACCGGCGCTGGTTCACAGTGGTTTATGCCGCGTTCTTGGTCGGTTTGGCCGGAATTCTTTCCTACGAGTCGCCGTTCCGGACCGAACTGCTGGAGGGACGCTTTATGCCTCCCAACGGCAATGGTCTCAACCCGACTCTCATGAATTACTGGGTGGTGATCCACCCGCCCACCATCTTCTTTGGCTTTGGAGCCCTAACGGTCCTCTTCGCGTGGGCCTGTGCCGCCGTCTGGACCGGCGACCGCACGAGTTGGGTCCCTCTCATCCGGCCTTGGAACATCGTCTGCAGCACACTCCTAGGAATCGGCCTCGTGATGGGCGGTTTTTGGGCTTATGAAACCCTGGGTTGGGGCGGATTCTGGGCGTGGGACCCGGTCGAAAACCAGAGCCTCGTGACCTGGGTCTGGACCGTCGCCCTCCTCCACGGACTCTATCTTCAGGCGGCGCGGGCCAAGTGGGTCAATGCCAATACCTTCCTGGCCGGGACGAGCCTCATCACCTTCCTCTACGGCACCTACCTCACCCGCTCCGGAGTGATGAAGGACACCAGCGTCCACAGCTTTGCCGAGATGAACAGCACCGCGTTGCTGATGCTCATCGGGCTCTGCGGACTCTTCACCGGGGGGTTCTTGCTCAGCTGGGGTATTTCGGTCTGGAAGCATCGGAAGGAGTCCCAACCGGCGCGGGCTCCGGCGGAGTTTCCGATCCACCGGCAGTCGGCCATGACCCTCGCGGTTTGGCTACTCCTCTTCATCGGTTTAGCCGCCGGAATCGGGATGAGCGTCCCCTTCTTCCGCTATCTCCAGGGCCAAGAGGCGGCGATCGTGGAGGAACCAATCTACAATCGGCTGAGCGCGATCCTGATCGTGCCGCTCTTGCTCGCATTGGCGATCGCTCCGCTGCTGAGCTGGCGCGGGATGCCGTTCCGGGCTCTCGCCAATCGGGTGGTCAACATCCTCGCCGCAAGCTTTGCCCTACTCGCCGCCATCATGGCTTGGATGAAGTTCGGGGTGAACAATCTCTACAAGCCGGAGCCTGGGATGACCGCTCAATCGATCATCCCCCAGTTGAGCGTTCCCCATGCGCCGGTGATCCTGGTGATGATCTGGCTCTGTCTCTTTACGGCCTGCGCAAACTTTGCCAAGATCGTGGAGATGGCCCGAAAGAGCCGGGGAGGAGTGGGCGCTTTTCTGACCCACTTCGGCATCGTCGTGATGCTCCTTGGGCTCATCGCCAGCAAGGGATTCCAAAAGAAGGAGGAGGCCCTGGTGCAGGCGGGCAACCCAGGCTTCGCTCTGGGACACGTTATCGAACTGGGCAACAACCAAGGACGCAACTTCTTGGCGCGTGAGAATCCGGTGGACTTCCAGTTCAAGTCGCTAGACGGCAACAACTTCAAGGCCTCGCCGATTCTGTTCTACTCCTTCCGGAACGGAAACCCAGAGCCCTCGCCCACCGTGCGGCCCTACGTCATCAACAAGGGCCTGTATGACCTCTATGTCGCGATCTACCCGATGGTCTTTGATGCCGGAGAACCCGTGACCCTCAAGCCCGGGCAGAGCTACGTGCTCGACGAATACGAGATCACCTACAAGGGCTTCGAACGAAAGGGCGAAGCCGGGATGCTCGGGACAACCTTCATCGCCAAGCTGGACGTGCGGGGCCCGGATGGAACGGTTCAACTCGGACCCGCGCTCCGTATCGGAGCGGATCGGCCGGAATTTTTGAGGGCCGAGGCTGATACCTTCACCATTTCTATGGACCGAATGGACGCGGCCACCCAGTCGGTGACGCTTTCGTTCTTCTACAAGAATCCGCTCTATCCGCTGGATGTGTACTACAAACCGCTCACGATCTTGGTCTGGGCTGGCGCTGGTATCATGACCTTTGGCGGATTCTGGGCAGCTCTTGCTCGTAGAATCGCAAAGAAAAAGACCCCGTCGGAACCCCCGAGCTCGGATTCCGTCGAAGATAAAGAACCCAATGCGGCTCTCACAACTGCTTAAGGCAAAGCTCCATCACGCGCGCGTCACCTACTCGAACCCCGACTATGTCGGCAGCATCGAGATCGGGACCGAATTGATGGAGGCGGTCGGCATCCAGGACGGAGAATTGGTGCACGTCTGGGCGGTGGATCACAGTGCCCGGATCACGACCTACGCATTCGCGGGACCCCGTGGTCAGATCGGATTGAACGGCGGCGCAGGCCGCTTTTTCAATCCCGGCGACCGCGTGGTGATTGCCGCCTTTGACCTGAGCGACGAGGCGATCATCCCCCGGGTTGTTTTGCTCAACGAAGCGAACGAGATCGTCCGGGACATGACGCCCTTCAGCGTGGTCGGTTGAAAGTGGACCTCGGCGCGCTTTTGCAAGAATCGGGGGCCGTTCTGCGGGGCCACTTTGTGCTCACCTCGGGTCGGCACAGCGATACCTACGTCGAAAAGTTCCGCATCCTGGAACAGCCGCACGTCCTCACGACCCTTTGCCGAGAGATTGCCGAAAAGTTCTCGGGCCAGGGCATCGACCTTGTGGCGGGTCCGACGACGGGCGGCATCATCATCGCCTTTGAGGTCGCCCGCCAAATGGGCGTCTCGGCGGTCTATGTCGAGAGCGAGAATGGGGTCAAGAAGCTTCGACGCGGGGCGGTGATTCCCACCGGGACCCGGGTCTTGGTCGTCGATGATGTTCTGACCACCGGAACCTCGGTTCGGGAAGTGATCTCGGTCGTCGAATCCGAGGGTGGAATCGTGGGAGGCGTTGCAGTATTGATCGACCGAACCGAGTCGCCGCTCGACTTTGGTGCCCCTCTCCACGCCGCGCACCGAGTGGAAGCCCAGAGTTTCCCCCCGGAGAGCGTCCCGGCCTGGCTAGCAGAGATCCCAACCAGCAAACCCGGCACTCGGATCACGATCTGAAATCCTGGCAGAACTTCTTTGCCGAGTTTGTCGTCAGAAAGTCGGAGCAACTAGAAGTTTTTCGGGTTGATGCCCTTGGATTTTTCCCCAAGGTGTGATAAAGTAGCGCATGGCCATCATTTCGGGCTCGCGCCATCGAGCCGCATTTACCCTGATTGAGCTGCTGGTGGTAATCGCAATCATCGCGATCCTGGCAGCAATTCTCTTCCCCGTCTTTGCACAGGCCAAGTCGGCGGCGCTGAAGACGCAGGACCTTTCGAACTTTAAGCAGGTCGGCACCGCGAGTGCCATCTATCTCTCGGACCACGACGGACGGTTCTTCTTCTCCAACCGTGGCGGCAACAACCGAGGATGGGGATTCGGACCGCCCGACGCAGTTCCCGGCGTCTTGCTCTACCCCTACGTCAAGAGCACCAAAGTCTTCATCTGCCCGGTCGACCCGAATCCTAGCGAGGAATATCGGATCAACGAGCATGCCAAAGATAACCGGTGGACGGTCAGCCGATTGACCCCAGAACAGCGACTCTATGCGCTGATGGTTCGAAGCAACATGGGCTTCAACTACGCTTTCCTCTCCCCCTGGCGGTCGCTCCCCGGAAATCCGACTTCGGCCCCCGTCACCGAAGGTGAAATCAACGACCCGAGCAACACCTTGGCCTTCGCCAACTCGATCTGGGATCGCGCCTTCGGAAGCGGTGCCCCGACCGGCGGTGGAAACTGGGTGATCGAGACGCCTTGCTGGGAAGATGAGGGGAATCGTCTGCTCCGCCCGCTCAGCCAATGGGGTCCCGCAAGCCAAGGTGGCGACGGAACTCTCTACAGCTACACCGGCGGCTGGAAGGGTGCAACGACGAACATCGGTAGCGATGCTTGGCTGGTTTACGGCGGCACGTGGCCGTTCCACAACCAAGTCGATCTCCGCAACATCCAGCGCGGCCTGAAGGATGGCCAGATCATCACCATGATGGCGGACACCAGCGCCAAGTCTCGCCCGTTGCGCGATCTCGTCCGCGGATGCCAAGCCTTTGGGACCGCCGACCGAAAAGGAAACCGAACCGATGCCTCACTTTTCATGTGGGACTTGGACTAAGTTTGTCCTCGCCGCGCTCAGCCTGATGATTCTCGTCGGTTGTGGCAGTGGCGATGCCCCGCAAGGAAACGATTCGATGGCGGACGTGATGAAGGATTCGGCGAAGGAAGATGGCACCACTGGTGCCGCCGACGCCGGAAAGGGAACTCCGCGCAGCCGCTAATTCGGGTTCTGAACAGATCAACGTGGCGCCTTTGACCGAGAGGTCAAGGCGCCACGTTCGCCGTTTTGGGGGCAGAGGTCCGGAGGAAGTTTTCCTCCGGACCGAGGGATTGGCCGTGGGCCCAAAACGGCGACCCTTAGCGCACCTTGAGCAGGACGTAGTCGCCCTTGGTACCAGGCAGGACTTGAGGCACCAAGGTCCAGCCCTCGGCTTTAAGGGGTTCCAGACTCGCCACCCGGTCGGGCCGAGTAAAGATCCAGAAGGGTCTGGACATCGACCTCAAGTCCTCGGGCGACTCCGCGTCAACCGTGGTCGATCGAAGATAGAAGATGAAGCTCGGGTGGCTCGTCTCTTGGATCTTCAGTTGCCCCGTCCCGAGATCGGCGCTTCGGCGGCTAAGTTGGTAGGTCGCCACCGGACCTCCCGCCTCGCGAGCCAAGATCGCGGCTCGGTGAACCTCCGCGTGGGAATCGGCACCAAACTTCCCGTGGTAGTGAGCCCAGAAAACGAGGTTCGCAATCAGGCAGACAACCGGAGCGGCAATCGCAAAGGGACCGACACCAAAGGAGGGCTCTTCCCCGCGAGCTCGACCTTTCCAGACCGTTCGCTGACTGAGTTCGCGGCCGATCAAAAGAGCCAACGCGGGCACCGCTGGAAGAATATAGTGCGGTAACTTGCTCCCGCTCACCGTGAAGAAAAGAAAAATCACGCCAAACCAGATCACCAAAAACCGAGAAAAGGGATCCCCCTGCCAACCGGCCCGGAGCGCGCGGACTCCGGCAACGGACCAAGGGAACATCCCGACCAACAGGATCAACGGGAAATAGATCGGATGAGCCCAGAGTGGCACTCCGTGGGCCTGGTCTCCTCCTAGGAACCGCTGCCAGTTCTGCTTGATCAGAAATTCCTGCACGAAGGTGTCGCGATTGGCCAGGTAGCAAGGCACATACCAGAGCGACACGGCCGCCGCCATTCCCACGAGACCAAGCAAGATCCGGCCGACGAGCCCACGCCGGGCACTGGATTCCAGAGCCGCATAGATCAAGATCACACCTCCGAAGAGGACGATCCCCGCGGGCCCTTTGGCGAGCACGGCCAACCCCACTGCCAGCCCCGAGAGAAGAGGATTTGCCTGCCGGTACCAGAGCAAGAACGCTCCGGCCAAGGAAAGCGCAAAAAGCGCATCGGTCATCATCATCCGCCCAAGGCCCACCATCAGCAGGCTGGTCGAGAGAACGCCCACGCTCCAGACAGCGGCCGAATCTCCCCACTGGGCCCTCGCGGCCCGAAAAACCACCGCGTAGAGCCCCAAGCTGGCCAGAACCGAAGGAAGCCGAGGACCCACCCACTCCCCAAAGGCAAGGACGCTGGGCATCGTCACCCAATAGAGCAGGATCGGCTTTTCAAACCAAGGCTCCCCGTTGTAATAGGGCGTGATCCACTCGCCTCGGCGAAGCATTTCCCCGACGATCGCAGCATAGAAGCCCTCATCGAGATCGAAAAGCCCGGTCAGCCACCAACCCATCAACGGGATCAACCCGAGCCCCAAACATATCCAAAGGAGCCGACCGGATTCTCGCGGGTTCATGAGTTGAAGTGTACTTCCGGGGAGCCCCTGCAACATTGCAGGCTTGTTGATCCGCAAACCTCGCTATACTTGATATATGCGATTGAGTTGTTCTTGCTTGTTTCTGGCCACGTTAATGTGCCTACCGACACTTGGCGGCGCCCAAGCCAAAATATGGAGATCTGAAGCGGACTTCAACGAAGGAACCTACTTCAACACGAATGCCACGGTCGAACAGGGATCCCTACGGCTCAATCCTAGAGGTACTGCCCCCTTGAAGTTCCTAAATGTACCCGTAGGTGGGAGGGAGTTGGCCTTGCGCATTGGGTGGCGATACGAGCCAGGCCGCATTGTCCGCATCGATACCGTAACAGGCAACGTGATTGGCGACTACCGCACCACCCCGATCCAGTTCGAAAGTTCCCCCTCCCGGGCCGTCGTCGATGGCGAAGGGAACGTTTGGGTAACCAACCGATATGAGCACACTGGAATCGTGGCGGTGACAAAAATCGGGGTCTTGATCGGCGGGGTCCGATATCGCAAGCTTGGCCCGGGCGCCTACGTTCCCGATCCCTTTGGCCAATACGTCAAGGATCCGACCTATACCACCGGCGTGGACCGCGATGGCGATGGCTACATCCGCACGAGTCGCGGGCTAGGCGACTATCTGAACTGGGACGCCACCAGTGGCAGAGACCTCGACTCCAGCCTCCAAGCGGAGGCGGATGGCTTGGTTGAAGAAGCCGAAGACGAGCTTGTTTTGATCTTCAAACGACACCGAGGTGTCGGCAACACGAATCGTTCAGTTGCTATTGATGATACAGACCAAGTGTGGGTTGGGTTCCAAGACAATGAAACGGGTGCAATCCGGTTGGATCCGCAGACCGGCGCCGTGACTCGCACGATCTTGTCCCCACTCATTGGGTACGGACTGTTGTTCCATTCGGGATGGCTGGTGGGAAGTGGAGCCGACCAGCCCGAGAACCAGCGAATCACCCGAGTAGATCCACTGACCGGCAGTCACGAGTTCGCAACTGGATCCAGGCCCGAACGGTGGAGTTTCTTTGCCCCTTTAGGCTCGGGAAAGGTTGTCGCTACGTGCCACAACAATCATGATCCAGCGGAGCTGGCCATCGTCGACCTCGATACGATGCAGATTGAACGCTACATTCCCGCCCCTGGGTCTACAGATATGCGAGGCATAACGGTCGACCAAGAAGGCAACATCTGGGCCGCTTCTCGTGGATACTTTACCGGCGGCAATCAGCGGGTCTATAAGTTCACCCCCGAGGGAACCCTGCTCAAGGAGCTCTATACCGGCGCCCGGCCGTGCGGACTGGGCCTGGATAGCGACGGAAACGTCTGGGTGACACACATCGGGGAACCCTCGAACTTCGATGGGGCCTGGGCCACAAAGATCGATCCCAACGGTGGAGCCGATGGAGAAGGCGAGATCCTCGGCACGGTTTTCCTGGGAATCGGCAGCTATAACTACAGCGACGGAACCGGAGCAACCACCAGTCAAGTTGCCAAAGATGGCGAATGGCGAGGCGTCTATGACAGCTTCCGCCCGAACGCCCAATGGGGAGCCTTGAACTGGGATGCGCAGATCCCGGCTCAGACGTCGGTCGAGTTCTTTATCCGGGCCGCCAACACCCGACTCGGGTTGAACAACGTCAACTTCGTCAAATACGCGGCTAACGGAGGCCAGCCCCCGGCGCAGGTTTCGGGAAGATTTGCCGAGATCCGGGTGCGATTGGCCCGAGCCGAGGGAACGGATGAAACCCTGAGTCCAGTCGTTCGATCGTTCACGTTGCGCTATGCGCCGGGGACGATTCTAGGAACCGTCGGGCTGGGCAACTGGATCCCCAGCGAGTATCCCGTCGCCGACTTCGTGGTTCGACCGCCGGCTGGAGCGGATGTCCTGTATCCCGGCGTCGAACTAGGACCCTTAGGCGCCTACGCACTCACGGTTCCCCAGCGAGGAAGCCACGCGATTCTGGCCAAGAGTAGCCACTGGCTGCGCCAACGGTTCCCGACTTCGGTGAACATCACCAACGATGGCGCGGTGGGGGTCGTGTTTGCCCTCATCAATGGCGACATCGACGCGGATAACTCGGTCACGATCTTTGACTACATCGTCCTCTCGGGGGCCTTCGACACGGTCTTGGGCGATTCCGGATTTGTGGCCGAGGCCGATTTGGATGGCGATGGAGCGGTCACGATCTTCGACTACGTGATCCTCAGCGAGAACTTCGATTCGACAGGTGACGAATAACCGCCAGTCCCCGGGTTCTGCTCCGCCGTGATGGTGAGGGCAGAACCTATCGGGGGACGGTCTGGGCATCAATGAGGCCAGTCAGGACTCGGTCCACCGAGAGTCCTTCGATCTCCACCTCGGGGCGGAGCATCACGCGGTGACGCAAAACGGGCAAGGCCAGTTCCTTGATATCGTCGGGAATTACGAAATCTCGGCCGCGGATGGCGGCTAAGGCTTTTCCGCAAAGGACCAACGCGATCCCCGCTCGAGGCGAAGCCCCGACGAGGAGGTCCCCCGACTTGCGGGTCGCCGAGACGATCTCTTGGATGTAGTTGAAGATCCGCTCTTCGACCTGAAGACCGTTTACCTCTTGGCGAAGCTGGGCCAAGATTTCGGCATTGGCGACGGGCTGAACTCCGGCTTCTTCCAGAGCGGTGGCGCGGAACCCTTGGTGATAGCGCCGATAGATTTCGGTCTCGATCCGGGGATCAGGATAGTTGAGCAGCACCTTGAGCAAGAAGCGGTCTTGCTGCGCTTCGGGGAGCGGATAGGTGCCCTCGAACTCGATCGGGTTCTGGGTTGCAAAGACGAGAAAGGGCTGCGGCAACAGATAGCGCACCCCGTCGATGGTGGCCTGGCGCTCTTCCATCGACTCTAGCAAGGCGGCCTGAGTCTTGGGCGGCGTACGGTTGATTTCGTCGGCCAAGAGGACGTTGGTAAAGATCGGCCCCGTGCGGAGTTGGAATTCGCTGGCCTGCTGGTTAAAGATATTCGTCCCGATGACGTCGCTCGGCATCAGGTCGGGAGTGAACTGGACGCGGGCATATTGGAGTTCGAGCGTCTTGCTGAGGGTCCGGACGAGCAGGGTTTTGGCGATCCCTGGGACCCCTTCTAAGAGCACGTGACCGTTGGCCAAGATCGCGACCAGAAGCTGATCGACGACTCGCTCTTGTCCGATGACGGCTTTGCCGACCTCTCCTTGGACCCGCTGATAGAATTCGGCGACTCTCATCCCTCTGCGAACCCTACCCGATCCCGGGCCGCCTCGATGGGACCGCGACTACTGAAGCGTCGCCTTTGAGACGGCATCCCCCAGAGCGATGGAGTCCACAACATCCATCCCCTTGGTCACCCGCCCAAAGACCGTATAGTTCTCATCCAAAAACCCATGGTCAGCAAGCATGATGTAGAACTGGCTGTCGCCGCTATTCTTATCTCCGGGAAGGGTGCTGAGCCCCACGGCCCCGCGGACGTGCTTATGCCCAGAGGCCTCGAAGGAGACGCGGGTCCCCGATCCTCCCGAACCCAGCGCCGGATCTTCCAGCGACTTGGACCGGGTCTGGGGGTCGCCGATCTGAACCAAAAACGGCCGAGGCTCCTTGATCACGCGGAAAAACTGGAGTCCGTCATAGAAGCCCTTGCGGGCGAGATCGGCGATGTGCTGAACCGTCTTCGGCGCCGTGTCTTGGAAGAGTTCGATCTCAATCGAACCGCGCTTTTCGACGCTGAGAACGAGCTTCGGCTGGGCGCGCTGAACTGCCACCACCGTTGTCGAGAGCTCCGACTTCAGCGGAAGAGAGGCCCCCATCAGGACCGAAAGGCAGGCAACGGTAATCATGTCTTTACTTACTGACGAGGCGAACCCGGGATCGTCACGCCCTAATCGCGAAGAGCCCTTCCATACCCGTCATATTTCGTGCTCCCCGAGAGCATCGCGATCCCATCCACCACCGACCAGAACCAACCGGCAAAGCAGGCGGGGGTCAAGAGGAGCTGGCCGAGACCATGAGCAAGATAGCCAAGGTAGATCCGACCGGAACCAGGAATGATCAGCTGCAGAATCCCGGCAATGAGGCGACTCTTGTCGCTCTCGGGGATGTTCCATTGCACGGGCGGCATCGCGTAATCCGCTCCGTAGGGCACCGTCATCGGGGCTTGGGGCATCTGCGGATAGACCACGTTGCCCGGAGCCGGCGGACTGGGAGGAATGGCCGGGGGCACCACCATCGGCGCGAACTCATTCCGCAATTCGGGAACCGATTCGGCCAAGAGCCACTCGTTCATTCCTGTTCGCCAGACGAGGGTGTTTCTTTCGATCACTCCATCCCGAACGAGGCCCCGCACTTGATCGAACGCAAGCGGCCCCAGCTGGCCGTAATTGCCAACATAGAACCACTCGAACTCGGAAGCTTGGAACGTTTGCATCCCTTCGTAGGATCGTATTGTAGCGGGTTCCGACCAGATTAGGAGAGAGAATAGGTCCCTGGGCCTAGCGGACTCGAGTTTTTTCTTGGTCTCCGACCCGGGGCGTCGGTCGCATGCAACCCAAGTCTCCGGCTTCCCGTCCCACCAGAAGCCAATCCGATGCGTTCCAGACGGCCCACTCACACGGCCCCCACAGGGCAAGAATTCAGCGCCGGTGACGTGGTCTGGCGTGCTTTTTTATTGCTGATCCCCTTGGGAGTGGGCGCTTGGGTGGCTTGGCTGTTGCCGACGGTCGAGATGTTCGGCTTCCTGCTCACCGTCGTGCTGGTGACCTTGCTGGTGGATACGGCTCTCGGGGGTTTCCGGGCCATGACCGCGATCACGTGCACCGCATGGATCGGTTTCTTGCTGGGTTGGGCTAGCCGCGCGCCTTGGGATCTGAGACTCCAGGAGGAGTTTCTCCCCATTGTTTTCTCGGGAATTGGCCCAGTCATGGTCGGCTGCTACCTCACGCTTGTGCTCGGTCTCATCCTCTGGCGGGCCTCGTGGGTGGATCCTCGTTGGGACGTACCCGAAGATTTCTTACCCTTCATCATTGGCTGCCTCTTGATGATCGGGTTCTGCATGGGTGTGATCCAGTTTCTGACATCCGATCTCTCGGAGACGACGCACCTGCCCCTCTTCGTCAGCCGGTTTTTCATGTTGCTGATTTTCGTCCCCACGACCCTCTATTTCACCTGTCGCGAACTGGGCCGGATCGAGCGGCATGAACTCGAGGGAATGAATCAGCAGGAGGTCTGGACGAGGGCACTGTGGTTGGTAGCGCAGCCACCCGTCGCCTGGGCGCGAGTGATCTTTGAGATCCCCTGGCACTTGATTTGGTGAGGCCGGATCGGATGCGAGTCCGATGGGGACATCACCCAACCTTGGCCAAAAACTGCTCGGAAAGAAGCTCGAAGTACTCGTCCAAGGTGGTCGCCGTCTTCAGCCGGTCGAACCATGGAAAGTCCCCGTGCAGGTGGGCCAACTTGATCCACTGCTTCAGCTTGAGGACCGTGTGAGGGGAGTGGTCACACCACTCGACGAGGCGCCGGAAGAGAGTCTCCCAATCAGAGGTGTCCAATTGGCTCGCGGAAGTCAGCCCCAGTTCCCTGGCGATCTGGCCCGGAAGTCCAGGATTCGCGAGCGCCGCTCGCCCGATCATGAAGTGCTGACAACCCGTGACTTCTCGGCATCGTCGGAAGTCGTCGAGGTTCCAGATGTCCCCGTTCGCGACGACCGGCACCGGAACCATTTCTCGAACCCGCCCGACCATGGCCCAGTCCACTGGCGGGCGATAGGCTTGCATCCGGGTGCGCGCATGGAGAGTCAGCCAGTCCGCTCCGCCTTCGACCGCCATCGGCGCATTGACAAGGATTTCGTCCGTCGCTTCCCAGCCGAGTCGGAGCTTCGCCGAGACCGGGATCTCGGCCGGGACGGTATCGCGAACAGCGCGGACGACGTCGCGGATGCGACAAGGGGTCCGCAGGAGCGACGCACCACCGTCGTTGCGATTGACCGTCGGCGCCGGACACCCAAAGTTGATATCGATCGCTTTCGCCCCCGCCCGAACCGCGGCCAGAGCCGAAGCCGCCATGCGGTCGGGGTCCCCACCCAGGATCTGAACCTGGACCGGCAGACCGGTCGGGGTGCGAGCACCACTGAGAAGCTCGGGGACCTCGCGCCGAAAGACTTTGGCAGGGAGCACCGCCACGCTCACCCGCAAGAATTCGGAAACGGCATAGGAGAAGCCCCCCAACTCGCCCATCAGGGCACGCATCGCGGCATCGGTGATGCCGTCCATCGGGGCCAGAGCCAGCGCCGGTCGATCGGAGCGAATCAAGGGGAAAAGTTGCTGGTGCGCGGGACTGGACTCGAACCAGCACGCCTTGTGAGCACTACCACCTCAAGGTAGCGTGTCTACCAATTTCACCACCCGCGCAGCGAAGTGAGGAGTATACCTCAAGGATTATCGGTCTTCGGGTCGGTCGGAGAGGCTGGATTCAAACAAACGCCGAAGACGCTCCCGCTCTTCGCGCTCTTTCTCCTTCTCCCGAACCCTGTTGCGATACTCTCGGTCTCGGGCCTCCTCGCGGGCAATCAACTTGCGATCCACCCGGGCCGGATTGTAGGTCGAACCACCGACGGGGTACCGAAGGGGCAAGCGGTCGAGCGCCCAAAACCAAGCCAGGGCCAAGGGCAACAGCGCGGCCAAGCCAAAAATCGGGTGCATCGAGCCGATCCCGAAGAAGACGATCCCCGCCGTGATGGCGGCGAGAACCTTGGCCGTCACGGGGACCAATCCGAAGAACATCACCTGAGCGTGGCTATTGCGAGCCGCCCAGATCATGGTGAGGGCCCCCACCGGAAGCAAACCCCCATACAGCGCTCCGGCCCGCGGAGCCAACCCGCTGAACAACCACACCGCCAACGACCCGAGGAGTGCGAAACCGAAGAAGACCCCCAAGTACCGCTGGGCCCCTAAATCCCTTTCGACCGCAGACCCCATCTGATAGAGCCACAACCCCGAAAGCAGGAGGAAGAAGAACGCCGAACCGGGCTGCAGAATCGCAAACGGGTAGGTCAGAAATGACCAAGGACGAGCCAAGGCCGCATCAGCCTGAAAGGCGAGTAACTGGACAAACGACGCGGCGCCGAAGAAGGTGAGCAAAAAGCCCACCGCCATCGCGGCGATGAATGACCATGTAACGGGAGCTTGGCGGACCGACATCCTCGTATTCCTACTACGTTGGATTGTGGCGGATTCCGGCTCAACTGGACCTTTGGCCCACCCGAATTTTCAAAGGAAAGTAAAGTATTAACGTGGCAGTAGCTGATCTGCGGAACCTTTCGGTTCAGTACGGATCCTTTTTGGCCCTCAATGACTTCACATGTGCCTTCCCCGAAGGTTGCGTGGGACTCTTGGGGCCCAATGGAGCCGGAAAGACCACTCTCATCAAGACTCTCTTGGGATTTGTCGACCCCGCGCAGGGGACCGGCACGGTCATGGGAGCCGATATCACCCGCGAACGGCGCGAGGTCCGGCGGCGCGTCGGCTATATGCCCGAACAAGATTGCCACTTCCCCGGCCTCAGCGGCGTCGGCTTTGTGGCGTACGCTGGCGAGCTCGCGGGATTGCCGAGCAACCAAGCGCTCCGCCGAGCCCACGAAGTCCTCGAATATTGCGGACTCGGCGAGGCGCGCTACCGCAACGTCGAGACCTACTCCACCGGGATGAAGCAGCGGATCAAGCTCGCCCAAGCCCTAGTCCATGGGCCCCGCCTTTTGCTCCTTGATGAACCCACCAACGGACTCGACCCAAAGGGCCGCGAAGAGATGCTGGACCTCGTCCGCGACATCAGCCACGGCAAAGGGGTCAACGTCATCGTCTGTAGCCACCTGCTCAAGGATATCGAGCGAACGTGCGATGAGGTGGTCGTGGTTTTCCAAGGACAACTCCGGCGCCAAGGCAAGATTCGAGACCTCAAGCGCCTGGAGGGAATTCCGATGGATGTCGAACTCAAAGAGGCAAGCGCCGATTTTGTAACTGAACTTCTGAGAAGGCAAATGCTCCTCATCCATCAAGACAGTAATCACTACCGTGTCCAGAGCGAACAAGCCCCTGATCAATCGGGGCGCCTGATCCTGGAAGCAGCCCGGGCCGCGGGAGCGCAGGTCCGGAGCTACCAGGTCGCGACTCGGTCTCTTGAAGATGCCTTCTTGGAGGCCATTCGATGAGCGGACCGCTTGCCGATCTCAGCTATCGCCACTACGGCGACGGCGTCGTCAACGACCGAGCCTGGTGGGCGATCGCGCGCAACGGCTTCCGCGGGACGGTCAAAAAGAAAGGCTTTTGGGTCCTCACCGCCATGTCGTCGTGGTGGTATGCCGTCGTCCTCGTCATGGTCTACGTCTTTGAGCAGATCGCGGCCAACTCCATCCGGCAACAGGCCCAAGACCGCGCTGTGGACTTCATCAGCAGCATTACCTGGAACCGGGTGATTCTCGACGGAGTCTCCTTCGGACAGATCTTCTATCTCTTTTTGGCCCTGATGGCCGGGGCCGGGGCGATCGCCAACGACAACCGCACCAATGCGCTGTTGGTCTATCTCAGCAAGCCCTGCACCAAGATGGACTACCTTATCGGTAAATGGCTGGGGGTCTTCTTGCCGCTGGTCTTGGCGATGCTTCTGCCCCAGGTCGGATTCTTCTTCTATGGAGCGATGAGCTACCACGACTACGGCTTTTTGCGCCAGGACCCGTGGCTTGCGCTCAAGCTTCCTGCGCTCGCCATCATCATGGCCGCCTTCTATGCCAGCATCGTCCTCGGGATGAGCAGCCTGTTCAACCAGGGCCGCCTAGCTGGGGCCATCAGCGCGGCGATCTATTTCATCACCAACTTCTTCACCGTGCTCCTTGGCGGAATCATTGCCGCGGGGGCCTCGATGGAACCAGCGACTCAGGTCACCATGCCTCTCAAACTCGCCTTCTATGGCAGCATGGACGGCATGATGATCGCGACCGCAAAGGGCATTCTGGGACAAGATCAAGGTGGGCTTCCGCTGGGTGGACCTCAGAACAATTTGGCCGTCCCCGCGATTCCGATCTGGATTCCCCTGCTTGTCTCCTTTGTGGTCGCCGGATTGTTGCTCTTCCTTGCTCACACCCGGGTGCGAGCCGTGGAGGTGGTGAAGTGATCACTCTGAACCACGCTTCCCGCTGGTACGGACAAGTCATCGGGCTCAACGATGTCACGGCCGTGATCCCAACCGGAGTCACTGCTCTGCTCGGCCAAAACGGAGCCGGGAAATCCACTCTGATGCGCCTGGTAACGGGCCAGTTGAAGCCGACGACGGGCGAAGTCCTCGTTCGAGGGGAAGCTCCTTTTGGCAACCCCGACATCTACCGCTACATCGGCTATTGCCCGGAGATCGATAACTTTTACGAATACATGACCGGGCGTCAGTTTGTGCGCCACATGGGCCGGTTAGCCGGCTATGGTCGGAGCGAAGCCAACCGCCGGGCAGATCTCGCGATCGACCGAGTGGGTATGTCCGACCGCTGTGACCGGCCGATCAAGGGCTATAGCAAGGGGATGCGGCAGCGGATCAAGCTCGCTCAAGCGATGCTCCACGACCCCGAAATCATCTTGCTCGACGAACCGCTGAATGGTCTGGACCCAGTCGGACGGCGCGAGTTCATGGACCTGCTCGGTCAGCTCGGTCAAGAAGGCAAAGCGATCGTCGTCAGTAGCCACATCCTCTTCGAGGTGGAGCAAATGACCCGGAGCATTCTTCTGCTCCATCGCGGTCGACTGCTTGCCAGTGGGGACCTGCGCGCGATCCGCGACCTCATCGATAAGTACCCCCACCGGATCACGATCGAGACCGAGCAAACCCGCGAGGTTGCAGCTCGGCTGGCAGCCTTGCCCTATATCGTGAGCTTGGAATTCGGACGCGATGGCCGGAGCCTGGAACTCAAGACCCGCGAGCCCGACCGCTTCTATGACGAAATCCCGCACTTGGTGCTGGATCAGGGCCTCTCGATCGACGGCTTTGGCAGTCCTGACAACAACCTGGAATCGGTATTCCACTACCTGGTGGAGAACTAAATGATCGGCTATCTTTACGTTTCTGCGCTTCGCGACTTCATGCGCCCCCGCCGGTTCTTTGGGTGGCTGATCCTTGCCGTGCTCTTGATCTTGGCCGCCCGGGGGTTGAGCGAGGTGATCCGGGTCCGCGAGCCCATCTATCAATATGGTCAGATCTCGGGGGCCATCGTGTTTCGGATCCTCGCCCTTGCCGCGGCCATCTTCAGCACAGCCGTAATCGGACAAGAGGTCGAGCAAAAGACGATCACTTATCTGCTGACGCGTCCTATTGCCCGCTGGAAGGTCCTCCTCGCGCGGACTCTCGCCGCAAGTACGGTCACGTTCGTGGTCGGGGTGATGATGGCGATCGGCGCGAGCATCGGCGTCCCCGATGTCGGGCCCTTTAATACCGTTGTCCTGCGCGACATCCTCGCCCTTGCGGTCGGGGCTCTGAGTTACTGCGCGCTGTTCACGATGGTCACGCTCGTGATCAACCGGGCGATGATCGTTTGTTTGATCTTTGCCTTTGGGTGGGAGGTCGCGGTCCCCAACATGCCGGGTAGTACCTATTTTCTCTCTCTCAATAGCTACCTGACGGCAATCGCCAACCGACCCGAGCCTCCTCAGCGGGCGGGTCCGTTCCAATTCCTGAGCCAGCAACTGGCGACCCAAGAGGTCAGCCAGACGACGGCGTGGATCGTGCTCTCAGTCTTGACCGTGGTGCTCCTCACGCTGGCGGCCTGGTGGTTCACCCGGTTTGAGTTCGTCCCGCGAGAAGACACCGAGTAGGGCGGGACAAAAAGTAAAAGGCCGAACCTTTGTGAGGTTCGGCCTTGGCTTCGTTTGGCGTTAAAGCCAACGAGGCGCTCGTTACTTGCTTTCTTCCGAAGCGGCTGGCTTTTCAGCTCCGCCTTCAGCAGCAGCGTCTCCGCCACCACTACAACCCACGAGCACCATGCTCATCACGCTAACGATCGCCAGGAAAGATAAAACTCGTTTCATTCTGTTTCCGACACCTCCGATTTTGGATTTAACGGGCGAACCCGCCACGCGCTTTATACCCGGTATGCCACGCGTTGCAAGTACCCGTTATGAAGAGTGACGAGAATTTCGTCGAAATGGTTGCGGGATCAATCGGGATCCGCTAATCCAAGTCAAATCCTCGGGCCTTGAGCCAGCCGACCAGTTGGCCCCTTCCTCGCTGATGGTGCTCGCGCAATCGGTTCTGCAGTCGCTCGGACCAGGTCAGGTCGCTTGGGCGGGACATCTGATCAAAGTAAGGCTGCATCCGCGCGTCGTAGGTCTCATCCAATCCACCAGCTCGGCGAATGGCCTCCGTCGCTAGGCGGGGCCTCAAAGGCGTGGGATCGGCGGGGTCTTCGGGCCCGATGAGCAACAAGAACAGGGGCGCCACACGTTCCGGCAGATCGAGCAGTTCGCAAACCTCCGGCATCCGATTCCGGATCGAGCCGACGTAACACGTCGCCAGTCCCAGTTGCTCGGCACTGGCACAGAGTCGCTCGCTGGCAAAGCAGGCATCCATCGCCGCCATCAGAAAGAATTCAAGAGTCCCCAATCCGCCGGGGTCGGTACTGATCTGGTGAGCCCGCGCATGGTCGGCACAAAAACAGAGAACCCAAGGGGCCGTTCGAACGTGGTCCTGCTTCCCCGAAAGCTCCCAGATGCGGTCTCGCTGATCAGCCGAAACCTCGATGGCCGACCACATCTGCAGACCACACGTGGTCGCGGCACATTGAGCCGCACCGAGGAGCGTGGACTTCAACTCATCGGGCAATGGATCGGGCAGAAATCCGCGCGCCGACTTGCGGGCCATCGTCGCGGTCAATTCGGGGAGCTCCATCGGAGCCTCTTGACCAAACCGGGCCTTCCAGGCTGAACAAAATTCGCTCATCGCGTTCCCATCTGATTCTTGTCGAGCCATTCGCGGAGGATCTCTCGCCCGCTCAGATGGTGTTCATCCACCCGCCGACCGCTCTTTTGGGACCAACTGGCCGAGGTCGACATCCCCTGCTGTTGATAAAACTCGGCCATCCGGGCATCGTAGTCGCCGATGCTGGGTTCATCGGGAAAGGCCTCACGGTGCCAAATGCTGTCGAGGCTCATCCGGGGCTTGACCGCAGGGTTGGCGTCCGGGTCGGGCCAGCCTAGGCACATCCCGAAAAGACCCACTGCGCCATCCGGAACGCGCAACAGCTCGGCGACCGCGGGCGGTTGATTACGAAGAGCTCCGATGTAACAGACCCCCAGCCCTATCGCCTCGGCTGCGCAGGCCATCCGCTCGGCCGCGAGGGCCACGTCGATGGCGGCCATCAGCATGAACTCGGTGTAGTCCAGTCCCTTGCACTCTTCGCCGACCAAAGCCGCAGCATTGCGGAGTCTTTGGTGGTCGGCAAACCAGGCCAGATACCAAGCGCAAGTTTTCACTTGGGATTGATCGGCGCAGAGCTCGGCGATCCGGGCCCGCCGTTCCGGGTCCTGCACGCTCACCACCGAGTAGAGCTGGAGGTTGCTGCTGGTCGAGGCAGAAGTGGCGGCGGCGATCAGCGCCTCTTGGATCGCTGGCTCGATCGGTTTGGGCAAGAACTTCCGAACCGACCGATGGCGAAGAAACGGCACCACCGCCTCGGGGATCCCCGCCGGAGGATCTTGCCCGAAGCGGCGCTGCCAGAGCGTATCGAGTGGTTCGGAAAAGATCACTTACCGAGCTTCATCGAGACGACCTTGTCGCCGCGCTTGATCGCATCGACAACCTCCATCCCCTTGCTGACTCGACCGAGGACGGCATAGTTGCCGGTCAGGTGAGGAGCGTCCTTGGTCAGGACGAAGAGTTGCGAGTCACCGCCCTTCTTCATGCCCGTCGAGGCAATGCCGACGATGCCGCGCTTGAACTCGACCGGGCTGGTCTCGAACGGCATGTTCTTGCCCGTTCCGCCGCTCCCGACGCCCGGGGTATCGAGGCCCTTCTTCGTGTTGGGATCACCCCATTGCACGACCCAATCCTCGACTCGGTGGAAGAGGATGCCGTCGTAATACTTCTGCTTCACCAGTTCCGAGATCCGCGCCACCGTCTTGGGCGAGCTTGAAGTCTCGGTTTGGATCACGAACGACTTCTTGTTGCTGAACGTGACGGTGATGGTGGGGCCGGTGAAGGGTTTGGCCGATTGGCCAATAAGGACGAGCGAAAGAGCCGATGCGAGCATGGTTCCTCAAGGATACACCGCTTGCGTTGTAAGGGTCCCAGAGACTATTCTATGAACCGTGACCATGACCGACACTGCAACGCGCATCGCCGAGCTGGACGCCATCATCCAGCGCCATGATTTGAACCAGCACGCCTTTTATCAGGATTGGCGGAGCGGAACCTTGCCGATGGAGAAGCTTGCCGATTATGCCGGCGAGTATGGTCGCTTCGTCGCCACGATCGATCGCGGCTGGGACACTCTTGGATTCGGGAACTACGCCCAAGAAGAGCGGGAGCACGTCGTGATGTGGGGCGACTTCAAGAAGGAACTGGACAACCCAGCCGGGGGCAACCATCCCCAAACCGATGTCTTGGTCCACACCGCTAGCAAGCTCTTTGGCACCAAGGCCGAAGCGGTCGGCGCACTCTATGCTTTTGAGGCCCAGCAGCCCTACACGGCCCAGAGCAAGCTCGAAGGATTAAAGGAGCACTATCCGCAGTTCTCCGAAGTTGGCCGCGAGTACTTCCGAGTTCACGCCAGCGACTTCAACGAGATCGAAGACCTCCGAAAGGTCGTCGAGGCGATGTCGGAAGAAGAATTCCAGCGAGCCAAAAGCGCCTGCGAAATGGTCTGCACCGCCATGTGGGGCGCACTGGATGGCATCTATTTTGGCCAAATGGCCCACGCCTAAGACTACTTTAGGTTTCTGAACCTGTAAACTTGCCATAGCGCTCCAACAATGGGAATATCGCTATGGCAAGTCGCTTTTTTTGGACCACCCTTCTTGCTTCCGGCTGCACTCTCGTGATGGCCCAGAACCTGTTCTCCCCTGCCGAAACTCGGACGATTCAAACACGCTGGGCTGAGGATTGCACCTTCGAATCCGGGCTCCCCAGCGATGCCAACCGGAAAGGATCCCATGCTGTCCGGCTTACGGCCGCGGGTTCGGAGTGGCTCTGGAGCTACTACCGCGCCCGTGGGCTCGGCAAGGTGAACCCCGAAAGCAGTCCAACCTCCAGTGATCCGACGGTCCAGGCTTGGGAACGGTGGATCGACGCGAAGATCGCCTTCGACCGGTATCAGGCCTCCCTGCTGGTGGCCGAACGCAATTGGCGCGATCACGAAGTCGTGTCGCCGGCAGCCGGAGAGATCCCGCCCGCGAGCAACCCTGGCCCGATGCCAGCCGACTTGCTAGCGCTTGCGGGCGAGGCTCCGGCCATGGCCGAAGCGGTGCAGATTCGCGAGTACCGGATTGAGTTTCCGACCGGAACCCAACTCACGTACCGGGACAACATCATCACCCGAACCAAGTGGGCCTACTATCGTTTCCCAGAAGGTGTCCAATCCGCTGGCCAACAGGTCAAAAAGATGCCCTCAGCAGAGCTCCAACGACTTTTCTCGCTGGCCGGCCTGACGAACTCGGTTCAGAGAGTGATGGCAGCCGTGAGTTTGCTCGAAGGCGGGTTCGACAGCGTCAACACTTACGACACGGGATTCTTGAGTGTGGGCGTCATCCAGTTCGCGACTCTTCGCGGCGGCGGCGGATCGCTCGGCCGGGTGATGCAGCGGTATAAACAAGATGACCCCGTTGCCTATCAGCGCAATTTCCGTGATTACGGCATCGACGTCAACCCGGCGGGGTTGTTGGTGGCGCTGCGGCTCGAGTCGGGCGAAGAACTGGTCGGCCCCGAAGCCGTTCGGGAGATCATCGCCGACAAGCGCCTAGTGGCCGTCTTCCAACACGCAGGACAACGCTGTGACCAATTCAAGGTGGCCCAGATCCGGGTTGCACACGACGAGTATTACCCGGCCGATGACACCCTGACCGTTCGGACCTCGAATGGCGAACTTCGGCTAAAGGTCAAGGACTTCATCCGCAGCGAAGCGGGCATGGCGACCCTGATGGACCGCAAGGTGAACACCGGGAAGACCGATCCTCTGCTAGCCGTCGTTCAGCGACTTGCCGACCAGCGAGACATCAAGTCAGCGGCTGAACTCGCGGCGCTCGAAACCGAGATCATTCGGCAGATGAAGTACCGCAAGGACTACCTGAACGATGTCGCTCTCTCGCAACCGCGAGATGGGGCTAGCGAAAGCTATCGCGGAGCCCCCACCAAGCGAGATCGTCGCCGCTAAATCACCCTAGAGCGCCACGGGCTGACCGCCATTGGCCGCCGACCAGTAGGCCCCGGCGGTCAGTTCGACCACCGCTTTTCCGTGCTCAAATCCACACGCCAGCTCGGACTTGCCAAGGATGACATCCAGAAAGTGTTGGCTCGGCGACCCCTTGCCGGGCAGATTCTCCGTCTTCCACCGCCGCCCACCGTTCTCGTGGACCGTGAGCTGGCCATCCCGAAGGAGCAGGGTTGCCTCGTCAAAGGCCCAAGTGGTCTCCTCATACCAGAGCGGAGCGTCGCCAAAGATCGAGATCGACCCAATCCCGCCCCCTTCGAACTCGACCTGGACGCTGCTGTTGATGTCGACCGGGGTCCCGCGATTGTCGGTGCGAGCCTGGACGGTTTTGGCCTTGCGGCCGGTGGTCCAGAGCAGGACATCGACGAGGTGGCTTCCTGAGTCGTTGAGCATCCCTCCGCAAGAGAGCTCGGGGACCTGACGCCACGAGTTGGCCGTGGCCCGCTTCCAGTTCTGGCAGAGCAGCGTGTGCATCTGCTGGAAGGCGCCATAGCGGCCCGACTCCATGATCTCCCGAACCATCACGAACTCACCTTGGAGGTGACGCTGATAGCCGAGCATCCCGATCTTGCCCGACTTGTCGCGGGCTTCGGTCACCAGCTTGATTTCATCCAAGTCGTGGACGAGTGGCTTTTCACAGAAGACGTGAACGCCATTTCCGAAGGCTTCGACGATCTGCTCGGCGTGATACTTGTGCGGCGAACAGATGAGCACCCCATCGGGCTTGTGAATCTCGTAAACCGGAGCCGTGCCGGGGTAGGAAGGAACCGACGCCAGGGCGGGGAATTTGGCGCGGCACCGTTCGATCATGCCCGGGTCGGGGTCACAGAGAGCGACGATTTCCGCCTCTGGACGCTGGAAGAGCGTCTCCATATGCCAGTGGGTGATTCCTCCGCACCCGATGACCCCAAACCGAACTTTTTCCATCGACTAAAGCTTACTCTCCGTAGAAGAAGCGCTCTTCGACGATCTTGCCGTTAGCGACCTTATAGACCCCAACTTCGTCCATCGGGAACCGGTTGCCGGAGGCCTTCTCGGTCACGTCGATCTGGTATCGCACGGCGAACAGGTCGTCGCCGTGGGGGTAGGGACCCGTGCCGACCATCGAGTGAGTCTCGTAGGTCGCTTCCCACCATTCGTTCTTCTTCTGGATGGCTTCCATTCCCTTGTACTCGCGGTTTTCGCCGCTGGCTTCGACACTCAGAATGTCTGGGGAGTAGAGGTTGCTGTAGATCTCTTCGAACTTGCCTTCGTTGAACCAGGCGACAAGCTTCGTTCCGACTTCCGTACTGTTCATGGTTGATGTTCCTTTGCGATCCGAAGACCGACTAAGAACATTTTAGTAAATACATGTCTACCATTGCAAGGGGTCCTGTGCGGATTTTCGCAATTTTTCTTTAGGATTTGGCGTTCGTTCGGCTTTTCGGTTGTGTGAGGGAGCGCAAACCCTCGCCGACGAAGTTGAGGGAGAAGATCGCCAAGCTGAGGACAAGGCACGGCCAAAGCAGCAGGATCGGATATCCCGCCATCTCTTGTCGGGCTTGGTTGATCATGCTGCCCCAACTCGGCACCGGAGGCTGAACTCCAATTCCCAGAAAGCTCAGCGCGCTCTCGGCGAGGATTATCCCGGCGAGATCCACAATACTGATAGCCAAAAGCGTCCCCCAGAGGTGGGGCAGCACGTGCCGAGTGACGGTGTAGAAGGTACTCGCCCCGAGCGCCCGGCTCGCAATGACGAATTCGCGATCCTTATAGGCCGCAACCTGAGTCTTCACCAATCGAACGACCGTTGGCCAGGCTGTGATTGCCAGGGAGACCACCACCGCAACCAGGCTCTGCGCAGCAGATGTCGCCGACCAGACCCCGATAATGAGGATCGCGAGGAGAACATCCGGAAAGGCGAACATGGCATCGGTCAATCGCAAGATCGGGCTCCGGAGCCAACGAGGGCCAAAAACCGCCGTCACGCCAAGACCGATCCCGATGACCAAGGCAAGCGCCTGCACGGCAAAACCGATCCCCAACGAGACCCGAGCCCCATAACAAAGTCGAGAAAAGACATCGCGGCCCTGATCATCCGTGCCCAGCCAAAATTCACCACTCGGGGGCAGATAAGGACCGCCAACACGCTCGAACGGAGGATGCGAGATCGCTGGGCCGATCACGGCTAGGATCACGAGCACGATAAGAAATCCGAAGGCAATCCGGAAAAGCCAGCCCAGTTTCCTCATATCTGGCTCTCCCGGATGCGCGGATCCAAAAGGGGCTGGATCAGATCGACGAGCAGGTTCACGAGGACGAACAGAGCCCCTGCGACAAGAGTCGTGGCTTGGATCGTCGGCTCGTCACGTCGCTGAATCGATTCGATAGCCAATCGGCCCACACCGGGGAGTGCAAACGCCGTTTCGATGACAAAGGAACCGGTCAGCAGGAACCCAAAGCTCGTGCCGAGAGCGGTCACCACCGGGAGCATCGAATTGCGCAATCCATGCTTGAGGTAGAGCCGCACCGGCGGAACTCCTTTGGCAATTGCCAGGCGGATGAACTCTTGGTGAAGTGTGTCGATCATGCTCGCCCGCGCCAGTCGGGTCAACGTCGCCATCGGCCTCAGTGAGAGGATCACCACCGGCAAGACGAGGTAGAAAAAGTCCGGGGCGACCCGATTTTGCTCCCAGGTCGTCGGGAGAACGTCCAGTTGGAGGGCAAAGATCAGCACGAGCACCGGGGCCAGCACAAAGTTCGGCAAGGTGACCCCGAGCGTTGAGAATGCCAAAACGAGCTGATCCACCCACCGGTTCTCATAGATCGCCGCCAAAGTACCGAGGGTGAGAGCGACCACCGCTGCGAGCAGGATCGACCAGAACGCGATCCTCAGGGTCATGGGGAGCGTGCGCTTGAGGCTGTCGATCACCGGTTCGCGGGTGCCAACGTAGCTTTCCCCAAAGTCCAAGGTCGCGGCGCCCGAAAGAAAACTCCAATAGCGCTCGGGCCAAGGTCGATCGAGACCCATCTCCTCACGAATCCGCTGCTTTGTTTCGATCGTGGCCTTTTCGCCGGCCAGCACATCGGCGGCATCTCCGGGGGCAAGTTCCGCCGCCAGAAAGGTGATGAACGAGACAAAGATCAGGCTCAACAGCCCGAAAAGGATCCGAGCCGCAAGGGGGCGCGCAAGCTTCAATGCAGGGCGATCTTACCTTTCTACTTGCTCGCTGCCTTGGTGCGCCCGCGTTTTGGCTTGGGCGTCGGGGGCGTCTCCACCTGAACCGCCGCTAGGGTATGCGTCTCCAAGGGGTTCGGGGCCCTCGGGGGACGCCGCTCGGCGGGAATCTCAATCTTCTCTCGGCCGCTGAGGAACTTGGCTGTGGGCGAATCTCGCTTTAGGAATTCCTCGACCGGACCTTGATTGACCACCTCTCCCCCATGTTCGCCCGCTCCCGGGCCGAGGTCGATCAACCAGTCGGCCGCGAGCATCGTCTCCTCGTCGTGTTCGACGACAAGAACCGTATTGCCGAGGTCGCGGAGACGAACGAGGGTATCGATCAACTTTCGGTTATCCCGCTGATGGAGTCCAATGCTGGGTTCATCCAGAATGTAGAGACACCCCATCAGGCCAGACCCGATCTGGGTCGCAAGCCGGATTCGCTGCGCCTCGCCCCCGCTGAGGGTCCGTGCATTCCGATCGAGGGTGAGGTAACCAAGTCCGACGTTGAGCAAGAAACTCAGTCGCTCTTGGATCTCTTTGACTGCTCGCTCGGCGATGGTCATCTGGCGTTGGTTCAGGCGCGGAGGGAGCTCTTCAAAGAACTGGGTGGCCTGATCCACGGGCATCGCGGTTACGTCCGAGATCCCCTTGCCATCAATGAGCACCATCAGAGCCTCGGGCTTTAGCCTTCGACCCCCGCACTCGGGACAAGGCTTGGTGCTCATGTACTGCTCCAAGTCTTGCTTGACCCATTCGCTCTCGGTGCCGTCGTACTTCTTGCGAAGGTGGTTGATGACGCCTTCCCACGTGGTGTTGATCTTGCGCTCTCGGCTCCCGGCCCTCAGGATCACGGTGATGGGTTCGGGCCATCCGTTCATCACGGCCTGGAGGTCGATTGGCGAGAGCTCTCGCACTGGGCGGCTGGCATCAAATCCGGCCGCGCGCCCCAATCCATCGAGAAGTTCCGGCCACCAGTCCTTTGTCTCGCCGCTCTTATAGACAAACGGCGCGATGGCCCCGGCCCGCAGGGGGATACGGGGGTCGGGAATTAGCAGGTCAGGGTCGAACTCGGTCTTGGTGCCGAGGCCGCTGCATTCCGGACACGCGCCATAGGGCGAATTGAAGCTAAACATCCGCGGTTCAAGCTCGGGCATGCTGAACCCGCAATCGGCGCAGGCATAGGCTTCGCTAAACAGCATCTCGCCCTGGCCCTCGGGTCCATCGTGAGCGATGCTGACCATCCCTTTGCCCATCTTCAGGGCGTTCTCGATGCTATCGGCGAGCCGGCGCTCGATCCCAGCTTTCTGGACCAAGCGATCCACCACGACCTCGATGGTGTGCTGTTTGTAGCGGTCCATCGGGATGTCGTCGGTGACCTCGTAGATATCGCCATCGACCCGGACCCGGACGTACCCCGCCTTAGCAACATCTTGGATCACCGACTTGTATTCCCCTTTTCGACCACGGACAAGAGGAGCGAGGACTTGAATCTTGGTTCCTTCGGGAAGCTTTTCCGCTGCCTCGATGATCTGGTCGGTGCTTTGGCGCACGATCGGTCCATGGCCATTGGGGCACATCGGGGTCCCGACCCGGGCAAAGAGAATCCGAAGGTAGTCGTAAATCTCGGTCACCGTGCCGACCGTAGATCGGGGGTTTTTGCTCGCGCTCTTTTGGTCGATCGAGATCGCCGGCGAAAGCCCCTCGACGTGGTCCACGTCGGGCTTGTCCATCTGGCCGAGGAACTGCCGGGCGTAGGCGCTTAGGCTTTCGACATAGCGCCGCTGCCCCTCGGCATAGATGGTGTCGAAAGCGAGGGAGGACTTTCCGCTACCACTGAGCCCGGTGATCACAACCAGCTTGTCGCGGGGAATTTCAATCGTGATGTTCTTGAGGTTGTTTTCCCTCGCCCCCACCACCACGATCTTGTCTTGCGCCATCGGGTTTACGTTACCTCATTTGGGTAGACAGGAATCTACTCAATGAACTCGTCACCTTGAGGTGGCTTTTTGAGGAAGGCCTCAATAAATCCGTCGATCCCTCCGTCCATGACCCCGGTCACGTTGGCCGTTTCGTGGCCCGTTCGGTGGTCCTTGACCATGGTGTAGGGCTGCATCACGTAGCTCCGAATTTGGCGACCCCACTCGGCGGGGCCACTCACCATCATCGTTCGCATCTTTTCTGCGCTTTCGGCCCGTTGAACCTCGATGAGGCGGGCGGCCAAAACCGACATCGCACTGGCCCGGTTCTTGTGTTGGCTTCGCTCGTTTTGGCATTGGACCACGATCCCAGTCGGGATGTGGGTGATCCGGACGGCGGATTCGGTCTTGTTGACGTGCTGGCCACCGGCTCCCCCGGCCCGGAGGGTCTCGACCTTGAGATCGTCGGGATTGATGTTGACCTCCGCCTCGTCCACCTCGGGCAGGACTTCGACCTTGGCAAAGGAGGTGTGTCGGCGGGCATTGGCATCGAAGGGCGAGATCCGGACGAGTCGGTGAACGCCGTTTTCGCTCTTGAGATAGCCGTAGGCGTTCGGTCCGCTGATCATGATCTGGACACTGCGATATCCGACCACGTCTCCGGGGGTCTCGCTGAGAAGCTCGATCTTGTACTTTTTCTCTTCGGCCCACCGCATGTACATTCGGTAGAGGATGCTGGCCCAGTCACAGGCCTCGCTTCCTCCGGCTCCGGCATTCACTTCGAGCAGGGCGTTGCGGTCGTCGAACTCCCCACTCAGGAGCGTTTGGAGTTCGTAGGCATCGAGATCCCTGAGGAACTGGAGAGCCATCTCGTCGGCCTCCTTCTCGAACTCCTCATTGGGCTCTAGCTTGAGCATGTCGTAGAGCTCGTAGACGTCGTGACTCGTCTTTTCGAGGGCCTCGAAGGGCTGCAGCGTGTTCTTCAGCCGACTGAGCTTTTGGAGAATTTTGTTGGCGGCAGCGGGATCGCTCCAGAAGTTGGGGTCTTCTTGTTGGGTGTTGAGTTCGTCGATCTGCTTACGAAGTCGCGGTCGATCCAGGTGAGCGGCGATCGACTGCAATCGGGAGCGAGCCTCAGTGAGGGCTTGTTGTTGCTCGAGGGTGAGCATAAGATGCTTCAGAGGATACCGGCAAAGGGCAGGTATCCTCTTGCCCCGGACCATGAGCGAAACGACTCTTGTTTTGATCAAGCCGGGCGGGGTGCAGCGCAACCTCATCGGCGAAATTACGCGCCGCATCGAAGCCCGAGGCCTGAAGGTCGCCGGACTGAAGCTGATCGTCGCCGACCGCGCCACCGTCGAGGAGCACTACTCCGAGCACCGCGAACGCCCGTTCTTCAAGGATGTCTGCGACTACCTGACCAGCGGCCCGATCGTGGCCATGGCGGTGAGTGGCACCAACGCGGTCAAGGCGATCCGAACGATGATGGGCGCCACGAACCCTCTGGAAGCGACCCCGGGTACCGTCCGCGGCGACTTTGCCCTCACCATCGACGATAACCTGACCCACAGCAGCAGCGACCCCGAAGCCGCCGCGCGCGAGCTTGGACTTTGGTTCAGCGAAGGTCTGCCGAGCTGAATTGAACCTGGGCCGGGGTCTTCGATCCCGGCCCCAAAAGTGTCCCGACGGTAGTCGGCCCCCCGGCGCGGGTACAACGAGAACGATGAGAGTTTGCGCGATTGGGGCGGGTTCTTGGGGCAAGAACATCGTAAAGAACCTCTACGCCCTAGGCGTCTTGTCCGCCATCGTTGAGGTCAACCCAGCGAGCAAGGCCGAACTCGCTGAGATCGCGCCGGGAATTCCAATCTTCAGTGATCCCGACCAAGCCTACGACCAGGCTCAGTTCGAGGCCGTCACCATCGCCGTCCCCGCGCCACTCCACTTCGAGATCGCAGCCGTAGCTCTGGAGCGCGGGAAGCACTGCTTCGTTGAGAAGCCGATTACCCTGGAATCGCGCGACGCCGAGGCTCTTCTGAGCCTAGCTCGAAACCGAAACCTCACCTTGATGGTGGGCCACCTGTTGCTCTATCAGCCGGCTGTCGCCTTTCTCCGCGAGCAGATCCACTCGGGCAGCATCGGCCAACTCATCAGCGTGCACCAAGAGCGACTGAATCTCGGTCGGGCCCGAGCCACTGAAAATGTTCTCTGGAGTCTCGGCGTCCACGATGTCGCGGTTGCTCTCTATCTGGTTGACGAAATGCCCACTAAGGTCATGGCCAGCGGCGTCGCGACTCTCACCGAGGGAATCGAGGACGACGTCTATCTCCACGTCCAGTTCCCTAGCGGCGTCCATTCTCACCTCCATTGCAGCTGGCTATGGCCCGTTCTTCGGCGGCGAACGACCGTGATCGGGACCGAGGGCATGCTGATTTACAACGAGGTCGACCAGACCGTGCACCTTCACAAGAAGAAGATCGACGCGGCTCTGCGCAATGTGAACGACGGGGATGAGCTGGTTTACGAGGGATCAGGCGAACCGCTCCGACTCGAGATGGAGCACTTCTTGCACTGCTGCAAAACCGGCGAGACACCTCGCAGCGACGGCCTGAGTGCGCTGGAGGTCATTCGCGTTCTCGAAAACGCACTGAAGAGCGACCAAAACGAGGCTTATGTCAGCGGCTGAGGAGGTCTTGACCCTCGAAAGTGGAGCCCGAGTCCACCGAACGGCGGTGATTGACGAAGGCGCCCAGATCGGCGAAGGGACCCGCATTTGGCACTTCTCGCACGTTTGCCCCAAGGCCGTGATCGGGCGGAACTGCAGCATCGGCCAGAACGTGTTGGTCGCGAACCAGGTCACGATCGGCGATCATTGCAAGATTCAGAACAACGTAAGTCTTTACGAAGGGGTGATCCTGGAGGACTACGTATTCTGCGGACCGTCGATGGTCTTCACAAACGTTTTGACCCCACGATGCGAGTTCCCCCGGGCGAGCAGCGAGCATTACCATCGTACGTTGATCAAGCGTGGCGCCAGCATCGGGGCCAATGCAACGATCGTTTGCGGGATTACTCTGCACGAAGGGGCCTTCGTGGCGGCGGGAGCGGTGGTGACCCGCGACGTTCCGGCCTATGCGCTGGTAGCCGGGGTACCAGCTCGGGTCATCGGCTGGATGAGCGCCTACGGGGATCGATTGGAGTTCGACGAAGCCGGCTTCGCGACAGACTCGCAGGGGCACCGGTACCAACAAACCGTCGAGTACGACGTCGTTCGGCTGTCGTAAAGTGTATTGTTAGGTTATGTGGCAAACGGGGCGGTTGGTGAACTTTTCTCAGTTCTCCCGAACCGGGCAGTCGTTGCCGTTCTATGGCCATGCCCTTGATGCGGAATCTCAACTTCACCGAGTCTTTGCCAAGGTCGCTGGAAAGCGAACCAAGCTTCGGCCCCAAGACCTCTTTCTGGAGCTCCTCGGGACCCTTGTAGCTAGAGAGTTAGGCCTCCAAGCTTCCGATCCGTGGATTTGTGAGATCGATCCCGCTATTGTCCGGCACCTCAATGAAAAGCACGACATGAGACTTTCTTCGCACTACGCTTTTGCCCTTGCGACCCTGGACAAACTGGTGCCGTTTCGTACTCCGACGGACATCGGCCCGGTCCCGGATGAGGTGAAGTCGAACCTGCTAGCACTCGATCTCGTCTTACTCAATAGTGATAGAGTGCCCAAAAACCCTAACGTATCGTGGTTTGGCGGCGAGCTCCTGATTTACGACTTTGGCGCGGGACTCATTCTCAATTTGAACGATTCGGAGGTCTCTGCCGAAATTCACTCAGAAGCACTCCAAGGATTCGTCGGCGACCATCTCTTTGGTAGCTCGGTCGCAGGCCCCGCGTTGCGCCAAAGTCTCGAGGAGGTTTTCGCCCACCTAGCGCCGACTCTGGGTGCAGTAAATCTCGGGCAACTCCCTCCCGATTGGCAAGTTCCGGCGAAAAAGCTAACCGACTACCTGACCCATCTATGCGATAATCCGACAATTCTGATAAATCACCTTCCATGAGTTCCATCCGCTACGCGATCATCCGAATGCACCCTCGCCCCGAAACCGGCGAGCGGCTGAACATCGGGGTGATTTTTGGGGTCGGCGGAGAACTAGAGGTCTATGTCCCAAAAAGCTGGCGCCGGATCGAGGCTGCGTTTGGGTCTGAACTCACAAGGCTTGCGAAAGAGTTCGTGAATGAGATTGCATCCGGTGAATCGAGCGAAAGGGATTCTCTCGAAGGGATTCTTGCGAGCTTTTTGGACAAGGGCGGCGCATTCGAATTTTCGGAGCTGAAGCCGATTGGAACGATGTTGGGGCCGCTCCATCGCAGTCAAATCGCCACCGATCTTATCGGGCCAGCGCGCCTCCAAACTCAACCTCTCACTCTGCCCAACATCCTCCCGCTCGCCGAGTTGCAAGCTGAAGTAAAGGGCGCCTTTCTTGTGCAGCTTGAGGTCGCCGACGATAGAAAGGTTAGAGAGGCCAAAGCAATCCTCCCCAAGAAGAGAGCAAAACCATCTGCGAAAACAGATGCGACCCGCGCCTAACCTTGCTCACCCGTCCGCAAGAACCCCCAAAGTTTGAACTCAGAATACGTATTCGCGGCAGACCGATGTAGAATGCACTGTATGCAGCGACGATGGAGTCTGAGCGGGCTGATTGGCCTGTGCCTGCTCACCTTACTGGGTTTGGCCCTGCCTGCCCAGGCAACTCAGAAGGACATCATCGTTTGGGGAAGCTCACTCGGGCCCGACACCAAGGGATATGAGGCCCAGGTCAAGGAATTCGAGCGGCTCAACCCGCAATACCGGGTCAAGATCCTGAGCATGGGCGCCGGGGAGATGAACCCCCAAAAGCTGATGACCGCCATCGTCGGCGGAGTGCCGCCCGACGTGGTGCGCCAAGACCGATTCACCGTCAGCGATTGGGCCAGCCGAGGAGCCTTTATGGCTCTGGATCCCTACATCGAGCGCGACCGAGACAATCCTGATACACCCACCCCGGACAAGTACTACCCCGCTCCCTGGAACGAGGCCTCTTACGACGGGAAGATGTACGCGATCCCCTACGAGTCCGATAACCGGATCCTGTACTATAACAAAGGGGTCTTTCGAGAAAAAGCAAAGGAACTTAGGGCCGCGGGTCTCGACCCCGAACGGCCGCCGCGCACCTGGAGCGAGGTCCTTGCCTATAGCAAGATCCTCACGGAGTTCAATCCTGATGGAACGCTGAAGCGGGCCGGTTTCATCCCGAACTACGGCAACTCGTGGCTTTACCTCTACGCGTTCCAAAACAACGCCAGCTTCTTGAGTCCCGACGGACGCAAGTGCACGCTCGCCAGCCCCGAGGCCGAAGAAGCGCTCAAGTTTATGATCGCGGGGTACGACCTGCTGGGGGGCTATGCCGAAGCCCAAAAGTTCCAGTCCACCTTGCGCGGCGGCCCCGAGGATCCCTTCATCATCGGCCGCGTCGCAATGAAGATCGACGGCGACTGGATCATCAGCAGCCTCGCCCGCTACGCGACGGATCTCGATTTTTCCACCGCCCCAGCCCCGGTGCCCGACGATCGCTACTATCGCCGTGGCCGATTCGCGGGCGAGAAGGATCAATTCATCACTTGGGTGGGTGGATTCAGTTTTGCCGTTCCCCGAGGCGCCCGCAACCCCGAGGGGGCTTGGAAGTACATCCAGTTCATGACCAGCGACCGGGCCTATCGGATCTTTGCCGAAGCCCAACGCCGGTGGGAAGCGCGCAGAGGCCGGGTCTGGATCCCCCGGATCATGGCCCGCAAGACCTATAACGAGATCAGCGTCAACGAATATTCGCCGAAGGATCCACGGTTTGCCCAGGCCCTCCAGATGCACGTGGACATGATGCCTTTTGCGCGGATCCGCCCGGCAACCCCCGTCAGCCAGATGCTCTGGGATGAGCACGTTCGGGCGATCGAATTCGCCGGGCTGAAGGAGCGCGAGCCGATGCAAGCCCTCCAGATCGGACAGGCTGTCGTCCAAAAGGAGCTCAACGCAATCTTCGATGTCGAGCGGTATCCGAAGGTGGACTTAAGGGTCCCAGCCTTCATCGGGGTCATCGGCGCGATCTTGGGGGTCGGTCTTTTCATCGCCGGATACCTCCGCAATCGACCGGGAGCGATTGGCCGGGCCGAAAGCCGGTGGGCCTACATCTTCCTCGCTCCGTGGATCTTCGGTTTCTTGGTCTTCACACTGGGGCCAATGCTGGCGTCCCTCTTCTTCAGCTTCACCCAATATAACGTTCTGAGTGAGCCACGGTGGGTTGGCTTGGCGAACTTCCAGGAGCTTCGCGCAGATGAGCAGCAGCTTCTGGCGAAATCCTTTGCCAACGTCCTCTATCTCGGCGGGATCGGGGTGCCGCTGGGTCTGATGACCGGCCTCGCGATCGCACTTTTGCTCAACCAGGCAGTCCGCGGGATGAACTACTACCGGACGGCCTTCTACCTGCCGAGCATCGTTCCCCTGGTCGCGACCACCGTTCTTTGGATCTTCATCCTCAATGCCGACCCGAACCGGGGCCTGATCAACGGGCTCTGGAAAGATACGATCCAAGTCTGGTTTGGGACGCCTCCGCCGGGATGGCTCAGCGTGGAGCAGTGGGCCAAGCCTTCGTTGATCCTGATGGGACTCTGGGGCGCAGGCGGCGGAATGGTGCTGTGGCTCGCCGGCCTCAAGGCGGTCCCGACGACGCTTTATGAGGCGGCTAGCATCGACGGCGCTTCGCCTCGCCAGCAGTTCTGGAGTGTGACCCTGCCCCAACTCAGCCCGCTGATCTTCTTCAATACGGTTATGGGGCTCATCGGGGCGCTCCAGCAATTCGAAAGCTCCTACATCATCACCGGTGGCAACGGCGCGGGTCCGAGCGACTCGTTGCTGACGCCGGTCTACTTGTTGTTCCGCAACGGCTTCGCCTACTTCAAGATGGGTTATGCCAGTGCGCTCGCCTGGGTTATCTTCGTCATCGTGTTACTCATCACCGGAATTCAGTTTTGGTTGAGCAAGCGGTGGGTTCACTACGAGGGCAAAAAGTGAACCCCGCCCTGCTCTATTTGATCGCCACGCTCTGCACCTGGACCGGTTGGGTCTTGGTGCTAAGCGGAGTGGCCAGTTGTTTCCGGCTGCTCTTCAAGAGCGCGGGAGCCCACCCCGAATCGCTGCGGCGCGGGATGCTCCTCAACGGCGGTATCGGGGCATTGCTCTTGTTGGTGGCTCTCTTCTTGCCGAAGCCGTTAGGCCGCGAAGTTGAACCAGGGATCCATTTTCCGCTGGTCTGGGTGCTGATGTCGTGGACCGGCTGGGGGGCGTTGGTCGGCTTGATCTTCGCCGTCGTGCGGGTGATCCAGTCGTTCACGGCTCTCAATGCGATGGAGCGAGCCGCCAAGCTGAAACAAGCAGCGGGCTTTGCTGTGGCAGGCGCCCTGTTCTTCTTTCTCTATCGTCGAACCGGGGGCACGGCCGAGATCTTCCGAGGCGCGATGCCGCTCAATCCGACTACGATTGCGGCCATCTTGGGACTGGCCGTGGCCGCCCTGGCCGCGATGGCATGGGCCGCCCGTTCGACCAGCAATCGAGGCTTTGGCAAGACGATCGTGAGCCATGCCGCACTCTTGGTCGGCTCGATCGTCTTCGGCGTGCCGTTCGCTTGGTTGATGGTCACCAGCTTCAAGGAAGACAAGGACATTGCCCAGGCAGATGCCCTGCGGTGGACACCCTACGTCACCGTCACCGAGCCCTACGACGACCCCGAGAACCCACTCTTCCGAACGGTACTCGATGGCAAAGAGGTCGAGGGGCAGATTTTGGAGCGCCCCGCCCCTGGTCAGGCTCGCCTCGACATCTATAAGCCGATGTCGATTCGAGGGACGACCGTGGTCGTGCCAGAGTCCAGTCTCAAGCGAGTCCCCGACAACAAGCCGGTGGTGACCGGCACCTACAACGCCCAAAAGATCCGCGGACTCGCGATCCAAGAGTTGGAGGACGGTAGCCGAAAGGTCTTGATTCAGAGTCCCGAGGGCCTCAAGGGAACCATCTACACCGCCCTGGCCAAGGACGTCGAGGACGTTCGCAAGGTCGGTCTGCGGTGGCAAAACTATCCCGATGCGCTGGACTTCCTTCCGCCGGATACCAATCGCGGATTGGTCTATCTCAAGAACACCCTCATCCTCGTGATCCTCACCGTCATCGGGACGGTGATCAGTTGCACGATGGTGGGCTATGCCTTTTCGCGGCTCGATTTCTTCGGTAAGAACTTCCTATTCACGGTTCTGCTCAGCACGATGATGCTTCCCGGCGCGGTGACGATGTTGCCGGGCTTCTTGATCTTCCGTCAGCTGGGCTGGATTGATACGCTCTATCCCCTTTGGGTGCCGGCCTTCTTTGCCGGGGCGTTCAACGTGTTCTTGATTCGGCAGTTCTTCGGAACGATCCCGATGGAACTCGAAGATGCGGCCAAGATCGACGGTTGCAGCTATCCGACGACCCTCTGGAAGATCATGGTGCCCCAGATCAAGCCCGCTCTCGCGGCGATCTCGATCTTCACGGCGATGGGAGCCTGGAATAACTTCATGGGCCCGCTGATCTACATCAGCTCACCCGAAAAGATGCCGATCGCCTATGCGCTGCAACTCTATAACAGCAGTCGCGGCGGCGAGCCGGGGCTCCTGATGGCGCTCACGACGATGTCGATTCTGCCCGTGCTGCTCCTCTTCTTCTTCGCTCAGCGCTACTTCATCGAAGGCGTGACCCTGAGCGGCCTTGGAGGGCGATAGGGGTCCGGCGGCAAATTTGTAGATTGAGATCGGAGCCGCTGCTACATCAACACGCCTGACTGAACCCCCATCACCGACAACCCCGGTGAGACCAAGCCGATGAGATCTCCCCGGGGCTTGGTCTGCCCACTTTCGACGGTCCCGGCGGAGTGAGCCGTCGCGCCTCCGTGTCGCAGTCCGGCCCCGCGGGGCCGCCCGCTTCTTTACCCGGTGGAAATCAGCCACTTTTTCTCCGAAGGAAGCTCAAATCACGGAACCCTAATACTGGGTGTGATAGTATAAAGATGCAAGATCCAAATCTGCGGAGCAAATGGAGCGAGAATCTTCAGGAACAAACCTTTCTCCCGCTTTGCTCGGAAGAATGGGATCACTGACAAAGACTTGTGCGAAGCCGTTCAAAGGCTAGAGGAAGGCCATGTCGATGCAGACCTCGGCGGAGGCGTGTTCAAGCAACGGGTGGCGCGTCCCCATAAAGGTCGGTCGAGCGGATTTCGGACGATCCTTCTGGTTTGCATCAGGGAGCGAGCGTTTTTCGTGTACGGGTTCTCGAAAAACGAGCGAGACAATATCCGGAAAGATGAGTTAAGGGGCTTTAGAGAACTGGCGGCCCTCCTTGACAGCTACAACGAAAGCCAGATCCAAGAAGCCGTAACGAGCGGCGCACTTATTGAGGTGATCTGTAATGAGCAAGACATACCGGAGTGACATTCTGGCCAGCATCCATGAGACCGTCTCCGATCTCAAGGAAGCCGGGCTCATCAACAAGCGTACGATGAAGCGCTTCGATGAACTCTGCCTCACCCCCGTCGAGGAACTTTCTGCGGACGAGATCCGCAAGATCAGGCTAGAAAGCAACGTGAGCCAAGCGGTGTTCGCCAGGTATCTCAATGTGAGTCCGGGCGTCATCAGCCAGTGGGAACGGGGTGAGAAATCGCCTTCCGGCGCGAGCTTGAAGCTGTTGACTGTTGTCCGCAGAAAGGGCTTGGAGTCCATTGCTTAGCAAGAAAGCCCGCCCACCTCGGCACGGAATTACTCAGAACCTCTCCATCAGCTCGCAAGAGCCCCGGGCGGCAAGGGTTAGGATTCGGGATAGGAGAGAAGGGCTAAGGGATCAGGAACGGGAGTAACCCCCATTCCCGATCCCCTAACCCCTACTCCCCTTGGATCAGAGTCCCTTCTCGGCGATGAACTTGACGAGGTCGGCGATTCGGCAGCTATAGCCCCACTCGTTGTCGTACCAAGCCACGACCTTGACGAAGTTACCCAGGCCCACTGTATCGACGGCGCTAAAGATCGAGCTATGCTCATCACCGACGAGGTCGCTGCTCACCAGTTCTTGGTCGCTATAGCGGAGGATGCCCTTCATCGGACCCTCGGCATATTCGCGCATCGCGGCGTTGATCTCTTCGATCGAGACATCCTTGTTCAGGATTGCAGTGAAGTCCACGACGCTGACCGTGCGGGTCGGAACCCGGAAAGCCATACCGGTGAACTTGCCCTTGAGTTCGGGGATGACGAGCCCTACGGCCTTGGCCGCGCCCGTGCTGCTCGGAACGATGTTCTCCGCCGCAGCTCGGCTATCGCGCAGATCTTTCTTCGCCGTATCGACCGTGCTTTGCGAGTTGGTGTAGGCGTGAACCGTGGTGAGAAGACCCTTCTCGATGCCAAACCGCTCGTGCAGGACCTTGGCGACGGGGGCAAGGCCGTTGGTGGTGCAGCTGGCGTTGCTGATCACGTGGTGAGCGGCGGGGTCGTACATGCCGTCGTTGACGCCAAGAACGATGGTCAGGTCCTCATTCTTGGCCGGGGCGCTGATGATGACCTTCTTGGCGCCGCCCTGCTTGTGGGCCACCGCCTTGGTGGCGTCGGTGAACCGTCCGGTGCACTCGAGGACGATGTCGCAGCCCATATCGCCCCAGGGGATCAGGGCCGGATCGGTCTGGGCAAAGACCTTGATCTGGTCGCCGTCCACCGTGATGCTGGAGTCGTCGTAGGCAACTTCGCCCTTGTAAGGTCCGTAGGTCGAATCGTACTGAAAGAGGTACGCATTCGTCTTGGTGTCGGTGAGGTCGTTCACCGCCACGACGTCGAACTGACCCTTGTACTTGCCGAGGAGGGTTCGAAGGGAAAGACGACCGATTCGGCCGAAGCCGTTGATGCCTATACGCACTGCCATATCCCCCTTAGTTTACCGAGGGGGATATCCGTGCCGAACGTCCGGGCGCCTTCAAGGCTCACCTGTCCCAAACCAATCATCTGAACTGTGGGCGGTCGTTTGCGTCTACACCGGGAGACTTGCCATGCGGACCGAACGAGAAAAGATTGCCCACCTTTTGCGCCGATTTGGACTCGGGGCGAGCGAAGCCGAGCTTGACTTCTATGGCCAGGATGGGCTGAACGGCGCGATCGATAAGCTCCTCAACTATGAGCAGATCGAACAAAGGCTAGAAGTCCGGCCCGAGATGTTTCTCGATGACCGACGACGAGTCCCGAGCTTTCCCGACGTTCAGACTGACTGGGGCATTCGGATGCTCACCACCCGCCGACCCCTGGAAGAGAAGATGGCCCTCTTTTGGCACCACCACTTTGCCACGGCAAGGGAAAAAGTGGACGTTTCGATGGTGATGCACCGCCAGATCGACCTCTTCCGAGAGAAGGGACTCGGTCGGTTCTTGGAGCTACTGGTCGCGGTCAGCAAGGATCCGGCGATGATCTACTGGCTCGATAATCAGTTTAACGTCAAGGGGAAGCCCAACGAAAACTTCGCCCGCGAGATCATGGAGCTCTTTACGCTCGGCATCGGTCACTACACCGAAAAGGACATTCAAGAAGCGGCCCGATGCTTCACAGGCTGGGGCTACACCGCCGGAAGGCGGCGGGACAATGCCGCCAAGCCCCGAATCGATGCCGAGTTTGTTTTCCGCCCCGAGGACCACGATGACGGAGTGAAGACGATCCTCGGAAACACGGGTCGCTTCACCGGCGAGGATGTCTGTGGGATTCTCTGCGGCCGGGCCGAGACTCCTCGGTTTTTGGTCAAAAAGATCTGGGAGTGGTTCTGCTGCATGAACCCCAGCGACGCCATCGTAGAGAAGTTCGCGCGGATTTTCCGGGAGAGCGGGCTGCACATCAAGACTCTCCTGAAGGCGATCATGGAGAGCGAGGAGTTCTACTCCGATGTTTGCTTCCGCCGGGGTTACAAGAATCCGGCCGAAGTCTGTGTGGTCGCGATGCGGCAGCTAGGACTAGGGGCCACGATCGAACCCGATGGAGACGGTCGCATTCCGGTGGCAAACCGGCTCATCAGCCGTGGAGCCCTCACCAGCATGAAGAACATGGGCATGGAACTACTGAATCCACCCGACGTGGCTGGATGGCAGATCGGGCCGAACTGGATCAGTAGCGCCACCATGGTCGAACGGATCAAGTTCGGGGAGTCGCTCTTCACCCGACTGCGATACCCAGCGGCGAACCTGATCGCTGGCCAAACTCCGGTCGAAGCGGTCGAGAGCTTGGCCAGCGTTTTCGACGTGCAGCTCCCCGCAGACAAGCTGAAAACCATTTCCCAGGGCGCCGAGGCAGCGACCAAAGGCGGGCCCGTCACCGCCGCCAATGCCAACGCGGTCGCAGCCGCCATCGCCAAACTCCTCTTCGCGACGCCCGAATTCCAGTTCTGCTAGTAAACTCCGTGGTCGGAATGACCATCGAGCAGCAACTGGAAGTCTTGCGCCGCGGGGCCACGGAGATCATTAGCGAAGAGGACCTCAAGGCCAAACTGGCCAAGGGGAAGCCGCTGCGCGTCAAGCTCGGGGTGGATCCGACGATTGCCCACGTCACGCTCGGCTGGGCGGTGGTGCTGCGCAAACTCCGCGACTTTCAGCGACTCGGGCACACCGCCTGTTTGGTGATCGGTGACTTTACGGCCCAGATCGGCGACCCCAGCGGCAAGAGCAAAACCCGGCCCCAACTGACCCGCGAACAGGTTCAATCGAACGTGAAGGCCGTAAGCGAACAGGTCTACAAGATCCTCGACCCCGAAAAAACCGAGATCAGCTTCAACAAAGATTGGCTCGGGGCCATGACCTTCGAGGACGTCATTCGCCTCGCCAGTCGCTACACCGTCGCCCGGATCCTGGAGCGCGACGACTTCAGCAAGCGCCTCAGCGAAAACCGCCCGGTCGCCCTGCACGAGATCCTCTATCCGCTCTGTCAGGGCTACGACTCGGTCGAGCTACGGGCCGATGTCGAGCTGGGCGGCAACGACCAGATGTTCAACAACCTGGTCGGCCGAAACTTGATGGCCCAATACGAGATGGAGCCCCAGGTGGTCCTGCTCATGCCGCTTCTCCTCGGGACCGATGGCAAGGAGAAGATGTCGCAATCGCTGGGGAACTACATCTCGGTGATCGACACCCCCCGGGACATGTACGGCAAGACGATGTCGATCCCCGACAACCTGCTGGAGAACTGGTTTGTGCTGTGTACCGACGTCCCGATGGAGGAAGTCCGGCAGATCCTCGCCGACTGCCAGGCCGGAACGATGAATCCCCGCGACGCCAAACGCCGACTCGCCCGGGAGATTGTGGCTTTGTATCATTCCACCGAGGCAGCCCAGGCCGAAGATGACTACTTCATCGAGACCTTTAGCAAGAAGGCCCAGCCGGTGGAGGCCGAAGAGGCCACCATCCCGCGCGACCTCGTCAACGAGGAAGGCAAGATCGGCCTGCCCGCGATGCTGACCTCCCTAGGGCTGACCAAGAGCAACGGCGACGCCAAAAAACTCATCGAAGCCGGAGCCGTCTCGCTGGACGGGGAGAAGGTGACCAGCCTCCAATGGACCCCAACCGACCTCGAGGGCAAAGTCCTCAAGGTCGGGAAGCACCAATTCCGGCGGTTGGTGTAGGGGGTTATGCGCCAAACCAGTTCTTCTGAGATCTCTCCGTACCTGATTGGGCAATAGTTGAGGACAATGGCTCCAAGGCTTTGTGAAAGCTTTCCAGCCTTAACTCGGCGAGGTTTCCCATGCTGTTATGGGAATCCCTTTTTGTCGATCACGAGATTCTCAAGTGTCTTCGGGTCAATTGGCCCTCGGCTACGCTGAACCTCATAATCCACACTTAGAGATCTAATGGCCCACACAAAAGCCTTGATAGGGGGTTCAGCACCTTCGTCATCGGGGGCTCTTTCCATCGCAACCCGCATGAGCGCCTTGCCCCATTCCTTGCCCTTAAGCCCCGGTGCTTTTCGAATCTCTGAGTACCTTTTCTGGAAAGATTTTCCATCAGTGATTCCATCGAAGTTCTCTGCTTCCAGCTTCGATGGAGCCTCAATGTTTATGGATTCTTCATAGTAAGAGACCGCTCTGACCAACTCCTCTGTTGAGAAGCAACCATACTCAAAATCTGGATCATTAAGAAAAACAGCCCCAACAACTAGTCCCTCACGAGCGTGCGCTTTCAAGCATCTGATTGGTTCCTCTTCATCCTTATCAAGCATAAAGAAGGAAAAGCGCTTTGCCGTGATGTCCTTCAGCAGTTGCTCCCTGAGACCCTGGGACCAAGCCTGACCCCGCATGTTTATGACCTCAATTTTGAAGCCCAAGTAGTGTTCAAGCGCGTATTCAAGGGCTCCCTGCTCGGTATCCCCTTCCACGTAGAAACGAACACGCGGAGACGATGAAAGACTCCATCGTGGAAGGACGCGTCGAACTAACTCCCGAGTATCCTCAAGGGGGTACTCGGATCCGTAGTACCAGGCACGAGCACCGGGCACCCAGGTCGAACCAGCTTCATCCTCATGAACTAGCCGATCCTCATACATCTCATCGTATGCACGCCTCAGAAGTTCAGCAACCTGGCGAACAAACAGAGCCATCCCAAGATGGCCGCTAATCTTCTTCCTCTTATCCCAAACACTACTTCTGAGAATTAGATATAGTTCAGCATTCGCGTCGACGCTATGTGCCCAATCCCTGAGCATCATGTGCGCGGTCGCCACCTGTAGCTTTGGAATTCGTGAGAAAACTTGCAAGATTCTTAACCTATACGATTCCCCGAGATTCTCGGGCCTCGATTCGGAGTTGATCATTGAATAACTCTGATCCATTCCTGAAATCTCAGGCCAGTAAATCGGTTCCAATAGGATCGCCAAGTCCGCAACGCCATTCCAGTAATCTAGACCACGCTTGAAGCAGTCAGCTTTGGATGCTGCTTGAAATCTTTTTGTGAAATCTTTAGCATATCGCAGAACACCTGGCCTATCGAGAATGTTTGATGGCACAACATTCCATCTCATCATCTCAAGAATACGGGCTAGCGGTATTAGTCGAAACTGGTGAAAATGTAAATCGTAATCCCACCATCTGCCCGCTGGAGGATGGCTTTCACAGATCTTCTGATCTAGCCAATCGAAAGACTTAAATTCGGCAAAGCGACGTTTGGATTTTGACCGAAGCTCTGATCGGTCCGCCCGTAACCAACCCCGCTTCCAAAACTTAACAGGATCAGTTTCTCGTGAGCCACCGTAGCAGTTTAGACCTAGTCGTTTGGCTTCCCAGCAAAACTCCGAATCAGAGAGTAACTGCAAATTTCGAAGCCACCTAAAATCCTCTTCGTGACTCAGTACGATCGGGTAAAGATTGTCAGACGCGAGCTTGATCCGATCCGGAGCATTGGCAATCTCTTCGGGTTCGGGAACAAAGCCTTTCAGGAAGCGCGAGGTATCCATCACTTCAAAACCACTCCAAGGAACGCACTGTGATTCCCCAGATGTACCTTACAGAGGGCAAGTCCCGACTAACAGATATCTGACCAAGTCGATGGTTGACGTTGATGTCGAGCAGAACCCGCTTCATCCCGCGAGTTCGAGCCCGAAGACTTTGCGGGTCTGAGTCTTTTCCCAGTGGATCACGCCAAGGGCCTGCTCACGGGTGACGCAGGGCCAGCCTTCCAAGAACTCTTCCAAAGAACCCCCGCCATCGAGGGTATCGATGAGGGCCTGGACGGGGACCCGAGTCCCGATGAATCGGACTGCCCCGCTGATGATTTCCGGATCAGAATGCAAGACCCCTTGAAGCTCCTCGGGAATTGTCCTGGCTCTATTGTACGCCGCGGTTGCCGAGAATCCAACCGCAACGCGTGCTTCCATCACAGACTCACACGCCAGACTCAAGTATCAATGGGTTGGAAATCCGCTCGCCGACCCGACCCGATGCCACGCCCTCGTCCCGTGGAGAGAGAACCGGCCACACGAACCTAGCCTGGGAGTCCACGGGCCTCCGCCCCGGGCCGGCGTGCAACGCCATGCGGAATCCTCCAAGCAAACCAGGGGCGAGGAATCAACTCTCACCCCCGGCCAGGAAAGGGACTCAGACACCAGCGCCGGCGGAGGCGACGGTCTTCATCTTGCCTTGCGAGAACTGGCTGATCGAGGTCGCTCCCGATTCGTAGGAGCGCCAGTCGGTGACGACTTCCGCGCCCGGCCTTCCGTCAAGGTTCCAGATCCCGCGGAGCGTCACGATTCCGCTCCCGTTTTTGGCCTTGTTGGCATAAAAATCCACCTCGATCGTGCGGACCGATTTGCCCTTGGCCTCGCGGACGATCATGGCGCAGTAGTCGCTATCGCTCGGGAATTGATCTTCGAAGTTGATCCCGAGGTCGCCCGGCTTGCGGCTCCCCAGGATGATCAGGACCTCGTTGGTGCCGTTTCCGTCGAGATCCACCTGCGAAACCGAATGAAGGACGGGCTTCGCATTGGGCAGACCCTTCGTCTTCAGATATTCGCGCGCGACTCGAAGGTATTCGGGAGAATCGAGCTTGACCGAATTCACCCGAAGGGCAGGCGGCTTCGGCCCAAACCACAGAAGCGGACTCGCGTTCCCTTCGACACTCCAGAGCGGGTCCCGGTCATCGGGTTGAAAGGTGAGGTTGGCTCGGGCCTCGGCGGTCGAACCGTTCGGGCTGAGGGTATAGCACCCTCCGGCCGTCAGACGGTCCACCGTAGACTGGGGAACTTTAGGACCTTCCAAAAACATGGAGTCCATGGATGCCCATTTTCCGGCGTCATAGACGCCGATGCCGCGAGAATCGACGGCCAGAATTCCACCAGTGGGGGCCAGTGCAGAGAGTGCCAGAGAGGTGAGAAGAGAGATCATTGATGTGTGCTTTCGTGATTACGAACTTTTCTTTACAAGGACTTTAGGACCAGAGCGGCCGAGGTTGATGAGGGATGCTTCGCGCCCTTCGATGTACCAGATGAGGGTGGCGACCTCGTAGGTTCCGTCTCGGTCAAAGTCAGCCATCGCGACGAGGTCGACATCGGGTTTGAGCTGTTCTTCGTTCCCATCCTGCCATCCGATCACGCGCAGAGATTTGCCACCCTGGAGCAGAAAGACTCGTGACCATTCGCCGATTCCGGTGTCGCCGGGAGTCTTCCAACTTTGGGCCTTGATGAGGGCGTCGACCCGCTTGTCTCCGTCGAAGTCGCCGCTGACATAGGTGCTCCAGACGACGGATTTGGTCTTCATCTTTTGGCCCTTGAGGAACCTCATGACCTGCAGACGCAGCTCGTTCGGGATCGTCTTGGGCATCGTCAGCGGACGCGGAAAGGTGGGGGCGGGTCCACTGAAGAAGGCGGCTTGATGCCGACCTTCGGGCAGGGGGATGACCGGCATCACCGACATACCCTCGAGGACCGGTTCATCGATCATGATCGGTTCGCCGAGCTTGCCGAGTTTGACCTCGTGAAACTCGAGGTTGCGCCATTCGGGCAGATCGTCGCTCACCTGAGACCACTTGCCGCCAGCCAGGTTGCCAATGAGGAGTCCGCCGACCGCCAAAGTGGCCGGCGAATTGCTGAGGCTGAAGCCGAGCAGCGCGGAAATCACCTTACTGGCCTTCCTTCGGAAGAAGTTTCTCGAGCATTGGCCAATATTTGTCTTGAATTTGGTCGTGGGTCATCTTCTTGCGTTCGGCCTTATACCAAGCCTTGTAGGTCTGCTTTCCAAACTGCGCATCACTAATGCGCTCGATATCGATGCGACCGCCCGCTTCGTGAATGTAGGAGTTGACGAATTGGACGGTAAAGGTGCCTTCCTTATTGGCATTCACGGCGAGGAAGAGGTCCAAGCCTGGTTGACTGCCGATAAAGTACGAAAACTCCGCTCCCTTCATATTTCGAATCTGGACGTGGGTGTAATCCCCCATTTCAAAGGCAAAAACTTTGCCCGTGAACTTGGCCGTCTTCTTGATGACGTCCTTTTGGCTGTCGGGTTTCTGAGCATGGGCACTCAAGAGAACGAGGGACGCGCAGGCGAAGACCAACTTCTTCATGGTGTAGTTATCGGCTGATGTCTGGGAGTCAGCTACCCCTTCCTTCGTAAGGACGCAGCTTGGGCCGCTTCTCGTCACTCCGAGGTCGAACTGCAGAATTGATCGGTCATGAACATTTTGGGAGCTAGCGGGCAGGCCCGACTCAGCAACATCATCTGTTCCTTTGCTTCGACCACCGGAATACAAAGTTCTCGGGTCAACGACTCCAGCCCGAGCCAATCAAAGTCGAGCGGGCCCGCCCAGGTCGGTTCGGGATTGCGGATCGCTTCACGCACCACCGGCCCTTCGTGGCAAATGTAACCGCCAGGAGCCTCTTCGCAAAGCCGAAAGCTCCACTCCCAAAAGCGCCATCGGTCCGGGGTCCTGACCAGGCGCGCCGGGTCGAGTGCAGCCCATCGGTTGTAGAGCGCTTGGACCTGTCGATTGGGAAGCTCGGGCATCGGAAGCAGAGCCGAATTCCGAGCCACGGGTCCGCGAATCACGCGGTCAACCACCTCGAACCCAAGCCGCTCATAGAGGTCAGAACGATGGGCGAAAAGCAAGGCGCCCGACTCTCCCCTCGCCTCGCTTGCATCCAGGACTTGGGTCAGCAGTTTCTCGGCATAGCCCCGACCCCGATACTCTTCCAGTGTGGCGACCCCTGCGATCCCAACTGCGCGCCCCCAGCCGAAAGTCAAGCCGGTTGTGGTGAGAATCGACACCATCTGGCCGGAATCGAACAGGGCCCACTTTCGCTCGAGGTCGAAAAGAGGATCGGCGAAGAAAACGGAGCTGGCGCGGTCGAAATCTAGCCCGAACACATCGCACAGCAGTCGAAGAAAACCCCCGGCCTCGCTATATTCGATGGTGCGGATCTCGGTCAATTGCGCCCGCCCGCGGGCCCCCGCCGAATGTTCAGGGTGACTCGGACCTTCTGTTCTCGTTCGAGGGCGACCCCGGGGGGAATCACCAGATTGGCTTCGATCGTCTTGGTCGCCTTGAGTCCGGTGAGATCAACTGGCGACGTATCTACTCGCTGGATACCGCTCAGGATGTTCGATTTCCCCTTCAGGTCGACCTGAACGGGGTCAATCTGGAACGATTCGACTTCATAGCCAAAGGGCAGGGTGCCGACAAATCGCGGCCGGATCAGGACCGAGGCGGTCGTCTCTTCGCGCAAGAACTGCGGCCGAACGGTCACCGAAGGCGGATCGGTGGAGATATTGTCGATACGCTGGCCGTTCGCGTCGAGAACATCGACGGGGAGTTCTATCATTTGGAACGACGTCAGCCGGGCTCGGTCGAGCAGGACCCGAACTCGGGCCACCTTGAACATCGAATTCTCGGTCCCCACGAGCGTCACCCGGCCAGGTTGAACCTCGGCCCCCTGATACACAGTGCCTTCGGGCGAGTTCCCCGTTGGATCGACCTCCACCGGCTTGCTGATCCGCTTGACCGGGCTCAGCTTGACCCGGACCCCCTGAGAGACCAGGTTCATCTCATAGTTGTCATCTCGGGGACCACGGAGCCGAATCTCGAATCGACCTTCGCCGGCTTTGGCTTGGGCGAGGTCCACGGTCGCTCGCCATTCCTCGCGTGGGATCGTCCTCAAGGTGCTTTGGGGACCTCTCGCCACGACGTCGACGGTCGGAGGCAGGTTCTCGGGGATGAGGCCTTCGGGCGTATTGAGCGGTTGGAGCACGACGCTAAGGCGCTGCTCGGTGGCTTGGTCGGCCTGAGCCTGCACTTGGAGCCAAAAGATCAACGAGAGAAAGAGGGAGACGAGGAAGAGAACGACCTTGTCCCAAGCAAACTTTGGGGCACTCATGCGGGGATGTTCTCCTTGCCGTTCTTGTTCCGGCGACGAGGCTTGGGCTCGGGAGGTTGTTCCCGTTCCAGCAGATCGACCCTCAGGCGCTCTCGGAGTTCGTTGAAGTCGGCCAGTTTGGTCAGGCTTCCGGCGATGCCATAGCTAATCGTCCCCCGCTCTTCGCTGACGATGATCGCGATGCAGTCATATTGCTCGGTGACGCCGAGTCCGGCCCGGTGCCGCATGTGAGCGTGCTTCACCATGTAAGCACTCTCGCTGAGCGGAAGGCGGCACGCGGCGGCGAGGATCTTGTTCCCCCGCACCAGCACGGCTCCATCGTGCAGCGGGTTGCCTTCATAGAACAAGCTGCCCAGCAGCGCGGCGGAGATATCGGCATGGAGGGGCACGCCGTTGGCGCTGATTTGGTCGAGTCGCTCCAGTCGCTCGATCACGATCAGGGCCCCGGTTTGCTGGCCTGCCATCTCACTCACGGCGGCGATGATCTCTTCGACCGCCGCCGCACCCACCGATTCAGCCCGAGTTTGGATCGTCTCGCTCAGTCCTCCGAGGTTTCCGAACCCCTCCAGCGCTCGACGAAGTTCGGGCAAAAAGAGAATGACCAAGGCCACCGGACCCAAAAGGGTGGCTTTGTCGAGGACGTAGTGAAGGGTCCGCAGTTCGGCGGCTTCGGTCAAGACCAAAAGCAGCACGAAGACCACGATCCCCAACAAGATGCGCCACGCGCGGGTCGATCGCACGATCAGCAAGAACCGATAGAGGACAAAAGCGACAAGGAGGACGTCAATGACGTTCCGAGCCCCTTCAAACGTGGGCTGAAAGAGATCGCGTATGCGCCGAATGACGTCGTCCAATCAGGGAGGCCTCTGACTTGTTATTGTAGCAGTCTGGGAAAATCCGCTTGGCCAGCTTACTGAACTTCGTTGAACCGGTCGCAAATCAGTGATAAGCTAGAGCCATGGCCGTCAAGATCGCCTTCATCGGTGCGGGGAGCACTGTTTTTGCCAAGAACCTGATCGGGGATATCCTCAGCTTTCCCGAACTTGCTGACGCTCATCTGGCCTTGATGGATATCGATGAGGGGCGATTGCAAGATAGTGAACTCGTCGCCCGGCGGGTGGCCGACGCTCTCGGCGTGCAGCCCCAGATCACGGCGACCACAGACCGAGTTCAGGCCCTCGACGAAGCCGATTACGTGATCAACATGATCCAGGTCGCCGGTTACAAGCCGGGCACCGTGATCGACTTTGAGATCCCCAAGAAGTACGGGCTCCGCCAGACGATCGCCGACACCCTCGGGATCGGGGGGATCTTCCGGGGACTCAGGACCATTCCGGTGCTCCTCGATATCTGCACCGACATGGAGATCTATTGCCCCGATGCCCTGATGCTCAACTACACCAACCCGATGGCGATGCTGTGTTGGGCGATGAACTCGGCCACCACGATCCGCAACGTGGGTCTTTGCCATAGCGTCCAGGGAACCGCCCACGAGCTGAGCCGTGATCTGGGCATCCCGGCCGATGAGATCAACTATCTCTGCGCCGGGGTCAACCATATCGCTTTCTATCTGAAGTTTGAGCACAAGGGCGAGGACCTCTACCCACGGCTCAGAGAGATCGCGGCCAGCGGCAAAGCCCCCGATTGGAACCGAGTTCGGTACGAGATGCTGCTCCGACTCGGGTATTTCGTCACCGAATCTAGCGAGCACTTCAGCGAGTACTGTCCCCACTTCATCCGTCGAGATCGCCCCGATCTGATCGACAAGTTCAACATCCCGCTGGACGAATACATCCGTCGGTGCGAAAACCAGATTGCCGGCTGGAACCACCAACGGGAAGAGCTGCTGAGCGGCAAAGCCCTGGAAGTCAAGCGATCGAGCGAGTATGGATCGCTGATCATCCACAGCGAAGTGACCAACACCCCGAGGGTGATTTACGGCAATGTCGAAAACACCGGGCTGATCACCAATCTCCACCCCAACTGCTGCGTCGAGGTGCCGGTGATGGTGGACGGCACCGGTCTCCACCCCGTCCACATCGGGGCCCTCCCGCCCCAGCTGGCCGGATTCATCAGCACGAACGTCAATGTCCAGTCCCTCACCGTGGAGGCAGCGCTGACAGGCAATCGGGAGCACGCTTACCATGCCGCAATGCTGGATCCCCACACCTCGGCGGAACTCACGCTCGATGAGATCTGGTCGCTGGTCGACGATCTCTTTGAGGCCCACGGCGACTGGATTCCCGAACCCGACGAGATGGGCCCTGAAGATCTGCGCGATCTTTTGGGGGTTTAGGTTCCGGATACCAGATTTATTGGGACAAAAGTCACATTAGGCCCGGATTTTGACGATAGCGAATAGTCCTCGTCCCCTTTGGGATTGGGTTGCCTCGGTTTTTTGGGGCTCAGAAAGGAGATTAGAAATGAAGCGAACTCTTATCCTCGCGGCTCTGGTTGGGGCAGTCGCAGCCTCCCACGCCCAAGTCGTGATCTACAACAACGTCGTGAACTTTGCGGGCTCAGGCTTCGCTCATGGCGGCACTGCAACTCTCGGTGGACTCGAAACCACTCGACTGGTCGCCGATGACATCAATCTGGCCATCCCGGGCGGAACCGCGAATATCACCGCCTTCCAGTTCTCGACTGCCAACTTCAACAGTACGGCTGTCAACGCCCGCGCTCGAATCCGGTTCTATGCTAACGACGGAACCACGTCCGCGCTCGGAACCTACATCACCGGCTTCACGTTCGTTCTTGCCGGAGCGCAAGCGATTCAGCCCGGGGTTACCGTTTGGACGGTCTCTCCGGTCACCGGCGTCACCCTGCCAAAGCAATTCTGGGCTGGAATCACCTTTGACGACGGTGGCGGAACCTCTGCTACCACGGCTGCTCAGCTGAACAACCTTGGACAGGGTATTTACAATCCGGCGACCGTCGGCAGCAGCAACCCGGGTGCCGCCTTCCAGTCCACGTCCGCCACGGGTGGCCTTGCCAGCGGAATCGCAGGAACCTACTTCAACCTCGGAACGACTCCAACCAACTTCGGTTGGCGATTCGAATCGACCGTCCCCGAGCCGGGCACCATGGCCGCTCTCGGTCTTGGCGTCGCTGCCATGCTCCGCCGCCGAAAGGCCGCGAAGTAAGCTTCGCCTGCTCACCTAAAGAAAAGACCCCCGAGGAGATTCCTCGGGGGTTTTTTGTTGCTTGCGGACCGCGCGAAAATGGGGCTACTGGAGGGCTCGCCAACGCGGGGCCGTCTCTTGCAACGCCTTTTGACCCACAACCGAACCGAGCGTCACGCCTTCCAAGACCCGAACGGTCTGGCTTTTGTCCCACACTCGAAAGTAGCCCAACCCACCGCGAGCCAGCGTCACCGGCATGGCGACCTCATACTCGGCGGCATCCGCCAAGGCCTGACCCGCGATCGTCGCGCTCCGGACTCGCTGGTCCGGATTCGCAGACCGGCTGAAGGAGGCTTCCATGTTCGAAAGTTGAAGGAAGCAATCGGTGGGCGAGGGGAAGAGCGCGACCGAGCGCTCCAGCGCGGCGCGGATTTGGCTCCCTTTCAGCTTGACGATGGCGATCTCCTCATCGGGAAATCGCAGGATGGAGACCAAAGCGTTGCCCTCGGGTTTGTTCTTGACCAATCCGGCCGGCAGAAATGCGGCCTGAGCACCCGCCGCCTCGCGGATCAGGTCGGCGACCTGCTGCGATGGGGAGTGCGCTTCCGTCTCAGGATTCGCCCAAAGGCTTCCTGAGACGGCGGTGATCAATAGGAGGGAAAGGATCCGCTTCATCGAACGAATGTTGCTCAGTAGTTAGACGCAAACGAAACGACGATGTTTCGGAGACCCTTACGGGTCGTTTGCCTCAGTCTTCGATCTTGACGCCCATGGATCGGGCGGTCCCGGCGACGATGCGCATGGCCATCTCTTCGTCTTCGGTGTTGAAGTCCTTCATTTTGGCCTTGGCGACTTCACGGAGTTTGTCTTTCGTGAGGGCTCCGGCTCGGTCCTTCAGCGGGTTGCTGGCACCCTTTTCGATCCCTGCGGCCCTCTTGATGAGGTCGCTGACCAGTGGTTGCTTGACGATAAAGCTGTAGGATCGGTCTTCGAAGACGGTGATTTCGACCGGGAGTTTGAAGCCCATCTGGGGAGCGGTTTGCTCGTTGAACTTCTTGAGGAACTCCATCATGTTGATCCCCGCTTGACCGAGGGCCGGTCCGACCGGGGGCGCCGGGGTTCCCTTGCCCGCCGCAATGTTCAACTTGATGATGCTGGAAATTTTCTTTGCCATAACGCTCTGGTTCCTTTGGTTTGACCGCGCACCGAGCCATCTGCCCGGGGATCGTTGAGTCGCTTTGCCGAGGGAAAGAGGGAAGCATCACCCTTTGCACAAGCCTCAAGAGGATACCCGACCATCGGTGGAAAAGTCCTGGTTTAGGGGCGCCGACCGAGGGCGGACCGAGGGCGTCGCAGAGCGACGGGGCCCCTCGGGGGGCGAGGCCCCGGGCCGGGCGGCGGCCCAGGCACTTAGCTCTTTGCCCCGGCGAGAACCTCTTCCAAGGTCTCAGCCAGTCGGTTGGCCAAGGTCGAATTGCTTACCACTCGGTCACACCCCCGCCCGAGGCCAGCTTCCCACTCCGTCTTTTCTTTGTGGCCGACGTGACCAATGACCAAGGTCCCATTCGCCCGGAGTGCCGCGATCAGATCCTCCGAACTCAGGTCCGGGTCGTAGAGGCTAACGATGGCCACCTCCGCGTCGATCGGAAAGGCATGGTCCACGACCTGGACGGCATAGCCCGCCTGCTCAGCCGCCTTCCTAAGTCGCACCGACCAGAGCAGATTTCGTTCGTAGATTGCCAATCTCGTCATGGACTTTTGTAATGTTGGACCAAAAGCGTCCGAGCCAACTCGCGGTCTCCACTCGTCAAGTGCCCCTCGATGACTTGCTCCGCAAGCCAGGACTTCGCCGCTCCGACTTGGGGTCCGGCCGGGAGCTGCAAGATCTCCATGATCTCCTCCCCCGTGAGTGGCGAGATCAAGGTCTGGACCGGCGTCTCGGTCTGAACCTCCGCCAGCCGAGCTCGAATCTGTCCGAAATCAAGTTTGGGCGCGGCCGGATTCTGCCCCCGCTGGTCGGCTTCACAGAGGTCGAGTTGGGCCTCAGCCAAGTCTCCGAGATCTCTCAAAAACCGTCGATAAGCCGACTTGCTGGCCTGGGCCAAAGATCCAATTCTCATGTGGTGTCGCACGAGCAGGGAGACCCGGTGGACGTCTTCATTGCTGAACTTCAGTCGCCGCAGGATCTGGATGGCCATCTCAGCCCCCACTTTCTCGTGCCCCAAAAACCGGATCGCCCCGTCCTCCACCGTGCGGGTCTGAGGCTTGCCGATATCGTGGAAAAAGGCGGCCAGACGCACCTCGGGCGGAGCCTCGCGAACGACGCACAAGGTGTGCCCCCAAACATCGAGGTGGTGCCAACAGCCCTGCTCGACCCCCACCATCTCGAGCGCTTCCGGGAGAAATTCGGCCAGCAAGCCCAACTCGCGAAGTTCATCGAGCGCCAGGTCGGGGTTGGGTCCGGGGAGCACTTTGAGCAGTTCCTCGGCGATCCGCTCGGCGCTGATGATCCGAAGTCGAGAGGCATGGTCTCGGATCGCCTCCGCCAGCCCGGGGGCAAACTCAAACTGCAGCCGATGCTTGAAGCGAACCGCCCGGAGCATTCGCAAGGGATCGTCGATAAAGGTTTTTCCGGGCTCGAGCGGGGTGCGGAGAATTCCCGATCGCAGATCCTCTAGTCCGACTCCGAGGGGATCGAAGAGCTCACCCGAATGGAGGTTGCGGAGCAGGGCGTTGCAGGTGAAATCTCGGCGCTGGGCATCTTCGAGCAGAGTCGCCGGTTCGACGTCCGGCTTCCGACTCTCCGAGTCGTAACTCTCGCGCCGGGCGCTGACCAGTTCAACGCGGATCCCCTGGACCTGAACCATTGCGGTCCCGAAACGCGGATAGGTGACCGGAGCAATCTCGCTTACTCCGGCCTCCCAAATGGCTTGGGCAATCGCCAAGGCGTCGCCCTCGGTGACGAGGTCGTAATCATCTTTGGGCGGAGACCCAAGGAGTTCATCCCGGACACACCCGCCGACAAGCCAGAGAGACCCCGGCTCGGTGACCGCTCGCAGGGCTTGTAATGCGCTGTTCATCGGCGTCAACCTGCCGCCGGGCCGGGGCGCAGCCCGAGTCCCGAGAATCGGGACGAGGGAGGGCGCGGCTCCGGGCCGGGTCGGCGGCAGGTAGAGTTCACTTCGCTTCTTCGAAGTTCATCGCTTCGCTATTGATGCAGAACCGCAGCCCGCTCGGCTTGGGACCATCCGGAAAGACGTGCCCTAGGTGCCCATCACAGCGTTGGCAAAGAACTTCCACCCGGTGCATGCCATAGCTGAAGTCTTCCTTGTACCAAACACTATCCTCAGCATAAGGCTGGAAGAAGCTCGGCCAACCGGTCCCACTGTCAAACTTGGCGTTGCTCTGGAAGAGCTTGAGGTCGCAGCCCGCGCAGGTATAGATTCCGGTCTTCTTGTTATCGTGGAAAACGCCGCAGAAGGCCCGCTCAGTCCCGTGGGCGCGAAGGATTCGGAACTGCTCGTCGGTCAGTTTTTTCTTCCACTCCTCGTCCGTCAGCACCACTTTGTCGGCCCGCTTGGGGCTCTCGTTCATCGGTTTAAGGTTCGTCATCCAGCTCACTTGTTTTTTGGGTGGGACCACCGGAGTGTAGCCAAGGGCACGAAGTCCCAGATATGCTCCAGCGAGCGCAAGGCCAATGAGCAGCGTATTGGTGGAAAGGCTTCCCATGAATGATGTGTCCCGTTCTCTAATCTACGTCGAAAAAGTCAGCGAAGGCAATGGGCCGTTACTAGTTCTCCTTCATGGCTACGGCAGCTCCGAGCAAGATCTCATCAGTCTGACCCCATTTTTGCCCTCGGGGCTCCATGTCGTCTGTCCGCGCGCGCCGGTCGATCTAGGGTGGGGTGGACACGCTTGGTTTGACCTGACCTGGGAAGGAGGGACGGTGGTGGACTACGACCATGCGGCCGCGATCGAGAGCAGCGAAGAGCTCTGTGCCTTTCTCACCGTCCTCCGAGCCAGCCATCCGGACCGCCCGTTCTGGCTGGGTGGATTTAGCCAAGGGGCCATGATGAGTCTGGCCGCTACCTGCCGACTTGGAAGCTTGGTCGAGGGATTGGTGTTCCTCAGTGGGCGTCTTTTGCCAGAACTTCTCCCCACCGAGGCCCCCGTGCTCCCCGCGACCTTCGTGAGCCACGGACTGCATGATGAAGTTATCCCGATTGCCGAAGGACGCTCGGTAAGGACGTGGATGGGGAATCAGCCCAGCCTCGAGTACAACGAGTATCCGATGGGGCACGAGATCGACGAGACTTGTCTTCGCGACCTGATTTCCTGGTTCCGAAAGCAACCGGCCTAGGGACTACCCAGCCTCGGCGCGGGTCTTGATGGCGGCCAAAACTGAATCGAGGTTCTTGACCACGAGGGAGTGGATGACCTTCTTCACCAGAGGCCCCAGCCCGGGTACCACATACTCGTAATCGACATGGGATTCAAAGCGGGTCATGTTTTGGCCCATGTCGATAAGCCTCCAGGTGCCCTCCATCTTGTCGTAATCGCCCTTGAGCTGCCGGAACTTGCAGGTGTGTTCGGCCGGATCCCACACGTCCTCTTGGGTCCACCGAACCTTGATGTTAAAGGCGGACACGACCCCCACCCAGTCGCTCACGATCCGATCTCCGTCTTCTGCGGTGACCGTCAGAGACTTGACGTCCTCCATAAAGTCGGGAAATGAGCGGTTGTCGCGCGCGATTGCGTATACCTTGTCAATCGGCGCATGGATCACAGTAGTTGTTTCGACCGTGGGCATAATGCTTCAATAAGAAAGGACTCCAGGATGGACCCCTTGGGTGCTTGGATGATACAGGATGATGAGGGATACAGGCACCATTGACTCGGTTAAGACGGTTCGGGCCCGGCCCGAGACGATGGAAGCGCTGATTCTCTCCGAGCCAGGGACGCTTGAAGTCCGCTCTGTGCCAACGCCTAAACCGGGTCCTGGAGAGCTTTTGGTTCGCGTTCACGCGGCCACGACCTGTGGAACCGACCTCAAGGCTTACCTGCGCGGGCACCCTCAAATTCCGATGCCTGGCCCCCTCGGTCACGAATACAGCGGGGTCGTCGTCGAAGCCGGGATGAGCGCCCAATTCCAGGCCGGCGACGCCATCATGGGCGTCCACAGCGCCCCGTGTCAGCGCTGCTACTGGTGCTTGCTCGGTCAAGAGAACCTCTGCGAGCACATTATGAAGACCAAGGTCCTCGGGAGCTATGCGGAATATCTTTGCATCCCAGAACACATCGCTCGGCTGAACGTCTTTCACAAACCCGACCACGTGGACTTCGCCCGAGCGAGCCTGCTCGAACCGCTTGCCTGCGTGGCCCAAGCCGTCGAACTGCTGAAGCCGCGGGTCCCGACCGACCGAATCCTGATCATCGGCCCCGGGGCCATTGGACTCCTCTTCGTGATGGCGCTCCGGCGCATCGGGATCCCGGATGTGACGCTCGCCGGCCGAAACCGGACGCGCTTGGCCGTGGGTGAGCAACTCGGGGCTCGTGCCGTCAGTCTCGCCGAGGTAGACCGCACTCTCGGGAAAGGGTACGACGCTGTCATCGAGTGCACCGGCAACACCGAAGTTTGGGAAAAGAGCATTGACTACGTCCGCCGGGGCGGAAAGCTCGTCCTCTTTGGCGGATGCCCCAAGGGAACGCACGTGGCATTCGACACGCACCGGGTCCACTATGATCAGATCTCGATCCTGAGTCCGTTCCACTTTGGGACGCAGGCGGTTCGTCAGGCGCGGGAGTGGCTGATCGATCCCAACTTCGTGGTGGAACCCCTGCTGAGCGGCGAGCGGACTCTGGCCGAAGCAGAGATGGCCTTTGAGGACCTTCGCTCGGGCAAAGGCATCAAGTACGTCATCCGGCCATGAGACTTGCACGATATCACCGCGGTGGGCTGCTCCAGATCGAATCCGAGCCGGATCCGACGTGTCCGACCGGGGGACTCCTCGTGCAGACCGAGGCTTGTGGACTCTGTAGCGGCGAGCTGATGACGTGGTACTTGGACCGAAAAGCCCCCCACGTCCTTGGTCATGAAGTCGCCGGACGCGTGATCGAGAGTCAGGATGAGCGCTTCCCGGTCGGGGCCCGGATCTTTCCCCACCACCACGCCCCTTGCCTGGAATGCGACGCCTGCCAGAGAGGCCACACCGTCCACTGCTCGCAGTGGAAGCGGACGCGGCTCGACCCGGGTGGGATGTCCACGTGCTTCGGCGTCCCTGCCGAGAACCTCAACGACACCCTTATCGTGGAGGACCTGAGAGCCCAGGATGCAGCGCTGATCGAGCCTCTCGCCTGCGTGATGAAATCGCTGAAGAAGCTCAAGCCCCAATGCGGCGACCGCGTGCTCGTGATTGGCCTCGGGGTGATGGGGCTGATGCATCTTCTTGCCTCACCAGGCCACGCCGTCGGCACCGACCTGAATCCGCGGCGGATGGAATGGGCGACAGGTCTCGGGCTCCAAGCGCGGGCCGTCGATCCGTGTGAGCAGTTCGACGCGATCGTGGTTTGCCCCGGCAGCCGCGCAGCTTTCGAGTTCGCCCTTTCGGTGGCCGCTCCCGAGGCCCGCATCGTTTTCTTCGCCCCGCTGCCGCCCGAAGAGCAACCCGACATCGACTGGAACGCGATCTACTTTCGAGACTTGACCCTAACCCATGCCTATTCTTGTGGTCCCGAAGAGACCCGTCTGGCCGTCGAAGTGCTGCGAAATGGCATCGTCAAGGCCGAGCAGGTCGTCAGCCACTTCATCGAACTGGACGAACTCCCGGCTGCGTATCAGACCATGAAGAAGGGCGAAATCCTCAAGCCGATGGTGTTGTTTTGATCAAGTCGATGGGACCCGATGGTCTCTGGTCCGGAGTCGAGCGAACGGAATACAAGAACGAACCGGGCACTTGGATGGATGTCTCGCGAGAGATCCTCTTCGAGAGCCCCGATAGCCGGTTCCAGGTTCGCCGTTTCGTGTTGCAACCCGGGGGCTACACTAGCTACGAACAGCATCAACACGAGCACAGTGTTTTGGTGCTCCGAGGCACCGGGCGCGTTCGGCTCGGAGACGAGTGGCACACCATCGGCCCGATGGACCTCGTTCATGTGACCCCGGGACTTCCTCACCAGTTTGTGGCCGATGAGCAAGAAGAGCTCGCCATCCTCTGTACCGTCGACGCCGAAAGGGATCGCCCTATTCTCCTTGGGAACGAAGCGCCATCGGGGGCGTCTATAGAAGCAAACCGATGAACGCTCTACTCCTTGCCGCGTGTCTGGCGACGACTCCCGCCCACGCCTGCCATTCCTGTGGAGAGGAGAACTGGAGATCGGTCCTGCCGGCCCAGGCTCGGCAAGCCATTCAAAACGTCGACGTTCTCAATCGTTGGTGGCTTCAAGACCCCGAGGCCGATCCAAAGCCCGAACCCGAACCCACTGCTCAACCCCCCGACCAACTCACCGAGACCGAAATCCAAAAGCAGCGCCACGAGGCCGACCTGAAGGCCGACGCCGAGCTCGGCGCCAAGTATGCGGCCGAGGTGGAAAAGCAATACAAGCTCAGCACCAACGAGGCGATGGTCGCACGGGTCCAAGCGCTGGGGGCGGAATTCTCCCAGATCGCCAACGCCAATCAGGTCCGAGTCAGTTGGGGAGACGGGCGGCTCAACACCTTTCAGTACCAGTTTCGGGTGATTGAGGGGAAGGAAGTCAATGCCTTCTCATTACCCGGTGGATTCATCTACTTCTATGAAGGTCTGCTCGACTACGTGGAGAGCGATGCCGAACTGGCGGGGATCGTTGCCCACGAAATCGCCCACGCTTCGTTCCGACACATCGCAACTTTACGCAAAGAGCAGAGCCGCCTAGAGGCCTTCACCCTGCCGTTGATCTTGATCTCGATCTTGACCGGGGGTACGGGCGTTGCGGCCGCGGGTTCGCTCTTCTCCCAGGCGATGGGCAGCGGCTGGAGCGTCAAGGCCGAACAATCGGCGGACCTTGGGGCCTTCCAATACATGGCTCTGAGTCAACATAGCCCGGTAGGCCTCATGACCTTTATGGAGCGACTCGCTTTTGATGAGCGAGTCCGGCGGACCGATTGGGGAATCTATCAGACTCACCCACCCAGCCGGGAGCGCGTCCGGGCCGTGCGGGCCTTGTTGAAGGAAGCCAAGATCCCGATCGAGCGTAGCAAAGTCACCGGGACCTTTGCCACCCAGATCTCGGATAAGGAGAAGGGTGTCGCGGTGCGCTATGCCGGGGTGGAAATTTACACCTTCTTTGGCCCCTCGGCCAAAGAAAGGGCGGCGGTCAGCGCGATGGCTCTCAATGCCTTCTTCGACCGGATGCCCAAACTCCAGCACGTCAAGGCGTATAGCGACGACGCCGTAGAGGGATTCGACGAGACGCTTTTGCAGGTGAGCGGGGACGATGCCGAAGCGACCGGTCGGAGCATCAAAGATTTGCGAAAGGCCGCCCTCGAAGCCGTCAAGACGGCGATCTTCGAACTGAACTACCGGATCGCCGACTTCTGAGCCTTAACTTGGAGGCTCCGGTGGGCGGGGGCGGGACCCAGGGCGACGCGGATGCGTCGGGGCCCCTGGGTCGGGAGAGGCCCCGGGCCGACCGCCGGAGCCCCGTGCAACCTTAACCCATCATGCGTTTGAAGGCTTGAATCGCTTCCGCCGTCGCGGTCATCATGATGTCTTCGGCGGCCATCGTGTTGCGCTCACTCAATGCCTTCATCAAGGCGGCGGCATCCATCGTGCGCGAGGCCTCGCAGCAGGCTTCCCAGCTGAGAATGCTGCGGACCACTCGCTCGCATGCCGCCTCCTCGTTGTCATAGGGGCGCGGTTGCATATCGTGACCAAGCCACCGGTTGTAGCCTTCGACCCTCATCAGGCGAGCCAGAGTCACGTTCATTCCGGTGATGCGGCATCCGAAGTCGATATCGTATTTGCCCGGACCACCGAGGAGGATCCCATCGTTGTAGCCCTGGCTATTCAGGTGGAAGTGGGTCATCGCGCCATTATCAAGTTGCTCGATGACGTCATAAACGTGGTCGAGGCCGATCATCTCGCTGTGACCGATCTCCATGTTGACGCCCTTCTTGTCGAGCGAGATCCCGTGCTCGCGGGCCGTGCGGACCCAGAAGATCAGGGTGCTGGCGACGGTCGGAAGCAGCATGGCCGGGTGACCTTCGTTGGGCTTTGGCTCGATCCCAAAATAGAGGTGTCCGCCCTGCTCGGCTTCGTACTTGCAGAGCTTGGCCACGCTCTCGCGCAGGTTGGCCATCATCTGCTTGACCCCAACCGTGGCCATGTCGTACCCATAGGAACCGTTCCAAAGAACCAGGGTCGGCGCCAACTCGGCCTCGCCGCGCCAAGATTTACGGAGCACGCCATAGGCGAGATCAACCGTGCGCTTGCCAAGGTCTTCGGCTGCCGCCCGCTCTTTCGGGTCGAGCGAGCCCACCCCGCCATAGGCAAAGTGGCTGTGGGCCCCGGGGGTGATCATGGCCAGGTGCATTCCATGCTCGCCCAGCGCATCGGCAATCGCCGGAGCGTTGGCTTCGTTCACCTCGGTGTCGTAGTGAAGTTCGTAGCCAAGCTCAATATGCTTCGGCAATCGCGGACGAATATGCTTGGCGACGAGACCGGGAATATCCTCGCTCTTGAGCCTATCGCTGGACCAAGCGGGGCGAATCGCCCCTGGGTGGAACCCTCCTTTCCCGGCGTGGAAGGTCCATCGGCAAAAACTGTGATACGTGGTGGGCATGGGTTCAGCGACAGGCATGGTTTATTTCCTTCATCTTTGCAGAAAAATGGACCGGCCATTGGGCCGGTCCGAGTGTTGTGCGATCATCTAAGGGTCAATGACTTGATCCAAAGTCTCTTTAGGGGAGAACATCTCCGCCAAGGTCGAAGTTGTTGGACAGGATGATGTAGTCGAAGATCGTGATCGACAGATCCTTGTCCAGGTCGGCGAAGTAGGAGTAGCCAGGGTCTCCGGCCACGGTGTCGAACCCGTTCGAGATCTCGATGTAGTCGAAGATCGTGATCGAGTCATCGCCGTCGATGTCGCCATTGATCAGGCTCAGGTTGACGTTGGAGAGCGAACCGCTACCCAGCGTGATGGCCTGCTTCTTGCGAAGCCAGTTGGCGGCCTTCACGTGGAGATCGTAGTTCCCGTTCGGAAGCGTGGTGGTCAAGTAGTACTTGCCTTCAGGATCGAGGGTCACCAGTTCCGAGGCGACCACAGCGCCATTTTGGACGTAGTCCACGCTGGCTTCCAAACCGACCGGGGTCCAGCTGGGATCGGTGTCCTGGAGCGTGATCTTGCCGCTGACGGTTCGGGCACCAGCGGTGGGCAAGTTGGTCATGAAGTTGTCGAAGCTCACGCTGAGCGGATCCGAGCTGGCGTCCACGTTGGCGGCCGAGTCGGTGTACATCCCGATTCGCTTGCCTCCGTTGAGGTTGTTGAAGAAGTCGTAGACAAAGCCCGGGTTGACCGGCAGCAAGCTGAACTGATAACCGCCGTTATCACCGACTCCGACTCCGTTTCGATAGAAGAAGACATCGAGCTGAGCCTCGGTCGATCCAGCCGGAACGATTCGGGCAATCTTGATCCGATAGATGTCGTCGTCGTTGGCAGGGGCAAAGCCCGTGGAGGTCATGAAGAACCAGTTGCCAGCAACTTCACCGGCCGCGTTCAGTCCAACGTCGGCACCGTTTCGTCCCACATAGAACGTGATGTAGTTGTCGGCGTCTTGGAGCATGATCAGACCAGCGGCACCGAACGGATTGCTTTGGAACCCAAGGTTCGAGAACCGAGTCTGCAATTGCACCTGAGCTTCCCAGTTGCGGCCAGGCTCGCCGGTGATCGGCAAGGTCAAGATATTGCGCGGGAAGTTGAACGGCTGGAACATGAAGCTGTTGAACCTCGTGTTGAACGTGCCGCCGCTAAAGTTGTAGTTGAAGGAGTCTTCGCTAGTCGACCCGTCACCTCCGGGCACTACGAAGGTCCAAGGAAGGGATGAGTCGAGAGATCCGGTAAAGGTTTCTCGAATTGCCATGGCTGGCAGGGCTCCCATGAAAGCCACGGCCAAAGCCAGAACGCCACGTTGAGTTCTCATTGTTTTTATCGTCTCCTCTGTCCGCGGACAGGTTTCATCTTATTGTAAGTCGAATCGTTCCGAATTGGGGTGCAATTTTCAGTTTGCGGCCCGCTATCCGGTACATTTACGAGCGGGTGAAGGTGTAAGTCGCCTTGGGCCTCGTTCTACGAAGCTCGAGGGAGTCTTCCTTTCGGGAAGCCTGGTAGGTCTCAATCCGGGTGGCCGAGTCGACGTTAAGTTCGAATTGCAGCTCGGAATCCTTCATTCCCCAGCGGCCTGATTGCTCGATCTTCTTTTCTCCGTCCGGAGTTGGGGTCCAAGAGATCACCTTTGCTTCACCGGCGGCCAGCAGATGGATCTCCATCTTCGGCTTGTCCGATTTCCAGATGCCTTCCATCTTGGTATCGGGCTTGCCTTCAAAGGCCACCTTAGGGGGCTCGGGAGATTGGGCCTCGGGCGCCGTCTCCCCGCATCCGGCCACGAGGGCCAGAAGCGGGAAGAGGGCAGCGAGGGCCCGCATCAGTTGCCTCCCGAAGAGGGGGTCGGTGCATTGGCACCAGGGCTCGACGGCCGTGCATACCGATCCCGAGCTTCGGGCGGCATTTGCTTCAGTTCCTCTTCGGACGGTGCCTTGGTCGGCGGAGGCAATTCTCCGGCCGAATCCTTGCCACACCCAGCGAGGACGATCGCGGACGCCACTACCCCAATGAGAATCCAGTTCTTCATTGTCCTGCGCAAGGTCCTCCAGGAGCGAAGAGGAAGTTCCAGTCACCCTGCGGGGCATTGACCGGGAAGTGGCTCCAGCCCGGATAAACCTGGGTGCACCAGTTCAGCGTTCCCTTCTTCACGTTCTTCACGTGGCCATCGGCGAAGACGACGTTGGCCGATTGGCTGTAGCGATAGCGAGGCATCATCGCGGCCGGATTGGTTGCCGAGTAGTTCTGGTCGTTGTCGTACTTGGCTCCCGAATCGGGTCCCGTGAACTTGGGTGGCCATTGCGATCCGCCGTGGAACCACCAGTCCCCTTCGAGCACGTTGGCTCCGGAGTTATCCCAGTTGGGGGCCACGCCCTGAGTCGTCATGATGAGGGTGCTCGAAAGCCGCTCGATCGCGGTTTGCGATCGCGACGGGATGCTGGAGTAGTTCCCCCAGGGTCGCTCATCGTATTGGCTGCCCTGCCACCACTTGTAGGTTGCCAGCGGGAAGATGGCGTTGTGCGCCCCGTAACCACGGCGTCCATTGGAGGGCTCGGCCGGGCTGCGCCAGATGCCTCCCACCGATTGGAACGAGTTGGGTCCCGAGGTTGCATTGACTTGACGACCGTTCTTGATGTACGGATCATGGAGCTCCCGCCAGGTGATCCAGTATCCGTCCGGATTGGTCACGACGGCCGGATAGCCTCCACGAGAGAACTGGTCATCGCTCGAATCCAAGTACATCATGCTCGCAAGGCCAATCTGCTTGAGATTCGAGAGGTCCGCGGCTTTCTTGGCGGCCTCTTTGGCCTGAGCGAAGACAGGGAACAGGATTGCGGCGAGGATCGCGATGATGGCGATCACAACTAAGAGCTCAATAAGCGTAAACGCTTTTTTCATTGGGTGTACCTCGACGTTGGGGTGCGGCCGTCGAGTCTCGAACTTCGAATCGACAGCCAAAAGACAAGAGGGTTGGCACAGGAGCCGAGCCCTCAAGGAGTCGGAGAAGGACCTGCACGGCCGAAGTGGCCATGGTGCGGATCGGTTGATGAATGCTAGTGAGCCGGGGTCGGCAGCCGAAGCTCCCTACTTCCGGTTCGACGGAGATTAAGCTGAGTTGAGCGGGGACTTCGATGCGAAGCCTCTCGCATTCGTCCAAGATCGACCGAGAGAGATTCTCATCGGTGCTCACGAGGGCGGTTTCGGGTGGGAACGAACTCCACCAAGTCTCGAAAGATGGACTGGAGGGCCCTAGTACCAACGGGTCCGAAGTTGGGAGTTCGAAACGATCCATCGCCCGGTGAAAAGCATCGGCCAGAGCCTGCTGATCGGCCAGATTCGTCACTTGGGCTGGGCTCGCAAGCGCGATACGATGGTGCCCCAGGTCGCGCAGGTGGAGCACAGCCTCTTCCATTGAAGCGCGATAGTCGGGGAAGATCGACCGAGCGCCTTCCACGGCGGACTCTATTCCGGGTGAGAGCAACCCCACGGTGGGTGTCGGCCGAGAACCGAGGGTCGCCAGAAGGTCGGAATCCCCAATCAAGAGAACTCCAGCCAACGAAGGAGAATCTTTCCGTGGACCAAGGACGAGCTCGATTCCAGCCTCGGCGACCACGTCTCGGATTCCTTCCACGACCTGAGCGAACACCGCCCCTTGGGCTTTGGCCAAGAATTCTTTCGGCACAAGAAGCGCGATCTGCCGGGCCGAAGGCTGAGATCCCGAAGTTTGCGGCCCGTATCGCAACTCTTTCGCAGCGTTTCGAATGGCCTCCGCAGTAGCCGGACTAACGCGGACGTTTCGACCCCGCCCATGCAGGACGTTAGATACAGATGCAGGGCTTACACCTGCACGTATCGCAACGTCTTTGATGGTAATCCGCATGTTCCGATCGGCCTCCTTTTGATTTCTCCTTTTTATCATAACTCACTTTTTATCGAAACCGGTGGCAATTTTCAGAAATCTGCAGTAAATTGAATTCAGGCCGGAGATGGTGATTCTTTTTGGTATCCAGCCGAGCCGGGATTGAAGGTATGAGTTTTCCAAGTGATTTCGTCTGGGGTGCCGCGACGTCCAGTTATCAGATCGAGGGGGCGGTCCATGAAGGCGGTCGAGGCGATTCGATTTGGGATCTCTTCTGCCGAACTCCAGGAGCCATCTACAAGGGTCACAACGGCTTCGTCGCCTGCGACCACTACCACCGGTACGCCGAAGATGCCGACTTGCTGAAGGGGCTTGGAGCGCAGGCTTATCGGTTCAGCATCGCCTGGCCCCGAATTCAGCCCACGGGTGTCGGACCGGCAAATCAAGCTGGTCTCGATTTCTATGACCGCCTAGTGGACGCCTTGCTCGCCCGAGGCATTGACCCCTACGTGACGCTCTATCATTGGGATCTCCCCACAGCGTTGCACTACGAAGGTGGATGGGCGAATCCGGACATCCCGCAGCAGTTCGGTGAATATACGACCCACGTGGCCAAGAAGCTTGGCGACCGCGTGAAAAACTGGATGACCCACAACGAGCCCCAATGCTCGATCTATCTGGGTTGCGGAGCGGGCATCCACGCGCCTGGCTGGAAACGTTCCTTCGAAGAGCTTCGAGTCATGGTTCGAAACGTTTTGTTGAGCCACGGCTACAGTACGCTGGCGCTGAAAGCCGAGATTCCGGGCTGCAAGGTCGGTATGGCTCCGGTCGGCCAAACTTGTATCCCAGCGAGTCGTTCGGCCGAAGATATCGCCGCCGCCAAGCACCAGATGCTGGGGATTCGCGCGGATAGCCTGTGGGAAATGCCTCTCTGGCTCGACCCCATCGTCTTCGGCGAGTATCGGGAGGACGTCTTGCGCGACCCGATCGCCGTCCCCCACCTCAGCGACGCCGACCTCAAAGTGATTCACCAGCCGATGGACTTCCTTGGCCTGAACATCTACAGTGCTCCGATCATCAAGGCCGGAGAGGGCGGCAAGCCCACCGCTCTGGACGACTCGATCGACGATCCTCTCACCGCTTTCCGCTGGCTCGTCCGGCCCGAGAGTCTCTATTGGGGCCCCAAGATCAGCCACGAGCGGTATGGCCTCCCGATCTACATCACCGAGAACGGACTCTCCAACGTCGACTGGGTCGGACTCGATGGAAAGGTGCAAGATCCCCAGCGCATCGACTTCACCCGCCGATATCTCACTGAGCTCGGGCGGGCGGTCGATGACGGAGTTCCGGTTGAGGGATACTTCCACTGGTCGTTGTTGGACAATTTTGAGTGGGCCGAGGGCTACAAAGAGCGCTTTGGACTCATCCATGTCGACTTCACCACCGGGACCCGGACCCCCAAACAGAGCTATCACTGGTACCGAGAAGTGATCTCGAGCAACGGAGAAAGCCTTCGGGCGGATCCCTCGACCGTGAGTTAATTGCGGGCTAGCCCAGCTAGCTCGCCCCAGAGAAAGGAGCAAGACAGTGGCGTCGCTCAAAGATATTGCGAAATCTGTTGGCGTGAGTGTAAGCACGGTGAGTTATGCGCTCAACGGCGGTCCGAAGCCGGTCGAAAAGCGGCTCCGCGAGAAGATCTTGGCCGTTGCCGCCGAGATGGACTACCGCCCCAACAACGTCGCAAAGGCGATGGTCACCGGGCGGAGTCGAACGGTCGGAATCGTGCCGGGCCACTTCGGTCCCGAGATGCTCTCGTATCCCTTCATTCAATCTGCGATGACGGGACTCGCCAAGACGGCCATCGAGGTCCAACACGACCTCTTGCTCTACTCCCACTCGGCCGACATCAGCGAGCACGAACTGCAATTGGCCCTGATGGACCGGCGGGCCGATGGGTTCGTAATGATCACTCCCGTTGGTCGAGAATCGATCATCCAACGTTTGGTCCAGAAGGGCGCACCGATCGTCTTGCTCAGCGGCCATCCGGGCTTTGGGGCCCCGGTTTTTGCTTGTGACAACGAAGGCGGGATGGGCCAGGCTATCCGCCACCTCAGAAGTCTGGGACATACCCAGATCGCCCACCTACACGGCAATCTCCAAATGAATGACGGCGCCGAGCGCCTCTCTGGATTTCGACGTTACATGCAAGATTGCGATCTCAAGGTCCACGAAAACTGGATCTTGGACGGGGAGTTCACCGCTGAGGGCGGCTATCGCGCATTCCGAAAGCTTGCCGCCGACGGCCCGCTTCCTACCGCCATCGTTTGTGCCAATGACGACAGCGCCGGTGGTGTCTTCCAGGCCGCTCGAGACCTTGGGATCACCATTCCCGACTCCATCAGCGTGGTGGGATTCGATGATTCTCCGATGGGAAGCTATATTCACCCACAGCTGACCACGGTGCGGCAACCGATTGAGGCGATCGCCGGCGAAGCGCTTCGATGTCTGATCCAGATGATCGAGGAAAAGCCCGCGCCCCAGATGGTCCGATTCCCAACCGATCTGGTCATCCGCGATTCGACCGCTCCACTCTCTCAACAGAAAAGCAAGAAAGGTGGAGGTCGGCCATGACCGCTCTGCTTTTCGCCGCCGTTCTCAGTGGCCCGAACTCGATGCTGGTCAATGGAGACTTGGCGAAAGGCCTGGAAGGATGGGAAGCCTCTCCGCGGGCCGAGGTGGTCTCGGTTTCGGGGCAGCCTTTTGCGCAGGCGATTCGTTTCGACGTGCAACCCGGCGCGACCAATCAGCCATGGAGCTATGAGCTCAAACAACTCCTCAGCGAACCTCTGAAAAAGGGGGACTGGCTGCAAGGCGAGATCTGGTTGCGCGGCGATCCGTCGACCCGAGCCGCGGTCGTTTTGCAAGAATCGAGCGGTAGCTATGTCTCTATCGGTCGCCAAGAGGTGAACCTCAACGATGGGTGGCAGAAAGTCAGCATCGGCGGGGTCGTCCCACGGATGTACCGCCCAGGCGAAACCCAATTCGCGATCCACATGGGCTATCGGAGAGGAAAGATTGACATCGGGCCCGCCAGCGTCTCGGTGAGGCCAGCCCCTTTGGATCTCAGCAAGCGCCCCGAGATCCTCTTCGATCAAGAGGACGAGTTGCGCGCCCACCAGTGCACGCTTGAGCCGATTGCCGGGGGAATCCGCTATCGAGGCAAGGGCGATGTCCGCATGTGGGATCATCAGGCAATCGCCGAGATCGCGGCTCCCCTTTCCGTTCAGAACACGACACTGATCCAGTTCCAAGCCAAAAGCCCAGAATCTCAACGCATCAACGTTGTCTTGGAACTTAACCGAGAACCTTGGACGAAGGAGCTGACTCGGCTCGTCACCCTCACTCCCGAGTGGAAAACTTATCGGCTCGCCGTCCGGCTCGGAAGAGATTTTGGCCCAAATGAAGCGGCAGTCAAGTTTCAAACGGGGCTGGTCAATGGCTCGGCCGAAATTCGAAACGTATCGATCAGCAACGTTGGCGGAGCTCCGCTGGAGACCCTCCAACTCAGCAAGATTGTCGAGCCGCAGACCTCTGACGCCTGGATCCCAGCAGCCCAAGCCCGCATCGAACGGATCCGGAAAGGGGATTGGTCCATCCAAGTTGTCGATTCTGCTGGGGATCCGGTTGTGGGGGCCATGGTTGAGCTCGAACAAACGCGGCACGCCTTCCGCTTTGGAACCGCGGTTCCGGCTTCTCGGATTCTGGGCACGTCCCCCGACGACGAAAAGTTTCGAACCCTCCTGAAGCAAAACTTCAATACTCTGACACTGGAAAATGACCTCAAGTGGAACTCACCTGAGGGCACGATTTCCGAAGAAGCACGACGTGCCACCGCATGGATGCGCGCTAATGGATTCCAAGCCAGAGGTCACAACGTCGTTTGGGGATCGCAGCAGTACCTTCCTATCTCGCTGGATCTGCCGTCGGACGAACTGTGGCGAATCGTTCAACAGCGTATTCGAGAAGTCCTCCCCGCTTTAGGCAGCGAGCTCTATGTTTGGGATGTTGTCAACGAAGCCGTGACCGAAACGGGGCTATGGGACAAAATCGGCTGGGACAAGTATCCCGAGGTCTACCGAATCGCACGGCGACTGAATCCCCGTGTGAAGTTGGCCTATAACGACTTCGACAATATCGAGATTGCCCAAGCCACTCCGCAGCGACTCCAACAGTTTTACGGCCGAGTGCAGCAACTCCTGGATGCCGGGGCCCCCCTCGACATCATTGGCCTCCAAGGTCACTTCTATCGCCCCAAAACTGAGCCGGCCAAGGTGCTTCAGATTCTCGACGAAATGCAGGAGAAGTTCAAACTTCCGGTAGAGATCACCGAGCTCGATTTCGGATCGGAAGATGACGCAGAACAGGCAGATTATCTGCTGGATCTCGTCACCGCGTTCTTCAGTCATCCCTCGGTCGAGGCCATCGTCCTCTGGGGTTTTTATGAGGGCAACCACTGGCGCACCGATGGAGCTCACTTGTTGCACCGAGGATTCCAGCCTCGGTCCGCTTGGAATCAACTTAGTCAACTACTCCAACAAAAATGGAAAACGCGCACGAATGGCAGTACCTCTGACGAGGGCCTCGTTCGATATCGCGCATTTTATGGAGACTACACTGTTCGCGTGCGATATAAGGGTCGTACCCTCACGGTCGACGCCTCCCTCGTAAAGGGTGGCCCCTCCAAAACTAAGGTCGTGCTTCCATGAATCGGAACCTCTTGTCCCGTCTCACTATTGTCTTCCTTGCTCTGGTACTGAGTGCTCTGGCTTCCGCGAAAGTAACCATTCGACTCGCAGTCTGGGATGGGGATATCTCTCTACGAGTGATCCGTGGAATCGTGAAGGACTTTGAGAAGCAATATCCAAACATCCGAGTACTTCTCGAGCCCAATTCGGATTACGCGGCTTACCACCAAAAGTTGCTCACCATGTACGCGGCTTCGGTTGCCCCCGATGTCGTGATGATGGACCCGTTGTACTTCCAAGCTCTCGCCAAGCGCAAGGCGCTCTTACCACTTAACGAGTTTGCATCTGGGCCTGATGGAGTCGATCTAGAGTCCTACTACGAACCACTCCGCACGGCGATGTCTCTCAATGGAGAACTCTACGTTCTTCCCCGAGACATCGCGACGATGGGGCTTGTCTACTACAACAAAAGGCTTTTCAGGGAAGCAGGCATCCCCGAACCCGACGGCTCTTGGACTTGGGACTTCAAGGTTCGACCCGAGCTGCGAGAAAAAGACTTTCTCTGGGTGATGCAGCAGCTCACCAAAAAGGACCGCTCCGGAAAGACTGTTCAATGGGGCTACTCTTCCGACTGGCCTGAGCTCTTCGCCCGAAGTCTATACTACTCGTACGGCGGGAACTTTGCGGATAACGATGAACGGCCAACCAAGGTCATTCCTGAGCAGGACAAACTCATCAAGACCTATGGCTTTGCCGGCCAGCTGATGAATAAAGAGCGGTGGATTCCGACATCTTCGGAGCTCACCGGACAACTAATGTCCACGACTCAGATGCTCTTTGTCAATCAGAAGATCGCTATGTTCCAAAGCGGGATTTGGCAAGTCCCCAACATGCGAAAGTATCTGATTCCAGGGCAAGAGGGATTCTTTGATTGGGACATTACCCTCTTCCCAGCTTATAAAGATGGAACGAGGAAGTATCCTTCGGGCGGATCCGGATATGGCATCATCAGCCATACGAAGCATCCTCGCGAATCGTGGCTACTGACAAAGTTCCTCTCGGGCCCGGTTGGCATGAAAGCCATGGCCGAAGCAGGAATTGCCCAACCCGCCATTCGAGATCTTGCCATTAAGCCTGGACTTTGGGTACCGGGTCCGAACACGCCAGAGGTCCAGCTTTACCCCTATAGTAGAATCGTCACCGACACGGCGGTTCCTTACGCTAAGTTCGAACCCAGCGCCGACTTTTGGCCCGAACTGTGGAGCCGAGTCGCCAGCAAAGCCGAGCTCGTCTTTACGAATCAAGCGCCCGCCGAGGAGGCCCTTCCCGTTGGAATAAAGGAGGCGCAAAATCGGCTCAACGACATTCTCTCCGAACGAGATCAGCCGCAATTCAATTGGACAGTCGGTCTACTCGTAGGGCTATGTATCTTTGGAGCCTTATTGGCCTATCTCTATTGGCCGAACAAGGATGCCCGCAAACCGACGGCCCGGGAAAAGAAGGAAGCGAGATCCGCCTATCTATTCTTGGCCCCGTGGCTTTTCGGGATGATTGTCCTCACGGTTGGGCCCATTATCCTGTCGCTCCTCATGTCCTTTATGAATTGGGACATCATTCAACCGGCCCAAGTGAGAGGACTCGACAACTATACGGAAGCCTTTACGCGAGATCCGATCTTTTGGAAGTCTCTCCGCGTAACGTTCATCTACACGATCGTGAGCGTGCCCCTTGGCTTAATCTTCGCGCTCTTGTTGGCTCTTTTGCTCAACCAGAGAGTAGCCGGTGTCCCTCTCTTCCGTGCGTGTTACTACATTCCGTCGGTAGCCTCCTTGGTCGCCTCTTCGCTGATTTGGCGCAGAGTCTTCCAAGCCGAAGGCGGACTGCTGAATAGCTTCATGTACTCTCGAGTTGGTGAGATTTTGGGGCTTAAGCAGCTGGCCGAATCTCTTTCGACCAACGGCGAGCCACTGAACTGGCTTGGCAACGAGGCGACCGCCCTCCCGGCGATGATCATCATGTCGATCTGGGGCGTAGGCGGTGCCATGGTCATTCTCTTGGCTGGACTTCAGAGTATTCCTGGACACTATTACGAAGCCGCCGTTCTCGACGGGGCTAACAACTGGAAGAAGTTCAAAAACGTCACCATTCCACTCTTGTCCCCCACGTTGTTCTTCTGCTTGATCACCGGAGTCATCGGAAGCTTCCAAGTCTTCACCCAATCGCTGGTCATGACTGGAGGGGGCCCTAACGACTCGACAAGGTTCTATATGTTGCACCTCTTTAGCAACGCGTTCCAGTCACTCCGGATGGGATATGCCAGTGCTCTGGCGTGGATCCTCTTTGTGATCGTCTTGATCTTTACCGCGCTGCAGTTCCGACTCAGCAAATACGTCTATTACGAGGCCGAAGCAAAGTGAAAGCCAATAAGCTTGCCGTTCTTTTCGTGCTCACCGCCGGAGCATTGGTCTTCATGCTTCCGCTTTGGATCATGCTGGTCATGTCGTTCAAAACGCCTAATGAATTGGCGACGACTGCCGCATGGGCACCGCCCGGAGCTTGGAGGCTCGACAACTACCGAGAGGTCCTGAGCAACCCTAACGCCCCGTTTGTAAGATTCTTCATCAACACGCTCTTCATTTCGACGGTGGCGACGACGGGCGTGGTTTTGACCAGTGCCTTAGTGGCCTACCCCTTCGCTCGCCTGCGTTTTCCCGGTCGAGATCGTTTGTTCATCTTGCTCATCAGCACGATGCTGCTCCCTGGAATCGTAACGCTCATTCCGACCTATGTCTTGTTCGCAAAGATCCAATGGGTGAATACGTTCTATCCGCTCATCGTTCCAGCCTTTTTCGGGGGCGGAGCCTTCAACATCTTCTTGATGCGCCAGAGCTTTATGAGCATCCCGAGAGAGCTGGATGAGGCCGCAATCTTAGATGGTGCGAGCAATGCGATGATCTTCTGGAGAGTGCTCCTCCCACTCAGTGGACCCGCCATTGCAACCGTAGGCATTCTCTGCTTCATTTACACTTGGCGAGACTTCATGGGACCGTTGCTCTTCTTGAACAACCCAGAAATGCAAACGCTGGAAGTGGGACTTAGGACGTATCAGAGTCTCCAGAGTGAGCAGTGGCATCTCCTGATGGCCGGTTCAGTACTCACCCTGATTCCGCTTTTCACGGTCTTCCTGATTGGTCAACGATACTTCGTCAAGGCCATGGTGATGAGTGGTCTGAAATAATGAAGTCGACCCCATTCTTCAACGCCCATAACTCGCCGATTGGGGCGTTCTCGACCTTTACCTTCGGGCATCTCGGGGCAAAAGGCGGGCTTGGTATGGAGCTCGGTGGCCCCGCCAATCAGAGCCTCTTCATCGGATTTGAAAGCCGCGACTCCCAAAACGTCTATCGGCTTGCTCCGTTCTATGAGGCCTCCGAAGCCGGTGCCCAAGACTTCGAGGTCGAAGATCATGCCCAAGGACCGCGCAATCCCTTTCAATATCAGGCAATTGCCGAGGGAGAAATCAGCCGGGATCTCCAGCCAAACGTAGACCGATGGAAATTCGACGAGCTGTCGGTGACCCTTTATGCGCCAACCCCCGCGCTTCCCCGGCCGGACGAGCCCGGATTTGCCGAAGCGATTCTCCCGGTGGTGACCCTGGAGATCGAATTCGACAACCGCGGTTGCGATCGAGAGAGGACTTGGGTTTTCGGGTTCGGTCAGTATCTGCCCCAAGCGCTTCTCCGACCGATCGAAGGTGACCAATGGCGCGGCGTGGCCCACGGCCAAAACATCGCTCTGGCCACCGATGCTCCCGGCTCATGGTCTGGAACTTGGTTCACCTTGGATGAAATCGTAGACCCCACCCGGGGTACCAATCTTGACGCCATGCTGGGGAGCTGCGCCGCCGTAGCGGGTTCGGTCGCAGCCGGAGAAATTGGAACCGCAAGGCTGGTGATGGCCTTCCATCGGGCGGATACGGTGACGACGGGGATTGCCGCTCGCTATGCCTATGCCCGCTACTACCCCGATCTGGAGTCGGTGATCGAGGCTGGGTTCGTGCAGTTCGAGCAACGCAAGGCCCTCGCTCTCGATCTCAGCCCTAAGCTGGTCGAAGGATTCTCCGAAGACCAAGCGTGGATGGCGGCTCAGGCGATCCGCAGCTACTATGGCTCGACCGAGCTCCTCGAGGCCGTCGAGGATGGGCGCCTGCTGTGGGTCGTCAACGAGGGCGAATACCGAATGATGAACACGCTCGACCTCCAGGCCGATATGGTCTTCTGGGAATTGGAGCGAAATCCGTGGGTCGTCCAGAATGTTCTCGACCAGTTTGCCGATCGGTACAGCTACCGCGACGAGCTCCAAGACGGCGAAGACTTGCGACCCGGCGGGATCTCCTTCGCCCACGATATGGGGGTGATGAACCAGTTCTCGCCTCCCGGCCGAAGTAGCTATGAGCGAGCCGGATTGACCGGTTGCTTCAGCTACATGACCGCCGAGCAGTTGGTCAACTGGACCTGCGTGGCGTGGATGCTCTCCGTCACGCCAGGTTACGCAGAATGGGTCCAACGACGGCGACCGATCCTACTGGATTGCCTCGAAAGCCTGCTTCAGCGAGATCTGGACGAGCGGACCGGGACGATCCAGTTCGATTCCAGCCGATGCGAGGGCGGCGAAGAGATCACAACCTACGACAGCCTCGACGCGTCATTGGGAGCCGCCCGAGGGAGCACCTATTTGGCGGGCAAGACTTGGGCCGCCTATCTTGGCCTTGAGCAGATGCTCAGCCGGTGTGGCGAGACCGAGAAAGCGGCACTCGCTCGCGAGCAAGCCGATCGCGCGGTGCAGACCCTCTTGTCGAGCCAACTTCCCGATGGGACCTTGCCAGCCGTGCTCGATGGACGGGTGGATAGCAAAATCATTCCCGTGATCGAGGGTCTAGGATTTCCCCTCTTCGCCGATCCCGGCGGAGATTGGCGGACTCGGCCCGGGGTTTCCGAGTGGCTCCAGGCCATGAAGAACCACTTGGAGCTCGTCTTGCGACCCGGCGTTTGCCTCTTCGAAGATGGCGGATGGAAGCTCAGCAGCACCAGCAACAATAGTTGGCTGAGCAAGATCTACCTCTGCCAGTGGATCGCCCGAGAGGTTTTCGGTCGGACCGATGATCGTGCCGACCAGGCTCACCGAGACTGGCTGGAGCGGAGCGGTTACTTTGCTTGGAGCGATCAGATGGTCTCCGGTGAAGCGAAGGGAAGTAAGTACTACCCTCGCGGCGTGACCTGCTCGCTTTGGCACCGCCGCACGGGGTTCGTCATGCCAACACCGGTCGGCGGCGGCATAATGGAGGGGTGATCGCCCCCAGCCACCAAGACAGAATTGCACGCCTCGCCGAGTCCATGCGAGACCGGAGTATGGACGCGCTCCTCGCGTTTACTCCCCACACGATGGGTTATCTGCACGGATTCTTTGAGGATGCCCACGAACGTCTTCTGCTGATGGCGATCCGGGATACCGGTGAGGTGCGACTCCTGGCCCCCGCACTCTCCGAGCAACAAGCACTCCGGGCGGGCTTTACCGATGTTCGGGTCTGGCGAGATGGCGATGACCCGACTCAACTGATCCGTGACATGGCCCAAGATTGGAATCTGCGGTCGGCCATGATTGGGGTCGATAACCGCATGCCCGCCGACGTTCTCCTCAGCTGTCAGGAGGTCCTGCCCGCTGCACTCTTCAAGCCGGCAGGGGACATCCTGGCCGGACTCAAGCGGGTCAAGGATGCTCGTGAAATCAGCTCCATGCGGACGGCCGGACAAATCGCCGACGAGGCCTTCCGGCAGATCTGTTCTGAGATCCGCCCGGGATTGACCGAGCGAGAGATCGCGTCAAAGCTAGACACCATCATGCGCAAGCTGGGTGGCAAGCCGACCTTTGCGATCGTGGCCGCTGGTGCAGGCTCGGCCGAACCGCATCACCTCTCCGAAGACATCGCTGTCGAAGCAGGTCAGGTCCTCCTTCTCGACTTCGGATGCGAGGTCGATCACTACCAAAGTGACATCACGCGGGTGGTCCATCTTGGACCGGCAGGAGAAAAGGTGAGGTCCATCTATCGCCTCGTGTGGGAGGCCCATCAAGCTGCGAGACGCCTGATTAGGCCCGGCATCGCGTGCGAAGCCCTCGACCAAGCGGCACGAAAAGTGATCTCGGACGCCGGCTACGGCGAGTACTTCATGCACCGACTCGGCCACGGCATCGGGATGGATGGCCATGAAGATCCGTACATCGTCGAGGGCAATAAGCTCCCCCTAGAACCCGGACATTGCTTCAGCATCGAGCCTGGCATTTATCTCCCGGGCGAATTTGGGATCCGAATAGAAAACATCGTGGCCGCCACGATGGACGGCCACGACTCCTTGAACGACGAGCCCGCAAGCGAGATCATCGAACTCGACGTCTAAGGATTTCGGTCTTAGTTGGACTTGCGTCGCCGGGCCGCAACCGCAGCGATTCCTGCCCCGAGGGTCACCATCGTGATCGGTTCGGGGACGGGAGGAATGTCGTCTCCGCCACGTCGGTTGCCGATAAAGGCCGCGCCGATCGGCAGGAGGAGCAATCCGCCCAGATTGTTGCCGCGAGACTCGGCGATCGGGGCCACGTCCGGAACGAGGTCCACCATCGGAACATCGGGCTCAAGGCTGGAAACGAAAATCGGGCCATCGGCATTCACCGCTTGGGCCGGAGTCATGGCGACCATCTCGTCGCTCGCCACACCAATCACGTTGGCGGCGACCTTACCCGAGTCGGCAACTTCCTTCGGACCGCGGCTCATGGGGTTTCCGCAGATCCACATCATGACCGGCTGACCGGTGAAGTCCACCCACACTCGGGTACCAGTCTTCAGATTTTGGGCTCGGGCTCGAAGGACACCGCTACTTGCAGGAACGTTATAGACGCTGTAGAGTCCACCCTTTTCCAGGCGAGTAAGGCGCAGGCCGCGAACGTACTCGATTACTTCCCGTTGGGTCATTCCGTAGTGGCGCTCGAATCGGTCGCTCACCTGCGGGTATTTCCGAATCTGGCTGACAAACTCCTCGGTTGAGTTCGCCGATCGAACCAGAAAACTATTCGGCGGCATTTGGGCGGCATTGGCCTGCAGGCACACAACCGCCGCAAACGGAAGAATCCATACTCGCTTGTTCATTTTTGTTCCTCTCCCAAAGGGAAAACTAAGACACCTTAGTGTCTCCAATTTTTAGGCCAAATGCAAGAGGTTCCAGGTAGAAAAACTAGGTAAATCCTCAAGAGTCTGGCAATTTTGGCCGGGGGACCTTTGCCCCCTGTCCATCAATAAGACTACAAACTCTCAGCGGCGGTTCCGTTCGATGATCTCGAGGGCGTTGAGGGCTGCACTCTGCTCGGCTTCTTTCTTGCTTCGCCCAAGGCCTTCGCCCATCACTTCGCTATCAAAAAGGACCTGAACCTTGAACCTCTTCTCCGGTCCATAGCCAGACTCACCAGCAAGCCGATAGGCGGGCGTCATCCGCCAGATGGACTGCGCGACCTCTTGCAATCGCGACTTGTGGTCGTTGGGGCTGACGTCTCCTCCGCTGACCTGCTTCAGATAGGGGTGGAGTTGCTCCAGCACAAACCATCGCGCCTTTTCCAGGCCACTCTCAAGGTAGATCCCACCGAGAACGGCCTCCACCACGTCGGCCAGAATCGAGGGCCGCTGGCGTCCACCGGTCGCCTCTTCGCTGGCGCTCAGCTCCAGGTAGGCATCCAGTCCAAGGCGCAAAGCAGTCTCGGCCAGGGGGCCCTCCTGCACCACGCTCGCCTTGGCCTTGCTCATCATCCCTTGGTCCCAATCGGGATGCTGTTCATACAGATACTGGGCCACGATCAGGCCCAGCACGCTATCCCCAAAGAACTCGAGGCGCTCATAGCTATCGGCCACCGGATCCTTTGCTGCGCTCCGGTGGCGCATGGCCAGTCGGAAGACGTCTTCGTCTTTCAGGGGGATGTTCTTGGGAATCATGGAGCGTTTCGTCGCAAGAACTCCGCGATGCGGTCTACAGCCTGGGTTAGCGTCTCCATGCTCACGGCATAGCTGAGGCGAAGGTGCCCCGGCCCCTCGAACACCGACCCCGGAACCAGTGCCACGAGAGCCTCTTCTAGGAGTCTTTCGGCAAGAGTCTGGTCATCGGGAATCGCACTGGATAAGTATGCGCTGAAGTCCGGAAAGACGTAGAACGCTCCATTCGGGGTTGGGATCGGTAGGTTGGGGATCTCGCGGAGCAAACCCAAAACGTGATGCCGCCGGGCGTCGAACTCTTGGCGCATCGCCTCGACCTCTTGCGCTTGCATCTTGAATGCGGCCAATGCTCCGACCTGGGCAAACGAAGTCGGGTTACTGGTCACCTGGTCTTGGAAGTTACTCACCGCTTGCGCGACCGGCTTAGGCGCGATCATGTAGCCGATCCGCCATCCCGTCATTGCATAGGTCTTGCTGCAACCATTGATGTAGATCATTTGGTCGGCGATCTTCGAACCCAGTTGGGCAAAGCTGGCATGCTCGCCCTGATACACCAGTCGATCGTAGATCTCGTCACTCAGAATCCAAATCCCGTGCCGGTCGGCAAGGTGGGCAATCGTTGCCAAGGTTTCTAGCGGCAGAGTTGCCCCCGTCGGATTGCTCGGCGTGTTGACGATGATCGCCCGGGTTTTGGGGGAGATCGCCGCTTCGAGTTGCTCACGAGTCGGCACAAAGCCCTGGTCGGCTTCGGCATGGACCACGACCGGAACTCCCCCGGCCAAGAGAATCTGATCCTTGTAGGTCATCCAATAAGGTGCGATTAGGATGACTTCGTCGCCCGGATCCACCAGGACGGTGAGGGCGTTGAAGACCGAGTGCTTGGCCCCACAACTCACGATGACCTGCGACGGCTGGACCTCTTGGCCAAATCTCTGGCTGTAATTTCCGGCGATTTGCTCTCGTAGTTCGGGGATTCCCGCGCTCGGGGTGTACTTCGTCCGACCCGCCTGAATCGCCTTGATCGCCGCCTCGCAGATTTCCGCTGGCGTATTGAAGTCCGGCTCTCCGACGCTCAGTGAAAGGACAGGTTTGCCTTCAGCCTTCATCGCCGCCGCTTTCGCGGTGATCCCGAGGGTCGGGGAGGGCTTCAAAAGTTGAGTTCTTTGGGCAAGGGTCCGGGTCATCGACACGTGGAAGTCTACCTGTCGCCCATAATCGGGTCCAGTTTCTCTGATTTTGATGCAATCTTCCTCCCTGCGCACGCTCTTGGCGATTTCGGCTGGATTCCTCGCCGCGCTAACCCTTTACCTTTTGGTGAGCGGGCAAGTTTGGCTGCCTCCCGGCGAGGTCCTGCGCGAACTCCTTGCCGGCCCCGGGCAGGGAGGCATTATTTGGACCCTGCGGATCCCCAGGGCCCTCGCCGCGATTCTGATCGGGGGGACTCTGGGCGTCTCTGGATTGCTCTTCCAGGCCCTCTTTCGCAATCCTCTGGCCGAGCCCTACGTGGTGGGGGTGAGCAGCGGAGCCGCGGCTGGCGGAGCCTTGATGCTGATCTTGGCAGGAAGCGGAATGGCGGTGGTTCTTGGTGCGCTCTTTGGCGGATGGGTGGCCCTCGCCTTTGTCCTGGCCATCGGGGCCAAGGCCAGCGGCAGCCGTCTCGGACCGGTGACGGTTTTGCTTGCGGGGGTGGTCGTGGGGGCCATGCTCAGCGGAATCACCTCGGCCCTACTTGTGCTTTCCGGACAGGATTCCAGCCGGATTCTCGCCTGGATGCTGGGCTCCCTCGGTTCGGTCCAACTCGTCTCGAATGGCTGGATCGCGCTAGGGCTCTTCCTCGTCGCAGGTTGGGCCTGGCTGCATGCGCCCGATCTCAATGCCATGGCGATGGGTCCCGAGGCGGCCCAACAGGTGGGGGTCGATGTCCGCCGACTCACTCAGGGCACCTTGTTCTTGGCCGGGGGCCTCGTCTCGGTGACGGTGGGGTTCGCGGGGATCATCGGTTTTGTGGGATTGCTCGCTCCCCATCTTGCCCGCCGCCTCGCCGGTCCTGACCTTCGCCGGGCTTGGTGGGTCGCCGGAATTCTTGGGGCCGTGCTTCTGTTGGCCGCCGACGCGGTGGCATCAAGGGTCATCCGGTCCGCTGAGCTCCCAGTGAGCGCCGTGACCGCGGTCTTGGGGGCTCCGGCCCTCTTGGTGTTGTTTCGCCGGACTACTTAAAGATGTTTTCCTGGTCCTGGCGATAAATGCTCTGGACCAGGGCGATGCACATCATGCAGAGCCAGAGGGCCGTCCCGCCATAACTGAGGAACGGCAGCCAGAGGCCCGCCACGGGCAGGATCTGCAGGTTCATGCCCAGATTGATGAAGGTGTGGAAGGCCAAGGCGGAGAGAACCCCGGCCGCCGCCATCCGACCAAAAGAGCTTCCCGAGAGCGCCGAGACCATCCAGATCCGAAAATAGAGAAGCCCAAACAGACCCAGCACCATCGTGCAGACAACAAGTCCGCCTTCTTCCCCGATCACGCTAAAGATGAAGTCATTATGCTGCTCGGGAACTCGAGTCTTCTGTTCGCCCTTGAGGTACCCGGTGCCAAAGACCCCGCCCTTGCCAAAGGCCATCGCGGCCTGGTGCTGCTGAAAGTCCGCTCCCATCAGGTCGGTCTTGGTCATCGCCTTCAGCCGATCCTCCTGGTAGCCCCGGAGTTCGACAACCCCGGCCATGTTGAGCACGACCAAGCTGGCAAAGAGTCCCACCACGGTGAACCAGATATGCCGAGCCTGGGCCCCCGAGGCAATCGTCACCGCAAACCAGATCACGCAGACCACCATCACCGAGCTCAAGTGCGGTTGAGCCTTAAGCAAGAGCAAACTCGGCACCACGTGCAGAAATCCAACCGCAGGGGTCCACCATTGGTTGATCAGCTCCCGCCGGTTGGCATAGAAAGTCGCGAGGGTCACGATCACCAGGAGCTTGGTCAGCTCGCTGGGCTGAAACTCGAGCGCCCCAAAACTGATCCAACGTTGGGCCCCCTTGCGGGTCTCTCCGGCAAAAAGTACCAAGCCAAGCAAAACCAGATTGGCAATGTAGAGGAGGTTCGACGCCTTCTTCCACATGTCTTGAGTGACCTTCCAGACGATTGCGGCCGGAATCAATCCGATCAGCAAGTTGGTGACCTGCTTTTTGAAGATCGCCGTGCCACTCTGGTTGACCGTCGAGCTATAGATCGCCATCAATCCCACCACGAGCAGCGCAACGGCGGCCACCAAAAGCCACGGATCGGCGCTCATCCTCGAGCGGGCAGATTCTTGTCGATGGGTTCTCAGACCCGAGACACCCATCACTGGTTGGCTGGCTCCCGAGTCGATGTCGTGTGGGCCTGACGCCGGATGATCCCCTTGCCCTCCACGAACCAAAAGCTCATGTTCCGGTCGAGAACGCTGGCCGGGCCATCGGCCGAGGCCGGGATGTGGATCGAGAGCTGGACCTGCACACGGTCGGCCGCATAGGGTCCACCGGGAAGATTGAGGTCCTCCTTCAAAAAGCTGAGGTGAGCGTAGGCCAGGTACTTGCGATCGTCGATCACCACCCGCCCCGACCACTTCGTTTGAACATCGCTCTTGTCGCTGATCATCGAGACCAGCGGGATGGCGGGCTCGATCTCCATCGACACGATTTCTTTCAGGGCGAATGACACGCCGTCCACGACGTAGACTTCCCGCTCAAGAACCTCCTCGTGCGAGACGAGCTTGAACGTGACGACATTGCCCGACTCGAAGCGTGCCATCTCGACCGGGACCGAAGCCCCGGCATAGACCAGGTTGGCCCGGGTGTAGGGAAGCTTATCCGGTTCGCTGACGATGGGAATGAGGGGGTCTGGGCCGGGGTCCCGCCGAAGACAGGTGGCCCCGATAACGAGAATCGCCGAGCAAAGCAGGACGAAAAGCGTTACCGGGATCTTTCGGTCGTTCATGGGGATCACGGCCGCAGACTGGACCGACCTATTGTTTAGTACTCGATTCAGCCGGTGGTTGATCCTGGATTTCGAAGAGCTCAACCACGATCGTCTGTTTGTTGCCGCCTTCCTCGTTGGTCAGTTGCTGCTTGATCATGCCAATCCCGTCGGAATACCAGGTATTCCCGGCCAGCTTGATCTTGCGTTCACCGAGAGTGATGGATCCGGTCAGGTTCACTTTCAGCGCAGGGAACTCCCCGGCTTTCACCTTGATCGTTTCCTCCTTCTCGATCTTGGCCACTGCTTCGAGCATGGGGCTCATCTCGCCGGCCGTCATCTTGCTCTTCACTTGCCAAGTCTTGCCCAGCTCCGGATTCGAAGGGAGCTCCAGCGCGGGCACATCAAAGGTTCCCATCGTCGAGCTGAGCACATAGATCCCGTCTTCGCGCGCCTCGACCACATCGGATTGGTTTTGTAGCCAACCCGAGCGTTCGATTCGGAAGGTTGCCTTGCCGTCCTTGATCCCCTCAAACTTGACGGTTTGAGTTCCGGTGGTCGGGGTTCCGCCCCCTTGGGTCATTTGGTAGGACAGCTCGCGGGTATTGGTGAGCCCATAGAGCCCCAGCCCGCGATGGCGGAGTGCATTCGGCAAGTTTGGCGCCGCGGCCTTTGTGGTTTCCGGCTCGGCCGGAGCGGGAGACTGGGCTCCACCAGTCGTCCCTGGAGCAGGAGCCGAGGCCTCTTTGGAGGATCCTGGGGCACAACCCACCACGACTCCTACGAGGAGCGCGCCCGCCAAAACTTGCCGCCATGCCATGGGTTAGTTGCCTCCCGTCGGAGGTGGGGTCGCTCCCGCCGCGCCAGGAGTCGTCGGGGGGGCGGTTTCGGGGGTGGTCATCTCGGTCGAGCCCGAGCTAGGCGTACCGACTCCCGTAGAGTTCGTCGGAGGGGTTCCTGGGGTCGAGCCCGGAGACGGGGCACCGGTGCCAGCCGCAGCGCCACCCTCAGGAGTCCCGGTCGCAGCCTTCATCTCTTCGCTCGGTCCCTTGCCGATCCGGTGGCTCTTCAGGAGGAGCTTGGTAGCGCCCGAGCTATTTTCTCCGGTGATCCCCTGGATCAGACGGACAAGGCCGATCCCCGGGGCCCAGAAGGTGCTGGATTCCATCGTGCCCTTGGCTCCGGGGGCGTCCCACGATTGCTTTTGCTCGACCTGGAGCGCGTTGAGGGTTCCGGTCTTGGTCGTGACTTCCAGAGGCTCCAGAATTTTGCCTTCCAGAGAGGACTCGACCATGTTCCCGCTGATGGGGCCCCTGCCCTTCCAGGTATAGGTCGTGTTGTTGTTGATCGGGAAGGTGAGAATGGTTTGAGGCGGCTCGAACTTGCGGTTTTTGTCGCCGATCCCAACCGAGACCTGATAGAGCCCAGTGGAGTTCGACAGGTACTGCTGGAAGTCGATCACGTTTCCATCGGAGATGATCTCGATGTCCGCCATCTTTCCACCCTCGGGCACATCAACAACCTTCACCACGCGGAAGATGAACTCTTGGGTCCCGCTCCCGACTCGGCCCTGATTGTCACGGGCTTCGACAGTCGCTTCATAAACCCATTCGTTGCCGACTTCAAACGGGAAAAGGGAGGCTTCCTGACCAGCCGCCAGCGTAAACGCCGCGGGCTCAGGGAGCTTGGTGGACGGGTCATTGGCGGCAGCCGTCTCCTTTTTGCCACCGCATCCTACGATCACGAGTGCTGCGAGTCCTAAAATGGCCCCGCTCAAAATCTTGGTCTTCATCACTTTGCGCATCCTCCTGCTTGACAAATCTGGTTAATTGTATCCACCGCGTCGCGGGCGAGTTGTTCGTCCGTCAATCCGCTGATCAGCACCTCTTGTTGCCAGATCTCGTGAGAGATTACCGGCGCACCGATCGCGATACCGTCCACGATGAACAATAATTGGAACCCTTTGCGTTCCCTGCTGATCTTCCATAATCGGTCTCGCCCCTCTCCGGTGAGAGAAAGCCGGACATTATAAGTGCGATTTCTGCCCTCGCCGATCGATTCGAAGGTCGCACTCCGCACGACCGACTCGTTGGCCACGGTTCGAACATTGGAGAGGAGGGCCTGGGGCTTTTCCGCCATTTGCTGGGCCCGCTCCGGACTGATCAGCGACCGCAACTCGCGCTGAAACTCCGGATTCGGCTCCCGACCTCGCTGAGAGACAAGCTGTCGATAGAGTCCCTGAATTTGCTCGGGGGTCGCGCTCGCTCCCGCTTTCTCCACCTCGTTGCTCAAGCTCCGCATGAGGGTCGTACGATAAGGCATCCTGGCCCGGGCGATCAACTTTTCGCCCGTCGGGGTCCGAAGCTCGACCGGAAAATCGATAATGATTCCGTTCGCCATCGCCTCAAGGTTGAGAAAATCGGGGGCCGTTCCGTCCAGCTTAGTCCCGAGATCCCTCTCAAGCTCCTTGGCCAAGGCCGAATCGCCATCCAATGCCAGGGCGATTCTCTCAGCCGTCCAAAGGTGCTCGACAGAAGGCCAATCCTCACGAGTAATGCCGTTGAGCGACATCACGTACTCGCCGGATTTCTCCGCCTCCCCGTTCATCGTATCGAGCATCTCCTTGATCGGAATGCGCCGCCGATTTTCGCTGGAAGAGTCGGCCTTTTCGATATCGACGCCCCCAAACTCCCCTTTTTCGCCGATGAAGAGCTGCGCCACTCGGTTCGAAACCACGATGCGGTACCCATCCTCCGGATTTACGAAGAGGAGCGTTACTCGTCCCGGGCGCAGGCTAGAAAATTGAAGCTGAGAGAGTCGGTAGCCGGTGATCCCAATGACCCCACCGTAAAGAGCGGCGGAGAAAACTGCAAAGCCCAACGCGATCTTGACGGAGGGACGAATTTTCATGTCTCGGAATTCACCAACTCACCATTTCAGCGCCGGGGCGTCTGCGGGAGTTCCGACAAAGTTTACTCGCTGGGGTTGAAGTCCGCGTAATATCTCCCCGAGACCGCGGCACACACCGCCGCTAGGCCCAGATTCACCACCGCCCCCGCCAATGCCGCCATCACTACTGACTTGCTCAGGGCGAAGATCAGGATAAACAGCCCGACACCTGGGCCGACCGTCACGAGCAGGGCGAGCAGTCCCATCAATCCCCGGAATCCCCGCTGGGTGGGGTCATCGATGTCGGGGAACATGATCGTGGTCATGAAGCTGCTGCTCAGGATCCCGAGAAATGCCGAGAAACAAGCGATAAAGATCGCGATTGAAGAGAGAGTCTGGCCAGGCTTGACAACGATCCAAGCCAGGAGAATGAGAAGTCCCGCCACCCCGCTGGGGATCAGGCGCCCTAGCATCTCGAATAGAATGACCCGGCCAGGGGCAAAGGGGAGCGGCTTCTGCAAATCTCCACGGCGAAGGAGCTCCAGAATTCCTCCGGTCTGGAACCCACCGGAAGTGGCAATCGCAACGAACATTGATACCGCGACCCCGATCAAGGCCACGGTATCGGGAGCTCGCTTGGCCTGGGAAGACACGAAGATGAACATATAGACCAGCATCGCCCCCAGGGCCACGCCTAGGAACCAAAAGAACGTTCCGACCCGGAAGAAAAGTACGGCCTCCTTCCAAACCAGAGCCCATTCGCCCTTGAGTTTCAGCCGCTGGAGCCAAGCCGTTCGACCACTCTTGACCTTGCCCATCCGAGCCTGCTGAGCCAAGATGCCGTAGACATCTCCCTTCTTTTGGAGCTCCATCACCTCTTGGGTGGCGGTGGTCCTCTGGGCGACGATGTCGTAGGCCCAGGATTCTTGACGGAGAGCCACCCAGAGACCAAGCCCCGTCAGCCCAAGGAAAGATCCCGCGATCGCACCCGCCAGAACCCAGTTTTGGGTGAGCGGGACTATGGCCAGTTCGGTGCCAAGCCAAGGGATGAAATAGACCACCTTGAGCACGATCATCTGCAAGGTCGCGATGAAGCCCTCAACCGAAAAGTTGGTGCGCAGAGAGAGGGTGATGGCCAAACACGTGAGCAAAATCACGGCAAAGATCGCCCAGTTCACCAGCCGGCGCATCTTTTCAAAACGTTCCTCGGGCCGGTTCACATAGAGGCTAAGCGCATAGCTCCACGAGACCCAAACCAGCGACTGGAGAAGATAGGACAAGAACCCCATCCGGTAAAGATCAGAGAAGGTCCCCGGGCTCGCCTTATCGAGCCCGATCTGAACCCCCGTCGTGATCGGACGGAAGAAGACGAGGATGAACACCAACGGGACCAGATTGGTGATAAGGACATCGCGAACGAACCGCATGGTGAGGATCAACCGGCGGTCCACCGGAGTCGTGAAGAGAATATCGACATCCGCCCGGCGATACATGCCGATGTAATTGGGCAGGCTAAACATCGACAAGAAGGTCAACAAAAGAAAGCCCGAAAAAGCCACCGCCGAGAGCATCGGCAAACTGATCTGCCCCGCCGGAGCAAGGACGTCTCCGAAGTTATTGAACGATTCTCGCTGCCGAACCGCCCCTCCGGAAAAGAGGTGCCGGAAGAACATCGCATAGAGATAGAGCCCGAAAAAAACCAGACCGGCAATCCGCCGACCCGAGCTGAACGCCCGGCGGATCCCGTTCAGGAACATCCGAACGTTAAGGAACAGGATCGGTCGCAACCGGGGCCTCCGACGTTAGACTCAAGAACACCTCTTCGAGGGTCGCGTCGTGCATTTGGCTCTGCTGTTGGAGCTCGGCCAAGGTCCCCTCGGCGACCATTTTGCCGCGCCGCAGGATCACCACTCGGTCGCAGAGCTTCTCGGCCGTATCCAAAAGGTGGGTGGAAACAAGGATGCAACAACCGCTTTGCTTGGCCTGCTGCATGTCCATCTTGATTTCGTGGACCCCTTGCGGGTCGACCCCGATGATCGGCTCGTCGAAGAGCAAGACGTTCGCCCGGTGAACCATCGCACAGGCCACCGCGAGCTTCTGGCGCATCCCCTTGCTCAAGGTCGCGACGAGTTCGTTGCGCTTGTCGAAGAGCGAATACCGCTTGAGAAGCGCCTCGTGGTGCTGCTCATAGATCTCCATCGTGTCGAAGCACATCGCGATGAACTTGAGGTGTTCATCCACGGTCAGGAGTTCATAGAGGTTGGGGAGCTCAGGAACAAAAGCAAGGCCCCTCTTGGCCGCTTTGTGGTCGATGACGACATCGCTGCCATTGATCAGCACCCGCCCCTCGGTCGGGCGCAGGATGCCCGAGATGCAACGCAGGGCGCTGGTCTTGCCCGCTCCGTTGGGTCCCAACAGCCCGACGATCTCGCCCGGCCGGACCTCGAACGAGAGCCTGTCCACCGCGCGAAACTTCTTGTAGTCCTTTGAGATCTCCTGAACTTGTAGCATCCGATCGCCCGAGGGGTTTTACCTTCCGACGGGTCGGAAGGTTTCACTTCTTTTCCCCTTAACTGCCGAGGCGCTCAAGGACACGTTGGCGGCGCTGCTGGACTTCACGTGGGGCGTCGGACAGGTTCAGACCCTTCACCTGAGGCAGGAAGTCGGTCAATCGGCCTCCCAAAACGGCTCCGAGGCAGCTGACGACCACCGACCAATCTTTGCCACGAAGCCCGGACGCGATCAGCGGGGCCATCCAGGGGCGATGGGTCGCGGCTTCGATATAGTCATAGGCCATCCGACGCTTGGCCAGGCTCTCACCGGTAGCCAAAGACTCCACGATGCTGGCCAGGTCGGCCGGTTCGGTGGCCGCCCATTTTCGCAGCGCAAAGGCCCCGACTCGCTCTCGATGGTCGTCGGCCAGAATCTGCTGCCGGAAGAGTCCTTCGTGTTTTTTGGCGTCGAGCCCGTCGAGGCCGACCTGCATGGCGGCGAAGGACGTGTTCCGCTCGACGGCTTGCAACAAGAGCGCCTCGGTGACGGGGCTCGGTTCGAGCGCCGCGATCCCCCGAGCCGCCCAGGCTTGCCGCTCGGGATTCGGGTGTCCGAGTTGGTCCCGCCATAGCGAAAGCAGATCCGTGCGCTTAAGGTTGACCAACGCCTCGAGGTCGCGGAAGACCGTGATCGGACCGGAGTCGGCACGAACCACTTCGACCAACAGCGCCACGGTTGAATCCGAAACGGTTCCATCCAGAAGTTGGTCGAAGGCTTGGGCTCGGTGCGAGGCATTCGGAGCCGACCGGACGATCGCGGCTAGCTCATTCGCGCCGAACTCATGTTGAGTCTCGGCCAAAAAGTCCCGGTGACCGTCGAAGATCACCGCATCCACAGAGCCGGAAAAAGGAATCTGGAAGCTCTGAGTCGCTTGATTGAGGACCACAGGAAAGTCGGTCACTCGCCCTCCGCTCAAAACGCTGATCCGGGTCTTGACTCGGTAGATCGGTACCCCCAGATCGGTCTTCTGCCGTTGCTGAACCGTGACCATCACACCCCCTGCCGGCGACGGGGTCCAGGAATATTCGATGACTGGATGCCCGGGACGCGCGATCCATTGATCAAAGAACGGCTCCACATTGATCCCACTGCCATCGGTCATGGCCCGCCAGAGCTGACTCGTGGTCACGGGCTGGTGCCGGTGACGATCCAGATAGGTTCGCACGCCTCGGAAGAACGCCTCGTCACCGATCTCGCGCCGAAGCGTGTGGAGAATCGCCGAGCCCTTCGGATAGGCGTGGCTATCAAACATGATGTCGTCGTTCGGCCGGTGCTTGGTCGCCATCGGCCGGATGTAGCGACGAGACGCCCCGATGTAGCTGTTGAAGTTGTCCGCGATCTCCAGATCGTAGGCGGCCTGACCGTGGGCCGCCCCGACGTAAACCGCTTCCCCATAGGTCGCAAAACCTTCGTTGAGCCAAGCTTCGCCCCAGTCATAGCAGCTGACGAGATCGCCAAACCATTGGTGCATCAATTCGTGAGCATTCAAGCCCGCCATCCGTCGGTAGCCCTCTCTAGCGTCGCTGAGCGAACCGGCTCCCAAAGTCGAGGCACTGATGTTCTCCATCCCGCCGCCAAAGTCATACATCGCGTTCTGGGCGTACTTGATGTAGGGATATTCGCCAAAGTGCTCGCTAAAGCAGTCGAGCATAGCCTTGGTGTCATCAAAGCTGTTCTCGATCAGGTGCTCCCGCCCCCTGGGCACGACGTACCAGAGTTCCTTGCCCCTCCACTTGTCCTTTTTGACCGAAAGCGGCCCCCCGACCAGGCTGATCAGATAGGTAGCGTGGGGTTGGTCCATCTTCCAATGCCACGTGGTCTGCGCCCCCGAGCTCTTCTCGCTCACGAGTTTCCCGTTCCCGACCACGGTCCAGCCCTTGGGGACGGTGGTGATGGTTTCGCTGGTCGCAAAGTCGTTCGGATAATCCCATGTCGGCGCCCAGCGACGGTTGTAAGTAGTCTCGCCTTGCGTCCAAAAGCCGATCCGGTCGGGGTCGCCATCGGTCTCGATCCAGTGGAACCCACCTTCATCGCCAAAGCCGCCGCCCTGTTGGTTGGTCGATCGATACTTGATCTCGACGGTGTAGGTTTGCCCGACCGTCCAAGCGCTGCCTTGGAGCAATAGGTCTTCTTTGGCCCGCCGGAAGCTCGCGGCGCGTCCATCGAGGGTCACACTCGAGATCTGGAGTTCTTCCCCGGCATGGAGCACGACCTCGGTCAACCCATCGCGAAGCGGCTTGAAGGTCGACACCGCTCGACCGGTGAACTCGCGACGCGGGTAATCCACCTGGATCTCGACCTTGACGTGCTGAAGATCAAATGTCCGGTCTGGAGCATAGCGCGGAACAGAGCGTTCGGGATGAAAGGGACCTAGCGTTTGCTGAAGAGCAAAATGCAGACCAATGAGGCCAGCGACAAGCATGAGGGTCACCTTACCCGAGCCTCGTGGCGTAGACTCCGTTAGACCTTGGAGATCAACGACCTTTACCAAGACCTCATCATCGACCACGGTCGCCGGCCGAGAAACTTCGGACCCCTAGCCGAGGCCACGTCGTCGCACCAGGCCCACAACCCGTTGTGCGGCGACCAGGTGTGTCTCCACCTACAAGTGGAGGGGGACCGGGTGGTGCGGGTCCAGTTTGAGGGGGAAGGCTGTGCCCTCAGCATGGCCAGTGCGTCGCTGCTCACCGAACTTGCGGTCGGAAAGACCCGGGAGGAGCTCCTAGAGATCGCCCAAGAATTCCATCGCCAGATGGTGAGCGGCGAATCGGGCCTGCCGCTGGGGCCCCTCGATGCCCTTCTGCCCGTGCGCGAGTATCCGATGCGAGTCAAGTGCGTCACCATGGTCTGGCACGCCCTCCGAGAAGCCCTCACCCAACCTCATGCCTAAGCCCATCGATCCCGAACCCGCCCCTCAACCGCTCAACGCGATCCAGAAGTCGATCCTCGAGAACGACGTTCTTGAGACCTTGCGCACGATCTACGACCCCGAATTGCCGGTCAACATCTACGACCTTGGCCTGATTTACGAGGTCAACGTCCGCGACGACCGGACGGTGCACGTGCTCATGACGCTCACATCGCCCGCGTGTCCGGTGGCGGAGTCGCTGCCGCCCGAGGTCGAGCAAAAGGTGCGGGAAACTCCCGGGGTTGCCGACGCAACGGTCGAACTCACCTGGGATCCCCCCTTCACGATCGACCGAATGCCAGACCACATCAAACTCGAATTGGGTTTATTCTAAAGGATATGGAGCCGCTCCCTCGTCTTCGAGTTTCCACCGCCCATCCTAATCATCTTGAGACCGAAGACGGGCTTTTCTTCATGCTCGGAGACACTGCTTGGGAGCTCCTCCACAAGCTCAGCGAAGACGAAGTCGCCGACTATCTGGACACCCGTGCCGAGCAGGGCTTCAACATGCCGTGGATCGTCGGGATGCCGGAATGCGATTCTCTCCGTTCGCCCAATCGCTATGGCCTGACGCCGCTGCACCACCAAGACCCACGCCAGCCAAACGACGAGTATTGGGATTGGGTCGAGCGGGTGATCCAGATGGCGGCCGAGCGCGGTATGTACATCGGATTGCTCCCAACGTGGGCGGACAAAATGACCGCGCCCTGGGGCGACGGGCCACGTATCTTCCACCTCGACGATCCGGCTCCAGCCTACGACTTTGGCCGGTGGGTCGGGGAACGCTTTGCCGAGCACACGAACATCCTCTGGGTGATGGGAGGAGATCGCCCGGCGGCGATGACCGGATTGGAAAACGATGGCCTTCATGAATCGGCCCGGCTAGCGGGTTTTGGTCCCGAAACCGACTGGCGACCACTTCACCGCGCCATGGCCCAAGGGGTTCGGGACGGAGCCGGGCCGGGGATCTTGATGACCTATCACCCTCAGGGCGGGCCGCAGGGAAGCGCAACTTGGCTGGCCGAGGAACCCTGGATGGATCTTCACGCCTTCCAGTCCGGACATGGCGGCGGTCGAGACGAGAGGATCTGGGAATATATCGAGTCCGATCTCGCCCGAAGTCCGGTTCGGCCAACCTTCGACGCGGAGCCGTGTTACGAAGACCACCCGGTGCGACCTTGGCCGACTTGGGACCCCCGCGACGGGTACTTCTGCGACTACGACGTGCGCCGGACCATCTACCGCTCCATCTTCGCCGGTGCCTGTGGAGTCGTCTACGGCCATCACTCGATCTGGCACTTTGCCGGTAATGACGCGACGGGTTGGGTGAACCATGGCAAGATGACCTGGCGCGAGGCCCTTGTACGCCCCGGCGCCCGACACGTCGGAATGATGGCCCAGTGGCTGCAAGATCTTCTGACGGTCGGGATCCAACCCGCTCAAGAGGTCTTTGTGGACCCCCAATCCGAGAACCCGGCCGAGTATCGGGTCGCGGCCCGGATCGGCCAACTTTTGCTGGTCTATCTTCCCCATGGCGGCGCGGTGACGCTCAGAGCCTCGGGGGACGCCTACTGGTTCGACCCGCGCACCGGCCAAACCATGGACGCGGGCGTTAGCCGGGAGGGCGAGACACTGACCTGTATCGCACCCAATAGCATCGACTGGGTGTTGGTCGTGGAATCTTGAAGCTCCGGTTCGAAACTCCGGTCGGCTTGGCCGAGGCCGAGCTCGATGGGGAGGCGGTGGTGCGTTTGGAGTTTGTCGATGGCGAGTCTGACGCGAAAGAACCCGGCCAACTCGCCACGTGCGGCTCGCCGACCGGGGGCGGCAGGGTGGGCGGCTGCGAAGCAGTCGGGGCCCCGCCCTGGGGAGAGGCCTCCGGGCCGGGCGGCGTTGCTCACACTTTGGCCGAAGCCATCCGAGCCCACCTCCTGCGCGGCGAACCGATCGACCACATCCCGATTCGCCCGGCGGGCACCCCCTTTCAGCTCCGGGTCTGGGAAGAACTGCGGCGGATCCCGGTCGGGCAGACGATCACCTATTCCGAACTCGCCCACCGCCTGGGAGACCCCAAGGCCGTGCGGGCCGTCGCTGCCGCCAATGGAGCCAACCGGATCGGGATCCTGATCCCCTGCCACCGCGTGGTCGGGAGCAAAGGCGAACTCCGAGGCTTCTTTTGGGGCCTCGAACGCAAGGCCAAGCTGCTGGAACTCGAGTGGGGACTCGTGGCGAGATAGCCACCTTTTCGCCTGGCCAAAAGAAAATGAAGGTTCGTATTCTGGGAGGTTGCTTATTCGGGGAATGCGTCGCATAATACTCATGTATGAGCGCAAAACTTGCCTACTTTGTTGCGCTTGCAAGCATCTTTGCGACTAGCACATTCCTCCTTTCCGGATGTGTCAATTCTGCTAGTGCGTCCAAGGTCTCCGGACCCACCGTCGCGGTGTCGGCGAGCATCGGTGACTGCATTGGATGCACTGCGATGGTGCCTAACCAACAGCAGCCGCTCAAGTCCTGCAAAGAAATGCTCGAATTGCTACCCGCCCAGAGGGTTAGCCTGGTGGCATTCTCCCAAAACAATGCGGCGGTGAGCGGAACTTGGATGGCCGATTTTGGCAAGGTCTTGCCGGGTGGAACCTATGTCGCCCCTGCCAATGTCGTCGCTGAGGGCGCAGACTATCTGACTTTTATCTCTTCTGACGGAACGATCTCCCAGTACATCATCCGAATTTCGGACGCTAGAAATCCAAATCCGGACCCCGAAGCACCTTCTATCGTGTTTGACCCAGTGGAGCCAAGTGCCGCTGGTGCGATTCCAGTCGAGGAGGAAACTTCCGATGGAGGGACCACGACGAATGAAGTCCCCACAGCAGTGATCCCCTGGGTCCCGAATGTCCGTGTTGCGCCATCAGGAGAAGGACTCGAAATTGTCGCCGAACCGGAGACGTCTCCGCTCGAGGGAAGAATGATCTGGGACGCGAACCTCTCCAGGACTTCGCTCCAGAAGACCTTGACAGATGGACAAGTTGGTTACGCTTTTGAACCGGAAGGGCAGCCCCATGGTCTTTTAGTGAAAGGTCTCAACTCGGCTCCGACTCAAGGAACAAGATGTAGTCCTCTCTTCCCCTCAAAGACACCGACACTTTCTTGTACCTTCGGCGAAATCTCCGTCTGCGGGCCGAAGCGGACGAAGACGGTCTACTTGGGGATCCGAAACATGGGAACGTACACGGTCAGCACTGAGCTGAGTGCGACGATCAAGAAACTGATCGGGGCGAGTATCGAGGTGGGGGTTTCTGCCGAAGTATCTGCGGAAAATTTCCACCGCCACGAGTGGCAAAACTGCGACGTTTACATCTGCTCGGGCACCACATGGGTTTATTCCCACACCAACAGATATTCAAGAATTTGCAGCGTCCTGAAGAACTTCACACCGGCTTGGGGATGGATCCCAACCGGATTCACGAAGCCACCGGTTGAAGACTGCCCCCAATGGGACGTCAGCGCCCTCTGAGGCTACCGTTCAAAGGCTAGCCCTCTTTTACTAGGCCGAGCACCGCCTTGAACTGCGGGTGCTCGGCCGTTTCCATCCACTCGTAGACGATGCTCTCCGTATGGGCTTCGACCGCTCCGGCCTGGACCATCCGACGCATGGCCGAATCGTGGGCATCCTGGCCCCGGCCGCTGATCGCGTCGGCCGCGAGCAAGACCTCGTAACCCGATTCGATGAGGTCGTGGGCGGTCTGGTTGACGCAGATGTGGGTCTCCATCCCGACCAAAATCACCTGAGGACGGTTGGTGGCCTCCAGTTCAGCCAAGAATTCCTCGGACCCAAAGGCGCTAAAGGCCATCTTGTCGAAGGTCTTGGTTCCGGCCGGAAGCGCGGCCAGCAAGTCCGGATGCGAGCCCCCCATCCGAGTGGCGTATTGCTCGGTGACCAGGATCGGGACTTCGAGCAGCGCCGCTGCCCGCACCAGGAAGATCGCCCGCGCCAGGGCCGACTCCACCCCCGGGATCGCCTTCATGAACGACGGTTGAAAATCGATGACCGCCAGAACCGAATCTTCGCACCGCGCTTGCAGCATGATTGCCCGCGATTCTACCGGGCAACGGCCGGATTTGCGCTCAAAACTGTGGCCGAAACTTCGCCGAACCCGATCTTGATCCCATTCACCACCGTCCAGCCGCGGAGGGTCAGCGTGTCGCCATCTTCGAGGAAGGTCCGAGTCTCTCCGGTTTCTTCCAAGGTGATGGGTTGGGTGCCGCGCCAAGTCAGTTCGAGCATCGATCCAAACGTCCCGGGTTCCTCGCCGCTGATCGTGCCGCTGGCATAGAGGTCGCCGCAGCAGAGAGGGGTGCCATTGCTGGTCATGTGGGCGATCTGCTGGGCAAAGCTCCAATAGAGGTGCTTGGAATTGCTCCTGGCGATGACCTGCGGATTCTGCATTCGAGCCGACTGGAGCGTCACCTCCAGCTGGATGTCATAGCTCCTTGGCTCGGAGTGGGCGAGGTAAGGCAAGGGCGCCGGTTCTTGGGGGATCCCGCTGACTTCGGCCCCAATCAGGGCATCGGGCAAGACCATCCATTCGCTAAAGCTGGTCATGAAGCTCTTGGCCAAGAATGGGCCGAGCGGCTGATATTCCCACCGCTGTACATCCCGGGCCGACCAGTCGTTGACGAGCACGAATCCGGCAATCGCATCCTGTGCATCGGCGACCGAGAGTTGCTCGCCTAGGTCGGTGTCGATGCCGATCCAGGCCCCCATTTCCAGTTCAAAATCCAGCTCCCGGGTCGGAGTGAAGACGGGATCACCATCCCCGGGCTTGATCTGGCCCCAAGGTCGGATCACATCAAAGCCGCTGGGCAGAACGCTGGAAGCGCGCCCGTGATAGCCAATCGGGAGATGGCGATAATTAGGCAAGAGCGGCGGCTGGTCGGGCCGGAACATGCGGCCGACGTTGCTTGCGTGGTGGATCCCACTGTAGAAATCCACAAAGGTCCGCGGCTCGACCCCGGCCCAGAGTTCCAGGGATTCCGCCGGAACCAAGCACTCTCGTGCCCGTGCCCTCAAGCTATCGTTCGCTTCTTCGCTCAGGATTTGGTACACCCGTTTGCGCCCTTCGCTCACTTTTGCGGCGAACTCTTCCTGAAAAACCGAAAAACAGTTCAGATCGATGGCATCCCGCTCGGGAGAGAGCTCTGTCCACGTCATCACGTCGAAGACGTAATTGCCGATCCGGAAGCCGGCCCCTGGCTGCTCTGATTCGGCGTGGAAAAATGGGGCGAAGGGCAAATTCTGAATCGGGAATTCAGTATCCGAGTCGATCTCGACCCAAGTCTTGGCGTTGGCGGGAATAGTGAATCTCATAGGAGCTGTTGTAGGTCGTGCCAGGGTTCGTCGATACTGCAGGAGCCGATACTGTGCAAGATAGCGCGCGCTTCCATCAGCGCATCGGGTTGGATTTTCTCACCGTTCCAAGCCAACCCCGCGCCATCCGCCAGGGTCTCGGCCTGAAGCACTTCGGCCAGTTCACGACGATTCAAATCGGCTTCGCTCGCTAGCGCGAGAGCGGCAAGGATGTTCAAGAATCCGTGCTCATCGGCGGGGATCGAAGCATTGTGGTGCGGCCAAGGATGGTGCAGGCCGGCGGTGAGCTTCAGCGGAAGATCCAGGTTGACGCATTCCTGGATCCAACTCGCGAGATCCTCCGCGTTCGGAAAGGCGGATGATTCGAGCCCCCCCGTGCGCCCCTTGACTCCGAGCCCCTCATAGTCGGCGATGGCGGCCATGGCCTCTAAGGACTCGGGTACCCACGGCAACTCGAGATAGGCCATCTCATATCCGACGTTCTGGATCCGTCGGAGGGAATCGGCGGTGACGTCTGCTGGTTGGGCCTTGACTTCGTAGGTCTCAACCGCAGCCCGGCCTTCCATCTGCTCTTCAAAGAGGTCGATCAGCCGCAAATCTTGTTGCACTCCCTCCAGAGACGTCCCCAAAACCGCCAACAGGACGGGTTCCTCTTGCTGCGGCCAGCGATCACGGAAGTCCACCAACCAGCCCACCGGGCAGACGAAGCGCGACATCAACAGGCCAGATGGAGCACCACGAAGCCGAATGTATTCGGAAATGGCGTCTTCCATCGGGAGCGCAGCGGGCGGGAAGAGCCCGGCATAGTCAAATAGGCCAGAAAGAAGTGGGGCCCACCATGCGCGCATGGCCGACATTATACGCGCCGGAGCCCCCACAGCCCCACAGGTATCCTAAAGGTCTTCATGTCCGTTCGAGTTCGATACGCGCCCAGTCCGACCGGTAGCCCCCACGTCGGCAACATCCGCGATGCTTTGTTCAAGCATCTCTTTGCCAAACGGTATGGCGGGGTCAACATTCTGCGCATCGAGGACACCGACCGCACCCGCTACGTCCCTGGATGCGAAGAAGAGATCGTCGAAAGCCTCAACTGGATGGGGATCGAGTTCCAGGAAGGCTTCACCCAGGGCGGCGACCACGGCCCCTACCGGCAAAGCGAGCGCAAAGAGCAAGGGATCTACCAGGATCTGGTGCAAAAACTGATCGACAGCGGACACGCCTATTGGGCCTTCGACACCAGCGAAGAGCTGGAAGAGATGCGCGAGTTTCAGAAGATCAACAAGCAGGCCATCGGATACTACGGCGGCATGTGGCGCGACGCCAATCCCAACCAGGTCGAAGAGGCCAAGCGGGCGGGAAAGCCCGGCGTCATCAGGCTCGCGATTCCGAGGGACCGCACGATCGTGCTCGAAGATGTGATTCGCGGACGCCTAGAATTTGACAGCAACACCGTCGACGATCCTGTCTTGATCAAGGCCGACGGAATGCCGACCTATCACTTTGCCGCCATGGTCGATGATCACCTGATGGGGATCACCCACATCATGCGGGGCGAAGAGTGGATCAGCAGTGCCCCCAAGCACGCCTGGCTCTTTGATGCCTATGGCTGGGATCGCCCGATCTTCGTCCACTGCCCAGTGATCAAGGGCAAGGATGGAAGCAAGCTCAGCAAGCGCCACGGCGATACGCGGTGCCTGGATTACCGTTCGGCCGGATATCTGCCGGCTGCCTTGGCCAACTTCATCGCCCTCATTGGCTGGAGCCCCGGCGGCGACCGCGAGCTGATGTCGATGGACGAGATGGCCGAGGCCTTCAGCCTGGAAGGTCTGCAACCCTCTCCCGGGGTCTTCGACCTCGACAAGCTCAAGTGGATGAACGCCAACCACATTCGCGGATTGTCTTCCGCCGACTTGGTGGCGGCGGTCCGGGGAGTGGCTGAGGACCCCGAAGCCGAGGCCTACTACCGGAAGGCTCACGAGGAGCGCGAAGATCCGGCCGACAAGGCGATCTACCTGGGGCTTGGCACGCTGCGCACCGCTCTTGGGGAGCAGACCGAATTGGCGGAGAAGATGATCGCTCTCGAACAAGAGCGTGTCACCACCCTTGCCGACTTTGGCGCGGCGGGGTCGTTTTTCTTTACCGATGAACCCGAGATCGACAGCGTGGCCCTTGCAAAATGGAAAGGTCAAGCCCACATCCCTGCCCTCTTCGATGCCGCGATTCAATACTCCGGCTCGGACTACGAAGCCTTCCTCAAGGAGTATGCGGCGGCGAACGGATTTGAAAAGCTTGTTCCGCTCCAAGTCCCACTCCGTCTGGGATTGACGGGCAAGACCTCGGGTCCCGGACTCTTTGATCTGATGTCCGCGCTCGGCCCCGAACGGATCCGAGTGAGACTCGAGCGCGCTAAAGGGATCTTTGCGTGAGGATTGTTCGCGGGGACGAGATTGCCCCTGAGCTCTCCCGGTGGCGCGAGCGCGACCTCTTTCAGGATGCTGAGATGAGTTCGGTGGTGGCTTCGGTGCTGGCTGAGGTCCGCACTCGGGGGGATGAGGCGCTGCTTGAGATCGCCCGGCGGTTTGATTCTCGGGAGTTGACTTCGCTTGCGGTGTCAGCGGAAGAGATCGCTTCCGCGCACATTGCACCCGAGGAGGAAGCGGCTCTTCGATTGGCTGCGGAGCGGATCTGGGATTTTCACTCCCGACAGCTCGCGGCGTTGACAGCGGGTTGGAACCTTGCCGGTCGGCCCGGAGCCACACCCTCCCTCG